>PJTY01000005.1_pt1 | contig 420433 bp, 348 predicted proteins | sample 1512121 | NCBI WGS metagenome assembly PJTY01 (sample SAMN08177680, study PRJNA422409) | Soil metagenome, whole genome shotgun sequencing project. | isolation source: Soil enriched (2) on filter paper: alkali lignin treatment | place: USA: Madison | collected 2015-01-15
ATTGGATAGATGATCCGTTTGTCAGGAATCCGGTCAAAGGAAAAAATGGGCAGCTGCAGATCTTCACGGAATGAATAGTAGGGTCAAAATCCAAATGAAAAAAAAATCTATGTTAGGAACACAAAAAAAGCCTCCTGAAATTTATTTAGGACATAAGTGAAGCCTAGAATATTTCGGATTAAATTCATCTTTAATCACCTAAATTATAACGGCTTTATTTAAGTTTTTTGATATTAATTCCCACATTTTTAATCGAACTAATACACTAAAATCGACTAGGTAATACAAAACTCTCATTACTGCCGAGAGAATAACCTGCGCTGAACTTAAAATTCATAAATCATGAAAAAGAAAAAAAATCGAGATTCTTGTTAAAAAGTTAAACGAAAACGTCATATGCTTATTTTATCATCTAGTTAGATAACTTCATCAAGAATGAGTTCGATGGCATTCACAATTCGTTGCTTTCCCTTTTTTTCACGTAAATCAATGCCACAAAATGTGGATTTTTGAATTGATGAAAATGCCGCTAAATGATAGACCGAGGCTACTAAAACTGCTAAAACAGCTCTAAAATCTACATTATTTTTGAACTTCTTGTCCATTCTTTTCAAAATAAAATCCTCAGCAAATTGCTCTCTTTTCTTTAAGAGTGAAGTTGTATTGTAATTAGATTCATGTAATTCCCACAAGACTAATTGTCTCATTTGAGGATGGGATGTCAAATACTCGAATTGTTTTCTGAGAATACTCTTGACAATTTCTTTTTCATCGAGAATATCGCTTGCCGGTGGTTCAGCTTGATTAAGCCAATAATCGATATCTTCACTGTATTGTTCTATGAGATTTTTATAGCTACCGAAATATCTATAAATGAGGTTTTTACTAATTCCAGCCTCAAATGACACTTTGTTTACCCCCAGGTGTCCAAAGCCTTTTTCACCAAGTATTTTGCCTACGGCTTTTTTTAACCTCTTCTTCTTTTCGTCAACATTCCTGTTGGCACCGTTACGTTGCTTTTTCTTTTTCTCCATATCTCCTTTACACACAAATGATCGTCAGACGGAAAAAAATATAATCTTTAAACATCTAGGAAATTCCGCAATTGATAAAGGTGCTTTCACAAGATGAGGATCACATCTTCCGCCGAATACAATCTTTTAACAAAAAAAAGAAAAAAAACGGTATGTTACCACTTTTTTTAAAAGTACCCTACACTTTTGCAATTGAAATTATTATTTGAAGTAGTACTTCAATGAGATTAATGACTTTACTTATTTTATTTAAAGAGCCAAGATGAAAATACCACTATTTAGACTGCGGCAGATCCAGTTATTTACCCTCGCCTTGCTGCTGTTTGCATGTAAAGATGATAACGTAGTTATTCCTCCTGATCCCAAAGCGCCGAGAATATTGGAACTTAAACTCGCATCCCGTAAAGTGATCGAATTCCGTTCTATTGAAGATTCAAAGGAAACAGGATCTTTGGGTGAAGACGAGATCGAAGAACATTTTGGTTCACGGGTACGATCTTTTATTCCTAATGAAATTACGATCAGTAAGGACTCGACAACGTTTGTTAAAGCAGGTTCCCTTGAAGAGAAATTCCGAACGAAATGGGAAAATGACGAACTCTATCGCTATGATGAGAACACGAAAACGTGGAATTTTCTTGGAAAAAGAACGGGCGACGTTTTTCTGCTTTCAGCAGCGTTTTTTTCTAAGAAAGTATCGGCACGCGAGAGGAGCAGTACTATTTTAGGACAAGCGTATGCGCTGGAAAACTTCGATACACTAATAGCGCAAAGCGAACAATATAATCTAATCTGGTTGAAAGTTGAAGCTACTTACCATTAACATTTTTATCTGCAATATGAAACACCTACTTTTTCTGTCCATCTTCACGCTACTTTTTACCGGACTTACTGTGGCCCAAGAAAAATCTTCTGTATTTGCCTCAAAAAATCCTTCTCGGTTATATTTGGGCGGTGTCCTGAAAAAAAATAATCTAAACGAAGACGAGCACAATGTTTTGAGTCTGATAGACGATGATGTGACGATGAGCTTCGATGGCGTTTCTGTTAGAAGCGCCACTTTTACGGCTGGCAAGGATAATATGTACCGGTCTCTAGATGAAGCATTCTCGAGTGCGCCTAGTCCAATAGTTAAGAATAATACTTCGTTCTCTTACAATCTGCAGGAGATAAAACAGTATAGTGCAATTGAGAATTATTTAGGCCAGAAGCTTAATTTACAAGAATGGTTCGGCATTTTACCCGGCGCCAAAGCGCTAAGGACTCTTTTAGCTGTGGATATAAAAAGGATAGCTTTTACAGTTCACCTAGATCTTCCGTCGGAAGGTTCTTTTGTTGTTAATTCAGAGGAAATAGCAAAATATGATCCGGAAGATCTAATCTACGTCAATTCTTTATCTTTTGGAAGGAGGGCTTTGATTCTAGTAGAGTCCAACATGGATAGAAACATTGTAAATATGACTTTGAAAAACGTTCTTGAAGGTGAACAGATAACAGACCACGATAAGCTGGTTCTGGCAAACTGCACCTTTAGAACAGTGGTCTTTGGCAATGAGGAGATACCGGTCAGTCCAGCACCATTTGAAAAGGTCTTGGATTACATTGATGAAGAGCTGACAAAAGACAATTACGGCCTGCCCATTTCTTTTGGCGCTGCCCGCCTGACAGACAATAGCGTTTTTGAAAATACATACTAACCTGAAGACATTAAGAGATGAAATTATATCAAATATTAACTGCAGCTGTACTATTGCTTGCAACATCCTGTAGTAAGCAAAGCATATTGCTGGACGAAAGAAGCAATATCGCATCTTTAGGAGCGTTACGAGCTCCTTACCGCATTTTGATCGATTCTGCCTATGCCTATCATGGAGATTCATTGTATAGAGCCATGGCGAAAGAATATTATAGTTCAAATACTGTAAAAGACGATGGTTCTATCCAAAGGGCCAGTTCAAAAAAGAAGATGTCTGTTGGCATTAACGGTATGACCCCGGAAGATGAAGCATTCTTTTCAAAAAAGCATACTGTAACAAGTACTGAGGCTACAATATAACACGGCCGAAATTATATTTATCCGGGAGCTATTATTGAAGGAAATACAATTTCAAAAGCAAATTATCTTCCGGTTTTTGTACAGGACCGGAATCCAATCACGCTATCGATGACTGTAAAGCATAGCCCTCCAAAACCTACTAGCCGTACCATTGTAAAGCCATCAAATTCGAAGATTGATGACTATGTGAAAGAAATGGCATACGGTGCAGATTTCTCCCAGAATGAAAGGTTTATGTTTCAATATAAACGCTTTACTTTTTACGATGAACTTAAACAGGCGTTCGGTACAGACATAGACACCCGAAAGCTATTTTCTTCACATTCGGAAAGCAACAGTACCGAATCATATAAGATAATGGAAACTACGGGGATGTATGTTAAGTTTTTTCAAGCCAGTTTTACGGTTCATATGGATATCGCTCCTTTGGCAGATGGTCCTATTCAAGGAACATCTGGTGTGCCACCGGTTTATGTCAGTTCCGTAACATATGGGAGAATGGGTATTATCGTACTGGAAACTGACAAAGAGTATGAGTTTGCAGAAACGTGTATAAAGAAGGAATTTGACAGGATATTTTATAACCGGACCGAGACACTCACCGAAGAAGAACAAAAATTCTTCGAAGAGACCCAGTTTAAAGTTTTGATCGTAGGCGCAGATAGTGATTATACTGTCCAGACTTTCAAAGGATACTCTCATTTTCTTAATTTAATATATAATTCAACCTTTACCGGGACGAGTTATGGAGTGCCGATTGCATGCTCGTTTTCTGATGCGAACACGCATCAGTTGGTTGAAACTGAGTTCGAGAATACAACATATATCGAACCATTGTATGTTTCATTGTCTCGAGAGAACGCCATAAGCAATTCTGACCCGAGTGGATTGTCTTATCATAATTCTGCTATGCTCTATCTTAATTTCTTTAAAGATAGACAAAAGACCAAACCAGCACAGCCTTACACTGATATAATTTTTGAAATAAGAAGATACGAGAGTAGCTGCGATCGTAAAGCAGTTTATCCCAATGGCTCGGGACCGGCTATGATTGATATGAACTGTACGAATGATGAGGAGAATATCAAAATGAGGAATATCGGATTAACAAATAGAATTTTCATTGGAAACGAAACTTCCTCTTATGAAAGTTCAGGGCCCATGCCATCACCGAAAGATCCGCCAATGCACTGGACCGCAACTGAGTTTCAACGTAGTTTCACATTAAAACAAAGTCCTTTTTTTATAAGGATTTATTAAAATAAAAGCTGTATTTAATGTAGCCAATATTAACATTAATAAATTCACATTATAATTCATTTAAAAACAGATTAATCATGAAGAAATTTATTGGTTTGCTTATTTTGATTCCATCGTTGTTACACTCTTGTAACAAAGAAGAAACCAGTCTCGAAGCTTCCCTTGGGGACAGTAGCAAAAATCGAATACTTAGCAAAAATAGTAACACTGGTTGGGACAAAATTTACGAAATCAGGGATGGTAAAGAAATTGATATCACATCTCAGCAGTATAAGTCTAAGTTATTTGCATCTACAAATGCACAATCGAGTTCGTCAGATCTGCAGCGTTTTTACGAAATCGCAACTATCAATCCTACATATATATATCCTGGCTCCGTTTTAACGGCTGCTTCTATAAATGAAGGATTATACTTACCTGTTGGCTACTCTAGTCTACTCAAAGATGAGGTCACAATTTCATTTTCGTTACCTGTTAGGTCAAGGGATGTTGCCCCAATTCGATCAAGGATGACTAATGCCGTTCTCGATGCTTTGGACGACAGAGATTTTAGCGGTAGGCAATCACAAGTATTTACTTATAAGATGAAAGAAATAAGTTACTACCGTGAGGCAAAGTTAGCCTTTGGAGCAAATGTGAATGTAGCTCAGATATTTTCTATGGATGCATCAGTAGCAAGCGGAGCAATACAGCAGACGTCTGCTATAGTTGTGGATTTTAGTCAGATATACTTTAATGTTGCAATGGATATACCGTACGATGGCAACATTTTTAAAGACGAACCGACTAGACAAAGCTTCCTGTCTCAAAATCCTGTGTATGTTAACACGGTTAACTATGGACGCAAAGGCGTGATTCTAGTTGAATCCGCTGAAGATCATAGTAAGCTATCTGCTGCAGTGCGCGCGGGATTCAATGCGGGAATAGTTAACGGAGAGATCGTCGTGGATAGTGAAACCGAAAGGATTCTTAAAAGCGCTCAAATTACTATATGTATTATAGGGGGTGACGGCGCTGGTGCTGTTAACACGGTTAAAGGGTTTCATGAATTTCAAGAGTTTATCGTCAACGGGGGGGTGTATTCGACAGAAGTATATGGAGTTCCGATTTCATTCGGTGGTGCATACGCATCAAACAATGGTATGTTTCAGACTGAATTTGTATTATAGTACCAATAAAGCTAGTTATATGAAAGGGCCGACTCATAATATGGGACGGCCTTTCCAAACTTTTATTACACTTATCGATTCACATCAAAATCGAAAGCTTGAGTAGTCGCATTTCTTTTCCGGAGGTCCGTCAGGTTCGTTCACTTATATCCTGGATAGCAAATCCCTGGTTGATAGCCTTTCTCTTTTTATTTGATCGCTAGATCTAACCTCAGGTCAGCTTTTGCCTTTTTTAACATTCAGACCTTGTATACCAGCGACGAAACAGTTAAATTGCTTAACATTTATTCCAATAGGGTATAAACATACATGGAGTGCTCATCTCTGTTCAGCATACCGGATGGGGGCTGCGGATCGCTTCATGACCGTTAAAATTAAAATTATAGAAAAATGAGAAGAAATACTGCTTTTCTGCTAGGGATTTTGGCTGCGTGTACGCTGCCACAAATTGTCGATGCAAAGTCACCGACCGGGGCACCTGTTCATTATGCTCAGGAAGTCGATGGAAAAGAACTTATCGGAAGGTGGGATATCGAGGTTGATGTCAATGGTACTCCGGCACCTTCCTGGCTGGAAGTAAAATTGTCCGGTTTCAAAACTTTAGTGGGTCATTATGTAAGTACTTCAGGAAGTGCGCGGCCGGTCTCCCAGGTTTTCTTTGAAAACGGAAAGTTTAGATTTGCTATTCCGCCGCAATGGGAAAGCGGAAAGATGAATCTGAGTGTAGAAGGAGAGGTTGTTAATGGTGTCTTACAGGGAACCATAACGGAACCTGACGGAAAGACACACCGTTTTAAGGGAGTGCGTGCGCCAGAGTTGAAAAGAGCAGGTACGGTAAAATGGGGGAAACCCATACAGCTGTTTAATGGTAAAGATCTTACGGGTTGGAAAGCTACAGGCAAAACAAACCAGTGGATTGTAAAGAATGGTGTCCTGACCAGCCCACAGTCGGGTTCCAATCTGGTTTCAGAACAGAAGTTTGAAGATTTTAAATTGCATGTCGAGTTTAAAATTCCATCAGGAAGCAATAGTGGTGTGTATTTAAGAGGGCGGTACGAAGTTCAGATTGAGGACAGTCCGAAAGATGCGCATCCAAGCTCGGTATTGTTTGCCGGAGTTTATGGTTTTCTTGCCGCAAACGATATGGTCAACAAGGGGGCCGATCAATGGCAGACTTATGACATTACGCTTGTGGGCAGATTGGTTACTGTCGTTGCCAATGGTAAGACGGTCATCAGCAATCAGGAGATCCCGGGCATTACGGGCGGAGCGTTGGATAGCCGGGAGGCTGAACCCGGACCAATTTATTTTCAAGGTGATCATGGACCGGTTGAATTCCGTAAGGTGGTCATAACACCAGCCGTCAAAAATAACTGATTTACAGCGCAAAGAGACTGTCTGTTGGGCGGTCTCTTTGCTTATATACCGATGACCACCACGACAATATCTTCATTCTGATAAGAAGTGTAATACCGTTCGATCGAACCAGCTTCCTTATATTGCTGCAGTTCCTTAAACACCAATTTCTTTAATATTCCTTTGCCTTTGCCGTGAATAAATTTGATTTCATTCATTTCCCAATAAATGGCGGCGTCGAGATTTGATCTTAAGTAGTCAACGGATTCTAGCAGGAGCTCGTCGGCAGAGTAGTTTTCCCAATCATCAAGAAAAGCGGTAGCATGGAGATCAACGATAGCTGGTGGTTTGCGCATGATTCAATATTTTACAATGCTGCAAATGTAAAATAAAAGGAGGACTTAGCAGGTAAGATCCGCTGTAAAAAAGACAGCATTGGCAAACTTTTCATGCCAGTGTTTGATAATGGCAGCAACTTCGTATTCTTCTTCCTCTGCATGTTGTAGCATCAGTCCTTCGAGTGACTGCAGCAGCTGTCCGAGGTCCAAGAAGAAGCCGTCGAAGTCTCTGAAAGCTGCTACAGTCTCGCGGACGAGCAGCAGACTGTCATGCCTGAGCGATATAATATCGTGGCGGGAGGCGATGCGGTCCAAAAGCCATTCTTTCTGGAAATTAGAAGCGATATGGCGGTCACAGGCCTGATTAAACAGCAGCTCGAATTCTACCACCTGATTTTTTAAACTGCGGATTGCATCTTGCAGTTCTTCGAAGGTACTGATGATCTTTTCCTGGGTTTCCATATTTTTCGATATTATAGCCATGATCTTTACTTAAAGTTTATATATTGTTGGTTTTTAATAATTTAAATAAAAGCATGTAAGGTATAAACAAACGGTTTACAAAAATGTTTGAATGATTTGAGCGATATCTGTTTAGAGAAGTGCTTTTTTTTTGCGTTATTCGCGGAGCGCTGTATGGTGTTTAATCGTTAAATCGAATGAAAGAAAAAGCAATTGGAAATTATCAGTTAGAAATATGTGCCAACTCTGTGGCTTCCGCTATCGAGGCCGAAAGGGGCGGAGCTTCGCGTGTGGAATTTTGTCAGAATCTGGAAAACGGTGGTACAACTCCCTCGTATGGGCAGCTTAAACTCGTAAAAGAAAGGGTTAATATCGGTATTCATGTGCTTATCCGGCCGCGTGGTGGCGATTTTCTATATACCGAAGAAGAAATCCAGGAGATGATCACAGATATCCAGATCTGCAAAGAGCTGGGAATGGATGGTGTCGTCATAGGTATTCTAAATGCGGACGGTACAGTAGACAAGGATAATACCAAGCGTCTGATAGAAGCTGCTCGTCCTATGCATGTGACCTTTCACCGTGCGTTTGATCGGGTCGCCGATGCATTGGGAGCTTTGGACGATATCATTGCTTTGGGGATTGACCGCATATTGACTTCGGGCTTACAGAATACAGCTGTTCAGGGAATTCCATTATTGAAGCAGCTGGTCGAGCGCGCCAATGGCCGCGTTGTCATTATGCCGGGGGCAGGAGTGGATGCTTCCAATATTCTACAGATCCTACAGGAGACGGGGGCAATTGCTATTCACAGTTCGGCAAAGGAAAGCCAGCCTTCCAAGATGAATTTTTCGCAGAGCCAGGTACAGGGGATGGACGAAGCGCAGTGGATGAGCTCAAAAGAAAAAGTCCACCAGATGGTGGACCTATTAAAAAGCCTTTAAAGTGTATACTTTAAAGGCTGCTAATTTCTTCTCTAATTATTTAGCTTCTGCAGCTAATTTGTTTAAGATAGCATCGTTTTTAACGATTTGGCTGCTAGCTTTCATTTTTGATCTGGAACCCAACTCGATGTTACTTCCCAATTTCAAAAACTGAACCTCAACACGTGAAACAGTTTTATTTCTTCTATCTTTTCTTTTTAAACGTGTAACTCCCATTTTGATAATATTTTTATTGTTTAAAATAAAACGAGGTCGGAAGCGGATTCGAACCGCTGTAGGAGGTTTTGCAGACCTCAGCCTAGCCACTCGGCCATCCGACCCTATTTTTTCCTTTTGAAGGTCTGCAAAAATAAAACTTATAATTGGAATTAAAAAATCTTTGTGATAAAACTTTTTGTTCTGTGACCATTATCCTGAAAACCAAGCTTGTAATTTTCGACGCACCCACTCCCCTCTCTCATTTTTTAATTGTCTGCTTCTTTGTCTGCCAGCATGTGGATAAGTAGGAATATAGGCAACTCATTGTATCTTTTAGAGGACATTCAAAATAAATCTGGCACGAGTTTTTTCATTTGTTTTGATATGGATATGAATAGTTTACGGATTTTGGAATAGATATTGCAAATGGCACTGTAATAAATCTCATACAGGAAATTATGAGAGTAAGTAGCAAAATAAGAAAGTAAATTAAATTAGGAAACATGAAAAAATTATTATTATCTGCAGCAATTTTATTTGGTTCATTAGGAGCTTTCGCACAAGGTGGATTGGGATATGGGCTCCGTGCGGGTGTAAACATTCCTAAATATTCGACAAGTTTGGGAGATACTAAATCCAATACAGGTTTTTTTGTAACGGGTTACTTGGACGCTCCTGTATCACCCTATTTTTCCATTCAGCCAGGGTTGTCTTTACAGAGCAAAGGAGCAAAATGGCTGGAGACGTCTAATGGAGATCTTAAAGAAAATATCATGACTTTAGATATACCCGTAAACGCAGTAGCTAAATTCCCTACTGGTGGATCCGGTAATTTCTTTATCGGAGCTGGACCTTATGTAGGTTTCGCTTTAAGCGGTAAATATAAAGCAGATGGCAAAGATTGGGATGTGAAATTTGGTAGCGGAGATGACGATAATTTAAAACGTACCGATTTTGGTGTAAACTTCTTAGCAGGTTATCAATTGACCAATGGCTTCCAGATCAATGCTGGTTATGGCTTAGGTTTGACCAATTTAGCACCGGATAATGGTTCAATTAAAAACCGCGTCTGGTCAATCGGTATCGGTTTTGGATTATAAGAAATGTAAGTATTAAACTTATTATGAGGAAAGAGTCCCTACGTTTGTGGGGACTTTTTTATTGATTTAAACTTTAGTCGGCCGAAATTGCTATTTTTATTCAAAAGATTGCTACATGAAAAGATTTCTTCCTTTACCCTTTTATGTCAAGTTGGCTTGTGTATTGATCAGCATCCTATTGTTGGGTTATCTGGCTAAAATCGGAGACACGATCCTGATACCGATGATTCTGGGACTTTTATTCGCCTTATTGCTGATTCCACTGAGCAATTTTATGGAGCGAAAACTTCGTTTTCCGCGTACCTTGGCGGGGATTCTGAGTGTGATCTTATTTTTTGGTCTGCTGGGCTATGGGCTTTTTCTGCTAGCCTCGCAGCTGACCATGCTTAAGGAGGACTTCCCAGCCTTTAAGCAGCAGATTATGGATGGGGTGGGCAATTTGCAGACCTGGGTAAGTCAGCAGTTTGGTATACAGCACAAGGATCAGATGGACTTCATCAACAAGACCGCTTCCAAATCCGTGGATTCGGGAACGCTGTTTTTAGGAACGGCCTTGGTCTCGCTTTCCTCTATGTTTATTTTATTTGTTTTTACTTTTCTCTACACGTTTTTCCTGCTTATTTATCGGGGGCATATCGTCAAGTTTCTGTTGTTCGTTAACAGGGTCGAAGACCGGCCGATTGTTGTGGATGTTGTCCAACAGGTTCAGTACGTCGTCAAGAAGTATCTTATCGGTCTGTTGATCCAGATGAGTTTGGTCGCACTGCTGGTCTTTGTTGTGCTGTCATTGATCGGCGTAAAATATAGCCTGCTTTTGGCGTTGATTACCGGTGTGTTCAATGTATTGCCGTATGTTGGCATTTTCTCCTCGATGCTGATCATCGCTATTCTGACTTTTGCGACATCCTCTCTTACGCACGTGGTACTGGTCGTCCTGGCCTTGATTATCGTGCATATGATCGACAGCAATTTTATCGTTCCGAAGATTGTAGGATCTAAAGTGAAGGTCAATTCCTTATTTGCCATGCTTTCCATTATTATTGGCGAAATGATCTGGGGAATTTCGGGTATGTTTTTGGCTATTCCTATCCTGGCTATTGCCAAGATTGTGATGGATCGGATCAGAGAACTCAAACCCTGGGGATTCCTGTTGGGTGAAGAAGACAGCGAGGATGAGGTGTATAAGGACCTGTTCGACAGTCTTAATCCAATTGAACAGAAAATCATTGAAAAAGAAGGTGAGGCCTGAGGTGTCTTTTATACAACACTGCGCTACAAATTTTTATCCGTAGAACAATCCCCATCACGTTGTAAAGGGGGCAAAGCTTTATTTTGATTTAACCTGTACCACGGACAATGGCGTTACCTGTGTAAACCGATTTTTTGAAACCATTCTGTTCAAATATAGTCCTACGGTGTAATGACCATATCGCCATCGTTTAAATTGGTTCCACTGATCCAGATCGGCCTTAGGAAATCTTCTTTTGTGATAGGGGCGGTCATATAACTGCGTATAATCTGAAAAGGATCTCCGTCAAAAAGGTTTATTTCTTTTGTATCCGAAACCTGGAAATGTATCGTTGAATTTGCTAAAATTGCCTCGTCTTGTTCCGTGAGAGCTCTTTTAAAATACTTTTTATCTACCAGATTTTTTATCGTTTCATAATCTGCGTCAGATTCAATGAAAATAGATGCAGCCCGGCCAAAGGTGATTTCATCGACATACATTAAATCTTTTGGGTCGAGGCCTGTCATAGCCGGATGTGCTTTCGCTTTGACAATATCGGTCGCGCATGTCAGACTGTAAATCAGATTTGTAAAACTGGCAGCGTATAGGTATTTGGAGCCTTTAGATTTTGGATTAACAGCGAGCATGATTTCGGGATTGATTTTTTGACCAAAGACTGCTCCCAATTTATCATAAGATGCCACCTTTTGAACCTTGGGTATGGACTCACTGACTATTGTTGACAGATCCTCGCCCTCGATCTGCTTAAGGATAAAATTTGTCATCGCAGATTTACTCGGAACGACTACCTCATCAGCTGATGGTATTACAATGTTTATCGTCGGAAGGTTGGAGGCTTCTATAAATTCATAGTTATCCTTATGGAGAGAGCTGATCTTCATGATGGCACCTATGTACAATTTGTCAAGATTTTTATTCAGGAAAAACCGATTAGATTCGTCACTGATTTCCTGCGCCGAAGCATTGAAGCAAAACAGATGCAATAATAATAGTAGTAATAGTTTTATTTTCATGGCTTTTTATTTTCGGCTACATAAATCGTCTCGATCTTTAGCCAGATCGTAGTCATATTAGCACGGCTTTTCTCACTCAATATTTCGTTTATAGACAATGGATTATATAGCTGACCGGTACGTAATGCATTGGAATTTTCGCTTTTTATTTGGCTGTTGTAAAGCACAATATTTAAGAGAAGTTCATCTTTATCGTTTTTGCTGGCAAAGTGTTTCCAATCCCTGGCTTGATCCCCGTAGATAAATAATTTTTCTTTTTCCCATTTTATTTTATATGATTCGGTATAGCCGCCAAGTTTGGAAATAAACAATGAATCCTCTTTGAAGATTATCGTCTGAGGCCGGAAATATCTGGGGCGGTTTTTGAAATTTTTTTGTTGTTCATTTTGTCCGAATGAGGATTTCAAAGCATCGTTTTGATAAAGGCTGAATTCCAATTGGCGTTCAGAGCTGTAAACATAATTTGAAGCCTTTGTGGCATCGGGCTCCTTTTCAGGTTCTGGTTTTTGTTCTCGGTCTGGAATTTCAGGAGCCGATTTTGTACAGGATTGAAATGTCAGGAACCCTAGAAAAAGTAAAAGAATATTCCGAGTGTGGACTAAAGATATTTTCATTATTTAAAGTTCAATTGTTAATAACTTTTCGTTTTCTTCTTATATGGCGTAAATTATTCCTAAATATAATAATTAAAAGTAAAGTAACAAATATAAATTGTATATCCACCTGAGGACTTCGCATCAAGCGGGGCTACTGCCGTTTAATTTGCTCGCGAGACCGATCAACCGCACAAACATACGCTTGCAGCCGCCAGAAAATGGAATAAGCAATGCCTATCGACGGGTAAAGAAATAAATACTGTATTTTTTTCGTTTCGCGTTTTTTGGGGCTTGAAAGATCCGTCACAGACAGCAGGTCGTTTGATACAGACGCTAATCAGTTTAATCTATGCTCCTTTCTTTTCATCAGCCACATCTGGGAGTTTATCCCAAAATATAAGCAGTATACGGCATATTGTCCCCTGCTTATTATAGATCCAAAGTAGTTTGTTGTAAACTGCAAGTATTTTGCCCCCGCTTCATAATAGTTCACTTAAGAATACTTAAAGGATGGTAGAAACTTGGTACAGTATATTGTAAACTGTAGACAATTTGCCGCTGCCCAGTTCTAGTTTACTCCAAAGAGGATGCAATCTGTCATTATTGACAAGGAGACAAGGACAGACTGCTTACCGTCCGTAACAAACGTATAGTAGTCTGAGTCTTACAAAGATGTCTGTGTTAGGATTTTGAACGGCGATATCTGCCTTTAGTGGCCAGTAAGGCTTTGACTATATCGCACTGAAAGAACCGGTTGATCTTGATGAAAGACATGGGTTGCTCAGTCAAACACCGACAGGCAGAGCGGGATGACTGTGGCATCCATCAACAGTACTTTGCATTTCAGCATGCACAGTTCTGAGCGAAGATGCGTCTGCTTCTGCCGGCGTATGTCCAATAACCAAACATACAGGTCACTAGGCGACAAGCGCTGGAGGAGATTAAAGTATAATACCTTTTTTCCACTGTGATCGTGAGCTCAAACTTAGGGTCCACAGATTAACAGTCCTCCGCGTCTTCAGAATTTTCCATCTTCCAATACCTCAACACCCCACCGATAGAATCCTTTTGCAGAAGAGAAAGACGGCTACCACATAGAATTTTCATGCATTTTTCGATGTCACTGACGCGGAATTTAATAGATGACTGCATTTTAAGTTTCTTGAATATATCTAAAGCATCGCGCTTTTGGTCAAAATAACTTTGTTCAATCCAACCCTTTAAAATTTCGAGAACGGGTTTGTTGGTTTTCCGGGTGCTCCCTTTAGGAGCATTCTTCTTTTTCCAGATGATGCGAGTACCTTGTCCTGTTTCAGAGTAGACTATATGCGAAAAACCTTTGTAACCGTCTTCGTCAATTTCCTGAGTATGGTACAGCATAATGTTTCCAGGCTCAGTTCCGTTTACTAAAATTTTTGAAAATGGGCAATGTAGGAGAAAGGGGAGCAGGTCGAGCTGATCTTCATGGAAGCGATTCTTGTCCTTCGGTTTTATTATAAAGCTGAAGACGTAATTGTTAGGTTTGCCGAGAAGGAAAGAAAGCTCATCATCGCCCATACCTATCTCATTCAATCGTTCGATTACTTGGCAGATGATGACATAGTCCATCCTCGACATAATCACGTCTGGCTTTTCAGCTTTGCGAATAGATGGTCTCTCAATAATTTCGATCAAGGTTGAGAACGTTAAAACTCAATGGATATTTTCACTTTGCCGCCAAGTCCTTTTTCGACAATGTCGAAAAGCGTTTTTAAGGTAATGTTACTTCCATTATTCTCAACCCTGGAAATATACTCACGTTTTTTATCGATAAGCTGTGCAAGCTCGGATTGGGTAATGTGTCTTTCTTCACGCGCCTTTTTAAGGAGCAGGCCAATTTTAAATGCTTCAAAGTCTCTATCAAGTTCATCTCTTCTTTGCGTGCCAACTTTTCCGTAGACGTCATCTTTAATATTTTTCCAGCTCTTAGTTTCCATCTTCTGTATCTTTTTGTTTATAATATTCAGCCATGATATTTAGTGCTTTGTCGATCTGATTCTTTGGCGTCTTCTGTGTCTTTTTTTGAAATCCATTCATTAAGACAACCAGTTTATCGCCGTCGAAAAAACAGAATACACGCCATATATTGGAGCCAAGCTGAATCCTTGCTTCATACAACCCACTAGTTCCAGTTAAATGTTTTAAATAATTACTTGGAACCCGTTCGAGAGTTTCAATAGCTTCAATTATTTTAAAGATCTTGTCCTGCACCTTTTGGGGCTGGCTTAAAAGGAAGTCTTCGAAATAATTTTTAAAAGCGATAACTTCTCTTACTTTCATTTTACAAAGGTAATTTAAAAGTTACTTTTTGCCAAATTTTTATCCATGTGTTTTAGAGTATTCTTCCCAAACACGTTTGATAACTTCTTTTTCTACAGCATCTTTCGGGGATAGATGTTGATACAATTTGTTTAGATCGTTGAGACTCTCAGCATATTTGGAAACTTTAATTCCCTCAAATACTTTATGAACAAAAGAAGGGTCTGATAAGCAAACAATTGTCTTGATCTGCAATAGTAATGGAATGAACACTATTTATGAACGTGACCCTTCGATTCCACCGATCCAGGATAATCATCCTCTAAAATATCTTGTTGAACGGTTGGACACGAAGAATTACTATCAGATAACCCGCTGGGAACTGGTGCACCGAAATGTTGTAAAAGGATATGAGGTAAATGGCGATAAAAACTTTAGACTGGAGTTAGATTTTCCGCTTGATCAGCAGCTTGTGATCAACAAAGATAAAATCGATGATTTTGCGAAATGGTTGTTGGGATCATGATAAGTAATTTTGAGTTTTCCGCATGAAGTACATATCAATGTGTTAAGCTTTGTCAAGGTATCGGCGGAAGGGAGCAAAGTCAGTGGAGTAGGGCGCGACTTTTAATGATTTCCCAATTAATTCCGGTATTTCTTCTGCCTTTTATGCTGCTGGCTTCGAATTTTCATCGGGAATTCATCGGGGACACTCGATGAATTCCCAATGCCGGCCCGATGAAAACCCGATGAACGGCCGAAGTTGGTCAGGAGTTGGTCGGTACTTAATATACCGTTAAGCTACGAGTAGTGTACGGATAAGGTACCAAAAAGGTACCAAAGAGCTACTGGAGATATACTAAAGAGCTACTAAATAGGTAGAGAGATCAGTGCCCTTTTGGTAAGTCACTGTCGAAGGTTATGTACTGCATCAGAGGTACTTCAAAAAAGCGAATGTCGAATTAAGAAGTGGAACGGGGCGATACTATAATTGGAGAGTGGCCAGATGCATCGTCTTTTGTCGCTGCTTCCTTCGTTACTGGTTCGTCTGATGTTCGGAATTGTTCTACCTTTTCCCTACCAATTTTCCATCCCTCCCCTATATAATCGATAGGCGGGAAGGAGGCGGAGGATAGGGGAAAAGTAGAGAATGGGCGAATCAGGGGCGAAAATTAACTCCTATTTTTTATTTCTTATTGTAATTCAGGGAATTATTCTCTATTTTCGTTTTTATATTTAATTTATTTTTAATGAAAAGAAAATTACTATCATTTGCTGCAGCACTATGTTTTATTGCTGGAGCAAAAGCACAAACATCTTATGGTATTAAGGCAGGTGTTAACTTTGCTAAAATGAAAATTTCAGGCGATCAAGGTGTAAGCTATACTAGTGATGCCAATTTAGGGGCATATTTAACAGGTTATGCTGATATCCCAATGTCTAATGTATTTAGCTTTCAGCCTGGAATTTCGCTCCAAAATAAAGGAGGAAAATTTCCTGCTGGAGTAATTGATCAAGTTGAGGTCAAAGAGACTTTGTTGTATATTGAGATTCCATTAAATTTTGTTTATAATATTCCAACGGGTAATACCGGTAGTGTTTTAATAGGTGCTGGACCTTATGCTGGTGTAGGAATAAATGTGCAGGATAAAAGAGGAAATCTTAGTGTTGGAGGAAGCTTTAGCGACGCTAAATATAAGGCGTTTGATGCGGGCATCAATTTATTAGCAGGTTATAAATTGATAAATGGTATTTTAATTAACGGGGGATATTCACTTGGTTTAACTGATTATTCGAAATACCCCGAGGAAACAGGGAAATTTAAGAATAGACTTTTTTCACTAGGCGTTGGCTACCAATTCTAAACAGAAACTATAACAAGTAAAAAAAGGCTTTTCTTTCGAAAAGCCCTTTTTTTGTTCAGTAATTGAAATCTATCACACTTTGATTTCTACTTCAACGCCTGAAGGCAATTCAAGTTTCATCAATGCATCAACAGTTTTAGCGTTTGATGAATAGATATCCAACAATCTTTTGTAAGCACACAATTGGAATTGCTCACGTGCTTTTTTGTTAACGTGTGGTGAACGTAATACCGTATAGATTTTTTTCTCAGTAGGCAATGGAATAGGACCACTAACAACTGCACCTGTAGGCTTTACTGTTTTTACGATTTTTTCAGCTGATTTGTCAACCAAATTGTAATCGTAAGATTTCAATTTAATTCTGATTCTTTGGCTCATAGTATATGATATTATTTAAAAATGACCGCTGATTAGAGCTATTAACAACCAGCGGCCGGTTTATTGTTAAGTTCTATTATTCAACAGAACCTTTGATTTTACCTTTTGATTTTGCGATTACTTCCTCAGCAACGTTACGTGGAGCTTCTGCATAGTGATCAAATTCCATTGTAGATGTTGCACGGCCTGAAGTGATTGTACGTAATTGTGTTACGTAACCGAACATTTCAGAAAGTGGAACCAATGCTTTGATTACTTGTGCACCGTTACGTGAATCCAAACCTTGCATTTGACCACGACGACGGTTCAAGTCACCCATGACATCACCCATGTTCTCTTCTGGAGTCAATACTTCAACTTTCATGATTGGCTCCATCAATACTGGCGAACATTTTGGCAATGCCTCACGGTAAGCCATTTTCGCTGCCAATTCGAATGACAAGGAGTCTGAATCGACTGCGTGGAATGAACCGTCGATCAAACGTACTTTCATGCCTGAAAGTTGGTAACCTGCCAATACACCATTGCTCATCGAAACCTCAAATCCTTTTTGAACTGAAGGAATGTATTCTTTAGGAATAGCACCACCCACGATCTCGTTTACGAATTGAAGCGGAGACTTAACAACATCCCAATCCTCGTCAACTGGGGAGATAACAACTTTGATATCTGCGAATTTACCACGACCACCGGATTGTTTTTTGTAAACTTCACGGTGTTCAGTAGTACCGTTGATAGACTCTTTGTAAGCTACCTGAGGAGCTCCTTGGTTAACCTCAACTTTAAACTCACGTTTCAAACGGTCGATCAAGATCTCTAAGTGAAGCTCACCCATACCAGAGATCACTGTTTGACCAGTCTCTTCGTCAGATTTTACTACGAATGTAGGATCCTCTTCCGCTAGTTTGCCTAGAGCAATACCCAACTTATCTACGTCAGCCTGAGTTTTAGGCTCGATCGCCAAACCGATAACCGGCTCAGGGAAAGTCATGGACTCAAGAACGATAGGCGCTTTCTCATCACAAAGGGTATCACCAGTTTTGATGTCTTTGAAACCTACAACAGCACCGATATCACCAGCCTCGATGAATGGGATAGGGTTTTGTTTGTTTGCGTGCATCTGGAAGATACGGGAGATACGCTCTTTGTTGCCTGAACGTGTGTTCAATACATAAGAACCAGCATCTAACTTACCTGAATAAGCACGGATAAAACATAAACGGCCTACGAATGGGTCAGTCGCAATTTTGAAACCTAAAGCTGCGAAAGGCTCATTAACAGATGGTTTACGCTCGATTTCTTCACCAGTATTTGGGTTAGTACCTTTTACAGCCTCTTGATCCAATGGTGAAGGCAACAACTCCATTACTAAATCCAGCATGGTCTGAACACCTTTGTTTTTGAAAGATGAACCACATACCATAGGAACGATAGCGTTATCCAACACAGCTTTACGTAAAGCGTCTAAGATTTCACGCTCAGTCAATGAATTCGGATCATCGAAGAATTTCTCCATCAATGACTCGTCGTATCCTGCTACTGCTTCCAATAATTTTTCACGGTATTCAGCTACTTCATCAACCATATCATCAGGAATTGGCACTTCGGTAAAAGTCATTCCTTTGTCGTGCTCGTTCCATACGATACCACGGTTGTTGATCAAGTCAACCACACCTTTGAATGTATCTTCTGCACCGATAGGTAACTGTAACGCAACAGCGTCAGAACCTAACATGTCTTTCACTTGTTTTACAACTTTCAGGAAGTCTGCTCCGGAACGGTCCATTTTGTTAACGAAACCGATACGAGGCACTTTGTAGTTGTCCGCTAGACGCCAGTTTGTCTCAGATTGAGGCTCAACACCGTCAACTGCCGAGAACAAGAATACCAATCCGTCTAATACACGTAATGAACGGTTTACCTCAACCGTGAAATCCACGTGTCCAGGGGTATCGATTACGTTAACTTGGTATTTGTTGCCACGGTAGTTCCAGAATACTGTTGTCGCAGCAGAAGTGATCGTGATACCACGCTCAGCCTCTTGCTCCATCCAGTCCATTGTGGAAGCACCTTCGTGAACTTCACCCAATTTGTGGTTAACACCCGAGTAGTAAAGGATACGCTCAGTTGTTGTAGTTTTACCAGCATCGATGTGTGCAGCGATACCGATATTTCTAGTGAATTTTAAATCTCTTGCCATAATATTTTTAAGCAACTGGCCTGCATGGCCTTATGTGTTTAAATGTAATGTTAAATAAGTACACCGACCTTGATAAAGGATTGTTCGTTTATCGGAGGTCGGTGTAATCATATTTTTTTTGAATGTCTTCAAAATTAGAATCTGAAGTGTGAGAACGCTTTATTAGCTTCCGCCATTTTGTGCGTATCTTCTTTCTTCTTAACAGCAGCACCTTCACCTTTAGAAGCTGAAATGATTTCTCCTGCTAATTTTTCGAACATTGTTTTTTCACCACGTTTGCGAGCGTATGAAATTAACCATTTCATACCTAAAGCGATTTTACGCTCTGGACGAACTTCCATAGGAACTTGGAAGTTAGCACCACCTACACGACGTGATTTAACTTCAACAGAAGGCATAACGTTGTTCAAAGCTTTTTTCCAAGCTTCAAGGCCGTTTTCTTGTGTTTTTTGTTCTACTAATTCTACAGCATCGTAAAAAATATCATAAGCGATAGATTTTTTACCATCTACCATCATGTTGTTTACGAAACGCGTTACCTGAACGTCATTAAACTTTGGATCAGGTAAAATGATTCTCTTTTTTGGTTTTGACTTTCTCATTTTTCTTTCCTCCGTTTAATTATTTCTTTTTACCTTTTGCTGGAGCTGCAGCTGCTTGTCCTGGTTTAGGACGCTTAGTTCCGTATTTAGAACGACGTTGGTTACGACCTGCTACACCTGAAGTATCCAATGCACCACGGATGATGTGGTAACGTACACCTGGTAAATCTTTTACACGACCACCACGGATCAATACGATCGAGTGTTCCTGTAAGTTGTGACCTTCTCCAGGGATGTAAGCGTTGACCTCTTTACCGTTTGTTAAACGTACACGAGCTACTTTACGCATTGCTGAGTTTGGTTTTTTAGGGGTAGTAGTATATACACGTGTACATACACCTCTTCGCTGTGGACATGAGTCCAACGCTGGTGACTTACTCTTGTCAACCAGAGCTACTCTACCTTTTCTAACTAATTGTTGAATAGTAGGCATTTACCTGTTTTTGTTTATAAATTTTATACCTAAATTATTTTAAGTTCGCAAAGATACAGATTCCGTTTTGAATATTAAATAGTTAGTGTATAAAATTAAGATTATTTTTTAGAGATGTCGGATGCCTTTTCCCTCTGGCGAAGCTGTTTTCCCTCCTAGTTTGATGAGTTCGCGCTCCTTCTCGTGCATGCTGTCCTTGGTTTAGATGATTTAGTCGGGTGGAAGTTTCATTTCTCCGTCTGTCGGAATTGGTTCGACGCCCGTTTGTGTCATCCGCCGCAGTAACGAAATGATCCAGTTCACTGTCGAAATGATTCCGCCACCTGTCTGGCCCGTTTTGTCAATGGTTTGGATGATTTCGCCGAGTGGAATTTTCATTTCTCCACATGGAAAAATGATTCAGACACTGGTTTGATTCAATCTGACATCGCGTAGAATCGATATTTTACTTGGCGAAATGGAGTAAACACAGTGCGGAATGTTTCCTTTTCCGGGAAAGCGCAATAATATGTAAGATTTATCGTGATAATAATGGTGCCCGACCTTGTGCTAACAAGTTTAACCGCTGCTATTGATTAATAGTATGTTGTCAAACAAGGACAATAATAGTGACGTTGTTTAGTCTTGGGACGAAAAAATGGGATTTTATGTTTGACTCGTAAAAATCTTTATTGTTTTGAATACGAGTTGTTCTGTGTTTTTTCTGTGAAAATATTCTTCTACTGGTTTCTGAGTATATTGATATTTTCGCGTGTTTTTGCATCTTTTTGGCAAGACGTTTGTCAAACACGGGCAGATAATTAACAGTAGAAACAAATTAAAGTATTCAAGTTATGAAAATGAAATTAACATATGCCGCGGTGTTAGGTTTGATATCGCTTGCTATTGTAGGCTGTTCTAAAGATGATGACCCTAAACCAGTGAATTTTAAAGATCACAATGTGACGGCTACAATTACTTTGTCGAAGGAGTTTAAAAAAGCCGAACAGGATAATTTCAGTGTCACCATCTCAGGCGGAAAAGAGAATGGTACTTTTGTGGATTGGGATGTAAACGGTACAAAAAGGACAGATGATATCGTACATTTAGGTACTGATGATTTTGATGGCGGAAAAACCATCGTGCTTAAATCTTTGGAGAAATTCCAATTTGGCACCCTGGATTTTGGAGGCTTCGAATTCGGAAACACGCCATATACGGTTACCTGGAAAATTGAAGATAACGGAAAAGTACTGGACGAAGGTAGCAAAGTTGTCGTGAAAGATGCCGATCCTAAATTTTTAAAGATGTTTTCGTTTAATGAAATAGACTAAAACACTTTTCACTATGACATGTAGTGATCACTGCCTCAAAAAAGGAAAAATTTTTTCCTTTTTTGAGGCAGTGAATATTAAGACAACAACGTAAAATCTATCTGCCGTTTGTCTAGATCCACTTTCTTAACGCGGATCTGAACCTCGTCGCCAAGCTGATACTTTTTCTTGCGGCGCTGGCCGATAATCGCATAGTTCTTCTCATCCAGCACGTAGAAGTCATCGGTAATATCACGCAGGCGTACCATACCCTCACATTTATTTTCTTCGATCTCCACATACATACCCCATTCGGTCACACCGGATACGATACCGGTATATTCGGTGCCGATCTGGTCCTGTAGATATTCGGCCTGTTTATATTTGATGGATGCCCGCTCTGCTTCCGCCGCCTTTTTCTCCATCTGTGAAGAATGTTCTGCCATCTTCTCGTAATGTTCAGCATTGATCTTATTGCCTCCATCGAGATAAAACTGCAGCAACCTGTGTACCATCACATCCGGATACCGGCGGATAGGGGAGGTGAAATGGGTATAATAGTCAAATGCCAGTCCATAGTGGCTCGACTTCTTGGTCGTATAGATGGCCTTGGCCATCGAACGCACAGCCAGAGAGGTCAGCATATTCTGTTCTTTGCTGCCTTCAATCTTTGTCATCAGGGCATTCAGAGATTTTGCTGTTTCCTTATCGGTTCTGATCGATAGTTTGTGACCAAAACGGGCGGCAAACTGTGAAAATGTGGTCAGTGTCTCTGGATTGGGCACATCATGGAAGCGGTAGACAAAAGTCAGCTTGTTTTTGCCCCGTCCTTGCTTGCCGATAAATTCGGCCACCTTGCGGTTGGCCAGCAGCATGAAGTCTTCGATCAGCTTATGGGCATCTTTACGGACTTTGGTATATACACCTGTAGGCTTACCGTTCTGATCGAGTATAAATTTAACTTCTTCACTTTCAAACGATATAGCGCCATTTTTGAATTTGCGCTCCCGCAGGATATAGGCCAGTTCATTGAGCTTCTGAATCTCCGCGCTAAAGTCCCCTGATTTTGTTTCAATGACTTCCTGTGCTTCCTCATAGGTAAAGCGCCTGTCGGAATGGATAATGGTACGGCCAAACCATTGATGGTGTACATTGGCCTTGTCATCCAGCTCAAACACGGCTGAAAAACAGAGCTTGTCTTCATGGGGACGTAGCGAGCATACGCCATTGGATAGCCTTTCAGGCAGCATCGGAATCACGCGGTCGACCAGATAAACGGAGGTGCCGCGGTCGAAGGCTTCTTTGTCCAGTTCGGTATCCGGCAGTACAAAATGTGAAACGTCAGCAATATGTACCCCAATTTCATAATTGCCATTTTCCAGCTTCTGGAAAGAGATGGCGTCATCAAAATCCTTGGCGTCTGCAGGGTCAATTGTGAATGTGGTGACAGGACGGAAATCGCGTCTTTTGGCAATCTCATCCTTGCTGATCGTATCGGATATTTTATTGGCTTCGGCCTCGACTTTTTTCGGAAACTCCAGTGGAAAACCGAAATCCGCCAGTATGGCATTCATCTCGGTATTGTTCTCGCCCTTGACGCCGAGTACATGCTTCACGGTGCCGACCGGGTTTTTACTGCCGCTAGGCCAGTCGGTGATCGATACGACGACTTTTTCTTTGTCCTTGGCGCCATTCAGGTTGTCCAGCGGGATGAAAATGTCATGTAGCATCTTGCGGTCATCGGCAATAAAAAATGCGAAATTGTTGGAAATGCTGATAGTTCCGGTAAAGTCCGTTTTGGCCCGCTGAAGAATCTCCACGACTTCACCTTCTTTTTTGCGTCCTCCTCTTCTTTTCTCAAACGTGTGTACCTTCACGATATCCCCATGCAGGGCCTGTCTTAGCTTGCGGGGCGCAATGTAAATATCGTTCTCAAACTCATCGTCGGGAATCACGTAGGCGGAGCCGTCCGCCGTCATGTCTACTTTTCCGGTCACATAGACTTTGAGTTGTTTCAGGCTGAATTTGCCACGGTCTACTTCAATAAAAAGACCGTTTCGCACATTGTCCTGCAAGATGTCGGCAATCGCCGCTTTGGAGTCGCTGTCCGTTAGGTTCAGCTTGGAAGAAACTTGTTTATAGTTGAGGGGCTTGTTGCCTGATTTCTCGAAAATGTCGATAATCAGCTGGGTCAGCACCTCCTTATAGGGATTCTCTTTCTTTGTTTTCATTTACTTTATTTTTATTCAATGTTCAGCCCTCAGGGCTTATGACAGCGCCAGCGCTGACGGCTTATCGATCCACGACTGCCATGACGGGCCACATACAAGGTACAAAAAAAACAGCATACAGCACGATAATAGCTGATCTAATCGGCACATCTTTCGATTCCCAACTATAGACAAATCAAGTGAAAAATAGTTTTTGGACGGATAATGTTCGATTTATTTTTTGCAATGATTGCATACACCAAGTGCATTTACAGCAATGGCCTCCAGGCTAAAGCCCGCAGGAATCGATACTTTTGGCAGTGTGATATCATCCAGACAGTACACCGAGTTGCACACGCGGCAGATGAAATGTACATGTTGGTCATGATGGTCATGCTCGGAGCAATCGGTGGAGCACATGGCGTAGGTGGCGGTACCATGCAGGTCAAAGATCTTGTGGATAATGCCTTTCTCCTCGAAACTCGCCAGCACGCGGTACAAGGTCACACGGTCGATATCTTTGCCCAATAACTTTTCCAGTTCAGGCTGGGAGATCGCAGAATCTTTCGTCGAAATAATCTCAAGTACCCTCAGCCTCGGCTGGGTGACTTTCAGATTGTTTCGCTTCAGGATATCTGGATATGCTGTGTTGGAATGTTCCATGGACTTGTGTTCGTTAAACCTTAGATCACCTACAAAAGTACGGAATTTATCGACATAAGAAAACCGATAAGGTTAAGATTATTGTCATCTTCCTTATCGGTTCTGAACCTATAGGGGCTATAGTATTTTTATTTTCCTGCTGCTTTTGCGTGATCAGCCAGGAAGGTTGCCAGACCACTGTCTGTCAATGGATGCTTCAACAGGGATAAGATCGCTGACAAGGGGCCTGTCATAACATCGGCACCAATTTTGGCACAGCCCAGAATATGTGCACTATGGCGCACGGAAGCGGCCAGAATCTGTGTAGAGAAGTTGTAGTTGTCATAGATCAGGCGGATGTCTTCGATCAACGCCAGCCCGTCTGTAGAAATATCATCCAGGCGGCCAATAAATGGAGATACATAAGTAGCACCCGCTTTAGCAGCCAATAGCGCCTGACCTGCCGTAAATACCAATGTACAGTTTGTCTTAATGCCTTTGCTGCTGAAATATTTAATTGCTTTTACGCCGTCTTTGATCATCGGAACTTTCACTACGATTTTGCTGTCAAGAGCTGCCAACGCTTCACCTTCCTTGATCATTTCCTCATAAGTTGTCGAAATAACTTCAGCGCTCACATCGCCATCAACGATCGCACAGATGGCTTTGTAATGGTTGATTACATTTTCGTCACCGCTGATACCTTCTTTTGCCATCAAGCTTGGGTTGGTCGTTACGCCGTCTAATACACCTAAGTCCTGGGCTTCCTTGATTTGTTCCAGGTTCGCTGTGTCAATAAAAAATTTCATTGTATATGTTATTGAATGATAATTATTTGATTATTCTAATGTCGGAATAATTGTATCACAAAGTTATCGATTATATTCCACTATTGCACATTGATTTCGACGAATTGCATCATTATTTTTGCAAAGCACAATCTCTTCCCCATATTTTTTGTTATACTTTTATAGTATTATCTTTATATATGCAGGTTTTTAGATCTCTCCATTATAGAAACTTCCGTTTACATGTGATTGGACAAGCTATTTCCCTTATGGGAACTTGGATGCAGCGGATAGCGATCAGCTGGCTGGTGTATGAACTGACTTCCTCTGTATTTTGGCTTGGATTTGTTCAGTTTATTTCCTTGTTGCCTTCTCTGGTGCTGTCTCCTTTTATTGGGAGTTTTGTCGACAAACATCCAAAATACAAATTGGTGCTCATGACACAGATCGGCCTGATGATACAGGCGGGAGTGCTGACACTGGTCGTCTACCTGAAATGGGAAAGTGTGCTGTGGCTGTCTGTTCTTGGGCTGATACAGGGGATTATCAATTCCTTCGATGTCCTTGGCCGGCAGTCCCTCATGATGTATCTTGTCGGCGACCGCAAAGACCTGCCAAATGCTATTGCGCTCAACTCCACAATTTTCAATGCTGCCCGGATGCTCGGCCCGGCCATTGGTGGTATCTTGCTCAGCACCTATGGTGAGCTGGTCTGCTTCGCGCTGAATTTCATTAGTTTTGTGCCGGTCATTATTACCCTGCTGATGATGCGCGTAGACGAAACGCATGTTCAGCTGAGCAAGGGAAGCAACTGGGAGGGACTGGTGGAAGGGTTCCGTTATCTGAAACGTTCACCTCATATCTCATCGCTGATTATTATCATGACATTTTCCAGCCTGATTGTAATTCCCTATACGTCGCTTTTGCCGGCAATTGCCAAAGAAATGTTCCTCGGCGACGAACGGACCTTCTCCTGGTTTGAAAGTGCGGCCGGTCTGGGAGCTATGATTGGTGCATTCAACATGGCGCGGTTAAAGTCGGGAACCAACCTTCGCTATCAGGTGATGGGGGCTGCCGCGCTCATGGGGCTTGCATTGCTCTTTCTGGCACATTCCAGCATGCTGCAGATGGCCCTGGTCTATGTGATGCTGGTTTCCTTTGCCATGATGATGCAAAATTCCAGTATCAATACCTATATTCAGACACATGCTATTCCAATATATCGGGCGCGGGCTATTTCCTATTATGTAATGGCTTTTCAGGGTATCTTTCCGATCGGAACACTGCTGATCGGTTCGCTGGCCAGCTACTGTGGGTTGCGCACCACACTCTATGTCATGGGCGGACTGGGTATATTGATCGCTGTACTGTATTATACCTATCTTCGGTTGCGTATTCACCAAAGATTGTTCAGATTTTAGTGTCGATGGCCTATTTACGCCTGACTTTTCGGTCCCTGAGCTTCAGTGTCTGCTTCGCATAGTCTATAACAGCACCATAGCTGGCAAAAATATCGCCGCCAAGCACACCGATCACTGGCTCCAGATCCATCTGCTGATAAGCGTAGTTGATGGAACTGAGATCCAGCACGGCCGCCCGGAGATGGCTGATCCGCCAGCCGCCAATAGTCAGGCTGGGAATATCCATATTAAAGCTTTCCATTGAGTTGGTGCCGAGTCCTGTGGATAGGGTTTCGGACGGTTCTAACAGTAGCTGATCTTCCAGAAGATGTCCCAGCTGGGTTTTGTCAAACACAGTTTTCGAAGCACCTGTATCGATGACCATTTTGAAAGTGCGCTCGTATAGTGTAACGTCAACTAAAATATGTGTTCCTTGTCCCTGAAGATCCAAGATTTGAAATGGTACTGTCGTCATAAGCTCAAAGATAAAAAATTAAGCCTTCCGAAAGCGGATTATTTTAAAATGTCAGCTTCATGATTCGCCATAAAGACTGTAGCAAAAAAAAGGCGGTTATTAAGTCAATAACCGCCTCTCGGGAAGAAAAAAGTCTTATTATAACGCGTTTATCTCCCTGAGTACATTATTCATGGCGCGTACGGCATCTGCACTTTTGCTGAACTTTTCTTTGTCTTCCTGATCCAGCTGCAGCGGAATAATTCGGTCCCAGCCTTTTTTATTAATGATGACAGGTACACCAAGGGTAATATCTTCCTGCCCAAACTCACCTTCTAAATAAACGGAGGCAGTATATAGCTTATTCTGGTCACGCACGATACTTTCCACGACTGCTGCGGTAGCCGCTCCGGGAGCATACCATGCCGACGTACCGATCAGGCTCGTCAAGGTCGCACCACCTACCATCGTTTTTTGTACAATCTCCTGCTGCTCCTCGGTAGACAGAAAATTGGTGACAGGGATGCTGTTCCACGTGGAGTGCTTGATGAGCGGGATCATCGTCGTATCTCCATGACCACCAATCACGATGGCGTTGAGATCGGCGGCCGAAGCATTCAGCTTTTCACTCAGTTGATATTTGAAACGCGCAGAATCCAGTGTGCCGCCCATTCCGATAATCCTGTTTTTGGGTAAGCCGCTCGATTTGAGTGCTAGATAGGTCATGGTATCCATTGGATTAGAAACAATGACAATAATGATGTCGGGCGAATGTTTGACCAGATTCTCTACTACCGATTTGACAATATTGGCATTTGTCCCGATCAATTCCTCGCGAGTCATTCCCGGTTTGCGGGGGATGCCCGAAGTAATGACAGCTACAGTAGAGCCTGCAGTGGACAGATAGTCATTGGTCACGCCTTTGATTTTGGATTCAAAACCCAACAAGGCGGCAGTTTGCGCCATATCTTGCGCCTTGCCTTCGGCAAATCCTTCCTTAATATCCAACAATACAATCTCTTCTGCGACATTTCGACGGATTAAATTGTCTGCTGTAGTTGCTCCTACAGCTCCGGCTCCAACAATAGTTACTTTCATATGTCAATTATTTGTGTTCATGGTCATATGGAATATCCAGCCCACTTTCACTACTGTTTGTCCTGGCTAAGAATGGATATTTCATGAGCATTTATGTGGATTAGTAAATAATGCTTGAATTTAACGAATTATTGTCAGTATACCAATCTATTTCAGACCTGTTTTTTGCTATTCTCCCGGAACTTCGATTTCAATTGTTCCTTCTTCCACAGAAAGAATGTTTTTTCCCTTCAAAGTACCGGCCTTATTCAGGCTTTCGAAGAATCCTTCTGTCGTCCCCGTATGATTTACTGTGATCATGGATTTGCCTTTCTTAAATTTTAGGTTAGCGTTTTTCACCTCTTTGCAGGATTTTATAGCCTCTTTAAATTGATTTACAGTATCGTATGAAGCCGGTCCCTGCACATGTATCGTGGTGGTTGGTGGAAGAGCGTTCTCCGTCTCATCTTTATTTTTTTTCTTAAATAGTCCCCCAATTGTCTTAAGGGTTTTGCCAGCTTTGTTTACTGTTTCTGCAGCTCCTTCTGCAGTGTTTAGCGCATGGTCTACTTTCGATTGCGCAAGGGCGCTTTGGCTTGTCATCAGTATGGCGAATACAAATCCAAACAATCCAGCCATCTTCATCATTGGTGATTTCATCTTTTCAAATTTTAATCGTTCTCAACTATTTAGTTATCTTGTTGAGCTTAAAGTTAGGGAGACGAACAGCCTGATGCGCCCCATCTTATAAGGCGATACCCTTTTTGTAAACGATTAATAAAGAATAGATTATGCTGATTGTTTCCGTAAACGTTAACCTGCCGAAGGCCCTGCTGTCAACCTGCTATCCCCATCCGGATTAGAATGGATAACCGATAGCGAGGTTGAACATCAGGTTGTCTTTGCGCCAGCGCGAACTGCCGAAGTCGATATCCTTGAATACCCAGCGTTCGCCTTTGGGCAGGTAAGGAATACGGAACGGAATGGAAAAATCAGTCCGTATGATCAAGAAGGTGAAGTCGAAACGCAAGCCGGCACCGCCTCCTACGGCAAGTTCATTCAGAAAGTTTTTACTGAATTTACCTCCGGGTTTATTTGGATCTTCCCGTTGCAACCATACGTTACCGGCATCTATAAAGGCTGCCCAATGTACAAAACCGGCCAGCTTGGCCCGGTATTCGGTATTGAGCTCCAGCTTGATATCCCCGGTCTGGTCAGCATAGAATAAGCCATTGCTGAGCTTTTCAGGAGCAACTGTACCGGGGCCTATGGCACGTGCACCAAAGGCGCGAATACTGTTCGGGCCACCCACATAATATTGTTTTAGGTAGGGGAGGGACCGCGAATTGCCATACGAATAGCTCAGGCCAAGCGCAACCCGGGATGCCAGCTGCGAGTTTTCTGACAATTTTAGGTAATGCCGCCCATCCCCGCTGATTTTAATGTACTGGGAGAAGTAGGCGTCAAATAATTTGAATGTTTTACCTTTGTTGAAATCAGCTCCTTTGATCAGACCAAGTACGTTGCCCGAAAGATCAAGGTTTCCCTTGAAGTAAAAGGTATTCTTCAAATGCTGTTTCATCGTATTCTGGAACGTAAAGTTGTAGTTCGGACCGATGGTAAACTGCGGCTCAATCGCGTGGCGCAATGCTGGGATCGTATCCATCTGCTTCTGATAGCTTTCGGAAATCCCTTTGGGCTGTGTATAAGTGACTTCAAATAAAGCAAGATCATGCTGCTTTTCTTCCGATTCTTGCCAGATATAGCCGTAATCCAGGGCAATTGAATTCAGGGTATACGCCTTGCGACGGTTTAGAAATTCATACCGGCCCTTGATGTAGGTTTTTGGAATGAAACGGCGTGAAGGATTGATGCTTCCAAATGGGCTGAGGATCCGTGGAAAGGTCAGTGTCGCTTCTGCTCCATAGCGGTAGTAGCTGGAATTGAGATCCGCATTTCCACCGGTCTGTGTCTCATAACCGCCAAAGACGTTAAAGCTCAGCTGTTCGGCTCCCTTGAATGCATTACGTAATGTCCAGTTGACATTAACTTCTGTTCCGTTATACACGGAGGCCATTTTACCCAGTAACTCGACCCGAAGTGATTTCTTGGGCAACGGTGTTAGATAATAATAGACATCCAGCGCATTGGGCACTTCTTTGCTGTCCACAAAATTGTTTTTGACAAACTTCCAGCTGTTCAGGTTGACCAGATGGCTGATGGTCTGGTTGTGTGCATTACGATTGTAGATGTCACCGGGACGGAAGAAGATATGCTTGGCGATAACCGGCCTACGGTAAGTGTGTCTACGGTCGATAAAATAATAACTGCTATCGTACAGTTCGGCGTTGCGTGTTGAGCGCTGATAGCCCGCGCTTGTCTCCGTATAGTTAGGAAAGATGTAGATTTTATTGATCTTAGACGGAACCTTGGCCTGAGCAGGTGTCTCTTTTTTGACCGTTACATACATGTCGACCCTGTTGTTGCGGTGTGAACTGTCTACCTGCACAAGGATGTAATCAGGACTAAAGTAATAGTATCCCTTATTTTTAAGGTCATTGTCTATGCGGTCACGCTCATTCAGGATGACATCCAGGCTATAGTTTTTCCCAACCTGAAGCAGGCTTTTGTCTGCAGACGAACGGATATCTCTGCCCAGCTGGGTCGTGCTGTCAACGTCAAACTTGACCGATCTAATGCGGTAGATCAGATTGGGCGTGGCGGTATAATTGATCGTCGCCTTCTTTGCCTCTACCAAGGTATCGGATTTTACTTCAGCATTGAAAAAACCAATATTCTCAAGTCTGTTGCGCAGCAGGTTTTCATTGTATTCGCGGTTAACGTCACTCAGCAGAACGGGTTCCTCACCGATCTTCTTGAGAAACTTTTTGATAACGTTGTTACCCACGGAGTCACCCGCCATATTATTAAAATAAAGCTTGAAAGGAATTCCGGCAAGGCGTTTATTAGGCTTGGGTAACAGTGCGGACTCCAGATGTGTTGAAAGCCGCTCTTTATTTTCTTTGGAAATGGTATCTGAATCGATGATGACATTTCCTTTGACATATAAACTTTGGCCTTCTTTCAGATTCTTGGTCGAAGAGCAGGAGGCGATCAGTGCCGTCAATGACAATAGGGCAATAGTAAATTTCAGTTTAGCTCGCATGGTAACTCCTTTCTTCGTCTTCATTTTTAATCGCAGTCGTTCTGATCGTATCTAAATTTGTTTTTGGACTTTCTTTTTTGGGAATAGTCTTGCTGGAGTCCAATTGCTGTTTGCGTCGTTCTTTTTCCCTTTCTTGTATCCGTTTGCGGTATTCTGGACTATGAAGTATAAGGCTATCCCTAATGACGGTGCGCACGCTGTCACGGTATACGGAGTCGGTCTCCATGCGTTCCACGTCAAATCGTTTCCTGAATCCCTTGCTGCTGGTGTCATAGTATTCCTTGAGTTTTTTCGAACTCATCCAGATCTCCTTAAATTTATTGTAATCCATATTGATAATGAAGCCGATGCCAGTCTCCACATATTGGCCCTGAAGGGTCACCTGATACTGGTTCTTACGGTATACCCGTGCAAAATAACGGCCATCCTGTGAGAGCTGGTAATCGAGCTGGATATCCCCTGCGATATTATTTGCCGACTCACCCGGACGGGTATTTCCTTCCACTTCAAAGTTGGAACCTATGGTGATCTTCAGCCGGTCGTTCAGCAACATTTTAGATACACCGATATTTAAGTCAGTCCTGGTCTGTCCGGCTCCGGTAGCGTAATCTTCCTCGGATGTCAGGTTGAAATCGAGCTCAACACCACTGATCAGCTCTGATGCCAAGCGGTTGAGCTGGCTGCTGAGGAATGAACTGATACTATTTCGGACGATGGCTTCTGTGCCGCCTCCACCGGAAAGACTTTCAAACGGATTGGTCGACATAAAGCGTCCCAGCACGATCAATGAGAATACCTGTTTGTTGAGTTCGGATGGATTCTCGCGTAAGGTCGTCAGGGCATTGTTCACCTTGCTGACAACATCCTGAGAAACGATCGAATTGTTCTCATCCAGATCAATATCAAAACCCAGCTGTGGCTGGAACAGCTTATCTGTTATTTTCAGCAGTACATTGAATGGAACTCGCTGTTTGTACAAGTTTGGATTTTCGGATCCTAACTGTGTAGCCACCAGCTCCAACGTGGGGGCTTTGGTCGTATAGGCCGCAGTGATATTGAGCTGTGCATCCAATGGGTCGCCATTCCAGGTAATCGTGCTTCCCTTTTGAAAAGTAAAGTCTTTCTTCACCGGACCAAAGCTGAATGAATAACTACCCTTGTCCACGGTGAATGTTCCTGACAGTGTAATTTTGCTACTGGCATCGATACCGGCATTGAGCTCTGCCTGACCTTGGATATTCAGGGCATCTTGTGAACCGGCATCCAGCAGGATCTTGAATTTTGCTTCCTTATCCGTCTGCAGATTCAGATCCACGTCCATACCTGTCAGTCTGGTAACGGTCATGGAATCGAGTTTGGCAAATACATTGGCGCGTGTGGTATCACTTTTATCCACAAACTCTACCACGCCTTTACGGTCGGCCATCCCCGGATCTTCGTTTGGCATCACAAAGGTAAAATCGGTATCGCCCAATACTTTGATGGTTCCGTCGACAACCGGCTTGTCCAAGTTGCCCCGGATCCGGAGGTTGGACGTCAGATACATCTTGCCATAGAACATGTCGTTGTCGGTCTGGGTAGAATTTAATACCTCAAAATTATCTGTATTCACATTGAGATTAAAATCAAAGTCCGTATACGTTCTGGTATCTACCGAGCCGGTCACCTTGGCTATATTTCCTTTTTTGTCTTCCAGTTCAAATTTAGGGAAGGTAATCCCTTTGTTGCCAAAATGGATTGTTTCGTCCTTCGCCTTAAACAGCGCATTCAACATGGCGATATTAAACTGCGCTTCTTTGAAATGGACATCGCCGTCTATACGTGGTTGCGAGGGTGAACCTGTTATTTTCAGCTGTCCCTCAAGGTTTCCTCCGGAGTCTTTCAGATAGCCTAAGCTGAAAGCCTGTACAGTCTGCATGGTCAGCGGCGCGATGTCCAGCGTGAAATCCAGACTGGATTCACCGTTCGGCGGACTGATAAAATCACCGCTCAGCTTCACATTATTACCATTCTCGCTGATACTGATATTGGCGTTATATGTGTTTTCTTTTGCATTGTTGACCTGTATATTGACATTTCCGACAGTGTCTTTTCCTACATAGAATGTGTTGATGACCAGGTCGGATACAAATACAGGGCTGCTTTCGAGCCGGGATATTGTAGCCTGTCCATTGATGCCACCACCCAGGTCCAGCGTCTCGCTTTCCAGCATTTTGCTGAGTGTCTCAATGCGGAAATTTTTAAACGAAATATTGACCGGCGAATTCAACATGCTGTCCTGGGAGGATATCCGAAGTTCCTGGCCCTTGTTGCTCAAGACAAAATCCTGAGCCTGTATACCGGTACTGCCAAACTTAAGGACGTTGTTTGGATCAACCGTCCACTTGTCGTAGTTGAGCATCAGACCATCCTGTAGCAGGCTAAATACGAAAGCACCATTGTCGACACGCATATTGGCGCCCAGATGGTACTGCTCTTTTTCTTTTTTATCTTTGATCCATAAGCCAAAGTCCAGGTTATTCTGGATGACTTTGCCGCTGAATACTGTATTGACGAGTTCAATGTTACTAACTTTGATCTTGTTGATCAGTGCTGAATAATAGAGTGTACTATCCAGGGTGTTGATATCCAGCGTCACATTATTGATTTCTGTCCCGTTGTATACAATCTTGGGTGCATCTAATTTGGCTAGGATGGTTTTCGATTCACTATTAAACATACCATCCAAGGTAATATCTTTCATTTCCGTTAGTTCGGGTACCATATCTTGCACAAATCTCGTTCGGGTCAGCTGTGCGGAGAACTCAATATTCTGTGGCTCGTACTTTGGTACCTTGACAGGCTTGCCGGGCTGATAGTATACCTGCAAAATATCCTGAATGGCATTTTGCAGCTCGAGAATCTTATATTTACCGACGAGATGGGCATTGAAGAATGCTGATTTTAGCAGCAGCAGGTTTCTGCTGGTATCTGATTTTGCTATCAGCGAAATACTGTCCAGCGAATAATATGCATTATTGTAGGCGATGGATGAATTGGTAAGATGGGCTTCGCCGTTGAGAAAGTTGGGATCAGCGGAGGTGAAATGCCCGACGAGCTTACCATGATACTTAAAGTCATCATCCATTAGTTTTAGATTTTTGAGATTAATGGTGTCGGCCACCAGTTCAAAATCGACCTGAGGATATCTGGATTTCATATTGGCTGTTGCATCCAGCTTTACTTTGATATTGGGGTCCGGACTGATGACAGACGCTTTCATGTCACCCTTGTCTGCCGTTAGGTTCATGTCGATATTCTGGTAGCGGTAACCCATGGCATCCAGGCGGTTGAGCTTACCGTCAAAATTGGCCACAAGTTTTTTGGGATCGGTGCCCTGACCTTTTATTTTGCCTTCAAAGGAAAGTATGCCGAGTGTACTGTCCATTTTCATGATTTTGCCAATATCAAAGTCACGGATGCTTACAAAGGCATCGTAAGTGGTATCCCGCCCAGCCATACCTACCTTCCCGTCGAATTTGGCAGTTCCTTTTTCGGTTACCAAGGAAAGGTTCGTGTTGAAGGCAGTCATACCGCCTTTAAATGTGCCCGTCAGCCCGATCGTATTCGGAAGTTCAATACTGCTCGGCAACATGGATTTGGCGACTAGCTTTTCGATATCCGATCGGCCTGTGGTGAGCTTTTTCAGATTTAGGTCCATCGACATTTTCTCTACGTCCGGCAATCCCTTCAGATGTAAGCTCGCTACTACCCGTGTATTGGACAGCGTCTGAAAATCAATGTTGGGGATACGCAGATCATTAACCTTACCGATTACTCTGCCGTCGATATTAAATTTTTTGTCCATCAACGGCTTCATCACCTGCATGGTGTCCAGAAAAGGAGCGAAGTAGTAAATGTCGCGCATATCGACGTGGCTTTTCCTGATCGTGGCATCCACGTGGATTAGCTCCGGCTTTTGGGATGCGACATCCAATGATGGGTAGCTTACTTTTAGGTAATCGCGGATCAGCGTACGCGGTGTCTCGGCATATAAATTTTTAATTTCAGCACCGGTACCGGTGTATTTGAATTCCCCTTTAAGCTGTTTGATCAGCAGTCCGGAGTGATCGGATGCCGTCAGTTCATTCAGCGATCCGCTGATCGAATCAGCGCTATAATAAAGATCCGTCAGGTTAGTTTTTAATCCCGGAATCTTGATATTGAAATAGTCAAAACCTTTCATGCGGGCCTGATTGTCATCCCGATAGGCCAAGCGGGTATTGTCGATGTTAATTTCTTTGGCAGACACGACCCAGTTGACTTTGGCTGTATCGGCACTGCTGGTATCTGCAGCTGCTTTCCGTGCCAATCTACCAAAGAGGACCTCATTGTCTGAACCGTCGAGATTTATGGTCTGAATATCGACCAGTTCCTTGTTTAAATCTATTTTATTGATGTCGGCGCGAAGGTTCTTAAGGATGAACTTTGTTTTTAAGGCGCTGGACTGGTCTTCATAGCGGACTACGATATTGGCGAGATCAGCGATCTGTATGCCAACATCGGGAAGCAGTTCGGTGGTCTGGGCGGTTTTATCGGTGATACCAAAGTCCTCCGCTTCGGGACCTGCTCCTTCTGCCACGGGCTTCCATTGCTTTACCGTTGCATTTAGACCGTCAATCTTTACTTTGGGAAGATTAAAGGCCATATTTTTAGTGAGATCAAACTTTTTGATATTGGTATTCAGTGTGCCTAGGTAGACATCGGCACTCGTGCCGATGACCTCATCTGAATAGACGATATGGAATTTGTCAAATTTTATTTTATCCAGATTGAACAGCAGGGCCGACGTAGTATCAGCTGTGGGCTGACTCTCTTTCTGGGAGGAAAATGCTTTCACTATGTAATCAAAATTGAAGGCGCTGTCGGGCATCGTGCGACGGATTTTCGCAGTGATTCCTTCAGCCTCCAGACTCTGGATCTCGACTGTATTTTTCAGAAGTTTCAGCATATTGATATCGACAGCAATGCTTTTGCCCGCTACCAATGTGTCCCGGCTCTGATCCGCAAGATAAATGTCCTCTAAAACTAGCTTTTTCGGAAAGTCTATATTGATATAACCGATTTTGACCGGAGTACCTATTTTTCCTTCAACATAATGCGTTACTTTTCCGGCAATATAATTTTGCACGGCAGGGAGCCTGATTAAAAATATCACCAGAATGATCAGTGCAATGATGACTCCGATAATCCACAATATTGTTTTAAATGCAATTCGGGTAAATCTGTTCAACGTATTATTTGATTTAAGTTTCTATTAATAAAAATTAAAACGGAAAAAAGTTTGCAAAGTTTCCATATAATAACTTATAATCGTGCTCGTGTCAGCAAACTAAGATAAATTTGCTTTGATATGCAAGTTTAATTACATGTCGGCAAATATATAGCCCACGCCCGCTGCCAGGAGCTTGTGGATCTAGCATAATAATTGCTCCTGCAGCATTTGTCTGAAGCATGTGTCCACAGGAGCAACTGTCGTGCAGGATACATCAAATAATTGACCAAAAATCGGCCGCAACCCAAAGTTTTTGCATTTTCTGTTACGCCATCAGCTTTCTGTACTTGCCCCAGTTTTCGAAAACTACCCACAACCAGATCAGGAACAGAGGAGCCCAGAACAGAAGACCGCCCGGAGCAAAAATCATATTGTGGATAAAAATACCAATAAGTATGGGGAGAATAACCAAAGCACCGACAGTTCTCGTTCGTGGAAAAAGGAACAGTGCTCCGCCTATGATTTCAATAATGGCTACGAGCGGCAATAACCACCGGATGGTTATAAATGCTTCAAAGACTTTTTGCATATTTATGTCCATCGGCGGGACAGGCATATAATGTAACAGTTTATCCAGGCCGGCATTGATAAACAGCAGTCCAAAAAGAATGCAGAGGATGTTCTTTACTATTTTCATCGGATCAGACGTTAAGAAGTTACTTACTGAACGGTAATCGTCCTTGGAGGATCTGCAGGCGGATCTTGCTTGTCATCGGGACCGTCACCTTCTTTCTTGTCGCTATTGCGTTCGACGGTGATGGTACACTCGGTCAGGAGAGCCGCGACAGCACCTATGGCGGCAAATACCGGAGCAAGGATAAGTCCTATGGCCCCCACGGTAACCGGAAAGCTCATAATTTCTTTCCCATGTTTGTCCGAGATACTGATCTTATTAACGTTGCCCTCAGCGATAATATCCTTAATTTTCTGTAGCAGGTTTTCACCGTTGATCTGAAATGTTTCTTTAAATCCCATAATTGTATAATTTAAGTTTCTTCTTATAAAGTTATTCATTTTTTATAGGATTCCGTGCAACAAAGTTCAGCTTGAGTACTGAGCTTATAAAACAGAAGAGTCCTGCGGTAGACACAGGACTCTTCTGTTTGCTGTATGATGATTAGCCCAATGCAGCTAAACTTTCTTCCAGGATTTTGATCTTAGCTTCGGCGTCGGCTTTTTTGCTTTTTTCATTTTCAACGATTTCGGGTTTTGCATTCTGAACAAAACGTTCGTTTGAAAGCTTTTTCTCAACCGATACGAGAAAGCCCTTTAGATAAGCGAGTTCTTTCTCAATGCGTTCGCGTTCGGCAGCAACATCGATGTTGTTTTCGAGTATAACATAGCATTCATCCTTGCCGGCAAGGAAGCTTGTGGCACCCGCGACTTTCTCTGTCACAAAGGTTACTTCCTGTAAGTTCGCAATCTTTGAAATGATCGCAATATATTGCACAAGGTTGATGTCTGATTGCTGATTGACTGCCAGAGGCAAAGCTACTTTTGGTGATATCCCTTTCGAATTGCGGATATTGCGGATCTCAGAAATAATTTGTTGGACGATGGCAAATTCTTTGATCATCTGCTCATCATAAATGTCTACCGTAGGGAATGCTGCGACGATGATACAGTCTTTCGCATCTTTGCCAAACAGTTCATCATGCCATAACTCTTCAGTAATGAATGGCATAAAAGGATGCACCAGCGTCAATACGCGTTCAAAGAACGTTTTAACAGTGTCTAAAGTTGCGGCAGCAATCGGTGAACCATACGCTGGTTTTACCAGTTCAAGATACCAGGCGCAGAAGTCGTCCCAGACCAGTTTATAGGTTGCCATCAACGCATCCGACAATCGGTAGTGCTTGAAATGCTCTTCAATATCGGTCAATGTTTGATTAAACCTCGCGTCAAACCATGCAGCGGCAATTTTATCTGATTCTGAAGCGGGAGACTCCACCGTTTCCCAGCCTTTAACCAAACGGAAAGCATTCCAGATTTTATTCGCAAAATTACGCCCCTGTACACAAAGCTCCACATCGAAAGGTAGGTCGTTGCCGGCAGGAGCTGTAAGAAGCATACCCATCCTTGTCGCATCGGCGCCGTATTCATTCATCAGATCAATAGGATCCGGTGAATTCCCCAGCGATTTTGACATCTTTCGGCCCAGCTTGTCACGGACGATACCGGTAAAATATACATTTTCAAAAGGCAGCTGTCCGCGGAATTCATAGCCCGAGACGATCATGCGCGCCACCCAGAAGAAAATAATATCAGGAGCGGTAACGAGATCCTGTGTGGGATAGTAGTAGTTGATCTCCGCATTCTCGGGCTCGTTGATGCCGTTGAATACAGAAATAGGCCACAGCCAAGCTGAAAACCACGTGTCAAGAACGTCTTCGTCCTGGCGCAGATCAGTTATTTTCAGGCGTGCATTACCGGACTTTTCCTGTGCGAGTACCAGTGCTTCTTCAATTGTCTGTGCAACAACGAAGTCATCATTGCCGTCGCCGTAGAAGTAAGCTGGTATCCGATGCCCCCACCACAACTGTCTCGAGATATTCCAGTCGGTTACATTTTCCATCCAGTTGCGGTAGATGTTTTTGAATTTGGTCGGGTGGAACTTAATGGTATCATCCATTACATTGTCCAAAGCCGGTCTGGCAAGATCTTCCATTTTCAAGAACCATTGATTCGATATTTTTGGTTCTATGACCGCCCCTGTGCGCTCCGATGTGCCCACGTTATTGGTGTAATTTTCTACTTTCTCGAGTAGTCCTTTTTCTTCGAGCTCCTGCTCAATTTCTTTGCGGACTTTGAAGCGGTCCATGCCGGCGTAATGGAGACCGTTTTCATTTAATTTTGCTTCGTCCGTAAAAATATCCACAAACTCCAGATCATGCTTTTTGCCGAGCGCATAGTCGTTGACGTCATGTGCGGGAGTCACTTTAAGACAGCCCGTTCCGAACTCGAGGTCAACATACTCGTCTTCAATGATATTGACTTTACGTCCTACGATCGGCACGATAACCTGCTTTCCTTTCAGCCAGGTATACCGTTCGTCGTTGGGGTTGATACACACCGCTGTGTCCCCAAAGATGGTTTCGGGACGGGTTGTCGCGACCACAATGTATTTGTCGGTGCCTTCTACCTGATATTTCAGATGGTATAACTTTCCATTCTTTTCTTTGTAAATAACTTCCTCATCGGAGATGTTGGTCTTCGCCTCAGGATCCCAGTTGACCATGCGGTAGCCCCGATAGATCAGCCCTTTGTTGTACAGGTCAACGAATACACGGATAACCGACTCGTATAACTCGGGGTCCATCGTAAAACGCGTGCGTTCCCAGTCGCAGGAAGCGCCCAGTTTTTCAAGCTGCTTCAGGATAATGCCCCCATATTTCTCTTTCCATTCCCAGGCATGCTTTAAAAAATCTTCACGGGTCAAAGACTTTTTGTCAATGCCTTGTTCCTTCAACATAGCGACGACCTTAGCTTCCGTGGCAATAGAGGCATGATCAGTTCCTGGTACCCAGCATGCATTCTTACCCTGCATGCGGGCACGGCGGATCAAAACGTCTTGAATGGTATTGTTCAGCATGTGCCCCATATGCAATACGCCAGTGACGTTTGGCGGCGGCATCACAATCGTATAAGGTTCACGTTCGTCCGGAGTAGAACGGAAAAAGCCGTTCTCTTTCCAATAGCTGTACCATTTTTCTTCAGCTTCTTTTGGATTGTAAGTTTTCGCTATGCTCATTTTAAATTTTATATTCAAACTTTTTAGGAACACAAAAGTAAGGAATTCTTATGATTCTGCTAACATTATTGTTGAGGAGCTCAGCTTGTTATCGGGTGTTCACATGTTTTTAATCTTTTCATCATATTACTAAGTATTTAGCCCGATTTTAATGTAAATTAATGTAAATTTGCCTGTTTTATTTTTATATAAGGGATGCAACGATTTGCAAACGAGCTTAGAGCGTTAACACAATACTTTCTATTTTGGTTAATTATCTGTTTTATAGACAGGTTGATTTTTATTATCGCTTTCTTTGAGAAAATCGGTTTTTCTCACTTTAACGAGATTTTCAGAATTTATTATCACGGCTTGAGTCTGGACTTTTCTGCCGTATCTTATATTTGTGCGATCCCGTTTCTGGTGTATTGTATTCTGGGATTTTTTCCAAAAGCTCATCCCAAACGGACGATCCTCGATATTTATACGGTAGTTGTGCTGGTGTTATTTTTTGTCGTCAGCTTTATCAATGTTAATATTTACCGTGAATGGGGAGATAAGATATCAAAACGTGCTATCGACGCCTTTCTTGCATCTCCCTCGGGTGCCGTTGCCTCTGCTGAATCCACACCGGTATTTTTTCCGATTCTAGGCATGATCATCGGTATATTTTGTGGCTACTATATCTACCGCTGGATGTTTAAAAGGGTTCATTTCTACAATATCAAATCGCCTGTCGGTAACTTCCTCAAACTTGCAGCAGGTGTTTTTGTGCTCTTTACTTTCATTCGCGGCGGATATGGCCGCGCTACCCTCAACCCGAGCAAAGCTTACTACTCGGAAGAAACCTTTTATAATCATGCGGCGGTCAACACCCAATGGTCATTGTTGCGGGACTTTTTTACTAAAAGCACAAAGCTCAAAAACCCTTATAACTTTTATGGTGACGATCTGCAGACCGTTCAGGAGCAATTAAAACCTGTCTTTCATAATCAGCCTGATTCCACTGTCGAAGTTCTCAACACCACGCGCCCCAATGTCGTAATTATCATGTTGGAGAGCTTTGTTGGCGATCTAATCGAGTCGCTGGGCGGCGAAAAGGGTATTACTCCTCATATGGAAGAATTAATCAAGGGCGGCATTTTATTCGATCGCATTTATGCTGCTGCGGACCGCTCCGACAAAGGAATGGTGGCGATATTGAGCGGTTTCCCCGCTCAAGGCCCGGAAAGCATCATCAAATATATTGACAAACACGAAAATATGCCCGCCATTGGGCAGGAATTTGACAGGGCAGGTTACGAAACTTCGTTTTACCACGGTGGACAGAGCGAGTTCTATAATTTCAAATCCTATATGCTCACTCACGGCATCTCCAGGGTCGTTGACAATGCCAGCTTTGGGCTGGATGCCGAGCGGGCCTCCTGGGGAGTGTATGACCATGTGGTCTTCAATCGGATGATCCAGGATTTTAACAAGGAAAAACAACCGTTTTTCTCCACGGTTTTTACCTTGATCAATCACGAGCCCTTTGAGTTAAAACACGGTTACAAGTTCGGAAACAGCAACAATGCCGATAAGTTTAGAAGTACGGCAAACTATACCGATTCTGCCGTTTTTGATTTTATCAGTAAAGCCAAAAAAGAACCCTGGTATAAAAATACATTGTTTATTGTTGTCGCCGATCATGGTCACCGGCTGCCATCCGAAAAGTGGGACCTCTCTCATCCCAACAGATTTCACATTCCGCTGATTTTCTTCGGAGAGGTGATCAAACCGGAATACCGGGGTAAGGTAATCGACCGAATCGGCAATCAAACGGATCTTGCTGCTACCTTGCTGAAGCAGCTGAGACTGCCGGCTGATCGATATCACTGGAGCCGCGATCTGTTTAACCCTACGACGCCGCAGGTGGCTTTTTATAACTCCAAGGATGCGTTTGGCGTGATCACTCCGAAGCAGGCGGTATCTTTCGACAACGTCGGTCGCATTGTCAATTATAAGGCGAACAAAGAGTATCCGGCGGCTAAGACAGACAGCCTTCTAAGTATAGCCAAAGCTTATTACCAGGAAGTGTATCGTGAATTTCTAAAATATTGATGCCATGAAGTTAAAAGGAATACTAGCTCCTTATATTGCTGTAGCTATCCGCTTTGCTTTTCTTTTAATCGTTTATGCGCTGCTGCGCGGCGGATTTTATCTGATGAATGCCTCCCTGTTCCCCAATGTGAATGGAAGCAAACTGCTCGTCATGTTTGCCGGTGGGGTTCGTTTTGATATTGTAGCGCTACTGTATTTCAATATCCTCTTCATCGTGATGCAGACCCTGCCGGGACCATTTACTTATCATCAGACTTATCAAAAGTTGTCTAAATGGATCTTTGTGGTGGTCAATTCACTCGGTATTGCACTGAACCTGGTCGACTTTGCGTATTATCCTTTTACACTGAAACGCACGACAGGCACGGTGCTCGACCAATTTTCAAACGAGTCCAATCTCCTCAAACTGGCCTTCGACTTCTGCCTGGACTATTGGTATCTGATCATTGTTCTGGCCTTAATTGTTTATGGGCTGATCAAATCCTATCGTTTGATCCGGATTGAGCGTCCGAAGCGGTATACCTGGAAGTCACTGCTGTTGCAGATACCTTTCTTTCTGCTGACCATATTTATGTTTATAGGAGGTGTACGTGGTGGCTGGGCTCATAGCACGCGCCCCATCACCCTGAGCAATGCAGGCGATTATGTGGAGACACCCGAAGAAATGAACATTGTGCTGAATACACCATTTAGCATCTTAAAGACGCTGAAAGCCGTCAATCTCAAACCCGTCCATTATTATTCTGACCCTCAGCTGATGGCGATTTATAATCCGGTTCATCAGCCGAAGACCGATAAGCCTTTTCAGAAAAAGAATGTTGTGGTGTTGATTCTGGAGAGTTTTGCGAAAGAACATTTCGGTGAATTGAATAAAGATATCCAAGGGGGTAAGTACAAGGGCTATACCCCTTTCCTGGACTCATTGATCCGCCATGCCTACACATTTACGGATACCTATGCGAATGGACGCAAGTCCATCGATGCGCTGCCCTCGGTGATCACAGGTATTCCATCTATAGGTGAACCTTTCGTACTTTCGGTATATTCCGGTAACGAGACTACCAGTCTGGCCAAACTGCTGGCCGAAAAGGGCTATGAGACGGCCTTTTTCCATGGAGCTCCGAACGGCAGCATGGGCTTTTCAGCTTATATGAAATTGGCCGGTATCCAGCATTATTATGGGAAGAATGAGTATAATAATGATCAGGACTTTGACGGTATCTGGGGGATCTGGGATGAGCCGTTTCTGCAGTTCACTGCCAAAACGATCAATACGTTCAAACAGCCATTTTTTGCGAGCTTCTTTTCCTTGTCTTCTCACCATCCATTTAAAGTTCCCGCGAAGTATCAGGGACGGTTTCCCAAAGGTCCGCTGCCTGTTCAGGAACCAATCGGATATACAGACAATGCCCTGCGCGAGTTTTTTGCTACGGCATCCAAGATGCCGTGGTTTGACAATACGCTGTTTGTTATCTGTGCAGACCATGCTACCGTAAGCTATCTGCCCGAATATCAGACGACAGCCGGCGGCTTCCAGATCCCGATCATCTTTTATGCGCCGGGTGATCGGTTAGTAGGCAAAGCAGATAAACTGGTGCAGCAGATAGATATTATGCCTACCGTACTCAATTACCTACATTATGACAAGCCTTATTTCGCGTTCGGGTCGGATGCCTTTCAGCCGGGACGGGACAATTTTGTGCTTAACAACAATGCAGGGAGCTATAATTTTTACTATAAAGACTATATGATGTCTTATGATGGTCTGAAACCTACTTCCTTATATAATCTTAAACAGGACCGACTGATGAAACAGGATCTGCTGAAAGCCCAGCCAGCCATTCTGGATACGATGGAAACCAAAATGAAAGCTTTTATCCAGCAGTACAACAACCGTATGATTGAAAATAAGCTGACGGTGAACAGATAGATCAGCTAATGCTTTTCAAAGTTTGGCTCTCATACTGCGGTCGACCAAAAACAAAACCAAACCATAGATAAGGTATAGGACGGGTAATGTCAGCACGACCATTAGGATAAAACCGCGCGAGCGCTGCTCGAACGCACCATTAACCAGATAATTGGCCAAGCCCGACCAGAACCATGCAAATGTATAAAACGAAGCTGGGACGATCAGGTTTCCGATTGAAAGTGCAAAGCGATTTCTTCCGAGTGCATATTTCCTGTATATATTCGAAAAGTGTGGCAAACAACAAAGGCTGAGGCCGGGAATAAAAAAAGACCTACACCGTGAGGCATAGGTCTTTTTTATAGTAAGTCGTATAGATATTATACGCCCAACAATAAGCGGGCTGGATCTTCCAACAATTGTTTAACGCGAACCAGGAAGCTTACCGATTCACGGCCATCAATGATGCGGTGATCGTACGAAAGTGCAATGTACATCATCGGACGGATCACGACCTGACCATTCTCGGCTACCGGACGCTGGATAATATTGTGCATACCCAAGATTGCTGATTGCGGTGCGTTGATGATTGGTGTTGACATCATTGATCCAAATACACCGCCATTGGTGATGGTAAACGTACCGCCGGTCATCTCTTCAATCGTCAATTTGTTATCACGGGCTTTTCCGGCCAATGATGCGATCTCTTTTTCGATCTGTTCCAAAGACATGGATTCAGCATTGCGGATCACTGGTACGACTAATCCTTTTGGTGCAGAAACAGCAATCGAAATATCTGCAAAATCAGAATACACGATTTCGTTGTCTTCGATACGGGCATTTACTGCAGGCCATTCTGCCAACGCTGTTGTAACTGCTTTCGTGAAGAAGGACATAAATCCAAGGCCAATACCAAATTTTTCTTTGAACGTATCTTTGTATTTAGCGCGTAGGTCCATGATTGGTTGCATATTGACTTCGTTGAAAGTCGTCAGCATCGCAGTTTCGTTTTTAACAGCTACAAGACGTTTAGCAATGGTTTTACGCAATGAGGATAATTTTTCACGACGCTCATTTCTAGCACCTGCAACTGGAGCGGCAGTAGCCGTGGTCGCAGGAGCAGCAGGTTTTGCAGCTGGAGCGGCAGCCTTAGCAGCAGGCTGTGCTTTTTCTGCATCCTCTTTGGTGATACGACCATCTTTACCTGTTCCTTTTATAGTAGAAGGATCGATTCCTTTTTCTCTCAAAATTTTTGCAGCAGCAGGGGACGCTGTACCGGCAGCGTAGCTATCCGGATCTTCATCAGTTGCCGCAGTTGCTGGAGCAGCAGCTTGGGTTGCTTCGGCGGCAGGTTTTGCAGCAGGGGCAGCACCGCCAGCAGGAGCTTCGCCTTCTTCAATTGTACAAACGACAGCACCGATTTCTAAAGTATCACCTTCTTGTGCAATGATTCTTAAGATACCTGCTTTTTCTGCTGGTAATTCAAACGTTGCCTTGTCTGATTCCAATTCGGCGATGTTTTCATCCATCTCCACATAATCGCCATCTTGCTTTAACCATTGTGATAAGGTTACCTCCGTGATTGATTCACCTACGGTTGGTACTTTAATTTCTAAGCTCATATATAATGTTCTTTATGTACAATTGCGTCCTATACATAAGACGCAATTGGTTTTAAATTGTTTTTATTCGAATGATTTGTTTAAGATCTCTGCTTGTTGTGCAACGTGTTGTTTCATATAACCTGTCGCTGTACTTCCGCTCTCTTTACGAGCAACAAAACCGGTAAATGCGATTTCTGTTCCCATCAGCTTGCGGCAGTAGTAAGACCATGCTCCCATGTTCTCATTTTCTTCCTGCACCCAGATAAACTCTTTGGCTTTGTTGTATTTTTTACGGACGGCTTTCAGCTGTTCTGTTGGAATTGGGAACAACTGCTCCAGACGTACGATGGCAACGTCTTTGCGTTTGTCTGCTTCCTGTTTTTCCAATAAATCGTAATAGACTTTACCTGAACAGAACAATACACGTTTGACATCTTTGGCCGCTACGTTAGCGTCATCGATTACTTCCTGAAAAGCCCCCTCGGTAAAGTCTTTCAATGGAGATACCACTTTCGGATGACGTAACAACGATTTTGGTGTGAAGACGACTAATGGTTTGCGGAACTCGCGAACTAATTGACGGCGCAACAAATGGAAGTAGTTGGCTGGCAGCGTACAGTTTGCAAGGATCATGTTTTCATCCGCGCACAATTCCAAGAATCTTTCGATACGTGCGGAAGAGTGCTCGGGACCTTGTCCTTCCATACCATGAGGCAACATCATGACAAGACCGTTTGAACGCTTCCATTTGGTCTCTGCACTGGACAGATATTGGTCCACGATGATCTGCGCGCCATTATAGAAGTCGCCGAACTGTGCTTCCCAAACCGTTAATGAGTTGGGGTTAGAGGAAGCATAGCCATATTCAAAGCCTAAAACGGCATATTCGGAAAGCAAAGAGTTGTAGATGGAGAATTTGTCACCACCCTTGATATTCGCCAACGGCACATATTTTTCTTCTGAATCTTCCAGTGTCAATACCGCATGACGGTGTGAAAATGTACCGCGTTGTACATCCTGTCCGGAGATGCGGACACGGTTACCTTGATCCAATAAAGTCGCATACGCCATCAATTCACCCATTGCCCAATCATATGCATCACTGCTGATCATTTTTGCACGGTCTTCGAATAAACGGGTAATCTTACGGAAGAACTTTTTGTCTGAAGGTAGCGTCGTGATCTCTTTTGCTAATTTCAGGAAGGTCTCTTTCGACACCTTTGTTTTGTCTGTTGTGGTGGATACTTCACCTTTTTTGGCCGGACGCAATCCTTCCCAAGCGCCTTTGAACATCGGAATGTCTTCGGTTAATACCTCGACAGTTTTTGCATCTTCAAATTTAGCCTGTAGTTCAGACTTAAATTCTTTTTCTATAGTTTTTGAATAGGCTTCATCAATGCTGCCTTCAGCGATTAATTTTTTCGCATAGACCTCTTTTGGGTTTGGATGTTTTTCGATGATTTTGTACAATAAAGGCTGCGTGAATTTTGGTTCATCGGCTTCATTGTGACCAAATCTTCTATAACATAACAAATCAATGAATACGTCGGTCTTATATTTTTGACGGTATTCAACCGCTAGATTGATCGCATATACTACCGCTTCGGCATCATCTCCATTGACATGGAAGACTGGTGAAGAAGTGATTTTTGCCACGTCTGTACAGTAAGTACCCGACCGTGCATCTTTATAGTTTGTGGTAAATCCGATCTGGTTGTTGATCACAATGTGAACTGTACCACCAGTCTTGTAACCATCCAGTTTCGACATTTGAGTCACTTCATACACGACACCCTGACCGGCAATCGCTGCATCACCATGGATCAGGATCGGAGCAATTTTTGAGGAATCACCGTCATATTTGAAATCAATCTTAGAACGTACCATTCCTTCTACAACGGGATCCACAGTTTCCAGATGGGAAGGATTAGGCGCCAAGCTCAAATGTACGGTCTTGCCGTCGTTGGTTTTCACTTCAGAAGAGAAACCTAAGTGGTATTTTACGTCCCCGCCAAAATTTACTTCTGGGTCATCGGCGTAGGTTTTACCTTCAAATTCTGAGAACACAGACTTATAGGATTTACCCATAATGTTCGTCAGTACATTCAAGCGGCCGCGGTGTGCCATACCAATCACAAATTCCTGAATACCAATCTCAGCTCCTTTTTCGATCACCGAATCCAAGGCTGGAATTAAGCTCTCTGCACCTTCGAGAGAGAAGCGTTTCTGTCCCAAAAATTTGGTGCCCAAAAAGTTCTCGAAGGCAACGGCATGGTTCAATTTGTTTAAGATTCTCTTCTTGGTGTCCAAGGAGAATTTCGGCATATTGCGATCCGCTTCCATGCGGTCTTGTAGCCATTTTATTTTTTCTGGATTACGGATATATTTGAATTCTGCACCGATAGAGCGGCAATAGGTGTCCTCTACCAGCTGACGGATGTCTTTTAATGTAGCCGGACCTAATCCAACTTCCACCCCCGCATTGAAGACTGTATTCATATCGGTCTCTGCAAGACCAAACGTTTCGAGCTCTTTGCCAGGGTAGTATTTGCGTCTTTCGCGTACAGGATTGGTGTGTGTAAAGAGATGGCCCCGGTCACGGTAACCATTGATCATGTTCAGTACATTGATTTCTTTCAATACGTGCTCGGGAGTCGCTTCACCTACTGAACTTGTTGTTCCACCAGCGTTTTGACCAAAATCAAAACCTTCAAAGAATTTTTGCCATCCGAAATCTACCGATTGGGGATCTTGCTTGTACGATTGATATAAGCCATCGACATAAGCCGAATCAGCATTACTCAAATATGTCAGATTGTCCATTTACAATTAAAACTATGAAATTTGTCAAAGTTATGAATAAAAAAAGAGTTTCTAATACTGAAATTGAATTATTTAATCAATAAATCTATCCGATTCTTAACATTTTTAGCATGATTTAAAAGGGGCCTGTAACGCACTGTAGATTTCATTTCGATTAGCGTTATTTATTCCAGCCAGCGATTTATTTGGCGAGCCATTCATCCTCTTTAGGAAGGCCGTTTGGAAAGTGCGTTTTGATCAATTTTTGCCAGTCGAGGGCTTTGTTGTCTTTTTCGCTTGTGCCCACGCCCGCAATATGTGACCATTGACCATATACCGTAGCTGGCGAGTAGTCCAGCAGGTGCTCTTCAAACCAGGAGGCTCCCCGTAGCCAGTTGACTTGATATTCATGTACCAGATAGCTGGCAGCAATAAGCCGGGCCTGATAGGGAATATAGCCGGTTTTTTGCAGCTGCGTCATGGTGCTGTTGATAAAGTCATGTTCGGTATGGCCGGATTTCCATTTTTCAAACTCTTCTTCATTTACCGTCAGGGCCGGGATGGTCATCCCTGTACCAACCTTTGTCCCTTGTGCCTTAAAGAAGATGTTCGGGTACTTTTTGAGCATAAAACGGAAATAATCCCTCCAGAGCAATATCTCAATGATTTTCTCGAAGCGCTTGTCTTTTTTGCCCTCGCCCAATTTTTTGATATTGTTGTACAGCAAGATAGGGGAAAGAGCTCCGGAAGCGATAAAAGGGCCTAAAATCAAGGGGTCCTGCTCAGCTTCTGGATAAGTCGACAGCAGGGAATGCATGATGCTCAATGCCGTGTCCTCGCCGCCCAGGATGTAAATATCGTCTACGGAACGGATTTCTTCGTCGCTGTACCCCAGATCCTTCAAGGTTGGGATTTTGGTGTCCTCCAGATGCGGGGGGGTCAGAAAATTCGAAGGGAATGGAATCGGTTGCCGGACAGTGCTTTCCCGTTCTACTTTTTTCTTGAAAACAGAAAATCCGTTAGGAATATCTTTGATCGGAAAAGGAAGATCCTCTTTGTGGTAGAGGGTGTGTCCGATAAAATGGCGGAGGTTAATTTTGCTATTCCATAGTTCGCTTTCAACCTTTTCGGAGATCGACGTTTCGCGCAGGGCAACTTCACGATGGTGATACACCTCGTTGACCTGGTACTTTTGTGCGATCCGCGGAATAATATCTTCCGGTCTGCCAATGTATGTCAGTAGGTCGCTTCCGTGGCTACGCAGTTTTTCTTTTAGAGCAGTGACTGCCTCAATGATAAACGCTGCCCGCAGTACACCCGTGTTTAACGTGCCAAATGGATTGCGGTCAAAGTATCGGGGATCAAAACAATAGACGGGAATAATAAAAGAGCTCCTCTCGGAAGCCTGATAAAACACTTCATTGTCATGAAGTCTTAAATCATTCCTAAACCAGATCATTATTGCCCTTTTGTCCATAGAGGTGAAGATAAATACTTTTTAGTGCAGTCTATTTTCAGAAGAATTACAAATATATAAGGATATTGTGTTCCTCAAAGCTTTTAGACACGAATTGACATAAAAAGGACAAAGAAATTGGTGCTGAAGCGAAGGATGGGATAAATTTGTCCAAAAAGTCAAATAGTCTTAAACTTATTTGACCGTTCTCTGTTCTAAAATCAGAGAATTATGATATTTGTTAGTCAGCATATTTGGAGATAAAAACCACCGCGCCTGAAGAACATATAACGTACAGGAACAACAGGGCAGTAGCTGCTCTGCTGTGGTGCCGACAGGCCGGATGCCTGAACTCGCTGCTGCCATTTAAAAGCGAATACGCAGAAATATTACTAGGGATGAAAAAGGTTTTAATCAGCGGTCTTAATACTTATTTGGGACGACGGGCATCATGTCATTTGCAGGCCAAAGATTTCGATGTCACGGGGCTGGTACGGAATCTGTCCATTTTCAATAAAATTGTGAAAGAAAGGGTGACAGCCAAGCTTTTTGAGCTTGATCTTTTGCGGAAGGGCGAAGCCTATGATAACTTTGAGATCAGTGATGTCAATTTCGGTATCTATTTTACCCAGGTGCCTTCACTGGACAACGATATACAGCTGCAGCTTGAGCTGCTGGGGCTGCGTAACTTTATAGAAATCTGCAAAAGAGGGGGCAACAACCGTATTATTTATGTTGCCCGGCTGATGGATGAGCATTTTTTGGAACCTGTGCGCAATCTACTGGAAGTGCTACGGGTACGGTATACCATCGTGATCAAAAGCAGTGCCATCGGCAGAGAAAGTATACTCAACCGCGTGTTTGCCAAACTGGCAAAACGGCAGACGGTATTCTACTGGAACTGGGTGGCATCCTTAAAATTCCATCCTCTTCCTTTGCTGGATGTATATCGTTGGCTGCGTGAGATGCCTTGGGAAGATCACTTTTTTTCGGAAGTCATTTACTTGGGCGGGAATGAGGAAATCACTTTTAGAAGCCTGTTTTACCAATATCTGAACTGCACGTCCGAAACCCAGAAGCGGGAGATCGGTGTCAATAAGTTTTTTGCGAAACTTCTGCTGAGCCGTTTTAATGATATCAATAAGGAAGACATCGACGAATTTAGGCGCGTGCTGTATTATGAAAAAAATGTGGATAATTCTGCCTGGCAGAAAATTCAGCCCTTTCAGTTTACACCGCTCAAAGCTTATGTCTGTCAGGATACATGATCCATTGGTAACTGTCCGCCGTCGGTCCCGCCAGTGGTCGTTGATTTGTATTCTTGAAACGCAAAATGCGAAGCCTGCATGAGGATAATTACATGTAAACACACAGGAATGATTGTTTACATATGGATTATTCTGTTAAATTTGTGGATTAACGGTTGGTGCAGAATAATATATGGGATACAATAGTTTAGAAGCATGTGTTGCTGATCTTGAAAAACATGGTCATTTAATCAGAATCAAAGAAGAGGTAGATCCTTACCTGGAGATGGCGGCTATTCATATGCGGGTATTTGATGTGGCCGGGCCCGCGCTTTACTTTGAAAATATCAAAGGTTCGGAATTCCCTGCGGTATCGAATCTTTTTGGGACGCTTGAGCGTTCAAAGTTTATGTTCAGAGATTCGCTGGACCACCTCAAGAAGCTCGTGGATGTCAAGATGAATCCTGCTGCCGTGCTGAAAAATCCCTTTCAGTACATCGGCTCATCCATGACTGCACTCGGTGCCTTGCCCTGGAAAAAGAAATCGGGTGCTCCGATTCTATATGGCAGGACGAAGATCAGCAAGCTTCCGCAGATTGTCAACTGGCCCATGGATGGCGGCGCTTTTGTCACTATGCCACAAGTTTATACAGAAGATGTAGATAAACCCGGTATCCTGCACGCTAATCTTGGTATGTACCGTATTCAGCTGTCCGGCAATGATTATGTGAAGGACCGTGAGATCGGGCTGCATTATCAGTTGCATCGGGGCATCGGTATCCATCAGACCAAAGCAAATGCGTTGGGCAGACCGCTTAAGGTGAGTATTTTCGTCGGAGGTCCGCCAGCTCACCCGTTGTCGGCGGTCATGCCGCTGCCGGAAGGACTCTCAGAAATGATTTTTGCAGGAGCGCTTGGCAACCGCAGATTTCGCTATTTTTACGATGATGAGGGATTCTGTATCTCAGCCGATGCCGATTTTGTGATTACCGGAACGGTATATCCCAATGAGAATAAACCTGAAGGTCCTTTTGGGGATCATATTGGCTATTACAGCCTGACACACCCTTTTCCGCTGATGAAGGTGCACAATGTATATCATAAAAAAAATCCCATCTGGTCGTTTACCGTAGTGGGACGCCCTCCGCAGGAGGATACTAGCTTTGGAGCACTGATCCACGAAATTACAGGAACCGCCATTCCCAAGGAGATTTCCGGGCTGCATGCTGTCAACGCCGTAGATGCTGCTGGAGTGCATCCGCTGTTATTTGCTATTGGTTCCGAACGCTATACACCTTATCAAAAGGTCGACCGACCCCAGGAGATTCTGACCATTGCCAATCAAATTCTTGGAAAAAATCAGCTGAGCTTAGCCAAATATTTATTTATATCCGCTCATGAAGATAATCCAACATTGGATATCGATGATATCCCTGCTTTTCTGAAGCATATTCTTGAACGGATAGACCCTACACGCGATCTGCATTTTCAGACCAACACCACCATCGATACCCTCGATTATTCGGGTGACGGACTTAACACAGGGTCAAAAGTGGTGTTTGCTGCTGCGGGAAGCAAAAAGCGGGAGCTACAGCGGGAGCTGCCGGCTAATCTCGATCTGCCAAGGCCATTCAGCCGGTCCAAATTGGTGATACCCGGTATTCTGGCGATAGAGGGACAGGCGTTCACGAGCTATGAAGAGGAGGAAAAGGTGATTGCGGAGTGGTGTCGTGCTGCTGCTGACCTTCCGTGGGAAGGACTTCCGCTGATCGTGCTGTGTGATGATGCCGATTTTACTGCAGCGACGGTGAATAATTTTGTATGGACCACCTTTACAAGGAGCAATCCGGCATTTGACATCTATGGAATTAAAAGTTTTACCGCATTCAAGCACTGGGGTTGTGAAGGACCGATCATCATCGACGCGCGTACCAAACCTCACCATGCTCCAGCTTTGATTAAAGATGCTGCGGTCGAAAGGCGGGTAGACCAACTGGGGGCCAAAGGCGGTTCATTGCATGGAATTATATAATTGACAATACTTAATCAACCCGAATGAAAACAGAAGAACTCATTGAAAGATCCAAAAGGGGGCAATTACGGTTTCAGGAAGTCCTCGACCATATTGCCCTGAACTACGAGTACCGCCCAGCGGCGTTTCAGAATGGAAGCTTAAAAAACTCAGAAGCTGAAAATCAGGGGAGCGCCAAACTTTTTTATTTTGCCAGATTAAATCATCTGACGGAAGAAGACACCTTGAGGCTGTTTGCCGAACATTATCAAAATGTATTGGATAATCCTGCAGGCGAGGGTCATCAGAATATCCGGCAATTTATGGTAAACGGTTGGGATGGGGTGGTTTTTGAACAGGATGTGCTGATCAGCAAATAATAGTTTGTCAAGTGGCGCTAAATGGTTACATGGCGTCCGAAATATAGCTACGATATAAGGGTGCTGCAGCAGTACCCTTATATCGTAACTGATAGACGGCGTAGCTGCAAACGTCTAGTCTTTATTGCTACAATCTTCGTCTTTGCTTCCGCCAAAATAGACCATCCAGCAGATGCCAAACTGATCCTGAAAAGAGCTGTACAGCTCCGCAAAGAACGTTTCGCCCAAGGGCATTTCTATAACTTTTGCATTGACGCTTAATGCTTCATATAGCGACCGGGCTTCCTCGCCATCGTCACACATGAGCATCACATAGGTATTGTTGCCCTGTGCATATTGCTGGCCGAAGGCTGAAATGACGTCTGCCCCCATAAGCATGCTCTCTCCGTTGATTGAAATTGCGGTATGGCAGATCTTGTTCTTTGCTTCATCAGGTATAGGTGGCATCGCGGGGTCTGCAGGAACATCACCATAACGCATAAAACCCGGATTTGTGGTATTAAAAACCTTTTCATAGAATGTGAATGCTTCTTCACAGTTGCCATCGAAATTTAAGTAAGCGTGCAATTTTGCCATGATTTCTAATTTGAATATATTGATTATTATTTCAGCTGTATTTGCTTGCGCGGTATCAAAGATGCGCTGAGCACAAAAATAACGGTCAATATAAACGGAAAACTTGTCTCAGGGCAAGAATTGAAAATACCTGCAGCTGATCGCGGTTTTTCCGCTAACTGCTGTGTACAATTTCTTTTCGGATACGGCTCAACGAGGTGTCGGTGATCCCGAGATAAGAGGCAATGTGCTTTAACGGCGCTTGCTGAATCAGAATGGGCTTTTCTTTGATCAGCCGCAGATATCTCGTAGTTGCAGGTTCAGTGATCATCGCGACCGCCCTGTTTTTGGTGTGCACCAGTTGTTTTGCCATCCACGAACGCCCCCATTCCCTGAATTCAGGAATCTGGTGAAAGAGCTCCTGAAAATCGTCAAATCGTATTTTCCATAGCTTGGTCTCTGTGAGTGCCTGAATGTTTTCAACCGTCGGGCTGCGCTGAAAAAAAGATGCTACTTCGATGACAACTTCGTGGTCACAGCAAAAATCTATCGTCACTTCATTGCCTTCATAATCGTGCAGGAATGAACGCGTCAAACCATATTCAATCAGGTAATATGCGTTAGCAACCTGACCTTTCGTCAATATAAACTCTCCTTTTTTGACCGTTATCGCCTGATGCTTTTCTTTTATGGCATTCAGCTCGTCGGGGCGGAGTGCAAGGTCACGATAAAAAGTTCCTATTAGATCCATACGGGTTGTTGTCTGATTATCATGTGAATTTACTATAAATCTTCAAACCATTTTGTGATGTAGCATGTGATTATTGTAAATAAATTGGTATTTCATTGTTAATTTCATTTGGTTTAATTGTGTTTTTTAATAAAAATACAATAAAAATTAAAAATTATTATGAATTTAGTTTTTAATTGTTTTACTTTGTGTCAATAACAAAATGTAGAAACGAAATATTTAAAATTTTCATAATATGTGTGGAATTATCGGCGCTTTTGAATTAAAGCAACCTGCAGACGTATTGAGACCCCAAGTTTTGGAGATGTCCAAACGTATTCGCCACCGCGGTCCGGACTGGTCTGGTATTTTTACCGGTGAGAAAGCGTTATTGGCTCACGAGCGGTTGGCCATAGTAGATCCTAAGTCGGGCAGCCAGCCTTTGTACAGTCCTGACGGCAAAGTTGTGTTGGCTGTTAATGGTGAGATTTATAACCACCATGAATTGCGCAATAGCCTTCCCGACTATGAGTTTGCCACACAGAGTGATTCTGAAGTGATATTGGCATTGTACCTGGCCAAGGGGCCATCTTTTGTCGATGAACTGAACGGTATATTTGGTTTTGCGCTCTATGATTCAAGGGATGACTCCTTCTTTGTGGCACGCGATCATATGGGGATTATTCCGCTTTATTATGGAAAAGATGATCAGGGGCAGTTATTCGTTGCTTCAGAGTTGAAGTCACTGGAAGGTTTTTGCGATAGCATAGCACAATTTCCTCCGGGACATTATCTGTACAGCAAATCAGGTACAGAGCCCAAGCGCTGGTATCAGCGCGACTGGGAAAGCTATGAAGCAGTGAAGGATAATGAAACGGACATTGCTGCATTGCGCAAGGGACTGGAAGATGCGGTACACCGTCAGTTGATGTCAGATGTACCCTACGGTGTCTTGCTTTCCGGGGGACTGGATTCCTCTGTGATTGCCGCGATCACCAAAAAATTTGCATCCAAACGTATTGAGACTGATGATCAGGAAGACGCTTGGTATCCACAGCTGCATTCTTTTGCTGTTGGTCTCAAAGGTGCGCCTGATCTGGTCGCTGCACAGAAAGCCGCAGAGCATATTGGTACTATTCATCATGAAATTAACTTTACGATCCAGGAAGGACTGGATGCCATCCGTGACGTCATCTATCACCTGGAGACTTACGATGTAACGACCGTACGGGCGTCAACTCCGATGTATTTACTGGCCCGCGTCATCAAATCTATGGGGATTAAGATGGTGCTGTCGGGAGAGGGTTCTGACGAACTTTTTGGTGGATATCTGTATTTTCATAAAGCACCCAATGCGCAGGAATTTCATGAGGAAACCGTACGTAAACTGAAAAAATTGTACCTCTATGACTGTTTGCGGGCAAACAAATCGCTGGCAGCCTGGGGAGTAGAAGGTCGGGTTCCTTTTCTGGACAAGGAGTTTATGGATATAGCGATGCGCATCAACCCGTCAGACAAGATGATCCGCGATGGAAGAATGGAAAAATGGGTCGTCCGTAAAGCTTTTGAGGACTATCTCCCCGAGAGCATTGCCTGGCGTCAAAAGGAGCAGTTTTCTGACGGTGTGGGCTATAGTTGGATAGATACTCTTAAAGAACAGGCTGAAAGTAAGGTTTCCGATCAGGAATTTGCAGCTGCGTCTGAGCGGTTTCCGGTCAATACGCCAAAGAACAAGGAGGAATTCCTATATCGAACAATCTTTGAATCCCACTTTCCTTCTGCCGCTGCGGCAGCTACAGTACCTTCGGTGAAATCCGTGGCCTGCAGTACGCCGGAAGCACTGGCTTGGGATGCCTCGTTCCAAAACCTGAACGATCCATCGGGCAGGGCAGTGGCTTCAGTGCACCAGGAGAGTTACGAGAAGTCAAAAGTAGAAGCAGTGTAAACAATCAACCCAACCAACTTTTATTTGCAAAGCCTAAGGAAATCTCCTTAGGCTTTTTTAGTTCTGCTCCTTGCGGCGCACATATCCGCTCCGTGGACTTTCGAGGGAGCAGCTGTGCGGTAGGCAAGATGATGTAGATTATTGAATATTTTTAGTAATTTTCGTGAAAAACCAGACGAAGCCAAGCCTAGGTGTCGTAAAAAGAAAATAGAAATGAAAATACGAACGAAACAACGAAATTTAAAGTTGATCGGAGTTGCTTTGCTACTTTTCAGCAGTCCGATAATAGTTGCACAAAGCAAAGAGGCCGTCGTTGCGGCGATTGTTCAGGAAGCCAATGCGAACTCCCAGCTTGAGAACTATGCTTTTGAGCTGGTCGATATGATCGGTCCGCGGCTGGTGGGAAGTCCACAGATGCAACAGGCGCACGATTGGGTCGTCAGACAATATACAGCTTTGGGTACCCATGCTCGCAATGAAGCTTATGGTGAATGGCGCTCTTGGGAGCGTGGTACTTCTCAGGCTACGATGACTTTTCCGAGACTGAAGTCTTTGGAAGGTACCCAATTGGCTTTTAGTCCGATGACAAAAGAAAAAGGTGTGGAAGCTGAAGTCATCGCGATGCCCATATTCCACTCACAGCCGGATTATCAGGCTTGGCTTCAGACCGTAAAAGGTAAGATCGTGCTTATCGGAATGAATCCGATCTCGGGTAGGTCTGATGCCAACTGGAAGGAGTCCGCGTCGCCCAAAAGTTACGAAAAGTATCAATCCCTGAAAACGCGGCAGCTCAGCGCCTGGGAGCAGAGTATGGCTTACACGGGGAACACGCGACGCACGTTGCCCTTGGCGCTGGAGGCTGCGGGAGCTGTTGGCGTAATCGATTCTTATTGGACTGAACTGCCGGGAATCACCCGGGTTTTTGACGCGAAGTCAAGGCAGATTCCGGTATTTAATATTGCCCTGGAGGATTATGGGTTGCTATACCGTATGGCCGAACGCGGCGTTAAGCCCCGTGTGCTGTTGCAGGGTAAATCGAAAGAGCTAGGTGTCGCAAAAACATATAATAGTATAGCGGAAATCAAAGGTAAGAGTAAACCGGATGAATATGTAGTGCTGTCCGCTCATCTTGACTCATGGGACGGGGCTTCGGGCGCAACCGACAACGCGACCGGTGTAATCACGATGATGGAAGCCGTACGTATCCTGCGAAAAGTATATCCAGATAATAAAAGGACAATTTTGGTGGGCAATTGGGGGAGTGAAGAGCAGGGTTTAAACGGTTCGTCGGCCTTTGTCGAAGATCATCCTGAAATTGTTAAGAATATTCAGGTCGTCTGGAATCAGGATAATGGAACCGGCCGGATTGTGCGTATCGGAGGAAGTGGTTTTGAGAAGGCTTATGAATATATAGGTCGCTGGCTGCAATACCTGCCGGAGGAAATACGTAATGAAATACAGACCTCCTTTCCCGGGATGCCGGGGACGGGTGGGAGTGATCACTCCTCCTTTGTGCAGCGTGGAATACCGGCTTTTGGACTTTCGTCCACATCCTGGGATTACGGCAAGGTGACCTGGCATACGAATCGAGATACCTATGATAAAATTGTGTTTGATGAAGTTAGGCAAAATGCGGTTATCGTTGCTGTGCTGACTTATCTTGCCTGCGAGGAACCCGAATTAGTATCGCGGGATAAAATGGTGCTGCCTTTGGGTAGCGATGGGAAACCGATGGCTTGGCCCGGCAACCTGAAGGCGAAGCGCACAAGTGGCAACTAACAAACAAGCACGGCTACTTTGAAAGAAGCCGTGCTTGTTTATTTAGTTGCTTATCTATTTTTTGAGGTGCTGATTAAAGTAATCGGCAATTTTTTCGTACATGTGAATACGGTCGCGGCCCATTACATTGTGTTCGTGGGTAGGATATAGGAAATAATCGACCTGCTTGCCTGCCTTAATACACGCCTCAATGAATTCCATGCTGTTTTGCTGCACTACGACAGGATCTTGCGCGCCATGGATAATCAGCAGTCTTCCTTTCAGCTGATCTGCTTTGTTGAGTAGAGAAGTTAATTTGTAGCCTTCAGGATTTTCCTGTGGCGTGTCCATGTAGCGTTCACCGTACATGACTTCATAAAACTTCCAGTCAATGACGGGTCCTCCTGCGACTGCGGCCTTGAAGATATCATTGTGATGCAGCATAAATGAAGTTGTCATAAAGCCGCCAAAACTCCATCCAAAGATACCCATCCGTCCCTGGTCAACGAAGGGTTTGGATTTGAGGAATTCTATACCTTTAAGCTGGTCGGCCATTTCGTTCTGGCCAAGCTTGCGGTGCGTGGCCGTGTAAAAATCGCGGCCGCGGTAGTTGGTGCCACGGTTGTCCATGGTAAACACAATATAGCCTTGCTGCGCCATGTACATGTCGAAATAACCGGCGCCACCCAGCCACCTGTTAGATACCAGCTGTGAATGTGAACCGCCGTATAGGTAGTACATCACAGGGTACTTTTTTGCTGGGTCGAAGTCGTTCGGATAAATAATACGGCCTGTCAACGGATATTTTCCATCCGCGGAGGTCAGCTGGACGAATTCAATTCTAGGATTGTGGATTTTGCCGCTGAAAGGGTTCTCTGCCTTGAGTAGCTGCGTTGCCTTACCCGATTTAAGTTCTTTGATCTGTATATTGTTTGGCGTATTTAAATTACTGTACTGGTCATACAGGTATTTTCCATCGCTGCTCACGGAGGCCAGGTGCATCCCCGGTTCGTTGGTTAGTTGTATGGTTTTTCCGGATTTGAGGTCCACTTCAAATAACTGACGGTCAAGTCCATTATTGGTGACACCTATGTAACTTATTTTATTACCGTCGGCAGAGAAATCCAGTAGCGTTTCGAGTACAATGTCCTTGTGTCCAAGTTTTTTAACCAGCTTCCCCTCTGTGTTGTAGAGGTATAACTGATTGTATCCGTCCCGGTCGGACTGATAGAGAAATTGATCTGTTTTGTTGGGTAGGAAGGTCAATGGGGTTTCAGGTTCCACCCATGTTGTTGCGGTTTCTTCAAACAGTGTTTTGATGAGGTCGCCTGTTGCCGCGTCGTATTTGTTGAATTTGAGATCGTTCTGGCCACGGTTGAGTACGCCGACGTAAACATATTTTCCGGAAGGATCCCAGGTGACCGCGGTCAGGTATTGTTCCGAGCGATCGCCGGTCTGCAACGTTACTTTCTGCCCTGTCGTGGTGTTGTAAACTACTAAAGAGACTTCCTCGGATTTTTGCCCGGCCATTGGATATTTAATCCACTTAATCCCGGCGATTTTAGGGGCCCACTGGGGAAGTGGATAATTGGCTACCATGGTTTCATCCTTGCGGTAATAGAGCAGTTTGTCATTTTGGGCACTCCACCACATTCCTTTTTTTATGCCAAATTCCTGACGGTGCGTGTAGTCGCTGCCATTGACAATCCCTTTGTCTGTGTCGTTGGTTACAGTCGTTACTTTCCCGTTTTTATCAACTATAGAGATGTTGTTGTCTATCAGATAAGCTATTTTGGAGAGGTCAGGTGCTACTTCGCGGTTAGCACCCTGGCTGTCATTGCCGATAAAACTTTCAATAGTTTTGGATTTGGTGTTATAGGCGACAGTATATGCTTTGCTTTTACCGTCCACTTGCAGAAGTAAAGTATTGGCATCGCGCCACTTGTAGTCGTAGGGGAATATGCTTAAACGGAATGTTTCGTCCGGAATTGCTGTTTTCAAAGCTGCTTCGAGATCCGACTTGGAGGCTAGACTGTTTTCGTTCCAATTGTCTGCAGCGCCTTTGAAGAGTAGGTTCTGATACGATTTATCAAGATAGGAAAGCTTGTTGGTGCTTGGTATCCAGGATGGGGAAGCTATCGAAGCCGGTGCATAGGTACGGGAACCATATACAGTTTCCTCCAAATTCAGGTTTCGTTGGGCCTGGCTTGTCAGCGCGCTGGCCAACAAGAAGAATAGCGCAATTCTTTTCATCTGTTATTAAATTTTACAGGGCTAAATTAGGGAAATGGCCCTGTAAAACCTAGTACAGAATTGTTGCTTGTCTAACTGAAATTGTTGTGCAGGCTTATAGTTTTCGGATCCAGATGTTTCTAAATTGAACGAGGTCGCCGTGATCCTGAAGGATAATGGGACCTGCGCCATGAGCCACTTGCCTGGGCAGCCCGATGTATTCGGTAGTGCCATCTATCTGTGTGTTGTTCTGTACAACGACACCATTATGCAATACGGTGACTGTTCCTTTGCTGACGAGCAGGCTGTCCTTATTGAATTGGGGAGCTTTGTAGATAATATCGTAGACATGCCATTTGTCCGGAGCGATGACCTGTGCCAGCGGAGGACGCTGCTTATAAATGCTGCCTGCGCCGCCATTGACATAGGTCGGATTGTTGTCATTGTCCAGTACCTGAATCTCGTAAAGGCCCTGAAGGAAGATGCCACTATTGCCACGGCCCTGGCCTTCACCTTTGATCACTGCTGGGCTTTTCCATTCGATGTGTAACTGGAAATCGGTAAAATGTTCAGTCGTCTCAATGTTTCCGGTGCCCGGCTTTACTTCGAGGACATTGTTGGCCACAGTCCAGTTTGCTTTGCCCTTTTCACTTTTCCATTTGCTAAGATCTTTTCCGTCGAAAAGCACGAGGGCATCGCTCGGTATGCCGTGATCGATCCTTACGGTCGGTGGGACAGGAGTATAATATTCTGTATCGCTGGGCTTCATATTGGTCTGAGCCTGCAGCGATACTGCGGCACATACTAGGACAACTGCTAATGTTGATGGTCGTGAAAAATTCATCTGTTTGGTTTTTGGTATGGTTAAACTTAGAAAAAATTGTTTTTAAATGCAATTATAATTTCAGATGGATGTGAATGACTTTTTCCGTAGTCCAGGTAGTCAGTGCGATGTTTTCAGGTATCAAACAATTTGCTTAGGTTTGTGCATGGCAAGCATTTTACAGACTGTATCACTTAAAGAAGCGCGATTTTTCGCTCCAATCGGTTATTATGAGGAAGAGCAGATTGTCGGCAATGAATTCTACGTGTCCATCGATGTGTGTTTTGCATTTCACGCTGGCGAGACAGACGATTTGGGCAATACCCTCAACTATGAGGAACTCTATCGCATCGCGGCCAAGATCATGGCGCCGAGAAGGAGGTTGCTGGAATCGGCTGCGGCTGAGATACTCGAGGAGATCCGTCAGTCGGTAGGCTATGCTGAAATGATTGAAGTTGTGATCCGGAAGTCAAATCCGCCGTTTGGTGGCGATCTGTCCAGCTCGCAAGTGAGCCTGAGGTATAATCGTTAATCATTTGCCCAGCGTCAGTAAGACGGACCCCATATTATACGAAATAGAAATGAATATTTACGATCTTGTTATAGCGGATAAGGAAAAGATTTCGCTAGAAGATGTCTTTCTCGAAGCTGAAAGCCGGGAGAAGCTTGGACAGCTCATAAAGGAGCATCGCTATATCCGCGAACTTGCCCGGTATGGACTGCCGGTCAGCAACAAGGTTTTGCTGCACGGGTACTCCGGCTGCGGTAAAACAACGACGGCAAAAGCTCTTGCTACAGCACTGGATAAGCCTATATACGTGCTGAATCTGAGTAATCTGGTTTCCTCGCGGATAGGAGAGACTTCTCAGCATATCAAGCAGGCGTTTGACAAAGCGGGGCGTGAAAAAGCGGTGCTTTTTCTGGACGAATTTGACCAGATCGGCAAAGCGCGCATCAGCGAAGAAAAAGACGTGGGCGAAATGCGGCGTCTCGTGAATACCATTATTCAGCTGATGGATTATTTTCCCGCCGAAGCCGTGCTGGTCGCTGCGACCAATCATCCCGAGATTCTGGATGCCGCTGTTGTCAGACGCTTTCAGTTGCGTTTAGCCTTCGAACTACCCGACGATGCGCAGCTTGATGCCTATTATAATCGTCTATTTGCGCCGTTTCCGCATTACGCCAGTGTGGTGCCAAGAATTTACGGCGTTTCGTTTGCAGAGGCAAAAGACTATAGTTATGATGCGGTCAAGTCGCTGCTTATAGCAGAATTGGAGCAGGTGGGCGAGTGACGGGATGCAACGGGTACAATGTCAAATTTTGGAGGACCCTCGAAACAGTTTATTGTCTAAAACGTTATTCATCAAGGGAGGGTTTATGTGCTTCATCATATAATACCGGCCAATATAGACGTTCTTTATAGCGAAACAAAGACAAAGTGGCAGTTTAAATTATATTTTTATGTCATTTTGTCTTTGTTTTGTTGCTGGTATGCAAATTGAATACCTCCTAGAAAACAAGTTAGAAAAATAAAAGCTTAACAATATCAAAATTAGGAGGACAAAAAAATGGCATTAATTAAATTCCCAACAAAAAGTTTGAATACTGACGCAGTAAATCCATTTGTAAATACTGTATTTGATAATCTGTTCAATGATAACTTTATTTCGGACCGTTTGGTGTCGCGTGTTCCGGCGGTGAATATTTCCGAAACTGAAAAGTCATTTAAAATCGAGATGGCTGCTCCGGGCTTAGATAAGTCAGATTTCAAAATCAATGTGGATAAGAATCTGATTACGATTTCAGCAGAGAAGAAAGAAGAGCAGACCAGCGAGGAAAAATTGTATAGCAAAAAAGAGTTCAACTATACATCATTTTCAAGATCATTTACTTTACCAGATACAGTAGATTATAGCAATATCGAAGCAGCTTATGAGGGTGGTATTCTGGTGTTGACCCTAGGCAAGAAAGAAGACGCGATTATTGCAAAACGTCTGATCGAAGTAAAATAATATTGTAGCAGCGCGGCTATGTCCCAGCAGTGGCAGCGATCATAAGAAAAATAGTTTTTAGGTTTAGTTTATGTTTTGATCCCTCGGAACTTCTTTAGGTACCGAGGGATTTTTTTTATCCCAACTCTTCGTATTCGGGTGCCCGCGGTACTTTCGCCAAGTAGGGCTCCATTTCCTCGGGCAACTTTGTCAATTTGCGCTGTTTTAGGTCGAGCCAGGCGCCGTCGACATGCACCGTACAGCACAATGTGCCGTCCTGACGATAAACCTTGTGGGTAAAGGAAAAACGGCTATTTGATTTATTGTACTTCGTCATTTCGACTTTGACTTTTACATATTCGTCGAGATGTACTTCTTTGGAGTAGATCAGCTCTTCCCGGAATAAAATAGGCCCGATCTGATAAGCAGCAAAATTATCGAGTGAAAATCCCATTTTATGGAGCATGTTGCTGCGCGCCTGTGCGCAGATATCGGCATATGCGGAATGGCGCATGTGCCGATTGGCATCAATCTGTGCCCAGATGACCTGTCCTTCGTAAAATATATTTTCCATATTAACTTGATTTGCCTCCTTTTTAGGAACAATTTACATAATTTTAAGCGAAGCTGTAACACTTTGTTTGTTTGCGATACTTATTGCCAGTAACATTGCATAAAGAAAATTTGCTAAGTGAACCAACCGGAAATAGAATTTCTTAGATTGATTGATGAAAATAAAGGAATAATCGTCAAGGTGACCCGTATGTATATGGATGATCACGAAGGGCGGCAGGACCTTTATCAGGAAATTGTTTATCAATTGTGGAAGTCATTCGGGACATTCAGGCAGCAGAGTAAATTTTCAACATGGATGTACCGCGTGGCGTTAAATACCGCGATGGTCTTTCTGAAGAAAGAAAAGAAACATCAGCAACATGATCCGCTCGAAGAACGACACGACTATGCGGAGGAGGCGTACAACACCGATAAAGATGAGCAGCTACGGCTGTTCTATCAGGCAGTGCATGAACTTAATGCTGTGGAGAAAGCCCTGATCTTCCTATTTCTCGAAGGACAGAGCCATCGTGAGATTGCAGCCCATTTAGGGATTTCGGAAGTGAACGCACGGGTAAAATTAAATCGTACAAAAGAACGGATTCAACAGATCATTAAAAAATACAGCTATGAATTTTGATGAATTAAAAAAATCTTGGCAAGAACAGTCTACAGAAGAGGATCTGCATAATCCCAATCTTCAGCAATATAAGGAAGTCGGTAATATCATGGCCAAACTGCGAAGGAATATTAAGCGGGAATTTGTTTCCTGGCTGCTATGTGTGATTTTCCTGATTGCGGTGCCGATGTTGCCATTTTACAAGATCCAGGGCTATGCTGCCTTTGCTTATTATTTTTTTATCGTACAGATATGTTTATCGAGTCTGCTGTACTACCGCCGGTTTTATTACCTAATCAAAAGTGCCGGGCAGATCGAACTGCTGGCGTCCAGGGAACATTTGCTCAAGTTATACTATGATTTAAAGTACGCGGTTGAAACCTATCGCATAGTAGCTTATGTGATGATTCCGCAGGCATTGTTTTTATATCTGATCATGATTGGACGGAACAAAGCAATAGAGTGGTTTGAAAAATTGTATCACTTTAAGGAAACCTACCAGCAGGATCCTGATTTTATTTTATGGATGATTCTTTCGGCCATTGCGTCTATTGCTATCATTGCCGTGATTACCGAGCTGATGATCCGCTATTACTACGGCGATTATGTTAAACAGATTAAAGAGAATCTGGATCAGATGGAATCCGATTAGTCTATCTTCTCGATAAGAGGCAGCTAACCCCGGAATTTTTACTTTCTGCCTACTATGTTGCGAAAAAGGTAAGGTTTTTGTTTCGTATCTTGTTTGGAGAAAATCCGTGTCCACTATGTATAATCCGACCAAGAAACTACAGCGCAGTTCCCAGATCTTAAGTATATTGGCCAAGTATGGCTTTAAGGATGCAATTGCCAGATTGCCCTGGAAAGGACCGCGGGCAAGTATTGAACGTAATATTGATGTCGACAACATCAGTGTTTATGCGCGTATTCGCATGGCTTTGGAAGAGCTGGGGCCTGCATTTGTTAAACTGGGACAGTCTGCTTCAACGCGCGAAGGACTATTGCCCAAGGATCTTGTGGAGGAGCTCAAACGTCTTGAAGACCATGTGCCTGCCTTTGATGTAGATATCAGGTCTTATCTGGCGGAAGAGCTTGATCTGGACGTTGAATCAACTTTCCGGGACATTGAGTCCAAACCTTTCGCCGCAGCATCTATAGCGCAGGTATACAGGGCTACCTTGGTCGATGGCAGTAAGGTCGTACTGAAGGTGCGCCGGCCTGGGATAGATGAGGTGATGCGCTGCGACCTTGCCCTGATGCGCGATATTGCCAGGATATTGACAATGTATAATGAGGTGTTGGAAAATCTAAATCTGTCGCTTATTGTCGAGTCATTCGCCATGACCTTGCAGGAGGAAATGTCGCTGGTCATTGAGCGTCATAATATTGAACGTTTCAGCAAAAATTTTAAGGGTAACAAACTGGTCAAGGTGCCGCGGGTATATGCCGATCTGTCTTCGGACCGTGTGCTGTGTATGGAATTTCTTGATGGGTTTAAAGTGACCGACTTGGAAGAGATCAAACGTCGCGGCATGGATGTGCAGACTCTGGTCAAGAATGGTATTGACCTGTATCTGGAGCAGGTTATTATCCATGGTTTCTTTCATGGTGATCCGCATCCGGGCAATATGATGGTCATGCCTGATGGACGTATTGCCTTTCTGGATTTCGGAAATATGGGTAAACTGCTGGGCATAGACCGCCAGCAGCTGGAAGAATTTATACAGTCTGCAATCTCCGAAGATGCTGTACGGCTGGCGGACGTGATCGAAGATGTCGCTGTGGTCAGCCATATACCCGACCGGAGCCAGTTTGAGCGCGCTTTGTATGAAATATTCGATTTGATTGACAATGTTTCCTTGGGTGATCTCAGCCTCGATATTTTATTCAACAAGCTGTGGAAGGTCATTGGCGATAACCGTCTGTATTTTCCCGAGTATATTTATCAGTTAATGCGCGGTATTTCCCTGATGGAGGGTATCGGCCGGCAATTGTATCCGGATCTCAATATCATGGAGAGCATCAGGCCTTTCGCGCGGCGGATTATGCGGGAACGGCTCTCGCCTGAAGCCATGTTCAAAAAAGGAAAACATAAGGTGGAATCTTTTGCCCGTGATGTCGAAAAACTTCCGGAAGATATGCGGGCTTTGGTTCGATTGTTCCGGACCGGAAATTTCACGTTAAACCACCGGCTGATCAGCGCCCGTTCCTTTAATGCCATTTTTCGTAAAGGTGTTAACCGGATCGTAATTGGTATTATGTTTATGTCCCTTAATCTCTTGGGAGGGATGGTTATTGTTGCTCGGATTGAGCCCAAATGGTGGGGAATTCCGGTGTTTGCCTGGATATGTTTGGGATCAGCCTGGGTTTTTGCCGTGTATCTGTTTGTCGCCATGATCCGAGCCAAGGATCATGATTAATGAAAAGATGCAGAGCTGCAGGTGAGCATATTGCTCCAATCTGCGTATGCGTAGAGCAGCGATGTCGCGAGGAAGGTCGCATTATTTGGAACGTAAATGTAGGACAATTATAATATGGAAATTAATCTTATCGGAAAAAAGGCGCTGATTGGCGCCAGCTCAACGGGCATCGGGGCAGGGATTGCCCGTGTGTTGGCTTCCTGCGGAGCTTCTGTCACGCTGGCCTCACGCAATGAAGAGAAATTACAAAGTACCTGTGAAAGCCTTGACGCTTCAAAGGGACAGCGACATCAGTATATTATTGTCGATTATAACGATCACGAAGCTTATAAGGCACAGGTAGATCGTTATTTTGAGGGGAATAAGGTCGATATCCTGGTCAATAATTCCAACGGTCCTAAAGCAGGAAAAATTGATGAGAAGAATCTCGCCGATTACCAGCATGCTTTCGAACTGCTGTTCCAGAATCATTGCTATACGACCTCATGCGCATTGCCTTATATGCTTGCCAGCGGTTACGGTCGTATTATCAATGTGTCGTCTTCGACTGTCAAAGAACCGGTATCTAATCTGGTCTTATCCAACACAGTGCGGACAGCACTGATGAGCTGGAGCAAGTCGCTGTCGGCTGATGTCGCTAAAGATGGCGTTACGGTGAATAGTATCCTCACTGGCCTGTTTGATACGGAAAGAATTCAGTCGTTGACGAATCTTGATGCGCAGCGCCTGGGCATATCCTACGGGGAAGCCTTGCAGCAACGGCTCCAACAGGTGCCTGCCGGACGTTTGGGCAAACCCGAAGAGTATGGTTATCTGGTAGCCTTCATCTGTTCGGAGTATGCGAATTATCTGACGGGGACCAATATCCCGCTGGATGGCGGCATGTTAAAAGGTTTTTAATAAAAAACGGCTCTTCCATTGTTGAGGAAGAGCCGTCCCAGTTTGTGTGATTTAGAATTCGTTGACTAGTTTAACACCAATTCCGTATTGACGACGATGTCTACGTCTGAAGCAACGGCTTCTACACCTGATGGTAACTTGTCATTATATTTTATTCCGAAGTCCTGGCGGTTAATTTTTGTCCTGGCGGTAAATCCAGCACGTGTTTTTCCCCAGGGGTCGGTAATGATACCGCCATTTTGGGTCACGTCGAAGGTCACGCGCTTAGTCACGTCGCGGATGGTCAGATCAGCGACCATAATATATTGGCCTTTCAGTTTGGCACTTTTGAATGTAACGGACTTCAATGTCATTTTAGGGAATTTATCCGCAGCAAAAAAATCATCCGTTTTTAAATGGTTGTCACGTGCTTCAATACGGGTATTGATGCTGTTGACATCAATGGAAAAGTTAACTTTTGCATTGTTGAAGCTTGTTCCGGTGGCTGTTTCTACGCTTCCTTCAACTTTGGTGAACTCGCCGTCAACAAAGCTTATTCCCAAGTGTTTCACATCAAAGCGGGCATTGGTATGTGCAGGGTCTGCAGACCATTTTACTTGCGCCACAGCGACATTAACCATTAATACCGACAGGGCTAAAAATTGGAAAAATCTATTCATGTTGTTTTCTATTTATTTATCAAACCGTTAATTGTTCAAAATGTTTGTTTGAACAAGCTTTTGCAAAGGTGAGATAAACGGAGCGGGAAAACATTGATGTAGGTCAAGAATTTCGGTTGGGCTTTAATATCTGTCTTTTTAAGCGGCTTAGGAATTCTTGCGTGACGCCGAGATAAGAAGCCAACTGCATATTGGATATACGCGGGTAGATCTTAGGATAGCGTTGGATAAAGTCCAGATAGCGCTCCTGTGCCGTAAAACCGATGCTGGAAATGATTCGGTGCTGAGCAGCGACTTGTGCGCGCTGGGCCATAATCCGGGAAAGCTTTTCGAAGATCGGGTGGTCCTCATAAAGCTTGTCTTTATCCTGTTTAGAAAGGGTGAGCACGACTGAGTCTTCCAGGGCCTGAATATTCTGCAATGCCGGCTCCTGATAATTGAAGCTGGCGATATCTCCGATCCACCAATCTTCGATGGCAAATTGTAGGATATGCTCTATACCGTCGGCAGTGACGTAGAATGATTTAAAGAGGCCGTTGACAACATAGGCTTCATGATGGCAGATTTCGCCTGCGCGTAGAAAGTATTCCTTTTTCTTGAACGTTCTGACCTGATAACGGGAAATGATATCATTGAGCTCTTCTTCGTTAACTTTGATGCGCTGTTTTACAAATTCTTTGAATTGTTCCATAGATAGCGTAAAATACGAAATTTTGTTATGTGAAAGAAGAGTAAGCTTATTTTGACCAAAAGAACATCGTGGCATCACGAAAAATTTTGTTCAACGGACGGGGATAGTCTGCTACGGAGGCAACCGTATGGTTCGGATGTAGGATGGACAAACATTTTGGTGTAATATTTGACCGGAATGAAGAGAATTAAACTGAGTTTCATCAATAATTGGTATCTTTTGTTGAAAATTGATCGATTCACCAGCTTTTCAAAGCTATCTAATAGTAAACATTCGCATGAAATTTGTAGCACCGAATACACTTGAAAATGAAAAGGTCACCTTGAGATTGATTGGCCCCAAGGACTTTGACCGGCTTTATCAAGTTGCCCAAGACCCATTGATATGGGAGCAGCATCCCAATAAAGACCGCTGGAAGAAGGAGGTATTTCGTACTTTTTTTGAATCCGCTCTAGACAGCAAGGCTGCTTATCTCATATTGGACAAGGCGACGGGAGAATGTATTGGGAGCACGCGGTATTACGGGTTAAATGAGACCGAAAGATCCATCTTTGTCGGCTTCACGTTTTATGCCCGTGCTTATTGGGGAAGCGGAATCAACCCCCTGGTTAAAGAAATGATGTTTGATTTTGCTTTCAACTTTGTGGATACGATTTTGCTACATGTGGGTGCTGAAAATTATCGCTCGCAAAAGGCTGTGGAACGCCTCGGTGCCCACAGGGTCGCTGAGCGGATTGTGGCTTATGCCAACGAACCTGAGCGGCGAAACGTTGAATATGCACTGCAGAAAAACACCTGGCTGCGGCGCAGACGGAATACAGATTAACCTTTCACTCCACTAAGTATGCTCCCGATAATCACTGCCAGTACAATCAGCGTGATGATGATATAGAGCCGGTCCTTTTCGATGACAAAGCCGAACAGTGATCCGATAACCCGGACGATAGGTGTGCAGATCAATAGGAGCACACCGAGTTGGATCAACTGTGGAACACTTCCCGCAAATGCACCGGTAAGGATACCTGTGATCGTTGTGTTGGCATTGCTCTCGCCGATAAAATCCTTATAATCCGGCACCTGTTCCTGACCATGTACAATCAGATATAAAACACCGCTGATGACCAATAGGGATGAGGCTAGGATAACGCCTGTCCGTAAGATCTGTCCAACCAGCAATGAGATATCTTTGTCGCCCCAATAATGTTTTGAAAATACCTGTTTCATCTCTTTGTTTTATTTTTTTATAGGTCATGAGTTTGTGAATACCTCTCTTTTTCCGGATTCGCGGTCTGTTCGGCTGACCGTATCGTATTGCATAAGTGGCACACTTCTGTGTGGTTAGAACTTTTGTTGAAATCCGTTGAAAATCATTTCCAGAGCAACCAGGGTGATGGCAATGGCAAAAATAATCCGTAGTGTTTTGGGATTCATTCGCTTCAGCAGCTTCGAACCGGTAATAGCTCCGCAGAGTACCCCGAGTATGACGGGAAAGGCAATGCCCGGGTCCATATATCCCCTTTGAAGATACACGACAGCGGATGCGGCAGCGGTGACTCCGATCATAAAGTTGCTCGTTGTCGTACTGACTTTGAACGGAATTTTCATCATACTGTCCATCGCAAGTACCTTAAGCGATCCCGAGCCTATACCCAACAGGCCGGAAAGAATACCCGCCACACCCATGAGTGAAAATCCGCCGACCACGTTTGTCAATTTGTAAGGAACCAGTTTACCACCGGCAGGATAGGTGCTGTTGAGTTTTAATTTTTCGGCTAAGGCCGAACCACCCGAAAGGGCGTGTTCATTTTTCTTGCGAACAGTCATAGCTGCCGAAAATATCAATACCACACCGAAAATAATAGCGATGGTATTGGTCGGCATATAGATAGCGATAATAGCGCCAATCACGGCGCCCACTGTGGTTGCAATCTCCAGAAACATCCCCAGACGAATATTGGTGATCCCCTCTTTGACGTAGGCTGTAGCGGCACCCGACGATGTGGCTATGGATGCCAGTAAGGCAGCTCCTATTGCGTAGCGGATATCCACGTGGAAGAGAAGTGTCAGCAGCGGAATGACAACGACTCCTCCACCAAGGCCCGTCAGTGATCCCAAAAGTCCTGCGATAAAAGCACCTAAAAGGAGGATGAGTGTGAAGGTGAGAATAGTCATATCTGTTTGTTTGTTGATCCAGGAGCAATGCTAGCCCGTGGAAGAAATTTGCTGTAAACTTACAGGCTTTTTGTTGTTTTCTGAAACTTTCAACAGGAATAGATACAAATGTTACATGCTGAATGCAGTTTGCGCGCCCTAAAGGTGCATCCTGCTATGTTTCGGGGACTTGCTTGAGAAACTGAGTTCGCTGTAACATAAGATTTACACGAAGAAATATGAAACAAAAAGAAATGTAAGTAGATTCAAATCGAAATTATAACATTATGGAAAGCAGAAGAGAGTTTCTAAGAAAGACTTTGCTATTTTCAGGAGCCGCAGGTATCGCTAGTTTCATGCCCGCCTCCATCCAGAAAGCCTTTGCTATAAATCCGGAACCGGGGAGTAGTTTTCTGGATGCCGAGCATATCGTTATCCTGATGCAGGAGAATCGGTCTTTTGATCATACATTGGGTAGCCTGGCAGGGGTACGTGGTTTTAATGATCCGCGTTCGGTACGGTTGCCGAATGGTCTGCCAGTATGGTATCAGACCGACAGGGAGGGGAGGGTATTTGCCCCTTTCCGCTTGAATCTTAAAGAAAGTAAAGTGACTTGGATGGGGTCTCTTCCGCACAGCCGCGCGAGTCAGGTAGATGCCTTTAATCAGGGGCGATATGATCAGTGGCTGCCAGCCAAGCAGTCGGGAAATAAACAATATGCTGCGATGCCGCTTACTTTGGGTTATTTCACCAGGGAGGATCTGCCTTTCCACTATGCTCTCGCAGATGCTTTTACGGTATGTGACCAGAATTTTTGTTCGGGCATGACCAGCACGACCCCCAACCGTTCGTTTTTCTGGACGGGCAAGATCACCGAGATGAAAGACGGGCTGCAGAAAGTCAATATCCGGAATGATGATTACAGCTATGGAAAAATGACTTGGGAGACCTTTCCGGAACTGCTTGAAAAGAACAGTATCAGCTGGCGTTTTTATCAGAACGAAACGAGTTGCGGGGGTGGTCTGACGGGCGAAGAGCGGGCATGGTTGTCGAATTTTGGCTGCAACCTGCTTGAGTTTTTCCAAGCTTATCAGGTGAAATTCAAGGATACCTATATCAGTAACCTCGAGGCACAGGTGCGTGATCTGCCCGGACAAATCGCTGCCCTGGAGGAACGTTCGCCCGAATCGGAGTCGCAGGCAGAAAAAATCCGTGCGGATATCCGGAAGAAAAGTGAGGTGCTCGGCCGAGCGGAAGCAGAGCTGAAATCGTATAATGCTGCAAATTACGAAAAGCTGAGCGACTTCACTAAATCGCTAAATCAGCGGGCCTTTACGGTCAATAAGGGAGATAATAATTATCGTAAACTGGATACACTCGGATTTGGCGAAAAGGGTAAAAAGCGGACGCTGGAAGTACCTAAAGGAGATGTGCTCTATCAGTTTAGAAAGGATGTTGACAACGGTACACTGCCCGCAGTATCCTGGCTGGCCGGCCCTAAGAATTTTTCAGATCATCCCAGTGCTCCATGGTACGGTGCCTGGTATGTTTCGGAGGTGCTGGATATCCTCACAAAAAATCCAGAAGTATGGAAGAAAACAATCTTTATTATCACCTACGACGAGAATGATGGTTATTATGATCATGTGAAGCCTTTTGTGGTTCCTGACCTCAAAAAGGCAGACACGGGTGCCTGTTCAGCGGGGATTGATACGGAGGTCGAGATGGTACGTCTGACCAACGAACTCCAACAGGGAATTCCGAAGAAACAGGCTCGCGAGGCGGCGATTGGACTCGGGTTTCGCGTGCCTATGTATATTGTCTCGCCCTGGTCAAGGGGTGGCAAGGTGTGTTCACAGCTCTTTGACCACACTTCGACATTGCAGTTTCTCGAATCTTTTTTTAGCAACAAGTACAAAAAAGACCTCCGTCTGGAAAACATCAGTAGCTGGCGAAGGACGATCTGTGGCGATTTGACTGCTGCATTCACTCCATTTACCGAGAAGGAAGAAAACCTTCCTTTCTTAAACCGGAATTCTTATATCGAAACCATTTACAATGCACAATTTAAGGGCAACCCCGCAGGTTTTGTTGAAATCGATGATCTCAATAAGGTAAAAAAAGAAGTATGGACGGCAAAATTCAACCGTGTGCAGGAATCCGGCATCCGTAAATCACCGACGTTGCCCTATGCCCACGATGCGGAGGCTTATGTAAGCAATGGAAAATTTAAGCTAATGATGCAGGTAGATACAGCAATCTTCGGCAAACGGACCAGCGGAGTGCCCTTTAATGTTTATAGCCCAAAAACGTACCGTGACAGCGAGGGGAGGACAGAGCGCTATCGGAACTGGAATTTCGCAGTCAGTGCAGGAGATCAGTTGCTTTACCAGTGGGATCTCAGCAGGTTTGAAGGTTCAGATTATGCTTTTGAGCTACATGGCCCAAATGGTTTTTACCGACGCTTTACAGGTCAAAAAAATGCGCCTGCTGTCTCAGCAGCCATCTCGCCGGAACTGAAGCCGCTGACTAAGACACCGACAGGCAAGTTGCGGCTTGTTGTTAGAAATCGGGAAAGCCAGCCGGTGAAAGTTGAAATTAAAAGCTTAAATTACCAAAACTATAAATCTATAATGGACATTGGGGCAGGCAAGGAGATTGTGCTGTCTTTGGACATTGCCACACAGGGCAACTGGTATGATCTGTTGGTCATGGGGCAGGGGAGTGCCAACTTTGCCATACAGCTGGCAGGCAGACTCGAAACAGGTGTAGAGACTACAACAGATCCCCTGCTCGCTTGATGCTGTATCAGGAGGGCTTCCGCTTACGGGGCGGACGTGACCATTTGGGCTTTTCGCCTTGTGCCTTAAAATGAGCATCGGCCGCTGCTACTGTTTTGGGCTGGCTTCGTTTTTCAAAAGCTTGCTGCGGGATCAACCCCAGTTCGCGAAACATTTGCATGTCTTCGCTGACATCGGGATTAGGCGTAGTCAGCAATTTGTCACCAGTAAATATGGAGTTGGCACCGGCAAAGAAACACAGGGCTTGTCCTTCGCGGCTCATGCCTGTACGTCCGGCAGATAAGCGTACCTGCGTTTGTGGTAATAAAATACGTGCCGTAGCGACCATGCGTACCATTTCCCAGATGGAAACCGTTTGTTGACTCTCCATTGGTGTACCTGCTACCGGAACCAGGGCATTGATCGGTACCGACTCGGGCTGAGGGACCAGCGAAGCGAGGGTGAGCAGCATATCGGCGCGTTGGGCAACACTTTCACCCATGCCGATAATGCCCCCACTGCAGATCGTGATATTGGTTTTCCGGACATTCTCGATTGTCTGCAGCCGGTCTGCATAACTTCTGGTCGTAATGATTTCCCCATAGTATTCGGCAGAAGAGTCCAAATTATGATTGTACGCGTAGAGGCCAGCTTCTGAAAGTCTTTGTGCCTGATTTTCGGTGAGCATACCTAAGGTGCAGCATACTTCCATGTCCATTTGGTTGAGTGTGCGTACCATCTCCAGTACCTGGTCAAATTCGGGGCCGTCCTTGACGTTGCGCCAGGCGGCGCCCATACAGATACGTGAGCTGCCGTTGGCCTTAGCCGCCAATGCCTGAGCTTTGACCTGCTCCACGCTCATGAGGGCTTGAGCTTTCACGTCGGTGTGGTAACGTGCTGCCTGTGGACAATAAGCGCAGTCTTCCGGGCAACCTCCGGTTTTTATTGAAATCAATGTGGATACTTGTATTTTATTGGGATTATGATAAGTTCGATGGACTCCCGCAGCTTCATAGAGCAATTCCATGATCGGTTTGTTGTATAGTGCGACAACCTCCTTCTGTGTCCATTTTTTTGCTTCGCTCATATTCTTGTCATTAAATTATATGCAGGCCCTTGCTTCGGAGCCAGACCTAATTTGTGTGTCAGAATTGCAAAGATTGGCGTTTAAATATTAACTTTGGTAGTCCGAAATAAAGAAAATGAGTAGTCCGGTTCATGCCCATTTCCAGACGATCGTCAAGATCGACCGTCGCAAGGAAGATCCCGTTTATTTGCAGATTGTATACCAGTTTATCAACGCCGTAAAGCGCCATCTGCTGGAAGATGGAGACCTGTTGCCCGGGAGCAGGAAGATAGCGTCTGATCTGCAGGTGCATCGTAAGACCGTTGTTGCGGCGATAAATGAACTGCACGAGCAGGGTTGGGTTAAGGTGCTGCCCAACATTGGTACTTTTGTGCAGAACCCCGAACAGACAGCTTCCCAAGGGGTGAAAGATGCATTCCGTCAGCCTCCGGAACGGGCTCCCTTCCATTTTCGGAAAGAACTGATTTTGGATACGCCACATCTGGAGGTTCCTGAAAACTATTATTTTACCGACGGAACCCCTGATTACCGTATCATTGAAGCCGATGAGCTGGTCCGTTTCTATGCATCGATGATAAAAAGGAAACGGAAAACCGACCAGCTGCCGGAGACAGCTGAAGGAAATCTGTTTTTCAGGGATCAGCTGAGTTATTACCTCAACCTGACCCGAGGATTTCATATTTCCAGAAACTTTCTGCTGCCGATCGTCAGCAGGGAGCAGATCTTCTCGATTTTGACGCGTCTGTTGATCCGTATGGGGGATATTGTCATCATAGAGGACCTGAGCTATTTTTTGCCCAACATGATCTTTAGCCAGGCCGGCGCCAGACTAAAAACAGTTCCTGTAGATGCAGAGGGGATGGACATCGACTATATTGCTGCGCATTTCAGTCCTGGAGAGATCAGGTGCGTATATGTCAATACAAAGTGTCAGTATCCGACGACAGCTGCTCTTTCGGAGAAAAGGAAAGTACAGTTACTGCAGCTCGCCGAACACTACCAGTTTATTGTAATCGAGGATGATGCTGACTTTGAAACGGCACCTATAAGGGGGAAGGCAGAATCGTTGTTCAGGAAAAACGGAGGTGCAAGGGTACTGTATATCGGCTCTTTCGGACACTTTTTTGCTCCGGGCTTCCAGATGAACTTTCTGATCGCCCCGAAAGACTTTTTGGAAGAAGGAAAAAAGTATCTGAATATTTTTGGTAAACCCAATTTCATGCTGGAAAAAACTCTGGGAGAAATTATTCATCAGGGAGATATCTTCCGTTATCAGCGGAAATTCCAGAAGATCGTCGCCGAACGGAAAGAACGTTTTGCCCAGTTGCTGCATGCGTATTTTAAGCAGGAGCTTACGTTTGAGCCACCTGTATCGGGGCTGGCCTTCTGGATCCGCTTTAACCGCTCCTTTTCACTGATGCGTCTGCAACAGCAAGCTAAAAAAAGAGGCCTTTTGCTACCCGGCGTCTGTCTCTATCAAAATAAGACAGTCACCGCCCTCAGGCTGGGATTTGCGCATTTGGATGAACAAGATATGCCAGAGGCCGTCCGCTTATTGTATGAGGCTTATGTGCATGTCATAATGGAGAGCCCTATCTAAGGGGTACTAAAGGATTTGTATTTTGACGAAAAGGAAAAACCCGGCTAAGAATAGACCGGGCTTAGAGATTATATAAGGGGAATAATACTTGCTGAATTAAAAGAAGACCTAGTCTTCCTCGATGACGATGTCATCACCATCCAGATCAAAACCTTCACCAAGAAAGGTATGCTCTAGTTCGAATAATTCTGAATCTTTAATCATATTCATTCTCTTTTTTTGATATTCAAATTTATTCCACTTATTTAAGCTTATCATCAAGATAATATGAACTTTGTGTTAAAGTCTGCTTTAAATTTTTTTGAGGGTGATATCCAGCTTCTGCGCCTGTATGATGCGGCTGAAAAACTCTTTTAGATCGAAATATTCTTCAGGCAGAAACAGTGGTTTATTGAATTGTGTCGCCGATTCAATCAGCAGTGTGTCAGGTGCTGTATCACTGACTTTAAAAATATAGCGGGCAGCACGTTCTGGTAACGCCATGCTGATGTTTTTCAGCCTTGTCTCAGGAGCGTAAACATAGCCTTTGGGCAGCTTTATTTCCATATAGTTTTCTTCATGAATCAAAGAGCCAAAATCGATAGGATAGTTTCTTTCTGTCAGATTGAAGGGATTTTTTGTGGTTTTGCTGTCGATGTAGGGGTTAAAAGCGAGCAGCCCACTCTGGAGAGAGGCAAATTGTTCAATTTCTATCTCAAACTCCTCCGATAATGGTTTTTCCAGTGAGTCACGGTTGAATACTTTGAAGCTATTGATTTTTATACGGGTATTGTCCTCGTCCAATTTTTCGTAGAATTCTTCTTCCGAGTTACTGCTCTGCAGGCGCTCACGCATTTTTGAAGCTAGGTAACCGCTTCTGGAGGTTATCCATTTTCCTTTCAAAGTGCCATTTTCCAGAAGTTCGCCATAGAAAAAGCTGCTTTGGGAGGCGGGGAGTCTAGATTCTAACTTTACCCAGTCCGATTCGCCGGTCAAAGGAATACTGCGCCCCTGATAGTTGACACATTTAAAGGGCAGGTTGCCGAATGGCTCGTAAGGAGAGGTGGCATCCAGTAGATAATACTCTTCGCCGATCTTTACCTGCGCAATAACATGGTTGAACTCCGATATGGCCGGCGAGTATAGTCCGGCGTAACCGTTATCGCGGGTAGACAGAACGACGGGAATGGCTTCCAGCTGCGCATATCGTAATGCATTGACCAATCCGAGGTTGATGTCCGCACTGTTGCCGCTCCTCTTTTCCAGCGCTTCCTTGATATTTTTTGCGTAGATGGAATGGCGGTTGTTCCATTTGATCTGTTTCTGAAAGTAGGCATAGAGACGGGAGGCCTTTGCAAGTTCACTATTGGCTCCCTGCAGGACAGGATCAACAAACTGCTTTAGTGCTGTCTTTCTTTTGACCTGACCACCGAAGCTTTCGTCTGCCATCAGTTTTTCTCTAACATTTTCCCAGGTGAGGGAGAAGTCTTTGGTCAGTCCAAAAGGTACACTATAACGGCCAAGTTCGAAAAAGATGATGGAACGAAAATTTTTGGAAGAGGTCATATAATCTTCCGGCTGGAAGGCTGGGATATTTTCCATGATGTAGGTTGTCTTCTCACCCAAAATGTCGCCTACATTCGTTTGAAGCCCTGTATTGTAATTTTCCGTCTTTCGATCTTTAATCGCCAAGCTGCCTTTTAAGTTCGCTTTATAATGGCAGATTTCTGGTATACGCGTCGCATACTCACTATAAATTTTGGGCAGTTCTTCCTGAAATTCCCAGGAATTAAGGTTAAAAATAAAAGGTGATTCTGTCCGATAACGGTATTCGATGATCGTTCCCTCCTGGACCCTTGGAATAGCCGCTTTTGTCACCGAAAGATTTTCAGAGGAGTTTTCGTTGAAAACATTGGATCTGGTCATCTCGGTCTCGACGACTCTATCCCCTTCGAGATGAAAGGACGCTCCCTTGATATCAACAAGAACTTCGCGTTCATTACCGCTTTTATAGAGTGGAATGCTGAAGTTTGCATGATCATACCCCTCTTTGTTCAGTATTTTGATCCGCACATGTTTGGTAAATTCGACATATAAGCCCTTTTGATTGTTATAACTCACCTGGGCGGAGCCATATTCACGGATGACAAAGGCATTGGCTGCAGTGTCCAGTTTGCTGATGTCAATAGCGAAATCCTCCTTTTTTACCTTGCCAAACGAAAAATCCTGAGCACTGGCCCAAAAACTGCTGAGAACAAGCAGACAGCTGAAGAAAACTTTCATAAAATTCACTATATGGTTAACAATTATAGTGCTAATGTATGAAATAATTTTAAATGAAAATCCCTATTTGATCTGTTATTTTTTTTGGCGGCTTTAGTGTTGGAGATCGCTTTTTTAAATGTTAGTCATATTTAAACTCAAAAGTCACGGTGACATAACGGTTGTCGTCGGCCTTCCATTTCGGACCGGAAAGCAGTATTTCCGAAGCTTTGGTATTCAGGTATTCGTTGGCGCTCTGTAAAATATTGATATTGGTCGGAAATCCGTCTTTATCAATATAAAAGCTTAGACGTACTGTTCCTTCATAGCGACTACGAGCGGTTTTTTTCTTAATATAGCTATTAAATGCTTTCCAGCCCCATACAGGTTCTGCAGCTTTGGTTTTTCGTGAAGACATCGTGGTGACGACGACTTCTTCCAATGCACCGTTCGAGGGCTGTAGTTTCACGTTTAAATTTTTAGTTCGTCGCATATTGAGTGCAACCGTATTATAACCTAAGGCCATAATATCTACTAGGGAATCAATTGAACTTGGTTGTATAGTAGCCTTGCCCTGAGCATCTGTATTTGTGGCTATCTTGCTATTGGGTTGTATAATGGTTACTCCCGATATGGGTAGTCCAGTCTCTTTATCTTTGACGGTAACCTGAAAAGGCGATCCTGAGCCCTGCACCGTAGCTCCGTTTACACCCGCAACCTGACTTGCCAGAGCATTGCCATAGCCTCTGATCATTATCCGTTCGCTGTTTGTCGTTGGGCTCTTTTTTGCCTGTGCAGCATAACCGGTAATCATCGCCGTATCGGCCGGCTTCAGGCTCAGTACGGGGCGTCCCGACAGCGTATGGCTATCTCTTTTTTCGGACGGGGCGGTCGGCGAGGATCGTTTGTTGAGCGCGAGGCGCTTGTCGTCTACCTCATATTGGCGAGGAGTAGACGTTGTGTTGCTTTCTTGGGGCCGTGTAGCTTCAGTCTGTTGTGTCTTGCCGCCTGTCGGAGAGGCGGATGGCGAATCGTTTGGTATGGGGGATCCTTGCTCATGAGCAGCGGAGGAAATGTTGGCCGTCCGTTGGGAATCGGCCGGATTTTTCTTGTGTTGAACGTATAGAATACCGGCACCCAGAATAGCGACAACACTGGCGGCAACGGCTAATCGCTTCCAGTCGAACACAGTCGTCTTTTTATTTTTTTGGGAGGCAGCAGTACGTTCTAGGATACGGAGTCTAAGATCGGAGAGGTCGGGTTGTCCCGGAGCTATTTCCATACCCATAAGAATATCTGCCAGCATTGGGTCACGCTGAGCTTCGCGCTCGACAGCATACATCTCTTTTGGAGAAAGTTCGCCGTTGAGGTATTTCCTTAAGTATGCTATGTCGTAATTACTGTTGCTCATTCCATGCCTCCATGCAGTTTCTTAAATTTCGTTTCCCATTCTGGATGTAGCTTTTGACCTCATTCAAGCTATATCCTGTCGTGTCACTGATCTCTTTGTAACATTTTTCTTCGAGAAAAAAGAGCCTGACCGACTGTTGCTGCCGCTCGGGAAGCTTTTCCAGACAACTTTCCATCGCTGCCAGCTGCAACTCTTTTTCGTCCTGCTCCTCATACTGATGCAGCGCTTCGGGAAATTTCACAAACTCATCCAGAGAAATCTGGGATTTATTTTTTTGTGACCGTAAATACATTAAGCAGTGATTTTTGCTCAGTACATAAAGCCATCTCGGAAAGTCTTTGATTTCTTGTTTGTTAACTTTATATATGAGTTCTTCAAAGATATTCATCACGGCGTCCTTACTTCGTTCGGGATCCTGGAAATAACGTAAGCAAACATAATATACCATTTCGGTATGTCGCTGATAGAGCTCGCCCAATACCTGGAGATTTGCTGTTTCCTGATATTGATGCAAGAGATCCTGCTCTCGCGTTGAATCCATTTTTGACGACCTGAATGCAAACATTATTTTGTTAAAAATATTTTTTTTTTCTGGTTTATGGAAATTTAATATTTGCTGCATCCCTTGTCCAAAAACGGAATATTATGAGAACAATACTTTTTTTAATGACAGTCCTGATGTCTTTCGGGAGCTATGCGAGTCAAGGATATCGTGTAAAGGGTAGAGTAACCGATGGGCAGTCTGGACGAGGTCTGAGCGGCGCTACCGTGACGAACTTGCAGACCAAAGAAAGCAAGGTGACCGATCGTGAGGGGAATTATCAGATCCATGTGGCCACGGGTAAAGATGTTCTGGAATTTCGCGCCCTTGGCTATCTCACACGACGGGTTTCGGTAAATGGAAAATCAAAAGTAGATGCGGTTATGGCCGCTGACCTGCATACCTTGGAGGAGGTGGTAGTGTTGGGGTACGGTACGGCGGTTAAAACGAATAGTAGCCCTGTGATGGCGCTAAGCGCAAAACAGACTTACTTTGGGGGAAGTGGAATATTCATCCGTGGACAGCAGTCCTCTCAGGAGTCCTACCAAAAAATTAAAGAGAACAAATTTATCAATCCGTTGAAGGAACCGCTATCCACCTTTGCTGCTGATGTGGATGCGGCGTCTTATAGCAATGTGCGTCGGTTTATAAATTCAGGTAGTCTCCCCGAAAAGGATGCTGTGCGAGTCGAAGAAATGATCAATTATTTTCAGTATCGGGTAGCCGGACCTAAAAATGGTGAACCGGTAAACATCCTGACCGAATTGAGTAAAGCACCATGGAACAGCACCCATCAGCTGATGCGCGTAACACTTAAAGCGAAGGATATCCCAACCGATCAGCTGAAGGCTTCCAATCTGGTTTTTTTGATTGATGTGTCTGGATCCATGATGGGACCGGGGCGGTTGCCCCTGGTAAAGTCCTCACTGAAAATGCTGGTGGATCAACTGCGTGATATTGACCGGGTGGCGATCGTAACCTATGCTGGTTCGGCGGGCGTAAAGCTGGAAAGTACGGCCGGTAGTCAGAAAATGAAAATTAAAACAGCGATTGATGAACTGGAAGCCGGAGGAAGTACAGCGGGCGCGGCTGGAATTAAGAAAGCTTACGAAATAGCCAGACAAAATTTTATACAAGGGGGCAACAATAGGATTATCCTGGCCAGTGACGGGGATTTTAATGTCGGCCAGAGCAGCGATGAATCTATGGAAGAACTTATTAGCAGCGAGAGCAAGTCTGGTGTTTTTCTGACTGTGCTAGGTTATGGCATGGGGAACCTGAAAGATAGCAAAATGGAAATCCTTGCTGATAAGGGGCATGGCAACTATGCCTATATTGATAATATTTCCGAAGCACGCAAAGCGATGGTCACTGAATTTGGCGGTACACTGTTCACGGTAGCGAAGGATGTTAAAATCCAGGTCGAATTTAATCCGAGTTATGTACAGGCCTACCGTCTGGTGGGGTATGAAAACCGGTTGCTGGAAGCCGAAGATTTTAACAACGATCAAAAGATGGGTGGCGATATGGGCGTGGGGCATATGGTGACTGCCTTGTACGAGATTGTTCCTGTCGGGGTGTCTTCGGCCATAGCAGGTAACGTGGATCCGTTGAAGTACCAAGCGGAACAAAAGGCAAGTGTGGGAAAAATGAATGGTGAACTGGCGACAGTGAAGTTCCGCTACAAAGAACCTGAAGGCAGCAAGAGCAAACTGCAGCAGAAGACCGTTGAGGCGAAAGCTGTTGAGATCGAAAAGGCCAGCGAAGACCTTCGATTTGCGAGTGCAGTTGCAGAATTGGGCATGCTGCTCAGGGATTCTGATTTCAAGCAAAGAGCTAGCTTTGAAAGCTTGATCGCCCGGGCTAAAGCTGCAAAAGGATCCGATGAGGAGGGTTACCGGGCCGAGTTTATACGGCTTGCTGAAAATGCCAGGGATCTGTTGAAATCGAATTAGTCGGACCTTGCACAGCTGAGCTGGTTCCCGCAATAAGTTTCCAAACGACGGTCGCCAATGATCGTCGTTTGGACGTTTAATACTTGTGTCGTGCAGGGACGGCAATAAAAATTCGCTCCTGCTCAGGATGGGATGCATTGTGCTGACCTCAATATTTGCCATTGGTCCGCTTTTTGATGGCAGGCCAGTAGGAAAATCCTAAATAAATAGATATTTTTATTGGGATAATTGCCTGTGCAGATAAGCATTGGCAAATCCACCGGACGATGAACAAATCTTCTTTCGAATGAAAAAAATCCTTTTATACTGTTGTTTTTTTCTGGGAATAAGCACAGCCTTACAAGGGCAACATGCCGCGCTCAACAAACAGCAGACCCTAGCTTACATCAATAAGCTATACAAGCTTGCTTACCGTTATAAAGATACAAAGGTAGATACCGTGACAGTTGACGGTAAAACGTTGACTGTCTTTTTATCTACTGGCCAGCATTTTCGTAGTGATATTTCAAAATCTGAACCGCTCCTTGTTGCCCGTGTAAAGGCAGGTTATCAAATCCGTTATCGATCGGCACCTGTTACTGAGGAGATACTATGGGCCATTCAGACGGAGGATGACGCGAAGCGTTTAAAAAATGCCGTGGAACATCTGACCTTTCTATTAAAAAGGGAGAAAAAAAATGATCCTTTTGGAACCTAAGTTCTGTCATTGCCTGATAATTCTAGGGAGTTTCAAGGATGTCCGACAAGGAAGGGCCTTGTCGAACATAAGAGAAAGCAGTAGGCAGGCACATCGGAAGTGTGCTACGGATTGCTGCGGTGTTAACCAAAGTGCCCACTGATATAATTACGGGTGGTCTCGTGCTGCGGATGGTTAAAGATCTGGTCAGTATCGCCCTGTTCAATAATCTCGCCCAGGTACATAAATACGGTTTTGTCGGCGACACGCTGAGCTTGCTGCATATTATGGGTAACGATGACAATTGTGTAATCCTTTTTGAGATGGTGTATCAATTCCTCAATCTTAAGGGTACTTACAGGATCCAGTGCAGAACAAGGTTCATCCATCAGAATAATTTCGGGCCGCAGCGCTACTGTACGTGCGATGCAGAGCCTTTGTTGCTGCCCGCCCGAGAGGCGTGTGGCCGGTTTTTTCAGATCGTCTTTAACTTCTTCCCAGATATATGCTTCTTGCAAAGCCTTCTGGACGGTGGTTTTGTCTGCAGTAAGATTATTGATCTTCAATCCATAGGTAATATTTTCATAAATACTCTTGGGAAAAGGGTTTGCTTTCTGGAAGACCATGCCGACACGCTTTCGAAGGTCCGTTACTTCGATCTCTTTTCGATAGATGTCTTGTCCATCCAGTTTGATACGGCCCTCGATTTTGGCTTCTGGATATAGATCATGCATGCGGTTGAAGCTTCGTAACAGCGTACTTTTGCCACAACCTGAAGGGCCGATCAATGCGGTAACCTTATTTTCCTCAAATTCGATATTAATATCTTTTAACACCTGTTTGTTCCCAAACCAAAGGTTGAGATGTTCAGCGACCAATTTACTTTTCATTATTTCTAAACTTATACCGAATATAGAAAGCTGTTAAATTCATGAGGAAGACGACGATAATAAGGACCAATGCCGTTCCATAGGCTATTGGTCTGACCTCCTCGATCGACTGATGCTGTGTAGACAGCATATATAGGTGATAGGGGAGTGCCATAAATTCCTGACTGAGACTGCCAAAGGAATTGGTGATATAAAATGCGGCTCCAGTAAATAATATTGGGGCGGTTTCGCCGGCAGCCCTGGAAAGTGTCAGTACTATCCCCGTCAGGATACCTGGCAGTGCGGCGGGGAGCACCACATCTTTAATCGACTCAAACTTCGTCGCGCCCACAGCCAATGCCGCTTCTCGCATACTTCGGGGGATACGAAGCAGGGCTTCTTCGGTTGTGGTAATAATATATGGCAGTGATAGCAGGCCGAGCGTCAGTCCTGCAGCTAAAATAGAAGTCCCTAGGCTGAGCGCCTGAACAAATAAGGCCAGACCAAACAGTCCATATATGATTGAAGGGACGCCTGAAAGGTTGCGGATGGAAGCTCGTATGGTACGCGTGAGCCATGTATTCTCTGCATATTCGTTCAGATAAATCGCACAGCAAACTCCGAAAGGGATAGAAAATAGTGCAGTGATCAGGGTTAAAAATACCGTTCCGATCATCGGTGTGAGTATACCGCCCTGGGTCATGCCGTTGGTCGGCAGTTTAGTGACAAAATCCCAGGAGAGTATGGCCGAGCCTTTGCTGAAAATGTCATATAAAATGACGCATAGGAAGAAGCAAACCAGTCCGGTGGATAGCAGGAGTGTACTCCACTCCATGATAAAACCTATTTTTCTGAATTTATGCCGCATGATATTTCCTAAAACGGTTGATAAAATACTCGCCAATCAGATTGGCTACCAAGGTCATAAAAAAAAGGACAATGGCAATGGCAAACAGGGCATAGTAATGTGTGGTCTGGTAGGGTACTTCACCCATTTCTATTGCAATGGTCGCTGTTATGGTTTTGACGGAGTCGAAGAAGCCCTTTGGAAAAACTGCAGCATTGCCTGTGGCCATTAATACGGTCATCGTCTCACCTATTGCTCTGCCCAGCCCCAGCATGATTGCTGCGATAATCCCCGGTGCGGCGGCTGGAATGGTAATCTTGCGAAGTGTCTGCCACCGGGAAGCTCCAAGACCGTAACTAGCCTCGCGGTATGTCTGTGGCACAGCATGGATGGCATCTTCTGAGATGGTGATAATGGTGGGAAGTGCCATGATCGCCAATAAGATGGCTCCGTTGAGTGCGTTCAGACCGTTGGGTAAATTGTTGAAATCCGCAATCCCAGGTCCGACAAGTACGATTCCTAGAAAGCCAATCACTACAGAGGGAATGGCAGCAAGCATCTCGATGGCGGGTTTTAAAATATTTTTTAGCTTTGGAGTGGCATATTCGGAAATAAATGCAGCGGTTCCCACTCCCAGTGGAACGGCCAGCAACATGGCTCCGAAAGACACAATCGAGGTGCTGACAATTAAAGGTAAAATCCCATAGACGGGTTCAGCTGCTGTTGGATTCCACTGGCTTCCAGTAATAAAATCCAATGGTGACACATCCAGAAAGAAGGCTATAGCATTATAGAGCAGCATAAAGAAAATACCGCCCAATAACAGGAGTACCAAGTAACCGGTGGACTTGAATACGATTCTGGCGATCTTGTCGATGGCTATTCTTTTTTTGTACTGCATGGTAACTTATTGTATAAGGTAATACCCCGAATTTTCGATGATCTGAGTTCCTTCTCCCTGTGTTTCAAACTGAATGAAATGCTGTACTTTAGCCCAGGATTTTTCGGGAATAAACTGATAAAGTGGCCGCTGAAAGAAATAGACTCTGTTTTTAATGGCGGCGGGATCCAGTGGCGACACAGCTGGCTGTGCTGCATCATGTTTGATTTTTAGTACTTTAATACCTTGATTGTCCTGTATCTTTTTTGAAATATACCCAGCTCCTACATAGCCGATGCCTGACTTGTCAATCTTGATAGCTTCGAGAATCTGTGCGTTTCCGGTCATCTCCTTAGCCCTTTGACTATAAGCGATCTTTAATTTTTTGCGGATAAACGAGTAGGTTCCTGAACTGCTTTGCCGACCATAGATGGTGATCGGCATGGCTGATCCCGAAATGGACTCCCAGTTTTCCTCTGCTCCGCTCATGATTTTGGCTAAGGTATGGATGTCGATTTCGTCTATGGGATTGTCGCTATGTACGACAAATGCGGTGGCATCTTCAGCAAATACTACGGTTTTTAGGTAGATATTTTTCTTTTTGAATAAAGACTGCTCTTCTTCCATCAGCGGGCGAGAGGAGTTGGCGATATCGGCCTGCCCATTCAGCAAAGAAGTAATCCCCAGTCCTGATCCGCCTCCAGAGATGGCCATGCTGAAAGTAGGGTCGGTTTTATTGTATGCCTCGGCCAGATTGACAGCGAGATTTACTTCAGTATCCGATCCTTTCATTTTGATCGTATGATCGTTATTGCCGCAGCAACAGAACAAAACAGCGGAGCATAAAGCTATAGTCGGAACAAAACGATTAGAAGCCATGTTATTCATTCTTACTAAGTTAAACACGGAAAGAATGATTTTGTGTTAAGCTGATATTATCTTATTGTGAATTAACATTTAAGCGGATATGCTTTTTTTCCTGCTCGAGGCTTTCAAAATTTTGTGGGCGCTGTATGCCTTATATATTGTGGGAGGCTTAATGTTTAATCACAACAAGGCCGGAAAAATCACCGTCAGAACCATTTCCAGTCCAAAATCCAACCTTGCCTTTTCCGTTTGACATAAGCGATTTTACGCTGAGAATTGGCTGGGGATATGAATTGATAAATACTGCTATCGTTTGCTGGCCAATTATTAATTTGACATGAAACCATTCGTTGGGATCTACCGTGGAAGGTACAGATGCCTCATATTTTTGGGGATAAGTTTCCCTGAGGTAGGGCCAGTCGTTATCGGGGAGGGCAATATATTGTACTGCATGCATTTTTCTGATGGGGTCTTTCGATCTAAAGTTAAATGGACGGAAATATATTGCTTGATAAGTATTGTCGTCCAGGCCATGAAATGCTACCCCCACGAAGCTCTGTTGTACTATATCCTTTCCCTTGACATCGAATTCTATTATTCCGTTTTCGAAAGTAAGACCCTTGATCCAGGCTATTCCCGCGTCGGGTTTGCCTTTGATCCGAATGATCGGGTTACCCCGATACTGTTCGTGGAGAATTTCGAAAGCCCGGTTGTATGGTTTAATCTGTTTGGGGGCTAAAGCGGGTGTTATGGTGTCCTGACCAAATACCAATAATGTAGGGAGGAAAAAGAGTATGCTGCTAATGATTTTAGTGCTATTCATAAATTATGATATTATTATTTCGATTGATAAAGAATCTGATCCGAAAATATTATGTTTGAAACGGATGATATGTTCAGCACCTGTTCAAATAAGTTCAAATTTTATTCAAGTTTTAAATGTTTGATAGACAAGATGATATAACCGTGATCAAAAAGCTGATTGAAAACAAACTCCATTGGGGAGATAGTGATCAATGGCAGGCAAGAGATTTTGAAAATTTAAGTGAGCAGATTTTTAATGAGACAAAGACTGTGTTGAGTCCCAGTACATTAAAAAGGATATGGGGAAAAGTGCATTACAAAAGCTCTCCGAACCTAAGTACTCTCGATACTTTGGCGAAGTTTATCGGATATAGCAGCTGGCGTTCATTCTGCGGTTCCAATTCTGGAATGCAACAAACTTCTGAACCGCGCCTAAAAGTGAATAAAAAGCTGATATACATCCTTGTCAGTTTGTTGCTGATAACAGCGTTATCCGCAGGAAGCGTTATATACCTATCTTTTTCCAAAAGGTTGTCTTTCGAAACGATTGCCTTCAGTAGTAAAACCATCGCTGTGGGCGTACCCAATACGGTCATCTTTAAGTACGATGCTAGCCGATCCAATGCTGATTCTGTTTTTATTCAGCAGAGCTGGGACCCCAAACGTCGGGCACGAGTAGACAAGGGAGGACATGAATACGGAAGTATTTACTATATGCCGGGGTATTATCGTGCAAAACTAATACTGAATGATTCTATAGTGAAGGAACATGATGTCTTTATAGAGTCGAATGGTTGGTTGGGAGTATTGATGAAACAGCCTATTCCCACTTATTTGCCGTCGGGTTTACTACATCGGGGCGACATGATCGGAGTGGGGCCCGACGATTTAAAGCTGGATACAGCAGATCTCAGTCTCAATATACCGGAATTTGTTTTGACCAATGTCAGTAAGCAACTCATGATAAACAGCGAAAACTTCCGGTATGAAATGGATATTCAGCATACGTTAAATCATTCAAACGCTCCATGTAAGCAAACCCGTGTCATGATTCTTGGGACTGAAGGAGTAATTAGTATCCCTTTAGCCCTTGCAGGTTGTGTTGCGAATCTCAAATTGAGAATCGGCGAACAATTATTTGAAGGGCATTCACATGATTTATCGAAATTTGGGGTGGATTTTTCCAATGTGGTTAACCTCCGTTGTCTTGTCCATGCGAGAAGGATTGAAATCCAATTTGATCATCAAACGGTCTATTCGGGTCCCTTTATAAGGGGAATAGGTAAAATCGTTGGAACAAGAATTGTTTTTGATGGAACGGGGAAAGTAAGTAATTTTAGCTTGGAACAAAATATGGAATAGTCTGTCGTGCGGTATAATTGGCACTGACGTTTATAGCGTCTAGATTCTTCAGCGTTTCGTCTGTGCAAAAAAAAAACAGGTCCGTAAGGGCCTGTGGTACCTATTTTTGTATAGGTTCTGTCCGCTGTTTAACTAGATGCAAAGCAGGAGTAAGATGAAAATAGGTAAGAAGGCAATCATTGAATAGAGAAGTACGGCACGCCGCTGGAGGTAAAGGCAGATTGAAAGCAACATTTCGCTGTTGTCCATGCTTTCTATCGTGCCGCTATCGCCTAACACACCTGGTTTTACTTCGATAACCTGACCATTCGCATCTTCTATTTTCCAGCTCGACATCCATATACCTTTCGCACTCCAAAAATATTTTTTACCGATTAAGCTAATCGTAGCATTGCCTGTCCAAGGACTGTATTCAATATCAGCCACCAAGTAACCATGCTTATCTCGGATTTCGGTGTAAGGGTTGAAGAATCCCTTATTTTTGAAGTTATACTGATTGGACTGTATCGTAGCTCGTGCATCCAAATTCCAGTTACTTGATTCGAGTGAGCCGATAACATTCTCGTTGGCATACAATTTAAATTTAGTTCCCAATAGGTTAGTTTTCCAGTTGTAAATAGATTTCGTTTTCATAACTGTTTATATGTTGATTTTCTGGATTAGTATAAGTAAGGTAGCCGTTGTTACAGTTTATACAAAAATAATTCAGATTACCGGCACGGTGAACAATGCGTTCTACTCGAAGGACACTTCAGCCGTCTGGGAGGGGATCGTGTTTTGAGGGTTAGGTTCTTTTTCTATAAAATTTAAAGTTACCTCGTTGTTCTGATTCGAGTGCGCCCTTTTCGCAATAAGCGGTAAGCTGAACGGAGAACTTATTGCTGTGAACACTGTCTATATCCAGTTCTTTCAATACCTCAGAAACCCGTTTGGGCTTATCGAAAAAGTCGGAATCATAGATGAGTTTGTCTAACTTTTTGTTGATGGTAATGCGCTCCTGAACATCGGGCGGCAATGAATAGGGGGCTCCGAACTTAATATCTTCCTGAAAAAATGTCTTGGGTTGAATCTGAAGGCTGCTACATAAAAGGAGAAAATTGCTCAACGTGAGGTCTTTGCCCCTTTCTATCCCATTTAGAGTACCTACTGAAATACCGGTCAGATTGGAAACATCCCGTATAGAATAATAGAGTTCATTGCGTCTGGCGCGAAATCGCAGACCAATTGACGCTAGTTTTTGTTTGTCGTTGTCCGTCATACAACGAATTGAGTGACAATTTGCGCAAAAATATGTCTATAATTTTGTTTTAAAAATTGCTTATATGAGAATTTATTTTTATTTTCGGGTGAGATGTCAGTAAACCCGTTTATCGAGTTGTTGACAATATCTAGCGTATTATGCACTTTGTAATTTCAACCCTATATCACCTGTCCGATAGGTTTGTTATTGGACCATCATGAAAAACATATAGACAGCCAACTGCGCAGCCCGCATACCCGCAAAAGAAGTCGTGTCAGCGGGCTGCACTAGGCACCCGGCCAAACTGTCTATTCCGGGATGGTCAGACAAACTTGGACTGGCGCACCAGACATAGGTCTACTACAATTTCGCTGCCATATGCATTTTAATACGTTAATGATCGCTCATGAAATAATAAATCAAGTAAAATACAATCAGTACACAAACAGCTATAATGATTGTACGCTTAATGTTGCGTCCTGCTGGAGCATCATCTTTTTCTTCTGTCGCCACTTCAGGTAATTTCTCATCCTGCTTCTCGTGGCTATATTCGGGATTTTTAAATTGTTCTTCCATTATTCTTAGTGTTGTTCGTTGACAATAGAACAGTTTTGTTTATGAAATCGTTTACAAACTGGGGAATTGCTGTGTAATAATGTATCGGTTGGTCCATTTAAAACTTGGAATGTGAATAAATAAAATGGCAAAGCATTGTGTTTTTTCCAGTATTTGTATACATTGCACTTCACATAAACACGAACAAACCTAAACAGCCCGTAAACGTATGTTTACCATCGCTTTCGTGTTGGATAGGTCTTTACTGAAAAATAAAAACATATGAAGAGGAGAACCCTTATTGGTACATTGTTGGCCGGCTGTATGCTTTTGGCTGTCAATCCAACTTTTGCACAGAAGGCAGCAAAAAAGGAAATTGGTCTACAGTTGTATTCTGTACGTGAGGAGATTGCAAAAAATCCCAATTTTGATCAGATTTTGCAAAAGATAGCAGCGCTTGGTTATACCGGTGTGGAAGCTGCTGGCTATAAAGATGGGAAGCTGTATAATTTAAGTCCGGAAGAATTTAAAGCTAAAGTTGAAAAAGCGGGGATGAAGGTCTTGTCTTCACATGCAACGAAAACATTATCAGCACAGGAGCTGGCTTCAGGTGATTTTTCAGAATCTCTAAAATGGTGGGACGAGTGTATCGCCACCCACAAAGCTGCTGGTATGAAATATATCGTGACGCCATGGATGGAGGTACCCAAAACACTTAAGGATCTGGAGACCCAGTGCCGTTATCTGGATGCGGTAGGCGCAAAGTGCCGTGAGCAGGGAATTTTATATGGCTATCACAATCACGCGCATGAGTTCAAGAAAGTAGAAGACCAAGTCATGTACGATTACATGCTGGAACATACCAACCCAGAAAATGTATTTTTTGAGATGGATGTATATTGGGCTGTGATTGGTGATGTTAGTCCGGTTGACTACTTCAATAAATACTCAGGAAGATTTAAAGCTTTGCATATTAAAGATCATCGTGAGATCGGTCAGAGCGGTATGGTAGGATTTGATGCTATTTTTAACAACGTGCAGACTGCTGGACTAAAGTATCTTTTCGTTGAGCTGGAAGAAACAAACAACGACATTTACACGGGCCTGGAACAAAGTATTGATTACTTGAAAAAAGCACCTTTTGTAAAAAACAGTTATTCAAAATAAATCGGGAATCGGGAGAAAATTGACGATGCTGAGACAATTGTCCAGTTATAAATTTATTATTTTTCGTTAACTTGAATGGTGTAAAGAAAGATTTTTAAATCGTATAATTTCACACCAGATGAAACGGATAATTGTTGCTACAGATTATGCTGCAGAGGCTGAACATGCCTTGAATTTTATATTGGAGGTCTTTGATGGGAAGGAATATGAGCTCGTCTTATTTTCGCTTCAGAACCCTTCCATTCATGCCATGAACGCACGTCTTTCTCCCGACACCTTGTTCAAGATGTTTGAACATCAGAATAAAATCTTACAGCGCAAAGCAGAAGCAGTGACGGCGCAGCATGGAATTACCACTATTCCGTATTTAGCGACGGGATTGTTTTATGACCAGATTACCAAGTGTATTCAGGAAACTAACGCTGATTTGTTGGTCATGGGAATGGCCAAACGCTCATTTGACCAGGATATGCTGGGCAATACGACTACCGCTGCAATCAGTAAACTGAAGATTCCGATTCTTTCGGTGCCGCTGGGGGCTGAATTTACCGGATTAAAACATATCCTCTTCGCCTGTGATATCGTGCGTGGTGTACAGAAAGAAATCCTCGAAAAAGTGAAGAACTTTGCTGCAGAGTTTGACGCCACATTGGAGGTTCTCAATATCCGCAAGACCGTTGAGCAATTAAATGAAGAAAAAGGTAAGGAAACCCGTGAAGCAATCAATAACGTCATGGGTATAGTCAGCTATTATTATAAAAATGTTACCTCCAATGAAGTCGTTAAAGCTATTCGCGATGAAGTTAAAGTAAGTCATACCGACCTGCTGGTGATGATTCCTTATAAATACGGTTTCTGGAGCTCCCTCACCCACCGCAGCAAAACACGGATGATGGCGTCTGGCCTTGATGTGCCGTTACTCACCATATCCATATAGGGACTGTTTCGTAATACGGGGTAGACAGCAGCCTCTTGTGACGTGTCTATTTAATTGACCGGCATATCGAATGTCCTATACGTGATTTGCATTTTGTCCAATTTATTGTTGTTAAAACACAACCGTACATCTGTATTCTTAGGATTTGCCTGCTCTGTATCTTCATTAAAGGAAAATGCCCATTCTGTGTATTTTTCCATGATAGGATCATACAATTTGTGCAGCGGTTTATCCGATAGGCTGAAGCTAAACGAAGCGAAATCTTGTGACTGATAGAGTTGCTTTATTTTCGTATAGGTGGTGGCGGCATCATCCCCGATCCGGACACCAAGAAGACAAATTTTGCCGTAGATTTTGTTGATGTTCAGCGTTGGGACCGAGCTCTACTTGTCAATTCACCCGTTTGCCTAGAATCTTCAAACTCCGTTCCTGCTCATCCAAGATAGCAATATTGGGAAGGTGAGCCCATTCCTGAAATCCCATTTTCTTAAACAGTGCGATACTGGGTACATTGTGCGCAAAGATAAACCCCAAAAGGGTGTGGACTCCGAAGGCCGGTGCACGGTCAATACAGTGTTGGAGTATTTGGCGGCCCAATCCTTTACCGCGATAGTGTTCGTCGATATAGATACTGATTTCTACAGTTGCATCGTACGCAGGACGGCCGTAAAAAGACTGAAAACTAGCCCATCCAAGGATATGACCAGTTTCGTCCTCAACCATCCAGAGAGGGCGCTTTGAAGGGTTGTGGTCGTCAAACCATTTTTGTCTGCTAGCCACAGAAACTGGACTTGTATCCGCGGTGACCATTCTCGATGCAATAGTCGTATTGTAAATAGCGACAATACGGGGTAAATCTTCTTGTAATGCGTCACGAAATATTAGTGAACTCATGTATGTATTCTGGAATTATGTTCAAAAATATCAGTTTTTGGGCGATAGTTAGCATGGTCTGCAAAAGTTTTTCACTTTTGCAAATTGTCGTAATAGTCCATTCGACAGCCCTGAAATGCATCGTACAAGTATGGGCTCTTTTCTTTCGATCGATAGAAGGCCGTTATATTAAGCTATTACGAGCCAGGAGTAGCCTTACTATCGATCGTATCTATTGGCGTCAGTGATTTACATCATCGTCCATTTCTGATCGGATTGTCCTGAAGCGATTACGGTTTCGATAAATTTCATGCCGCGCATTCCATCATTTACGGTAGGAAAATCCAATATAGCTTCAGATGGTTGAACACCATTTAATTTCGCCCGTATTGTCGATGCAAAATTTTTGTAGATATTAGCAAACGCTTCTATATAGCCTTCTGGATGTCCGGCCGGCAAGCGGGTATTGTGCTGAGCCATGGGGCAGAGGTAGGACTGGCCTGCACGGTATGTTTGTGCTGGTTCATTTAGCCATTTCAGTAGGAGCGTATTCGGATCCTGCTGGTTCCATTCCAATCCGGCTTTTTCGCCATAGACCCTTATTTTTAACGCATTTTCTTCGCCTGCGGCTACCTGCGAAGCTGACAGTACGCCTGTCGCACCATTTTCAAATCCCAGCAGAACATTGCCGTCATCTTCTAGCCGTCTTCCTTCCACGACGATACGGAGATCGGCACATACCTTTGTGATTTTTATACCTGAGATATACTCAGCCAAGTGGGCTGCATGGGTGCCGATGTCACCCATGCAGCTACTGAGGCCGCCTCTTTCGGGGTCTGTTCTCCAGGCGGCAAGAGCAGATTTTTCTTCGATTAGGGTACTGAGCCAGCCCTGCGGATATTCGACCATGATTTTACGGATATGGCCCAGTTTGCCGTCTTGGACCAGTTGGCGTGCCTGTTTTACCATAGGATATGCCGAGTAAGTATAGGTAACGCCCAGAAGTAAGCCAGTCTCGTTGACTTTTTTTTGCAATAATTCGGCTTCTTTTAGTGAAAACGTCATAGGTTTTTCCAGTATAACGTGGAATCCATGTTCCAGGGCAAGCATTGCCGGCTCAAAATGAGCTACATTTGGCGTCACAATACTCACAAAATGCATTCGTTCGTCAGCTGGCAACTCACTTTCATGTACCATCATTTCCTGAAAATTTGAATAGATCCTATGCGGTGGAAGCGAAAGGAGTTCTCCAGATTCTTTCGCTTTGACCGGATCAGAACTCAAAGCACCGCAGCATAGTTCGATCTGCCCGTCCATACTTGCGGCCATGCGATGTACAGCGCCAATAAATGCATTCTTACCTCCACCCACCATTCCCATTCGAAGTTTTCTAATTTCCATAATAGCTGTGTTTAAAACTGTTATTCTTCTGCTATTCCTATCAATTTTTTGTTTAGCTCACTGTCGCCATCGGATCCGGCAAAATTGTCGAATGCCCGGTCGCCCACCCGGATAATGTAGTCCTTTATATAGGCGGCCCCTTCCCGAGCTCCGTCTTCGGAGTTCTTAAAAGCACATTCCCACTCCAGCACTGCCCAACCCTGAAAGTTGTATTGGGTCAATTTGGTAAAAATAGCTTTGAAATTTACCTGCCCATCACCTATAGAACGAAAACGCCCTGCTCGGGCCTGCCAATCCTGATATCCTCCATATACACCCTGACGGCCAGATGGATTAAATTCGGCGTCTTTCACATGGAACATTTTAATCCGTTCGTGGTATAGATCTATAAACTGCAGATAATCGAGACATTGCAGAACAAAATGTGAAGGATCATACAGAATATTTGCGCGCTTATGAAAGTTCACTTTTTCCAGGAATAGCTCGAAAGTAACTCCATCGTGTAGATCCTCTCCGGGATGAAGTTCATAGCAGAGGTCCACGTCATACTCTTCGCAGGCATCCAATATAGGCAGCCAGCGCTTGGCGAGCTCATCAAATCCCGTTTGGGTCAGATTTTGTGGACGTTGTGGCCAAGGATATACATAAGGCCATAGAAAAGCACCGCTAAACGTTGCCAAGGCCTTTAACCCTAGATTATGGCTGGCTTTGATCGCGTAGTGCAGTTGCTGTACAGCCCATTGTTGACGTTCTTTAGGTTTGCCATGAAGTTCCTGTGGTGCGAAGCCGTCAAATAAACTGTCAAAAGAAGGATTGACAGCGATCAGTTGTCCCTGTAAATGGGTTGATAATTCGGTAATCTCCAGGCCATGGGAGCGTACGGTGTCCTGAAGCCGCTGTACGTATTCCAGATCTTCGGCAGCTTTTTGAAGGTTTATCAATCTGCTGTCCCAAGTGGGAATCTGAATTCCTTTGTAACCGATGGAAGCAGCCCATTCACATATACTTTCCAAGGTATTAAACGGTGCTTCCGTACCTACAAATTGTGCTAAAAAAATAGCTGGTCCTTTAATTGTTGTCATTGGTTTTCGTTTTTATTGATGTTTAAGCCCATGCGCGATCGCCTTTTTTATAAGGCACATCCCCTTCATATCGGCCAGGTGCCTGGTTGTACCGCAATGCTTGTTTGGCGCCAATTTCGGAGGAGAAATAACCCAATAGTGTCAATTGTTTAAACATCGTGTAATAATGATTGGGCAATTCTTGCTTTTGGGACATATATTCTTTTGCCTCTTGATCGATGGAAGTCAATAATGCGAGCCTTTGCTCAGGTGTTGCCTTCACGAACGGGAAATTGTGCATTTTTTTACACGCGGTATCTAACTTGTCTATCCCCTCGAGGAAGACCTCCTGATCGGCCACTTCGTAGCAGTCGCGGACGATGACCGTCATAAAGGCGCCGACTTTGGCTGCTTTAGCTCCCGGACTTTTTTGCGTCGTCGGAAGTATAGTATCTGCTACTTCATCCAGAAATGCCAGCTGTTCGGGAGTAAAGGTGAGTTGTTCCTTTAGCTTCCGTTCTCTGCCGCCGCTACAACCCGTCAAAAAAGCGTGGCCTCCAATCACTGCTCCGCCAGTGAGTAGGGTTATCATTTTTAAAAGTGTTCTTCTTTCCATTGACCTAGATATTATTTTTCTTGAGCTCATTGACGGCGTGATCTACAGCTCTCGCTGTCAGTGCCATATAAGTTAACGACGGATTTTGGCAACCCGAAGAGGTCATACAGGCACCGTCGGTGACAAATACATTGGGGCAGTCCCATACTTGATTCCATTTGTTGAGCACCGACGTTTTGGGGTCCAATCCCATTCTTGCAGTTCCCATTTCATGAATACCATGTCCCATGGCATGTCCGCTGTCCCAGGTCTTAACGTTTTTTATCCCTGCGACGGTAAGCATGGCTTTCATTTCTTCCTGCATATCTTTCCGCATATTCAGCTCATTCTCCTTAAGCTCTGCATCCATTGCTAATACAGGTAATCCCCATTTGTCTTTTCGGTCTTTATCCAATGAGATTTTATTCTCGTGGTAGGGGAGTATTTCTCCAAAAGCTGTCGCTCCGATGGTCCACTGTCCGGGCTCTGTAAGGGCATCTTTAAAATCGCCACCAATATTTAGTTCGGCAATATCTCTACGCCAGCCTTCGCGGTTAGCTGATCCCTGGTACCCAAAGCCACGTAGATAGTCTCTTTTGTCGTCGCCAATATTGACAAATCGAGGAATATAAAATCCGTTCGCTCTTTTGCCAAATATGTACCTATCTTCATAACCCTCCACGTCGCCAGAAGCACCGATGTTGTAATGATGGTCCATCACATTATGCCCAAGCTCGCCGCTGCTACTGCCCAAACCTTCCGGCCAGATGTCCGTTGCTGAATTAAACAGAATCCAGGTGCTGTTGAGCGAAGAGGCACATAGGAAAACTACTTTGCTCTTAAATATATAAGTTTGATTGGTCTCGGTGTCGAGGATCTCGACACCACTCGATTTTTTGGTGTTTTTGTCATAGAGCACCTGGGTGACCAACGAATAAGGTCGAATAGTCAAGTTACCGGTTTTCATTGCAGCAGGCAAGGTGGAGGATTGGGTGCTAAAATAGCCCCCAAAAGGGCAACCTTCCCAGCATCGGTTTCTAAATTGACATTTGGACCGTCCTGGAATCAGTGCTGTTAAATTCGCTGTTCTTCCAATGATCAGACGCCGCTGCTCCCCGTATACGTGTTTTATTCGTTTGGCTACCTCTTTTTCTACACAATTTAATTCCATGGGGGGTAAGAAGTGTCCGTCTGGAAGATGCGCAATATTTTCGATTGACCCACTGATTCCTGCAAACTTTTCTACATAGTCATACCAGGGGGCAACGTCATTATAGTCAATAGGCCAAGGAACAGCTATTCCATCCCGTTCATTGGCTTCAAAGTCCATCTGGCTGAACCGGTAGGACTGCCGTCCCCATAAGGTCGAGCGTCCCCCCATACGGTAGCTGCGCCACCAGGTGAAGGGCTTCAGTTCGGTATAAGGACAGTCCTCTTCATTTACCCAGCCATCCATGACGGCTTCTGACGCAGCCCAGCCACGATGAATGACTGGATATTTTCTTTTTTGTTCGACTGTTGTATATCCGCGGTGCGGCAAATCCCATGGTTCTCGTAGGGCGGATTTATAATCTTTGATATGCTCGTAAGGACCACCACGTTCCAGCATCAAGACTTTTAAGCCCTTTTCACAAAGCTCTTTTGCTGCCCATCCGCCGCTGATCCCAGAGCCCACCACAATGGCATCATACGTGTTTGTTTCCATACCTGGTCATTATTGAAATTGTATCCATAATTTAGTTTTAGGTTTATCGCACCCAATGCTCCCTGGGTAGCGTTTAAACGAGGTTCCCTTTATCGTAGCTTAAATTTACAGCATAGTTATAGGTCTATTCAACTGCTATTTGAGTAAAAAAATATGCTATCTTGTCGTTTGTTGCGTTTATTGTTGTATATTATGTGTTTAGATAGCAGATGTCTGCTACAACTTTTTTTGAGATGAAAACGCTAATTCAGAAAATACATGTCGAAGAACATTGTTCATTTGCCTGCCGGAGGTATAGTACGCCCAATTTTGAAACGGCGTGGCATAGGCATCCGGAGTGTGAATTGATCGTCATGACAGAGGGGAATGGCACTGCGCTCATTGGCGACTATATCGGAGATTACCAGAAAGGAGACGTATTTTTTCTTGGTTCGAATCTGCCACATTGGTTCCGGAAATCTAGACATGACGCCGTTGGAAGCGCTATTGTTGTTCATTTTTTAAAAGATTTCTGGGGCGCAGATTTATTGGCTTTGCCGGAGATGCATACAATAGCCACATTGGTCAAAAACGACAATGTGGGGATTAGACTTCATGGACAGCTAGCACAGGAAATCAGCCGATTGGTTAGACGAATAGAAAATGCCGAAGGTGTCGCTCGCCTCATGCAATTGCTAAAGTGTCTGGAAAGGATTGGCTCATCCGAGGAGCAGGAGGTGATTACTATGGTGTTTGACACGTTTTCAGGAAGAGAGGAAAACGGTCTTATAGAGGCAATAATAGACTATTCTTTTAAAAATTTTCTCAATCCAATATCACTCGAAAATGTCGCTTCAAGCACTAACATGTCTGTTTCTGCATTTTGCCGCTTCTTCAAAAAAAATATTAAAAAAAGTTACTTTGATTTTATCAAAGAGCTCCGGATTGGTCACGCTTGCAAATTATTGCGGGAGACAGATCGACCTATTCTTGATATTTGCTATAATAGTGGATATAATAGCTGGGCTCATTTTAGCAAACAATTTAAAGTGGTGACAAAGGTGTCACCGCTAAAGTATCGAAAGCAGTTTCGTGGGCAGTAGCTTACGGATTGCTGTTTCGATACGGGATTTTGTATTGACACGGGATTTTGTATTGACACGGGATTTTGTATTTAAATTAGATTCTTTCAACAAATTGTATCAAACAAATTCGTATCAAAGTCGCACCATGTTCGGATGCTTGGCAGACAACAGCCAAACTAGAGCCAGACCTCGACCAGACCCCAAGCAGTAATTGTCTGGTCGGAGACTGATCTATAGCCGTTTAAGTATCGCTCAGCAACGCGAACATTCCGAAAAAGATCCGAAGACAATCCGATATTTATTACCCCTTCAATTAAGGTTAGGAAAATGATGCCCTATCGTGATTGTTGAAAATTTAATCCAAATGGCCATTTGGAATATAATCCAGAGAACTTGTTGATCTTATATAATGTTGGATGGTATAGTCTCCGTTTCCACTAGTAATGGTGGCATATCCGGACATGTTTATACGGGATTCCATTTCATTGTGGTCAACAACAAAATTGAACGTTTGTTCATCTTTTACAGTCAAATAGAATTAGAAGAGTAAGACATATCCCTATCTTTTTGATTGGACTGATTGTTATGTGATTCATTCTGGATGCAAAGTTATTTTTGCAATATCCAAACCTGATTTTTGTCATCATATTGGGCAGGGACGTCATTTTGATGAATATCAATTAATTTAAAATCGCTACATGGGATGCTTCCGTCAATTTTAGCAGAGTATGTGATTTTGTCTTTTATACCTGTTTTTAACTCAATATAAAACGTGCCGTTTTCTACTTTTTCTAAATTTACAGCAAGGAACTTAGCATTTTTGTTTATCGTAAACATCAGTGGTACAGGTTGGTCATCAGGTCTTGTTTTATATATTTTAATAGACTCAGGCGGGTATACCGGAGTGTCAGCAAATATTAGGTCCTTTCCATCGTTATCAAGATATTTTATATTAGCGATCAAAGGAACGTAAATTTCTGGACAGGCAATAATTCCGTCATTATCCTTGCATGATCCAACACTGAGCAGGATAATCGGCAGTATAAAAAGCTTTACGTATTTTTTCACAGCTAGTTTTATTGGTTGCTTATAGAACGTGTTCCACGGTGCTTTCGCTACATACTACGTGTTGTGAAGCGAGACACATAGAAATACAAATTTAAAAAATGGTGTTCGTTGACATTTTTGCTATCAAAACGGCATCTATCGAAGCCCCTCTATTATGTTTTTTTTTTTTTTTTCTTTGTAATGAGTTGAAAATGAGATGAAAGGGGGAGTAAAAAAAACGGGATAATTGAAAAATTATCCCGTTTAGTGGAGCTGGAGGGATTCGAACCCTCGTCCAGTCATGGTACTGTATACGCTTTCTACATGTTTAGCTTCTCTTTGATTGTCGGGAGAGGGAAGGTGAGAAGCTTACCTATACCGGACTCCGTATTTGCTAAATCTCGTCAGTGTTTAGCAACATCACACTGACCAGCTCTATGAATCGATGCCTCTGATGTTAAGCGATAGAGCAAGGCTTAACGAGACAAAAGCTAGTCTTAATTCTAAATTAAGCAGCTAAGGCGTAGTTTTCTTCGCCAGTTATAATTTTGAAAGTTCAGATTAAAGTGCTCTACTAACAACGCACTACATGCTTACATAACCGTCTCCATCCTGTCAAATCCGGTCAACCCCAATTATGTATTACAAAGGTACGATTTTTTAAATTAATCCGCAATATGCGAAGACCAATGTTGTCTCGGTTAGCAGGAAAAGGGGACGACATACCAAGGATATGCCACATGTCGCGGCATATCCTCCGTATTGTATTTTTATTTGATTAGTCCAGCACGTTTAAGCAGTGGCTCCACTGCAGGTTCCTGGCCTCTGAAACGTTTGTAGAGTACCATTGGATGTTCGGTGCCACCTTTTGATAAGATATTGTCCTTAAATTTTCTGGCAATCTCGGTGTTAAAAATGCCGTTTTGCTTGAAATAGTCAAAGGCGTCCGCATCCAACACTTCGGCCCATTTGTAGCTATAATAGCCTGAAGAATATCCACCGTTAAAAATATGAGAGAAGGAGGTGCTCATCGCGTTCTCTTTCACATCAGGATATAATTTTGTGGATTCAAACTGCTTATTTTCAAAAGTTTTTAAATCTGTGATGCCTGTTGGATCTTGTCCATGCCAGCCCATGTCAAGCAGGCCGAAGCTGAGCTGCCGCATCGTTGCCATACCTTCAAGGAAAGAAGCGCTTTCGCGGATCTTTTCCACAAGTTCCATGGGAATCACCTCACCTGTTTCGTAATGTCTGGCAAACAGTTCCAGGGTTTCTTTCTCATAGCACCAATTTTCCATGATCTGACTTGGTAATTCGACGAAATCCCAATATACGGATGTTCCAGAAAGAGTGGGGTAGGTACTGTTTGCCAGCATGCCATGCAGGGCATGGCCGAATTCATGAAATAAGGTAGTAACTTCCTGAAAAGTCAGCAACGATGGCTTTGTGGCGGTCGGGCGCGTGAAATTACAGACGATAGACACATGTGGACGCTCCTGTTTACCATTTTGAATATATTGGGGTTTGAAGGAGGTCATCCAGGCGCCATTACGTTTTCCTTTACGTGGAAAGAAATCTGCATAGAAGATGGCGACGAGTTCACCATCATCTCCAGTGACTTCATAGGTCTGGACCTCGTCATGGTAAGTGTCGATATCACTTACCTGCCTAAAATGGATACCAAACAAACGACGTGCGACCTCGAAGGCACCTTGTAGGACATTTTCAAGCTTAAAGTAAGGTTTTAATTTTTCATCGTCTAGATTAAAACGTTGTTGTTTGAGCTTTTCCGCATAATAGGCTCCATCCCATTTTTCGAGCCGTTCGATGCCATGTAACTCTTGAGCAAATTCGCACAGTTCTTTAAATTCCCGCTGTGCCGCAGGTTTTGCTTTATCGAGGAGGTTATTCAGGAATTCGATGACTTTTGCTGGGCTCTGTGCCATTCGTTCTGCTAGCACAAAATCCGCATGTGTTGCATATCCTAATAGTTTGGCACGTTCGAAACGCAGTCTGACGATTTTTAGAACATTTTCCACGTTGTTGTATGGGTTGTTCTGAAAAGCTTTACGTCCTGCGGCCAAGGTTATTTCTTTGCGTAACTCGCGGTTGTCAGCATATGTGACGAAAGGCAGGTAGCTGGGAAAATCCAGTGTAAAAAGCCAGCCTTCTTTATCGTTGGCTTTGGCTGATGCATGGGCAGCTTCAATAGCTCCCTCTGGCAGGCCGCTCAGGTCTTTCTCGTCGGTAATCAATAGCTCATAAGCATTGGTCTCAGCAAGGACATTCTCGCCAAATTTTAATTTTAAAAGCGCTAGTTCGGAATCGATCTCACGCAGCTTTGCTTTTTGCTCTTCGTTTAAAAGCGCTCCATTGCGAACAAAATCTTTGTATGACTTTTCCAATAACGTCGTCTGTTCGGCCGTCAGCGTCAGCTGCTCTTTTTGATCATAAACAGCCTTGACCCGTTTGAACAGGTCAAAGTTTAATGTAATATCGTTGGCCAATGCGGACAATTTGGGTGCGACATCCTGGGCAATTTTTTCCAGCTCATCGTTGGTTTCTGCCGAGTGCAGATTGAAAAAGATGTTGGATAATCTATCGAGTGTCTGTCCGGCATAGGACATTGCTGCAACCGTATTGTCGAATGTTGCCGGTTCGGGATTGTTAATGATTGCATTGACTTCGTCTTTGGTCATTTGAATAGCTTCGTCAAATGCAGGGATATAATCTTCATTCTTTATTTCAGAAAACGGAGCAGTATCGTGCTTCGTTTTGAACTTTTCTGTTAAAATACTCATAGGAGTAAATGTAATAAATATTTGTCTGAAGCGCTAAAAACAACGTGAATTATGTGTTATGAGCTTGTCAAAAAACTTTAGACCGGCAAACTGAGAAAGCAACAATTGTTATCTATGCTGATTGGATGGATATAGTAATTGGAGACTCTAAGACTTGCTAAGATAGAAGAAGTGCGTTTCTGATCCGAAGAATAAAGAAAAAAATCCTGGAGGTGACGGATTCATAAGCGAAGCTAGACAGGAGAGATATTATTATGATCTAGCGGGGATATACAAAAAAATGGATTGTCCAATTGTATGGAGCAACCCATTTTTATGTAATAGCGTTTACGCTAGTTTGCCTAATGCTTCTTTGATTCTCTTTAATGCCTCGATGAGACTTTCGTCAGACGCAGCATAGGATAAGCGGATATAGTTATCATTGCCAAATGAATCTCCTCCTACGGTAGCGACGTGTCCTACATTTAGCAGGTACAGGGCCAGGTCCGCGGAATTGTTGATGACATTGCCTTGCTGATCTTTTTTGCCAAAGAATGATGAAATCTCAGGGAAGAAGTAGAACGCGCCTTCAGGTAAGTTTGTTCTTACACCGGGGATGTCGCTCAAAAGATCATAAACTAATTGGCGGCGGCGGGCAAATGCTTCTTTCATCTTGTTGACAGTTTCCAATCCCTGCTCGTAAGCAACAATACCTGCACGCTGTGAAATAGAGCAGGTGCCTGAAGTGGTCTGTCCCTGCAATTTATCGTTGGCTGCAGCGATAGTTTTATTTGCAGCGATGTAGCCAAGACGCCATCCAGTCATTGCGAAGGCTTTAGAGAAGCCATTGACGATGATAACGCGGTCTTTGATGCTGTCAAACTGTGCGATAGATTCATGTTTATCGACAAAGTTGATATGTTCGTAAATCTCATCCGATAGAATGAAAACCTGTGGATACTTTTCAAAAACTTTCGCTAACGCCGCCAGCTCATCTTTACTATAAACAGTTCCGGTCGGGTTGTTCGGCGAAGAAAACATAAACAGCTTGGTCTTTGGTGTAATGGCGGCCTCCAACTGCTCTGGTGTAATCTTAAAGTTATTATCAATTTCGGTATTGATAAATACCGACTTACCTTCTGCCAAAACGACCATTTCGGAGTAAGATACCCAATACGGCGTAGGGATAATGACCTCATCACCCGGGTTGATCAAGGTTAAGATGACGTTAGACAAGGACTGCTTTGCACCTGTTGAAACAACAATCTGCGATATGTCATAATCCAGGTTGTTTTCGGTCTTCAGTTTATTTACAATTGCCTGGCGCAATTCAGGGTAACCCGGAACTGGAGAGTAGCGCGTCCAGTTTTCGTCCAAGGCCTTCTTTGCGGCATCCTTTACATGTTCAGGCGTATTAAAATCAGGTTCACCTACGCTAAGGCTAATAACATTTACGCCTTTCGCTGCTAATTCGCGGCCCAACTTGGTCATTTTAAGTGTGGCCGATTCGGACAAATTATTTATCCTGTCTGATAAGTATGATGATGTGCTCATGGTAAGACAAAGATATTATATACGTTGCAAATAATCTTCTTTATTTTTGAAAATTTACAAAGAAAAGCCGTGTTTTTATTGGGGCTTTGCTAACAAAAGCGGGGGGCGATAGCCACACTTGCATGAATTGACACTTTTTGACCAAGCTGTTAAAAACTAATCAGCCACATTTGCCGTTATATCTTTACCTTTGCCCTACAACATTATTGTCATGTCCAAACAAAGAAGATTGGTTTTACTATCGTTGTTTACGGGAATAGGTTTGATGATCATCAAGTTTATCGCGTACTTTTTGACCGATTCGAGTGCGATCTTTACCGATGCTGCCGAGAGCATCGTCAATGTCATTGCGTCAGGTTTTGCTTTTTATAGTATCTACCTGGCGGCTCAGCCCAAGGATGAAAATCACCCTTACGGACATGGGAAGGTCGAGTTTTTCTCCGTATTTCTAGAGGGCGGGCTGATTTTTATTGCCGGCGCCATTATTTTAGCGAAAGCCTGTTACAATATCTTTTTTCCTGCGAATATTACTCATCTTGAGCAGGGTATCTATTTAATCGCTGTAACATCATTGGTCAATTTTGCCATTGGGTTTTACATTATGAAGAGAGGCCGTGCACTGGGGTCGATCACTTTAGTGGCGGATGGCAAACACCTGCAGGTGGATGCCTATAGTACCATTGGGCTAATACTCGGCTTATTGTTGATGAAGCTAACTGGATTTCAGTGGATAGATATTGTGATTTCCATTATTCTGGGGCTTTTTATCTTGTTCAATGGTTACAAATTGCTTCGTCAGTCTATTGGAGGACTGATGGATGAATCAGATATGGCATTGGTACAGGATGTAGTCGAGATTCTAGAACGCAACCGTAAAGCTGCCTGGATTGATGTCCATAACCTTCGGGTACAACGATACGGAAATGAGTTGCATGTTGACTGTCATCTCACACTGCCCCGCTATTTTGATCTGGTGAGGGTGCACGACGAAATATCAGCTGTTGATAAGATCGTGAATAAGGAAATGTCGGTCCGAACGGAGTTTTTTGTCCACGCTGACCCTTGCCTTCCTGAATGTTGCCGCTATTGCCAAGTGAAGGATTGTCCGGTCCGGTCAGAACACTTCGAACATAAAATCAGCTGGGATATGGATAAGGTTATCCGCAATCAAAAGCATTTCTTTTACACAACGGCCGATTAGAATTTCTGGGCTTTCCACTTGAAAGTCATGTTTATACACAGTCTTACTGAGGACGGGGCGGGGGCGGACGAAAAATGTTCTTGAGTATATAAATATGTATAAAAAAAGGTATCTTTGCCTTTTAGCAAAAGAGTTTAAAAATCCTATATGAAGCACATTCGTAATTTCTGTATTATTGCGCATATTGACCATGGCAAAAGTACTTTGGCAGATCGCCTTTTAGAGTATACCAATACCATTAGTCAGCGCGAAGCACAGGCACAATTACTCGATAATATGGATTTGGAACGTGAACGTGGTATCACGATCAAGAGTCACGCGATCCAAATGAATTATAAAAAAGATGGTCAGGAATATATCCTCAATCTGATCGATACCCCGGGACACGTTGATTTTTCTTACGAAGTATCCCGCTCAATAGCAGCTTGTGAAGGTGCGTTATTGATCGTGGATGCATCTCAAGGAATTCAGGCGCAGACAATTTCAAATTTGTATCTCGCTCTGGAACATGATCTTGAGATTATTCCAATTTTGAACAAAATGGATCTGCCCGGCGCTATGCCTGAAGAGGTAAAGGACCAGATCATCGATCTGATTGGCGGTGACAGAGATGCGATTATTCCTGCATCAGGGAAGACAGGTTTGGGAGTGCCAGATATATTGGAAGCTATCGTTGAACGTATTCCACACCCGGTGGGCGATCCTGATGCCCCGCTACAGGCATTGATCTTTGACTCCGTATTCAATTCCTTCCGCGGCATTATGGCCTATTTTAAAGTGGAGAATGGCCAAATCCGAAAAGGAGACAGGGTTAAATTTGTTGCGACAGGCAAAGAGTATTTTGCGGATGAAATTGGGACTTTGAAGCTCAATCAGGTACCCAAAGATGTCATCAGCACAGGCGATGTAGGTTACATCATTTCGGGTATCAAGGAAGCCCGTGAGGTAAAAGTAGGGGACACGATTACGCATAGGGACCGACCTTGTGCAGAAGCTATTCAAGGATTTGAAGAGGTAAAACCCATGGTATTTGCGGGTATATACCCTGTAGATACTGAGGATTATGAGGAGCTGCGTGAATCCATGCACCGCCTACAGCTCAACGATGCATCTCTGGTTTTTGAGCCAGAATCTTCTGCTGCTTTAGGCTTTGGCTTCCGCTGTGGCTTTCTGGGGATGCTCCATATGGAGATCATTCAAGAGCGTTTGGAACGTGAGTTTGATATGACGGTCATCACGACAGTACCGAACGTGTCTTATAAAGCTTATCTGACGAAAGATAAAACCGAGGTGATTGTTCACAATCCTTCTGATCTGCCTGATCCAAGCAAGCTGGATACCATTGAAGAGCCTTACATTAAAGCAAATATCATTACCAAATCGGACTTCGTTGGACCGATTATGTCTCTTTGTATTCAAAAACGTGGCACTATAGTGAATCAGCAATACTTGACTTCGGACAGGGTGGAGCTGGTGTTTGAAATGCCAATGGGAGAGATCGTATTTGATTTCTATGATAAACTGAAGACGATTTCTAAAGGCTACGCCTCTTTTGACTATCACCAGATTGGCTACCGTACATCGGATCTGGTAAAACTGGATATTCGTTTAAATGATGAGCCTGTAGATGCGCTGTCTTCGTTGATACACCGCAGTAATGCCTACGATTTTGGAAAGAAGATATGTGAGAAGTTGAAAGAGCTTCTTCCACGCCAACAATTTGAAATTCGTATCCAAGCGTCTATTGGCGCTAAGATTATTGCCAGGGAGACGATTTCGGCACTGCGTAAGGACGTAACGGCTAAATGTTATGGTGGTGATATCTCGCGTAAACGTAAATTGCTGGAGAAACAGAAAAAAGGTAAAAAACGCATGCGCCAGGTTGGGAATGTTGAAATTCCGCAGTCGGCATTTATGGCAGTATTGAAATTAGACTAGAACATTATCTAAATAAAGGAGCTCTTGGGCTCCTTTTAAATACAATAAAATCTCCTAAACATGAATCTTTTAGATGGTAAATTAGTTTCCGAAAAAATTAAAGAACAAATTGCGCTGGATGCGGCTGCATTTACAACACAGACTGGGCGTAAACCGCATTTGGTGGCTATCCTAGTTGGTAATGATGGGGGCAGTGAAACCTATGTGGCCAGCAAAATGCGCAATTGCCAGCTTGTTGGCTTTGAATCAACGAATATCCGTTATGATGAGTCAATCACTGAAGAAGAATTAATCGCAAAGGTCAAAGAAATCAATAAGGATGATACGATCGACGGATTGATTGTTCAGTTGCCGTTGCCCAAACATATCGATCCGGATAAAGTTACCGAAGCGATTGATTACCGAAAAGATGTCGATGGCTTTCACCCGGTCAATTTGGGACGTATGCAGCGGAATCTGCCTTGTTTTATTCCAGCTACACCCTATGGTATTATGTTGATGTTGGATTATTACAAGATCGATACCGCGGGCAAACATGCCGTTGTGGTCGGAAGAAGCAATATTGTCGGATCGCCAATGAGTATATTGCTGGCACGCAATTCCAACCCCGGAAACTGTACGGTCACCTTGACTCATAGCCGTACCAAGGACCTCAAGGCGGAAGTCCTGCATGGCGATATTGTGGTTGCGGCTATCGGCAAAAAGAATTTTGTGACAGCAGATATGGTCAAAGAAGGGGCAGTAATCATTGATGTAGGTATCAATAGAGAAACGTCTACCGAAACTAAATCAGGTTTTAAATTATATGGTGATGTGGACTTTGAACATGTGGCCCCGAAAGCATCATGGATCACTCCAGTGCCGGGCGGAGTCGGCTTGATGACCATCGTTGGATTGCTTAAAAATACGTTGGAAGCAGCCAAAGGAACAATTTACCCTAAGGCATAATTTTGGTGATTTGGCATAGAAGTTGTAACTATTGAACAGTTAATCATTAATTACAAACTTATGTGAAAGCATCAGGGTGTTAAACTGTTAAGTTAATATACACGATTCCTGATTGTTTTTAGCCATCAAAAACAAGATAATCTAATGAAAAAAATTGCACTTTTAGCGGTAGTAGCGGGAGCATTGGTTATGTCTTCTTGCAACAATTCGGAAAAAAAGGCTTCGACAAGTACAGATTCAGCCCAGACAGTAGGTGAGCATGTGGATGCGGCTATTGCAGATTTAAAAAACGCTGAAGAAAATGCGCGTTTAAAAGCCGAACAAGCCAAAAAAGATTTGGATGAAGCAATTGCCAAAGGCGATAAAGCGGCTGAGGAAAAAGCACGTGCAGCTTCTGAAGAAGCCAACACCGCTTGGGAAAAAACTAAAGAAGCGCTGCGCAATGCTGGGGAAGATGTTAAAGAAGGATTAAATGATGCCAAAGATGCAACTGTCGATGCTGCGAATACAGCAGCTGACAAAACAAAAGAAGTAGCAAAGGATGTGGCTGAGGGTACAAAGGATGCTGCCAATGATGTTAAAGATGCGTCCAAAAAAGCTGCTGATGACATTAGCCGTAAAGCCAAGAATGTCGGTGAAGCCTTAAAAAACTAAAATCATAACGACCCCGGTTTACAGGGAAAAAATAAGGGATTTTTTGAATCCCTTATTTTTTTATTAGGAAGGTTCTAGCAGAATTTTTGACCAGAAGCAACTGATGTGGTATACTTGGCCTTTACTTATAATATTCCCAAAGCAGTTTTGATAGTTTGCGGGTCAATTCTTCTGCCTCATTATTTTTCCCCCAGCTCCGGTCCTTATTGTTTTTGGTGAAGATGCTGAAAACATAATCTCCTTTGGGAGCATTGACCAGAATAACTTCATTGCGGACATCATCTAAAGACCCTGTTTTGGAGGCCGCTTTGACCGTTGCCGGAATCTGGGATAGTCCACGTTCGTCATAAAACATATTACCCAAAAAGCGGTACATACGATCTGAAGCTTTGGCCGAGATCACACGGCCCTCACGAATTAGTGTTACTAAATCTGCCATTTCTTTTGGCGTCGTCTGCCCCCAGCCATATTTTTCCCAGTCTGCTTTTCTGCCTTCTGTCTGTGAATTGACACGTGTATGAGTGAGCTGCAATCCCTCCATTAATGAATTGATCGCCACACCACCACCAGCAAGTTTCTGGTTCCAGATACTCGTGACATTGTCACTGTAGGAAAGCATAAGACCGACCAAGGTTTTGAGGTCGACTTTTGTACTGTCCTTGAAAAATTGCATCAGGCCCGAACCACCGTATTTTTGGCTTTCGCGGTATATAAATTCTTGATCCAGTTGAAGCTGCCCCTTCTCAATTTTATCAAAAACACCGACGAGAATGGGGATCTTAACCACACTGGCGGTCGGGAATATGCTGTCCGCCTGAATATTGACTTCTTTATGTTTTTTCAAATGGTGTACATAGATACCTACATCGCCCTGAAAGCCCTGAATAAGCTGTTTGATTTGTGATTCAAGTCTTTTATCTGTATAGCGTTTTTGTCCAAATAAACATACGGATATAAGTAGGAAGGTAAATGAAAGGAAAATTTTACGCATAGTCAGGGTTTTATCATTGTCAAATGTGGTGAATATTAATTATTTTTAATATTTAATGGGCTTAAGTTATGAAATATCCCCGATTAGCGAGCATAGTATCTGTGAAAATAACTTGATATTTCATTTTAGGTGTTGATCAGACAGAATATTTGGATATGAAATTATTTATGATTTTGATCGGCTGCAAGCCGAAAAACAGACGTACGGAACAGCACGATATTTTTTTTGGAATTGGAAATGAGCTGAAGGACTTTGTGGAGCCTATTCGGGAGTTCTGGCCTGAAGCTGATGGCAAGATACATATTGATGCCTATCGTGTGGTTCATAAGATAGGCGAATATGAAATCAACGTTATTGACAAAGGGCAGGCAGTCAATCAGGAGCAACCGTTGAAATTATTCTTCGTTAACCTTGGGGGCTATAAGCCGAATGAGTTTGATGAATTCCATTATAAAGAGCTGATCGTCGCAGCCAATTTGGCCAAAGCCACAGAGAAGGCTAAACGCACGGTTTTTTGGAAACACCACAGTTCGGCCCACATTGATGATAAATATGGATTGGATGTGGATGATATTTATGAAATAGAGGACCTGCTAACGGCTCAGGACAAAGAAAAGTTCGCTATCCAGATCTCGGCCAGGGCGGGATTAGATGATGACTTGATTGCCAATGGCTATTTTAAGCTGAGTTCGTTGTAAATAAATGCTGGCTCAGTCCAGGAATAAGTTCGGTCGCTAAATCTTCTAATCTTATACTTGTCATAAGTAGTTTGGCATCCTGAACGACGAAGTGGCTGGTGTAGGAGATAGAAAGCTGAAAAAGAAAAGGTGCTGTCCAATGTTTTGGACAGCACCTGCTGAAAGCAGAATCAGGAATGCTTTTATTGTATGCTATACTTATTCGACAGACTGTTGATTTTGGTGCTGCTTACGGATAACGCTATGCTTTTTGCCATACACAAAGTAAATCAATAAGCCGAGGGCTAACCAGATCGCGAGACGTTCCCAGCTCTCGATCGGTAAAGATGCCATCATCAGTACACATACGAGGATACCCATAACAGGCACAAAAGGAACAAGTGGTGTTTTGAAGGGGCGCTCCAATTTTGGATCGGTTTTGCGCAGTACCAATATGCCGACACAAACTAGCGTAAAGGCAAACAGAGTACCTATACTAACCATATGGCCAAGATCTGATACTGGTACAAATCCTGCAAAGATGCTCACAAATACCATAAAGATTGCGTTTGTTTTCCAAGGTGTCTGCCTTTTGGAAAGATCTGAAAATACTTTGGGAAGAAGGCCATCCTTGCTCATCGAATAGAATACACGGCTCTGGCCAAGTAGCATAACAAGGATGACCGATGTATAGCCTGCAATAATCGTAATAATCAAAGCTGTATTCAAGAAATGGTAACCTGTTTTAGCAAATGCAGTGGCGACGGGTTTGGCGTCACCTTTAAACATGGTATAGTTTTCGATACCGGTCATTACATAGGAAAAGAGCACATACAGCAAGGTACAGATGACGAGAGAGCCGATGATACCGATAGGCATGCCCTTTTTCGGATTTTTGGCTTCTTGCGCTGCTGTGCTTACTGCGTCAAAACCAATAAATGCAAAGAATACGACACCAGCTGCGCGCAATACCCCACTGATTCCAAAATGCCCAAAATCGTCGCTTTTGAGGAAGGCCATGAGACTCTGTTGACCGCTCTTAACCATTTCTTCGCCTGGATTCACGGGAATAAAAGGATCGTGATTGGCCGGATTAATGAAGCTCCAGCCCAAGGCGATAAAAATCAGGACTACACCTACTTTTAAAATAACTAATATATTATTTACTGTAGAGGATTCCTGCGTCCCCCGCATCAATAGGAGAGAAAGCAGGCAGACGATGATAATAGCGGGCAGATTGATTACACCACCTTCCCAGGGGCCCTTGAGTAGCATGTCTGGCAAATGGATATGGAATATCATTAACAGCTGATTAAAATACTGCGACCAACTGACGGCTACTGTGGCTCCGGCCAGAGCGTATTCCAGGACAAGATCCCAGCCGATGATCCAGGCAACAAATTCACCCATGGTGGCATAGGAATAGGTATAGGCGCTTCCCGCCACTGGAATCATGGAAGCAAATTCGGCGTAGCAGAGACCGGCAAAAGCACAGCCTACGGCTGCAATAATGAAAGATAAGATGACAGCTGGGCCAGCATTTTCAGCAGCGGCAATTCCAGTTAAGGAAAATAGTCCTGCCCCAATGATGGCGCCTACACCCAACGCGATCAGGCCTGTGCTCGACAACGTCCTTTTGAGCGTATGTTCACCATTTTCATTTGCCTCCGCGATCAGCTGAGGAATCGATTTCTTAAATAGCATAGGATTAATTCTTTACGATTATTTAGCCTTTTAATTGTTTAATTAATGTCAAATATAAATGATATCAACGACAAAAGGGAAGATCGCGCTTCCCTTTTGTGATAAAATTTTGTATTAAATCTGATTCAGTTGCCTATTTGTATTAGTATGCCGCCGTAAAGCGTTGGTTGATGAACTGTTTTTGCTCGATTTCGTCGGCGATAGCGACCGCAAGGTCTTCAACCGAAAGCCTCGACCTGCCTTCGGCATCAAATACAGGATGGTCCAGGCCAGTCCGGTATTTGCCAGTGCGGATGCCACCCGCCTGGGAATTCATCTCAATGGCGGGACTGATCATTGTCCAGTTTAGCTCCTGCTCTTTGCGTATCGTGTCAAGATAATCGGCGGCAGCGAGCGCACCTGGTTTAATTTCTTTTGGAAAGTCTGGTGAATCCACAAGACGTTTACCATCGACTACTAGACTCCCTGCTCCGCCGACAACGATAAAACGTTTCACTCCGGCGTCTTTAACAGCTTGCTGGATGGCCAATGCACCTTTGGTAAAGTCTTCATAAAGGTTAGGGTTTGACCAGCCGGCATTGAAAGCCGAGACCACTACGTCTGCTCCCTTCAATGCATTCACAAGCTGTTGGTGATTGTGAATGTCGATCTCGGCCCTAACGATCCGTTGGCCGGAAGGAATGTTGTCAATATGACGTGCAATCGCGATGACGTCGTAGTTGCGCTCGGCTAATTCTTTTACAAGGTGTGATCCAACATAGCCAGTGGATCCAATGACTGCTACTTTCATGTCTTTACGTATTAAATGTGTTACTAAAATCTCTCAGCTTTATCTTTTCCAAATGCCGAATGATATCAGTGTCGACTTCCTGATAGAGCACCTGCAATTTGGAATTGATATTTTTACCTACAATACAAGCCGGATTCGGGTTGTTGAATTTGCCCGGTAGCTCATTTTGTTTGGTACTGAGGTAAATGTCTGCCAAGGTGATGTCTTCGAGTTCAGTGTTTATTCGAATCCCCCCGCCTTTACCTTCTTTGCTGACCAATAAGGATGCTGCTTTCAAAGAGGCGATTTCTTTCCGCACTACACTGGCATTGATCTGAATGCTGGAAGCAATATATTCGGACGGGAGCCATCGGAGGGTGTCGTCCAATTGCGCCAATACCATAATATGTAGTGCTGTTGCGAATCTAAGATTGTGTAACATCCTATTGCTGATTTGTTTTAATAACACAAAGATAATGCATAAGGTTTTAAACTGAAATAAAAATTATTACAGTTTATATCTTCTGACACTAAGGTGATAATGGATGGTTTTTTATTTTTTCTCGTTAAATTTTTTGTAACTGTCCATAATATAGACTTTTAGTGACTCCTGACTGCTGTTTTGTATGAACTTGTAAGAGGGTCTGAATTGTTCTTTAAATAAGGCAAGTTCAGCGCCGTCCAATGGTGTCAGCTCCTTGATTAGGTTGTCAGTAAATCGACGGTCGACAGTTCTTTTCTCCAGTTCGGCGACTAGGAGTTTGTAGTTAGAGCGGGCTCGTTTTCCTTCTTTGCTGAATATCCGACTTGGGGAAATACGGATACCGCCGCGATTCTGACTGGCGTCCGAATATTTTCCAGCGGTTTTTTCGCGCTGGATTTCTGCTGCCAGGCGACTATCAGTCATCCGCTCGACAATGACCTGATTCAGTTCGATTGTATTGTTCAGTCGGTTCAGATAGATTCTGCGTAAGCTGTTGTCGTATATGAAGACAGTATCCTGTTCGTATCCAGGTGCTTTGATCAATAAAAGGTCGTTTATGTTGGCATTGATGACAAAAGAACCATCTTTGTTGGTCTGCACCTCCTCTTTGTTCCGAAGGTTCTGAATCTGGGCAGCTTCGATTTTTTCACCACTGACAAGTTCCATAATAATGCCTTTAGTTTTTTCCTGGGCAAATAGCTGTCCACTGGTCAACGTGATCAATAAGCAGGTAACAATAGTGTGTATGACTTTCATCCGTATAAATTTGGTTTTAAGCTTTGTTTTTTACATTCCTGGCATCAGATATCCGCAAAGGCGTTTTGTATCATGCAGGCATAGTGTTTATGGTTTAATCCCCACTGAGCGGCCATACATCTCGGCTACGGCCGCCCAGCTGGATTGCGTATCCCAAAAATAACGAATAGATTTTGAATTATTGTGCTAATTTGCCTTCCATATATTATTGTCGGGATTCTTGTCAGGCATCACATGCTCTGGATCCAGTTCTACGGATTGCAGCGCTTCGGTTGTCGGCATTTTAAACTGCCAGACCTGATTCCGTTCCCAGATTTCCACCGGCAGTTTTTTCCGGATTTTTTTGCCTGATACGGTAGTGGCCTCCACGATGATCGGCATAGGAAGTTTTTCGAGATTCTCGACAGTTACGAGTGCACCATGCATTGGATTATTGTTGGCATAAGACACGGATTTGATGCCTTGGTCCATTTGCCAATTGTGGACAAACCAGCCTCGCCAAAACCAGTTGAGGCTTTCGCCGGTACCGTTTTCCATAGCGCGGAAGAAATCTTCGGGTGTCGGATGTTTATAGGCCCACTCCTGTATATACTTTTTAAAGGCATAATCGAAACGCTCCTTGCCGACGATAACGTTGCGCAATAGTTTTAGGCCATAAGCTGGCTTGTAATATACGAGCGCGCCGATATTACGTTCTTTCATATTTTGTGGCGTACTCATGATGGGTTCAAGGTTCTGAGCCGTAAAAATATACGATCGGCTGGCTTGAGAACGGTAATATTCACCGTTATTGAACTCTTCTGTAGCCAGTTCGTTGATAAACGTGTTGAACCCTTCGTCCATCCAGCCGTGCTCGCGTTCATTGGATCCGACGATCATGGGAAACCAGTTGTGCCCAAATTCGTGGTTGGTCACGCCCCAGAGGGATCCTGCTCTCGCTTGGTTACCACAGAATGAAAGGGCGGGATATTCCATTCCACCAACGTTGGAGGCTACATTGACAGCAACGGGATAAGGGTATTCAAACCATTTTTTTGAATAAATTTCAATAGCCGCTTTGGTGTATTCAGTAGAGCGTTCCCAGGCATTGTTAGTATTACTTTCCACAGGGTAGGCAGAAAGAGCCAAAGCCGTTCGGCCACTGGGCAGATTTATCCTGGCACCGTCCAGAATAAAAGCCGTTGAAGAAGCCCAGGCAATATCCTGTGCGTTATTTAACTGGTACTTCCAGGTAAGCGTTTTTTTGTCCGGTCTGGAACGCTTTACAGTGACTTCCTCGGCAGAGCGTATCAATACAGTTTCGTCGCTACGCTGTGCTTGCTGGTACCTTTTGAACTGCTCTGCAGTAAAAACTTCCTGCGGGTTTAGCAGCTCCCCTCCGAGGACGACGATATGGTTGGCCGGCGCTGTAATCTCTACTTGGTAATTTCCGAATTCGCGGTAAAATTCTCCCGGCCCTGTATAAGGAAGCGTATTCCAGCCACGGATATCATCGTAAACACAGAGTCGGGGAAACCATTGCGCTATAGCATATATTTTGCCATTCTTGGTGTCAAGGATACCCGTACGGTCAGCGCCATATTGTGGTACTGTATATTGGTAGGCTATTTTGAAGGAAATTTTTCCGCCTTTACTTTTCAATGGCGCTGGTAGTCGAAGCTGCATGCGAGTATCGTCAATGATATGCTCAATCGTATGGCCACTCACATCGGTCACGGACTGGATTTTGTAGCCACCATCAAAGGTGGAATTGGCATCACCATACCGGCTATTTGTTAGGGGTGAAATAAGCTGTCCGCGGCCCTGCTGGGAAAACATATTTTGGTCCAGTTGTAGCCAGAGATAATCCATATTGTCCGGACTGTTGTTGCTGTAGGTGATTTCAACAGTGCCAGTTACTTGATCATTCTGGTCGTTGAGCGATGCCTGTATTTTATAATCTGCCGCATTCTGCCAGTAGGCAGCACCCGGTTTTCCTGCTGCAGAACGATAATCGTTGCCGTTATTATTGAAAAATAATGGCGCAAAGGCCTCCGTATAGCTGTATTTGGAATTTTGATCCTGGGAAAAGGACGGCAAAGAATAGCTTAGTGCAATTAGACTTAAGGAAGCTAGGGCAACACTTTTCATCATATTTCTTAGAATTTTAATTACGTTAATCGCTCCAATATACAATGAAAAGTGCATAAGGCAAAAAAAAGCTCCTTTTCAAAGGAGCTTGTAACAACTATTTTAAATTGTTCTGATATTCTTCTTCGTTAAATCCGAGCAATATGCCGTTATTATATTCAATCACGGGACGTTTGATCATACTGGTATGCTCTTTTAATACCTCATTGGCACTCTTGACGTCCACTATCCGAGCTTGCTGTTCGGGTGACAGTTTTTTCCAGGTGGTTCCCTTCTTATTAAGCAGAGCCTGCCAATCAACCGACTTTTCCCATGCTTTTAGCTTTTCGTCACTGACACCTTCCTTTTTGAAATCGTGAAATTGGAAAGCTATCTGGTTGTCCTCAAGCCATGTCAGGGCTTTTTTTACCGTATTGCAGTTTTTGATCCCGTATACTTGTAGCATAATAGTAACAAATTAGTGAGCCCAAATTTAATGATTCCCGGAATCTTTTGGCAAGATGTGATCTACTCTATTTATTTTTTTGATCGAATATTATACGACGGTAGCCAGCATATGCATCCTGTTCTTTCGGCATAACATGCAATTCAACTGGCCCCTTTTACAGTTTTCAAATGATAGTGTATTTAGTACACTATAAAAATTAGGAAGTAATAATTATTTTTAATAATTTAGTAGCTTTAAGAATTAATAAGATTTAAATAAATCAATAACAGTAATATGAGCCTAAAAGATTTTAAAGGTGTATTGACAGGAGATCAAGTACAAGAGTTGTTTGAAGTTGCTAAAAAGCACAAATTTGCTTTGCCTGCAGTAAACATTATCGGAACTAATTCTATCAATGCGGTGATGGAAACTGCCAAAGCAGTAAACTCTCCAGTAATTATTCAATTGTCAAATGGCGGTGCACAATTTTATGCAGGTAAATCATTGAACAATGATAACTTGAAAGCTTGTGTATTGGGAGCGGTGTCTGCAGCACAGCACGTACATTTGTTAGCGGAGCATTATGGTGTAGCGGTTATCTTGCATACTGACCACGCTGCTAAGAAGCTTTTACCTTGGATCGATGGCTTGTTGGACGCTGGTGAAAAGTTCTTCGCACAACATGGTAAGCCTTTATTCTCTTCGCATATGTTGGATCTGTCCGAAGAACCGATTGAAGAAAATATTGAAATTTCAAAAAAATATCTGGAACGCATGAAGCCGCTTGGCATGACTGTGGAAATTGAATTGGGGGTAACCGGTGGGGAAGAAGACGGTGTTGACAACTCAGATGTAGACAGTTCAAAATTATACACACAGCCAGAAGAAGTGGCTTACGCTTATGAGGAATTGTCGAAAGTATCTGACAAATTTACGGTTGCTGCTGCCTTTGGTAACGTGCACGGCGTATATAAACCTGGTAATGTGAAATTGCAACCCGTAATTTTGCATAATTCTCAGGAATATATCCGCGAGAAATATAATCTCACTGCTGAAAAACCTGTGAATTTTGTCTTCCATGGCGGTTCTGGTTCCTCGCCTGAGGAAATTGCCGAGGCGATTTCTTATGGTGCGATCAAAATGAATATCGATACGGATATGCAATGGGCTTTCTGGGATGGGGTTAGAGGTTATGAAGCTAAAAACCATGACTATCTGCAAGGGCAGATCGGAAATCCTGAAGGAGCTGATTCTCCGAACAAAAAATACTACGATCCCCGCGTATGGTTACGCAAGGGTGAGGAAGCATTTGTTGCCCGTCTGAAAGAAGCATTCGCCGATCTGAATGCGGTAGACGTCAACAGCAAATTGTAGTTTGCTTGAATGAATGATTAGGAAGTCGTCCCATAAGTAATTATGGGACGTTTTTTTTGTCCCGAAGTTTAAGACAATCTTTTGTCAAAATAGGTTAAAAACGGAATTCAAAAACGGGATTGGCGTATTTTTTGAAGCAGCAGGGGGAAACCTGGAGGGTGGGATATCAATACAATAACATTCTTAAATCAGGTATGGGAATTTAAAATAGATGGTATAAAAATGAAATTTTTAGGAATTAGTGCAGTTTTCTTATTGATGGGTCAGATTGCGTTTGGCCAAGCGAAACAAAATGTTGGTGATTTCAGTTCGGTCATGGCGACGGACAAAATACAAGTGGAACTAATCAAATCCAATGAGTCATTAGTGACATTTGAAGGACAGAATTATGAAAACATCAAGGTAGTCAATACAAACGGTGCGCTCGCATTAAAGATGAACACGTTAAACATGTTACAAGGCGGCAATATATCGGTAAAGGTGTACTATAAGAGCCTGAAGAATGTGGAGGCAAAGAAGGGGGCGAAGGTATTCGCAACAGCCAATGACCCAGTTGTCGCAGATCACCTGAAAGTTTATGCATCTGAAGGCGGCCTGGTTGACCTGCATGCCAACGCGAAAACCACCGAAGTGAAGGTAACCTCCGGCGCAACAGTTGCGCTTTATGGAAAGGCCGACAAGCAGGAGGTGATCTCCAATTTTGGCGGTAAATATGAAGGGAAAGATTTTAAGACAGCAACGACTACAGTGACCGTAAACGGAGGAGGAAAAGCGGAGGTATATGCATTGGATACAATTGAAACAAAGACACGCGGTGGCGGCGTCATCGATGTGTATGGAAAGCCCGAACAACGCGTAGAAAAGAAAATGGTCGGTGGAACAGTCAACTTCAAGTAGCAAACTGTCTTGATTTTGTCAATTTTGCAGCGTTGTCATACGAAAGAACCTGGTCTGGCTTATCGTGAAATTTGAGCTAAGATATCGGTTAAAAGGTTTTTTTAGCGATGTTATTCTATTAGGTGTTTAACTTTTTTATTAAAAAGGTCAAATATTTTGTTTTTCTCTTACGCAGCCTTCTTCATTTGTGCTTAAAATACGTATTTTTGTGAGGGAATAATAAAATAGTATTATGGCAAAGCGTAATTATGTTTCAAATTCTACGGAATCTACGCGCATGTTCAAAAATGACTTTTTGGAGTCTTTGACGAAAGTGCATTGGAGTGTACCTTTGATTTTCTATGTACCTGTAGTAATTTTCTTTTCGTATAAAGCTCTCGTTTGGGGCGATGTGCCGTTGTTGACATATATCGGGTACTTTCTATTCGGTCTGGCCTTCTGGACTGCTTTCGAATACGCATTGCATCGTTGGGTATTCCATTATCATCCAACCACCGAGTGGGGCAAACGCATAGCTTTTATTTTTCATGGTGTACATCATGATTACCCAAGAGACCGTATGCGTCTGGTGATGCCACTATCTGCCAGTATTCCTTTGGCCATATTGGTCTATTTGGGCTTTACCCTGTTTTTTTCGAACGAATTTATTCTAGCTTGCTTTTTTTCGGGATTCATGGTGGGTTATCTGATCTATGATGAATGCCATTACGCCATGCACCATGCTAATTTTAAGAGCGGTATCTTCAAACGGATTAAACAGCATCATATGTTACATCATTATTCTGATCCAGAAAAAGGTTTTGGGGTGAGCTCTTCCTTATGGGATGCTATCTTACGCTCAGGCTTTGAAGAGAAAGAACCGAAAAATGAAACATCGAAATTAAAAGAGGAGAAAGCCTGATTGTGCTTTTGTCTTAAACATTATAGAAGGCCTTTGGATTTTTTCAAAGGCTTTTTTTTGTTGTCACCCATCCCGGAGGCGATATTTCAAGTACTGATTGGTGACTGACCATGATCATCAACGAATTGTTTCTTCTACGTATACAGCCGCTGAGTTAATAGTTTGGCGTTCGGCATCCTGATGTATTCAGAAAACGACTTTGTGGAGTGACAACCAGACGTCATCGCAAAGGTAACGGCCGAAGTTCCGATATGTTTGGAGAAACCTGTTCTGCGCATTAACAATTTGTGTAATTATAAAAAAATCCTGCGACTTGACGTCTGCAGGATTTTTAACACTCTATTTTCTTTTATTTTAGAACAAATTTGAATCCCAATGAGAAACGCGAAGGTTCGAAGTTAGAGCCATGAGACAGATTCCACCATGGTTTCCAGTCGAAGTGCATCGCCAACGGCGCAGAAGGAATGCGGAACTCTAACCCTAATGCTGGACGGATAGCAAAGTCTGTATGGGTATCGCCATCTTTCCAATGATAATCGTCGTCCCAGTCATCGTGCCATTTTCCATAGTCAATAAAAGAGACTTGTGGACCAACACCAATATACCAAGATAAACCGCGGGTGCCAGCAATACGTTGGTTATACGAATAGTCTACTCCGACAACCGTGATATTGTCTCCAAACAATACTTGCGCGTTTCCTGCATCGTTGCCGCCAAAATTATGCTTGATCTGCGGTCCGAACAATGACTGGCCGTCACCAAGGTCGATTCCGAGACCAATCGCAGTGCGGTAAGGTGTCTGGGCATTCGCCTGTTGATTGACAGCAAAAATAAATGTAAAAAGTGTTAGAATAGGTAGAATTACTTTTTTCATGATATTAAAATAATGTTAGCGTTGTGTTTCTGAAATGAAAACTTTCGCTGTTACAACAAATAGTTTGCCAAAAAAATGAAAATATGACTCTAATTGTGTTTTGTTGTGTAAAATGTTTGTATTGAGAAGTTTGATTTTTGTTGTTACTAAATCCCTCTTTCCTTAATGTTGATCTTCAGTACTTGTGTCATACAAAAAAAGGAAACGATATTTGGAAAAGTATTGTTCTTGTCATGTAACCGTACATGATCGTAAATAACATGGAAGATATTCAGATTGACAGAAAAAAGATTGAGCAGTGGATCAGTGAAGGCTACGACGTGATTCAGGATGGAAAGCTGTTAAAAGTAAACGGAAATCTGCAGGAGTTTCTGGCACAATTTGCGGATGAGGAGGAGTCAAAAACTTATTTGCTTCAGGAACTGATCACCTGGCCCGAAGAAGAACTCAAAAAATTGTAGATATGCTATGGAACAGATGAAAATTGCGACAGAGAAGATTGTTCCGATCGACTATAATGCGGCAGACCTGCCTGTGGAAATAAGGGAATTGCGTCCGGTCGTGTATCAGGAAGAGGCTTCCTATTGGTGTCTTCTTGGCCCAGATCCACAGCGCGGGATTTTTGGTAATGGCGAAACAGTACCCGATGCGCTGGAGGACTGGCTGAGCATGTTGCGGAAACGCCTAGCAGACGCCGGTGACGATGATGAAGTGGCAAACTTTGTGCGTGACAGTCTGGCTGCCTCCAACCGACAGGTGTGGTAGACTATAGGCATGGTTTATTGCACAAACTTCGAAGTTATTCCGCGTTTTTTGATATAAAAATTCAGAGCCCGTCCGGCTTCGGTGGGGCGGTCGGTACTTAGTATGTCAGCGCCACGATCGATAAAACCTGCATATATCTGAAAGCCTTTTTTCGTCGCTTGTCTATCGAGATTTCCCTGAGTGCCCAATATGCACATAATTCCATGATCGTGCAATATTTTGGTTAATTGGGGATCCGCTTCTCGGCTGCCGACGAAAGCCAACAGGCGATTATCAGGAATGTCCTTTTCGCTGAGCCGGACAAGGTCATCAAGGTTTTTGACGGAGGCAGAAATCATCAGGTCTCCCGCTAGGTTATGTACTTTGCTGGCTTGGCCTGCGCTGTAGGTGATAATGACCACACTCGATTCAGCGCGCTGTTTGCGGATGGCATTGATCACAGATTCGTAAGGTACGTCATTTTTGATGTCCAAAGTAAAAATAACTTTTCCTTTTCCCCAAGCGAGCGCTTCGTCTAGCGTCGGTATTTTATAAGGTGTTATTTTTTTATTATTATCCACGAGACGTAGCTTTTTGAGTTCGGCCAAGGTAAGGCTTTTAACTGCTCCATGTCCTGTGGTTGTACGGTCCAGCGTGTTGTCATGCATAAGCACCAAGGCTGAATCTTTGCTTAGGCGAACGTCACATTCGACAATTACCGGCTGTAGGCTGGCGTTATAAGCAAATGTTTCAAGCGCATTTTCAGGATATCCTGAACTCGGGCCACCTCGATGCAGACTGACCAGCGGGTATCTATTGTCGTCATAGGTGAGGAACTGATAAAGGTCCTCGGCCGAGGTCAGCTGAATACGCTTGCCCACAGGCAGCCCTTCGGTGTCACCGCTATGGCGAAAGCAGCTTGCCAGCGTAAAGACCCATAAGAGCAATAAATAGCGTAGCACCTTTGTCATATTATCTATTATGCTGATTGATCATGCTTACCAAATCCTCCACTGTCGTATTGAGCTGATCGATGGTCAAATGGGCTTGGGTATAATAGGGTTCTCTTTCTGTCAGCTTCTCTTCTATAAAAGCCCTGAGTTCTTCGGGGGATTTTCCAATGAGAATAGGGCGCTTGTGCAGCTTTGACTGGGAAAGCCGGTCGAACAAAGCCTTTGGTGTCATATATAAATAAATCGCATAGCCATTGGCTTTGATCCATTCCATATTGTCAAAAAAGCAGGGTGCACCACCTCCTGTAGAGATGACTGCATAATTGTCGGCAAACCTGCGTAGCTGTGCACGCTCGAGCTTCCGAAATTCATCCTCCCCAAACTGGCCGAAATATTCGGTGATCGTCATACCGATCTCTTTGACTATTTCCTCGTCGGTGTCGATAAAAGGAAGGCCTAATCTATTGGCTAGTTTTTTTCCCAGCGTCGTCTTTCCGCTGCCCATATAACCAATCAAAAAAATAGGTTTTGGCATATGTTATTACTTGTCTTTACTTAAAAAATTCTCTTCAATCGTTTTTGCTTCAGGAAAATTATGGTAATGCCATTTGCCCATGACATTTCCGCCCTTCAACAGGAGTACACCCGGATTAGCTCTCACCATACTTTTCAGAGGAATCAAATCCGCATAGTAAATTTCGGCTATCAGCTGCATTTTATCGCTGAGGTATTGCGCGTCTTTAGATGCGGAAGCAGTCAACAGGACAATCCGAAGACCATTATAGTCTTTTGAGAGCTGAGTGGCGGTTTGATTGATCTTTTGTATAGCGTCGAGATTTGCTGTAGAAAGATCCTTTGCTACAATCAGCAGGTTATAATAAGGATTATTGATAATCTCCTGGGTATGGTCAGCACCGTCTGCATCCGTAATCAACAGATCCGGAATGGGGATATCATAGCCTTTTTTGATTAATCTGCTTTCTGGCTCACCCACTATTTCCCAAGTTTCATCTTCCCACAGTTTATCCGCCATATACACTTTGTCATTCACCTGTTTTGTTTCTCCAGTCTTTTTATTCTTCATTGTGTAGAGCTGTTCGAACACATCGCCTTCTTTGCCTTCGGGCAATACCATCAATGAGGGGATATTGTTGCCGACTTTATACGGTAGGAAGTCGATAAACGGGAGATAATTGACCGTATAGATACCAATGCCCAATGAGACGATGACAGTGATCAGCGTGACGAAAAACTGGTTGCCCGAACCTTTAATAATCGACCGGATATGCCTGCGATTAAAAAATATAATTAAAATAAGGGCTAGCAGGATCAGATCTTTTGAAAACGATTGCCAAGGCGTCAAAGGAATGGCATCGCCAAAACACCCGCAGGAAGTGACAACTTCAAAAAATGCCGAATAGAAGGTCAGAAACGTAAAAAATGAAATTAGCAGCAGCAGACCCCAGGCTACAGTATTGGCATAAACACCAAACAGTAATAAAGCTCCTAAAAGAATTTCAAATCCACAGATCACAACAGCAATAGCAGTAGCGTAATCATTGAAAACGGTCAGGTGAAACACTTCAAAATATTCCTGAAGCTTATAACCAAACCCGGTCGGATCGTTAGCCTTTATCAATCCAGAAAAAATAAAAAGAAGTCCTGTGAAAATTCGACAAAATCCCAGTAGGTAATTTGTTTTTGTTTGCTGCTTTGCTGCTGTCATCATTTGCTTATTGCTGTGCTAATCCTAACTTAATTAATGCAAAAACGGCGTAGTTGAGCATGTCCTGGTAATTGGCCTGGATGCCTTCGGAAACGATCGTCTGCCCGTCGTTATCCTCAATCTGCTTCACCCGATGTATTTTCATCAAAATCAGATCGGTCATAGAAGATACGCGCATATCACGCCAGGCTTCACCATAATCATGATTTTTCGCTAACATGAGGTCACGCGTCTGGGTGACTTTTTCTGTATATTTTTGATTAACAAAAACAGGATCGAGGTTGTCATCGCCATCTTCACCAAGATCGATCTGAATCAGTGCCATGATACAATAGTTGATAATCCCAATATACTCATCCACTACACCTTCGCCGACTTTGGATACTTTTTTGATTTCTAAGGTCCGTATACGCTGTGCTTTAATGTAAATTTGGTCTGTAATGGAGGACAGACGCATAATTCGCCAGGCCGTACCATAATCTTTTGTTTTTTTTATAAATAAATCCTGACAGTGCTTGATCACACTGTTATATTCCTGCATAGTATCCATATTGCGTTTGAAGAACTTGATGAGACAAGTCGAGATTATATGACAAATATAATTAGAAAATAATACTTCTGACGGTCAAATTAATGTATGATTTACGCTAATTCACAAAATAAATTACAATTATCAAGATATTTTGTCCGGTAAAAGTTCGTAGGTAAAGCGGAGTTCGGTAAATTTGATCTATCGAACGGATCAGGATACGAAAATAAATACAATTTAGTTTCATTGAACGGTTCCCGGGGCAGTAACTGCCTTTGGTATATAAAAGTAAAAAGATATTCATGAGTTTTCAACAACCTATTATTCGCGAAGTGGAGATTATCCGGTATGTACAGCCTTTTCGCGAAGGCGGGTCTTTACCTGCCCTAGTGGATGCCGATGATGGTTTTAGTTATGTGATCAAATTTAGAGGCGCAGGTCAGGGGCGTAAGGCACTGATTGCTGAATTGATTGGCGGTGAACTTGCCAGGCAACTCCAGTTAAGGGTGCCGGAAATTGTGTTTGCCAACCTCGATGAATCTTTTGGCCGTACAGAACCCGATGAGGAGATTCAGGATCTCCTTAAATTTAGTGTGGGCAGAAATCTGGGATTACATTTCTTGAGTGGTGCAATTACATTCGATGCCAATGTTGATGTGATCGGTGCTGAGGAAGCCTCAAAAATTGTCTGGCTGGATGCCCTGTTGATGAATGTTGACCGCACGGTCCGCAATACCAATATGCTCATCTGGCATAAGGAGCTTTGGTTGATTGATCACGGAGCATCATTATATTTTCACCACAGCTGGGACAATTGGGAAGAACAGGCTGTCAAACCTTTTGTTCAAATCAAAGACCATGTACTTTTAAAAAACGCGACAAGCGTGGCGGCGGTCGAAGCGGCATACCGCCCTTTATTCACCGAGGAAGTTTTCCGAAAAATAATGGCAGTTGTACCCGACGGGTGGCTGGAAGATCCCGAACGCGAACTGTCGGCAGCGGATGCAAGAGAGGTGTATGTTTCCTTTTTAAAACAGCGTGTTGCCAATTCATCCATTTTTGTAAAACAGATTGAAGATGCCCGAAAAAACCTTGTATGAGTATGCTGTGGTACGGCTTGTGCCGCGTGTAGAACGTGAGGAATTTATCAACGTTGGTATTGCGCTATTTTGCCGTAAATACCGCTTTGCTAAGATGGTCTATGCTGTGGACGAACAAAAAGTTAGAGCGTTGTGCCCAACTATTGAACTGGAGCTGATTGAGAACCATCTTTCCTCTTTTCAGCGGATATGTCATGGAGATAAAGGTGCCGGCATGCTGGCTACACTGGACATGACAGAACGTTTCCGCTGGCTTACAGCCAAACGGAGTACCGTCATCCAGTGTTCAGCCTCGCATCCGGGATTATGTGAGGATCCTGACGTTACACTACAGCAGCTGTTTGAGCGCCTGGTCCTCTGATTGTCCGCTTTGATAGCCTGTCTTTTTGATAAAAAGGGTTAATCTATCAATATTATAGTATATTTGTTGTCATATTTACTTTTGAAGATGCATGATTTTTATCAACATATCTACGAGCAGCAGCTGGCTGTTTTAGAAATGCCGTCCAACAAGAAGATCTGTGGCTGGGCGACAAGGATTCTGGATCTGCTTTTTCCGGAGCGCAACTCTGGCGAAATGAGATCTGTGGATGATGTAAAGCTCGCTTTTGAACAGTTTGAACTAGAGCTTGAGCAGCTTTTGAGCAAATCAAAAGCTTGTGGTAGTTGTAATCATGCGGAAGTAGCCCGAAAATTTTTTGAACGTATCCCTGAGCTTTATGAACTGATGTGCTGGGATGCGGATGCGCTGATGGACGGCGATCCGGCCGCGCAGAACAAAAGGGAAGTAATTCGTACCTATCCCGGTTTTTTTGCGATCTGTATTTTCCGCATGGCTAATGAACTGCATCGTCTGGGGATCCCGTTAATTCCACGGATTCTGACCGAGCATGCACATTCCAAGACAGGGATCGATATTCATCCCGCTGCAACCATCGGTCATCATTTGCACATTGATCACGGGACGGGGCTGGTGATCGGTGAGACCTGTACAATCGGTAATTATGTCAAACTCTATCAAGGGGTAACGCTTGGAGCGCTCAGCGTGGACAAGGTGTATTCGAATGTGAAACGTCATCCCACTATTGGAGACCACGTGATCATTTATTCGGGTGCCACTATTTTGGGGGGTGAAACGCATATTGGCCACCATTCAGTCATTGGTGGCAATGTTTGGCTGACCAGTTCAGTGGAGCCGTATACGACCGTTTACCATCAGGCTACATCGAAATTTATTGATTCAAAACCAATCATATAGATATTTATGGGAAATATTATAGATACCATCGGGAATACGCCATTGGTAGAGATTACCCAATTTCACGCAAATCCAGAGGTCAAGATCTTTGCGAAGATGGAAGGTAACAATCCTGCAGGGTCGGTCAAAGATCGGGCGGCATTAAATATGATCCGTTCGGCTATGGAAAGGGGCGAAATTACAAAAGAAAGCAAGCTGATCGAAGCGACCAGCGGCAATACAGGGATTGCTCTGGCCATGATTGCTGGAATCTATGGCTTAAGCCTTGAACTGGTGATGCCTGCCTCTTCCACAAGGGAGCGAACCCTGACGATGGAAGCCTATGGAGCAAAGGTCACATTACTGGAATCCATGGAAATATGTCGCGACTATGCAGAGCAAAAGGCAGCTCAGGAAGGCTATTTCATTCTAAATCAATTTGCCAATCCAGATAACTATAAGGCCCATATCAAAACCACTGGGCCGGAAATCTGGCGCGATACAGCTGGAGAAATAACCCATTTTGTCAGCGCCATGGGCACTACGGGAACTATCATGGGTAATTCGATATATCTAAAAGAGAAGAACCCTGCAATACAGATCGTGGGTTGTCAACCTACGCCGGAGTCTTCCATCCCGGGTATCAGACGCTGGCCAGAAGCCTACCTGCCCAAAATATTTGATCCAAGCCGTGTGGACCGGGTGATCGATATCTCCCAGCAGGAAGCAACGGAACTCGCGCGTGAGCTCGTACGGCGGGAAGGTATATTTGCTGGTATGAGTACAGGTGGCGCATTTGCCGGAGCGTTAAAAATTGCCAATGAAATCGACCGGGGCGTTATCGTGTTTATCGCTTGCGACCGCGGCGACCGCTATTTGAGTTCGGACTTATTTGGTTAGGGGTGAGGTAAATCCTATGCTGATTGTTCAAGGTTCGCTGAGCTTCTTGATCCGCTGACAATAAGCAGACGTAGACGTTGTGGAATTTGCCTCGCTTGGTAAAGTCATACTATTCTGCCTGCCCAAAAGTCAGTAGATTATTATCGGGGTCCAAGATGGAAAATTCCCATTGTCCCCAAGGTTTACGCGTTAATCCGCCATTGGGGTGAATGGCAATGTTCTTCTTCAGGAAGGATTGATAGAGTTGTTGAATATCGTCTGTGCGAATGTAGATCATACCATAGTTATCTTCTGGTGGAAGTTCCCTGTACTCGAAAAAATGGATTTCAACCTGATCTTTTCGGATCATCAGGTAATCGGGATAATCTTCGCTGTTACAGTTTGAGAAACCAAGCTGGTTTAAATAGAAATCGCTTGTGACTGCCTTGTCACGCATCGGCAATTTTGGATGTATCGCTGTTAGTTTCATTATTTAGTATATGTCTTTAGGAAATCCGGAAACGACATCGTCATTTTATTGCGATTCAGGTCGACAATACTTCAACAGAACCATATCCTTCAACAATTGACCATTTTCGTAGATAGGCTGTTCGTAGTTCTCAATAAAAAAATTCTTACGGACGGCGTATTTCACGAAACCGTTGCGTTCGTAAAAGCGGATCTGATCCGTACCACAATCGGCTGTTCCCACAATGAGATTAGGGTATTGATCTGCGTATGTTTGCTGTATATAGCGCAAAATGCCGCTTCCTAGTCCACTGTTCTGAAAGGGAGGAGAAACAGCTATATTTTTTATTTCTAAGGTCGTATCGTCTATTGGACATAGACAGAATACGGCGACGACGCGATCCTGTACCTGCACAACATAGACAGTAGACTTGAAAAGATATTTCTCAATTGCGGCTACAGTTTCATCCGCCAAAAGCAACAGATCATAAGGATAGTCCTTATGATCCGTAACTTGTTTTATTGTTAAACCATCCAGCATATTCAAAAGTTGGTTCAATTTGTGCAGTTGGCGTCAATTGAAGTGGTATAAAAAAATCACATCTCCGACATAGGCGGGTTTGGTATTGTCTTTTATTTTCAATGTCGCTTCAATGGTAACCTTGACCACACCCCTCAAGTTGACGACACTTTTAACATGGGTGTGCAGCTGCACTTCGTTGTCGACCAGGACCGGCTGGGCAAACCGCAAATTTTCGATGCCATAATTAATTTCCATTTTGACGTTCCGAACATCGGCAATCTGCTTCCACAAATAAGGAATGAGTGACAAGGTCAGGTAGCCATGTGCGATAGTTGACTTAAATGGGCTTTCTGTTTTTGCTTTTTCACTGTCGAGATGGATCCATTGATGGTCTAAAGTTGCGTCCGCGAACTGATTAATCTGTCTTTGATCGATTTTATGCCATTGAGATTCGCCTAATGACTTGCCCTCAAAGGCCTTATACTCTTCATAATTGTTAATTATTGTCATATTGTATGTCTTTATCAATTTTCTGCTGGAAATTGCTTCCGGGCAATTTGATCGAGTGTCAAATTTTAGCCAAAGATAACCATTGTCAGGAGCAATCCAAGTATCCCTTTTTGTACCTGTCCGAAGACCCCTGATTCGGTATCATATTGATTGGCAGGTCCTGTCAGGGAAGTATGCCATATGTTTTTTCCACATACGATTTAAAATTATTCAATATGGCCCGCCAGCCCTCACGCTGCATTTCAATAGGATTCTCAGACTCTGCATCAAAAATTATGCTGACATCTGTAGAGGATTTTTTGGAATCAAAATGAATTTCGACATGACGACCGTCGGCCATGTCATAGGCAATCCGTTTAAAAGGATCAAGTGCTGTATATGTCCCCACGAAATCAAAACCAGCAGATCCATCTTTAGCCTCCATGTGGTTTTTAAATTTACCCCCTATACGGAGATCGTTGGTCGAACTTGTACAATGCCAGTCCTCAGCAGCATGATTCCATTGCATAATGTCCTCCGCAGAAGTGTATGCATTCCATATGGTCTCCACACGCACGTTAATCGATGTTTGTATGTTTATTTTTTCCATGCTTATGTCGATTGTTTTCTGATGTAACCTCTTGTTATCTCTAATAACAGGTTTTTTGGCTATTTGTTATATCGGATCGAAGATAATTATGCCCATTGCTCGAAAAGTAAGCACGACACAGCTCGTTCAGGAACAGCGCGTATTTGTGTAATGCTTTTGTAATTTCGATAAAGAAATTTAAGCAGTTTTTGCTAACTTTATGAATCTGAATACTTAAACCCATTATACGATGTCTATCAGGTTGTTTTTTATCCTCTTTTTACTGATTTCGCAAGGCTGTGCTCTTGCTCAGAACTATCAGACAATAGAAAATATCAGCTATTGTAAAAATGCTGATACGGATGCTTATAAAAAGGAGCGGTGTAAGCTTGATCTATATATCCCTAAGGGAAAAAAAGGGTTTTCAACAATTGTATGGTTCCATGGCGGGGGGCTGGAAGAGGGCAATAAGTTTATCCCGCTTGAATTAAAGGAAAAGGGCGTAGCTGTTGTGGCGGTCAATTATAGGCTAAGTCCCCGAGCCAAGGCGCCAAGCTATATAGAAGATGCAGCAGAAGCTGTTGCATGGACCTTTTCTCATATATCTTCTTATGGGGGTGATCCCGGTAAGATCTATATTTCGGGTCATTCGGCTGGTGGTTATCTGGCGTTGATGGTTGGTTTGGATAGCAGCTACTTGCAACCTTATGGAATCGCTAATAGCCGTATAAAAGGACTGGCACCTATCAGCGGACAGACGAATACACATTATACCATTAAGAAAGAGCGAGGACAGTCGATGGTCATACCTCAGATCGACGAATATGCGCCGATATCTCATGCGCGGAAGAATGCGCCACCCATTTTACTGATTACTGGTGATGAACGGCTGGAACTACCGGCACGATATGAAGAAAACGCCCATTTGGCAGCGATCTTAAAACAGACGGGGCATACGAACACAGTGTTGTATAAGTTGCAGGGCTTTGATCATGGCGGCGTTTATGCACCCGGCTGCCTGTTGATGCTCAAATGGATCAAAGAGCAGGAAAAATAGGAATGGAAATTCTATAAAAAAAATAAAAAATATTATAACAATAAACTGAAAAATAGTAACGACCTTTATTATGTAAAAACATCACGAATACTGTTGTTGTAGTGATAGACTGTAATAAGTTCGTTTTTTTGTATGTGGACAAAAGGCAATATTGTTTTAATTCTGTGTATCGTGGCGCTATTTTTAGTGCCGGGCCGGACATTTGCCTGCCACGGAAATTCTGAAAAACCCCAGGTAGAAAAATCCTGCTGCGCAGAAAACGAACAGAACACAAGTGATACCGCAGCAGAAAGCTGTTGCAAAGAAGAAAAGTCGGATCCTAAAAAACCCGGTGGCCAGCCTTCGAAATCTGATCAGCACGATTCAGACTGTAACAAGCAGTGCAATGAGAAAACCTGCCGCACTGCGCTGCAGTATAATCCTATTATTTCCCCTCACGAGGAGGGACTTTCAGCACCCATCACAATAGATGGTCTGCAATCCTATGGATTGTATAAGCCTCCTTTTTGTCCGGACGCTTATTTCTCTATCTGGCAACCGCCCAAGCTTGCCTAGAGATTGGCGATAGCCGGTGCTATCTCTTTTCGGAACCTTTGTTCCGATCCACAATTTGTATAAATATAGGAATTCACCTGGATGACATCCGCTATTATGTTCTAGTTGGCGGTGACAGCCTGTGGCATTTCCTTCTGTATTCACTTAATTTCAATAAAATATATCATGAAATCAATATCATTTATCGGTTTAGTCATACTGGGTGTATTATCCGATACGTATACACAAGCACAGATTAAGCATGCAAAGACAGAAACAGTAAAGATATCTGGAAACAGCCCGTCGGTAAAGACCGTTATAGAACGGGAGGGCGGGGAAAGAAAAATAGCAAAAGTCGACTGGAACCAAGCTACAAAAATGGCTACCATTACGTATGATGCTTCAAAAACAGATGCCGATGATGTGCTCAAACGCATTGCGCTCGCGGGTTTCGATAACGAGCGATTTTTAGCGCCAGATGACGCGTACGCCAATTTACCTGAAGAAGAACAATATCTCCGCGTATTCAAACCGGCATCCACCCAACATGGTCAACATTCGGGACATAGTATGCAATCAACGGCAAGCCATTCTGGCCATGCTGAAAAGACGGAAGCAGTCTTCACTGTAGTCCAGCGTACGACAATGTCCCAACTGGCTAGTCACTACTTTGCCCTAAAAGATGGTCTGGTAAAGACTGATGCACAAACAGCAGCCGCTCAGGCCTTGAACCTGCAGCAAGCAGTCAAAGCTGTCGACATGAACAAGCTCTCTCGAGAGGAGCACACCGTCTGGATGAAGGTGATGAACAGTCTGGCAGCTGATGCGGCTGCCATTGCAAAGACAAAAGATGTCGCCAAGCAACGCATGGCTTTTGCTACCCTGTCCCAGGCGATGTATCAGCTGCTGAAAGTAAGCCATCTTCAGGCTCCTGTTTATTATCAGCATTGCCCCATGTTTAACGACGGAAAAGGGGGGAACTGGTTGAGTAAGGAAAAGGCCGTGAAAAATCCATTCTTTGGATCGCAGATGATGAGTTGTGGAAGCACAGTAGAGACACTTAATTAGTGGCGACTGATGAATTATTTAATGCTTATCCTTACGGTGCTGGTCGCTTCATTAATGGCCTGCACCCGTTCTCAGCATAACCCTCAGCTACCGAAAGCGGACAATAGCGAAGACGTTGCGGCCATGAACACTATCCAGCCTGCTCAGTATAGAAAAGGCGATCTTGTTCCTGCTGCCGAGGTCTGTATGGTTAATGATGCCTTTATGGCAAAGAAACAACTGCTGGTAGAACACAATGGTAAAATGTACTACGGTTGTTGTCAAATGTGCAAAGATAGGATCCCCAGGGAGCAGGCCGTACGCATAGCTACAGACCCCTTCTCCGGAAAAACCGTTGATAAAGCAGAAGCTATTATCGCTATTACAGGTGACCGGGGGGAAGTATCCTATTTTGAGAACGAAGCAAATTATAGGAGTTATTTTAAACATACAAACTGATTAAAACAGTCTACTTATATAAGTGTTTATTTTTAAATCGCTGCGTTTCAAACAGCTGTTTTAGCAGTAAGAAAAGATAAGATGAGTAAAAGAAACAATCTATTAATCCTGGTTTTTCTGTTTGCCTTGCAGATGACCGCCTTGGCTCAGAAAGTGGTGCGGCATGAGCTTTATGTGCGTGATACCATTGTCAACTATGCCGGGAAAGCAAGACGTGCTATTGCGGTCAATGGGCAGATTCCAATGCCTACGTTGACGTTTACGGAAGGTGACACAGCCGAAATCGTGGTCCACAACGAACTGAAAGAGAGTACGTCTTTACACTGGCATGGTATCTTTTTGCCAAATAAGGAGGATGGTGTGCCACATCTGACGCAGGAGCCGATAAAACCACAATCGACGTACACGTACAGGTTCCCTGTGATCCAGCATGGGACGCATTGGTACCATTCACATTCCGGATGGCAGGAGCAGATCGGTATGTACGGTAGCCTGATTCTTAAAAAACGGTCTGATGATAAATCTTTCCGGAAAGGAATAGACGATCTGCCGGCTATTCCAATTATTTTAAGTGAGTGGACAAATTATAATCCCCATCATATCCAGCGTATGCTACATACCGCCAACGACTGGTCTGCCATCAAAAAGGGAGCGACGCAGTCCTATGCCGAAGCCATAAAAGCAGGAAAGTTCAAGACCAAAATCACCAACGAATGGAAGCGCCAGCTGGCCATGGATGTGAGCGATGTATATTATGACCGGGTATTGATAAATGGTGCGCACACCAGCGACCTACGGGAAGTTGACGGAAGGAAACTGAAGGCTGGAGACAAGGTACGCTTACAGATTTCCAATGGTGGTGCCTCTTCTTATTTTTGGTTGCGGTATGCCGGAGGGAAAATAACAGTTGTGGCCAATGATGGCAACGATGTCGTACCGGTGGAGGTAGACCGGTTACTGATAGCCGTATCCGAAACCTATGACGTGGTGCTTACTATTCCTGATGACGGCGTGGCCTACGAGTTTATGGCGACGACGGAAGACCGTACGCAGTCCGCCAGCTATTTTGTCGGCAATGGAATCAAGCAGCTGATTTCGCCCCTCCCACGTCTCAAGTATTTTGAAGGGATGAAGATGATGAATGACATGATGAAAATGAATGGGGATCTCAACGATATGGGCATGAAGATGAGTCTCAACCAGATGGATATGAACGTCGTCATGTATCCCGAAATTACAGGAGGCGGGAACAACAAAGAGCATGCTCAGCATATGGGAATGGATCACGGTAAAATGGATAAGAATGCAGACGCTAACCGGTATGATGCAAATGCGCAGAGTGATATCGTCACATTGAACTATGCGATGTTGGAATCTCCGCAGGTTACAGAACTTCCCAAGTCATCTCCTGTGCGTGAGCTTAGGTTTGAGCTGACGGGTAATATGAACCGTTATGTCTGGAGCATGGACAACAAAATTCTTTCCGAAACCGACAAAATTCCGGTTAAGAAGGGTGAAGTGCTGCGGATCACACTCTACAACAACTCGATGATGCGGCATCCGATCCACTTGCATGGCTTCGATTTTAGACTGTTGAACGGTAAAGGAGCTAAGGCGCCTCTCAAAAATGTGGTCGATATCATGCCGATGGAGACTGACACTATCGAGTTCTTAGCCAATGAGGAAGGCGACTGGTTTTTCCACTGTCATATCCTGTATCATATGATGGCTGGTATGAACCGTGTATTCGCCGTGGGCGATTACCAAAATCCCAATCTGCCCGATAAGGCAAAAGCGTATAAGGAATTGCAGCGCGAGAGCAATATGCTCCACTTTATGGCGCAGAACGACTTTGCCACGAACGGAAATGACGGTCAGGCTATGTTCCAAAATGCGCGCTGGCAGCTGGGTTCGGAGTGGCGGCTGGGCTACAACGACATGCATGGGTATGAAGTAGAGACGCATCTGGGACGTTTCCTCGGAAAGATGCAGTGGTTTATGCCTTTTGTTGGTTTTGATTACCGTTACCGCCGGATGGGAGAGGACACACACGAAAAGAATATTTTTGGTCAGACCAATAAAAAAGACAGTCGCAAAGCGGTGAGCTTAGGGTTTATGTATACTCTGCCGATGCTGATTAATTTTCAGGCTGAGGTGTATCACGACGGTATTGCGCGCCTGCAGCTGATGCGGGAGGATATTCCTATCTCCAGAAGAATCCGGGCGGACTTTATGGTAAATTCAGATCTGGAATATATGGCCGGACTGAACTATGTGCTGACAAAGAATATGGCTTTTAGAACCCACTATGACAGCGATATGGGATTTGGTGTGGGGCTGTCCCTAAATTACTAATAGCAGCTAAAAAAAAGCAGGGTATTCCGTAATGGGATGCCCTGCTCTTTAACTGATGAACTATTTATCTTATACATAGAGCCGCTTAAATCATCCATTTAAATAGGCTGGCTCCCCATGAAAAGCCTGCTCCGAAAGCGGTCAGCATAACCAAATCACCAGTATTCAATTTTTTTATGTTTTGCCAGATACAAAGCGGTATGGTAGCGGCAATCGTATTTCCCAGGTATTCGATATTGCTCAACGCACGATCTTCGGGGATATTCAGGCTGCGACCCACAGCATCAATGATCCGCTGATTGGCCTGATGTGGAATTAACCAGTTGATATCTTCAATTTGCAGATTGTTGCGCTGCAGTACCGTCGTGCAGGCATCACTCATCGACTGGACCGCATGTTTGAACACCGTTTTTCCGTCCTGCTTAAGAAAGCGATTACTATTGACAGGAAGTGTGCTGTCGATAGGGTATAGGGATCCTCCTGCTTCAATCTTTAAAAATTCGCGTCCTGCACCGTTACTGCAGAGATAAGCATCCATAATACCGCCTTCAATTGAAGGCTCGAGCCAAATGACGCCGGCCCCATCGCCAAACAGGATATTTGTCGTGCGATCCTTCAGATCCACATATGTACTTATATTGTCGGCACCAACGACCAGCACATTTTTGTAGCGCTGTGTTTCGACAAGAGATGAAGCCATGTCCAAGGCATACAAAAATCCAGAACAAGCTGCATTGACGTCAAAAGCCCATACATTGTTTAGACCTAATTTCTCTAAAATAATATTGGCCGTAGCCGGCATAGGCATATCCGGGGTTGAAGTAGCGACAATAAGTGCATCTACGTCCCGTAAGTCCTTGTTATATTTTTGTGCTAAATCCTGAATGGCCCTGACCGCCATATCCGATGTGGCAAGATTTTCATCTAAGATCCTCCGCTCCTTAATTCCTGTACGTTTGATGATCCACTCATCGGACGTGTCACAAAACTGCTCTAAATCGGTATTCGATCTTTTGTTCGGTGGGATATATCCACCAATAGCAGTTATTGCGGCATACGGCCTGCTCGGTATTCTTTCAATCATAAAATAATGTACTCTTTTCTCTCTTTTATACAGCCCAATCTAAAAAAAAGTAGCGGGCTTCAATTTTTGCGCCGTAAAACTACGGTTAATTTGATGAACAAAAAGCTGAAAACAGCCGTTTTTTACAAAATAATTACGTTACTGCATTATTTTTGACTGAATTGGGTTTCTTGACTATACTATTCTTTCAATTGGTCATATGATACCAAAATTATATATGGTTCGTTGTCTTTATTTCGAAATTTTAATTTTTAGGGTCTAGTCAAAATGGAGAAACGGTCTACGAGATTTGACCAAGCTTCCCGTCAGGACCTAACTAATCCGGGCATGTTTTAGAATCTGTGCCAATTCGCTGATGCCTTCTTCGATCAGTTCTTCTGAAAGTGATCCATAGCCCAAACGCAGTCCTCCGTAGCTATCGCTTTTACCATAGTTGTCGGGGTGTGGAATCTGTATCGATTTCCGCTTTAGCTTTTTAAATAGTAATGTCCAATCTACCTGATGTTTGAAGGATAGCCATACTGCGAGTCCACCTTCAGGAATATGGACGTGGACATGATCCTGCAGATGTTCTTCGAGCAAGCGAACCATAAGATCGCGCTTTTGCCGATAATGATCTGTCGCTTTTCGTATATGCCGTCGTATTGTTCCGTCCCGAATAAGTTCCAGTATAGCCTGCTCCATAATATTATCGCCTTGTATGTCAATAAGGTAACGTAAAGCAGCTATATTGCGTAATAATTGTTCGCTCTTACTGACGAGATAACCGATACGGAGCGCAGGAGCTACCACTTTGCTCAAAGTCCCGATATAGATAGAATGCTGTAGAACGGGTGAAGCAGCCAAGGGGAATACGGGGGGCTGCTCAAAATTAAATTCATAGTCGTAGTCATCTTCGATAATCGTAAATCCAAAAGCGTTGGAGAGCTGGATGAGTTGCGACCGCCGATGTGAGCTGAGGGTTACGGTCGTTGGATACTGGCGATGGGGAGTCAGATATAAGGCTTTGACATTTGTTGCCGCAGTGAGATGAGGAAGGATCTCGTCTACAAGGATGCCGTCTGCATCAACAGGGATTTCAATGAGCCGCGCGCCCCGATGCTCGAAGATCTTCCAGGCCGTACAGTATCCCGGCGATTCGACCAAGATGCTATCTCCGGGCTCAAGCAGACACTGAGCAATAAGGTACATGGCCATCTGGCTACCCCGGGTGACACAAAGATGGTCTTTGGTAACACGCATATCGCGTTCCTGGTTCAGCATATCGGCAATGGCCTGACGGAAATCAGCATGCCCGCATGGTTCGGCGTAGCCCATCATTTTCCAGCGTGCACTTCGTTTGAAGATCTGGCGATATGCTCGCGCAAGCTGGTCTATAGGCGCAATTCTGGTGTCCGGATTGCCATCATCGAACACAATACGTAGGTGAGATTGCGGAGTATCCGCCGTTCCGTCCACTGTTGATCCTGAGTACAGAGGGGGCAGCTCTTTGGCGACAAAAATGCCACGCCGCTGCTGACTCTCCAGCCAGCCTTCGCTAAGAAGCAATTGTAGGGCTTCGACCACTGTGTTACGGTTTACACCCAACTGAGTGGCTAGTGCCCGGCTACTCGGCAGAGCGGTGCCGCTGCTCAGCCGGCCAGATTGTATATCAGCAGAAATGCTCGCTGCTATCTGTAAATAAATCGCCTTTGCGGAGTGTCGGTCAATGGTTATGGTCAAATTCCAGGGTCTAAGCATGGGTCGTTCTTTTGGGTTACTGTTCCAAATATACAATTGTTCTTTACGATTAAAGACGATTTCGTCTTTTCTGCTATCTTGGACTGGTTATTTAAAATCATCCTGGACTGGAAAAATAGGCAAATTTAAGCCCATATTAGCTTTGTACTAAAACTACCCTTCGATGAAACCGTTTCCGATATTTGAAAAGATCAACATCCAGCTTGAGCGTGCCGCCGGATGCTTTGTGTATGATGAAAAACAACAGCCCTATTTAGATCTATACGGAGGACATGCGGTTATTTCCGTGGGGCACACGCATCCCGAGGTTGTGCACCGAATGGTAAAGCAGCTGCAACAGCTCGCATTTTACTCCAATACAGTCCAAAATGAACTACAGACAAGCTTGGCAAAGAGGTTGGGAGAAATGAGTGGATATCCGGATTACAGCCTGTTTTTATCAAACTCTGGCGCCGAAGCAAACGAGAATGCCCTGAAGCTGGCATCTTTTTTTACAGGGAGGAAAAAGGTGCTATGCATGTCCAATGCATTTCACGGTCGTACTTCAGCTGCAGCTGCAGCGACCGACATCGCGTGTAACCGGGCGCCGGTAAATGAAAGCAGCCACTACTTTTTCACGCCGTTCAACGACATTTCCAGTGTAAGAAAGCAGCTGGAAACAGAATCATACTGTGCGGTAATCATTGAGCCGATACAAGGTGTCGGCGGGATCCACGTAGCATCGGATGAGTTTTTGAGACAGCTGAGCGTAAGCTGCACACAGACGGGTACCATGCTCATTATGGATGAAGTACAGTCGGGGTATGGACGTACCGGTCATTTTTTTGCACATCAGCATGCTGGAGTGCAGGCTGATTTTGTTACGGTAGCAAAAGGTATCGCGAATGGGTATCCAATGGCGGCGACGATGATCTCTCCGCGGATAAAGGCCATTAGCGGACAACTTGGAACTACTTTTGGAGGCAACCACTTGGGCTGTGCGGCTGCAATTGCCGTTCTCGACGTCATGGAAAATGAAAAGCTGATTGAAAATGCTGCCCGGGTAGGTACATTTTTAATTGACGAATTGAAGTCGATAGACGCTGTTACCGAAGTTCGGGGACGTGGACTGATGATCGGCGTGGAATTTGAGGACAATATAGCCACTCTTCGGCACCAATTAATATTCCATGAAAAAATTTTCACCGGCTATGCTGGCGCTTATACCCTAAGGTTGCTGCCGCCGCTCTGTTTTACCATGGAATACGCCGAGATCTTCCTGTCCAGCTTAAAGAAACTGCTACGCGGGAAGTGATCCCATGAGCAGCATGTTCCAAAGCGGTTTTACCGACTGCTTACCAGTCATGCCTTTAGGGGAAAAAGACAACACTGTATTTTGACGGATAAGTAAAAAAGAGTATTTTCACAACCCAGACTAATAAGAGATATATGCCTACTACGACACAAGGTCTGCCAACGGCCGGATTAATCAGTATTAAAGATCGGAAACTATTGCTGGCGTACAGTAATAACAGAAACGCATGGTATCTTCCCGGCGGAAAAATTGATGCTGGGGAAACTGCCCTACAATCGTTACGGCGCGAAATTTCGGAAGAGCTGAATATTGACCTTGATCCACAGAAAATCACATATTATTGTCACATCAGTGCTCCGGCTTATGGTATTGTGCCCGAGGTCATCATGGAACAGGACTGTTTTCTGTATCCGTTGACGGAAACGATAGCGCCGGGTAACGAAATAGCCGATGTGAAATACTTTTCGCAGGAAGACTACCTACGGGAACCCATTCAGGTTGTCGGCGTTCTGCAAGTTTTTGAGCGATTAGAGGGCGATGGTCTGATCTAAACTACAGACCATATCCCTCATTTATACATCGGATACCGCTTAAATCTCTTATCGGAATAAACTTCTGAGTTTTGGTGTCAATACGCCAAGCCTGCTTGATGTTGTCGAAATACTCCTTATTTTCGTCGATGACGCTGATAGCGATTACATCAGCGGCTGACTTGCCTGTTGGGTGGTATTCGCAAGTGCCAAAATTGTGGTTGGCTGAAAGTTTCGGAATATTGATGGTGTCCAGTATTTTATACCTAACCTCATTACCGCTATCTTTCATTAGTTCCTCCAGGATACATACGCCGTTTTTGTCACTGGTATAATAGCCAACAGCAAAGCGATAATCTCCATTGGCGCGTTTGCCCGTTTGGAGCACAGTACCAAAAGCTTCTGTATAATGACGTAGTGAAGGGATTTCATCGATATCACGGAAAATTTTTCCATAAAGTGGATTTTTATCCTGCTGAATGGCGTTGAAACTGGACCAGCTGCAGATCGACAGCCCCGCAAGTAGTAGAATTGCAAAATATCTCATTGTCCAAAAATTTGTTCCTAATAAAGATAGAAAAATAATATGTTTTAAAGCATAATATGGGATTAGTGTTTTGTTATATTTTGTTTATTGTATTGCCTCGGACTTTTCTTTTTTTAACTCTTTATACATTTCAGCGTCTTCATTGTCCATATTCATATCTAAATCTTCTTCCCTGTATTTACCCATTTTGAGTTTGAAATTATCAGCAGTACCCGTAATTCGCATCGGTATTCCGAAAATCCCGAAAGGAGGCAGACCTAACCGGAATCCAAGGTTCATATGGCCATCGAGGGTAACCTGTCCTTCAAACCGCGGTCTGAATCCCATCATCTTCATCTTGGTCCTTTGGATCGTCATGACATTATTCTTGATATGTGATCTGATGGTTACCTTTTTCACCTCACCATCCTTGAGTTTTTCTTTTGAAGTCGACGCGCTTATGCCATTGAGAAGTTTAAATCCGCGAAATTTTATTTGTTCCAGAATCAATGCGCCTTCACCCGTGATGGACGGCATAATAGGTTGCATCTGTCCATTGAGTAATCCCCCCAGACGGTAATCCAAGGACACGAGGCCGTAGGCGTTCTTTGCGGAGGTCACCATCTCACGGAAGATGGGAATCTCTTTATAGGCACGCTGGATGTTAAAGCTGTCCGCTTTTACCTGATAATCAAATACGGCACGATGTGGATTTAAAGGCTTGTAATTGCCGTTCATATTCACCTTTAGTCCGGCAAGCTCAAACGTTGTGTTATGGAGAGCCAGATTACCCTCTTTTAGTAGAAGGGAGCCGTTAAAATCCTGGATGCTCATCTTCTTGTAAAGAATATTGCTGGCGGATCCCAGCACCTGAATATCCAGGTTTTTAGGTAATAGAACAACGCCTGATTCTGACGGAGACGACACTGTTATGGGTATGGGCCGATCTGCAAAAACCATAAAATCGTCCACGTTAATCCTGTTACTGTTGAGGGTAAATTGTCCTTTCAGGTTTTCATTACTGCGGGTTAGGTAATTTATGATATTGTTGAGATAACCCTTGATCGAAATGGCATTATGACCATAGCTAACCAGGAGCCGGTCAAAGTTCATTTTTTCCTGATGAAAGCGGAAATCCCCCCTTTTGATCGAAATGGGCTGAGACAACATATCTGTATGCACCTGAATATTGCCCACACGGAGATGTCCGCGGTTTTGAAGCTGCATATAGCGGCCCGCGGCAGCATCGCTCTGAAGACCTTTGAGACTGAAATCCGTGTGTATAAATCCATCTACGTTGGCACCGTCTAGAGCGAAAAACTTGTAGAGCGGGCCTAGATTGAGTTTGCCTTTGGACTGGATATCGTATCTGATGTTGTTGAAATTGCGTAGGTCTGCATTCAGAAAAAATGGTTCACCTGCAAAAGTAAAAGATACGGGTAGGATCTTAACACTTAAATCGCGTAGTGAACCTTTCTCGCTGTGTACCAAGGCTTCGATGTGTATATCTTCCATTGGAACGGGATATTCTTTCGATTTGATCCGTCCATTTTTCATCACAAAAGAAGTGTGGGTTTCCGGAAAAATATTTCGCTTGAGATCAACATGCCCTTTTGCATGTAGGCTGACGTCCACGAGCCCCGCTAGCTCGACATCGTCAATTGGGAAGAAACTCTTGATGTCAGCAAGGTTGAAAAGAGCCTGTAAGTCAGACTGTATCGCGATCTTGTTGAAATCCGAAATCGAAATATAACCCTTTATATAATTGTGAAGCGCCTGTATAGAAATATCCCGCACTGCTATAGCTGCATTTTTCATGTTTCCGTCGGAGTTCTTTGCTTCCAGATGGTATGCGATCTTGTCGAGTCCCCTAGGAAGACCCGACAGTTTGAAATGTCCGTCGGCGAGAGTATTCTTGATGTCAAAAGAGGGTATGGAAGCAATATACTCCTCTTCACGTTTTTGAAGACCGACTTTGCGGATTCCTTTGGCATAGGTTCCATTGATTTTTGCATCGAGGTCCCATCTGCCGCCAAAGGAAAACGTCGGAAACTGTAAGGAATTCGACAGCAAGTCCAGATCAAGACTACTTTTGATATCAGCGTGCAGCCTAAAGGGAGACCGCCCGGCAGCCGCCCCTTTCGCTTTAAAATAACCCGAAGCCACCTTAAAATCGAACTGGTCAAGCGTAACCTGAAGGGAATCTGTATTTAAAGAAGGGAGATTAATTTTTAGCCGCGCATTCCAATCTGTCAATGGGTTCCTGGACTGGTTGTAGGCGAGATAGCCATTATTGATCGTTAACCCAAGTGATAAATCAGGCATTTTATTGTCGTCGACAATATAATCACCGGTCAGGTTGACAAACACTTCCGAAGTGCCTTTGACAGACAGATTATCTACCCATGCGGCATAACTGTTTGGCACCAAAGAAAGCAATTCGCTTAATGTGCTCTTCTGGGATCTGAGCCTGAAATCCAAATGATATCCACGTGAAATAAAAGACAATAGACCCTTGAACTGTACCGGAAGCTTATTAATGCGGATATCATTGCGCTCAAAAAGGAAAGACAGGTTGTCTGTATTGATCTTTGTCAATAAGGTTGCGTCGATAGATTTTCTATCCACGTACAGCTCATTGTTAAAAGAAAATGAAAAAGTAGCAATTTTAGCACGCGTATTTAAATCGAATATGCTGGACATAAGATCGCCTTTGCCTTCATAGTCAAGATCTTTGGCGTCAAACCATAGCGGAATGGACCGATCTTCATAATGTACATGTGTCTTCTCCAATCTGATCAGTTGGAATGCCAGCGCGTTGCTTTCAGAATTGTCGCCCGTTTTAGAAGAGTCAGCCGACTTCGACTTGTAGATCGTGTAGTTGCTGTTGCCCAAAGAGTCCACCAATATGTTCACGGTCCCATTGCTGACGATAAACTTGTCGATGATGATTTTGGATTTAAGCAGACTAAGGAGGTCAAGACCAAAACTCACTTGTTGAGCTGATAGCAAGGTATCCTTATGGAAAGGAGCGGCCCCTTTTAATAGCACCTGGTCCATGGAGGCCGTTAAAAGCGGAAATTGGTCAAAGAAGGTTAAGCGGACCTTTTCATAGTTTAGCTCACCGTTAATATGTTCATTAACCAGCGATTTTACCTTCGCGTTTACTTGCTCTTTGAAGATATAAGGTACGGATAGTAAGCAAATAATAAAAAGTAGAATGATGCTTGCCATACCGATCGAGAGGCGTTTTGCAAGCTTAAGAAATTTCGCTTTTGACACAGTGTTGTTTTTGTGAATGCAAAAATCATAAATTTATCGATAAACAAGCATCAGTTAGCGTATTATTTTCAGGCGACTTTCATATATGTCGATTTTTACTGACATCTGCAGTCTCTTTACTGGTAAGGTTGTTTTCGCAACGCTTAAAAAAAAGTATATTTTGCCCAGCGAAATTTGTGTTTAAAAGTCAATCTCTCAGTGCCGGCTGGAGTGGAGGCCGGCGTCAGTGAAGAGAGGTCGCCAAGCTTTCAACGTTGGTAAGATCAATAAGCGTGCTATACGAATAGTATCGCGCAGTTTCGATTGGTAGCTGCGGATTCCTAGTTTTCCACATGATGTTAACAACTATGTTTAAAACATAATATGGGTTATTCACAGCACTTATCAACATGATGTTGATAACTTTTCTTTTTTGCCTTCTTTTTCCTCTTCTTGTTCTTGTTGAACCAGATGATATAACCGGTTACTGGCAGGGAAGCACAACAAAGGCTTGCCATAAATGCGATGATCTTAGTCCCCATGCCACCTATACTTCCGGTATGGATGTCAAAGTTAAGTGCGCTAAGCTTGTCCCCATACCGTAATTGCGAACTTGATTTGATCTCCTTAAGACTGCCTTCCTTTTTGTCAAAATACAGCCAGTCAAATACGCCACTTCGCGTTTCATATCTTCTGACCTGAATGTCCATTTCCCGTACGGTATCTTTTTTTAGTCGGATAGAGAGCATTTCGGCTTGTGGATATTGCTGTAGACTGTATACGAGAGCATTGTCCTGAACGTTTAGGTACGGCGCTGGTAGCGCGGTTGAAGTGTGCTTTTGTTGTACGCGTTCTTTCGTTTGTAGCAGATTAAATGCTGCAATATAGTTTTTTTTGAATGCTGGAAAGGCAAAGACAAGCCCCGTGATTGCGAAAACCAGAGCAAAAAACAGACAATAAAAACCTACAACATTATGGAGGTCATGGTTGAGGCGTTTCCATTTGACCTTGGTGTCAATCCAGAAGCTTCGGCGTAAATTTTTGCCTTTCCATTTCTTCGGCCACCAAAGTACAACTCCACTCAACAGAATAAGCACAAATAGTGCTACCGACCAGCTGACTAGGGTATGTCCATATTTTTTGCCGAGCAATAGGTTGAGATGAAGTTGTAACACCAGCTGAAAGAACTCTGTCTTGGCATCTTCCACCTGTTGTACGCTGCCGGTATAAGGATTAACGAAGACGCGTTTATAGTAGATGTAGTAGTTCCAATGGCCAAAGGCGCTGTCATCTGTTTTCATGGCGCGGAAGACCCAGGTACGATCTTTGGCTGGGTATAGATCCACCCGCGTTATTTTCTGTCCCTTTTCAAGACTATGTTGCGCGCTGGAAAGGAGGGTGCTAAGTGGCAGAGGAGACGCTGTCTGCACAGTATCCTTTATAAAATACTTTTCAGGGTAAGCCCATAATTTGAGCTCATCCTGAAAAGTGTATACACATCCCGAAAGGCTTAAAATAAGCACAATAATTCCGGTAATAATGCCTAGCCATTTATGTAACCAGAGGATGCTTGATTTTATCATCTAAAACTTATAGTTAACGTTGAATGATGCCAGCATACCCTGTCCTTTTACGTATTCTTCATTTAATGCACGGTATTGGCTAACGACAGGGTAGTAGTTCTTGTTGAAAAGGTTTTCTATTCCCATTCCTAACGACCATTGTCTGTTGAGCTGGTAGTTTGCATTGAGATTAAAGAGGTCGACCTGCTTTACTGGACCTTCACTGTTTTTATATACACCTTTGTCATTGGGCAAGAAACGGTCACGGGAGCCTGTGTGTACCCAAAATAGCTGGACATTCAAAGGTTTTATGGGCGTAAAATAGATATATCCTGTTGCTTTGACAGGTGATATTCGTGAGCCGTTGAGGTAGGATTTAGTGCCGTCTTCTTTTTTGGACTTTCCTTCTACATAAGCATAGGTACCACCGACAGTAAGTTGGTGGCTGATGGTTGCACTGAGCGCAATCTCATATCCATAAACATCTTCTGGAAGACGTTGGGGCATCAGGTATCCGCCAATGTCCACAAGTTCTACGCCCATCTTTGAGGTGCTGTAGAAATAAGATGCAGCCAACTGGAAAATACTGTAGTTGCTCGAGAATCCTACTTCGTAGTTATTGGTAATTATGGGGTCTGTTTTCAGGCTGTCGAGATCGTTATCCGTTGCTCTGCGCACGATACGGCCGAGCTCATTGATCGCAAAACCCTGCGAAAAACTGATGAAGGGATTAAAAAACGCATACTTATTGTAACGGAGTCCAGCATTGAAGGTGGCACCTTTGTAGGGAATTTTACCGCCTTTTACAGCTATGCTTCCTTCATTGTTGGGACCTGTTGCGATTGTGTTGAAATCTTTGATCTTGACAGTGGCGTTTTCATAACGGACGCCACCTTTGAAAATCAGGTTTTCAATAAAGTCAATCTTGACCTGCGCATAGGGGGCCACGTTAAGCATATTCATATGGGGAATATAGACACGGCCGTCGGTCAGGTTCTGATCAGTGACATCGTTTAAAAGGTCCAGTCCATAAGTGACGTCAGCAGCATATCCCAATAGGTTAAAGGGGGTATTGAGGTTGAGGCGTAGACCCTTTTTCTCCGAGTTGATCTGCGTCTGCCCAGGGCCGTACCAGGCGGACGCTTTCTCTACATAACGATTCATGGACCGGAATGTATTGTAATAGGCGGACGCAACCAGTGACGTAGAACCAAGTAGGTTGTTTTTCGCATAGGTCAGCATAGCGTTGTGGTTGTATGGCGTTCCGGCGGGTTTTCCGGGATCGTCGCCTCTCACACCGATCGTTGGCTTTTGCCCATATATACCGGTCTGGCTAATGTATCGATTGTGCTGGTTACTCCGGTAAAAGTTATAAACCGCAGAAATGTTGGAGCTGCTGTCAATATTGTAACCGGCTTTGAGGAATGCATTGTACTGATAGGTATTGGAAAGCGCGTCAGTCTGACCGAGTGGTACGCCATCGCCATCGCGCTGAAGTCCCACATAATCGGCAGATGCGCTGACGGTATAATCCCATCTGTTTTTGCGGCCAAATAAGGTCTGTGCAGCGCGATATCCCATGGTTCCGGCGCTGTTGACCGGATTGAAGGTTGTCCTTAAGCTGGTGATGCCCTGTATCGGCGCAGCATCTTTAGCGGGCTTGCGGGTGATGTAATTGATGATTCCGCCGGCCGAGCCATTGCCATAGATGGACGTTGCACCTTTGATCACTTCGACGCGTTCAATAACACTGGGGTCTATCGTTCGTAGATCGCGCTGTCCGTTCATCAGCGGTGTAGACTGCGGGATACCATCGATTAGTACCAAAACAGATCGGCCTCTCAGCGTCTGCCCCGAGTTGGTAGCTTTATTGGTTGAAGTTCCCAAGCCTGGAACCGTATTGCCCAAGATGCTCGAAAGATTGGTGCTGATCTGACTTTGTGCTTCAATTTCCTTGGTGGTCAGGATTGAAACAGACGAGGGAACCGTAGAAATGCTCTCCGGTTTACGACCGGCTGTAACGATGATCTCATCCAAGGTTTGTCTCCCGTCTAATTGAAATAAAATCGGGCTTTTGACCGTATCCAGTAGTACGGTTTTCTCCACTGGAGAATATCCTGCATAAGAGACACGGAATTGCAAGTATTCCCCAGATGGCAGCTTGTTTAATTTGAATTGGCCATTTTGATTGGAATAGCCGATATTTTTCCCATTTAGTCTGATGTTGGCCTGAGCGACAGGTTGATTATCGGTATTTTTTACAATCAGTGATAATTCTTGTGCAATTACCTGCATATTCAGCAAGACAAGCATACTACCGGTGAACATCTTAATGCATGTTCTGTTTTTCATAGCAGTTTATTTAGATCAATTATAAATTGATGCAAATATAGAACATTTATGTTTTAACATCTAAAAAATGATTTTTTTTTAGACAACTCTTTCAACGGAAGGAAATTAATGAAAATAACTGCTGCAGTGGCCCGGACGGTATTCGCCACCGGATCGGAGTCCGCCGTACTCCTGTTATATGTTATGGAGTAAGCCTAGGATGGTTAGTCCCGGGCATTACTTTGAAGCTGGCAGGAAATAGAAGACACAAGTCAGTCAAGGTCTATATTGTCGGCCAGAAAATCGAAATATTTGGGCGGCTCTTCTTCAAAAATCTCTTTTCCTTCCATCATATAGGCGCGAAGTAAATATTCCTGAGCCGCTTCCGTATCTGCGGATTCGAGGTAACACTGTCCTAGACGCAACATAATAAACGGGTTTTCGTAGGCATTTTCGATAATATTCCTTTTGGCATTCTCAAAGTGCTGGAGGGCATTTTGGAAATCGCCCTGTAGGAAAAAAGCATCGCCAATGGAGGCCTCTAGCCAAAGGCTTTCGGCATGCAAATGCTGGGGTTGGGGTATTAGATTTAAAGCTTCGTTCCAGATACGGATGGCTTCCTGATAATTACCCTGATCACAAAATGCGTTGCCATCTTCGCTGAGCTGATCGATTTTGTCGAGTATTTGATCGTCCATAATATGTACTTTGGGGTATTATACGAAGTTATGAAAATATAGTAATAAACAAACCCCTGAAAATATTAAATTCAGGGGTTTGCACTTAAAGCGGATTTAATTATTTGCGGTATTCCACCAGATTTTGGTGTTTATAACGTCGTCTCCTTGTTGGGCTAAAGAAGCCTGATAATTTGTTTTATTGGTGCTTTGCTCTTTGAGCGGATAGACTAGACGGCTAGGGATCGTATTGCCGACTTCAGGCTCAAATGTATAAGTAACGGGTTTGCCTTCCACCGTGCCGCTCCAGGTCACATCACCCTTTTTGATCAGGAATAATGGGTAGCCTGTTCTTCTTATCTCCGACCAAGCTTCTATACTCTGATTGAAAAGTGCCAGATATTTTTGCGAAAGTACATTTTCTTTATTGGCGGAAGGTAATTTACTTATATAAGTGTCTACATCCTCTTGTGATACGCCCCATTTTTCCAAAGAAGCACGAACGCCATTTTCATAGTTAGTTTGATCCCAACTGTTATTTTCAGCTAGAATAAATGCGATTTCTGCGTATTCCAAAAGTACCTCGCCATAGTCCGCAGCATTAATAGCATCGCTTGGTAGCGATATTTTATCAACAGGGAAGAGATTACCTGCAGACAAAGGTAATCCATAGGGCTGCCCGATGAATTTTCCGTCTGCAGCAGGTTTAGCGAATTTAGATAGCCTTGGATCTGCAATCTTAAACGGACCGCGGATACCCTGCAATGTCTCCACAAGAACATTGGAAATCGCAAAATCCTTTCGATTAGCTGTTACTGTAGCACGGAATAAAGGTGCTTCATGAGGTGATGTTTTCGAATATTTAAATACCGCATTATCATCATTCGAAGTAAATATACCTTTTTTTATAGCGTCTGCCATATGTGTTGTCGCCAAGGCTGCGTCTTTACCTTTGATGCGGTTGGCAACACGTAAACGCAAAGAGTTTGCAAATTTTGCCCAACGTTCATTGGATCCCTTATAGAGAATATCTGCCGATCCAAAAGTATTGCCTGTTGGGTATTTAAGCAAGGTATCAGCAGCTTGCTGTAGTTCGTTGAGGATATCTTTATAAATTTTCTCCTGCCTAGCGTATTTTGGAGTTAAATTATCTGGTTCTTGCTGCAGCGCTTCAAAGTCAGGATCTTTATTGCCGTACGATTCGTAGGGAATGTTGCCAAACACGTCTGTTAAGGATTGAAAGGCATATGCTTTAAGAATTCTGGCAATAGCAATCTGATTAGCGTTGGTGCCAGCGGTACCGGCAGCTGCAATTGCTTTAGTGCTCTCGTTGGAATTGAGTTTAACGATCTCATTTAAATTGTTGAGAGCCCTGTAAGTGGCTGTCCAGTAATTGTCAGAATAGCTAGTGGGGATCTGGTAGCGCGATTGATCAGTATAGATATTCTGGCTGAAGTACTGAGCAAATAGTTGGGCTCCCCTTAAGCTGATCTCTTCACTACGCAAGGCATTAACTAATTGTTTTTCAGCAGTCACTAAAAGCGTTGGTGTAGTTACAATTGCCGGACGATTGGGATCGGTATTGATATCCGCAAAGGTCTCTTTGGAGCAGGAGGCTGCAACAGATGCCAAGCTGAGGAAAGAAATATATATTATATTGGACAGTTTCATTTTTTTAGAATTTAAAGTTTACATTAAAACCATAAGTAATCGGTAGGGGGATATTACCTCCTTCAATGCCCTGAACATTGCCACCACTAGAGGTGAATTCAGGGTCTATATACTTGCTTTTGGTATAGATGTTCCAAAGGTTACGACCGTATACATTAACACCCATATTTTTAACGACCTTGGAGTTTGCGAAATTAAAATTATAACCCAGTGTAACTTCTCTAAGCTTCACATAAGTCGCGTCGAAAATAGAAAACGTTGTCGGACCATTGTACTCGTTGCGCGCCCATTGCTGTGCGGTGATATTTGTTGTATTTGGCTGAATGTCTGTTACGTCATAGCTGCCGTCGCTGTGGAAGACGACATTCCCTTTTACACCATCGAGCACGACCCCCGTTTCGCGAATATTGTTTGCGGCTGTTTTGTCTAGTATACCCGCATACATACCAACTTTATATGTTTGTGAGAAAAATTTACCTCTGACACGGCCAGAAACTAGAAAGCCAAGATTGAAGTTTTTATAATGGAACGTATTTTGGAAGCCAAAGGTAAAGTCGGGCATGATCGTTCCCAAGGGTACTAATTGGGAAGTTTTCATGTAAGTACCATCTGCTTGTACGACGCGTTGGCCGTCCGGCGCATATACAAAGTCGTAACCTAAAAACTGGCCGTAGGATTCTCCTTCGCGAGCAACCAATTGAACTAATGAGCTACTGAGATTCAATGTATTGACTTGATCGTCTAGCTTAACGACTTTATTTCTGTTTTTTGCCCAGTTAATGGTTGCATCCCACGAGAAATTTTCATGTTTAATCGGAGTTCCATTGAGTACGATTTCAATTCCTTTGTTATTAACTTTACCCGCATTTAACCATTTGTATTCATAGCCAAAGGAGGATGATACCGGAACTGGAAGGATCTGATTTCTCGAATTGTTGTTATAATAGGTGATATCCAGTCCTAGTCTGTTTTTCAGCAGTTGAACGTTGAGTCCAGTCTCCAAGGAACGTGTACGTTCTGGACGTAGCTTATCGTTGGGTTTTTGTGCAGGCAAGGTATACGACGGGTTGCCTTCGTAAGATTGTTCTGCCTCATATACTTTCGTAAGCTGGTAAGGTTCTGTGTCGTTTCCAACATCTGACCAGCCCAGTCTTAATTTACCGAAACTCAACCAAGAAAGTTCTTTTAATGCATCTAAATTACTGAATACAAAACTACCTGCTAATGATGGATATGCATAAGACCAGGCTGTAGCTGGCAAAGTGGAAGACCAGTCGTTTCGAATTGTCGCATCAACATACAGCAGGTCATTATAACCTAATGAAGCACTGCCGAAAACAGATGCAATGCGTTTGTGATATTTATAGTTATCTATTCGAACAGAATTTGCATTTTTCAAATTATAGTAGTTCGGGATAATCAGGCCACCTTGTGTAATAGCATAATTATTTTGCCAGCTTTTGTCTCTGATGTTAGCTCCAGCGAAAGCGACGAGTGAGAATTTGTTCCAATTCTTTTTTGCCGTCGCCATAAACTCATAATTATATTCATTCAGTTTATTATTAGTTTCCTCATATTGAGAGGCACTACGGGAGTAAACAGCGATACGATCCTGTGCCTGAAATGAATAAATATCGCCATGTACCTTGGCGCCAAGTTTTAGCCAGCTATTTACATCGTATTCTAAACCAATATTTCCATAAAAACGATCTCTCTTGTCCTCCAAATAAGATTCATAAGCTGACCAATATGGGTTGTCAATAAAACGGGTTGCCTCTGCTGCTGGTGTATTTTGCCAACCGGTACGGTTCCAGGCTAAAGGCGTTCCATCGGCTCTCTTGTAATTCTCTAATATTTTGTAATCCACTTGCACGGCCCCCCATTGGAATGCTTCTAGGATAATATTTCTATTAGACGCACCTGTCCACGGCCGGCCTAAAGACGAGTTGCGGATATAATTCAAATTGGAAGTCACTTTCAATCGGCCTAACTGCGTCCCCCCGGAGAAATTGAGTGAATTTCGGGACAAGTGCGAATTTGGGGTAGTCCCTTTGACATTTTTATTTGTGTATGAAAACCGATAATTCGTGTTCCCACTGTTACCTGCAATGGCAATATTATTTGTATTAGCTATACCAGTGCGGAAAAAATAACTGACGTCATTTTTTGGATAAAGCCAAGGTGATGGTTTGAGATAGTTAGCCTCATCTTCAGGATTCAGATTATACCAATGAAGGACTGGCGTACCATCAAGCTTGGGCCCCCAACTCTCGTCTGCGGCATAATCTACTAGCTTGAAATCGGTACCATTTATAGTTTGGGTCTGGAAAGACGTGGAATAGCCTTGTCCATAGAGATGTTGTCTTTTGGGCAGCCGAACAACGTTTTCAAAGTCTATACCTGTATTCAGTGCGATTTCTACTTTTTCGCCTTTTGACGCACGTTTGGTTGTAATCATGATAACGCCATTGGCAGCTCTCGAACCATAAAGCGCTGCAGCTGTAGCGCCTTTTAGCACGGATATATTGTCTATGTCGTCGGGGTTGATGTCCTGAATCATATTACCAACATCTTTTCCGGCACTACCGTTAATCGTTGAGCTGGAGTTGAAATCTGTATTATCTATAGGAGTTCCGTCAACGACATATAATGGCTGATTGTTTCCCGAGATGGATGTAATACCCCGGAGCAACACAGAGGAAGATCCTCCCATATTACCGCCAGAAGTGGTTATCTGAAGACCAGCTACTTTTCCCGATAACGAGCTAAGGGCATTTGTTGGTCTCGTTTGCAATTCAACCGATTTCACTTCCTGAACTGCATATCCCAATGATTTTTTCTCGCGGGAGATTCCTAAGGCGGTTACCACTACTTCATCTAATTGGGCATTGGTCGGTAGTAACTGAACTGTCGTCAGCCCATTGGGATTGGTCTGTACAATTTTAGACTCAAAACCCACATATTGGACCTGTATATTCAATGAGCTCCCATTGGAAGGAAATTCGAATAAACCGTTTGCATCTGTCTGAACTTGTTTTTTACTGACCGTTTCGGTGACGGTTGCACCCTGAATAGGACTGTTGTTGTTGTCAACCACTTTTCCTTTTATGGTAGATTGCGCGTATAGCGCGCTTGAACTTAGGCATAGCGCAGCCATTACGACAAAATTTATGTTATTTTTTGCCATAGTTAATTATGAATAATGAATTGCTATTATATGTACGGAAAGGTTGTCGGAGATATTTAAATGTTTACCTGCAAAACATCTCCTTTGGACATTCGTTTTTCAAGCATAAGTAGTGTGTCTAGTTTAATGTGTTAAAAAATGTTAATGCAAATATATTAAATCTACCTGATAACTATACTTTGTTTTTGTTTTTTTTGTAATATTTAGGTCAGAATAGGCTTCAACAGCAATTGCACAAAACGGACAAGGATAAAAAGGATTTTAAAAGAACTTCTACAATACTATGTTGACGAAATCAGACTTAGATGAACTGTTTTCTTTTGGTCAACGCCGCATCAAACTCTGACTTTCTTCGTGCTGACATCGGGTGGCCATCGTTTTTTCATCGGGATTTCATCGGGTTGGCTCGATGAAATCCCGATGCCGTCCCGATGAAATCCCGATGAAAGGTAGAAGTTGGTCGGAAGTTGGTCCGAAAATAATAGGAAAAAACCGTCTTGGCCATCCTTCATTTTGATCAGCGGTCGATATTGACTCGATAAATACCTTCGGCTTCTTTATCGTCAAATTTTTGTATTTGCGCGGCAAGTTTCTTTTTCATCATTTTGACAACATCCGAGTAAGCTGGGTCTTTGTATACATTTTGGAGTTCATGAGGATCTTTGTTCAGGTCAAAAAGTTCCCAGTTTTCAACGCGTTTATAATACCTAATCAGCTTGTAACGATCATCCCTGACCCCAAAATGGGGACTCACGGTATGTTCCCCGTTCTCAAAATAGTGATAGAACAGAACTTTGCGATGTTCCTCTTTGTTATTTTTTAGGACGTGAACGAACGATTCGCCTTGCATGTCTTTCGGTTTTTTGACAGCGGCCAGTTCTAGAAGTGTGGGGGCAATGTCGGCGTTGACAATTTTCGCATCAATGACTGAATGCTGAGGCAACAGGGCAGGATACCGCATTACCATTGGCGTACGAAAAGACTCTTCGTACATCCAGCGTTTGTCAAACCAACCATGTTCGCCCATATAAAATCCTTGGTCCGAGAGGTAGATCACAATTGTATTTTCAGTGAGAGATCTTTTATCCAGATAATCAAGCACTTTGCCAATGTTACGGTCCATAGACTGAGCCGTATTGAGATAATCGACCATATAGCGTCTGAATTTCCATTCCGCCAGCTGTTTTCCTGTTAGTTTATCTTGCTTCAGTTGTTCAAATATCGGACGGTAATACGCTATATAGCTGTCTTTCTGGGCTTGGTTCATCCGTTTGAAATTACCATCAGCCATCATGTCTTCCAGTGATTTGAACATTTTCAGATCATAGCCCATTTGCAAATCCTTGTCTATGGACATTTCCTGTAACGCTGCTGCCTGCCTACTTTGGTAATTATCATGGAAGGTTGTCGGTAAGCTAAAATGGACAGAATCATACGTGCCAAAGTCTTTTGGATCGGGCATCCAGGTACGATGTGTAGCCTTATGGCCGATGACCAGGCAGAACGGCCGGTTCGCATCTACCGTGTCCATCCATCGGATTGCTTTTTCAGTAACAATATCTGAGACATACCCTTCGGTGCGTTTACGGCCCTGTTTGCTGATAAAATCTGGATTGAAATATGTTCCTTGACCGACAAGAATATCATAATAATTGAAACCCTGTAGTTTGTCGCCCAGGTGAATCTTGCCTACCCATGCCGTTTGATAACCGACGTTTTGGAGCTGTTTCACAAAAAGATCCTGATGGAAGTCGAATTCGGAGGTTTCATTATCCTTAAAACCATTTTTATGGCTGTATTTACCGGTCAACAATGTCGCCCGTGCTGGGCCGCAGATGGAGTTGTTGACAAAGGTGTTTTTAAATATTGCACCACCCGCAGCAATACGGTCAATTTGTGGTGTTTTTCCGTATGTTGAGCCATAGGCACCAATTGTCTGGTAAGCATGGTCATCGGAAATGATGATGACGATATTTGGTCTTTTTTGTGCAGAAGCATTTTTTACGATCGGCAGTGTAAGTAATACAAATAAAAGCGATTTCAGTTTCATTACCCGGATTTTAAAAGGTCAGTTTATCATGCTAAATTAACAAATATATGTATTACATAAAACGACTAATAAACAAAATTGCTAACGCGCAAATAATAATAGCTCTAGTAGCTCATCTGTTAGAAGACGGACATACTTCCGAGCATTTCGTCTTTAGCTCCGATAGGCCTACCCTGTTCATCCGAACCTCACCGCAGCGATACCAAACAAGGGTGTGAGCTATTCTGGAAAACTGTTGGTAGATCGGGAAATAAACTGTTGTCGGTAGCTTATCTTACATGTTGTGCAATAACATTACTTGTGTGGATAAGCATTAATAAGACTTTATCCAACGGATTTCTTATATACAAAAAGACGTTGATAGTGATTGTCTAAATGTTTTCGCATGGCATTGCGAAAAACTTCCGCATTGCCTACTTTCAATATATCTACAAGGCCCCGATGGGAGATAAAGCTCTTTGACGTGCTTGGGCTTGTCAATAAACCGCTACTGTGAACATATTGAAAAACAGGTAGTAACATGTTCTGAAAATCTTTTAAAATCGTGTTCCCTGTGATTTCATAAAGTTTTCCGTGAAAAGCAACCTCGGTTTCAATGTCGAAAATTGTGTTATCGGCGTTTAATGGCTCTTTAGCCACAATAGCCTCCAGCTCTTCAATATCTTTTTCCTGTATATGTTCAAACAATATATCAGCCATACCGACCTCCAGTACCATGCGCATCTCAAAAAGATCCTGCAGGGTCTTGTTTTCCATAATGGTCGGATAAAGGGATTTGCGTAAGGGTTTGATAAGATCCGGACTGGTTAGCACTGCTCCTCTGTGTTTTTTGGATTCGACCAGTCCGACCATACGTAATCTCAGCATCGCCTCACGGACAACAGTGCGGCTTACGCCAAGCGTTTGCGCCAGCTCCATCTCCTTTGGTAGAGCATCCCCGACTTTTAGCCCTTGACTGACAAAGAGATTAATGATTTCTTTCTCCGCACGGTCTACTAGTGAAGAAGTATCAATGGTTTTTAGGTGTTCAGTTAAAGAAGGATTTAATTCCATATGTGTTACATGTAGCGCATTAGGCACTGTAATACAAAGATAGTTAATTAAAATCAAAAATATGTTATACATAATGTAAATATAATTTGTTTTTTGCTTTTATAATTTTATATATTTGCATATATGTAATACTTAATACAAACCAATATGTATTCAAACCTAAAATTACGATCCCTGTTAACGCTGTCTGTTCTGGCAGGCCATATGTTAGTGGCCCAAGCTCAGGATCATTCAGTGAAAGGGAAAATCACAGATGCAAAGACGGGGGAATCGCTTAGCGATGTGAACATCAGAATCAAGGGAACCAACCAATCGTTAAAAACGCATGCTGATGGAACCTTTATAATCACGACCAATCCAAATACGACCTTGGTCATTACTTCAACGGGCTATAAGCCTTTTGAAATAGCTATTGGACAGCTCCGACAATTGGATATTAAACTTGAATCAAAAGTCGAACAAATGGATGAGATTGTTGTGGTGGGATACGGGAAGATGAAGAAATCCAATTTGACAGGCTCCGTTAGCCGTCTGGATAAGAAAGTGCTTGAAACTGGAGTCCGTTCTAATCCAGCTTCTGCCTTAGCTGGTACTGTACCCGGCATTCGGGTTCAACAGACTTCGGGAAGACCGGGGGCTGTTCCCACAGTTGTACTCCGAGGTGGAACAACATATGGGGGAGGAGGTGCACCATTGGTCATTGTTGATGGGTTAATTCGAAATGGATTTAATGATATCAATCAAAATGATATTGAATCTATCGACGTATTAAAAGATGCTTCGGCCACAGCAATATATGGTGCAAGGGCAGCAAACGGTGTCATATTGATAACTACGAAAAGAGGAAAAGAGGGGATTTCCAACATTACTATTTCGTCTAAAGTGGGTGTCAATAAATTGAATATGCCTTTTGATTTCCTAGATGCAAAAGACTATCTGTACTGGAGCCGAAAAGGCGTTCAGGTGTCTGGACAATATCAACCATCTCAATTGAATCAACTGACTAGCGTTGGTCCCTTCGGTACAGGTAATAAATATAAAGACGATAAAGGAAACATCCTGGACGGTAATATGACGAGCAATGCCGTATGGAGTACAATGTTCCTTGATGATACCAATCGTGAATTACTTCAGCACGGCTGGCAAACAATGGTTGATCCGGTTACGGGAAAGGAGCTGTTATTTAAGGATTTTGATTACGCAAAGTATGCGCTCCGCAATGCAAGTCTGACACAAGATTATAGTATAGCATTACAAGGAGGGAATGACAAAGGTAAATACTATGGAAGCGTCGGAAAATACAACGAAAAGGGAATGCCAATTAATACCTTTTATGACCGGACGACTTTCATACTGAACGGCGAGTATAGGATTAAACCTTGGCTGCATTCTCTTTCGAGTGTAAATTTCGCGTACACAAAATGGCGGGATGCCATTAACGGTGAAGGTAATTATATGACCCGCGCATTGGGAGCTCCGCCAACAATGCGCGGCACTAATGCTAACGGAGATCTGCTTGTTGGCCGTGATTATCTAGATGGAAACCCACTGGTAAATGATGATAAATTTATCCGGAAAAACCTAAATCAAAAACTTACACTTACTCAGGCGTTTACTATTGATTTTGCAAGAGACCTTAATTTGCGTATAAGCGGAAACTGGTTTTTTAATCAATCAACCGTAGAGTCTTTTAATAAGGATTATCTCGCGAGCCCGGGCAATTATGTGCGGACACGCAACTCTTCGGCCTCTTATGACAAGATATATAACCAAACTTACAATGCGGTCTTGAATTACAAACCGGTTATCGATAACTCTCATCACATTGACGTGATGCTGGGCTCGGAATTTTTCGATACGTATAATAATGGATTTTCGGCAGCTGGAAGTGGGGCTCCTACGGACGATTTTATGGATCTAGGATTAACGAGCCCTGAGGCAAATAAACGAAGTATTGATTCTTACCACGATCGCCAGCGTATTATGTCTTATTTTGGACGTGTAAACTATGATTATAAAGAAAAATATCTTTTGACGCTAACGGCCCGTCGCGACGGTTATTCAACACTATTAAATAACAGATGGGGAACTTTTCCTGGTGTCTCAATAGGCTGGGCTTTGCACAATGAGGATATCTTGAAGGAGTATTTAGGCTCAACAAAATTGTTAAACACCTTAAAATTGCGGGCGAGTTATGGGGGAAATGGTAATGTCAGCGGGATAGGTTCATATACGCTCCAAGGTTCCTATGGCACGAATAAATACGACGGTCAGGTAGGGTATACCATGTCAACGCTATCTATTCCCAATTTAAAATGGGAAAGTCTGATCACAAAAGAAGTAGGACTAGAGGCGAGGATCTTAAACAGAATGGACTTCAGTTTTGCTTATTATCACAGAACTACAAAAGATAAAATAGCAAACTTAACCCTACCCGCTTCAGCAGGTTTTACAACGATTACGACCAATAATGGTGACATGCAGAATCAGGGGATCGAAATCGGATTGAATTATCAGGTGCTACGGAAAAATGACTGGGACCTGAGTTTTAACTGGAATACAGCCTATAACAAAAATAAGATATTGAAATTGCCATTTAACGGTGTTGAAAACAATAGGCAGGGCGGTTTGCAAGTTTACGATCCGAAAACCAGAGAGCTAGTTTGGGTAGGTGGTTATCAAGAAGGACAAGACCCTAACGTAGCTTTTGCTTATGAGGCCATTGGGATCATTCGTACACAGGAGCAACTAGATAATTATGCATTGCAGTTGAAAGATCTTATTGGGGCAAGGACGTTGGTGCATCCGGATGTTTATAATGCAATGTCGAGCAGTGAGAAAAACTTACACTACCCGTTGGCCTTGGGAGATGTTATGTGGAAAGACGTAAATGAAGATGGGATTATCAATTCCTATGACAGGGTATATATGGGAAATACTCTTCCAAGGTGGACCGGAGGTTTTGGAGCGGCCTTGCGCTGGAAAGATATCAGTTTTAGCACCCGCTTTGACTATGCATTGGGCTATGTCGCCTATGATGGACCGAAAGCTTGGTTTTTAGGGATGATGCAGGGAACATTTAACACCACCACAAGTGTATTTGATACATGGACTCCGGACAACCCGAATGCTCAATACCCCACCTATTATTGGGCAGATCAACTTTTTAAAAATAATACCAGCAGAGAGAGCAGTATGTTTTATAATAAAGGGAACTATTTGGCATTTCGGGAGGTCAATCTCTCCTATCGTTTACCTAAGTCTATCGCTCAACGAATAAAGATGGAGGATCTTAGCGTATCCGTGACGGGGCAAAATTTACATTATTGGTCAAAAAACACCTTATTTTCACCAGAGAGTGGGAGTGTAGGGCAAAATGGCGGAGGTTATCCTCTTCCACGGACCTTTATCCTTGGTCTTCAGCTAACCTTTTGATTTTCAATTTTAACAATAAGTTTATTTAGTACAAAGTTCAGAGACGAGTAAATCTGATAGAAAAAATTAAACGGATGAAAAAGATACTTATATACATAGGCTTCGCAATTTCTTTGTTTTCCTCATGCAAAGAAATTGATTTGGATCTCATTCCAGAGGATTATTTCGCCAGCGGAAGCTTTTGGAAAAACAATGAGCAGGTAGCTGGAGCAATGCTTGGACTTCATAACCAGCTTCGTGGACAGCAGCAAAATTTATGGAATCTGGGTGAATTGCGTGGTGGAACTTTGCGAGATGGTACTAGTTTTACGGGGACAGCGTCGTTGAACGCTGCGGGGATAATCACACAGGATATCCGTGAAAGTTCGCCGGGAATCTCCAGTTGGGCGGGTCTTTATGGCCCAATATTCCAGGTTAATAACTTTATTTATCAAGTGGAGAAGGCCGACTATCTGACCGATACACAAAAGGGGTATTATCTGGGGCAAGCTTACGGACTACGGGCTTTCTATTATTTTTATCTGTTTCGTACATATGGTCGCGTCCCTTTAGTTACGGAACCACAGGCAGCAGTAAACACGCCCTCGTCGGCAGAAGAAGCCTATAAGGCCAGAACCGAAACTGAAAAAGTGACCTTAGATTTCATAAAGTCGGAAGTGGACAGATCAGAAAAATCGTTTGCTGGAAGTTATGAAACAAAGAACCAGAAAGCGCAATGGTCACTGGCTGCCACGTTAATGTTAAAAACGGAAGTCTACCTATGGTCGGCTAAAGTAGGAGTGGATGGAATGGCTCCAGAAAATGTTGCCGGTGATTTGAAACTGGCGAAGGCAGCAGTAGAAAGCGTGATGTCGAGATATGCGTTGGCCAGCAGCTTCTCCGAGCTGTTTCAGTCTGCTAGCATGCCATCGATGAAGGGTAATTCAGAAATAATTTTCACGATTCGCTATTTGAATGGTGAGGCTACTTCTTTCTTCAATAACTTTATTTATGCCGCAAGCGATGATCTGACAGGCTACGTGGACGACAAAGGGCAGAGTATTCCTAAAGATCCTCTGCAAGCCGGGTCTACGGGAATAATTCGCTATGAATACAAAATCGATCTTTACCGCCTATTTGATAAGGAGGATACAAGAGCGAACGCAACCTTTCTCAATTTTAATAAAGGGAACACATCTGCTATTGTATTTAAAAAGTTTTTGGGTACGTTGATTGATGGTGTCCGTAGCTATTCGGATGATTATCCTATTTATCGCTTGGCCGAAGCGTATCTGCTGTTGGCAGAAATCAAAAATAAACTGGGAGAAGATCCGACCGCTGAAATTATGGCCGTCAGAAACCGTGCTTACGCTGGTAAAGCCCCCGTGTTTACTAAGGGGAGCTTCGAAGCAAACGAACTGGCAATTTTTTATGAACGTACAAAGGAATTTGTCTCTGAAGGTAAACGATGGTTTGATTTAAGACGGATGCAAGATGGTCAGGGAAAGTCTTTAGTGTTTCGTAAAGACCTGAATCTGGTCGGTGTCTTAGAACAAACAGACGGTCAAAAACACAAGGTCTTGTGGCCAATAGATTTAGGTACACTGACGGCTGATCCAAAGCTGACTGGCCATCAAAATCCGGGTTATTCAGGTACATAATACAGTAATCCCGCCTCGGATGATATCAGACGGGAAGCAAATACATAGAATTATTTATCAAATCAAAACATATATCATGCTAATGCAAAAAATATCGGGATTAATAGCTGCACCATTTACTCCTTTCGATGAGTCGGGAGAACTCAATCTTGCGCTGATTCCAGCATATTACGATATGCTAAAAAAAAATAAGGTAACAGGTGCTTTCATCTGCGGCTCTACGGGGGAAGGGGTATCGTTGACGTTTGACGAGAAGGTCGCTGTAATGACAGCTTGGGCAAGCCTCACAAGCACTGACGCGGAATTTACATTAATGATGCTCTTAGGCGGAACCAATATCAAAGAATGCCAGCAGTTGGCCCGACTGGCAGAACAGGTAGGAGTGGATGCTGTTTCGTTTACTTCACCATCTTATTTCAAGCCGGCAAATGTGGATCAGCTGGCAAAATGTTGTGTCGAAATAGCGGGCGCCTCCCCTCGGACAGCTTTCTATTATTATCATATTCCGGTGCTGACCGGGGGAAATTTCCCGATGATCGAATTATTAAAAAAAATTGATGGTGTAATACCCAATTTCAGAGGCATTAAGTATACACACGAAGATTTCATGGATTTCTTAAGTTGTATGAATTTCGCGGAGCGGAAATATGATATGCTTTGGGGAAGGGATGAAAACATGCTGTCGGCATTAGTATTGGGTGTCAAAGGTGCCGTCGGAAGTACGTATAACTACGCGGCGCCGTTGTATCTACGGCTGATGGAGGCCTTTGAAGCAGGTGATCTCGAAAAAGCAAATGCACTGCAGCAACAATCAATTGACATGATATCGTTGTTGGGCAAATATGGTGGCATTGCTGTTGGAAAGGCTTTTATGAAGTTGATTAGCTTAAATTGTGGCGAATTCCGGCTACCCGTGAAAAATATGTCCATAGAGCAGTTCGCACTTTTTAAAGCAGATGTTATGAAGCTTGGCTTTCAGGACTTTGCTGCACATGGGTGTGATAAACCGGAGGATGGTAGGTAATACAGGCGCTCATGCAGCAGGAGAACAAACGGCTGGCCAAGCTGGCCAAAAATAGATCATTATGACAAAACAAAATTGGATGACGATTGTAGCAGGAATATTGATGGTAAGCAGTGTTTACGGGCAGACCGGCCGTTTGGAATGGCATCGTTCTATTGACCTGCCCGCAAGGCAGAATGGAAAGGCACATATTGGTCTGGCAGGACCAATAGCCGGACTTGCCAAGGACTTTTTGCTGATTGGTGGTGGAGCTAACTTTCCGGATCTGCCACCGTGGGAAGGTGGCAAAAAAAAGATACAGAAAGATGTCTATATATATGCAAAAGATAGCGCCGGCCTCAGTCTGATAGGGCAAGATAGCCTACCGGACGCTGTTGCTTATAGTGCCAGCCTGAGTGTAGCCAACGGACTGTGTGTTATAGGCGGAGAGAATACGGAAGGAAAGACAAATGCCTGTCGACTGATCAGGTATGACGTTAGCAACAGAAAAATAGAAACGTTTGTCTATCCCCAGCTTCCGTTTTCGCTATCCAATATGGGGGCCGTATGCTTAGGGAACAAGCTGCTGGTTGCTGGTGGCGAACGCCATGATGGAGTGTCGGACCAAGTGCTGCAGCTGGATCTCGAAGATCTCGGCAGCGGATGGAAGAAAGTCGGAACGCTTCCTTACCCAGTATCGCATTTGCAGCTGCTAGTGGACGATATGCACCATTTATACGTAGTGGGGGGGAGAAAAGGAAACCGGAGTGCCGCCTCGACTTTATATCAAGGGCTATTGAAATCTGTTGACGGTGGGCAGCGCTGGTTGGAACTCACGGATATTCCTTTTAAAGCTGCTGCTGGGACAGCCTGTGTACTACCGGATCATGGGCTATGGTTATTTAGTGCGGATCGGGGGACTACTTTTCATCGGGTGGAAACGATACTCTCCGAGGCTGAGAAAGAGCCAGATACGGAAAAAAAGCAGGAGCTGATTCGCGCTAAAAACATGCTTCAGGCCAATCATCCCGGATTTGGCAGGGAGATCTGGCGTTACGACCTGAAATCAGGGAGATGGAGCCGAGCGGGGGATCTGCCCTCCAATGGGCCGGTAACAACAACAGCTGTTTTATGGGGGGATATGTTGGTTTTACCGTCAGGTGAAATCAAAGCGGGTGTGCGAAGTGCACAGATTTTACTGGCTACATTTTTCAAGAAATAGAATAATAAACAACAATAGGAACCTGAAATGATTTCTTCATTACGACATCAATCCTTTTATCCATGGCTCGTCGTGGCGCTACTTTGGGGTGTTGCGTTACTGAACTATATGGACCGGCAAATGCTTTCCACAATGCGTGACGCGATGCAGATCGATATACCCGTATTACAAAGTGCGGAGGCCTTTGGCGCGCTGATGGCTATTTTTTTGTACATCTATGGTATCATGAGCCCAATAGCTGGCATCGTCGCGGATCGTGGTAATAGAAAATGGCTGATCGTCGGAAGTTTGTTTGTTTGGTCAGCGGTCACTTATGGAATGGGTATGGCAAATGACTACCCTACCTTGTTGATACTTCGCGCTATTATGGGTTTTAGCGAGGCGCTGTACATTCCGACGGCGCTTTCGTTGATCGCAGATTATCATATAGGAAAAAATAGATCCCTAGCCATTGGTTTACATATGACTGGATTATATACCGGTCAGGCACTGGGTGGTTTTGGCGCAACACTGGCGGCTTCAAAAGGTTGGCATACTGCTTTTCACTGGTTCGGAATAGTCGGTATAGTCTATGCAGTGATACTTGCCGTCTTGCTTTCCGAAAAAAGGCCTGAGCCAGCGGCAGAGGAAAACGGCCAGGAAGGACAATGTTCCTTGCTGAAAAGCCTGATGCTGATTTTTTCCAATGTGGCGTTCTGGATTCTGCTGTTTTATTTCGCAGCTCCCAGTTTACCGGGTTGGGCTATAAAAAATTGGCTGCCAACGTTGTTTGCGGACAACTTGCACATCCCTATGTCCAGTGCAGGGCCTCTGTCTACGATAACGATTGCAATCTCCTCCTTTGTAGGTGTAATAGTAGGCGGTATGGTGAGCGACCGTTGGGTGAGGAAACAAATTCGTGGTAGAATTTATACCAGTGCAATTGGCCTTGGATTGACAATACCAGCGTTGTTGTTTTTGGGGTTAGGACAGACATTGACAGCAGTGCTGGGAGCAGCAATCTGTTTTGGAATTGGCTTCGGTATGTTCGACGCCAACAATATGCCTATCCTGTGTCAGATCGTACCGAGGAATCTACGCGCTTCCGCTTATGGATTTATGAATATGGTTGGCGTATTTGCGGGGGCCGCCATAACGCAATGGTTAGGCAGGTTCAAGGATGAAGGACACTTTGGCCTCGGTTTCGCTGCGTTAGGAGTAGCTGTGTTAATCGCTCTCTTGCTCCAGCTGCTATTTCTTAAACCTAAACCGACCGGAGAGACGGAAGGAATTTCTTAACAGATCAATGGTTATGTATATGATATCCTTTATGAAGTCATTCCGTTCTCTTTTTGAGAAAAGTTGGTTACTGTTGCTCTTTTTCCAGCTGGCGGCATCGGCTGTTGGACAAAATCGTATCCGCGTAGCCTGTGTCGGTAATTCGGTCACCTTTGGCTATGGACTTGGAGACCCTGCTCATGAATCTTATCCTTCTCAGCTTCAGTTGTTGTTGGGAAACGCTTATGAAGTGGCTAATTTTGGACATTCAGGTGCCACCCTTTTACGAAGTGGACATAAGCCATATCATAAGACCGCTGAATATAAAAGACTGCTCAACTACCAGCCCGATATTGTCATTATACATCTTGGCCTCAATGATACAGACCCGAGGAACTGGCCCAATTATAGAAATTCATTTGCGTCGGATTATGCCACATTGATTGACGGTATCCGCGCAGTTAACAGGCAGATGAAGATTTATATATGTCGCTTGACACCTATTTTTAGTGGGCATCCTCGATTTTTGTCCGGTACCCGTGACTGGTACGGCCAAATACAGAAATTGATTCCTCAAATTGCGGAGAACAATCATGTAGAGCTGATTGATCTGAACAGTCCGCTACAGTTCCGTATCGATTTGTTTGATGATTATTTACATCCAAACCAGCAGGGAGCTTATATCATCGCGGCGCAGATTGCCCGGGTACTGGCACCGGTACAACACGGTTTACAGGTTGCTGAGACCCTAGGTTCAAATATGGTGCTTCAGCGTAACTGGGAAAATAAGATATATGGCAAAGCAACACCCCATATCAAGGTAAAGGTTATGTTTAATAAAATCCGCTATATTGTCTTTGCAGACCGTGACGGCTCTTGGCAGGTAAAGCTGCCGAAGATGGAGGCGGGAGGGCCATACCGAATCTCGATAAGCGCCGGCAAGGACAAGATCGTGTTAAACAATGTCCTCTTTGGCGACGTTTACTTGGCATCGGGTCAGTCCAACATGGCTTTTCAGCTTCGGCATGCAATGGGAGGGGAAGAACTCATCAAGGGAGCAGATCATCTTAAAAATCTACGTCTCTTCAAATGTCGGAACTTGATGGAAACCAACGCGACAGTATGGGATACTATCGCCTTGCAAAAAGTAAACGATCTCACCTATTTTACAGGCTCATGGAGTTCGGTGACAGAAGATCAAGCTGCTCATTTTTCAGCAGTAGCATATGCGTTTGCAGAACAGATCACAAAGGAAGAACAAATTCCTATTGGTATCATCGACCTGTCGGTAGGCGGCTCAAACACAGAATCGTGGATAGATAGGAAGTCTCTGGAAAATGATGATCTATTGGCAACTTATATTCACCAATGGCGGACTTCAGATTTCATACAGGACTTTTGCAGGAAACGTGCCAGCCAGAATCTAGCGCTCTCAAAAGTAAAAAATCAACGCCACCCTTATCAACCGGCGTATAACTTTGAGGCAGGAGTCAGTAAATGGCTGGAAACTGGTCTTAGGGCAGTGCTCTGGTATCAGGGCGAAAGCAATGCACATCACATAGAGCTTCATGAACATCTGTTTAAAACTTTAGTTTCTTCCTGGCGAAAAATGTTTCATCAGACCTTACCTTTTTATTTTGTTCAATTGCCGGGACTGAACAGGCCATCATGGGGCGATTTTAGAAATTCGCAACGGCGCCTGGAAAAACAAATAGAGCGTGTCCACATGGCGGTTGCGCTTGATCTGGGTGACTCATTGGATGTCCATCCGCGTGAAAAAATAACCATTGGCCACCGTCTGGCTAATTTGGTTAAAAAATATGAATATGGGCAATCGGTCAATGCCGACCATCCTCAGGTCGTTAAACAGCTCCATGCCGATTGCTGCCTTTACTTAATCTTTAACAACTGTAAGGAACTGAAGACGAAAAATGGTTATCCGCTAGCGGGGTTCCAGGCTATTGATGAAAAAGGTAGAATCCACAGTATCAATGCATACATCGTTGCAGCGAATAAAATAGCGATCGAAAAACCGGGCTTCAGTATCAAAAAGATCGTGTATGCTTATGAACCTTTCAATAGAGCCAATCTTCAAAATGAAATTGGAACGCCAGTTTCAACTTTTGATATAATAGTAGAATAAAACTAACGCAAAATCAAAGAAATAAGATATGAATCTCACAGAAATCGAAAAAAAACTGGACACTTCCTATTTGGATCAAATGGAAAAGTTTTACCAGAATCAGTTATTAAATGATACTGTTCCATTTTGGTTCCCAAAATCTATTGACTGTACATATGGAGGGTATTTGCTGATGCGTGACCATGACGGTACCTTGATTGATTCGGACAAAGCGGTATGGATACAGGGCCGGGCCTGCTGGTTATTGTCTACTCTCTACAACACCGTAGAGGCTAGAGATGAATGGTTGGTCTGGGCACGCTCAGGCTATGAATTCTTAAAAAAGCATTGCTTCGATAGCAATGGAAAAATGTATTTCCATGTGGATCAACAAGGAAGACCCATTCGGATGCGACGTTATTTCTTCTCAGAGACTTTTGCTGCCATTGCCTTTGCTGCCTTTGCCAAAGCCACTGGTGACCAAGATATCGCAGCAGAAGCCAGATTTTTGTTTGGTGAATGCTTGGCCTATGCTAACGGCGAGAAGTTAATCGAGCCCAAATACGAGCCCACCAGGCCAATGAAGGGTATCGGTGTACCTATGATTATGATCAATACGGCCCAACAGATTAGGGAAACCATTGGCGATCCTCGTTGTGATCAGGCCATTACGGATTTTATCGCTCAGATACAGGGGGATTTCGTCAAGGATGATATTCAATGCGTTATGGAGCAGGTCGGTGCGGCAGGAGAAATTATCGACCACATTGATGGACGGACGCTCAATCCCGGACATGCGATCGAAGGTGCCTGGTTTATTTTGCATGAAGCCAGACACCGGGATAATGATCCTGACCTGATTAATCTCGGTTGCCGAATGCTGGACTATATGTGGGAACGTGGCTGGGACAAGGAATATGGTGGAATCCTTTATTTTCGGGATGTGTATGCTAAACCTGTACAGGAATATTGGCAGGACATGAAATTCTGGTGGCCCCAGAATGAAGCTATTATTGCAACCTTGCTGGCTTACCTCTTGACCGGCAACGAAAAATATAAGAAATGGCACCAACAAATCCACGATTATGCTTATGATCATTTTCATGATAAAGTTAATGGGGAGTGGTTTGGTTATCTCCACCGCGACGGAACGTTAGCGCAGACGGCCAAAGGGAACCTCTTTAAAGGACCTTTTCATCTCCCGAGACAGGAATGGTACTGTATGCAGATTCTAAAAACACTGAGATAGAACACATGAAGTTATCGATCGGCTTGCGTGGTTTAATAATTAACTTCGTTTGTTTTGCGTGTCTAGTCATCCCGTATATCTGTATGGGGCAGTTAGCTAGGCCATTGCTTCCAATGCCTCGGTCGGTGAGCTGGAAGGAAGGCGTCTACCGCCTCCACAAAAACGTTGGAGTAGCAGTTCCCCAGGATACGTTGAGGGAAGAAAGACGATTGCTCCTGAAGTTGCTGCAAGACTGGGGGCGACAGACGGGAATAATAGACGCTAAGGAGAAACCTGATATTGCGCTGGTATGTGGCGATTTCATAGACTTGCCCACAGCAGCTGAAGCTTATCAGATTGATGTGACCCAATCCGGTATACGGATAAAAGCTAAAAATAAAACAGGGATATTTTACGCCCTGCAGACACTAAGGCAGTTGGGCGACCTCAATGGTGAGATACCTTACTGCTCTATCGTCGACTACCCGGCTTTTCGGTGGCGGGGTTATATGGTTGATGTAGGCCGGAATTACCAAAGTATCCCGCTGTTGAAAGAACAGATCGACATGATGGCCAGGTATAAACTGAATATTTTCCATTTTCATTTTACGGAAGATATTGCCTGGAGATTGGAGAGTAGAAAGTATCCCGGTCTAACTGACTCTACCAATATGGAACGTTGGAAAGGTAAGTTCTATACCGTCGCCGAAATGCAGGAACTGATCGGATATTGCAGAGAACGGCATATTCAGCTGGTTCCGGAGATAGATATGCCTGGGCATTCGGCAGCATTTCGTCGGTACTTTAAAACGGATATGCAAAGTGACAGCGGTATGGCTGTGATTAAGAACTTGGTAAAAGAATTTGTCGATACGTATCCGGGATTACCCTTTTTACATATAGGAGGGGATGAGGTCAAAATATATAATCGAGCATTTCTACCAACGATGACAAAATGGGCAGAGTGCCTGGGACTGCAAACAATAGGCTGGGATCCCGGAGGCAACCTGTTGCCACAGACTATCCGCCAGCTTTGGATGGGTGGGCCACAGGAGATCACAGCAGATTATCCTTTTGAAGCTGTGGATTCGAAGCACCTTTATATTAACCATATGGATCCATTGGAAGCGGTTACCACCTTATTCTATAGGCAATTGGGCGGAAGCGCAAAAGGGAACCGAAAATTACACGGAGCAATCTTGTGTTCGTGGCCGGATCGGGCAGTCAATAATGAACGCGATATCTTTCGCCAGAATGCAGTCTATCCTGCTTTATTGACGTTTGCTGAACGTAGTTGGCGGGGAGGGGGCGAGTTTGAATGGCGTAGTAACATAAAAACTGATGCGCAGGGGCATGCTGAATTTACTGAATTTGAAACGCGGTTGCTGCAGCATAAAAATTTATATTTTAATAAACTGATCTTTCCCTATTACCGACAGAGTACACAGCAATGGACAATATATGGTCCTGTCGCAAATCATGGAAATCTCGCGATGTCGCTGGAAAATGAAAAGAAGGGTGATTTCAAATTTTTGAAAAAAATTGGCGAGTTTTACGGCGGTACGGTCGTCCTGAAACATTGGTGGTCAGATGTCATAAAAGGGGCTATCGATCGGCCATTGGAAAATACAACTGTATATGCTGTCAGCGAGTTCTGGAGTGACAGGGAGGGCAATCAGAAGTTCTGGATCGGATTTAATGATCTTTCCCGTTCGTACGCAAGCGATTCACCGGCTCTCGGAACCTGGGACGACAGGATGAGTAGAATTTGGATAAATGAAAACGAGGTTCGTCCTCCAAAATGGCAGAACGCTGGTCAAAAAGGAAGTTTGGAAATTGCCTTGGTTGATGAAGGTTACAGTTATCGTCAACCTACAATTATCCGGTTAAAAAAAGGTTTGAATAAGGTCGTGATTAAACTTCCTGTAGGAAAGTTGGAGGGAAAAGACTGGCAAAATCCCCTGAAGTGGATGTTTACCTGCATTCCGATCTACGATTGAATAGCAGAAAATCCTTAGGAAACATGTGTCTTACATTCAGTTATAAACAAGCAATTTAATAGAAAAACATATGAAAAAAATAAGCATAGTGCTCGCATTTGTCATGCTGGCGGGCATGATTCAGGCACAGGAGGTTGATGTATTTATTTCGGGACAAGATGGTTATAAGAGCTATCGTATTCCAGCCATTGTAAAAGATAAATCAGGTCAGTTGATCGCTTTCGCAGAAGGAAGGGTGGATCATGCTGGGGACTTTGGCAATGTGGACATTGTTTATAAAATCAGTCAGGATAATGGTCGGACCTGGGGACCGCTGAAGGTGGCCGTAGATAATGATAATTTGCAGGTAGGTAACCCTGCTCCGGTAGTCGATTTACTCGACCCTGCCTACCCAAACGGGCGTCTGCTGCTTTTTTATAATACGGGAAATAATCATGAAGGTGAGGTGCGTAAGGGCAACGGTTTACGTGAATGCTGGTCGATCAGTTCTACTGATGGTGGCAAAACTTGGTCTCAACCTAGAAATATAACTCTGGAAACACATCGTCCCAATCAACCTTCTGTACATGCGCAATATACCTTTAAGGAAGACTGGCGTGCGTATGCCAATACGCCCGGACATGGGCTGCAATTTGACTCAGGTAAGTTTAAAGGGCGTATTTATATTCCGGCGAATCATTCGGAAGGGAACCCGAAAGTGAATGGCAAGGACTATTTTGCCCACTCTTACTACTCAGATGATCATGGGAAAACATTCAAACTGGGCGAGAGCATAGGATTTGAAGGGTCAAACGAGACAATGGCAGCTCAGATATCCTCAACGGGATTATATATGAATTCCCGTAACCAACAGGGGAATGTTAGATCCAGGATTGTTTCTTATTCAAGTGACGGCGGGGTGACTTGGGATACGACCTATTACGACAAAAACTTGCCTGATCCAGTCAATCAGGGATCTGTACTTTCCTGGCAGAAAAAAGGGAAGTATATCTTGGCGGTCTGTAACGCCGCAATGACCAACAGAAGGGACAATTTGACACTGCGTTTAAGCAAGGATAAGGGCAAAACATGGTATTTCAGCCGTATTATTGCAAAAGCGCCGGAACAGGTGGAAGGAGATTATGCGGCCTATTCTGATCTGGTGCTCTTAAATAAAAAGGCCATAGGTGTCCTGTATGAAAAGGACAGTTATAAAAAAATTGTATTTGTGCCGGTGAGTTTAAAATAGTGACGCTTTAATTCCTACATCTATCTCGTGCGTGATAAATGCGCAGATAGGTCACTTGTTTGAAAAAGCATAGATTTTTAACACAAAAACACCTGAAGCGGGGAACTTCAGGTGTTTTAACCTAACCAATTATTAACCTAAATTTATGAAAAGTATACTAAATGATAATCAATATTCATGCCATTTTATTCCTCTGTATACTACACGGTTCTTTGCATGGTATTTTTTACGATTGATAAACCATTGGCGGCGGGCTACGTTCAGAGAAAGCGATGAGTACCATCTATTGAGACAATCGTATCCCGCAGATCATTGCGCAAAGAATCGCCTGAACAACTCTTCCCATTCGCTTTCTAGGGGCCCTGTAAATACAGGCTGTTTGGCACGGTTATACCAGTAACCCGCATTCCAAAGATCGCCCTCCTTGCGATGGAGATAAGCGTGCACATGTGCAGCTGCTGTACCATCCAGCCGATCAACAAGATCGTGGGCAGTTTTCCAGTCCCCTTTTTTGTCAAACCATAAGGCCTTCTGTATCGGTGACCAATCGTCTTTAGGCTCTTCCAATAATCGAAATTCTTGTATTGTCATTTTGTCATTTATCAATTTCCTTACTCCAGATTTCATAAATATCATCACCTTTAGAGCTTTTTCCGCTATGGTGCCATTTGTTGTCCAGGATTTTCCCTTCGAAGCGAAGTTCTTGTCCGACGCGGCTATTATCTCTCGAGAAAAAGAGGATTTTCTCTTTGTATTCTTTGTCCCGGTAGGTGTAACGGCCGCCACCTGTTCCGTAAAATCCTTTTTGTGCCGGATTAATAGCAATCCACTGGAAATAACCATCGACTAGGATCTTTATCGTTTTGCGATCGGAGCGTGGAATTTCGTGTATTTTTGTATTTTGTTGCCGTCCAGTTATTCTCCATAAAGCATCCAATGGCTGGGGCTGTACTTTTTGCTTTGTGAACAGCAGGTCGGAGCCACGTACCTTAATCAGCACCTTATCACTGTCTTTTTTGTAACTTAAATTGATTTTGCTGCCAATGATGGTGCTATCCGTGCTATTATATTCTGCTAACACAGTAAGTCGGTTGTTCTGTTGTTGAATCGGACCTCCCCAGGTATAGCCGAAATGTTTATCTATATCGTCATAACTGATAAAGGACAGGTAATGATCTTTGATCAGAATAAGATTTTTGTTTTTGCCTGTCTGGGATAAATAAACACCGTCAGCAAGTTGCGCCTTTGTCTCAAAATGAGCGACGAAAGAGAATATGACTAGTAGTATTAAACAATTTTTCATATCAATTCAGCTTATATTGTCCATTAAAGATACAAATAAAAAGGCGTCAAAGAAAAGCCCCCTGAGTTCTATCTCAGGGGGATGGGTAATTGTCAAATAAAATGTATTGCCGATCTGTGTTATTTAAATTTGCTGGCCAGCGCAGCTAGCTTACTTGCCATATCGGTTTCGGGCTCCTGATTCCGCCTGTTCTCGTTTTTTTTATGTTTAGGAGCTGCATTTTTTTCATCTGTTTTCATGGACAGGGCGATCCGGTTACGTTTTTCGTCTACTTCTGTGACGGTGACGGTGACTTGCTGCTGCACTTTGACGACTTCATGAGGATCAGCGATATATCGGTTTGATAGTTGGCTTAAATGCACCAGACCGTCTTGATGGACGCCGATGTCAACAAAGGCTCCAAAGTTAGTAATATTTGTGACGATGCCCGGAAGCTTCATTCCCACGCGTAAATCTGAAATGCTGTTGACGCCCTCGGTAAAAGAGAAAGCTTCGAATTTTTCACGTGGATCCAATCCAGGCTTGGCCAGCTCATTTATAATATCATTTAATGTGGGTAAACCAACTTCCTCCGAAATATAGTTTTTCAGCGGTATTGATTTTCTTAACTCGGCATCTTTTAGCAAATCCTCCACATTTTTACCAAGATCTTTGGCCATCTGTTCGACCAAAGCATAGCGTTCGGGGTGTACAGCTGAGGAGTCCAGTGGATTGGCAGCATTACGTATACGGAGGAAGCCTGCGGCTTGTTCGAACGCCTTGTCTCCTAGACGGGGTACTTTCTTGAGCTCACGGCGTGATGTAAAAGGACCGTTATCATTCCTGTATTTAATAATCTGCTGAGCCAATGCCGGACCCAATCCGGATACATAAGACAGGATCTGTTTGGACGCTGTATTCAGTTCCACACCTACGGCATTCACACAGCTGATAACTGTGTCGTCCAAGGAAGTCTGGAGTTTGTTTTGATCGACATCGTGCTGATATTGGCCAACACCTATTGATTTCGGGTCAATCTTGACAAGTTCGGCCAACGGATCCATGAGTCTCCTGCCAATGGATACAGCGCCGCGCACAGTAATGTCGAAATCTGGGAATTCTTCGCGGGCGGTTTCAGAAGCCGAATAAATGGATGCTCCACTTTCGTTGACCATGACGACGATCACCTCACTGAGCGCTAGTTTGCGTACAAAATCTTCCGTTTCACGCCCCGCTGTACCATTCCCGATTGCAATGGCCTGAATATCGTATTTTGATACCAGGTATTTAATTGTCTTCTGTGCTTCAGCGAGCCCATTGGCGCCATTATGTGGAAATATGGTGGTATTTTCTTTTAGCTGACCTTGTTCGTCCAGGACGACTGTCTTACAGCCTGTTCGAAATCCGGGATCTATTGCGAGCAGCCTTTTCTGGCCCAGGGGGGCAGCCAAAAGCAATTGACGGACGTTGTCGGCAAAAACTTTGATAGCTTCTTCGTCTGCTTTCTGACGTGTCAATACACGGATTTCGGTTTCCATAGAAGGCTTTAAAAGACGCTTGTAGCTATCTGTTAGGGCTAGTTTCACCTGTGAAGCTGCTTCATTGACAGCTTTGATGTAAATAGACTCAATGGCCGGAAGAATGTCTTCTTCCTGAATATCGATATCAAGGTATAGCAATTCTTCTTTTTCTCCTCTACGCATCGCGAGTACCCGGTGTGAAGGGGCATCTTTCAGCGGTTCAGACCATTCGTAGTAATCTTTATATTTAAGTGCAGCCTCTTCTTTACCGGGTACGACTCTGGACACAAATTCGCCTTTTTCGAGAAATATAGCTCTAGCTCTGGATCTGACAGTGGCATCTTCGGCGATCATTTCGGCAATGATATCTCTCGCCCCCGCCAATGCCTCCTCGCTGTTCTTAACACCTTTTTCTTCATCCACCAACGATTCCGCCAGAGCCAAAAAATCAGTGTTTTGCTGCGCCAAAAGTACATCGGCCAAAGGCTGTAGTCCTTTTTCGCGGGCGGCACTCGCCCTTGTCTTTCTTTTTGGCTTGTAGGGTAGATAAATGTCTTCCAGATTAGCCATTGTCTCCGCAGCCAGCACCTGTAGTTCCAGCTCAGGCGTTAACTTACCTTGATCAGTAATGGATTTTAATACCGCATCTTTACGCTTGTCGAGATCCTTCAATTGCTGTGAGCGGTCCCGGATCGCGGTGATTTGCACTTCATCCAGGCTGCCTGTCATTTCCTTCCGGTACCGGGAGATAAAAGGAACAGTTGCTCCTTCCTCCAGCAGTTCAATAGTCGTACGAACTTGTTTTTCGCTAATGGAAAGTTCATTAGCTATAATCGTTTCGTGGGATAATAAGCTCATTATAGGTTATGTTAAAAAGGAAAGCTGCTGAATAGTGTATTCAACAGCTTTTGTATATATCTTATTGTAAATGAATGTAATGAAAACTAAGCCGGTTTATTGGTGCCTTCTTGTTCAGGAGCCTTTGTATCGGCTGTTTCACTGCCTTTATTTTCCGCAAAGTGGTCGTTGTAGCCGTAAGTGATATGGGCGGGCTCTTCTCCATAGTCGGGCTGCTTGTGTGGATTATGTTCTACGACACCGGCCGGAGTGGTAAACTCATATTTTTTCTTTGGCTGTTCTGACTCAGAACCGTTCTCGGTGTCCGCAGACTGTTCCGTTTCAGCTTTAGCTTTCTCTTCAGCAGCTTTTACATCGTTTGGCAAAGTCTCTTCTTTGACTTCCGGTTTAACTTCTATGTCCTTTTCGAAATTATTGATCTGATCGGAGATTTCCCTTTTGATTCCCTCGGATGCATCTTTAAACTCCCGTATCCCTCTTCCTAGTCCTCTTGCCAGCTCGGGAAGTTTTTTACCACCAAAAAGCAACAGGATGGCAAACACGATTAAAATCATTTCTTGTGTTCCGATGTTTAGGAATGCTATTACTGGATTGTACATACTCTTTTCCTCTTCTTTTGATTTCTAACTAAGTGCTAAGTTACGTTTATATTTCTATAGTTTTTAGCCCAGTGCGTAAAATTAAGACAATTTTAAGGCATTTGAAACATAAAAATTACTTAATGGCACCGTGCTGCGTAGCGTGAAGTTTTGGTTATTTATTTGCTAAATATTTTATAATATGGCGATAGAGCAGAAATATCTTTGTATTTTTGTGCCTATTTTTTTTCGTATTGATCATGTTGGGAAAATTCAAATCTTACAAGCCGTATTACAAAAGCACCATTGTGCTCGCCGGACCGGTGGTCATCTCACAATTGGGACATACTCTGGTACATACTGCCGACAGCGTTATCGTGGGGCATTTTGCCGGAACGATTCCGCTGGCAGCGGTTTCGCTGGTAAATGCTGTGTTCATGATCGTTATGGTCGTCGGGTTAGGAATCGCTTATGGAATCACTCCTTTGATCGCACAGGAGAATGGCCGCGACAATAAGCAGGAGTGTGGAACTTTATTGTCAAACAGCTTCTGGCTCAATATCATTACCGGCATACTCTTGTTCTGCCTAGTCTATTTTGGATCGATGCTGGCAATTGACCATTTGGATCAGGACCCTGCGGTGGTGAAAGAGGCAAAACCTTATCTCTTTATCCTAAGTTTGTCCATGCTGCCGTTAATGGTGTTCAGTACTTTCAAACAGTTTGCCGAAGGATTAGGGTTTACAAAGCAGGCTATGAATGTAACAATATGGGGTAATGTTCTAAATATCATTTTGGCAATAATCTTTGTGAAGGGGATGTTCGGGATAGCTCCTATGGGGGTCAAGGGCGTCGGTTATAGTACCTTGATCGACCGTGTACTGATGATGTCTGTCATGATGGCCTATGTCTTGCGTGCGCAGAAATTTAAAAGTTATATCCAGCATTTTAGGATTACGGTAATCGACCGGATCCGATTACGGAAGATATTACAGATCGGTGCTCCCGTGGCCATGCAATATGTATTTGAGATCGGCGCATTCGCCGGTGCTTCTTTATTGGCTGGGACCATCAGCGCAACGGCGCAGGCTTCACACCAAGTGGCTATACAGCTGGCGGCAATGACCTATATGATGGCCAGTGGTATTGCTGCGGCAGCAACGATCAAGGTGGGCAATAGTTACGGAAACCGCAATCTGTTTCGCCTGGAGCGCTTTGCTGTATCTTCCTATCAGCTCGTTTTGCTCTTTATGGCGATTACGGCTTCGCTGTTTGCTCTCTTCAACAATTATCTGCCTTATATTTTCACCTCCGACACAGCAGTGGTCGTCATCGCCTCGCAGCTATTGATTATAGCCGGTCTCTTTCAGTTATTTGACGGCACGCAGGTGGTGGGACTGGGCGTATTGCGGGGGATGGGGGATGTCAATATTCCTACGATTATCACGTTTATTGCTTATTGGGTGATCGGCCTGCCCAGCGGCTATGTCATGGGTATAATGTTTGACTGGGGGATCGAGGGCATCTGGTATGGACTTACTTTAGGGCTGCTGACCTCTTCGTTGCTTCTTTACTTACGCTTCCACTTGGTGATCAAAAAGAAAAAGCTTCATTTTGAACGAGCTAAATTTTAGTAGGAGTATGCCAAATCTCAGTACAGCCACATAAAATAATCATTGTCCACAGGGCAATCTGAACCCTTTGAGATCAAATATCGAGATGATGCTGTAGTGAACACGTGTAGAGGTGCATAAAAATAGGGCTATCCAAAATTTTTGGTTAGCCCTATTGATTTTCAGTATGTTTGACAATGTTAAACCTCTCTGTTGCTATCCCAGTTTTCCAGATAATCAGCTACCCTTTTTAGAAAAGTTCCACCGAGAGCACCATCAATGGCACGGTGGTCATACGAAAGAGACAGGTACATCATATGTCTAATGCCGATCATATCACCGTATTCGGTCTCAATGACTGCCGGCTTCTTGGTAATAGTGCCTACCGCTAAAATGGCTGCCTGAGGCTGGTTGATAATGGGGGTTCCCATAATATTGCCAAAGGCGCCAATATTGGTGAATGTAAAAGTGCCGTCCTGTGTATCGTCGGGCTTTAATTTATTTGCCCGCGAGCGCTGTGCAAGGTCATTGACCGCTTTGCTAAGTCCTACCAGACTTAGTTGATCGGCATTTTTAATGACGGGGACAATCAGGTTACCGTTAGGCAGTGCTGCGGCCATGCCGATGTTGATGTTTTTCTTTTTGATGATGTTATGCCCATCAATAGAAATATTGACCAGTGGGAAGTCTTTGAGAGCTTTGCTGATCGCTTCTATAAATAATGGTGTAAAGGTGATATTTTCGCCTTCCCGCTTTTTGTATGCATCTTTAACACGGTTGCGCCACAAGACGAGGTTGGTGACATCTGCCTCCACAAAAGAACACACATGCGGCGATATCTGTACACTTTTAACCATGTGGTCAGCTATCAGTCTTCGCATCCGGTCCATTTCGATGATTTCATCATGTCCACTGACCACAGTGTGGGTAGTCGGAGTTACGGATGGAGCGCTTTCTTTCTGGGGGATCGACTGGGAGACCGGAATAACCGTATCGGCTGTTTTTGCCGATCGTTTGGCTACATAAGATAAAATGTCTTCTTTGGTCACCCGACCCTCAGCCCCAGTACCCTGAATGCGGTCAAGCTCCTCTTGCGATAGCCCTTCATGACGGGCAATATTCTTTACCAATGGCGAGTAAAAACGTATTTCGCCCTCGTTGGACGAACTCGGAACAGTGGGTTCATAAGCAGATAATTGACTGATTCCGGGGATGTCCAGATGAGCTGTTTCTGCCTCATCGGATGGAGCCGGTCTGTCGCCGGCAGTTTCCGCTGCCTGAGTACTGGCCTCAGCGGTTTCGGTTTCTCCCTCTATTTCTATTAGGGCAACGACATCACCGACCTGGACGACCTGATCGGCAGCATACAGTTGTTCTTTGAGAATTCCTTTTACTGGAGAAGGTACTTCTGAATCAACTTTGTCGGTTGCAATTTCCAATAAAGTGTCATCTTCTTCAATCAGATCACCTGGCTGTTTTATCCACTTGGTAATTGTCGCTTCCGATACACTTTCCCCCATTTTTGGAAGTAAAAGTTTATATAGAGCCATATTTTTAGCAATATCAGTATAGAAAAACGAAGTTAATTAAATTATGGTTTAATTTCAACAAATTAAAATATTATTCTTTACATGTATTCTTTAATGAAATTATATTTTATGATCTTGAAAAACTTATGCCTCTTCTTCTGAAAGCAGTTTCCATAGGAGGAGAAGTGCGTTCATGCGTGTCCGCTCGATATTAATAAGCCGATCGTTGTTAAATTGAAATTTCCTGGAAATGCTTTTTTTTCTTCCCGCAACCGCAATCCAAACAGTTCCTACGGGTTTTTCAATGGAGCCGCCACCGGGACCTGCAATACCTGTTGTGGCAATAGCGTAATCCGTCTCAAATTTTATTTTTGCACCCTGGGCCATTTCAAGTGCGGTTTGTTCACTTACTGCGCCAAATTGACTTAGGGTGTGTTCATGTACACCAAGGAGAAGCTGCTTGAGCCTATTGGAGTACGGAATGGTGCCGCCAACAAATATTTCGCTGCTCCCAGGGATTGCTGTGAGCGACGCCGCTAGACTTCCTCCGGTACAACTTTCTGCCGTCGTCAAGCTTAATCGAGCACGGGTTAAGGACTTTATCAAATGCTGTTCAATGCTGGTATCCTGATCGGCAATCACATAGTCTTTTAACCGATGGAGTAATTTGGTTTTAAAAAGCTTTACCTGCTGTAAGATATCTACCTTGTTTTTACTTTTTCCCGAAAGTCTCAAACGTATAAAAGCCAATGTGGGTAGATAAGCTAATTTAATATTTGGTGGCAGTTCATCTTCGATGTCTTTTATTTCCTCCGCGAGATAAGATTCTCCTATACCACCCACGAGAATGGTTTCGTGATGAATAAAGGTGTCGGAGTTTTGCTGCTCAAGAATTGGGAGCACACGCGCTACCATCAGGTGCTTCATTTCAAATGGTACACCCGGCATAAATACATATTGTTTTTGTGCATGGCGAACGAGCATGCCCGGAGCAGTGCCGTAGTCATTGAACAGCACTTCGCAGTTGGCGAGGACATCCGCCTGTTGCCGATTGATCTCCAGCATGGGCAATCCGCGGGCCTCAAAAAATCCGGTCACGTGCTGCAGTACCTTCTGATCGCGGATGAGGGTTGTGCCAAAATATTTGGCCGCCGTCTTTTTGGTGACATCGTCCTGCGTCGGGCCGAGGCCGCCGGTAATAATGATCAAGTCTGCCCGTGAGGATGCAGTGTTCAAGGTCGCCATGATCGCGGCCTCCGTATCAGAAATGGATGTCATCTGCACGACATCCACGTCTAATTTACCCAGCTGCTGCGCTATCCAGCTTGAATTGGTGTCAACAATCTGACCGATAAGAATTTCATCTCCGATGGTAATGATATCTGCTTTCATGGTATAAACTTACTAAAATTACGCCCAACTCCTATGAATTGCTGTTGTTGTGTCGTGTAATAATCTGTTTTCATGCTGACGCCGCTGCATGGATCGTTCATCAGAAAAGAACAAAAAAAGAAAGCGGTTATTAAAAATAACCGCCCCCAGAACTTGCTCTTTTTGTTAACTTGAGATCCTGCAAGATAGACGCTTTGGCACGTATCGTCACATTGTAACTTCGATAGCGTCCAAAAGGCATCCAGCCAAACGACATGTCCCAGCAGTGTAGATCCCGATAGATATTGAAAGAAGTCATAACCACTTCCTTCTGCTTGAAGTCGTAACCCGATTGGAAGGTCACTTTCCATTTGGGGGTGACGCTAAAATCGCCATGTAAGTTTAGCGTACTCGTGATCTGATTGTCCATTTTTCGCGTGCTCGTGTTAAAAAATTTGGACATATTAAAGCTAAACGAGGCTGCGAGGTTCCAAGGGATGTTGAAGTCCACAAAGGCATTGGGGTCGGAACTGATTCTTGATAAGGCCTGTGCCTGCTCCGGTGTCATTCCGCCGCCTGCCATCTGTTTCCTTAAGGAGTCTATATTGTTGTTGCGCGATTGCGCAGCCTTCGGATTTAAACTGTAGTCAAAGGATAGACCAAAATTCGTGAGCCGCGCCAGGCTTCCATCTTTAATCGCAAATCTATCGATACGTACACCATTTTCGTTGACCGTGTAGGGATCGAATGCACCATTAAAGTTGACGTTCATCTTTTGGTCGAAAAAAGCGGTCCGGCCGGAAAATGTTATCGGAGATAGTTTAAGTGAGTCGGCAACAAAATTGTAGTTGCCGCTAAAGGTCAACCCCTGAAGAATAGGTATCTTTTTAAAACCACCATCTGTGGTGTCGGATTTGCTTTTGACCTTGGCTTCAATGTTATTATCAATGGAGAATCCGATACCCGCCGATCTTCCAGCGGAGGGCGATCCATATATTCCCTGTGAGAAGATGGAATAGACATTTTGGTTACCGTACTGATCAATATAGTGCTGATAGAAACCATATCTTGGATCTGAAAAATCAGGTCTATAGTTAAAGTTAATCGATGGAGTGACGACATGTCGGATGGCCTGGATTTTTCCAATTTTAGGATACATACCGTATATTTTCGTCGAAAGACCAGTAGATATCGAATAGTCGTAAGCCCTGTTAAATCCCTGCAAGGTATCAATACGTTGTGTGTAGCCGGCTGCTGTGTTGTCGATACGCTGCCGCGTGCTCTGTAGATACCAGCGTTCGGTATAGTTTACGCTGGTGTTAAACTGGAAATATTTGAACGCATTGAGCGACAAACTGACAGGAATATTGTGCTGGAAACCGTTCTGGAATTTTTTGAAGCCTCCGGGTTTAAATAATAAACTGTCTGTTGTACTTACAGAGTTCTGTGCCTGGAAGCTATAGCCTACATTGATGCGCTGATACCACTTTTGCTCACCTACGCGGTCCTTACTGTCGAAAGGATTGAACGATGACACGTTCAAACTGACATTTGGCAGGCTGAGCTGAATGCTTCTGGTTGCCATATCCTGATTGTGCGTCAAACTCGCTGTCAGATTCACTTTTCCGTCCGCAAACACTTTACCATAACTTATTGATGAGCCCATGCGATTGCGGGCAAGATTTTCATAGGTGTTTTGAACGCTTCCCGTACCGGTATTTTGGAAGAATGAGGTGGTACCAAAATTCACGCTGGCTGAAAAAGAGGTGCCCGGATTGGCTTCCTGGCGCTGGGTGTGATTCCAGGTTACATTGAAATCTTTGTTGGAACCATAGTTGTCTGTACCTTCTACCCCCGTTTTGGTGTTGGCATAACGAATGTTGAAACCACCGTTGAACTTGTAGTTTACTGTATATCGGGTGCTGATGGATGCTTCCCACGAACCTTTCGAATATAGGGACCCTCGGATTTCGCTATCCCAGTAATCGTTGAACGCCAAGTACCAGCCAATATCGCGCATTGAAAACCCGCGGGTATAATCTTCTCCAAAGGAGGGGAACAGGAAGCCTGATGCTCTTTTGTCCGGTTTTGGAAAGAAAGCGAAAGGAAAGGCTACAGGCATTGGTACACCCATGACAACCAGATAGGCAGGACCGGAGATAATCTGGTTTTTGGTTACAATCCCTTTGGTAATATGTATACCGAAGTGTGTGTGCGGCTGTGGTAGATTACAGGTACTGTATAGACCTTTATAGATGGACATTTCATCATAGATGTTTTTACGCACGATATTCGCCTGGATATATCCCCCGTCTACCTCGGTCATGATGCCATAGGTATTGCCCTCCTGTTTCTCATAATCGTAATAGAGGGAATCGACCGTTTTTGGGGATTCGCCATTACCCATAATGACAATTGGTCGGCCAACGTACTTGCCGTTTTTGTCATAAATCCCCGAAGCAAATATTTTTTTCTGGTTGCGATCGAGACGGATGTAATCAGCCGATAATTCGAAATCCTGATATTTTACTTTTGCACCTCGGTATAAGTGGCTAATATTTTTGGCGACTTCAGATTTCTGGGAGTCAACAGCGATAATGCTGACCTCGGCTTGAAGGCCACCGCCTTTTTTCTTCGTAGAGTCCGCTTTGCTTCCCGTTGAATCAACAGCTTTTATTTTGGATGTATCTTGGAGAGGACGGGTTGTCGGGACAGGATCTTTGCTTTGAAGTCCGTTCTGCTTTAAAGGAATGTTACTTTGAGCAAAGGCTGAATTGCTCATTGCAAGAATGATAAATAGTGTTAAAATGTTGATTAACGACTTCAAAATTAAAGACAAATGTTATTTTTGTGAAATAATGTTAAACTTCGAAGGACAAAATTAGTCAAAAAACAAATAGAAAAAATGTTAAATATCGTTATCTATTGAAGAAATAATATTGACTCATTTTGTTGCGTTTATAGTAGAGCAAATAATTATTCAATGAAATCAGATTTAAGAATTAGAAAATGGTGTAGCGCCATGTGTGCTACTTTGGGATTTTTTTTATTGAATTCTTTCCAATTGAACAACGGCCAACCTCAGCCGCCTGACTATCAGATTAAAACTATTGTCATCGACGCGGGGCACGGCGGTAAAGATACCGGAGCACAGGGACGTCGTTCCCTGGAAAAAAATATCGCCCTGGACGTCGCTTTGAAACTGGGCCGCCAGATCCAAAAGGATATACCCGGCATCAAGGTTATTTATACACGTACTACTGACGAATTTGTCGAACTTTATAAGCGTATTCGCTTGGCGAATGCCAACAAAGCCGATTTGTTTATTTCTATTCACTGTAATTCCAGTGGCGCTAGTGCACATGGCACCGAAACTCTGGTGTCGGGATCTCATCGTTTAGGTCAGCAGGATGCGGCTGTACGTGAAAATGCCTCGTTGTTACTGGAAGCAAATTATAAGGAAAACTACCAGGGCTTTGATCCAAAGGATCCGGAAAGTGCAATTATCTTTTCCCTGATGAAAAATAGATTCCGCGAGAAAAGCATCCGCCTGGCGCAGATGATTGAAGGAGAATATGTAAAAGCCGGTAGATATAGCCGTGGATTCTGGGAAAAGGGTTTAGCCGTATTGGCAGAAGCAGGCATGCCAGCGGTATTGACTGAGATTGGATTTATCAGCAACCGGGAGGAGGAGAGCTATCTGCTGTCGGAGGAAGGGCAACAGGAAGTCGTTAATAATCTGGTTTCAGCAATTAAAATCTATAAAAATTCTGTCGAGCGTTAAACAGATTTGCTTTTGTGCTGTTTTAAACTTAAATTAAGGATGCATTACAAAAGGAATAATTTGTGAAAATATCAAACGAAACAAAAGTCGGCATATTAGCAACAGTTGCAATAGTTTTATTATTTATTGGTTATAGCTTTCTGAAGGGCAACGACGTATTCAGCAGCGATAATACATTTTACACGACCTATGATGCGGTCGATGGGCTGACTCCGTCAAAGCCGGTTCTGGTTAACGGTTATCAGATAGGGCGGGTTTCCAAAATGATTCTGCAGCCTGATGGCAAGATCAAAACTGAGTTTAAGATTCATTCGCACTATCAGATACCGAAAAATACCGTCGCGCGTATTTCGAGTACGGATCTTCTGGGTAGCAAAGCTATCGTTTTTGATATGGGAAACAGTACGGAGATGGCCAAGGACGGTGATTACCTTACTTCGGGTGTACAGGCAAATATTATGGACAAAGTAGAGCCTATCCAGAAGCGCATTGAAACCATTACGATCAAGCTCGACTCTACCTTATCTGTAGTCAATACGGTTTTGGATAAGCAATTCCAGGACGATTTTAAAAATAGTATTCATAGCATTTCGACCTCGTTAAAGAATGTTGAGGGGATTACGAAAGATGTAGAAGGCTTGGTGGGCAATGAGAAGGGACGATTGAACCGCATCATGGCCAATCTGGAGTCCATAAGTTCCAATTTTTCACAAAACGGAGACAAGATCAACGCGATCATGGCCAATCTGAATAATATAACCGACAAAGCTGCGCGACTGGACTTTGAGCAGACCATGAATAAAGTGAATGCAGCGATGTCTGATTTTCAGAGTATCACCAACAAAATCAATAGCGGACAGGGCTCAATCGGCCTGCTTCTGAATGATGAACAATTGTACAATAACCTGAACAATGCGTCCAAGGAAATGGATAATTTGATGAAGGATGTGAAAGAGAAACCGGGTAAATATATTCGACTTTCTATTTTTGGTAAAAAGGGTGAACAATAGACTCCTGTTATCATTTTAACGAAATAAAGCCTGCAATAGCAGGCTTTATTTCGTTAAAATGATGTCTCTTTATAAAGTTTCTTGCAGCCAGGTAAAGAACTCTCTTTGCCAAACTTGTGCATTTTGTCCGGATAACACCCAATGGTTTTCGTCCGGTAGGTAGACAAGTCTGCTCTTGATCTTTTTGAGCTGGGCTAATTGAAACGCGGCTAACCCTTGTCCTATAGGAACGCGATAGTCTTTTCCACCCTGAAAGATTAAAATGGGGGTATTCCAATTGTTGGCCTTTTCAATGGGGTTGAATTGAGTGTAGGATTTTTCGTTTTTCATTTCCCAGTAAGGACCACCAAGTTCATGGTTGGCGAAAAATAACTCCTCGGTCGTGCCATACCAGCTACGCATGTCAAAAAGCCCATTATGTGCAATAAATGTTTTAAACCGGTTTTGATGTACGCCGGCGAGCTGATAGACTGAATATCCACCATAACTGGCCCCAATTGCTGCCCGCCGCGCGGTATCGACATAGGATTCTTTGGATATATCATCGATCGCTGCAAGATAATCCCGGATTGGCTGGCCGCCCCAATCTTGCGAGATAGCTTCGTTCCATTTCACCCCCCAGCCGGGCATACCCCTGCGGTTTGGTGCAATCACAATGTAGCCTTGGGAAGCGATAAGTTGCAGGTTCCAGCGGAAGGAATAAAATTGTGTGAGTGCCGATTGTGGGCCGCCTTCACAGTAAAGTATAGTCGGGTATTTTTTTGCAGGATCAAAGTTAGGAGGATAGATAACCCACGAAAACAGATCTGCGCCATCGGAGGCTTTTGTTATGCGGCTTTCAATCTTGTTATCAGCGATTTTTGCGTATTTGGAAGCATTCACCTTGGTTATCGGCGAAAGAGTTTTGCTTTTGAGGTCAAAACTGTAGATTTCAGTTGCACGCGTAAATTTTGTCAAGGTGACAATAAGCTTGTCTTTAGTTTGGCCAACAATACCAGTAATATCAAAATCGCCTGAGGAGATCTGCTCTATTTGCGGCAGACTCCGGGATTTAACGTTGGAAGGTACTTCCAGTTCAAATAGCTGCACGGTCCCCTTGATCGCCGCCGTGAAGTAAATTTTTCGGCTGTCGCTGCTCCACTGGAAGGCGTTTACCGTGCCGTCCCAGTGCGCTGTTACGTTTAAACGTACGGAGCTATTCTTATCAAACAGAATGATATCGTTTTTATCCGATTCATATCCATCTGTTTTCATGCTAAGCCATGCAAGGTTTTTTCCGTTCGGGGAATATGCTGGAGCGGTATCGTAACCGTTCATCCCTTCTGTGAGATTAGTAGTTGCTCCGGTAGCGATATCATACCGATAAATATCGGTGTTGGTACTGACGGCATAATCTGTTCCAAATTTTTTCTTGCAGACATACAGTACCGCTTTGCTGTCAGGGGACCAAGTAAAATCTTCTGCACCACCAAAGGGAGCCTGCGGGCTATAAAAAGGCTGGTCTTTTAAAAGATCTATCGGCTCGCCGAGCTTTCCGTCGCTGTAACTGGCTATAAATGGATGATTGAACTTGCCGTCGTTGAACGTATCCCAATGCCGATAATCCAGGTTGTCATAGATATAAACATCTGATTTTGGCAGCTCTGGGTACTTATCCTTGCTATGATACTTTTTAACGAGTACGGGTTGGCTAAAGAGAATATATTTTCCATCGGGAGAGAATTTTACATTGTCCAGTGCCGTTTCGCCGCTGGTTAATTGAGCTGGCTCACCCTCCGTTAGATTTTTTTTCCAGAGCTGACCCTTCAGCAAGTAAATGACATCGCCGTTGGGTTCAATATGCACGACAGTCTCACCGCCTTTTTGATCGGTAAATTGGGTATCGCTTCCGTTGCTCAGCGAAACCGTATATAAGTTCTTTTCACTGCTGTTGTTTTCCAAATTATAATTGGAAACACCATAAATTAACGTTTTGCCGTCAGCAGAAAGTCCTTCAGCCGACACACGGCCAAGATCCCAAAGGCCGCTTGGTGAAATGGGTTGTTTCTGTTCTTGTGCATTGCTGAGGTTGCATGCCATAATTGCTAATGTAAGTATTGTCAGTTTTTTCATATCTATATTCCTGAAAAATATCCCCGCAAGTTACAGATTTTGCCACTAAATGCTAAGTGAAGTAAAGAAATAGCCGTTTTCTGTTGAAAGAAGTCGGCTACTTGTCATTGCGTTATGATTTTTTTAGCAAAATACGGAATAATATCCAGTACATCCTCAGATGATGCCTATTGATCTGCATGATTATTGTCAAATTGATACCAGTTGATTTTAGTTGATACGCGCATAAGGATGGCAAGGATAATGAAAATCCCAATGGTACCGGCAATGAGTGAATAATCTCTGAGCTGCATGAGGATATAAATAAACAGGTAGAAAATAGCTAAAATAGCACTGAGCAATAAAGCTGATTTCCAGTCTTTTGTAATCGACCTAATAAAACTGCCAATCAACAATACCGTGGCCATTGAGGCTATAAGATAGGCTGGGTTAAACCCGAGATGTTCGGATAGCGCCAATAATAATGTATAAAAAAGAACCATGGCCACACCAATTAAGATGTATTGAATAATGTGCACACGTTTTTTCTTGATGACTTCGGTGAATAGCAAGGATGTGAACGTCAGAACGATGACTAAAATGCCATATTTTGTGACCCGCGTTGTTTTTTGATAGTTGTTGACATCGGGTAGGAAATGGATGCTTATCATATCACTGTTGGTTAGCCGTTCGTCGGCAGGGACTTTTGCAGCAGGGGCCGTCTGATCTGTACGTTGCGCATTGAACCCGTCCCCAATTCTGTTGTTTTCGTCGAAATGGTAAATAGGCTGCATGTCGCCTGTCCATTGTTGCGGAATCTTCCGGCTAAAGGAAGGGATTTCCCATGACGCCGAAAAGCTGGATGTCTGCGTATTTCGTTTGTCCGGCAAAAATGCGCCGGTAAAACTCGGGTTTGCCCAGTTGCCCTCTGCCTGAATGTTGGTCTGTTCGCTGAGGGGCAAAAAGTTCAAAGATCGAGATCCCTTCAGGTCGAGTTCGATCGTAAAATGTTGCTCGTTCTGACCGGCGGCGAGGGGGATGTTGCTAACCAGATTTTGGTGAAATAATTTGAAACTATGCAAGTCAGGATCAAAAGTAAATTGACTGTTGTTCCAAGATAAAGTAGGACGCTTTCCGAGACCTTTAAAGTCCTCAGGACCTAAGATGATTTTACTGCCCTTCCAGTCGATATTTTCTTCTGGGATTTCGAGGTTCTTTGGATCTATTTTGCTAAAGGTACCTTCGAGTTTAATATGGCTGCCGTAGACCACGGATTCATAAATGCCCCTCGACAGGTGCTGAGGATCGACCTTGGCCATGATATTGCAGGTTCGTGGCAGGATGAATATCCACTTCATTTGTTGGTGCTCCTGTACAATGGTATTTTGGTTTTTCTCTGAGGATTCGCGGATTGTTTGCTGATATGGGATAGCAAGAATAGGCCCGGAGACAACCTGGTCCTGTCCCCAGTTGAGTGCGATTCCGTCAGATACTTCCTGTTCCCTTGTTTTGCGTTCTTCGATCAAATCTTCGATCAGAGATAACGGTATGAGCAATATCAGGGAAAGAAATAAAATCACAAATAATTTTAAGACTGTTGAGTTCGTGATTTTGTCGAATAACGAATATTGACCGTTATGAAATGAATTATTGTTATCCATGATTTCAGTTATTTAAGTTTATTTGCACATTGTTGCTGTAAAGAGCAATCTGTAGTTCGCTGAGCTGATAATGGAGTATTTCTTTAAAGTCGATGTGATAGAATTTTTGTAATGACCGGCCTTTTCGGAACGCTCTTTTATAATTATTGGTATACTCGGGATACAGTATACCTCCGACGACAATCATTCCGAACAAATAAAGGCTGATTTTTCCATTACCCAATAATAAATACTGCATGGCTATTTCGTCCTGAATCTCCGTTCCGGTCTCTGTCAGGATATGGAAAACATCGTGGTTTTCCAGTTTGGGCATCACGTCGAAGCCTTTGCTCTCATAAAACAGTCCTAGACGGTGGCCAATGCTACCTGCTGGGTAGGCTAAAAATTCTTCTTTGCTAATCCCCCAGGCTTTTTTGTTCCATTTAAAAATGGAGGCATACACCTTGGATGACCAATCATAGAGGTGTAGCATAAGACTTAACCGGATTTCTTTCATGTTTATTGTTTTAAAAGTACTTTGTGTTTCAAAGTAATTGAATAAAAAAAATTATTTATACTGTTGTTTTATTAAGTTTTCCAGAGCGATAAGATGGTTTTCAAACGCTTTTAATCCTTTGGCTGTTCTTTTATATCTTGTATTGGGCTTACGGTCAACAAAGCTCTTTTCTACGATAATATATTCCTCTTTTTCCAGTGTTTTGAGGTTAGAAGCCAGGTTGCCGTCAGTCACATCGAGTAACTCTTTTAGTGAACTGAAGTCATATTCTTCATTTGCGGCGAGGATGCTCATAATCTGAAGGCGTACTCTGTTTTCAAATATTTTGTCATATAAAGAGAGGTCCAATTTCACGATTCATACTTTTTGTAAACGATAAAACCATAGATGATGTGTAGCACACCGAATCCCAATCCCCACAGCAGCAACCCGTAATCAGGAAAGCATAAAGCGACCAAGCCCAAAGTGATCTCCAATATGCCCAGCCATTTAACTTCCGCAAACGTATATATGCTTCCGGCAGACAGAGCCAGTCCATAGAAAATGAGGAGCATGGCTGCAATCAGATGATAATAGTCCCCGGCAAGGAGTACCAAAGATACGATACCTCCCGTTAATAGTGGGATTGAAACTGCAAATAAAAGGGATTTGCTGGTAATATTCCAAATGGACTGTCTGTTTTTCCTCGCTTTTTTACGAGCCATAAGCCAGCCGGTGACTAAGGACAGCAATAAGATAAGTATCGCCGTGCCTAGCAGCAGATCTACCATGCTGATATTGCCTCGCACCATGCTCATGATATGGTATGGATTGTATAGACTATATCCGGCAAAGGCGGTTCCGATTAAAGCATAACAGCCAATGAGCACGCCGGACAATCCACTTATCGAAACAAATTTGGACGACTTCTCCATTAGTGATCTGATCTGGCCAAGCTCTTTAAATAAATCTTTCTGTTCCATAAAAGTACTTTGATATTCAAAGTAAATGAATAATAATGTATTATGCAAGAGCAAAATAAAATATTGAAAAAAAACAAAAAAAGAGTAAAAAATACTTGCATGATATCGCTTTCATTTCTATCTTTGTGGCATCAAAAGAAATCCTAATGCGGAAGTGGCGTAATTGGTAGCCGCACCAGACTTAGGATCTGGCGCCGCAAGGCGTGGGGGTTCGAGTCCCTTCTTCCGCACTTGATGTCCTCCCGAACTTAAAACCTCGGGAGGATTTTTTTATGAATGCGATATAGCTAAAAAGAGTATGAATATTTCACACGAGAATGTAGATGCAATCAATGCGGTAATCAATGTCGCATTAGCACCTGAAGATTATAATCCTCAAGTCGACAAAGAGATTAAGGCACAAGCTAAGAAAGCAAAGTTGCCGGGTTTCCGTCCGGGTCAGGTTCCTCCGGGACATATTAGACGTACGTATGGTAAGTCTATTTTATTTGATGAGATCAATAAATTGGTGAATGAAAAAATCACGAATTATATCGCTGAGAATAAACTGGAAGTATTAGGTCAACCTCTTCCTTTGGAAGACGATGCTCAATATAACTGGGATTTTAAAGACAATTTCAACTTTAAATATGAGATTGGTCTGGCTCCTGCGTTTGAGTTGCCATTTACTGCTGAGACGGAATTCACTGCTTACGAAATCAAAGCTGATGAAGAAACTTTGGCAGACCGTATCAAAAACTTACGTCGTAGCTACGGAAAAATGACGAATCCCGAAGTCTCGGAAGAGGGCGACGTATTGTATGCTACATTAAAGCAAGATAAGGAAGATGGTTTAGAAAAAACGACTTCTATCCGTACTGATATTGTTGAAGATGCAAAAATCAAAAAATCTTTAGTAGGTCTTAAAAAAGATGATACGGTAAAGATTGATGTGAAAAAAGCTTTCAAAACTGAAGATCTGGCACGTATCTTAGGTATCAGTGAAGAAGAAGCTGCTGCTTTGGATGTCACGAAATTTGAATTGACTGTTAAAAACATCAACCGTTTAGAGGAAGCTGATCTTAATCAGGAGTTTTTCGATAAATTATTTGCAGAAGGTGAAGTGACAGAAGAGGCACAGTTCACTGAGAAAGTAAAAGAAGAGGTAGAAAACTTATTTAAACAGAATTCAGATCAGAAATTACGTAATGATATGTATACTTTTGGTATGGAAAAAGTTGACGTAACTTTCCCTGAGGAATTCTTGAAAAAATGGTTGAAAGCAACAAACCCAAGTATTTCTGACGAAGAATTAAATGAAGGTTTTGCGGATTTTCTGAACAACCTGAAATGGACAATCATTGAAAACCGTGTTGTTACTGAAAATGGTCTTGAAGTTAAATATGATGAGGTGATCAATTTAGCGAAAGAACGCATTTATGCGCAGATCAAGATGTACAATATTAACGAAGAACCTTCTGATGAACAACTGAATCAATTTGCCATCCAGTTGTTACAGGACAGAGAGCAAGGAAACCGTCTGTTTGAGGAAGCTAAAGCATTGAAAGTATTTGATCACTTAAAAGGCTTGGTAAAATTAAACAGTAGCGAAATTGAGTATAAAGAGTTCGAAAAATTGGCATAAATAGCAAGCCAATGATCAAAGAAAGGCCTTTCAATACAATTGAGAGGCCTTTTTTATGTTATGAATATTGACCTTATCCACTTCTGCTTGCATAATTGAGCAGAGCAATACGGTGGGACCGGATAGTTGAGCACACCTCTCATTCCTATTATAGCCAAATGAAGGTGTTCACGCCCTTCAGCTCCCTGATGAACTAGTGGGGTTTATTTTTATCTGTTGCTTTCTGGGCCGGAACGATGCTGTTCTTTTTTCCTATTGGAAATAGTCGTCTTAAAAATTCTGAAAATGTATTGAACTCCTGGCGGTACAGTAAGCCAAATGCGCTGATATATTCGCCATCATTTGGGCTGAGCAGAAAATTTCTGGTATTAAGACGATTGGAAGCCCGGAGTACGAGCCTTCCATCTTTTCGAAGATAAAATAAGGCTTCTGCGTCCGTTGATACGCGGTCTGAGAAAACGTTTAAATCTGTCAGTGCCTGATTGCGGCGGTCTGAGATGCCCCCCGTAAGGACGAGGCGGTCATTGAACAGACGGAGCGATGCAGAGGCATCGTTGAGCGACTTGATATTGATATCAAAGAAGTTGATGTTCAGTGATTGCGCAATGATGTTATTTATTTGATTAAATGCAATTTCAGTTCCCGCTGAAAGTAAGGTGTTGTTCACCTCTTTGCCAAAATCACTTTGTGTCCCCGGTGTGAAGCTGCGCCGCACAATTAAGCTCAGGGCCTGCTGATTGACGTTATTGGCATCGGAAAAATAGCCCTGAAGTTCATCTTTGACACCGGGATTCTGAGGGAAGTTAATATCAAAGGTAATATCAGGCTGGCTCAGTTGTCCCTTTAAAATCATATCGGCCTGTGCAAGCACGCGTTCGGGGTTTTCTTCTCTTCCCGCCGCGTTATACAATGGGGCCAAGCTAGTTCTTTGTTGGTAAATTGCATTGATATTGATATTTGCTTCCGCCGGATTTCCGGCCCATCGTATTGTGCCGCCTTCTTTTAGGTCGAAAATTTTATTGATATAATCCTGAGCCGTAAAATTAAACTTACCACTATTGATAATGAAGTCGCCGAACATCTCAAAATCACCTAATGACGATATCCGCATATTAAGATTGCTATTGCCTTTTCCCGAAAGTTCACCCATGCTGGAAAATAGGTTGATCTCAGCATTGGGGGTGATTAACAGGTCCATATTCATTGTCAGGCCGTCGAAATCCCGTTTCTTCTGTTTGTTTTTCGTTTTGGTCGAGTCTTTATCTATGAAATAGATAAAATCACTATCGGAGATGGTGCTGGCATTATTAAACGGTATATTGATGACGGTATTTTCTTCGGACTTGGCGCGTATGTTGATGTTCATGGCGGAGGTCAGCCCTTTGAATTCAAAATTGCCCGAAGCATAGGCTGTGCCGTAGTAAATGCTGTTGTCCTTGATGGTAGTATTTAATACCATGAAATTTTTTGCTTCAGCTGTCACATCAATATCTGGATCGCTTAATTTATTGAGGTCCACAACCCCGTCGATAGTAGCTACATTGTCTTTCGGGTCGTAAATTTTGAGTCCTGTTAGGAAAATCCTGTTGTTTGATACGTTGATTTCATCCGATAGGCGATAAGGAGTTTTCAGGTAATTTATCACCATGGAAGCATTCTGCAGTTTCCCCGTGCCACTGAATTTAGGGTTTAATATATCACCTTCAATATCCAGATCCGCATTGATTTTACCTTTGATGTCCGATACGAGATTACGTAAAAAGGGTTGAAAGACAAAAACGTCGGTATTTAAGAGCGATGCCTGCAGGTTTAATTTATTATTTTCACTTAAATGATTATAAAAGCCCCTCAACTGCATTAATTTATCGCCCTCCTGGATCTTACTGTCCAGTTTTACCAATTGGTTTTCAGGGTCGTAGTTGGCGTCGAGGTACAGTGAGCCGATCGGAATATTGTTGTACAGAATGGGGGAGGTCTTGATATTGGCCACAATAAACGGGGATTTAAAAACAGAGTTAATCTCAATGCTTCCGTTGAGGTTGCCCGAAAGGTTGATGCCGTGTGGTTTTGTAATACCATTTAAAGAGGTAAGGTTAAAGTCCTCAAATTTCAGATTGATCCGATCAGAAATATCATTGGACAGTATACCGTTTATATGCACCTTCTGTTCGGCATGGCTTAGGGTTAGTTTCTCGAAATACCATTTACCTTTGGAAATTTTGAGCTGGGCATCATTATTGACAAGCCATTGTTCTCTGTTGATCAGGATATTGGATGGATAGAAGTTGATAAAGGCAGGTTTTGCATGGGCAAAGCGGATAACACCGTTTAAATCAAGGCTATTGCTGGCTTCCAGTTCTGACATCTTTATATTGAACTGCAGGCTGTCATTGACCAAGGTATTGGAAATGTTAACATTCTTAATATAGGTGCTGTCCGTGAAGTTGATCTGGTCAATGGAGGTTTGTAGCTCCATATTTTTGAGACTGGCATTCTGGTCAATAATCAAATGTCTCAGCCGGATGCCATTATATTTAAACTCGGGGGCATAGAAATTGAAACTCGCAGTTTGTTTTTCGCTTGCAAATTTGGCATTTAATGTCGCTCCACTATCTAGCGAAACGTCTTTCCGAAAAAAGGTGGCGATAGGGCGGAAGGAGGTGATATTGATATTCAGGTCAAAGTCCTGGCGGTTGAAGCTGCTGTTTTCGAAACCTATGGCAGGTGCATAACGCATGGCAAGTGACTTAAAATAGGGAACAATTGTATTTAAGTCTATTCTTCCCTTGAGATCGATATGTCCGATAGCCGACTGAAGCGTGAGTGAGCGGGCCTCCTGATCCCCTTCTGCCAAAAACTGGATATTTTTAATCGTGAACCTGCCTTTGGAAGAAGTGAAACTTACACTATCCGATTTAAACTCGCCCGTGATATTGTTGATGTTGTCACCGATCAGGCTGGTATGGAGTTTTGTATCCATAATAGTGATGGAGTCGCCCTGAAAAAGCTGAAGCTTTTTTAAATTAGCCTGCTCAATTGCTGCGTCCAGGTGATAACTGGGCTGGGCAGACCAATCGATATCGGTCGTAAACTCCACCCTGAGATTGGGGTCGTGTACCGATCCGGATCCAAGAAATAACTGATTGGCTATATGGCCTTCGATCCGGAAGCGTTGATAGGTATAATGTTTAAAATTAAAATTGGTAAGGTCACCTTTTACATCAAGTTTTAAGTGTTTAGGGGCTGTGCCAGTGCCATTGAGCTGCAGGTCAAAGCCCGAGCTTCCCAGATCTTTCCGTTTGGTAACAGCTCCGAGATCGAAGTGTTTCGACCGGAAATGGCCTGCGTATATGATCTCTTTACGCATGTCAAAGGAACCGTCGATATCAACGCTGCCAATATCGCTTTTTAAGGTTCCTTCAGTTTTGAAATTATTGTACTGACCATGTAAACTGCCTTTATAGGCAAACGTGTTAAAGGTAGCGACGATCTGTGGGAGTTTGAAGTTTTTTAGATTTCCTAAATTGCTAACAACAGACTGGAGATCCTGATAGTCAGTGGAAATAAATGCATCAGGAATTATAAAATTTGTTTTATCCATATAGGGTAGTCCCACGATCCTCAGATCGCCTGTTAATTTGGTGTTCTTCCCAATGGTAAGATCAATTTCCGAGGCATCAATGGCTGCTACCGTACCTTTTAAGTTGCCTTTTTTAATCGTTGCATCGAATTTTACCTGGTGCATCGGTGAGGAAAAGTAGGCAATATCTTCGGAATGAATACGCGAATCCCGTGCACGTATTTTCACATCGACTTTATGGATGAAATCCGAAAAATCGTCGAAGCGATTATAGTCTAATCTCAGGTAATTCTTGAGAGTGGAGCGGTTGGTGGCAAGCATAAGGTCATGCATTTCGATACTCCTGTTACTTACCGAAGCCCGAGCGAGCAGCCCCTTGATGATCAGTCCTTTCTTCTCACGAAGGTTAAAGGTCTTGATTGTTGCCGAGACGCGGTTGGAATCTATTTTAATGTTTTCAAAATGAGCATTGAATTTGGAAATACCCAGATCGCCAAAATCAACAACCTTGTCATAATGTTTCTGATTATGGTTGACATACCGAAGGGAATTGTTTTTGATAAGCAGCTCCTTGAGTTCGAAGTCAATCTTATTGGAACTCTTCTTCTTTTCTTTCTTGGGTGGATTAAAATAACGGATCAGGAAGGAGATGTTACTGCTATCCTTAAACTGCTCAAATTGGCTTTCAGTGTTTTCAATCGTCAATTTATTGATGACGATTTTGTTGAGCTCAAATAGCTGTGATAAATTAACCGCCGCCTCTATCTTTCCAGATTTTATAATTTCTTTACCTTGCGGTGTATAGATTTCAAAACCTTCAATTACAATTGATTTAAAAGGCTTGAAATAGATGCTCTTGAGATTGATTTTTGTATCCAGCTCATTGGACAAATATTTTATGGCACGTTGTGCGGCAAAATTCTGGACAGGCTTCAACTGTAAGGATAAAGTCAATGCGAGCAGTATAACGAATACACTGCCTAGCACTATTGACATTATTTTAATTATTTTTTTGATACTTTTGTAATCTAAATTTTTTACCCTTTAGCTATGGCGATTATTTTAGGAATTGAATCTTCTTGTGATGAAACATCCGCTTCTATCTGTATAAACGGTGAAATTCGTTCAAATGTTATTGCCACCCAAGCTATCCACGCAAAATATGGTGGTGTTGTGCCTGAATTGGCTTCGCGTGCTCATCAACAGAATATTATCCCTACTGTGGAAGAAGCCATTCGTCAGGCAAAAATAAACAAAAATCAGATAGATGCAGTGAGTTTTACGCGGGGTCCGGGATTATTAGGTGCACTTTTAGTCGGAACCTCTTTTGCAAAATCATTTGCTCTCGCCCGAAACATCCCTTTGATTGATATCAACCATATGCAAGCACATATTTTGGCACATTTTATTGATGATCCCAAACCCAGTTTTCCTTTTTTATGTCTTACTGTTTCGGGGGGACATACGCAAATCGTACTTGTAAAGGATTACTTTGAGATGGAACTATTAGGGGAAACGCTGGACGATGCTGCTGGGGAAGCTTTTGATAAGACCGCGAAAATACTAGATCTTCCCTATCCAGGAGGGCCTCTTATTGATAAATTAGCCCATGAGGGTAATGCAGGAGCGTTTAAGTTACCTGAGCCTCAAATCCCTGGGCTCGATTTCAGTTTTTCAGGATTAAAGACCGCAATACTTTATCTTGTACAGGACCAGATAAGGTTAAATCCTGACTTCCTGAAGGAAAATATTGCTGATTTATGTGCAAGCGTCCAATCGCGTATTGTATCTATTCTGCTGAACAAATTGAAAAAGGCAGCGAAGCAGACTGGCGTAAAAGATATTGCCATTGCCGGTGGAGTGTCCGCGAATTCAGGACTAAGAAAAGAGTTGATGGAAATGGGAAATAAGTATCGTTGGAACGTTTTTATCCCCAAATTTGAGTACTGTACAGATAATGCAGCCATGATTGCTATTGCAGGTTATTATAAATATCTAGCCGGAGATTTCGTCGGACAGGATGTTGCTCCATTGGCACGCATGCATTTATAGCCGGTGCCTTCGAAGATAGGATCTCGTTATTTTCCCGGCACCTACCGGGAAAATAACGATTGGGGCTACAGGGGTGAGCTATAACCGTACGCCTGGGCACCTGAAATGAACCTGTCTTTATGCGGTTGATAGAAATTTAATTCATAACCTTCGGCCCCCCAAAAGATGCTGATGAAACTGATCCCTTCTGCAGAACGCAGCACGGTTAAAACCTGGAATGCATCGTTGTCAAACTCTCCACCATCATCTACCCGCCAGGTGCTGATATCATCGTAAGTGGCCGGAAAATCCAGGCTGACCACCTGCTCATCTTTTATGTATGAAAATACAGCAAGAGCGGAGTCCTGCTGATGTTCAAATACGGTGAGGTGAAACTGGGATTTGTCATTCAGCATGACGACTGCGGTACTTTTATTGATTTTTCTTTTATATTTTTTTTCTAACTTTTCCCTGATATCGGCACTGGTCGCCGATTGGGTCCTGCTAAAAGGCTCAGGCTTATAATGTTCTAAGAAGGCCTTGTCGACCAACATACCAAAATCGCCAGATGTGATCACGTTTTTTATTTTGAACAGAGAGCCTTCACTGTTGGCGAAATTCTGCGCCGTTTGTCTACCGTTGCTATCTTTATTGTCCGGTCTGGTCTGTATAAATTCCAAGGGACTGACCTGATGTTCAACGATGACATAGTTGTATTTTTCCGGACTTTCCATCATCTGATCCATTGGAAGAGCTATTAACGAATCTTTTTGTTCATTTAAAAAACCGAAATAAGGCGAAATCAGTTTTTCGTTGTTTTCCGCCTTGGTCACCGCAGTCCGGGATTGGTTTTGAGCATTGTCACAAGCATATACGGTAAATAGTAGAATAGCTAATAAAAGTGATTTCATAAGTGTGTTCAAAAATTTTATGTAATATAAGGCTTTCGTGCATCATAATGAAAACATTTAAACTTTAATATGATGATGAACTCAAAATTGAATATCTACCGTAAGGAGTGGTTAGATGTTGTCTTTGCTGGCCGCAACAAAATGTATGGTGCATATGAATTACGGAACTTGTCTGATCGGGCGACCAATATCGGTCTAGGAATTGTAGTTGCCTTTGTATTGGTGTTTATTGTAGGATCTTATAGCTACAATAAATATTTTAAGCAGGCGTTACCTGCCGTAAAATTGACCTCTGCTGTGTTTAAATCGGAGGACTTAAATGAAATCCCAAGGGAAGCCGACAAGAAAGAAGAGCCGGTAATGATGCCGGACAAAGCACCGCAGCAAATTGCACAGGATGTTTCAAAGTTTGATTTGGTACGTATGTCAGAACCTAAAGTAGCGCAGGCGCATAGGGTTACTGAAGATGTTGCTAGCCAGGAAGAACTGAACAAACCTCATACTATGACAGCGCGTATGACACTGAAAGCGAATGCTGCAGGTACCTATGTGGCGAGAGGAGAGTTCGGTCCGTCAAAAAAAGATGGTGCGATCACGGGACATACAAAAGGCATTGTTTCGGGGGGAAGTGAGGAAGCGAATCTGGACGAGCCTTTTATTACCGTAGAAGTCATGCCAAGCCCAGTGGGAGGCATGCAAGCTTTTATGAAGTGGGTTTCTGAAAACTATAGCTTTCCGCAGCATGCTTTGGATCAAGGATTATCGGGGGTCATTGAAGTTTCTTTTGTGGTCGAACGGGATGGGACGTTGACTGATATTGCCATCAAACGGGACATGGACTTTGGAACTGGACAGGCAGCAATAGATTTGTTGAAGAAGGCAAAAAAATGGAAACCCGGTGTACAAAACGGTCGTGCAGTGCGTGTTGCCTATACCTTGCCCATCCGCCTGAGCGCTGTGTCGCAATAAAGTCCTCTTAACGTTATTTAACAAATGCCGCATTAAACTTTCGATAGTCGTCAACACTCTTATAGATAAATAGGTTGAAAAAGCAGCCCTTAATAAAGTAAGAGTTGAACTTATAAAAGAAAGTAAAACGATGAAAAGATTGATGTTAAGTTTGGCGCTATCTGGATTAATGTTAACAGGTTTCGCACAGGAAAAAAAGGATACTAAGGCAGAAGCAAAGGGAATCAATGTTGCTGCGCATAAGCATCGGGATCGGAAACATGATAGCTTAAAAAACAAAACGCCTGAGGAGGTGGCCAAGATCAAAACCGACCGCATGGATCAGAAACTGAAATTTACGGATAAACAAAGGGAAGAGGTCTATGCCTTTCATCTAAGACAGGCGCAGGATCATAAGAAGATCGCGGCCGAGCGTAAATTGTACCGGGAGAAGATGCGGAAGCAGCGTAAAGCGGATCATGAAAAGATGATGAGCCTGTTGACACCTGAGCAGCAACAAACATTGAAAGATGCTTATGCTGAGAACCGTAAAACGCACAGATTTCAGTGGAAAAAAGAGCGAGAAATGCGGAAACAGGAGTTTAAAAAACAAGATGCCGTAAGGGACAGTGAGACAGAGCAAAAAGCAAGCTAGTGCACAAGAATAGAATAGTTTTCATATTAATAATTGGTGAGTGTTAGTAAGAGGAGGGGACCATAGGTCCTCTCTTTTTTTTAACGCAGCACACTTGTTGTCAGTCCCTATTCTTTTGCTGTTCCTTCCACTGACGGGAAAAAGATTTTTCAGCGATTTTAGGCAGTTCCCGTTGGTCGCCCCAGGTTTTTCCAAAAAACTTTCTTAGAAAGAAGTTCTTGAATTTTCCTCCAAAAAAATCGATTAATTTTCTTCGTTGGATAGCATATGTGTACCAGCTCCAGGCTTTTTTTTCTGTTTTGGAGGCTATTCCCCCTTCGACCGCATCTTTTCGGTTTATAAGCAGCATTCGCTGTATGTCAATGCCGACAGGACAGACCTCGGTACATTTGCCACATAGGGTAGAGGCATAGCTTAAATGCTTAAACTCCTTCATTCCATTTAAATGCGGAGTTATCAATGATCCGATCGGGCCTTGATACGTTGTTTCATAGGTATGTCCGCCAATATTTTGATAAATAGGACATACGTTTAGACAGGCTCCACAACGAATGCAATATAAGCCTTGACGCTGCTCTTTTTGAGCTAATAAATTGCTGCGACCATTATCCAGCAGGATAACATACATTTCTTCGGGACCATCAGACTCATAGGGCTGTCTGGGACCTGTCAGTAGAGTGTTATAGACAGTCAGGTTTTGCCCCGTGCCATGTGTAGACAAAAGTGGCCAAAATATTTCCAGATCCTGAAGTTCTGGAATAATCTTCTCAATGCCGACAACAGCGATATGTGTCTTTGGAAATGTGGAAGTCAGTCGGGCATTACCCTCATTTTCCGTAATGGCAATGCTGCCCGTGTCAGCGATTAAGAAATTGGCGCCTGTAATGCCGACTTCTGCTGCTAGATACTTTTCTCTGAGTAATTCCCTGGCTTTTAATGTCAGCTCTTCAGCGGAGGCATCCAGCGGTGTGCCAAATTTTTCGTGAAAAAGCTTCGCAATATCTTCCAGACTTAAATGCATAGCCGGTGTTACAAAATGATAAGGCCTTTGGTCGAGCAGTTGTATAATATATTCGCCAAGATCGGTTTCTATAGCTTCAATATTCTTCGAATCCAAAAAATGATTTAACCCGATTTCTTCAGTGGCCATCGATTTTGATTTGACAACCGACCGTGCTTTTTTTCTTTCGAGAATTTTATGAATTTCTTCGAGCGCTTCCTCAGCATGGTTGGCCCAGATCACCTTACCGCCGCGTGCAGTGAAATTTGCCTCAAATTGTAGCAGATATCGATCCAGGTTTTCCATCACCTTCCACTTGAGCAAATTTGCTTTAATCTTCGTGTTTTCAAGATCCGCAAATTTGGTTTTTCCTTTCTCGAAAGCCATGCTGTATTTGTCGATATTGTAATTGATAATATCGCGGTGCCTGATATCAAATGCTTTCTGTGCACTTTCCTTTAAAAACGTATTAGCGGTACTCTCTGACATCTAATCTGCTGCTTTTTCACAAAAAAAAGTTGGTCATTTCCAACCAACTTTTAAATATACTGTTAATAAATTGTTTCTCGAAAGCCGAGTTTAAAATTTATTCTTTTATATCAATATTTAAGCTCAATTCATCCAGTTGCTCCTGATGGATGGTTGCCGGAGCGTCGATCATGACATCCCTCCCCGAATTATTTTTAGGGAAGGCGATCACATCGCGGATCGTGTCCAAACCTGCTAATAGCGAAACCAAACGGTCAAAGCCAAATGCCAGTCCGCCATGCGGCGGCGCGCCATAGGTGAAAGCCTCCATGAGGAAGCCAAATTGTTTTTTTGCCTCTTCAGGAGTGAAGCCCAAATGTTTAAACATCAACGACTGCAATTCTCTGTCGTGGATACGGATGGATCCTCCTCCCACTTCGACACCATTGAGCACAAAGTCATACGCATTCGCCCTTACCTGCCCCGGATTGCTGTCCAAAAGTGGTATGTCTTCAGGCTTTGGAGAGGTAAATGGATGGTGCATCGCATGGTATCTTCCACTTTCTTCATCCCATTCGAGCAATGGAAAGTCGACTACCCATAATGGCGCGAAGGTGTCTTTGTTGCGGAGTCCAAGCTGCGAGGCTACTTCTAAACGTAATTCATTGAGTTGCTTACGCACTTTATCTTTGCTGCCAGCCATGATCAGTAATAGGTCCCCCGGTTTCGCGTGGAACTTTTCTGCGATCGCTGTCAATTGTTCGGAATTGAAAAATTTGTCCACTGAAGATTTGACGGAACCGTCTTCATTGATACGTGCGTAGACCAGTCCTGTAGCACCTATCTGCGGTCGTCTGATAAAGTCTGTCAAGGCATCGATCTGCTTTCTGGTATAATGTGCGCAGTTTTCTGCATTGATACCAACAACTAATTCTGCAGTGTCAAACACGGGGAAACCTTTGTCTTTCGCAACATCGTTTAACTCGACAAACTGCATACCGAAACGAATATCCGGTTTGTCCGAACCGTACAAGCGCATAGCATCGGCGTAAGTCATACGTGGAACCGCACCCAAATCTATGCCTTTGATGGTTTTAAAGATATGCTTTGCAAGCCCTTCGAAAATATTAAGTACGTCTTCCTGCTCGACAAAAGACATTTCACAGTCTATCTGCGTGAATTCCGGTTGCCGGTCGGCACGTAGGTCTTCGTCCCGGAAACATTTGACAATCTGAAAATAGCGATCAAATCCGGAAACCATCAACAATTGTTTAAAGGTTTGCGGTGATTGGGGCAGGGCGTAAAACTCACCGGGGTTCATGCGCGAAGGCACGACAAAGTCCCGTGCTCCTTCAGGTGTGGATTTAATCAGGTAGGGTGTCTCTACCTCTAAAAAGTTCTGCGAATCAAGATATCGGCGCACTTCCTGCGAAGTCCTATGACGCAAAATAAGGTTTTCGCGCACGGGATTGCGACGTAGATCAAGATATCGGAATTTCATCCGGATATCATCACCACCATCTGTGTCGTCTTCTATCGTAAAAGGTGGTAGTTTTGCTGCATTTAATATTTCAAGGTCGGACACCTTAATTTCAATGTCGCCTGTTGGAATCTTTGGGTTTTTACTGGATCGCTCAATGACTTCTCCAGTTACCTTAATGACATATTCTCTGCCCAGTTCACGAGCACTGGCCCGCAATGACGCATCATCATCTGCATTGAACGTTAATTGTGTGATACCATAGCGGTCTCTAACATCGATGAAAGTCATACCGCCTAAATCGCGGGATTTTTGAACCCATCCACTTAGGGTAACCGTTTTCCCCAAGTCAGCTAGCGTTAATTCTCCACAAGTGTGTGTTCTGTGCATATCTTATTGTAATAAAAATTTACGCAAAATTATTGGTTTTAGTCGACAATAACGAATTAAGGTTAGCTTATTTGATCTCGGACTCCCACTTTACTCCACTCATTTCGTCCCGTGATTATGATCTCCCACTTTCTCCCCCTTTTTTACGAGATAAGACTTAAAAGCGAATCTTTGCAGCCGAAGATTTTACAATTCACGTGCACTTATTAAAAAAAAGCAGAAAAATAATATGCTACAGTTTTGTCAGAAAGAAGTGATTAAAAATGCTGTTTAACTGCTTGTAAATAAGGTTTTATTTGTTCTTTTGCCGCTGTTCTTTTTTTTGTTATGTAGCTATTTTTCGATGTGGAAAACTTTTTTATGTAGCAAAGTGGGGGAAAGTGGGAGAAAGTGTATACTTTTACATTTGAATTAGAATAGGATAATTGACGACATGACTCAGTTGATCGGAGAATTCGAATGCAAGCTAGACGCCAAAGGAAGGATGGTGTTGCCGGCTGCGCTCAAGAGGCAGATGCCTCATGTTGAGCGAGATGGGCTTGTAGTGAATCGCGGTTTTGAGAAACATTTGGTTTTTTATCCACGGGAGGAATGGGATTTAATGACTGCTAAATTGGCTAAGTTAAATCAGTTTGATCCGAAAGTGCGGGCATTTGTACGTGCTTTTACGCGTGGAGCGAGCGAACTGACATTGGATGCCGCCGGAAGGGTGCTACTGCCAAAGAGTTTGTTGGAGTTTGCGGGTATCACAACCGAGCTGGTGCTGGCTTGTCAGTTTAATAAAATTGAGGTATGGTCTAAACAAGGTTATGATGATCTGATGGGTGATGGCGGAATAGAAGATATTTCGGCTTTGGCAGCAGAAGTCATGGGAGATATTGATTTTGGAATGTAAGAATATGGAGAGTGTGTATCATGTTCCGGTAATGTTGCAAGAGTGCATGGATGCGCTGGCTATCAAGCCCAGCGGTATTTATGTGGACGTGACTTTCGGTGGGGGTGGCCATTCCCGTGAAATTTTAAACCGGCTTGGGCCTGAGGGTAAGCTCTTTGCATTCGATCAGGATCCGGATGCGTTAGCGAACGTGATTGATGATCCTCGTTTTACCTTGATTCATCAGAATTTTAGGTTTTTAAAAAATAGTCTCCGTTTGTATGGTGTGCGTTATGTGGATGGTATTTTGGCCGATCTGGGTGTTTCGTCACATCAGTTTGATGCGGCAGATCGTGGATTCTCAATCCGCTTTGATGCAGATCTGGATATGCGTATGGACCGGGTTAGTGATCTAGATGCAAAAACAGTGCTGGCAACTTATCCGGAGGAGGAGCTGCACCGTATTTTCGGGATGTATGGGGAAATTATGAATGCCAAGTCATTGGCCAAGACGATTGTTACCGCACGGCTGGTGCAGCCAATACATACAGTAGCGGAGCTGAAGGAGGTGATCCGCCGCCTGGTTCCGAAAGGGAAGGAGCATAAATACCACGCGCAGGTGTTTCAGGCATTGCGGATAGAAGTCAATCGTGAGCTGGAGGCTTTACAGGAATTTCTACTGCAGTCAGTGGGGTGCTTGCGTGCCGGAGGTCGTCTTGCAGTGATGTCATATCACTCGTTGGAAGATCGTTTGGTCAAAAATTTTATGGCCAAAGGGAAATTTAAAGGAGAGGTGGACAAAGATTTTTATGGAAATGAGATCAAGCCATTTCATGTATTGAGTCGTAAAGCGATTACGGCTTCGCCGCATGAGCTGGCGGTGAATAATAGATCGCGCAGTGCGAAACTGCGTATTGCTGAAAAGTTGGATTTGTCTTAAAGTGGGTGAAAGATGAGCAGGAATACAATAAGACAGAAAGAATTGAGCGAAGAAGTTCAGGATGAACTACAAGAAACTGTTGAGGAAAAGGCAGAGGAAACAGAAGCGTTTATTAAAACGCTTTTTACCGTTGGAGACCTTTCCTTAAACAAAATATTGGAGTATCTGCCTTTCGGAGCTTTTATCGCCTTTCTTATGCTGTTGTATATCTCAAATCGTCATTTTGCGGAGCGGACCATTCGAAGCATCGATAAAGTGAGCAAAGAGGTCAAAGAACTGGGCTGGGACCATAAGTCGCTTTCTGCCGAACTCATGAAAATGTCTACCCAGACGGAGATTGCGAAACGGGTGGATTCTTTGGGGCTGAAAGAACGATTGGAGCCACCGATCAAGATCGAAGTAATAGAGAAAAAAGAAGATAAATAGAGAATTATGAGCATCAGAAATACGATTCTTGTACGCGTCTATTTTGCCTTTGGACTTATTGTGCTGCTTGCATTTCTGGTGTTTGGAAAAATGCTGAAGTTGCAGTATGTAGATGGGCAGCATTGGAGAGCTCTGGCAGATAGTCTTTCTATTCAGGAGCGTGAGGTGGAAGCGGCACGTGGGAATATTTATTCCAACGACGGTAGCTTATTGGCTACTTCTGTTCCGGAATATGAGCTTCGTTTTGATGCCATGGCTGTTCCGGAGGAGGATAGTGATTACTTCAATCTAAAAGTGGATTCGTTAGCCATTAAGCTCGCTGAATTTTTTAAGGATAAATCATCGCGGCAATATTTGACATTATTAAAACAGGCACGCAATAAAAAGCAGCGTTATGTACTGATTAAACGTAATGTGTCGCATCAGGATTTGAAAAAAGTGAAGCAGTTTCCACTATTTAAGGCTGCCCGTGTCGGTAAAGACCGGTATCCGGCTGCACTGATTACAGAAAGGAACAATAAGCGGATTTTGCCCTTTGTGAATCTTGCGGCACGGACCATAGGCTATAAAAATGTAAAGGAAAATATACATGTGGGGCTGGAGGGTGCTTACGGTGAGTATATTGACGGAAAAAGCGGTAAGCGATTGATGCAGCGTATTGCTGGTGGGGTCTGGATTCCGGTTAACAGAGATATTGAGGTAGCACCGGTTGATGGGTCGGATATCATCTCTACAATCGATGTGAATATGCAGGATATGGCGCAACGGGCATTGGAGAAGCAGATGATCATCAGCAATGCAGATGAAGGTTGTGTGGTGATGATGGAGGTCAAAACTGGTGAGGTGCGGGCAGTTGCAAATTTCATGCGTGATAAGGATGGGGTCTATCGGGAGAAGTTCAACCTGGCTATTGCTCAGAGTGCTGATCCAGGGTCAACATTCAAATTAGCTTCCTATCTAGCATTGATAGATGATAAAAAAATTGACTCCAGTACAACGGTTAATATCGGAAATGGTACGTGGCCGATTTATAAGCATACTATTAGAGATTCGCATGCGCCTAAAAAGTCTGTGATCAGTGCAAAGAGAGCTTTTGAGGAATCGTCGAACGTCGGGGTTACGAAATTTGTCTACCAGGCTTATAAGGATAATCCTGATCAGTTTACCTCGAAACTGTATTCCTTTGGATTTGGAAAAACTTTGGGTCTACAGATTCCTGGAGAAGGGGTTCCGCTAGTGAAAACCTCTAAAAGCAAAAGCTGGAGCGGACTTTCTTTGGTGCAGATGGCTTATGGCTATGAAATGAAGATTACGCCATTGCAGACATTGACGTTTTACAATGCAGTAGCGAATAATGGTAAATTGATTGCGCCTTTGTTCGTAAAGGAGATTAGGCATCTAGGCAATACGATCCAGACATTCAAGGCCAGAGTGCTTAACGACAAGATTGCTTCCGATCAGGCACTGGCTCAAGTGAGAGGGATGATGGAAGGTGTAATGACTGAGGGTACAGGACGGAGTGTTGCGAGTCCGTTATATACCTCCGGTGGTAAGACGGGGACGGCGCAGATGGCGGACGGTGCACGGGGTTATGGTGCCAGACGGTATCAATCCTCGTTTGCAGGGTATTTCCCAGCCGAGGATCCGAAGTACTCCATTATTGTGGTGATCCGAAATCCGCGGAATGGTTACTATGGTGGTTCGGTAGCAGGGCCTGTTTTTAAAGAGCTGGCAGATATGGTCTATGCCAATGATATGGAGATGCAAGGGAAAAAAACGTTTAAAGCGGTTAATGTAGGTGGTCGATTGCCGTTAACCTTGCAAGGTTCGCGGGAAGCGAGTAAAAAGGTATACGAAAAACTTGGGATCGGTACGGTAAACTGGAATATGATTGCAAGAGGATCGATAGATACGTCCAACAGAGGGGTGCCTTTTATGGATTTGAAATATAAAGAAGGGGTTGTTCCTAATGTTTTGGGAATGGGGCTGATGGACGCCTTATATGTGATGGAGAATGCAGGATTTAAAACGCATGTTTCAGGGAAAGGTAGAGTAATAACGCAATCATTAACAGTCGGGCAGCGGTTGCCATTTGGGACAACGGTAAATTTAGAACTTAAGTAACGATGGATTTAAAAAAGGTATTGCATGCTATCCCTGTGCAACAGGTGGTGGGTAACCTCGAAGAGGTTAACGTGCACTCTTTGTGCTTTGATTCCAGGAAGGTGGAGCTGGGGAGTTTGTTTATCGCTGTTCGAGGTGTCCAAACTGACGGTCATTTATTCATTGATAAAGCGATCACTTCCGGTGCCCGCGCAGTGATTGTGGAGGAGCTGCCAGTAGAAACACTGGACTCGGTTGTCTATATCCTGGTGGCGGATTCTGCGTATGCCCTAGGTATTGCATCTGCCAATTATTATGGTAATCCATCTGAACAGCTTAAACTGGTCGGCGTAACGGGAACCAATGGCAAGACTACTGTGGCGACACTGTTATTTCAGCTGTTTACGGAATTGGGCTATCACGTAGGTTTATTGTCGACTGTACAAAATCAGATCGGTACGAGAATAATACCGGCAACACATACAACACCGGATCCGATCCAGCTCAACGGTCTTTTGCGGGAAATGGTCGATGATGGTTGTGATTATGCTTTTATGGAGGTCAGTTCACATGCTGTAGTGCAGGAACGGGTCGCCGGATTGGTATTTGCCGGCGGCATATTTACGAATATCACACACGATCATCTCGATTTTCATAAAACCTTTGATAATTATATCAAAGCGAAAAAGAAGTTCTTTGATGATTTAGATGCGCATGCGTTTGCTCTGACAAATGCCGACGACCGGAATGGACGTGTGATGTTACAGAATACGGTGGCTCATAAAAAGAGTTACGGTTTGCGTTCAGGGGCTGACTTTAAAGCGAAAGTGATTGAAAGTCATTTTGATGGTATGCTGATGAGCATAGACGGGCAGGAGGTATGGGTAAAACTGATCGGTGATTTTAATGCGTATAACCTGTTGGCAGCCTATGCGACAGCGATCTTGCTGGAGCAGGAAACGGTCAAGGTATTGACTGCGCTGAGTACTCTGACAGGGGCTGAAGGCCGGTTTGAAACGGTAAAATCAGCCAATGGTGTATTTGGAATCGTTGATTACGCGCACACACCTGATGCTGTGGAAAATGTGCTAAAAACCATTAGTTCGCTGCGTAGGCCGGAGCAAAAAATCATTACGGTATTGGGCTGTGGCGGGGACCGTGATAAGACCAAACGACCGGAGATGGCGCAGGCGGCGCTGCGCTATAGTGACCGCTTTTTGATTACCTCCGATAATCCGCGCACAGAAGATCCCTATCAGATCATCAAAGATATCGAGGCAGGGGTAGAGGCGGATCAAAAGGTGAAAACGTTATCTATCGCCGACCGCAAAGAAGCGATAAGAGTTGCTTTTCAGCTGGCCAATCCGGGTGATATTATTTTGGTCGCCGGAAAAGGTCATGAAAAGTATCAGGATGTGAACGGAGTGAAGCATCATTTTGACGATAAAGAAGTTTTAGAGAATACATTTAACGAAAAATAGAAATATGTTGTACCATCTATTTACGTGGTTGAGCGAATACATTCATATACCTGGAGGGGGATTGTTTCAGTACATCTCATTTCGGACGTCCATGGCTATAATTGTCTCTTTGATTATTACCACGGTTTTTGGGGGGAGATTGATCCAGTTCCTGCACAATAGACAAGTGGGGGAGACAATTCGTGATCTGGGACTGGAAGGAGAGAAAAAGAAAGCTGGTACACCGACTATGGGTGGAATTATCATTATTGCCGGAATATTGATTCCCACATTGCTATTTGCCAAACTTACCAATGTATATGTCATTATCATGATCATAACCACACTTTGGATGGGTGCTATCGGTTTTTTAGATGATTATATCAAAGTGTTCAAGCATAATAAGGAAGGTCTGGCCGGAAAGTTTAAAGTTGTTGGCCAGGTGGGGCTGGGAGCGATCATTGCGTGTACCATGTACTTTCATCCGGATATCGTCGTACGTAAGGGTGTGGATAAGCCTACTTCCACCAAGCCAGTGGAGGTAGTTATTAATGAGGGGACCGGTGAAAAAACATATGCAGAAAATGTAAAATCGTCCAAAACAAATATCCCGTTCTACAAAAATAATGAGTTTGACTATGCGAAAGTGTTCAAAGTATTTGGCTTGCAGAGCGATTACCTGACGTTTGTAGTTTTTTTGGTGGTCGTGATCTTTATTGTAACGGCGGTTTCCAATGGTGCCAATATCACAGACGGAATTGATGGTTTGGCTACGAGTACTTCGGCGATCATCGGGGTGACTCTGGCGATCTTGGCTTATGTGTCGGGTAACGTGATTTTTTCGGATTACCTGAACATCATGTATATCCCCAACTCGGGCGAGCTTGTGATCTTTGCCGGAGCATTTGTAGGTGCCTGCGTGGGTTTTTTGTGGTATAATACCTATCCGGCACAGGTGTTTATGGGGGATACAGGTAGTTTGGCTATTGGCGGCATCATTGCTGCTTTCGCCATTCTGATCCGTAAGGAGTTATTGATTCCAATTTTATGTGGTGTCTTTTTATTGGAAAATCTTTCCGTTATCCTGCAGGTTTCCTACTTCAAATACACCAAAAAGAAATATGGCGAGGGGAGAAGAATTTTTTTAATGTCGCCCTTGCACCATCATTTTCAGAAAAAAGGCTACCACGAGGCGAAAATTGTAACGCGCTTTGTCATTGTTGGTATTATACTGGCCATTTTGACTATTGTAACATTGAAAATTAGATAACGATGCCAAATATCGCAACCACATATTATCCACAGTCTGGGAATCTCGTCGTCTTAGGGGCAGGTGAGAGCGGTGTTGGTACCGCTATCCTTGGAAAAGAGAAGGGGTATGACGTATTTGTGTCAGATAAAGGGCTTATTGCGGATCATTATAAGGCCCAATTGGTGGCTGAGGGAATTGCATTCGAGGAAGGCAGTCACACAGAATCACGAATATTGAATGCAGCTCTTGTGGTAAAAAGTCCCGGAATTCCGGAAACTGTACCGCTGATTGTCGCACTGAAGGAAAAAAATATTCCTGTAGTAGCCGAGATCGAGTTTGCAGCACAATTTACTGAAGCTAAATTGATTTGTATAACAGGCTCCAATGGGAAATCGACAACAACCATGCTGACCTACGAAATGCTCAAACATGGCGGGCTTAACGTCGGTTTGGCAGGTAACATCGGAAAAAGCTTTGCCCTGCAGGTTGCTAGAGAGAATTTTGACTGTTATGTGCTGGAAATATCCAGCTTCATGCTGGATGATATGTATCATTTTAGGGCAGATATTGCTGTGATACTAAATATTACCCCGGATCATCTGGATCGTTATGATCATAAAATGACAAATTATGTCGATTCAAAATTCAGAATAATCCGGAATCAGACGGAGAAAGATTACTTTATATATTGTCTGGACGATCCTGAGACAGTCAAGGGATTGGAAAGGCATCATAGTAAGGGGATTTATTTGCCTTTTACACAAGAGCAGATTGTTGAATTGGGTGCTTATTTGGCCGCCAATAAAACAATGATTATTAATACACCAAATAACGATACGTTCACTATGAAAACTGAGGAATTGTCATTGCAGGGGAAGCACAATATTTATAATAGCATGGCTTCTGGATTGATTGCAAAAGTGCAGGAGTTGAGGAATCAAGCGATGAAGGAGAGCATGGGTTCATATGTGAATATTCCGCACCGTCTGGAGCATGTGGCCTGTATCGGTGGTGTAAATTATATCAATGATTCAAAGGCTACCAATGTCAATTCAGTGTGGTATGCACTGGAAAGTTTTTCCACGCCAATTGTGTTGTTGCTGGGGGGGGTTGACAAAGGGAACGATTATAGCATGCTAGCTGATCTGGTAAAACAGAAAGTACGTGCGATTGTCTGCTTAGGCAAAGATACTGCAGCTATACACGAGGCTTTTGAGCAGGATGTGGAGATTATTGTCAATAGTACCTCTATGCAGGACGCAGTGGTACTGTCTTCTCATCTGGCGCAAAAAGGAGATACGGTATTATTGTCTCCGGCTTGTGCAAGTTTTGACTGGTTTAAAAATTATGAAGACCGGGGGGACAAGTTTAAAGCGGCAGTAATGGAATTATAAAAGTATAACCCACAGGAATAAGGATATGCTACAGAACATAATGTCTAAATTGAAAGGTGATCGATGGATATGGATCATAGTGATTATCCTCTCGGGATGGTCTCTTTTGGCTGTATATAGTTCGGTCGGCACCTTGGCCTATAAGGAAGGTAAGGGTACGGAAATGTATCTGTTAAAGCATTTTTCCATCATTGCCATAGGCTTTGTGCTGATGTATCTTTCTCACAAGCTGGACTACCGCTATTATGCGGGTATTTCAAAAATAATGATGGGAATAACGATCCCTTTGCTCTTGTTCACTTTACTTTTTGGAAGTAAAGTGAACGAAGCCAGCCGCTGGCTGACCATACCCGGTATTGGATTGACGTTCCAGACTTCGGATTTAGCTAAGCTATCGCTTATTGTTTTTCTCGCACGCATGTTGTCCCGTAAGCAGGAAGAGATAAAGGATGTTAAAAAATCCTTTCTACCAATCATGGGCTCTGTATGTGGCGTTTTTATTCTGATCGCCTTGGCGAATCTTTCGACAGCATTAATGTTGTTTGGTGTGAGTGTACTTTTATTGCTGATCGGCCGGATTTCGTTTAAGCAGATTGCGATTGTCTGCTGTGGTGGCGGAGTGCTGCTGTTGATGGTGATTTTTTTCGGTCCGCGCCGGGCGACCTATATCAGTCGGGTGAAATCATTTTTCCAGACCGAAAAAGTAGAGAAAACAGTATCCTTCCAAGATGACAAAAATTATCAGGCGAACAATGCGAAAATAGCGATTGCTACAGGCGGTTTGCTGGGTAAGGGGCCGGGCAATAGTGTGCAGCGTAATGTGTTGCCCCATCCATATTCAGATTTCATTTACGCCATTATTATTGAAGAATATGGTACTATTGGTGGTGTTATTCTACTCTTCCTATACTTGGCGTTTATGTATCGTTGCATCCGTATTGTGACCATGAGCCCTAAAGCGTTTGGGACGTTTTTGGCTGCAGGGCTGGGGTTTAGTTTGACTATACAGGCGCTGGCCAATATGGCTGTAGCGGTTGGTCTGGGGCCTGTGACCGGTGTACCGCTTCCTTTGGTGAGTATGGGCGGTACATCAATCTTATTCACTAGTGTAGCACTAGGGATTATCCTAAGTGTGAGCAGAAATATTGAAGAATTAAAAGGAAAAGAACAGTTGGAAGAAAAAGCGAAACCCAAGAAAGTGGTGATCGGCTCAATTCCGGCCTAATAGAGTAAGCATGGCAATTCGTGTAATCATAAGTGGGGGTGGAACCGGAGGACATATCTTTCCGGCGATTTCAATTGCAAATGCATTGAAAGCGATGGATCCTGCAAATGAGATTTTATTTGTGGGTGCCAATGGCCGTATGGAAATGGATAAAGTGCCTGCTGCGGGGTATGACATTGTTGGACTGGATATTCAGGGTATCAATAGAAAGCAGCTCTGGAAAAATATCCTTTTGCCATTTAAATTGATGAAGAGTCTGAATAAGGCCAAAAAAGTGATCCGGGAGTTTAAACCGGATGTTGCTGTCGGTGTGGGCGGTTTTGCTTCAGGACCGTTATTGATGACAGCAAATAAAGTCGGTGTTCCGACTCTGGTACAAGAACAGAATTCATACGCCGGTGTCACCAACAAAAAAGTAGGTGCTAAGGCCGCCCGCATCTGTGTTGCCTATGAAGGAATGGATCAGTTTTTTCCAGCGGACAAAGTGCTGCTGACAGGTAATCCGATACGAAGAGAATCTGTTGCTATCGAGGGGAAAAGGGAAGAGGCGATAGCCTTCTTTGGTCTCGAGCAGAGCAGAAAAACAATTCTGGTTCTTGGTGGTAGTTTAGGCGCGAGAACATTAAATGAAAGCGTTGTCGCCTATTTGGACTTATTGCGTGATGAAGACGTACAGCTTATCTGGCAATGTGGCAGTTTTTATATAGAAGGGCTGCGTGCTCAATTGGAAGGAAAAATTCCAGGTAATGTCAAGATGATGGCCTTCCTTCAGAAGATGGATTACGCCTATGCAGCAGCCGATTTAATTATTAGCAGGGCAGGTGCTGGAACTATTTCTGAGTTGTGTGTAATTGGTAAGCCGGTGATTTTGGTCCCCTCACCGAATGTTGCCGAAGATCATCAGACTAAGAATGCAATGGCCTTGGTCAACAAGCAGGCAGCCGTGTTGATTAAGGATGGGGATGCGGAGAAAGATTTGATTCCGGCTGCCCTGGAATTATTAAAGGATCATCAACAGGCTGCGGGGTTAGGCGAGCAGATAAAGAAGCTAGGAAAGTTGGATGCAGATAAGCAGATAGCTGCCGAAGTTTATCAATTAGCAAATAAAAATCGAGGATAGGTATGAATCTGGATGCAATAAAACAAGTATACTTGATTGGAATAGGCGGAATCGGCATGAGTGGCCTGGCACGCTATTTTAAGCATTTGGGCTGTGTGGTGTGTGGATATGATCGGACGGAGACAGAACTGACCAGGACGCTGGTCAAGGAAGGGATTCCGATTGTTTACCAAGATGATGTGGAGACTATTGATCCCATTTTTCACAACGTGAGCGAGGCTACACTGGTCATCTTCACCCCAGCGATTCCAAAAGATTCCAAGATCAAGGCTTTTTTTGAGGGGCGGGGGCATATACTTTATAAAAGATCCCAAGTACTGGGGATTATAAGTGAGAGCAGATATACCATTGCCGTTGCAGGTACCCACGGCAAGACGACCACCTCAACGATGGTTGCTCATGTGCTAAAAGACTCTGGTTACGATTGCTCGGCCTTTTTAGGTGGTATCAGCTCGAATTATGAAACGAATGTACTCTATGGTAACAACAATACCGTGGTAGTCGAGGCAGACGAATTTGACCGTTCGTTTCTGACGCTGCATCCCAATATAGCCATTGTGACGTCTTCGGATGCCGATCATTTGGATATTTACGGTGATAAGAGCCATTTTCTCGAATCTTTTCAGCTGTTTTTGGATAAAGTGGTGGAAGGTGGTACCCGGATCATAAAGAAAGGGCTTGAATTTAAAGGACAGATCAGCTATTCTGGCCAGGAGGCTGCCGATGCTTATGCATCTAATGTGCACGTCCGTGATGGCGAGTTCTTCTTTGACTATCAGGATGCTAAAGGAAAAATCGAAGACATTCATTTGGGTATTCCTGGAATTCACAACGTGGAAAATGCCGTCGCTGCTATCACGGTCGCAAGGTTATTGGATATTTCTGACGCGGCCATCAAAAAAGCGTTGACGACTTTCAAAGGAGTTAAAAGAAGATTTGAATATATCGTTCGTAGGCCCGAAGCCATTTATATTGATGACTATGCCCATCACCCCGAAGAGCTGCGTGCGTTTCTGACATCAATGAGAAAGCTGTATCCAGCAAAGAAACTAAATGTGGTCTTTCAGCCCCATTTGTTTACCCGTACACGGGATTTCGTGGACGGCTTTGCCGAGGTGCTGTCCATGGCAGACAATCTGTTGTTGATGGAAATATATCCCGCGCGGGAACTTCCGATTGAGGGCGTTAACTCAAGCTGGTTGCTGGAGAAAATTACGGCGCCGCAAAAGCGGATTGCAACTGCGGCAGAGGTTCTTGACTTTGCAAGGAATGAAAAGCCGGAACTTCTCGTTACAGTCGGCGCTGGCGATATTGATAAATTGGTAAAACCGTTACAGGAGATTTTTGAGCATGCTTAAAAAATTGCGTGACATACAATGGAATCGTGTCCTCTACTTTACCCTATTTTTTATTGGGGTGATCGTTGTGGTCGTGATTATGACAATTGTGGGGAAACGTGATGAACAACAGCCTTGTAAAGAAGTGAAAATTGTTATTGAGGGGACAGAAGCTTTTATTGACCAAGCAGATATTTCCAAGATGATCAAACAGAATTATGGAAACTTTGTCGGGAAAAAAGTCAATGATATTCCCTTTCATCGGGTCGAGGAGACCCTGAAAAAGCTGCCCTATGTGGCGGACGCCAGCGTCCATTCGGATATGGACGGTACTGTGAGCATACATATTGATCAGCGCGAGGCTGTTATGCGGGTTATCAACAAAAATGGGCGAGAGTTTTATGTCGATCCAAAAGGACTAAAGATACCAACCACATTAAAGTATATTCCGCACATTATGGTCGCAACAGGTAACATCGCCGAAGGATACAATGAAGCGCTGGACACCATATCGACACCATTGGTAAAAGATCTGGTGAAAGTAGCTGAATTTATAGGGAAAGATGAATTGTGGAGCAATCAGGTTGTGCAGATCTATGTCAACGCGGATCAGGACATTGAGCTCGTGCCCCGTGTGGGATCGCAGCAGTTAATTGTCGGCTCAGCGGATTCTCTGGAACAGAAATTTGAATTATTAAAAACATTCTATACGCAGATAATGCCTAAAGTCGGCGTAAATGCTTATGGAGTGGTGAATGTAAAATATGGGGGTCAGATCATCTGTGAAAAACGTGGAAACTGGAGTTTTTCGGATGACCAAACAAAAAAAATAGCAAATAATACATTATAGTAATACAGCAACAATACAGGAAATTATGAACTCAAAGGCAGCAGAAATTGAAAGAGAAAACCCAATTATCGTGGGACTCGATATTGGTACTACCAAAATTTGTGTTACGGTTGGGAGACGTAGCTCAGGAAACAAAATTGAACTATTAGGTGTGGGCAAAGCCGAATCTGCCGGTGTGAGCAGAGGAGTTGTCGCCAACATCCAGAAAACTGTGGGAAGTATTCTGGAGGCGGTTGAAATAGCCGAGGCACAGTCTAATGTGGATATTAAAGTGGTTAATGTGGGGATCGCCGGTCAGCACATTAAGAGTATTCAGCATCGTGGAATATTTACCAAGACTGATGGTGATGATGAAATCGTTCGGAGAGATATCGAACGCTTGATTTCGGATATGTATAAACTGGTACTGCCTCCAGGAGAAGAAATTATACATGTGTTGCCTCAAGAGTTTACGGTAGATAATGAACCCGGTATACGGGAACCCATCGGCATGGCCGGTCGTCGCATAGAAGCAAATTTCCATATTATTTCGGGACGAGTTACCGATATCAAAAATATTAAGAAATGTATTGATAATTCCAATTTGGAAGTTGCTGAATTGATCCTGGAACCGTTGGCATCTTCTGAAGCTGTATTGGATGAAGATGAAAAGAATGCTGGTGTTGTATTAGTTGATATTGGTGGTGGAACGACAGATGTGGCCATCTTCCATGAGGGTATTATCCGTCATACGGCCGTTATTCCTCTTGGGGGTAATATTGTGACCGAAGACATCCGTCAAGGTTGCTCTGTATTGCGCTCCCAAGCCGAATTATTAAAGACACGGTTCGGATCTGCTCTGGCTGACGAGAACAAAGAAAATGAAGTGATCTGTGTACCCGGACTAAAAGGCCGTGAACCGAAGGAAATTTCCGTCAAAAACCTCGCTTATATCATACAAGCCCGTATGGAGGAAATTATCGAACACGTATACTATGAGATTAAATCGTCCGGTTACGAGAATAAACTTATTGGTGGTATCGTTATCACCGGAGGTGGGGCACAACTAAAACATCTTGTGCAGCTTGTCGAATATATCACAGGAATCGATTGTCGGGTGGGGTTCCCAAATGAATATCTATCCAAGAACGAAGTACTGCCCAAGCCTCTTTTTGAAGAGCTCAAGAGCCCCTTGTATGCGACCAGTATTGGTTTGCTGATCAAAGGTATTCAATCCCACGAAGAGGAAGAAGATAGCCGTAGGGAAATGCTTGCTCCGGTAAAGAAGTCACAACCTACAGCGACCACAAAGGAAGTGTCCGAACAGCAACAAAAGGAGCAGGGACTGCTATCTTGGTTCAAACGGTTTATTAAGGATGGAAATGAGATTGATGATGCAAGTTTTTTAGATAAAAAGTAAGTTTTCCACAATGATTGAAGTTTTCCACAATTTCACAAATGTGGAAAACTTTTGTTGAAATTATATTATTATTACATTACATATAGTGGGCTTGGCGTACTTCGGTATCGTGTTCATTATAAGTTAAATAGGGATAAGTTATGTCAATACAGTTTGAAATGTTAAAAGAGCAATCTTCAATAATTAAGGTTATTGGAGTCGGCGGTGGTGGCGGCAATGCGGTCAACCATATGTATAAACAAGGGATTAGCGGGGTAGATTTTATCGTGTGCAATACCGATGCGCAAGCGTTGGAATTGAGCCCGATTCCCAATAAAGTTCAATTGGGGATAAGTCTGACCGAAGGTATGGGCGCTGGTGCAGATCCTGATGTAGGTGAAAATTCGGCGATCGAAAGTATTGAAGAGATCAAACGTATGTTGGGCACCAATACCAAGATGTTATTTATCACAGCGGGTATGGGGGGCGGTACCGGTACTGGAGCAAGTCCTGTATTAGCCAAAGCAGCCAAAGAACTGGGCATTCTCACTGTCGCTATTGTCACAACTCCTTTTACATTTGAAGGAAAGCGCCGTCGCTCTCAGGCTGAAGAAGGGCTTTCTGAACTGCGTAAATATGTAGATTCCTATCTGGTGATCTCGAATGACCGTCTGCGCGAAATTTTTGGAAACTTAACCATGACTGCCGCTTTTGCGAAAGCAGATGATATCTTAACTACTGCAGCGAAAGGTATTGCCGAAATCATCACTATCCCCGGTTATGTCAACGTCGATTTCAAGGATGTTCGTACTGTAATGAATGATAGCGGAGTTGCCATTATGGGTAATGCCGTTGCTGAAGGTGAAGACCGTGCGCTTAGAGCTGTAGAAGGTGCTTTGGCATCGCCATTATTGAAAGATAATGAAATCGAAGGCGCGCGTTATATTTTGTTGAACATCACTTCCGGAACTAAAGAGGTGACGATGGATGAGGTCGCCATCATTACGGATTACATCCAGGAGAAAGCGGGTTTGTCAGCGGATTTAATCTGGGGTAACTGTATCGACGAAAACTTTGAGGACGAGCTATCGGTAACCATCATCGCGACAGGTTTCCAGACATCGGAAGAGCGTGACAAAGAACGTGAAAATACAAAGGTGTCTATGCCCTTGACACCGGAGCCCGTTAATTCTTTTGTGAAGCCTGTATCTCAGGTTGCTCCAAAGGAAACACCTGCTACAAATAGTTTTGTGACTCCGGTACACCGCGTGGAAACTGCAGCTCCTTCGACAAATAATCCGTCGACCCCAAACAATACATTGCAATCTGACCTGTTCACTGCTCCGAAAAATGCGGTACAGCAACACGTGGCTGTTGAAGAACCGCAGGTAATACGCCACGATCTAGGTCATGATAGTGCATATGAGGAGGAAGCGTCATTTGATGAAAACGAATTTCAGTTAAAAACCTCGCCTTCCGTTTTTCAGTTTCAAATGCCTACTGTCTTTGATTCGTACACGACTCCATCAGCTTCGGACTACGAAGAAAAGACAAGTTTTTCTTCCAGCACAACCAATGAACACGTAGGACTACCACAAGTAGAAGAAGAACAGGTTTCCTTTGAGGACCAGCTGGTGCGTACCAAAGAACGTATTTTACGTTTGAAAGAGCTGAGCATGAAATTGAAGTCTTCAAACGGTTTACATGAACTCGAAAACGAGCCTGCATATAAAAGGAAGCAAATGTCATTGGAAGATACACCTCATTCTTCGCAATCGCAGGTGTCCCGCTTTACACTTTCTTTTGAAGATGGTAACACGGAAATCCGGCCAAATAATTCCTTTCTCCATGACAATGTAGATTAATGTAATTGACATAAAACTAAAAAAGCCATTCGATCGGATGGCTTTTTTAGTATCTTTAGAAACCGATACAATACAATTATATAAGCTATGACTACAAAATTAAATAACCCTGTATGGGTAATGAGTTCTGCCTTTGACAAATTGTCCCTGCCTGAATTGATTCAAACGACAAAACGGATCGGTGCTGGTGGGATAGATCTTTGCGTGTTTAGAAAAGATGGTACGCGAGAAGATCATACAGCTACACATTTAGATTACGATGGATTTACACCGGCAAAGGCGAAAGAAACATTGGAACTATTTAATCAAGCTGACTTGAAGCTTTCTCTTGGAGCCTTTGAAAATATGATCGGTGGAGATCCTGAGCAACGTGTGAAAAACCAAAACCATCTATTAAAGTTAATTCGTATTGCCCATTTGCTTGGGGGAGATGAAAATAATGTTAAAGTGGGTACTTTTGTCGGTTATAACCACGAGCTCGGTAATCAGATCGATGGATTTCAGAAGAATCTGGATGAGTACAAGCGTATATTTGAACCTATTGTCCGCTATGCGGAAGGGTTGGGAGTGACCATCCTGTATGAAAATTGCCCTATGGAAGGCTGGCGTTCGTCGCGTTACAGTTCAACTTATAATAACCTGCCTGCTGTCTTGGCTGCCCGTAAATTGATGTATGCAATGATACCGAGTCAGGCCCACGGCGAAATCTACGATCCCTCACATGATGTGTGGCAGAATACGAATCCGATTGAGGTGATTCGGAATACGGATATCAAGCGTTTGCAGCGAATCCACGTAAAGACTACACGCAATCTGGAAACGGCAGCCCGTGTAGACTGGGGGGGCATGTATCCCATGCAGCACGTCGATGCCGAACTTGCTAAAAAAGCAAATGTAAGTATTCCCGTACACGACTGGGATAGACATCATTACGAAGCGATGCTTCCCGGATTCGGTGGGTCAGACAGCATGGACTGGCGTGGATTTGTGGACCTGTTGCAGGAACGTGGTTTCGATGGTCCTTTTGAGATTGAAAATGAGGCTAAAAATTCGAAAGACACAGGTGATTTTTCAGCGACGGTACAGGGCTTCACAACTTGTCTGAACTTTTTGGCGCCGATGTTATGGGATCTCGAAGCTGAGGTGGGGTATGCGTACCGAAAGTCCGAGCCATTGAAAGATTTTAATGTGAAGGATATCCCAGTAGTCACTATGGATGACCTGGTTTAACATAAAATGCACTCCAACACGATCTTCTTAATTGTTGGAGTGTATTCTAAATAACTCGATGAGCTCGGGTATATTGGAGACATTTAATTTCTCGAATATCCTGCTCTTATACGTACTTACAGTTGATGGGCTCAATTCCAGTAAGCTCGATACTTCGATAATTCCCAAGCCTTTGATCAACTGCTTGGCCACATCCACTTCTCTATTAGATAGACGGGCCAAAGGATTTAATTTGGTTAACTCAGATTTACTTTGAGTAAGTTTCTGCACGTACAGATCCTGCACATTGCTGGACATATATTTGCCCCTTTCCTGAATAGCCAAAATGGCGTGGCTCAATTCGGCCATGGCCGTCGTTTTGTTCAGATAGCCAGCGGCCCCTGCTTCAATATAACGTAATGCATAAAGCGATTCATCATAGGAAGAAAAAACCAAAATTTTGATGCCCGGTCTGATTTGTAGAATCTCTTCAACCACCTTAATGTTATTTCCTCCGGGCATGTTAATGTCCAATAATAACAGATCGAAATCTTCTGCTGTTATTTTTTCCAGTACTTCATCAAAATCTTCGGCCTGAAAGATTTCGGCTTGTCTAAGGGTTTCTTTGATGATGACAGAAGCTCCTAATCGTACAATGCCATGGTCGTCTGCAATAAGAATCTTTTTCATAGATACTTTATCTTATTCTGGGCTTTTTAGTTACCGTTTAAATTTAAAGTACTATCAATATACAATATATCCTGATATTTTGCCCTAGTTAACGTGCAAATATAACAAATTAAGTTTATAAAAAACTGAAGAATATCGTTTTAGATTCTATTTTTGAAACTAAGACTTAAGAAATAAAAATTTAGGACAATTATGAATGCATTATAAAAGTTGTTATATTTTGATTAGATTTATATGACAATTAGTAGTTTTGACTAAGTTTTAACAGATTAAATGGTTTAATATGGGATTTTTAAAAGAGTTTAAAGAGTTCGCAATGCGTGGGAGCGTTGTTGATCTGGCTGTCGGTGTTGTGATCGGTGGGGCATTTGGTAAAATTGTTACATCATTGGTTGACGATATTATCATGCCGCCCATAGGATATTTAACAGGTGGAGTTGATTTCTCGTCGAAGAAAATTGTCCTGAAAGCTGCAGACGAAGCGGCCAAACAGGCAGAGGTATCCATTAATTACGGTAACTTTATTAATGTGGTTATTCAGTTTTTGATTGTTGCATTTTGTATTTTTTGTGTTATCAAAGCCTTGAATTCCTTGAAACGTAAGGAAGAAGCCGCACCTGCAGCTCCTCCTGCACCAACGAAAGAAGAGACCTTGTTGACTGAAATCAGAGACATTCTGAAAAACAAATAACAGAGTCGTCCTGAATTTACGATCCGCGCAGGGGAACTTAATTCCCCTGTTTTTTATTTTGGTTTGCGTCGGTTAGTGTCTTATTGCTGAATGCTTTAGGTCGCCTCTTTCACTGAAAGTTTAAATGTTCTTAATATTGTTTGTTTTTATCTAAAATAAACTTTACTTTTGCATTCCTCTTGGGGAGTTTTGTATTTAATTGAAGTAAGAACAAATTAGCATAATAGCGTCATGAAAAGAACATTTCAGCCATCGCAAAGAAAAAGAAGAAACAAACACGGTTTTAGAGAGCGCATGAGCTCTGCAAACGGTAGAAGAGTATTAGCTTCACGTAGAGCTAAAGGTAGAAAACGTCTTACAGTGTCTGACGAATACCGTCACAAAGGCTAGTCTTTGACAAGGATCGGTGGCCGCTTATAGGAACTTTTTCTGATAAGATTAAGTCATCGTATGAGAAATACATTTACAAAAGAAGAACGGTTGTGTGCGAAAAAGCGTATCGATATGCTTTTTAAATGCGGTTCTTCTTTTGTTTTGTATCCGTTTAGAGTAGTTTTTATTTTTGAAACCAGCCAGCAGACTGAAAAAAATCCCCCCTGTCAGTCTATTATTTCCGTTTCCAAGCGTAGATTTAAAAGAGCGGTCGACCGAAATGCAATTAAACGCATGTTGCGAGAGAGCTATCGCTTACAAAAATCAAACGATTTAATTCCCTTTTTGATAGAACATAATGTAACTTTGTATCTGGCGATTCAATACGTCGGCAAACAGATCTTAGCCTTTGATGTGTTTCGTGCCGCAATGAATAAAACGCTGAAAAAATTGCAGGATGAGTGTGCTCAAGCTTATTTGGATAAAAGGAATTAAACCTTTTTTTAGTTTTATTTTCCTGACCATTATTCGTTTCTATCAACTGTTTCTATCACCTTTTTTGGGTGCCAATTGCAGGTATACGCCTACTTGCTCCCAATACGGTAAGGAAGCTATTGTTAAATACGGTCCATTTAAAGGTGGTTTAATGGCTTTAAAACGAATCATACGCTGCAATCCCTGGGGTGGCCATGGACATGATCCCGTCCCTTGATTTCAAAAGAGAACCATGAATAATTTAATATTACAGATCGATACTTCCACTCCTGTGTGTTCGGTAGCCCTAAGTGAAAACGGGCGGACACTGGAAGTCATAAACCTTGACGAGCCTAATGCCCATGCTGCAAAGCTTACCGTTTTAATGGAGCGGTTAATGCACGAAGCGGGCTGTACTTTTAGTCAACTCTCAGCAATTGCGGTAAGCATGGGGCCGGGCTCTTATACAGGGCTGCGTATTGGTGTATCTACAGCGAAAGGTCTCTGCTACGGTTTAGACATACCTTTGGTGGCAGTAAACACGCTAGAGGCCTTGTTTTGGGGGTATAGAGAGCAATTTGGTCTGCTTGATAATGAAGTTTATATTCCCATGATTGATGCACGCCGAATGGAGGTGTATGGGGCTATTTACAACGATAGAGCTGAACTTATAAAAGATACTTCAGCCGAAATCATTAATGAAAGTCATTATGATGCCCTGTTGAATACATACCAACGTATCCATTTATTTGGTTCGGGGGCAGATAAATTTGACGAACTGTTTCGGGGGATGGATCATATTGTCGTGCACAAGGAATTTAAAAATTCTGCGGCTTTCCTATCCGAGCTGGCTTTTAATAAGTTTCGGCTTAAACAGTTTGAGGACGTCGCCTACTTTGAACCCTTCTATCTTAAAGATTTTATCGTAACAGCGGCAAAGAAAAAGGTTGGCTTATAGCCAGCCTTTCCGTTTAAACCAGAGGTAGATGGCTAATGATATCCCGACCATTATTCCTAAGGCTATGGGATAGCCGTAATACCACTCCAGTTCTGGCATATTTTTAAAATTCATCCCATAAATCCCAGCCACAAAAGTGATCGGCATAAAGAACACAGAAAATATGGTGAGGATGCGCATGATTTCATTGGTATGATTCGATGATATATTAAAAAATACATTCAGCAGCTGCGTAATATTTTCCGATAAGTTTTCATATAAGGTCGAAGTACGTATCTGTAGATCCTTCAGATCACGTGTATATACATCTTTTTTGGACGAGGAATGAAAGTGTTCGACAACTTCTTTATAAAGAAAAATGACTTTCCTGGCGACATCAATCTGTCTTTTTATAAAATACAGATTTTTTAGAACGGGCTGTTGCTTCATGCGCTTCAGAAAGATGAGTTCCTCATAGGAATCGATTCGTGTGGAAAGCTGTTCAAGGGTTTTGCTGAATGTAAAGACGGCAGCGGTCGTAATAAAGACGGCAAGCTTCCGGCTATTTTTTGTTTTGATGGAAGTGAACTCAATATTTTTAAGTTTTTCCAGAAATTCAATACGCCGTTTATGGACAGTAATGACAAAGTCGTTGCCATAAAAAATAGTCAGTCGGTCTGTAACTTCGCCTATGCTGTCAGAATTCTCTTTAAAATTATCAGACATTACCCGAAGAATAATAAATGTATAATTCTCAAATTCTTCTATTTTAGGCAGATGTTCAGGTTCTCTGGAGTCTTTTATCGATGCTTCATTTAGATCGTATCGTTGCTTGATGAATGCGAAATCTTCCGTAGTGGGTTCGGAGATATCGATCCACTCGTAACTGGCAATATCTTTTTCAACAATTGTTCTGACCATAAATCTGATTTTTGCAAAGACAAGATAAGAAACAATTTTGTTTGCTCCAATCCATGCAAAGGGCGGGCAGGGAGAGTTCGCAAAAATGCAGCGGTCTTTTAAAAAAAAATGGGCTGTTCACAATTGAACAGCCTCTATTTTTATTCGATCATGTGATCTCTTCTATCTGACTGAGATTTCTATTTTTTGGAAGATTTGTATTCTTCGTTTAACTGCTTGATCACTTCATTGGTGATTTCCAAGGAAGGGTCAGCATAGAGTACCGTCGGATTAGTCTTCGAGTAAGTTAACACCAGTTTATACCCATTTTCCGTAGCATGTTTTTTCAGGAATTCAGTGATCTTGTTATAAACATTGTTAAATTCATCCGATTCATCTTTTGCGATGGAAGAAGAGGCTGTCTGATCCAGGCGGGCAAGTTCGTCTTGTTTACGGGCCAATTTTTGTTCGGTAGCCTGTCTGTCAGCAGCAGACATTGTGGCTGCATTTTTTTGGTATTCAGCAACCTCGCGTTGAAATGCTGTGCTTTTTGACTGTAAATCGGCTTGTGCTTTTTTTACCTTTCCTTCGAGCTTTGATTTGATGTCTTTAAAATACTGGTATTTTTCTGAGAGAGAATCTGAATTTATATAAACGATTTTATCTTTATTGCTGTCCTGTTTATCTTTATTGCTGTCCTGACTTTCTTTGCTTACTGCATTCGCGTCATTTTTAGCAGGTTCACTGGAAGTTTTTGTTCCCTGCTGATTGCATGATACAATGGCTCCGGCCAGCAAGAGGCCGAAGGAAACTTTCGATACAATGGAAATTATAGTGTTCATCTTTTTGTTATTTGCAGATAATTATTGAAACAAACCTAACATAAAAAAATTGAAATTCTAATTTTTCATATCAAAAAAGTGAAATTACCCTCTATTTTAGTGATTCCGTTTATGCGGTTAAACTTAGCCGGAGGCTTGTTAAATCGGGCTAAATTTCGTATTTTTGAATATTACATTTAAGAGGTTTTCAATGAGCGAAGAAAAAAAAAATGCATCCACCTACTCGGCCGATAATATTCAGGTATTAGAGGGTTTAGAGGCGGTTCGTAAGCGTCCATCCATGTATATTGGTGATACCGGTGTCAAAGGACTGCACCATTTGGTATACGAGGTAGTAGACAATTCAATCGACGAAGCTGTAGCAGGGTATTGTACAGAGATTTTTGTTACGATTCATAAAGACAACTCCATTTCAGTACGGGACAACGGTCGTGGTATCCCTACAGGAATTAACAAAAAAGAAAACAAATCAGCTCTGGAGCTTGTGATGACGGTATTGCACGCTGGTGGTAAATTTGATAAGGATACCTACAAAGTTTCGGGCGGTCTGCATGGTGTAGGGGTGTCTTGTGTCAACGCATTATCCACTCATTTAAAAGCTGAAGTACATCGCGAAGGAAAGATATTCCAGCAGGAATACGAAATCGGTAAGCCGATGTACGATGTGAAAGAAGTCGGCGTATCTGATAAAACAGGTACTATTGTAACATTTCATCCTGATCCGACGATCTTTACGCAGACCACGGTATACAATTATGACACCTTGGCCAACCGTCTCCGTGAACTGGCCTTTTTGAATAAAGGCGTCAGCTTAACGCTGGAAGACGAACGTGAAGCCAATGATGACGGCTCCGAAAAGAAAGAAACATTTTATTCTGAGGGCGGTCTTAAAGAATTTGTCAAGTTTCTAGATGGCACTCGTCAGGCCCTCATACCAGAACCAATCTATGTAGAAGGCATTAAACAGGGGATTCCTGTGGAACTAGCGCTACAGTATAACGATACCTATTCGGAGAATGTGCATTCTTATGTTAATAATATCAACACCATTGAGGGGGGATCACACGTGGCGGGTTTCCGCCGTGGTCTGACACGGACTTTAAAAGCATATGCGGATAAGTCAGGTTTGCTTAAGAACTTAAAGGTTGAAATCACTGGGGATGATTTCCGTGAGGGATTGACCGCTGTTATTTCTGTTAAAGTTGCCGAACCTCAATTTGAAGGTCAAACGAAAACCAAATTGGGTAACTCTGAAGTAATGGGAGCGGTTGATGTCGCTGTAGGAGAAATTTTGGGTGTCTATCTGGAAGAAAACCCCCGTGAAGCGAAAGCCATTGTCCAAAAGGTGGTGATTGCCGCTCAGGCGCGCGCGGCTGCTCGCAAAGCCCGCGACCTCGTACAGCGCAAGACCGTGATGGGAGGATCTGGATTACCCGGTAAATTGGCAGACTGCCAAGATAATGACCCCACAAAATGTGAAATTTATTTTGTCGAGGGAGATTCCGCCGGTGGTACTGCCAAGTCCGGGCGCGATAGAAAACATCAAGCCATTATGCCATTGCGCGGTAAGATCCTGAACGTGGAGAAAGCAATGGAACATAAGATCTACGAAAATGAAGAGATCAAAAATATGTTTACCGCTTTAGGAGTGAGTGTCGGGACGCCAGAAGATGCAAAAGCGCTGAATCTGGAAAAATTACGTTATCACCGCATCATTATTATGACCGATGCGGACGTGGATGGTTCGCACATTACTACACTGATTTTGACTTTCTATTTTAGGTATATGAAAGAGCTAATCGAAAGAGGGTATGTATACATCGCAACACCTCCGCTGTACTTGGTGAAAAAAGGAAAAGAACATGAGTATGCCTGGAATGAAGATCAGCGCATCAATGCTATTCAACGGTTAAAAGGTACAGGTAAAGAAGACAGCGTTCATGTACAGCGTTATAAAGGTCTGGGAGAGATGAATGCAGAACAGCTCTGGGAAACCACGATGAATCCTGAAACACGTACCCTGCGTCAGGTCACCATTGAAAATGCAGCTGAATGTGACCGTATTTTCTCCATGCTGATGGGCGATGAGGTTGCTCCCCGACGTGAATTTATAGAAAAAAATGCGCGTTACGCGAAGATCGATATCTAGTATCGTTTCTTAAATAAAATAAAAAGGCTTGAGAAATTTTTCATCAAGCCTTTTTTTATTGTGTTTAATTTTCTAACTTCATAGTGAAGAATCATTATCATGCCGAGATATATGCTTCTTATTTAAGCCAACACGTAGCCAATATGAATAAGACCTGTTATGAACTATTGCAGCAAAACTTTGCTCATCATAGGTTGTTTTGTTGGATCAACCTGTATGGCGCAAGCACAAGAGAACATCAATCCTGAAGAGTTATTTGAAAGCTTGTCGGAAGAACTTCCTGAAGATGCCGACTTAAGCGAAATCAGCGAAAAATGGTATTACTATCTAAAACATCCTATTGATCTCAATAAGACCGATGGAACAGCATTAAACGAGTTGCAGTTTCTCAACCCTTTGCTGTTGCAGCGTATCCTGGAGCATCGTCAGGTTTCCGGCAATTTTATTCACGTGCTGGAACTGCAGTCGATTGAGGGCTTTGATGCGAGGTTGGTAAATCTATTGCTTCCGTTTGTCCGTGTGGGAGAAACGAGCCCACTGAAAGACGCTAAATTAAGGGATTTTTCCCATGAGCTGATAATCCGCTATGGGAAGCTTCTCGAAAAAGCAAAAGGATACCAGATCACCGATACGAGCAGGTCCCGCTACCTTGGCGATGCTAATAAATATGCGGTCCGGTATCGGGCGGCGCTTAAAGACAAGATCCGACTGGCGATCAATATGGAAAAAGATGCTGGCGAACCTTTTTTTTCGGGTAAGCAAAAATTGGGATTCGATTTCTACAGTGTGAGTTTAGCCGTAAAGAAAGCCGGCCGCATAAACAATCTCATTATCGGAGATTATGCCCTGCAATTCGGGCAGGGTATCAGCATGTGGAACGGTCTAAGCTTCGGCAAGGGTGGGCTTGTACAGAACACCGCCCGGCAGGGCATAGGCGCCAAACAGTATACCTCACTGAATGAAACCAATTTTATGCGTGGCTTGACAGCAACTATACAGCTACAGCCATTGGAGATTACTCCTTACTTTTCTTATCGATCTATTGATGGCAATGTTACGGATCAGGATGGGGAGCGTATCATTAAGACTATCGCGGTGTCAGGATTGCACCGCACGCCTACAGAACTTCGCTACCGGAATGCTGCCCATCAGATGACTTACGGAATAAATATACTGTGGCGCTACAACCGCATGAAAATCGGTGTCAATGTCAATCAATCCCAATTGGATGCCATTAAAGTAAAAGGGAGTGGTCTAAGGCAACAATACGATTTTGAAGGAGACTTATTGCGGAATGTTTCTTTATATACAAACTATACGTTTCGCAACTTACATCTATTTGGCGAGTTCGCAAGTAGTCTCGATGGAGGGACCGCCTGGTTGTTCGGAACGATTATGAGCTTACATCCACGTCTATCCTCCGTGTTGCTGATCCGCGATTACAAGAGGAATTTCCATACGTTCTATGGACAGGGATTTGGTGAATCGAGTAATACTGCAAATGAGCAGGGCGCTTACATCGGCCTTACTTATCAGCTTGCAAGAAAACTCCTCTGGTCCAACTATGTGGACATATTCAGATTTCCCGAGGCCAGATATCAAGCAGACACAAGCTCGTCAGGAGCTGATATTTTTAGTCAGCTCACATATATGTGGTATAAAAAAGGCCAGCTTTCTCTCCGGTACCGCAACCGGCTGAAACAGGTAAATTACTCCGGAGAAGGAAATACCGAAACAGGACTGGTGAATACGGCAAAACAACAAGTGAGACTCGAATTTCAGTATAAATTGGACCGTGTATGGACCATCCGTACACGCGCAGAGGCCAATCTGTATCAAAAAGAATATGAAGAAAACACCTTCGGATACTTATTTTACCAGGACATTTTCTGGAAGCCCTCCGCTGGCAAAATTCAGCTGAATTCAAGAGTGGCGTATTTTCAGACAGACAGCTACGACAACCGCATGTATGCATACGAGAATGACGTACTTTACGGATCTAGCTTTGGCATGTATACCGCAACGGGCTGGCGGACCTACATGAACGTACGGTACCGCGTCGGTAATCGTCTGGATATATGGGCAAAATATGGGGTATACTTTTACCCGGGGATGGAGACGATCGGATCAGGGCTAGATGAGATCAATGGCGGCCGAAAATCGGAAATCAAGATACAGTTAAGGTGGCAGCTATGAGTGATTTAAGTTTCGATCAAACGCTGGAGCGAGTTCCATTACTGAAGATCGCGATTGTATACGTTATGGCGCTGCTTGTGGCGCCGCTGTTTAGGTTTGATCTGGTATCCTTTTTATATCTGAAGTCTGGGCTGCAGGTCGTGGCGCTGCTGACAGTGTGCTGTTATTTTCTAGGTAGTCGACCGCTGGGACGCTGTTTTCCGATATTTTATTATATCGTTATTCTACTGTTTGGAGTCTGGCAATATTGGCGTAATGACCCTCGTTATGTCAAAGATCATTTTTCGCATTTTAATCTCGATAGCTATGTCGTCGAGGTGAATGAGGAACCGAAAGTGAAATCTGACTTCATCCGGTTCTCCGCGCAAGTTACCGGTGGATATATGCAGGGCAATTTTATCGCTTTAAAGGGTAAGATGATGGTGAGCCTCCGCGACACATCCAAAAACTTACTGCAATATGGAGACAAGCTATGGTTACAAGGCCGTGCAAAAGTTGTAGATCCCCCTTATAATCCTATGCAGTTTGATTATCGTGGCTATTTAAAAAAATCGGATATCCATCATCAGCTTTTTCTGAAATCCGGACAATATAGAATTGTTGGCTCAGCTTTGCCCGGCTATTTTGATATCAGGGGAATGGCGTTGCGGATCCGCCAGCACTTTCTGATGAAGTTGTATCCTTATTTCTCCGAGGAACAGTATTTTTCAATAGCCGCAGCATTGTTGTACGGTTTCCGGAGCGATATCAGCGAAGATAATATCCGTGCGTTTACCAATACCGGCACCATTCACGTGCTGAGCGTTTCGGGTATGCATGTGGCTATACTTTTCGGATTTCTATCGCTAATTTTTAAACGGATCAACTGGCGGGGGCCAGCCTCATGGCTGCCCTTTCTACTGACTCTCTTGATTATCTGGTCCTATGCATTTATTGCTGGATTGGATCCCCCCATAGCCAGAGCGGCCATCATGATCAGTTTCATCGTATGTGCCGAACACTTTAGACGAAGCCGTTCTACGTTCAATACCTTGATAGCGGCTGCACTACTTATTCTGATCTGTGCCCCCCGTTCCATCATGGATGTTGGCTTTCAGCTCTCCTTTCTAGCCGTACTCGGTATGACCCTGCTTATTCCGATTTTCGAACGGGTCATAGTGGTCACAAGTCCTGTGTTCCGCTTTCTAAGGGACACATTCAGTATTTCCATCGCTGCCCAGCTGCTGACAACACCACTCAGTCTCTATTATTTTGGTCAGTTTCCCACCTATTTTCTATTTGCCAACCTGCTTGTCGACTTTCCGTCCAGCCTGATTATGTACCTCGGTTTCGTGATGACCGTCAGCCCATTGGATTGGCTCAACCATATGCTGGGTGATGTTTTAGAGTATCTGATTGCGGTAATATTATCTTGTTTAAAGTATATTGAGCGCTTAGCATTTTCGACAGTAAGGTATGATATCATCGATATCGGTTTTCTACTGCTTTCCTACTTCGCTATCTTTTTGCTGCTATATGCGTATCAATGGAGAGATAAGAAATACGCTTATCTAGGCCTTTTTTGTATAGTCGCAATGCTGCTGATCGATCTCCATGATCGTACAACGAAGATCGATAGTGAACAATTTCGGGTTTATAATACCCGAAATGAGCTGACCATAGCCTACTTCAGGCACCGGAGAGGGCTGGTCTATAGTACCTTTGATTCTTTACAGCATACTGCCCTGCAATATGCTTGCGGACGGGAGATTTCTGCGCTGACAGCGGGCGATCAAATCCAGTTTATCCCTTTGACCAACGATAGGCGAAAAAATTATTTGATCTCCCTTCCTATAGGTAAAATAGCCGTTATCGAGCAGCGCAGTGATCGGCTTCCGCAGGCTGATTTGGCCATTGTCCGAAAGAACGCCGTCAAAGAGCTATCCATTCTCATTGGGCAAATCAGACCCAAACTGATTATCGTTGATGGATCCAATTCCTTGAGGTATGTACAGCAGACAAAGACTGAACTTGACAGTTTGGGTGTATCCTATTATATCTTAAAAGATAATTTTGCGTATGTTTGGAATAAGGAGAACTTATGACATTAGATAGTCTATCCATCTTAAGACAATATTGGGGATTTGAATCCTTCCGACCTTTACAGGAGGAAATCATCCAATCGGTCATGTCGGGTAAAGATACCCTGGCCCTTTTGCCAACTGGCGGGGGAAAGTCTATTTGTTTTCAGGTGCCGGCTCTGATGAAAGAAGGGATATGCATTGTTGTTACCCCACTTATTGCCCTGATGAAAGACCAGGTCGAACATCTGCAAAAAAATGGTATTCAGGCAGTGGCGATTTATTCCGGAATGAAAAAACGGGAAGTGGATATTACCTTAGACAATTGTGTCTACGGGCAGATCAAGTTTTTGTATCTTTCGCCCGAACGGCTTTATAGTGATTTGGTCAGGGAGCGTATACGTTATATGAAGGTTAATCTGTTTGCTGTTGATGAAGCACATTGCATCTCCCAATGGGGCTATGATTTCCGCCCGCCGTATCTGGAATTGGCCAGGCTCAGAGAACTGCATCCCGACGTCCCCTTCTTGGCCCTGACGGCAACAGCAACAGAGCGGGTTATTGCTGATATACAGCGCAAGCTAGGTTTTCCGGCGTCGAATGTGTTTGTCAAAAGTTTCTTGCGGGACAATTTGGCGTATATGGCAATCGAGGAGGAAGATAAGATGGGACGCATGGTGCGTATTATCCATAAGCTGGGCGGCTCTGGTATCGTTTATGTCAGAAATCGCAGAGAGACACTGGAAATCGCCCGAATATTGATCAACAATGGTATCTCGTCAGATTATTATCATGCAGGCCTGCCCGGGCCGGAACGGGACCAAAAGCAAGATGCCTGGATGAATAACAATATTCGTGTTATTGTTGCGACCAACGCCTTTGGAATGGGGATCGATAAGCCTGATGTGCGATTTGTGATCCATCTGGATCTACCTGACTCCTTAGAAGCCTATTATCAAGAGGCTGGTAGGGCAGGACGGGACGGAAAAAAAGCTTATCCGGTCATTCTCTACCAGAAAAATGATGAACAAAAATTGCTTGACACGCTGCAGGCAAGTTTTCCGGATATTCCTTTTATCCAGCAGAGTTATCATTACCTATGTAACCACTTCCAGATTCCCTATGGGGCTGGAGCAGGGATTACCGTGGATTTTGATGTAGTTACATTTGCGAAGAAGTATCAGCTGCCGTTGGTTCCGGTAATGAACGCGCTGAAGTTTCTGGAACGTGATGGCTGGCTCACGTTGTCCGAAGCAGTAACAATACCTTCACGGTTTAAATTTGAAATAGATCATACCGAACTGTACAAGGTGCAGGTACAATATGCAAAATATGATAAATTGATCAAGGCAATTTTGCGTACCTATGGTGGTGTATTTGAAAATTATATTCTGATCAACGAATATGAGTTTGCCAACAAGCTGGGGATACCTTATTCAAAGGTTGTCGAACTGTTAAAGTCCTTGGAAGGATTGGAGATAGCAAGCTATCTGCCGTCTACTGACGCTCCACAGCTAACTTTTTTACAGAATCGCGTTGACTATAAACACTTGCATATCGATCATGTTTTTATCCGCGAACGCCATCAGGTAAAAGAAGATCAGGTCAATGGAATGATTGGTTATATCAAAAAGTCACATTGCCGTAGTCAGTCTTTGCTGCTTTATTTCGGAGAAAAGAATGCAGGATTTTGTCAGGTCTGTGACCTGTGCCTGATTCGGAATCATCAGGAAAACCAGCGAGCAAAAATCAAGCAAGAAGTTAAAGTCAGCTTATTGGCCGGACCCAAAAGCCTGCATGATCTTGTCGGTGGTCTGACGGTTGGCTCGGAAAAAAGAAGAATAGAGATTATTCGTGAGCTACTTGACGCTGAGGTCATCCGTCTGGAGGCAAATCTCTATTCCTGGAACACCTTATTCTGATTATTTTTCTGTAGGAAGGTTTAGTTCCTCACGGCCCCATTCAGACCATGATCCATCGTAAACGCGAATGTTGTGCTGCCCCGAAAGATAGCAGGCGAAAGCCAGTATGGAGGCGGTGATCCCAGAGCCACAGGTGAACACATGTTCTTTTTCCATTGTTTTAAAATGCTCGAATTGTCGTTTTAATTCAGCGACATCCTTATAGCAAACACCGTCAAGTACTTCTTCAAAGGGTAGGTTTCTGGAATGGGGGATATGCCCACCATTGAGCCCCTTACGCGGCTCAGCTACTAAACCATTAAAGCGTCCTTTGCTGCGGGCATCAAAGATACTGACTTCCGATGATCTATAATGTGCTAAAATGTACTCTTTATCGGCATATAAGTTTTTTTGAAAATGCGCTTCAAAATTACCGTTTTTGATGTTCTCTTGATAGCTATTTACCAATGGATACTTTGCTTCTTTCCAGGCAGGAAGACCACCGTTTAGAATATATACCTGATTGAATCCCATTACCTTAAACATCCACCAGCCTCTTGGACTGGAATAGATACCCCATCGGTCGTATAAAACCACTGTGCTATCTTGATCAACGCCTAGGGCTCGCACACCGCGTTGAAAAACCTGTTCGGAAACCAAAGTATGTGGCAATTTAGAGGCAGGATCGGAAAATTTTCCTTCAATGTCGAAAAATAGTGAATTGGGAAGTAATTCTAATGGAGCATCTTGTAACGATTGGCCAACCTTATCGATCGTGCAGTCGAGTAGGATGAGGTGGTCGTTTTTTGTTAGTGCCTCCTGAAGTTCCGCAGGGCTAATTAAGGCTGATTTGAATGACATAACAATAACACTTATAGACACAAATTTACAAAGCAGACCGTTAAAAACAAAGAGGCGGTCCATATGTGGACCGCCTCTTTTTATGGATTTAAATAGCTAATTACTTAGCGTTTTTATCATTTTCCATTTGCTCTTTCAATTGAGCTAACACGTCTAAGTCGCCTAAAGTAGATTTTTCAACAGAATCTTTTACTTTTTTCACAGCTGAAGATTCAGCTTTAGCGTCTTTTTTACGATTGTTGGACTCTTCTTTGCGAGCTTCTTCTTTCTCTTCTTCCCAGATACGAGAGTGAGAGATTACTAGACGTTTGTTTTCTTTGTTGAATTCGATGATTTTGAATGAAGCAACTTCATCAACTTTCAATGAAGAACCGTCTTCTTTAACTGAGTGTTTAGAAGGACAGAAACCTTCAACACCATACTGTAAAGCTACGATGTCACCTTTATCACCCACTTTGATCACAGTACCTTCGTGGATAGAACCTTCAGTAAAGATTGTTTCGAAAGTATCCCAAGGGTTTTCTTCCAATTGTTTGTGACCTAAAGATAATTTGCGGTTTTCTTCGTCTAGCTCTAAAACAACGACGTCTAATGTTTCACCAACTTTAGTAAATTCGTTCGGGTGATTGATTTTCTTAGACCAAGATAAATCAGAGATGTGGATCAGACCGTCGATACCTTCTTCTAGTTCAACAAATACACCGAAGTTAGTCATATTTTTAACTACAGCTGTTTGTTTAGAACCTACAGGGTAACGCTCAGTAATATTTTTCCAAGGATCTGGAGTCAATTGTTTGATACCTAAGCTCATTTTACGCTCATCGCGATCCAAAGTTAAGATTTGAGCTTCGATCTCATCACCCACTTTCAAGAACTCTTGAGGAGAACGTAGGTTTTGTGACCAAGACATTTCTGAAACGTGGATCAGACCTTCAACACCAGGGATGATTTCTAGGAAAGCACCGTAATCAGCAACTGTTACGATTTTACCTTTAACTTTAGAACCAACTTCCAACGCGGTATCTAAAGATTCCCAAGGATGCTCAGACAATTGTTTCAAGCCTAAAGCGATACGTTTCTTCTCATCATCAAAGTCTAATACAACAACGTTGATTGTTTGATCTAGAGACAAAACTTCTTTTGGATGCTCGATACGGCCCCAAGAGATATCTGTGATATGTAACAAACCGTCAACACCACCCAAGTCGATGAACACACCGAAGTCAGTGATATTTTTAACTGTTCCTTCTAATACTTGACCTTTTTCTAATTTAGCTACGATCTCAGATTTTTGGTTTTCTAAGTCGTTTTCGATTAATACTTTGTGTGATACAACAACGTTTTTGAATTCGTGGTTGATTTTAACAACTTTGAATTCCATTGTTTTACCTACGTATACATCGTAGTCACGGATAGGTTTGATATCGATTTGAGATCCAGGTAAGAATGCTTCAACACCTTTGATGTCAACGATAAGACCACCTTTAGTACGGCTCTTAACGAAACCAGTAATGATAGCATCGTTTTCCAATGCTTCATTGATAGCTTCCCAAGATTTTTGAGTTTTAGCACGTTTACGAGAAAGTACTAATTGACCGTTAGCATCTTCTTGAGATTCAACAAATACGTCAACTTTGTCACCAACTTTTAATTCTGGTAAGTCACGGAATTCTGATAAAGAGACTAAACCGTCAGATTTGAAACCAACATTTAAGACAACGTCTTTGTTGTTGATAGAAACTACAGTACCTTCGATAATTTCACCTTGATTAACCTGGTTGAAAGTATCAGCGTATTGTGCTTCAAGTTTAGCGCGTTCAGCTTCGCTATAATTTCCGAAACCTTTATCATTCGCATCCCAGTCAAATTCACCTTCCGGTGTGATCCAAGTGTTTGATTTGATTTCGTCGATTAAGTTTGAATCAGCTTCTGATTCAATTTTTTCAGTGTCTTTCACTACTTTAGTGTCAGCACCTTGTAGCTCCGCGTTTTTCGCTGCTAATTCTTTTTCTGCTTCTTGTTTTTTTGCCATTAATTAATTTTCTCCTTTTTCCTACGTTGTAGGAGTTGCAAAGGTACAAAAAATCTTTTATTCCAAAACTTTATTTTTCTATATTTTATTGAAAGACTTCCACTTATCCCAAAGGAAAGGTATCCATGTAGTCGCAGCCCTCGTTATAAGTCGATTGGCACACCGTTGCAAAGACCAGAATATCTTGAATAGTTACGAAAGATGCTAGCGTGCATCTTTCTTGAATGAGTTGAAAATCCGAGGTTTGGCGATGACTATGGTTTGTTTGGAGAGGGCAATGGCAGCATTTAATTCATATCCCAGTAATAAGATAAGTGTGTTTAAATAGATCCAGAGCATGATCACAATCAAAGTCCCGATAGACCCGTACAATTTATTATATGCGCCAAAGTGGTTGATATAAAAAGTAAATATGGAGAATGTCAGAATGGCGAGGATAGTTGCCATGGATGCTCCCGGACTAAATAACTTCCATCTGTTGGAGGTAGATGGACCAAATTTATAGATGCAGCTTACCGTAAAAAAATAAATGGCGAAAATGATCATCCAGCGCGCGATTTTTAATAATATAGCCCACATGCTGGATTTGATACCTGTCGTTTCCTTCAGGTAGTCGATGGTGATACCAGCAATAGTGAATATGGTCATGCCCACAGTCAGCGCAAAGATAATCAGGAAGGCCAGGGCCAAGGCAATGACACGTTTTCTTGCCCACGGTCTTTTTTCTGTCATTAAAGAAGCCTTGTTAAAGGCATTCATCAATGAAGCCATTCCGTTGGTGGCAAAATATGTTGCAAACAGAAAACCAAAGGAAAGTAACCCACCATTCTGGTTTTTGATAATATCTTCCAATGTGGTCTCGACGACAAGGAACGCATTTTTCGGGATTACTACTGCGAGAAAATCCAGTAGCTGCTCCTGAAAGTTGTCGATTGGAATATAGGGAATCAAAGTAAACAGGAAAATAATACCGGGGAATATAGCCAGCAAAAAACTATAAGATAAGGAAGATGCCTTGCTCACGATAGAGTCTCTGGAAAGCTCCTGAAAAAAAAATACCGCAACGGTGTATAAGGGGAGTGACCCAAATCCCGGCAGTATGATGTGCTTACTCCATTCGATCAGTCTAAAATAAGGTTCAAATCTTAATAGCCATTGGTGAAATTTCCCCATATCAATTAAAATATTTACTCATTTTATCGAGGAAGACCTGTGGTGGCATACAGGGTTTGTTTTTCTCCATATTCACAAATACCAGTGTAGTCTCCCCCTGGTTGAGCAGTTCACCGCTCTCATTGAAAAGCTCATATTCAAAAACAATGCGTACAGCAGGCTTTTTGCGTATCGTAACTCGTATTGTAATCAGGTCGTCATACTTTCCCGGCTTGAGATATTTTGTTTTCATCTCCGTGACAGGAAGCATGACGCCCATCTCTTCCAGCTCTTTATAGGATATGCCTGTGCTCCTGAGCATTTCGGTCCGTGCAATTTCGTAAAATGCAGCATAATTCCCATAATAGACATAACCCATTTGGTCCGTCTCAGCATAGCGCACACGAATCTGATGATCAAATACAAACATTACTTTTTGATATTTCTTGCGTCTAGCGCCTGTTGGAATTTACGGGCATTGACTAAATGCTCGGCTTCTGTTGTGGCAAAGTTATGATAGCCCGAGAAGTCATCTTTGGCACACATATAAATATAGTCATGCTGTTTAAAGTTTAGTACGGCATCTATAGCAGCTATGCTGGGGATGGAAATAGGCCCCGGAGGCAATCCTCTATAAATGTATGTGTTATAAGGATTATCCATTCTCAGATGCTTGTTGAGTACCCTTCTGATGGAAAAGTCGTTGTTGGCGAAGATCACAGTCGGGTCGGCCTGAAGCAACATGCCTTTTTTCAGACGGTTCAGATATAACCCTGCGATCATAGGCATCTCGTCCTGGTGCAGGGCTTCGCCTTTTACAATGGACGCCAAGGTACTGACCTGCTGTTGAGTCAGGTTAAGGGCTTTTGCTTTGGTCATCCGTTCAGCGTTCCAGAACTTTTTCCATTCGTCGTCAAAGCGGGCAATGATCTTCTCCGGACTTGTGTTCCAATAAATCTCGTAGGTATTGGGAATAAATATTGAAATAAAATTTTCTTTGGTAAAACCAAATTTCTGTGCAATAGTTTCATCATTCAATATCGCGATAAACGCTGCTGAATCAGCTTCGAAATTTTTGCCGAGCAATGCAGCCATATTCTCTTTTAGGCGAACGTTGGCGAACCTAAATTTAACGGGTTCCTGATAGCCGCCCATCAGATTTCCGATCAGACGCCTGTTGTTCATACCGGGGCTTAACAAATATCGGCCTGATTTAATACTTTGGGCATATTTTTTATACTGTGCTGCCCGTTCAAAAGATGCGATATCATCCAGCAGATTGGAATCCCGGATTGATTTCAGGACGTCTTCATATTTTTCACCCTCATGGATGTAAAGGTATTTCTTTTCTCCAGATACGTTGGAAGCAAAAAATGCACGGTAAAAGATCCAGGCAAAATAGCCGCCGATCACGATAACGATGACTAACCCAATTTTTAGCCAGCTTGGTATTCCTTTTTTATTTTTCATTCATTTATATTTTCAGTTGCAAGAAACTCAGGTACGCTAGTCCGATAATTGCCCAGAGCCAAGATTATCACTGTTTTACTTCATCAGCTTGTTGTTTTTATGTATTAACGGTATTTTCCTGCGCTATAGTTCGTAGGCTGCCGCTCAAATCCTTTCCCGTAGCATCAAAAGCCCAGACTATTGCTTTTATTTTCCTTTTTTTGTGTTGCCCCTGGTGGATTTGTTGATTTTGCCGGTGAGCCTGTTGTCGTCGGTTTTGCTGGGACTGTAGACTTAACCGGAAGGTTTGTCTGTGACGGATTAGTTTGCGGCTTGGACATACCTGTCGTCCCCGGTGTTCCAGTTGCCGTAGGAGCGGGAGCCGTAAGAGAAAGCGTGACATCAATTTTAGCCCCGAGGCTCGTTAATCCCTTTTCTATTCCCGGTGACTGCGCACTGATCACGGCAGTCGTTGTATCGGTGACATTGGGGTCGTACGTGACAGTACCTAAGCCAAGGCCTGCACCCGAAAGCGCAAATTTAGCTTCATTCAGCGGCAGACCGATCAGGTTCGGAATTTCCACTTCGTTTGCCCCAAGGCCATTGCCCAGCACCAGGTCGATACGCGAACCTTTCGGTATCATTCGGCCATTTCGGATCGACTGACCGGCAAACTGGGCATCTAAAACGATATCGCGGGCGATGTCTGCCACATAGGATGTATCACCTATTTTAAGGTTATGATTTTTTAGAATGGCTGTTGCTTCAATGAGTGTTTTGTCTTTAATATTTGGAAAAGCAACTTCGGGAGCCACCTGTGTGATAATCGTAAGGTATATTGTCCGACCCGATTTCACGTGAAATCCCTGTTCGGGATCCTGTTCGATCACCAGGCCGGGTTTGGCATCCATCTGATAAACAGAGTCGATCTGGTACTCTAGTCCTGCATTTTCCAATGCCTGCAGCGCAGCATTGATATGTAGACCTTTTACTTTTGGAACCGCTATCGATTCATCATGTTTAGTATATATTTTCAGTCCAACATATATAGCCAGAAATAGACAGATTATCGCGATAAATGCGGCAATAAGATTCTTCCTGAATGTGGGCGTCTGAAGATATTGTACGATTTTGGACATTTTCTATATATAATATTAAAGATGAATTCTGCATAAGACCGCAATATTGACGCCAGTTTAGCAGAATGGTTAAATTAAAATTATTCGTCACAAAATTATTCGTTTTTCCGTGTATAGCAAATTATATTTGCTATTCGAATCGCTAAAATTTATGAAAGCAAAAATAGCATTAATAACCGGAGGTTACACGGAGGAGGCGGCAGTTTCTTTCAAAAGTGCAGCCTTTGTATACACTCAGCTAGATCACGAAAAATACGATGTTTATCGGATTACGATCAGTAAGGAGGCTTGGTTTTATGAAGATCCGAATGGTGAACGCCATTCCGTTGCTAAGGAAGATTTTACACTTCCACTACAAGGGGAAACCATCACCTTTGATCTGGCCTTTATCATGGTCCATGGCGTACCCGGGGAAGACGGCAGGCTGCAAAGTTATTTTGATCTGCTGAACATACCGTATACCTCATGCGATGCGCTGACGTCGGCACTGACAATGAATAAAGGGTACACCAAAGCGGTATTAAGCGGTATTCCCGAGTTATTTCTCGCCAAGTCCGTGTTGTTGTTCGAGTCGCAACGGGTGGATGCTATCCGTATCGTGGAAAGTAATTTGTCCCTTCCTTATTTTGTGAAGCCCAATGCTGGTGGAAGCAGCATCGGAATGACCAAAGTGAAAGAAGCTTCCCAGCTGCAGCAAGCCATTGATAAAGCCTTCGATGCTGAAAATACGGGAAAACAGGTGATTGTTGAGGAATTTGTGACGGGGCGGGAGTTTTCAGAAGGGATTTTTCGCAATGCTGCGGGCGAGCTGATAGTCTTACCGGCAACAGAGGTACGGACCACACGCGAATTTTTTGACTATGAAGCCAAATATGTACCCGGGCTGACAGAAGAAATAACACCGGCAGATCTAACTGTAGAGCAGCAGCAACGCGCTGCACGTATTCTGAAGGAGATTTATGTACGTCTGAACTGCAAAGGGATGGTCCGTGTAGATTTCTTTTTGGAAAGCGGTACCGATAAGTTTTATTTCATCGAAATCAATACCATCCCGGGACAGACAGCACAGAGTTTTATTCCACAACAAGTCCGTGCTTATGGTATGAAGGAAGGGGAGTTTTACGCGGAGCTCATCGAAAGTGCCTTGAAGCGTCCGGTCTAAGCGATTGCCTCTGCAAAAAAAATATAGCAGAAAATAATATAAAGGCCTTCATGAACTGAAGGCCTTTATATTATTTTCTAAAATCAAATCTGGATAGATCCGGTCTGATTGTCTTTGTTCTTTTCAATTCTTCTTGATAGATCAATTGCCCGATATTTTTCAGGAAAGGATAGGTGACCGTTTCGTATTCATAGATACCGTCGTTGTAGATGCCATTTTCATTCGATTGTACCACGACCGCAAGCAAAAACTCGACACCATGTTTGAAATCAACAATGTAAGCATTGTCGATATTATATCCATACGAATCTCCGTACTTATTGAAGATCCGGATGTCTGGATTTAAAAACGCATTTTTGTCCCTGCCATAGAAAAGTAATTTGCTATATGTTGGCCAGAACTCCGTGGTATCATATTTGGGAAAATCGGATTCAAACGGGTAACGCGACATATAATCGTAAAGTAACGCGTAATCATCCGGATGTAGGTTAAAACGTTCATTACGTTTAAAAGCTTCGGGAAACAGCAGTTTTTTTAAGATGAGCTGTTGATCTTCCAGCGCATATGCATTTAACCCCTCGAAACTCCAGGGTTCGTGTACCAGCTGTTCCCGGTCGTTTATATAACCTTTTCCCTGAAGTGTATTTTCAAGTTTAATGTCATAATCTTTTGGATCATATTGCGCTGGCTGCTGATAGATGACCTGATTGCCCTTATAGAATGTAATGGGGTTGGTGTGTCTGGACCATATTCCCTTGTCGCCGATGGCCAGGCGATTGACAATTCTGCTGTGCATAGCCCCATGTTTTTGGAGCTTCGCATTTAGTGGCGCACGGCCAATAAATTCAAACAACCTGTTTTGAGCATCGTTATCGCTGGTCAATAATATTTTTTTTATATACTGTGCTATGGAAGGGAGACCGTTTTTGGCGGACTCATCTTTTGCAACTGCTGTTTGTCTTTCGAATGCCGTATCAATGCGTAGCGGAGTGTCTTTGGTCAATCCGGCTAGGTTCAGGTCGTTGAGTTTCTCCAGGGCAAAAATGGCCGTCGGAAGTTTGACCGTGCTCGCTGGATAGAAGTACCAGCTTGGATTCAGCCTATAACTATATGATCTAAAATGCGGGATGTTGGATTCGTCACGATCTATCTGCGTGTAGAGGATCTGAACCTCTTTTTTTGTTGGATGATCCAATATAGGCTGAAAAAGATCGGGCCGGCTCCGGAGCAGCTTTTCTAAATAGACCGTATCGATCTGCTGCGCATAGCTGTGTGTCATAAAAAAGACAAGGAATAAGAAAAAACACTTATGCATATTATGTCAAACCTCTTACTTTTTTATATACACTTCAAAAGTGTAGGCAAAGGCGTGTCTATCGTCGGCAGCATGCAATTCTGAGGAAACGAGTTCCCAGTCTTCTGACGATAGGGTAGGAAAGAAAGCATCGCCGGGTATCGTTGTATGAACACGGGTCAGCAATACTTTACTTGCCAAAGGCAGCGCTTGCTGATAAATATTCGCTCCCCCGATGATGAATACCTCACGTTCATCACGGCAATAGAGTAGCGCTTCCTGGATGCTGTTGGCCACATCCACTTCATCGGCCTGAAATTCGGCGTTTCGGGTAATAACGATATTCCTTCGTCCGGGCAATGCTTTGCCGATAGCGTCAAATGTTTTTCTCCCCATCAGCACCGAATGGTCCAGCGTGTTCTTCTTGAAATATTTGAAATCATTGGGTAAATGCCATGGCATTTGGTTATTGATACCTATGGCATTGTTCTCTGATGCAGCTACAATTAATGTTATCGTTGGGTTACTCATCGTTTTATCTGTATTAAATTGTGGTGCGCAAAATGCTATGAATAAGCGGAATCTTGCTGGCAAATGTATATTATCCTCCGATAATATTATACGGCGACCGGTGCCTTAATATGCGGGTGCGATTGGTAATTTAACAATTCAAAGTCCTCAAATTTGAAATCGAAAATGTCCCTGACCTCCGGATTTATTTTCATCTGCGGAAGTGACATTGGTGCGCGGCTCAGCTGCAGTTCGGTCTGTTCGAAATGATTGCTGTAGATGTGGGCATCACCTAATGTATGAATAAATTCTGCCGCTTCCATGTCGCAGACCTGTGCGACCATCATCGTCAATAGGGCATAAGAGGCGATATTAAAGGGAACCCCCAGGAAGATATCCGCGCTCCGCTGATAAAGCTGGCAAGACAACTGTGGCTTCAATATGCCTTTTTCAGGTTGCGCTGGGGCAACATAAAATTGGAAAAAGGCGTGGCAGGGCGGGAGTGCCATATGTTCGATTTCAGCGACATTCCATGCCGACACAATGATACGACGGGAGTCAGGAGATTTTTTTAACTGGTTTATGACCTGCGCGATCTGGTCAATATGACGGCCATCCGGCGTTGGCCAGGAGCGCCATTGTGAGCCATACACTGGGCCTAGGCTGCCCTGTTCGTCTGCCCATTCGTCCCAAATGCTTACCCCGTTTTCTTTGAGGTACTTGATATTGGTTTCACCTTTCAAAAACCAGATCAGCTCATGGATAATTGATCGTAAATGTAATTTTTTTGTCGTCACCAAAGGGAAGCCTTCCCGGAGATCGAAACGCATCTGATATCCAAAGACACTTTTGGTACCAGTACCGGTACGGTCTGTCTTTACTACACCGTTTGTATAAACATGCCTGAGTAAATCTAAATATTGTTTCATGGATTACATTTCTATAACGTGAATTTAATCTCCCTGATTTGCAACATGCGGGCCAGCCGCCTGCAGGGCTGGTTGCTGATTTCTACCGGGACAGTCAAAACTAAGGAAAATCCCTATAACGAGAAAGTCAAAACTTAAATTGATAGGAGGGGTTACTGAAAAAAAATGTAATTTTGCAAAATATTATGGAGAATAAAAAGGTAGCTTTCTATACACTTGGATGTAAGCTGAATTATTCAGAAACATCATCCATAGGCCGCTTGTTTAAGGATGCGGGCTATGAGACCACTGCGTTCAACAGCCGGGCAGATGTTTATGTGATCAATACCTGTTCTGTCACTGACAATGCAGACAAGAAGTGTAGAAAGGTGGTCAAGGAGGCATTAAAGCACTCCCCAAACGCCTATATTACGATCGTAGGCTGCTATGCACAATTAAAACCGAAGGAAATCGCGGAGATTCCGGGGGTCGATATGGTGCTAGGAGCGGCTGAAAAGTTTAATATTATCGAACATATCAATGACCTGACCAAGCAGGAGAAAACGATTGTTTATAATGGCCCGATTGATGAGACCAACCAGTTTGTGTCGGCTTACTCGATAGGTGATCGTACCCGTACCTTTTTAAAGGTTCAGGATGGATGTGATTATTCCTGTACTTTTTGTACTATCCCGCTGGCACGGGGCAGCAGCCGCTCGGGCAAAATTGATGATATCGTACGTCAGGCAGAAGAAATTGCTGCTTCTGGAGTGAAAGAAATCGTACTCACTGGAGTCAATATCGGTGATTTTGGGATTCGCAACGGTAAACGCGAAGACCGGTTTCTGGATCTGGTAAAAGCCTTGGATGAAATAGAAGGAATTGACCGCATCCGCATCTCTTCCATTGAGCCCAACCTGCTGTCCAATGACATCATTGAATTTGTGGCCCAGTCCAAACGTTTTGTACCACACTTTCATATGCCATTGCAATCGGGGAGCAATAAAATCCTGGGCCTGATGCGCAGGAGATATCGACGTGAGCTGTACACTGAACGTGTAGAATTTATCAAAAATCTGATGCCAAACTGTTGTATTGGCGTGGACGTGATTGTAGGATTTCCGGGAGAGACCCGTGAGGACTTTATCGATACCTATAATTTTCTGAACGAACTGGATATATCTTATCTGCATGTGTTTACGTATTCGGAACGTGAAAATACCATTGCGGCTCAGATGGAAGGAGCAGTGCCCGGGGCACAGCGGAGTGACCGGAGCAAGATGCTGCATATCCTTTCTGAGAAGAAACGCCGTGCTTTTTATGAATCGCAGTTGGGGGCTATTGGTGATGTGCTGTTTGAAGCGGACGAAAAAGACGGTTATATGCATGGCTTTTCCAAAAATTACGTCAAAGTACGCTCTCTTTATGATCCATTGTTGGTCAATGAGGTTATTCCTGTGAAGTTTATGGAAGTAACAGATAGCTGTGAAGTTGAGGTGGAAGAAATTCCTGAAACCTTGGCACATTAACGCCTATACCTTTCTCAGCCTTTCAAAATGTTGTATTCAGCGGTTTCCCTTTATTGAGTCTGGAACAGCTTCTTTTTTACGGAATTAAAGACCGTTAATGTGCTTCCTCTTTGGCGGCGTTCAGCCAGATGACTGTGCCGAGGATCAACAATACGCCGAGCCATTGCAGCCATGTCACAGACTCATGCAGGATGAAATATGACATGCACGTCGCCACCGGAAGTTCGGCAGAACTTAATATTCCGCCCAATGAGAACCCCGTTTTGGGTAAGCCGTAGGCGAATAGTAACGGTGGGATCACGGTGCCGAATAGCGAAAGGATAAGCCCGAAATATAGATAGTGATGATCAAATTGTCCATTGAATAAGTAAACAGGGGGAAATAGGGTAAAGATAAGCACACAGGAACCTGTTACCATGATTGCACTTTTTTGTACTGGGTGATAATCATTGCCCACGCGGCCATTTACAATCATAAACACCGAGTATGCCGTGGCAGCAAGCAAGCCAAATACAATTCCAGTGAGATTAAGCTGGCTGAGTCCCTTTTCAATCAGTCCGGTCGCCAACAACGTGGCCATTAGGACGATTCCGATCCCGATCAAATTGTTTTTGGACGGCTTGGTCCTGAAAAAAATAAATTCAATGACCACACCGATCCAGATATACTGCATCAGCAATACAATAGCCAATGAAGCTGGAACAAGCTGTACACATTTGTAATATAATACACTGACTAAGCCGGTGGATGTGCCACTGACCAGAATTTTGACCCAGGATGACTTTCGAGCTTCCGAAGTTGTTGGACCGGCCGAAAATACGTCCATCAGGATCAAGATAATCCATAGAATCAGCATGCCAAACAATACCTGGATTCCTGTTACCTGCCCCAGCGTAAGCCCCTGACCATAGGCTTTTTTTACAAAAGTAGATAATATACCGAAACTGCTTGCACCTAAAAAGACGGCTAATGCACCTTTTAATTTTTCCATTCACAAATAAATTAGCCGGCAAAGTTACGATTCTGAACAATTCTTTCCTCGCCCAGACCTTCTTGTTGACAGAAAAAGGACTTTCTACTTGCCGCTTTTTTTTAGGAAGTACATGTATCTCTGCAACATAGTTTGTTCGGCGGTGAGACACTGAAATAAAACTTGTGGAAAAAGAGCAATTTTTCTATGTTTGTTTTACCGGAATGATATCGGCTATGATGATTGCTAGATCTTATTACATTTTCTTTTTGAGCACGTTATTGTTGTTGACTAGCTGTTCAACGAAGAGAAAAATACTCAGTTCCAATTCCCACGCTTCGGGTTCGGTATTGACCGATGCCAGTACTGCGCGTGGAAAGACGTTTTCCGGGGCAAGGCTCGACAATTACGCGGCATTACTCGACGTGAGTCCCAAAAAGCTTAATCCCCAATTATATTCCTTTATCGATGACTGGATGGGTATACCGCACCGCATGGGCGGACAGACGAAAGCCGGAGTGGACTGCTCAGGTTTTGTAAACCTCCTTTATATAGAAGTGTACAAAGGAAGCCTGCCGCGTACATCAAGGGATATGGAGGGCATCGTCAAAAAAAAGAAACCCGAAAAGCTGGAAGAAGGAGATCTGGTCTTCTTCTCTTTTGGTCGAAAAGGAATCGACCACGTCGGCGTATACTTACATAATAACAAGTTTGTGCATGTCTCCACACGTAAGGGTGTCATCATATCGGATCTTTCGGACAGCTGGTATGCCAAAACCTTTGTTGATGCTGGATCACCAAAGATTTGAAGCTGAAGACATGTAGGTTTTATGTCATATGTTTATATAATCTTTTATACGGTATATAAATCCTTATTTTTGTCAAAATTTTATAGAAATGACAATAAAAAGTAAAAAGATTTTTTTAGGCCTATGTGTTATTGTGCCATTTTTGATGTATTGTGTCTATTACTATAGCAATATGATCAAGAACGCACCTTTCCGTTTTGCGGATTTTGAATCGATTGAATTCAAATACGGTGAACCCAACCACATGGTCAATGAATACAACTCAAAAACACGCATCTATAAATATTTGAACAAACAGGATTCGCTGATCACCGATACCGTAAAATTCACCAAAGATGACCTATTATACCTGCATCGTAAAGCGATGGAATTAGGCTTCTGGAATTTAGATACGGACATGACTGGCCCGCAGTGGAAAGAAGATTCTACACACTCTACCGTGCCGCGTTTTTATTTGAAATATACTTATAAAGAGAAGTCAAAAGCGGTTACGCTTGATGCAGACTTTGCTGGCAATCCCCGGATGCATGATGCGGCCAAATCAATGATTGACGAAGTCAACCGTATGCTGGCGACTGCGCAGGCGCGATAATAAAATATGGGTGTTTTATAATTACTTTATATTCCCTTTATTTTCTTTTAATCCCAATAGGGTACTTTAGCGGCAAAACTACATTTCACATGAAAGCATTTTTAGCAATCGCCGCCGCCTGCGTATTGGCCCAGTCAGTGCAGGCTCAGGAACTCGCAAAGGGTAAGGTTTATCTGGATATAAACAAGAATGGAAAATTAGATAAAAATGAAAAAGGATTAGCTGGCGTTTCCGTTAGCAACGGCCGCGAAGTCGTCATCACCGATCAAGATGGCCGTTATAAGCTACCTGTCGGTGCCGACAATATCATTTTTGTGATTAAACCGAGTGGATACAACTTGTCGCTGGACACTGATAACCATCCAAAATTCTATTACATCCACAAAACAAAGGGAAGTCCACAATCCAAATACTCAGGTGTCGCCGCAACTGGAAAAATTCCGGCAGCCATTGATTTTGCGTTGTATGAGCAAGAGGAAAGCCCTGAGTTTTCAGCTTTTATCTTCGGCGACCCCCAGGCTTATACGGAGGAAGAGCTAGCGTTTTTCAAAAATGGTATAATCAACGAAATTACGGATAAATCGGTTGCCCGATTTGGGATTAGCTTGGGCGACCTGGTAGGAGACGATCTGTCGTTGCAGCCCAAATATAAATCGGTTATATCTGCTATGGGACTGCCTTGGTACAATGTTATGGGCAATCATGATATGAATTATGATGCTAAAGCGGACAGTCTCTCGGACGAATCTTTTGAAAAAACATTTGGACCAAACAATTATGCGTTCAACTATGGCAACGCACATTTCATTGTACTGGATGATATTATTTATCCAAATCCACGCACAGGAAAAGGATACTTGGGCGGTTTTCGAAGGGACCAACTGGACTTTGTTGAAAATGATCTGAAGCATGTCGATAAGGATAAACTCGTTGTGCTGGCATTTCACATTCCTCTGTACCACCAAAATTCAGATGTGTTCCGCGATGAAGACCGACAGCGTCTATTTGATATTTTGGCTCCTTTTAAATATACGCTGTCGCTGTCCGCGCACACACATTTTCAACGGCAGTATTTCTATGGAAAACAGGATGGGTGGAAGCAGGAAAAACCGCATCATGAATACAATGTAGGCACGACTTCGGGCGACTGGTATTCGGGTGAACTGAATGACAAAGGAATTCCGGTTTCCACCATGCGCGACGGTACGCCAAAAGGCTATGCGATTTTAAAGATTGATGGTAATCAATATAGCTTTGATTATCGCGTTGTCGGCAAGCCTGCAAGTCACCAGATCGAGCTTTACGGAGCGTCAATAATACCCGAAAAGTATAGCAGACGTTATCCGATTTATGCCAATTTCTTTATCGGAAAAGAAGGCGATAAGGTGATGTGGCGTATTAATCAGGGGGAGTGGAAAGAAATGAGCTACGTCAATGAACACGATCCTGCTTTTTTGGGAACCTTGGCAAAGTACGACACGGCGAAGCAGCTGCTTACGACCCGCCGGCCATCCAACCCCGAAAAATCAAGTCACTTATGGATGACGAACCTTCCAAAGCTGAAAGCAGGGAAATATCAGGTTGAAATTAAAGCTGTCGATATGTTTAACCGTGAACATTTTGCCACAAAAGATGTTGTGGTCGAATAATTTTAAGTTTAAAGTTAACTTAAGATGCACTTAACATAGTAGAACTATATTTGTATAGAGTAATTTTTGATTCATAAAGAGTTAGGGTTAATGTGTAGATCTGTTGTGAAACACGTCTGAAAATTTAGTTTGTTTTTAAAGTGAAAAGGTAATCTCCCCGGATTACCTTTCACTCTTTTAGGGCAGACCGTTTAGCCGGCTCAGTGCAGTACACTGAAGTGTTGTCCCTTTACGAAATGCCTGAAATCGTCTGAAGCAGGATTTTCAAACACCTCAAGATCGAAGTATTTTATTGCAGCAAATAAGTGGTCAAAGACATCGGATACGATACCTTCATAAAATTCCCACCGAATATCGCTGACAAAGAAATATAGTTCCAGCGGAACGCCGTGTTCTGTTGATGCAAGCTGGCGTACCATCAGAGGCATTGTTTTGTGGATCTGCGGATTTTGCCGTAAATACGTGAGTGCGTAGGCTCTAAATAGGCCTAGATTCGTCATTTTGCGACCATTGATCGGAGTGGAGGGATCGATGTGGTGCTTCAGATTGTAGGCATCAATCGTGGCCGCCCGCTCCTCAATATAAGGACGTAGGATCTGAATATTCTTTAGCTTATCGATTTCTTCGTTTTCCAGAAATCGGATAGTCGAGATCTTGATATGTATTGCCCGTTTGAGTCGGCGTCCGCCCGACTGTTGCATGCCTCTGTAGTTTTTAAAGGAGTCCGATAGCAAGGTATGTGTGGGGATGGTGGTTATCGTTTTATCGAAGTTCTGTACCTTCACATTGTTGAGGTTGATTTCCCTGACCGTTCCATCTGCCCCGTATTTGGGCATTTCGATCCAGTCTCCCACGCGTATAGAGTCATTGGCTGAGACCTGTATGCTTGCGACGAAACCTAAGATCGTGTCTTTGAAAACCAGCATGAGGATAGCTGAAGCCGCTCCTAGAGACAGCAGAAATGACCATGGAGAGTTGCCCGTCAGGATCGAGAAACAGATGGTTCCCCCGATGAATAAGAGGATGATCTGGCAGACCTGAAGATAACTTTCCAGCGGTTTGTCGGCAAAGGATTTACGCGTGCGAAGAATATCGCGCACGCTTTTCAACAGCGAATGGATGATCATTAAACTCACAATCGTTGTTGCAATGGCGAGCACCTTATTGATGTTCTCTTTCCAGGTCGGAAAACCCATAAAGATCATGGGGATGATATATTGTGCTGCCAGGATGGGAACGAAATGGGCAATGAGTTTAAGGGTCTTATTCCTGATCAGAAGATCATCAAAACGGTTGGTACTTTTCCTGATTGCTTTAATGGTTAATAGCAGAAGAGTTCTTTTGCTAAAATAGTCGACAATGACTAGAAAAAGGATGACGGCAAGTAATAATACGATGGAGTTGAGAAAATGGCTGCTCTGATTGTCCAGACCGAGGCCTTTAATCCATTGAAATGTCCAGTTGTAGATTTGAGATTGCGGATCTTTTAATAATGCTGTTGTTGTGTTTTGCATCTTACAAATATACAAAAAGCCGCATTTGCGGCTTTTTGTTATTTCGAATATTGCGGTTCACGCTCATGCTTATGTCTGAAGAATACTGCGAAAAGAATCGCAATAACAAGCGTATAGATCGCGAATGCCAGCCAGATATGGTGCCAGTCTTTGAGCATAAGGCTGTTGCTCAACGTGCCATCAGGCAGCAATGAAACACTTTTTTCCTTTATGAAATTCAGAAAATGGGCATCATTGACCGAGGTATCCAAGTACTGTGCAAGGTCCTGTCCGTTTTGGAAGCTTTTGGTAAAATAGTGGTCGATGACCCATCCTGATACAAAACTACCAAATACAGCGCCAATACCATTGGTCATCATCATAAATAAACCTTGAGCCGAACTGCGTATGCTTGAGGTCGTCGATGTTTCAACAAATAATGAACCGGAGATATTGAAGAAATCAAATGCCATTCCATAAACGATACAAGATAGGATGATCATCCAGAGCCCGCCTGCAGGATCGCCAAAAGCAAAAAGACCGAAACGGAGTACCCAGGCCAACATGGAGATTAACATCACCTTCTTAATGCCAAATCGCTTTAAGAAAAAAGGAATGGCCAAAATGAAAAGTGTTTCTGAAATCTGCGAAATGGACATGATAATAGTGGAGTATTTCACTACGAAAGAGTCCACGAACTTTGGGAAAAATTTAAATTCATCCAAAAATACATCGCCGTAGGCGTTGGTCAGCTGTAAGGCTGCTCCCAAAAACATAGAGAAAATAAAGAACAGCGCCATCTTGTAGTTGCCGAAGAGTTTAAATGCTTCCAGACCCAATAGCTGCGTCCAGGAGGCGTTGTCCTGCTGTAATTTTCTTGGAGGACATTTCGGCAGCGTAAAAGCATACAGCGCTAAGGCCAAAGCCGCTGCACCAGCAATGTAAAACTGATAAGCTGTTGCTTTATTTCCGGTTAGATTGGTCATCCACATAGCGACGATAAATCCGATTGTGCCAAACACACGAATGGGCGGAAAGGCTTTGACCAGGTCATAGTTGTTCTGATTCAATGCTGTGTAGGCGATTGCATTGGAAAGCGCCAATGTAGGCATATAGAAACACATTGCTGCCAGCATCGCATAAAAAAAGGTGTTTGGATCATTCACCTGGGGTAAATAGAACAAAACACCTGCGTAACATAAATGCAGAATAAAATATAACCTTTCCGCATTTATCCAGCGATCAGCGATGATACCCATTAATGTCGGCATAAACAGCGAAGCGATGCCCATGGTAGCAAAGATGGCACCAAATTGCGTACCATCCCATTGCTTCGTGCCGAACCAATAATTGGCTATTGTAATCAACCATGCTCCCCAGACGAAAAACTGAAAGAAGCTCATAATGGTCAATCTTAGTTTAATAGACATAAAACGATATTATTTAGAGTTTTTGTTTCGCAATGACGAAAGGAATTACTTTCTTTTGGAAATTTCGTCCCTAATCAGCGCTGCCTGCTCATAGTTCTCATCAGCCAGAGCCTGGTTGAGCGCTTGCTCCAATTGTTCGTCTGTCAATGAAGAAAATGGGTTGGTGGGTGATTTCGATGGAGTCTTTTCTTCGACTTCCATAACATTGGGATCCTGTGATTTGCTGGCTTTATCTAAATTTTCCAAAAATGCAAATTCATGGCCTTCAATAATAATTCCGGCAGAGGACATGATAAATTCATACGCATAAATAGGCGCTTCAAAGCGGACGGCTAATGCAACCGCATCGGAGGTACGTGCATCAATTTCCACAATTTTGTTGCCGTCAGAACAGATGATTTTGGCATAAAAGATACCCTCAATCAGATTGTAGATCAATACCTCAATAAGTTTAATGCCGAAAGATTCTGCAAAAGACTGAAATAGGTCGTGGGTAAGCGGGCGGCTAGGAATCATTTTTTCTATCCGGATAGCAATGGCCTGGGCTTCATGGCTGCCAATGATGATGGGCAATCTTCTGTTGCCCTCCACTTCTCCCAATACAAGGGCATAGGCCCCAGACTGTGTTTGACTATAGGATAAACCAACGATATCTAATCTGATTTTCTTCATTTTAATTCCAAAGCGGTCTACAAACTTAGATAAATTTGCTTTTATATGCAATTATAAATTGCGTTAGCGGTGAACAAATTTCCCGACCTCCATCAGCTGTTAGGCACCTTTTATAGCGGTCGAAAGCAAATATTCAATGATGAAATAAAATTCCCCATTTATCTCGAGGATAAATGGGGAAAATAAAGTGTGAATAAGCAGTTTAATTCCCTTTATATGCTTTCAAAGCTTGCGTCAGCTTAGGGACAATCTCGAACGCATCGCCCACAATTCCATAGTCTGCAACCTTAAAAAATGGCGCTTCGGGATCCTTATTGATAACGACTATTGTTTTGGAAGAGCTGACACCTGCTAGATGCTGAATCGCTCCTGAGATTCCGATTGCGATATAGAGATTGGGGCTCACAACAATACCAGTTTGGCCAACGTGTTCAGCATGCGGGCGCCAGCCTGCGTCGGATACCGGTTTGGAGCAGGCGGTAGCAGCCCCGAGGACCTCTGCAAGTTCCTCAATCATGCCCCAATTTTCAGGTCCTTTCAGTCCACGTCCTGCAGACACAACGATTTCCGCTTCCGGTAAAGAGACTTTGTCTGTGGCGCGCACAATCTCTTTCACGACAGTCGATAGATCGCTGGCGTTTAAGTTTGCCTTAAATTGCTCCACAGTAGCGGTACCGCCGGTTTCTTTTGCCTCGTAGGCGTTTGGATTTAACGCAATGATTTTAATGGCTGCGGTCAGTTCGAGCGTGGCAAATGCTTTGTTCGAGAATGCTGTTTTCCTGACCGTCAGTTTATCACCTTCGATGGATGGCAGCTCCAGGACGCCGTCGGCAAGCGCAGCTTGCAGCTTTGTGGCCACCCGCGGTGCGAGCCCTTTGCCGGAAAATGAATTGGAAAGCACCAGTAGCTGTGCACCTGTACTCCGCACTGCTTCAGCGATGATGCTCGCATACGCTTGGTTGACGAAAGTGGATAGTTGTTCATTGTCGACGGTGAGTATTTTCGATGCCCCATAATTACCTAATCGGGCAAGTTCGTCTTGAGAAACATGGCCGATGGAAAGAGCCGTAAGGTCGGTATGGATGTTATCAGCGATGGCTTTAGCATAAGAAACGACCTCGAAAGCCGATTTTTTGAATTTGCCATCCGTATTTTCTACATATACTAATATAGACATAATGTTTTCAGATTTAGTAATTAAATAACTTTGGCTTCATCATGAAGAAGGGAAACCAGTTTTTCCACTTCGGCAGCATCGACCAGCTTGACCGTGCCACGTGGTGCCGGACTCTCGTACTTGACGATATGGGATAATGAATCCACTGATATAGGCTCCAGAACTTCCAATGGTTTGGTGCGCGCGCTCATGATTCCCCGCATATTGGGGATCTTGGGTTCAGCAACGCCCTCCGCGGTACCGACAACAATCGGTAGTTTGGCGGTCAAAACTTCCTTGCCACCTTCAATTTCCCGCTCGATGCTCACACTGTCGGCAGACAGGTCAATCTTTTTCGCGATCGAGACTGACGGAATATTTAACAGTTCAGCGACGATAGCCCCCACCTGAGCACCATTATAATCGATGGATTCCCGTCCTGTCAGGATCAGATCAAAGGTTTTGTCTTTGGCGTATGCTGCGATCTGATGAGCAACAAACCAAGCGTCCCGTGGTGTCGCATTGATACGTACGGCATTGTCCGCACCAATTGCCAATGCTTTACGGATCGTGGCTTCAGTAGAGGCGTCCCCCACATTAATGACAGTAACGGTACCTTTTCCGCCTTCAGCTAATTCCACGGCTTTGGATAAAGCAATTTCATCATAAGGGTTTATAATAAATTGCACCGCAGCGGTGTTAAAAGCGGTGTTGTCATTTGTAAAAGTGATCTTGGATGTAGTGTCTGGGACATTACTTATACAAACTAATATTTTCATATGCGATTGGTTTTACCCAAACTTACCATATTTTCTCCCAAATAAAAAGAGGTAAACGGTCTAAAATTCTGTATGAAAAGATAGTTCCTGTATTGTTGTTTTTTAAATTTTTACTCGGAATTTCTTTTAAAATATATAAAATTTTTATTTTATTAGTGTTTCCGTTGTATAATTGATAATATTTTAAACGGAGTCTGTATACTTTTCCAATGCGGAGGGTGCGTCAGTAAATTGTCATTTTATATGCTAGCATAGTATTATAGAAAAAGGACGCTTTTCAAGATCATTGCTTATCCTCGCAAAATTGCTAAGTTTGAAATAAAAACACTATGTCAACACGATTGGATCAGCTTAACGAATTTCTAAAGGAGACACCAGAAGATCCTTTTTTAAAATATGCCATTGCCGCCGAATACCTAAAACTGAATGACGAGCAGGAGGCACGCCGGCGTTTTGAACAATTAATAGACAGCAATCCCGATTATGTGGGCACCTATTACCATCTGGCTAAGCTGTATGAAAAACTGGGACAACCCGATTCTGCTATTTCTACATACAAAAAAGGAATTGAAATTGCTCGAAAGAGCCGTAATTTTCATGCATTAGGTGAATTACAGGGCGCGTTGTCCTTTTTGACAGACGAGGATGAGGATGATTTTTAGCAGATTCTAAAATTTTGGTATTTAATTTGTTATGTAAATTCCGAGAGAATACATTAGATGCTGATTTTTTTGAATTTGGAATGCGATGAAAACGTTTGTTTGGACAGTGGGAGTATTGGTAACGCTTGTATTGGGGGGATGTGACAATCCCAAACAGAGTGTGGCTGCTTATAAAGATAATTTACAGGAACTGAAAGGAAGAGATAAGGCCGAGATTGTCATTGGAGAATATAGGGGAGTAATGCCTTGTGCGGATTGCGATGGAATAGAAACCCTGATCTCGCTGCACCCAGACAATACCTATAAATATTCATCCAAATATCTAAACAAGAGCGAAGATGTCTTTGTTCGTGAGGGTAAATGGAAACTCGACGGCAACATCATTACATTGGACGGGGTAGATTACAAATTCAAACTAGGCAACCATGTATTAAGTCAATTGGATTTATCGGGTAACGATATTACCGGTGATATCTCAAAATACTACGTTCTAACAAAAAACTGAAGCTTACCGCGAGGCAAGGTTCGGAGCGATAAAAAAAGCCGGAGGGGATACCTTCGGCTTTTTCTCTTAAATGAATCTCGTTATCTTTTTTTCGCGCAAAGTTCTTTTAAGGTAGAAACCACAAAGTCCACTTCCTCTTTTGTATTATGTTTGCAGAATGAGAAGCGTACCGACGGGCGGTCGGCATCTACACGGATAGCTCCTAGTACATGCGAGCCAATGTCTGTGCCTGAACTGCAGGCGCTTCCGCCCGAACAGGAGATGCCGGCAATGTCCAGGTTAAACAGCAGCATATCGGCCAGCTCGCTGCAGGGAAAGGATACGTTCAATACCGTGTATAGAGATTTGTCAGGATCAATAATACCATTGAATGTCACATCTGGAATCGCTTTTTGAAGTTCGCTGATCATGTACGATTTAATGCCCTGGATATAAGCATGGTGCTCTTCCATGTGCTCATATGCTATTTCCAAAGCTTTGGCAAGTCCGGCAATACCATAGACATTTTCTGTGCCGCCGCGCATATTACGTTCCTGTGCACCGCCATAGATTAAGGGTTTGATTTTATTGTTGGCGTTGATATAAAGAAAACCAACCCCCTTTGGTCCGTGAAACTTATGGGCGGCACCCGTAATAAAATCTATTTTGAGTTTGCTAAGGTCGTGCGGGTAATGTCCCATTGTCTGTACCGTATCCGAATGGAATATCGCATGATATTGCTGGCATAGAGCAGCGATGCGTTCGATGTCGTTGAGATTTCCGATTTCATTGTTGGCATGCATGATCGAAACAAAGGTGCGCGGATTGTTACTCAGAAGCACTTCAAGCTGATCAAGATTTAAATTGCCTTTCGCGTCGACCTCCAGGAGGTCAAGCTGTATCTTCCCTTCTTTCTTGAGCTCCTCCAGGGTATGCAGCACCGCATGATGTTCGATCGGCGATGTAATGGCATGCGTTATGCCAAAATCGGCTATGGACCGAACGATAGCCATATTGTCCGCTTCTGTTCCACCGGAGGTGAAGAAGATCTCCGCTGGAGATACGTGGAGAAGACTGGCGATTGTCTTTCGGGCTTTCTCGACGATAGTTTTCACTTGTCTTCCGTGACTATGGATGGAAGATGGATTTCCGAAATTGTGGTCCATGACATCGACCATGACTTTTATCACTTCAGGATCCAAAGCTGTAGTCGCAGCATTGTCAAAATATACTTGCATGGCGCAAAATTACAAATCTAAAAAGTAAATCAGATGCATTAAATAACTTATTTACATAAGAATTATTGATGAATACAGCGCAAACGCCAACGGCCTGTGTATGTTATCTGTAGATTCCTGCCGCTACTGTTTTTTTCTCAACAAAATAATCAACAATCCGCCCAATCCTATAGCGAGCCCCAGATAGGCTGCAATATCTCCTGTTTTCGTATAAACAGTGATTTCTTCATTTAAGTTGATCTCCTGGTTTAAAGCAGCCGGCTGCCACCATGTTGTTTGCTGGACGATATCGCCCCGTTGATTGATAAATCCGGAGATGCCGGTATTGGCAGACCGCGCAACCCAGCGTCTATTTTCAATGGCGCGGAGTTTGGCATATTGCATATGCTGATCTTTGCCCGAGGTGTTGCCCCACCAGCCGTCGTTAGTGATGATGGCAATGAATTGCGCGCCTTTTTTTACATATTTAGCCACATAGTCACCCCAAATAGATTCATAGCAGATTACAGGAGCTGCACCAATGCCACTTTGCGAATAGAATACAGAGGGTTCGGCCTGCTTGCCATATCCCCCAGTTGTACCACCAAATGCTTTAAATAAGGGTTTTAAAAATTCCATTGCCGCACCAAAAGGCATCTGTTCCACTCCCGGGACCAGTTTAGACTTGTGGTAAAATTGTAATTTGGACGAGAAATCGATCAGCGTTGCCGCATTGAAATTGTCCTGATAGACGTGCGGAGCGAGTTGGCGGGCTGTCGGTGTTTTGGGATAATTGTACAGCTGGTAGCTCTCTATGCCCGACAGCACGTTACCATTTTTATAAGCGTCCAGAAATTTTAAGATTTGTTTATAAGAATAAGTGTCCCGAAAGCTTTCTTCATCAAAATAGCCATTTTGCGAAAGAGCCGTTTCGGGCCAGATAAAGAACTCTGTATTTGGTTTAGCTACAGAACTGGATAATGCAAACAGCGTCCTTAGCTGCTCTTCCGGACTGAGCTGAAACTTGATATAAGGATCGATATTAGGTTGTACGACCACGAGCTGCGCAGGATTTTGGTGCTCTTCATAATTCGAATAGCGCAGCAGCGAGTATGTTGCTGGCACGATCAGGACCAGCCCAAGACTAATAGCGTGAATTACTTTGTTTTTGAGGGTATATCGGCCTTTGTAGTGGAGATAAAGTGTGAAAATTAAAATATTGACCACCCAGATCCAGATGGAACCGCCGTACACGCCAGTGATATCGTACCATTGGACCAACTGATGAAAAGTGGCGAAACCATTTCCCAGCGTCATCCAGGGAAAGGCAAGGTCCCAGGAAGCGTGCAGCAGTTCGTAACTTATCCAGAACCCCATTAGACCAAAAAGCGACAGAGTGAGGTTGGCTTTACGCCTCAATCGATAGTATAACCAGAAGGCAGCAGCCATCAAGAGGGCGCCAAGACAGAAGGGGATCAAACTGATCAGCACCGCTGCGAAGGCCGGCATAACCGACGAAATCGAGTTGTATACCCAATAAATCGAGGCTGTATTCCAGATTAGTGCGGTGAGTCCTGCAACAAGAAAGATTTTTCTTCCTTTCTTCGTCATAGAATCATGCTGTATGATGTTTTCCAGCGCAAGAAGCAAGGGAATAAACCCGATAAAGAGCAATACACTGGAATAGGGGATAGGTGGCCAGCCTAGCCACAGTAAAAAGGCACTAAAAAGTGCCAATAGATAATTATTTTTCACAATCGTTTTTCTCCCGCTTGTATTTATAAACTCGACAAAACTTCCCTTTTCTTGTTTTCGTATTCTTCCTGTGTAATCAATTGCTTATCAAAGAGCGTTTTTAACTTCTTAAGCTTCAGCGTAATTTCATCCTCTTCTTCCTCTTTGACAGGCGTACTGGAGACGGCTGCGGGGGGCGCTGGTGCTGGAGCAATTACCGGTGTAGGCTGCGAAAGCGGTGTGGATGGCGGAGCAGGAGCCGGCGTCACATGTTCCGTTTTTTCCGGGACGATTTCTTTGGCTGCGGGAGCGATTACAATTTTCTCCTTTTCAGCAGCCAGTTCCGCTTTTTTATAATTCTCCAGTGCCGCTTTGATGTACTGGTAGAGCTTTCTTGCCTGTACTTTTGGAATATAGTCGATGCTCAGGTTTTCGCCTGTAAAAGGAATCACCGTAACCTTAGAGCCGAAGATTTCTTCTTTGAATGCAATATCTTTGATATCTTGCCAGCCAAAGATTTCGAAATCCGTTGCCAGTCCCAATTTGGTGAATTCGCACATAAAAATGCGCTTGTTGCTGATCGTGATGCTATCGGGCAAGATGGTTACTGCTGGCTTCTTCTGAACAGCAATATAATCTATTTTTTCTCCTGGAGTAAGCATGTCCCGGACTTTGGTGATCAGTTTTTCAATGATCTTGATATCCTGTCCGTCCTGTGCAAATTGTTCCATGTTCATGTTAGATGCGTTTTAAAGTAATTAAAGATTGTCAAAGTTTATTCCAATCCACCTACACAAAATACAAATTCTCCTTTAATTGGATTGTTTTCGAAGTGTAATTTTAAATCCGTCAATGTGCCACGTACATTCTCTTCATATAATTTGCTCAATTCCCTTGAAATTGAAGCCTGTCTTTCCGGACCAAAAATAGAGATAAATTCATCAATGGTTTTCAGAATGCGATGCGGTGATTCATAGAAAATCATCGTCCTTTTTTCCTCTGCCAAGGCCTTTAATCGCGTCTGTCTACCTTTTTTGACGGGGAGAAAGCCTTCAAAACAGAAGCGGTCATTCGGAAGTCCCGAATTGACCAATGCAGGGACGAATGCCGTGGCTCCGGGCAAGCACTGAACCTCAAGCCCTTCCTTGATAGCCTCCCGTACCAGTAAAAAGCCCGGGTCCGAAATTGCGGGTGTCCCAGCATCTGAAATCAGGGCAATTCGCTGTCCTTCTTTCAGAAACTTGATGATTTCGGAAACAGCTTTATGTTCATTATGCTGATGATGCGCAAATACTTTCTTTTCAATACCAAAATGTTTTAACAGAGGAGCACTGGTCCGGGTATCCTCTGCTAAAATGATATCAACTTCTTTCAGGACATTGACCGCACGAAAGGTCATGTCTTCCAGATTGCCAATAGGTGTTGGGACTAAATATAACATGGTCAAAGTTAAGTTTTTTTTGCTAGATAATAGGAGCTAAAACATTCTATCCGTTTTCGGGTTATTTTCTATATAAATGCAAGGATAAATTATGCAGTACATTGAAAAAATTCAGGCATATCTAGGTGCCGAATCGAGTGATTTGCTGGAGTTTGATAAACCCGCAGTATCCAGAGATATGCTTCATCTCCCAGATGCCGCTTTTATTGATCAGGTATACGGAACGAGTGATCGCAGCCCGCAGGTGCTGCGCAGTCTGGGACAATTGTTTGGTACAGGACGCCTGGCCAACACCGGGTATCTTTCTATATTACCCGTAGACCAAGGCATAGAACATAGTGCAGGAGCCTCATTTGCTCCCAACCCACAATATTTTGACCCCGAAAATATTGTTAAACTGGCATTGGAAGGAAACTGTAACGCTGTAGCTTCTACTTTTGGTGTACTGGGAGCTGTGTCCCGGAAGTATGCCCACAAGATACCGTTTTTGGTAAAAATCAATCACAACGAACTGCTGACTTACCCCAATCGTGCCGACCAGATTTTATATGGTACGATACGCGAAGCCTGGAACATGGGAGCTGTAGCTGTCGGAGCAACCATCTATTTTGGCTCAGCAGAATCTGACCGTCAGATTATTGAAGTAGCGAGAGCTTTTGAGGAAGCACATGCTCTTGGCATGGCAACTGTATTGTGGTGCTATTTACGCAATACTGCATTTAAGGTAGACGGACAGGATTACCATCTGTCCGCAGATCTGACAGGGCAGGCCAACCACCTCGGGGTAACCATCAAGGCTGACATCATCAAACAAAAGCTGCCCGAGCTAAATGGCGGATTTAAAGCGCTGAATATGGGCAAGAGTGCCTATGGAAAATTGGATGAACGCATGTATAGCCAGCTATCTACTGACCATCCAATCGATCTGTGTCGTTATCAGGTCCTTAACTGTTTTTCCGGCCGGGCAGGACTTATTAATTCCGGTGGGGCCTCCGGACAAAATGATATCCAGGAAGCTGTGAAGACAGCTGTCATCAATAAAAGAGCAGGAGGAACGGGATTGATATCGGGCCGTAAGGCTTTTCAGAAACCTATGAAGGAGGGCGTAGAGCTCCTGCATGCCATTCAGGATGTGTACCTATGTAACGAGGTTACTATCGCCTAAGCAAGCAAGCAAGCAAGCAAGCAAGCAAGCAAGCAAGCAAGCAAGTGGATAACAGAAGTTCGATCGAATATTGGCTGGGGGTGGCCCGCGAATTTTGCCTTTACCTAGTTTGTTAAGAGGGTACCGACGGAAGTGTTTTTCGGGAATAACTTCTCCGAAAAACATTTTCTTTGTCTCGAATAGGGTAGCTGATGAATAATCTACGATTCCCTTTCGGTTAAAATCAGTTTTCACTATCTTTGTTCACTATTTTAAATAATATATCACATTATGTTGCAATTGAATTATATCCGTGAAAACAGGGATACGGTTATCGAAAGATTGACTGTCAAGCATTTCAAGGAAATTGGGTTGGTCGACGAAATCATCCGTCTGGATGAAGACCGCCGTAAGATCCAGGCTGAATCGGACGCGCTTTCGGGAGAGGCTAATGCGGCAGCAAAACAGATTGGAGATCTGATGCGCCAGGGCAAAAAAGAAGAAGCTGAAGCCGTTAAATCCAAGTCATCGGGATATAAGGAACAGGTCAGGCAGCTTTTGGATAAATTGGCAACGATAGAAACGGCATTGAATGAAAAGATTGTACAACTGCCCAATCTGCCGCATCATTCCGTACCTGTCGGTGCGGGTGCCGAAGATAATGAAGTGGTGCTGACCAACGGTGATATTCCTGCTTTATCAGAAGAAGCTCTTCCACATTGGGAACTGCTGACCAAATACGATATTGTGGATTTGGAACTGGGTGTGAAAGTTTCTGGGGCCGGCTTCCCGGTATATAAGGGAAAAGGCGCCAAGCTGCAACGTGCTTTGATCAATTTCTTTTTGGATCAGGCCGCAGAGCAAGGTTATGAGGAGGTTCAGGTGCCGATTGTGGTTAATGAAGACTCCGCCTTTGCAACAGGTCAGTTGCCTGATAAAGAGGGACAAATGTATTTTGTTAATAATGATAATTTGTATCTGATTCCCACCGCAGAAGTTCCAGTGACCAATATCTATCGGGATGTGATCGTAAAAGAAGGGCAATTTCCGATTAAACACTGCGCTTATACCCCTTGTTTCCGTCGCGAGGCAGGTTCCTATGGCGCACATGTACGCGGACTCAACCGTCTCCATCAGTTTGATAAGGTCGAAGCTGTGCAGATTGTCCATCCGGACAAGTCTTACGAGGTGATTGAAGAGATGAGCTTGTACGTGCAGGGTTTGTTGCAAAAATTGGGCCTTCCGTATCGCGTATTGCGTTTATGTGGTGGAGATATGAGTTTTACCGCAGCATTAACCTACGATATGGAGGTGTACAGTTCGGCGCAAAAGCGCTGGCTCGAAGTATCATCTGTTTCTAACTTTGAAACTTATCAGGCAAACCGCTTAAAAGTACGTTTCAAAAATGCAGAAGGCAAAATGCAGCTGGCTCACACGTTAAACGGTTCGGCATTGGCGCTGCCACGTATTGTAGCTGCAATATTGGAAAATAACCAGACGGATAGAGGTATCAAGATACCTGAAGTTTTGGTTCCATATACCAAGTTTGAATACATTGACTAAGCAGACGGTGTACTAAGAACTTCACTGACTGGCTTATTAGCTAAGAGGCTCTACCTTCACGGATAGAGCCTTTTTGTGTTAGATACCGCACCAGTCACTTTAGAATGTTTATAAATTACATTTTTTTGATCAAAAAAAATGAAAGGATGCTGCTAGTATGAAATTCTTATATCATTGTTAATGTTTTGTTAAATAATGATGTTGCCGTATAATATTCTGTTGTGGGTTTGTTTGTTGGTTTTTTATTCTAAATTGTTTCTTTTGTCTGAATTTGTAAGATACTGAGGTCTTTATTGCAGTATTTTTCATTTTTGAGACGGTATGTTAAAAAACTTGTAAAAACAACTTTGGCTTTCTATATTTGGAACCGCTAATAGAAATCGCACTAACTATTATATTCTGTAAATACTGAAAAGAGTAGATTTTACAGGTGAGTATTTTTCAATGGATTGACTCTACATCTGCCGGGAGTTCGCTGTTCCACTAATATCATCAACTGTTATCAAAAAATGAATGACGGCATGCTTTCGCTAGCTGCTGTTTATTGTCTAGGCAATTTATGTTTAGACTGTTATTTGATTGGATATACTTTAATATCAATATAGAGGATTAGAAATAATAAATTAACTAACTAAAACATGAAACAAACATTACTAAATTTTCTTGTTGGCGGAATGATTTTGACTTCGGTCGCATTCGCGCAAGAAAAAAAGATTAGTGGTCGTGTGACATCTGCTGATGGTAAAGGATTACCAGGGGTGACAGTAGTGGTCCAAGGTACTAATCAGGCTACACAGACAGATGCTGACGGTAACTATTCATTGAATGTACCTGCTGGTAAAGTTGTCGTATTCCGTTCAGTTGGTTTTGATGATAAAACCATTATTGTGAACAACAACAGTACAGTATTCAACGTTTCGTTGGAAAACCATGACAATGCCTTGGAAGAGGTGGTGGTGACAGGAATGGGACAATCGCGTCAAAAACGTGCATTAAGCTATGCTACCCAAGAAGTCAAAGGAGATAAATTAACGGAAGCCGCAAATAGCAATCTAGCGACCGCAATACAAGGTAAGGTATCTGGTGTACAGGTTACCCCTTCATCAGGTATGCCAGGAGCATCTGCTAATATTACGATCCGTGGCGCTCGTTCCTTTACAGGAAACAACTCGCCTTTGTATGTAGTTGATGGTCTGCCGATTTCTTCCACTTCTGATGTGTCTACTGGTAATTCAGTTTCTGGAGCGGATTACTCTTCAAGAGGACTGGATATTGATCCTAATGATATTGAAAGCATTAATATTCTGAAAGGGCAGGCTGCGTCTGCACTATATGGTATGCGTGCTTCCAACGGTGTAATTATTATTACGACTAAAAGTGGGAAAGGTAAGGTAGGAAAGCCTCAGATTTCATATAATTCCAATGTCTCATTTGATAAGGTTTCGGTATTACCTGATTTCCAAACCAAATATGCACAAGGTACAAATGGTACTTATTCACCAATGTCTTCTATGTCCTGGGGGCCATTAATTGATGATTTGGCGAATGATGCGACTTTTGGCGGAAATAAAGATAATGAATATACCAAAAAATATGGCATCCATAAAGGGATGTATTATGTTCCGCAACGTGCTAATGCTGGGTTAGATCCTTGGGCTACACCACAAGTTTATAACAATGCAAAAGAATTTTTTAATGTGGGTAACACGTTTAATAACTCTTTTAATATCGTACAGGGATTTGAAAAAGGGAATTACGCTTTGTCCTTGGGATCCACAAATGCGAATGGAATTGTCCCTTCAACTGGTATGGATCGTTATACGGCGAAGTTCTCAGGTGAAGCGAAGCTGTCTGAAAAGTGGACTACAGGCTTTACGGGTAATTACGTAAATTCTCGGATTACTAAGCAAACTGGAGCGAATAATGGTATTGTTGCGACAGTATATGGTGCACCGGCATCTTACGACCTAAAAGGGATACCGTCATACTATGCGGGAAATCCAACACAACAAAATACTTATAGGGCAACTAGTGGTTTTGATGGAGCGTATTGGGCTGTGGAGAATAACAAATTCTCTGAAGATACACAACGTTTCTTTGGAAATGGTTTTGGGCAATATGCGACTAATTTAGGTGAAAACCAAAAATTAACATTGAAATATCAACTGGGAGTAGATTCATATACTTCAAATTATACTGATCTATGGGGATATGGACACGCAAATAAGAATGGGGAAGTAGAGCATTACCATTTCTCTGTGACAGAATGGAACTCGCTAGGTACAGCCGCATACAACTGGAAAATCAATGATGACTTGGTGTTCGACGCCATGATTGGTAATGAAATAGTTAACCGAGTTCGTAGAAGGGATTATGCCTATGGAACAAATTTCAATTTCGCTGGGTGGGATAATATCAATAATGCAACTACATTTACTGCAGAGCAAACATTACGTCATACCCGCACTTTTGGTACATTTGGCAGTTTAGCTCTGGCATACAAGAATATGTTGTTTTTGAATGCAACAGGGCGTAATGATATTGTTTCTTCTATGCCTAGAAACAACCGTTCATTCTTCTATCCATCTGTTTCGGCGGGTTTTGTGTTTACAGAACTAGATGGAGTTAAAAGCTCGGTGCTGACTATGGGTAAATTAAGAGCTTCGTATGCGCAGGTAGGTCAAGCAGGTGATTATTACGAAAGTTATTATTCTACACCGACTTATGGTGGCGGATTTTCTTCTGGCACGCCGGTCCTTTATCCAATAAATGGTATCACATCTTTCACTCCTTATTCTATTGTTTATGATCCGAAACTTAAACCGCAGAATACACAGGCCATTGAGCTGGGAACAGATTTGACTTTTTGGAATGGCTTAGTTAATTTAAATTATACCTTCTCCCGTCAAAATGTAAAGGATCAAATTTTTCAAGTGCCTTTGGCTGCATCCACGGGTTATTCAAGTTTAGTAACAAATGGTGGTAAAATTCATACCAATGCACATGAGGTTACTTTAGCTTTTGCGCCATATCGTTCGGGTGATTTTAAATGGGATTTTGCATTCAACTTCACCAAAATAGATAATTATGTTGACGAATTAGCAGAAGGTGTGAACAACATCTTTATGGGTGGATTTGTTGATCCGCAAGTGCGTGCCGCCATTGGATATAAATTTCCAGTAATCTATGGTGTTTCCTATTTAAGAAATGATGCAGGGCAAATTGTAGTCGATGAAAAAGGTCTTCCTCAAGCTGGTGCACCACAAGTGATTGGTAAAGTGTCACCTGACTTCAATTTAGGTTTTAATACAAACTTTGAATACAAAAAAGTCAGACTTTCTGCAGTATTAGATTGGAAACAGGGAGGGCAGATGTATCACGGTACTTCTAATACTTTGGATCTTTATGGAGTAACGCAAAGATCCGCTGATCTACGTTCAGGAGATGCATTTTTATTTGAATTGCCTGCCGTAAAAGCTGATGGTTCGGTAAATGATATTTTAATCAACCCAACTCCTGTGTATGATGAAAATGGAAAACAGATCGGTGCCGATGCGAGTGCCTATCTGAATGCATTAGGAAGTATTTCTGAAGCTGGAGTCCGGGGCACTTCATTTGTAAAACTACGCGAAATTGCGGTGGGATATCCGGTGTATCAAAATTCAAAAATCAAAGTGGATGTCAATGCATTTGCACGCAATATCATTTTATGGTCCGAACTGAAAGGATATGATCCAGAGGTTTCCCAAGGTAATACCAATATGTCGGGGGCTTTTGAACGTTTCTCACTTCCAGGAACCTCGAGCTATGGTTTAGGTGTTAACGTTAAATTCTAAGATTAAAATCATGAAATTAAAATTAAATATAGTAGGATTATTGGTTTTCGGAGCTTTAGTGTCACCGATCGCCTTCACCTCTTGTTCAGAAGATGCGATGGACAAGGTCAACGAAAATGTGAATAATCCAAAGGATGTTCAGGCAAAATTTATTTTGACTGATGTGATTACTCGGACTGCATTTTATAATGTCGGAGGGGATTTCAATACATATCTATCAGCGTATGTGGAACATGAAGTAGGGACTCACAATCAGCTATATAATGCCGAAGTACGACAAGGAGAACCTACTGTATCGTCTACTTTCAATAATACTTGGGGCAATATGTATACCGCTTTACGTGATGCTCGGATAGTTATTGAAAAGTGTTCCGAAGGTGGTCCACAAGCAGGTAATAATACGACTTTAGGTATGGGACAGGTAATGGCAGCTTATAATTTAGCACTATTGACCGATATGTTTGGTGATGTTCCTTATTCTGAGGGCTTTAAGCCTTTGGAGATTAAAAATCCTAAATTGGATAAACAAGAGGATCTGTACAAACAGGTTAATGCCTATTTAGACGCTGCAATTGCAAATTTACCTAAGGGGGATACCCATGGTTCCGGAGCACCGGGCGGGCAAGACTTATTGTTCGGCGGCAATGCGGCAAAATGGCTGAAATTTGCTCATGGGTTAAAAGCACGTTATGCAATGCGTAGCCTAGCAAAGGCAGCGGATAAAACTGCTGTGTTGAACGGTATTCTTGCTGATATCGATCAATCGTTTACTTCTGCGAACGAACAGGCTGCTTTTGACAAATATACTGGTTCGAATATAAACCCATTTTTCGATTTCCAATGGTCTCGTTCAGCGCTAATGGCGAGTAAGAGCCTTGTTGATAAAATGATCGATAACAAAGATCCAAGATTGAATAGAGCCTTTATTAATCAGGATTTGGAACAACTGACTGATTTGGCAAAAAAAGGAGAAAGTTATACCCGTGGAGTGGCACCTAACGGTAGTCCAGAACGAAGTCAGTCTACATATAATATGTCTTTATTTAGCTATGCACAATCGGCCCCAACTCAATTATTGAGTTATCACGAACTATTATTCATAAAAGCAGAAGCGTTACAGCGTTTAGGACGTGGTACTTCAGTTGTTGAACCTGTTTTGAAAGCTGCAGTTGTAGCGGCCTTTGCAAATGCAGAAGCGTCCATTGCTGCAAGTTTTGCTTCCCAAATGGTCAAAGATGCGACTAAAGGGGTTGGTATAATTGAAAATTCTAACGCTTTAACGGCAACTGACGCAGAAAACTATTTCAACGCTTCGGTAAAACCATTACTAGCTTCAAATGGTCTACAGGCTATTGCTAGGGAAAAGTACCTTGCATTTTTCGGCGCTTCCGGTGAATCAACAGAAATGTATAACGATATCCGCCGTTGGAAAGCGCTCGGGGAGAATCTTATTCAATTGAAAAACCCAGGTAAATTTCCATTGCGTTTACCATATGGTAACGATGATACAACAACGAATCCATATGTTCAGGCAGCATACGGTGATGGACAGTATGTCTATACCGAAAATGTTTGGTGGGCAGGCGGTACACGCTAGTATATAATTATCACAATTTAAGTTTATAAACGAAGGCGTTCAATTTTGGACGTCTTCGTTGTTTTATCTCATCGAGTCGTTCAATAATTAATTCGTATCGTCAAGGTCCGGAAAGGATTTTCTGATAATGCAGGGACAGTGTGTTATTTTATCCAATTGACATATTTAGGCTTGACATAGATATTGGGAATACACACCTTAATCTCAAGCCAACTACAACTATACAATAACTTATTTATTAAAAAGAATGTGAGACGGACTTAATAGGGATTTAATAGGGACCTCATTCGGATAAAGCCGTATTATTTCCCTTGTTAATACCTGTTTTGTAATAATTACTTTACATTTAATGACGTAATTATCATAAACTTATCCTATTCTTAGGTGTTGTATAGATCTAATCATTTGTATAAAAAGCTATGGCACGTGTAAAAAATGGAGTTAACGGTGCGCCTTCCGGTAAGGTCGGTGCGGTAGTATTTTGTAAATGGAAAGGAATCAATTATGTCAGGTCTTTGCCAAAAGTAAAAAAAAGAAGAAAATTGTCCGATAGCGAAGTGAAGAACAGGAGCAAATTTGGTTTTGCGCAAAATTTTCTGAGTCCTTATAAGAAGTTCTTCCGACTAGGATTTCATCATTACGGTGAGAATATGACGGCATTTAATGCGGCAATGTCCTATCATCTCGAACATGCTGTCAAGGTGGACGAAAATGGCCCGTTTATGGATTACGGGAAGTTCGCGATCAGCAGGGGATTGGAAGAGGCCATTACAGCAGCAACAGTCGAGATAGTGGACGAAAAGCTTCACATCAGATGGCAGCTTAAAAACCGCGATGAACTGTTTCAACGTGAGCTGACAGACTTCAAGGTCATATTTTTATTGCTTCCAGAAACTTCGATGTTTTATGCCGATTCAATATTTCTGGGAAATAATATCATTGACCTAGAAGAAACGGTCGTGTTACCCAAGGTCAATAGCCCATGTACTTTTCATCTCTATTTGGGTTTCGTCGCGACTGACGGCAGCAACCGGAGTATGAACAGCGTATATTTAGGCCATATCAACGTAGATAAAGAATAGAGCTTAAAAGCATGGTATCGCTCTTTCTTACATGGCCGCTTTTCTTTGTTAGATTTAATGGGGCAGCATATTCATGACTTTGGCCGTTACTTAGATACAATTGGTGCTTCATTGGTTAATTTTATTTTGCTGATTTACAGCGTTTTAAATTTTGGTATGAATTTATTGTTATCGGAAAGTTATGCTTGCATTGTAAAAGTTAAAAAAAGTTATAATTTTGTATTTAACATTTTTTAACAGCCGTTGTGCTTCAAAAAATGCATTACTAACTAGACGCATATTAAAATTATTGGAAAGTAAAATATTAATACTAGCCAAGGTATTTCAGAAAAATAAACATCTTTAATAAACGTAAACATATGAAACACAAATTACTCAGTTTTTTCGTGGGTAGTATGATCCTTACTTCTGTTGCATTCGCGCAGGAAAAGAAAGTGAGTGGTCGTGTTACCGGAGCTGATGGTAAACCGTTGGCAGGTGTAACGATCGCTGTTCAAGGATCTAACGTTGCCACGCAGACAGATGCGAATGGTAACTATTCGCTATCTGTACCAACAGGAAAAGTTATCGTGTTCCGCTCAGTCGGTTATGCGGACAAAACATTAATTGTAAAAGAGGGGCAATCTGCTTTTAATGTGACTTTGGACGGTGCTGATAATGCTTTAAGTGAAGTGGTTGTGACGGGGATGGGAGTCTCTAAAAACACAAAAGGGCTTGGATATTCAGTATCGAAAGTTAGTGGAGACGATTTAGTTAAATCAGGAGAAGCAAATATTATACAAGGACTTGCTGCAAAAGCAACTGGTGTTCAAGTTACTTCTTCAAGTGGTACCCCGGGTGCATCTTCCAAGATTGTTTTAAGAGGTCCTGCTTCTTTTTCTGGTGACAATCAGCCTTTGATCGTTGTCGATGGTGTTCCATTAGACAATAGCCTTAATAACATTAAAGCGGGCGATGATCCATATAATCAAAACCTAGCTGGTGTTCAGGTAGCCAATAGAGCCTTGGATATTAACCCAGATGATATCGAATCTGTAACAGTCTTGAAAGGGCCAGCCGCAGCAGCGATCTATGGTCAAGCGGCAGGTAATGGTGCAATAATATATACCACGAAAAAGGGGAAATTGGGCTCAGGATTGGGTATTGTGTATTCGACTGGTTTCGAAGCGTCTAAAGTTAACAAATTGCCTGAGATGCAAACTAGTTATGGACAAGGGGAAGGAGGAGAATCAAAGGTTAGTGCTGATAGTTGGGGGCCTAGTTTAGCTGGTAAACAGTCATATGATAATGTAAAAGAGTTTTTTCAGACAGGAAGAATTTTTAATAATAATTTAGCAATTACTTCTGGGGGCGAAAAAACTACTTTTAGATTGTCTGTGGGATCTCACAATAATAAAGGAATTGTACCCAACTCTTCTTTTAATAGATATACCGGTCGTTTAAGTTCGGAGTCAAGGTTAAATGATGCAATTACTGTAGGTGGAACATTGAGTTATACCAATTCGAATACGAAAGCAGTTCAAAATGGAAGTAACTTGGCAGGTACGATGTTAGCTTTATTGCGTACACCAGCTGATTTTAATTTGGCAGATTATATTAATGAAGACGGTTCGCAAAAGCAATATTTCCCAAATTATGATAACCCTTACTGGTCTACAAAGTTTAATCCTTATACGGAAGAAAACAACCGGATTACAGGAAATGCATATGCTGACGTAAAATTAAGTAATATTTTTACGGTTTCTTGGAAAACAGGTTTGGATAATTATTCTACGGAAGGTAAGCAAATATACGCGATAGGTTCAAGAGGTGATGACAATTCATCCGGATTAGGAGAAATTAAACGTACTCATGTTAATTTTAGAAACTTATACAGTGATTTGTTATTGAAATTTAATTCTAAATTGGGAGAAAATTTTTCAGTTACAGGTATGTTAGGAGGAAATTTTAACTATGCGCAATATACTACTAATTTTGGAAGAGGAAGAAAGTTGGCAATGCCAGGGTACTATAACTTCGCGTCGGCTCAAGAGTTGTACGTTAGTAATTATGAGGAATATAAAAATAGTAAAGCTATTTTTTTAGATGCGACCTTTGATTATAAAAGTATTTTGTTCTTAACACTAACGGGTAGAAATGAATGGTCAACTACTTTTGGTAAAGATTCTAAAGGATTTTTCTATCCAAAGGCAGACGTTTCGTATGTTTTCTCCCATTTGTTAGAGAATAATTCTATTTTGAATTATGGTAAAGTAAGATTTGCATATTCAAATGTAGGTATTTCTCCAAATGTTTACTCGGATAGATCTTATTATACTGTCCCAACAATTGCGGATGGAATGACTAATGGGTTCTCTTTCCCTTATTTCGGGCAGGCTGGTTTTGCTAAATCTAATGTACAAGTTGCGGAGGAATTCCGTCCCGAGAGAAATAAAGGTTACGAAGCGGGACTTGAAATGAAATTTTTCAATAATCGTTTAGGTTTAGACTTTACATATTATCAACAGCATTCGTCAGACTTGTTAATTTCTCAACCAATTGACCCAACAAGTGGTTATGCATATTATTATAATAATGTTGGAGCAATGAAAAATACGGGGTATGAAGTTGGTTTGACAGGTCATGTTTTTAAATCTGATAATTTTAATTGGCATACGACTGTAAATTGGTCTAAAAATGAGAATGAAGTTACTGAGCTAGCAGAAGGGGTTGAACAAATGTCAATAGGTTCTGCATTTTCAGCGCCACAATCTTATGCCATTGTCGGTCAACCATTCGGTGTTTTATATGCACAGAAATTTAAAAGAGATGGTAATGGTAAAATTCTAATTAACCCTGCTAGTGGTTTACCTATATATGAAAATGAATTGGGAAATGTAGGGAGTCCGATTCCAGATTGGTTAATGAACTGGAATAATGAATTTACTTATAAAGACTTTTCGTTGTCCTTTTTATGGGATTTCCGCAAAGGAGGTAAAATATGGGGCGGTACTCAAGCGGGGCTTTACAATAGAGGTAAAGCCGCAGAAACGGCAGATAGAGAACGTATGTACATTATCGATGGTGTCTACGAATCAGGAGCTAATGCAGGACAAGCTAATACCACAGAAATTACTGCGCTTTCATATTTTAGAAATTACCTAGGTAATAGTAATTCAGAAATAGCTATTCAAAATGGTTCTTGGGCACGCCTAAGATCAGTAGATTTTAGTTATCGATTTAAAAATTTCTCTAAATCCATTCAATATATTCAAGTTGGCGTGAATTTACGTAATGTATTATTGATTACGGATTATAAAGGTGTTGATCCAGAAACAAGTTTAACAGGTTCAAATCAAAACTTCGCAGGATATGATTTCTTTAATAATCCAGGTACAAAATCGTATTCACTTAATTTACGTTTTGGATTTTAATTTAATATAAGATGAAAGCAAATTTTAAATTTTTATATGTTTTATGTTTTACATTGATAGTTGGATGTAAAACTGGGGATGATCTTTATTTAAGCCCCAATGATCCTGCTGAAGCGAATTTGGCAACTATGCTTACTGCTTTGGAAGTCAATACATTTGCTAATGTAGAAGGGGAACTATCTCGTATTAGTAGTATTCTAGTGCAGCATTCCGCAGGAACTGACGCTCAATATACAGACATTCAAAATTACAGAATTACTGAAGGTGATTTTGATAATTCATGGGAAGGCTTGTATACTGGAACTATGTATAATGCTAAATTATTAATAGATAAAGCTGGAACTGAAAATCCACATTACGCTGGAATTGGTAAAGTGATTATGGCAATTAACTTGGCTTTAGCTACTGATTTATGGGGGGATGTGCCTTATTCTGAGGCATTTCGTTTTGATGAAGGAATTAAAACTCCAAAATTAGATACACAGGAAGAAATTTATAAGTCGATTGATGATTTGTTAGCGCAGGCTATTGCTGACTTTGCGAAACCAAGTGCAGATAATATATTTCTACCTGCGGCTGATGATATCATGTTAAACGGTGATGTAAGTAGATGGACAAAATCTGCTTATACTCTTCGTGCTAGATATTTAAATCGTACCTCTTCTAAAGTTGCAGGTACAGAAACTAAAGTTTTGGAATATTTATCCAAAGGTATTAAATCTAATGCTGAAAATTTAGAAGCTATCCACTCTACTGATGGAGGAGCATTAAATCAATGGGGTGCTTTTAGTAGCTCAAGAGGCGGCTACCTTGGTGCAAATAAACTGTTTGTAGATAGATTAAATAGTAAAAACGATCCTAGATTGGGTTATTTCCTTTCTAAAACTGAAGATGGCATTTATGCCGGAGGAGATATTACAGTTGAAAATATTTCTTCTGATATTTCAAAATTGGGTGTGTTTTTTGGTGTTCACCCTGACCCGGAAAGATCAGATTTATTAGCTGCAAATTATCCAATAATTACATATTACGAAGCAAAGTTTATTGAAGCGGAAGTGAAACAAAGACAAGGAGAGAATTCAAGTGCGTTACTTAATGAGGCAATAAAAGCTAATGTAGAATATGTTACAGGAGGAAAAGAGTCCGCTGCTACTGTTGCGAATTATTCTGCTGCAACATTACAGGATATTATGATGGAGAAATGGGTTGCGATGTATAATCAATCCATTGAGGCTTATAATGACTACAGAAGAACTGGCGTACCAGCTTTGGTATCTCGTCCAGAGGCAGTGGGTGCAGAGTTATCTTATACTCCAAAAAGATTTCCTTTTCCTAAAACTACAACATTGTATAATCCAAATGCGAAGTTAATTCCAATGGATGTACCTGTGTGGTGGGGAAAATAATGTTTGCTTTTTAGTTATCCATTACAAAAGAAGAATCCAATTTGTTAATTGGATTTAACAATAATGAGGCTATCCAAAAAGATAGCCTCATTATTGTTTTTGGGATTGAAAGTGCTGGTTTATGGTTACCTGGCTAACATGTATTAAAACCGCAAGCTTGAAGAGCAGGTTCGCCAAAACATCCGCTTCATGTAGCTGTGCGAGATGAAAACACCGGAGAATACGATCAACCGTTTCCTAAGTGAAAAGCTTTCCGATATTCTCAAGAAACTACAAACCCTACAACTTTGTGTGGGGCAAATCCATTAATACCAATTATGTGCCCACAGAAACTGCCGGATAATTTGGAGCGTTATGAAGGCTAGATAAGAAAATGGAATCGCGTAACAGTAGATCTAGAACCGATCCGGATGTGACCTTATATAAGCATGAAAGAAGACTAGATGCTAAACTGTCACTTTCTAGAACAGTTTAAAAGACCTTTGCATAATCCGGAGGATATGCACCCAAAATCCGGTTGTTGATCCAGTCCGATCAGGTGTTCATATCTCTGCCAATCCGGCATATATGCACCCAAAAACAGCGTAAAGAGAGCTGTTTAGGACAAGATATGGCACCGATCCGCCGGGATTCCGGAGCATATGCACCCAGTCGGTGGATGCCGGTGTAGATCCGGGACGATTCCGGAGCATGTGCACCCAAAAAAGGGAAGAGAACCGTTGTTTTCAGTTGCGTAAACAGTGATTCCGGAGCATATGCACCCAGTCTAATCCTATTATTTTCTGTGCTTTTTGTTTAATTGCCTATTCCATCAATAAAAGGCATATGGCAGGAAAAACAAAAAGAATGAGCACGATAAAACAATTACTCCGTCTGCACCTTCAGGGTGTATCCAACCGTAAGATCGCCGAGCAGATCGGTCTTTATAAGGGTACGGTTAACCGGTATATCCAGAAGTTACAGGTCATCGGCCGGCCTGTGGAAGAACTGCTGGATATGGAAGAGCCTGTCCTGGAGCAGCTTTTTACGGCAGGATCACCGGCCTACCTACAGGATCGATTCGACGACTTCAAACCCCTTATACCGTACCTGGAAAAAGAACTGGGCCGCAAACACGTTACCCGTAAACTGCTCTGGGAGGAATACCGTGCGGAGCACCCGGACGGTTATGGTTACTCCCAGTTCTGTTACCACCTGAACCAGCTATCGGTAGCCCGCAGGGGCAGCGCGGTCTTCCAGCACGATCCGGCACACCGCCTACAGGTTGATTTTGTAGGCGATACGCCCGGTTATATCGACCGCGACAGCGGGGAGATCATCAGGGTACAGGTGCTGGTGGCCGTACTGCCATACTCCAATTATACGTTTGCCATGGCGGTTCCCACCCAGCATGTTAATTCGCAAATAAATACCCCCAGCAATTCGCGTTAAAATGCCACCACCTAAAACAATTAAGGTTTTACTTGTTGAGAGTATAATAAACTCTCAGCGTTATGTATAAAGTGGCTATGTACAATACGATAAAAACACTTTTGGAACACGGCAAATCTTTGCGGGAGATCTCAAGGGAACTTGGTATGTGCCGCAAGACTGTTTCGCGTATCCAAAAAGCGCTGTTGAAAGGAGATTCAGCTCCGACACAACAGTCCCGCTGCAGTGGTCTTGAGGTATTTCATGAGCAGATTGAGCATTATCTGGCCAGTGGACTATCGGCACTGCTGATCCACCAGAAATTGCTCCAGCAGCATGGGCTTACCCTGTCTTATTCGAGTGTCGCCCGTTACATTGGTAAATTCAAGCGGGCAGAATGTTTTGTTCCGCTGCACAGCCTTCCGGGTGAAGAGGCACAGGTCGACTTCGGCTACTTTGGTGAGTTCCGCAGGAACGGTCGTGGTGTTAAGGTCTGGGTGTTCAGTATGGTACTCAGCCATAGCAGGCAATCCTATTATAAAGTTGTTACCAGTCAACAGGTCCGGGAGTTCCTGGACTGCCATATCAGTGCTTTTGAATATTTCGGGGGTGTCCCAAAAATGGTCAAGCTGGACAACCTGCGCTCGGGTGTGACCAAGGTAGATCTCTATGAACCCACCTTACAGGCACAGTATGCGGAATTTCTCAGTTATTATCATTGTGCCGGTATTGCCTGCAGGCCCCGCCGGCCAACCGACAAAGGCAAAGTAGAGTCTTCCATAAAATATGTCAGGAACAACTTTCTGAAAGCCTTTGAAGGTAATAGCTATGAGGACCTGATCTGTGGTCTGCGTGTATGGAATGATGAGATATGCAATAAACGTGTGCACGGTACCACCAGGCGCCGACCTCATGATATCTTTCTTGAATCGGAGAAAGCTGCATTGCAGCCCCTGCCTTCCAAACGTTTCCAGATACAGGATGTCAGCCACCGCAGGGTAAACCGTATGGGCCATGTCACCTATAAGCAGAACTATTATTCGGTTCCGGCTGAGTATATGGGCATGAATGTAAGGCTGGAGAGCAACGGCACGATACTTCGCATCTATGATGGCTCACGACAGATCGCCATGCACCAGCTATCCGACAGTATAGGCATGTTTGTCAGTGTTGCGGCACACCGCCCCAGGGAAAAGAGAATGGTCAGCAAGGAAGAATACCGTGAAATGATGGGGCAGATAGGTCCAAATGCGTGCTCTCTGTTTGATCGGCTTGTGGAAGAAGTGCCGACGCACTGGGGCAAGATTGTAATCTTCCCTTAGCTAGCTACATTCAAAACTAAAAAATTCCAATCAGTGACCCCTCCCCATATTTAGGAGTCTTCTAAAATAGAAAAATCGGCTGTTTTGACCTGTTTTTCTATGAACATTTCCGGCGTCAAATTTCCGAGGAAACTATGCGGCCTGAAGGTGTTGTACTCCTCTCTCCAGACTTCTATTTTCTCTTTGGCATCTTCCAGTGAAAGAAACCAGTGTGCGTTTAGGCACTCATCCCGGAAGCTCCCATTGAAGGACTCAATATACGGATTATCTGTGGGTTTTCCCGGTCTAGAGAAAATTAGTTCAACCTGATGTTCATACGCCCACCTGTCGACTTCTTTAGAAATAAACTCCGATCCGTTATCTACCTGAATCTTTTTCGGCTTTACGCCCTCTAATAGACGAAGTTCCTCCAAAACGGCAACTACGTCGCCTCCTTTTAACCCTTGTCCGACTTGAATTGCCATGCATTTACGACTATAATTATCGACTATAGTTAAGCAACGGATCTTTCGGCCATCGAACAGCGCATCTGCAACAAAATCCATACTCCAACAATCATGTAAATTGGAAAAAACAGGCCGCTCGGAGCGGTGTGAAGCAGCCCGGCAACGCCTAGGGCGCTTCACACGCAGATTCAAGCCCTCTTCTTTGTAGATACGGTAAACACGCTTATGGTTGTCTTTCCAGCCCTCCCTTTTTAGTAAAACAACAATCCGCTCGATACCGTAGCGAACCCGCGTCTCCGCAATATTCCGTATGCGCTGCCGTAGTGGAGCATCGTTCTTACGAACATTTTTATAATACCACACGGACGTACTCAGCAGTGATACATGACATGCTCTGCGAAGGGAAATTCGATAATCAGAAACCAATCCAGCAACCATTTTTCGACGTTGAGCAGGATTTAATACTTTTTTTTTAAAACGTCTTGCAGCATCTGCTTATCCAGGCTCAGATCCGCAACCAACTTTTTTAATTGAGCATTCTCCTCTTCAAGCTGCCGCAGACGGCGCAGTTCAGCTACCCCTAAGCCACCATATTTCTTCTTCCAGTTGTAGAAAGTGGCTTCACTGATTCCCATTTTGCGGCACACTTCCTCGACGCGTGTACCCGTCTCGGCCTGCTTGATGGCAAAGGCGATCTGCGCTTCGGTAAACTTTGATTTTTTCATGGATATTCCTCCCGTTTAAAATTAGTAATTCATAAACGAATTCTCTACTTTTAAATGCTCCAGTTTTAAGGGGAGAGGTCAATGGGCTTCTCGGACGAATTTCAGCACGAACTCAGTTATTATGACACTCTTACAAATTAATGGATATAAATATGGAAAATCTAAAAACACAGCTCCGCACCCTTAAACTCGCGGCCATCTGTCAGAACCTTGAGCTGCGTAACAGGTACGCGCTACAGCACAAGATCGGTTATATTGAATTTCTTGAGCTTCTGGTGGAGGATGAAATGGCCAATAGGCAGACCAACGGATATATAAATAAGCTCAGGGAATCAAAACTCGACACGCAGAAGATATTGGACTCCTATGATTTCAGCTATCAGCCCCAGGTTGACAAAAGGCAGATCTATGATCTGGCCAGCTGCCGGTTCATAGACCAGAAACATAATGTGGTATTCATGGGGAAACCGGGGGTCGGAAAGACGCACCTGGCCCATGCGATCGGGCTGGAAGCTGTAAAAAAAGGTAAGCGGGTACTTTTCATCCATACCAATGAAATGGTCGAAAAGCTATATTCCTCCCGTGCGGACGGATCCTATACGGCAACCATCCAGAAGTTCCTAAAACCGGATCTGCTGATACTGGACGAACTGGGCTTCAAAAAAATGCCGCAGTACAGCATGGAAGACTTCTTTGAGATCATCAGAAAAAGATACGAAAACGGCTCGATGATCATTACCACCAATAGGAACTTTGAAGACTGGGGGGCACTTTTCGGGGACAAGGTAATCGCATCGGCGATAATAGACCGAATAGTGCACCATGCCACAATCGTCAAACTAAATGGAAACAGTTACCGTATAAAGAACCTCTTGGAACTGAACGGCATGTTTGAAGACGACCTTAAGGAAAAATCAAAAAGGGGAAGACCAAAAAAGTCAGAAGACCAAGAAAATTATGAAAATAATAATGAATAGAATAATGTTTTTTTTTGTGAAATTAGTGGGGGCATTCTGATGCGAACTAGTGGGGGCATTCTAATGCGAAGTGACACAGCATACCGATGACTTTCTATATGCGCTGGGGAAATGTCTGGAACACCTGGGTGGCGTACCTCAGGTACTCGTTCCGGACAATCTGAAAGCGGCCGTTATCAAGGCCGACAGATACGAACCGGTACTGAACAAAGTGATGGAGGACTTTGCCGAACATTACGGTCTTGTGGTCATTCCGGCCAGGCCGCGCAAGCCCAGGGACAAGCCTCATGCCGAGAACAGCGTGCGGCTGATCTACCGCCGTGTGTTCGCCCGACTTCGTAACCGTGTATTCTTTTCGCTGGCCGAGCTCAATGAAGCGGTCATGGAGAAGGTGCGTGAACACAACCAGACCCGCATGCAACGGGAACCCGTAAGCCGCCAGGAGCGGTTTCTGGCCGATGAAAGACACCTGCTCAGGGCACTCCCGGTAAAGCCCTTTGAAAAAAGGTACTATGCGGAACTGACGGTAAACACCAACAACTGCGTCCTGCTGGGCCGTGACAGCCGGCATTATTCGGTGCCCTTTGCCTATATCGGCAAAAAAGCACAGGTCATCTATACCCGCACGCTGGTCAGCATCTACTGTGAAGGTAAGCAGATCGCGGTACACCCACGGGAGATGGGAGCCGGATACACTACCCGCCAGGAACACTTTGCCTCCAATAACGGGCATCAGATGCGCCGCAGCCCGGACTATTACATCGGTCTGGCCGCGCAGCGCTCTGCCGGACTGACCAGACTGATCAGACGCATCTTTGACACGGAGAATATCCCCGAGCTTGCTTTCAGAACCTGTGACGGACTCCTGCAGCTACAGCGCAAGACCCCACCGGACATCTTTGAGGAAGCCTGCAATATCGCATACGAGAATGATCTGCTGGGCTATAAACGCCTGGGTGGTATTATCCGGCAATGCGCCCTTGCCAGATCGCAACGGACCTCAGAACAGACCACTTTACTTCCCCTGCACGGAAATATCCGGGGAAAAGGCTACTACAGTTAATTATATAATCAGATAAAACATCAAAAAATGGAAGAACACAGATCAAAGTTACAGGCATTACGGTTATCGGGTATGGCCGGATGTCTACAGACCCTTTATGAGACCCGGAAGGTACATGAACTCTCGCTGATCGATGGCCTGCAGATGCTGATACAGGCCGAAAGCGATGTCCGGTGGAACAACCGTTACAGCAGGCTGCTCAAGAACGCGAACTTCCGTTACACGGCCTCCCTTGAACAGATCGATACAGGAGGACACCGGGGGATCGACCCGGGTATGCTCGGCACACTTGCCGTGGGCAACTACATCAAAAACGGAGAATCCATCCTGATCACAGGGGCTACGGGTGTGGGCAAATCCATGCTGGCCACCGCTCTGGGGCATCAGGCCTGTCGCCAGGGCTACTCGGTGATGTACTATAATACCCAAAAGTTACTGCCTGCCCTAAAGGTAGTCAGGCTGGAAGGTGCGCTGATGAAAAGGCTGGAAAAACTGGCAAAAGCGGATCTGCTCATCCTCGATGACTTCGGACTAACTACGTTGGACGGCCAGCAGCAGAATGATATCATGGAAATAATAGAGGACAGGCACGCACGAAAGTCAACCATAATTGTCAGCCAGCTGCCCGTGGCAGCATGGTTTGACATCTTTCCGGAACAGACAATAGCCGATGCCATACTCGATAGGATTGTACATACCGCACACCGGTTTACTATAAAAGGGGAAAGCTTACGTAAAAAAAGGTAACTTTGTCATGCTGAACAAAAAGCACAGGAACTAAAACTGGGTGCATATGTCCGGAATGCTTGGGTGCATATGAACAGAATATGCAACCTTCGACTACTGGATTTTTCTTGAAAAACTTTTGTCCGCGACTTGGAAAAAAAGCAATAATTTTATTGATTTTAGCTTTTGCTTTGATAGTTTTTCCATGGGGATTTGGCCCTAACTTGTCAAAGCTCTATCGCATTCGTCTAACCGGTAAAATATTAGGAATGTAAATTAATTTTTGCACTATGTTCAACAGGGTTTATAATAAATACATGAAATTAAGTCAATAGTTGTTGTTACCAAATCATTAACTTTATATGTATAAATTAATAGGCTAACAATTTGTTAATATTGAATTAACATTGAGACTCTATTTTTACAGCGTTGAAGTTAGCAGGTCGAGCCTGTTTAAACTTCTTCGTATATTTAGAGATTATTGTTGCAGTGAAACCATTTAGGACTTAAAACCGTTTTATATGACAAGTGCTAATTTACAAATTCATTGCTGCAAAAAAGGGTTACTTTCAATGAGAAAAATATTTTTACTGCTAGCGTTAGCTGGTCCGGGTGCAGCTGTGGCGCAGAATAATAACGCTCCTTCGAGTTATGATCCGCACGATATCAAGATCACCGGATATCTACAGACACAATTTCAAAAGGCGCAGTCGCCGGGGATAACATCTTTTTCAGGCGGCGATTTCTCTAAAAATTCCGATAACCGCTTTATGATCCGCCGTGGACGTCTCAAAATTGACCGCGTGGACACCTACTCCAGTATCGTATTTCAGCTAGACGCAACACAGGATGGGGTACAGCTGATGGATGCATTTATCCAATTGCGGCATCCCAGCCAAAAGGGACTGAGCCTGACAGCCGGCCTTTTTAATCGGCCATTCGGTTATTCGATTGTCTATTCCTCCGGTTACCGTGATTTTCCCGAACGAGCACGTGTCTTTCAAACTATAATGCCCCGCGAGCGTGATCTTGGTGGTATGGTGAGCTATCATCCGGGCGGGAAGCTGAAATTCTTGAATCTGGACTTAGCGATGGTCAACGGTAGTGGGCATTCGGCCAAAGACTACGATTCGAAGAAAGATCTAATCGGCAACTTAGCTTTTAAATTTGATAGCCTAGCGGACAAGAAGCTGCACCTTGGATTCGGAGGTTCTTTCTATAAAGGTACTGTACGCAACGATACCAAGACGTATTATACACCAATAGACAATGGCTACATCGCACACACAGGCGATGATATTGAAGGGAAGGGAATAGGCCGCAACTACTACGGTGCCAACTTGCAGGTTGAGCTCGACAATAGCTTCGGAAAGTCCAGCTTCAAAACGGAATATGTGGCTGGTGAGCAGCCCGGAGTAGCTGGGGGAACGGATATTAAGGGCCCTTACGCGAGCAGAAGTTTCACCACGCAGCCGACGACTGATCTATATCAACGTAAGTTCAACGGCTACTACCTCTGGTTTACACAGGAAATTGCCAGGACGGGTATCACAGCTTTGCTGGCTTACGACGTCTATGACCCGAACACAAAAGCAAGCGGTATGACTATCGGTGCGCCAGATAATTTTACAGCGGATGGCGATGTTAAATTCAGTACACTGGGTTATGGCGTGGCTTATCAGATAAGCAATAGGCTAAAGCTTACGGTATACAACGAACATGTAACCAATGAATCGACGAGTTTGGCCAACTTTGCCGATGACATCAGAGACAACGTATTCACGACACGGTTGCTGTATCGTTGGTAGTAGCCCAAGCGCTGTCGACGGAAAGGGGTAATTGCAGAGCTGTGGATAAGCATGTCATATACTTTTAGACGAATTTGCCTTCTAATATATATGATCTGCTTATACTGATGCGGCTACCTTGGAAAAGAAAATCCCGCTCCGGTATTCCTCCGGATACGGCTTAAAGACGATGCCGTTATACCTAGGTAAGATGCCAGCATGGCTAAGGGCACGCGGTTGGCAAGTCCGGGGTATAGTTTCAGGAATAACAGATACCGCTCTTTGGCATCTAGGTTCATCATTGTGTTTGCCGTTTTTAATTTGCTTTCGATAACGAAAGCATACAATTTCGAGATCAGAAGAGGCCAAATTTTGATTTCTTTTTCCAGTAACCTAAATTCTTGGATATCAAGATGCCAGATAGTTGCATCAGTCAATGCTTCGATATAATCGCTCGAAGGTGTGCGGTCCAGAAAACTTTGTAGGTCGCCAATAAAACGACCTTCATAAATAAAGTAACGCGTAAAATCGTCGCCTTTATGATTATAATATAGCGATCGAAATACACCATCTTCTACGAACGCAATACTATTGGTTACTTTGCCATTGGTGACGAAATACGCTGATTTGCTGATAGTCTTTTTTTTGAAGGCACCCCTGATCAGGCTTTCTTCCCTTCCATCGAGGGAACCAAATTTTCGGATATATTGTAGTAGTTGTTCCATATCGGCAATCTAATGTGCTAAGGTAATCAATTGTTCGCGTAGCGGTCCTACGGAAAGGTATTTCACGGGAACATTTAAGTCTTCCTCCAAATATGAAACAAAGGCCCTCAGTTCTTCAGGGAGAGTGGTAGGATCGCTGATCTCACACTTTGTATCATTCCATCCCGGAAGAAATTTCCATATCGGCTGTACATCCGCTCCGGCAAATGCAAGAGAGGCCAATGCCGTTTTGTTACCTTGAATGTCGTAATCGGTGCAAACGGGCACTGTTGCCATCCCATTTAGGATATCCGCTTTGGTCAGTACCAGATCGGTTACACCATTTAACATCACAGCATATCGCAGCGCAGGAAGGTCGAGCCAACCCACACGGCGCGGCCGCTTGGTGTTAGAGCCAAACTCATTTCCCTTTTCGCGTAAGTCTGAAGCTGCTGGATCGCTGATTTCTGTCGGAAAGATACCGTTGCCCACACGGGTACAATACGCCTTTGTGATACCATAAATTCGGTTCACCAGCTTCGGAGAGACACCAAGACTAACGCAAGCAGCGGATGCTATCGTGTTGGAGGAGGTGACATATGGATAGGTACCATGATCAATATCCAAAAATGTAGCCTGGGCACCTTCAGCCAGTACCTTTTTATTTGTGCTGAGGGCTTGGTTCAGAAAAATTTCCGTGTCGATAATCTGTAGTTTTTGCATAAACTCGCACGCTTCCATAAAGTTGCGATATAATTTTTCCAAAGGAGGCATGGGCTGTCCCAGTACTTCTAACTCGTCATACTGTCTGCTGAGCATGTGATAAACATCCTCGCCAAAGCGTGCTGAGTGAATATCACCTGCACGTACGTTTTGTCGGAGTGCTTTATGGGCATAACTCGGACCTATGCCATTCTTGGTTGTTCCAATCGATGGATACCGCGGTGACTCTTCCAGAAAGATGTCCCAATATCGTTGGGTTGGCAGCACAAGATGCGCTTTTTTGGAGATGAAAATGCGGTTTTCCAAACTGCCTTGTACCAGCGTTTCAACGAGGTCGATTTCGGACTTCAGAGCCAGGGGGTCAATCACCACAGCGCTACCGATAATATTATCAATGTGTGCGTAAAAAATGCCCGAGGGAAGCAGTTTTAAGGTTATTCGTTCACCATGGTGGTAGATGCTGTGCCCAGCATTCGCTCCGCCATTGAACCGCGCGATGATGTCGTAGTCCCTGCTCATTAAATCGATGATCTTGCCTTTGCCTTCGTCTCCCCATTGAAGTCCAATTAGAATATCCATATCTTTCTTATTTAAAATCGTATTCAAAACTAGGGCTCAAGGAGCGAAGTACAATTGCCATTTGGCAAAAAGCTACATTGAATTCCTCATGGCTATTTGTGGGGAATATCAACGCATCAACTGATCAGTGCGTTTGTTGACTAACTATCAATTTTTTGATCAGTACAATCTGACCCAGATGATAATAGCTATGTTCGATTACACCTTCGATATTCCTTAAATAAGAACCGTATCTTTCTTCAATAAAAGGTTGCTCAAGACGTTTTTCTTCGAGCCCCTCGATAGCGTCGGCAAAGCGAGCTGCATGGGTCAAAAAACGTTGGACGAGTGCTTTCCAGTCGCTTTCTGAGCTTATTTCCGGTACATCGAAGCTATATTTGTCGCTGATGTCGAGTTTTCCTGTCCTGAATGCGGATAGTAATCCCTCAAGATAATAATTGATGTGGTAAGTAAGTGCTGCAATACCTCGCGCAGCCTGTTGGCCATAAATAGCTGTTTTTCCATATTTTTTCTAAATTGGTGTTGTAGACTTTGATCCCCGTAAGTCTATTTTACGGATATAAGAACTTTGTATGATCTAATTTATACATAATTTTTCTATTCTTTATGAAGGCTGTGGAAAGGGAATACGTGGATCTTATTCTTGGGTAAGAACGTAGAAGGAAACCTCCTTTCTAGGCTAATACAAAAAAAATAAATGTCCTGTACAAAAGTGCAGGACATTTAACATCAAGATTTATGCGTCTACAGATTCATGCCACCTGAGACCTCAATACGCTGTCCATTGATCCACCTAGCCTCTTCGGTACATAGGAAGGCTACTACGCCGCCGATATCGTCTGGCAGGCCCACTCGCCCAAGTGCTGTTACGCTGGCAATATGCGCATTCGTTTCTTTGTCGTCCCGCACATGTCCACCTCCAAAGTCTGTCTCAATTGCTCCGGGAGCGACTACGTTTGCAGCGATGCCACGTGGACCAAGCTCCTTGGCGAGATATCTCGTCAGTACCTCGATTGCCCCCTTCATGGATCCATATGCTGAGGAACCTGCGAAAGCAAAGCGTGCAAGTCCAGAAGAGATGTTAATGATGCGGCCGCCGTTATTCATATAGGGCAGCACCTTTTGTGTCAGAAAAAATACACCCTTGTAATGAATATTATATACGGTGTCAAATTGTTCTTCGGTAGTATCCGTGAAAGCAGCGTAAAGTGCAGTCCCGGCATTATTGATTAGAAAATCGATATTGGGCTGGCCAGTTTGTTCCTGCAGATGACTTGTCAATTGCTTAATAAAGCTATCAAAAGACGACACATCACCAGTGTTTAGCTGGAATGCGGTGGCCCGCTGTCCCAATGACTGAATACTAGAAACCACATGGTCGGCTTCCTCTTTATTGCTATTATAGGTTAGGATAACGTCTATTCCTTTTTTTGCAAGACTAATGGCCATGTTGCGGCCCAAGCCGCGACTTCCTCCAGTAACTAATGCTATTTTATTCCTTGTCATATTGTATTGTTTTTTAATTGAACACTACAAAGGTCGTCCGAAATGTTGTCTGCTTCTTTGCGAAAAGCAAACCAATATTTGCGAAATTCAAATTATGACCTGTGCGAACGGAAATTGTTCGGCGAGATACTTGTCTGTTTTTTGAAGAAATTTGAAAAATGGGCTATCTCTTCAAATCCGAGGGTATAGGCTATTTCAGAAATGTTCCAGTCGGTTTGCTTAAGTAGTATCTTCGCTTCCTGAGTGATCCGAGCGCCGATGATCTGGCTTGTTGTTTTGCCCGTGTTTTCTTTTAGAATTTTGTTTAAATGATTGACATGGATAGCCAGGCGTTCGGCGAAGTCATGCGCGGTACGCAGTTGTAAGCGTTGTTTCGGGCAAGGAATTCGGCGGTAAAAACGCAGAAATAGCCTTTTTGATGTTCATCTTTTGGAATCCAGTGATAGGGGACTTTCGGCGTGGCAAACACCAGTCCTGATTCCTCAATTTCGATAACTTTGTCGGCATATTCGGCTGTGTTCCTTCCAGTGATCAGGCTGATCTTGTAATAAGTCCGTTTATTATATGGCATGACTGGTTTATCCTTTAGCTTTGCGGCCAACTCCTCAAAACTGAATACATTGAAATGTCCGATTTCACGTGCGATTTCCTGTGGAATAGGCGCATTTATTTCGTTATAAAATTGTTCGAGTGAAGTGGTTTTCATATAACTTGTATTTGTAACAATCAAACCTAAGTAAATTCAGGTTGATATGCAATGCAATTGTAAACGCATAATGAGTAATGGTAGAAAAACTGATTTACATGGAAGAAGTGTGGGATTTTTGAACGCGGACGAATAAACGTTTGTCACATTTCGCGCCCGGACTGGGAGCCAAAGTGTCAGTGATGGAAATAACTACCGTTCCTGAAGACAATAGAACAGGCGGAATTTCATTTTAATGTAAATAACGCTATTATATTTTGCACAATATAATTTTCTAATCTACATTTGTGCTGTTGAAATAAACAAATAAAAAATGAAAACATTATATACAATAGGAGCTACCGCCCAGGGCGGACGGAATGGTCATGTAAAAAGTGAAAATGGTGTCCTTGATGTAGCCGTGCGAACGCCAAAGGGCCTAGGCGGTGCCAATGACGATTATGCTAATCCAGAGATGCTTTTTGCCGCTGGCTACGCGGCTTGTTTTGACAGCGCCTTGAATCTGGTGATCAGACAGGATAGGATAAAAACCGGCGAGACTACGGTTACAGCGAAAGTAAGTATAGGACAGCTGGACAATGGCGGCTTTGGTTTGGCCGCTGAATTGCACGCCAATATTCCGTCAGTTAGTTTGGAATTGGCACAGCAGCTCATTGAAAAAGCGCATCAGGTCTGTCCTTATTCAAATGCAACAAGAGGTAATATCGAGGTTAAATTAACGGTTTCAAACAACGGATAGAATATGGATTATATAGCCACGGTATTCACCGTAATCGTACTGATAGAACATATTTACATCGTCTGGATGGAGATGTTTGCCTGGGAGACTGCAGGAAGACGCAGTTTCGGGAAAACACTTCCTGCTGAACTATTTAAATCTACAAAAGGCCTGGCTGCCAATCAGGGGTTGTATAATGGCTTTCTGGTAGCAGGGTTGGTCTGGTCATTTTTAACAGAAGACGCTATATGGAGCGACAATATCCGTCTATTTTTTCTGGGATGCGTGCTCGTGGCCGGAATTTTTGGAGGCATCACAGCGAATAGAAAAATATTTTTGATACAGGGGATACCGGCATTGCTGGCGTTATTATTCGTTCTTTTTAAATAATACAATATTATATGTCACTTATAACAGATTTACAATGGCGTCATGCTGTGAAAGCATATGACCCAACAAAAAAAGTTAGTCAGGAAAATATCGATAAGATCATCGAGGCGGCGCGTTTTGCACCAACCTCTTCTGGTTTGCAGCCTTTTAAGATTTTGGTCGTTGAAAATCAGGAATTAAAAGATAAACTGGCGGAAGGTGCTCTCAACCCTGATTGTATGCGCGAGTGTTCTCACGTATTGGTTTTTGCCGCCTGGGATCGGTATACCGCCGAACGTATTGACAAAGTGTATGATTTTACGACCGATGAGCGAAATTTACCGCGCGGCCGTTTTGGCTCGTATACCGACAAGCTGAAATCGATATATTTGAATGAAGCAGCGGAAAACAATTTTGCGCATACTGCACGACAGACTTATATTGCGCTGGGCCTTGCACTGGCACAGGCAGCTGAACTGCGTGTTGATTCTACGCCTGCCGAAGGCTTTGACAACAGTGTGGTGGATAATGTGCTACAATTGAGCGAGCAAGGACTCAAGAGTGTTTCATTGATGTATGTTGGTGTGGCTGATCCTTCTCGTGACTGGATTTCGACAATGAAAAAAGTACGGGTACCAAAGGAGGAGTTTGTCGTCGAGTACAAATAAGTATGAGGGTTCCTTAAGCTTCACAAAACACAATATATTTGCAGGATGGATGATTTATTAAAATTAGACAAACAGCTCTGTTTTTCCGTGTATGTTCTTCACAGAGAAATTATGCAGCGTTACCGTGCTATCCTTGAAGCGATCGATTTGACCTATCCTCAATATATCACATTGATGGCGTTGTGGGAAAAGGATGAACAGACCGTCAATCAACTGGGGGGAAGATTGTTTTTGGATAATGGGACACTTACACCATTATTGAAAAGGCTGGAAAACAAATCCCTGATTACGCGTACACGCAGCAAGGATGATGAACGAGTGGTCAAAATCCGATTGACCCAACAAGGACTTCAATTAAAGGAAAGGGCAAGCTGTATCCCAATGCAGCTTTTTGAGGCCTTGAAACTCGATTATGCGGATATGGTTCAGCTCAAAGCGTTAGCAGAGAAAATCATCAAGAACGCTGGTGAAAACTAGCTAATGTTTCCCGTAAATAAAAACGGACTGAATGTGGTAATTTTGCATTTAGTCCGTTTTTTTGTGGTCTACACAATAAATGTGAAAGGTCAGACGCAAATGCCGAAACGGCATATTTTCCAGTTTTTGAGCGTACGTCCGGTCTAAAGTGACTGCGCTTGAGCCTAAGCGAGATGCCCGTATAGGAGCAGCTTTGTATTATAAGATATTGTTCAGCCTAAGGTATTGGAGGAGCATAATCGTTTTTCCATCTTTGATGTCGCCGCTCTGGATCATTTCCAGCGCCTTCTGCATCTCTATTTCAAGGATTTCAATATGCTCTTCCTCTTCAGCCAGCCCACCGCCGGCGCTCACTTTCATGCTGCTCGAATATTCGGCGATAAAGAAATGCAGGATTTCCGTCACCGAACCCGGGGACATGTAAGCTTCAAAAATCTTCTTCACGTCTGTGATCTGGTAACCTGTCTCTTCTTCTGTTTCCCTGCGTATGCAGTCCTCGGGCGAATCCAGATCCAATAAACCAGCGCAGGCTTCAATGAGCATCCCCGATTCATTACCATTGATGTATGTAGGAATGCGGAATTGCCGTGTTAGGATTACGGTCTTCGATTGTTTGTTATAGAGCAGGATGACGGCGCCGTTTCCACGGTCGTAAGCTTCCCGGCTTTGCTGTTGTACGATACCATCGGGCTTGCTGTACTGGTAGGTGACCTTTTTTAATGTATACCAATTGTCAGAGAGAATCTCGGTCTTTATAATTTTAATATTTTGTATTGCCATAGCATTATTTATGAAGGTAAAGGTAATTATTGCTGCTCCGATTAAGATGAAAAAGCAAACATCGTCGTATGAAGTTTTGTTTCGATATGTTTTGGGCGGGTACCACTTTAATTCTTTATGGACACGTTGTATCTTTTCATAATATCCTTTATTATTTTTTTATAATATCTGGTCTTATTGGATTCATCAATGGTCACAATCTCCACATCATTTGCTGTAAGCAACTGCATCTTATCCCTCGAAAGGTTGTACCATTTTTGGGTTGTATAATAGAACAGTCGGTTTTTAATGAAACTACTCTTTCGATAAAATTTATGTCGGGCCCGGTAAGTCAGTAGCCACCATAAATCTATTTCCACGAAATCGAGTGATAATCCCAGAATATGGATGTCATGGGTGAAAAAGAGGTCGATCCAAGATTGCAGTTTCAGTTCTTTCTGCTGTTTCAGTCTCTTGACGAAAGCAGCTTTAAATATCTTGTCGGAAGTGTAATTCGTTCCATTGACTACATAGTCGCGCATTTTTTGTAACTGGCCGCAATAATGTTCGTACCCCAAATTAATGGAATTGGGGATGCTGCAGTCCCCATGAATATGCCAATAGGTTTTATCCATAGTTTCATGTCTGCGAAAAATACTGTACGTGGTCTCCCTGACCAAGCTTGTATTTGTTCTCTGTGTTTCTCCTTCCAGGCTAAATTCATAATTCGTGGTGATGATGTTGCTGACCGGTAAGTCGCGGATCATCTGATGGATCTCGTTGGGTTTTATCAGTGAGACGCTTTCGGAAATATAGGTCTTAAGCTCTTTCTCGTTGAGATGCCGGGATTGGATAGCACGAAGAAAAATCTCCTCGTATAACATAGGGAAAGGTTTTTGCCCATTTTCCAATGTGGTGACATGATATTTTTTTTTAATATTCGCCAGCAGGTCACTCCAGCTAATGCCCGGAGAGATGTTGTTTATGTCATTTCCAATTAATAGACAGAATTCATTCATTGCCGTCGATATTGTTGAGCATTCTTGTGATGAGCATCTTAAAGCAGGTATGCTGTGTTTTAAGCCTAAATCAAACCTTGTTCCTAAGATAGGAAAAAATCATGCCTTGCAGCAACTTGTCTGTTAAATAATGGGCACGCCTGCTATCCTACTGATAGGTCTTGCCTAAATATATGTTCGGTCTGCGAACGCACGGAAATTTCGGCTGTAGTCTCAAGGGAATAGGTACTAAAAAGGCTAGGCGAACCGTTTTCCTAGCCTTCACGATATAACTCATCCTATGCTATAACGATCAAATAACAATGGAGCAGGAGAAATGTTTCGTTTACCCCGGCGTACAGAGTAAAACAGTTGGATTTCAGTACATATTCGGTATTTTTTATCTACCGCGCAGATATCGTTGATATTCCAGCTTTTGGGCCTTTATCCGATCTACATTTGTATTGAAATGCTGATCAGTCATTGCTTCATCGGTGCAGGAGCACCGTACAATATAAACGAAATATTATTTACAGAGGCGCTTCAAATCAAATTAAACAACAAAGACATGGAAATTAAAGATCACAAAATTACGGGAGCAACCTATCGGGAGACACCCAACAAAGGTGGAATTATTAGACCACGCTATATCATTATGCATTATGACGGAGCATCTAATGCTACTAGTGCCCTTACCTGGATGTTGGATCCCAAAAGTAAGGTGTCCGCCCACCTGCATATCAGCAGAGAAGGCTCTATCACCCAACTGGCACCTCTTAATGTCAAATGCTGGCATGCTGGTGTAAGTTTTTGGAAAGGTTTGAACGATATCAATCGCTTTAGCATAGGTATCGAACTGCAAAATAAAGGGCAGGAGGTGTACCCTGCCAAGCAGATTGCTGCGGCAGTCGACGTATGTAAAGCCATTATTGCCCAGTATCCGATTCAGGAGATTTTGGGTCACAGCGATATTGCGGCAGGACGAAAGGAGGATCCGGGAAAGCAATTTCCTTGGTCAAAGTTTAAAATGTTGATAAAAAAGGACGATCATGGAACTACTTGAAATTTTGGAGAAACTTATTGTTCCGCTCGTCACCGCCATCGCCGGATACCTCGTAGGGCGGCCCAAACAGCGGGCGGAAGTGGAAGCTACGAATGTGGATAACGCCGGAAAGGTGATCGATAAATGGGAAAGTTATGCCAGCCGGCTGGAAAAAGATATCGAGCATTTAAGAGCAATAATCGAAGACCTGAATGCCGGGCTGAAACTTGCTAACGAGGAACGTATCGCCTGCTCAAAAACGCTGGCAGCCTTACAGGTGAAATATGACGACCTGATGAAGCTTTATAGCGAATTGCAAATTGAATTAAAGAAAGTTAAAAATGAAAAATGTATTTCCCTTGACCGTAATGCTGCTATTGGTTAGCAGCTGCGGTCTATTTAAGAAAACAGTGAAAACAACTGAGCTACATAAGACAGCGCTCGTTGAACACAACGGTCTTCGGTCAGACACACAACTTAACGAGCAGCATGTGCGTGCCGAGCGCTCAGATAGCACACATTCGATTGAAGCCTCCGGATTAATGCTGCTGGAAGGTGAAGGTATTGAATTGCGGCCGGATGGTAGTTTGCAAATACGCAGGGGCAGGATCCATAAAAAGTTTATGCAACACGAGACACAGCAGGGCGAAACTGTAAAAGTTGGGTCTGATAAGCGGAAGCAAAACCTGCAGTATATTCAGCATGACGAGAAGAGGATTAGTTTGCTTGGATGGAAGGATAAAAAGATAACGGAGCCAGCGGTGTCGCGTATGCTTTATTTTTTGGCGGGGCTGCTAATTTTGGTCTCCTGTATTGTCTGGTGGTTGCGAAGGAAATATAACTGACATATCGATACCGGTCAGACAAAAGTGTATCACATGCAAGCTTGCTTTTGCCGGGCCGGTATCATCTCCCTCCAAATCGCCTTATTTACCATTGAACCGCGTGTTGATGAGATAATAATTCGCGGCTTGTTTCACGTCTGTTTTGAAATCCTTATACATGTCAAATTGATTGCACGCGCAGATAATCGACTTCTGAAGCGTATCGCTATTTATTTTTAAACAGGGACCTAGTTCTTTGTAAATGTTGCTTTTGACTTTTGTTTTCAGATTGTCCAGTTTTTCGGGCTGGAAGATACGGAGCACAACGGCAATGGCCTTATAGCGATGCTGAATGTCTTTGTATTTGATGTGCTCACCTCTAATTTGCTGCGGAGGGATTCCCATGAAATCGCAGTAGTAATCGATGACTGTGCTGATTTTGGACAGGTCGGGCTCATATATCCGGTTGATGGATTTTAAAATATCGGGATGATGTTCTTTTAAAAAGCTCATCATAAAAGAATAATATAGCGTGTTCATATGTTGCGTATTCGTTTTTTTATTTTGTGGCCCCTGACTGATTCCTATCTTTTCTTTTTCCGCGAAAGCGGAAACTTGGCGTGTGCTTTTTCTTTGCGTAATATAATGTCCATCCCTAAAGGATAGGGCATGCGTTTGGATAAGCATTGAATCTCGTGTGATGATATGTTCCATGGTGTTTCCTTTTAAATCGTTTATTTCAGTCTTAGTCTACGTTTGTCACAACAATGGCCATTCCCGTTTGCTTCTTGGCTTTTTATGTTGTTAAACAAAGTTAAACAATTATGTTAATCTTTCAAGCTTTAAAAATTATATTTTTTAATATATTCCTTTTTAGTGTAATTTAATAAACTAAATTGTTTAACTTTAAAATGTTGTTATACAGTATTTTAGATTGTTTTTAGGTTTATTTATTTGTTTAGGTTTAATATCTTGTGTAACTTAGCGTCAGATTGTTATGAATTAGTGTAACAATTGTTAAAAAACTTGGTAATCATGGAACTTTATCCAGATAATAATTTTGAAGTTATCCGATTAGAGATGGGCGTGACTAACCGTGAGTTCGCTGCGCTATTGGGCGTGCGCGAGCAAGTCTATTCGCGTATAAAAAAGGGCGAGTATCCTATCGGTCTCACAATGAAAACACGGATTCAGACTGCCTTTCCACAGATTCGATATGAATGGCTGGTATACGGCAAGGGTGAGCGGAAGGAGGTAGGTTCATTTGTCCAGCCCAGCACAGTTAACCATGTCAATTTTGGAAATGGTAGATCCATCGGCTATTTTTCTGACGATATTAAATTCATCGACGAAAATAAAAACAATATATTTTATGAGGTATCTCCGGGGCGTTATCTAATGCAGACAAAACTGGTAACCGAAAAGGCGAAGGCGGGATATCTTTCGGGGTTTTCGGACGCTGAATATATGGATGACCTGCCTGCGCATTTTATCACAGTGAATGAGTTTCATAAAGGAGTCTATCGTTCTTTTGAGGTGAGTGGCGAAAGTATGACGGACGGAACAGATGCAAGTGTCCTCGATGGCGATATTGTAACAGGCCGATTGATCAAAAGAGAATTATGGCAATCCAAATTTCACACCCATAAATACAGATATTGGGTGATTGTACATAAGTATGAAGGGGTGATTATTAAGGAAATTGCCAATCATGATGTAGCTGGAGGCATTCTGACGCTCCGGTCACTGAATACCGATAAAATAAAGTATCCGGATTTTGAGGTCAGTCTCGATGATGTAGATCAGATCTTTAATGTCGTCGATATTAGCAGGTCTCTGTAAGACTGGCTGTTGCCGATGCCTGTCCGCGCGATTTATCAGTATGCATTGCTCTGCGTAAATGCTCACATATTGCAGATGCTACCTTTATGGGTGAGAAGATAATTTGTTTGATTTACAGTTGTTTATGTATTAAAACTAACTAATTTAGTTTTTAAACTAAATTAGTTAGTTTTAATAGTTATATTTGGCTATAATTGAACGTCATTGGATGTGTAGTTACAGTTTGATAGTGTCGAACAGTATATAGAATTACACTATGATAAAATGGCTGTGACGAACAAGTTTATCGGTTGCTCATTATTCTGACACATCCATGGCGTTCAATTCTTATCTCCTTTTTTTTCGATACACTAGTTCATTTTCTACATATTTCCATTAGGGGGCTATCAGTTCCTGCTCCCACTGGCGGAATTGTTCAGGGATTAATGGAGTTCCTCTGGGAAAATAGAGGCCGTTGAAATCAAAGTAAAATAAACTGCCGCTTTCAGCATGTCTGATCTGTAAAAGTGCCTTTAAATCTTGGGAAGTACTGATATAGCGATAGTCGAAATGCGTCTTCCCCAATACTGGAGTGTTTCCCTGCTTCGTGTTGACCAATATCAATTCGGTATGATCTGCTGTCGGAACAAGACTAAATTCATCATTGAGGGTGATCATCGTATTTCCGGGGACTATTACCTGTTGGCGCATCGACGGAGGTGCTATTAGGCTTCCCCGGAGCTGAATATTCTTTTGTAGAAGTTCTCCAATCGCTTCTTGCTGGTAAGCAGCCTTGCCAATGTTATTAAAGTCGATATCGTATATTTCTACGAATTCTACGGATTCAGGAATATTATATAGCTGGGCAAAGTCGCGTCGTATAGCCGCTTTGTTGCCCAGGGCAAATCCGATCAACGTCATGGGTTCATTTTCGTGAATTTCATAGATCAAATCAAAACTGTCAAAAATAGGTAATGGGCTCAACTTAGTAAAATTGCTGTTAGCATTAAGGACATCGTAGGTGCCATCATCTTTTAATGCCCAGACGTACTGCTGGCCTTCTGGACTGCCATTGTCCCAGCTATTGCTGTTTGGTTCGATTTTGGAGTACTGGCGGTTTAATGAGATTGTCGTCGTCCCATCCGCTAAAAGGATGGAACTGCCCTCTGATTCAAAATGGTAATAGCGGTGGTTATTGATATTGAGCTCACCGCATGCGTTGTCCAGACGGCCAAAAAGTATTTCTTTTCCTGTCCAAGCATCGATAACGGTTGCCTTGTTTTCAGTATTGCTTACAATATAGCTTTTGAAATCTCCAGCCACATAGTAAGCTCCTGTGTTGTTCCATGTTTCCGGTGATACCACCTCGGCCGTGGAGATGTCCATCAGTTTCAGTTCGCCGTCAGACTTGAATGGAACAAGCCGTGGATATTCTTGAGCAGCAAGCTGCTGTAAGATGACAAGGAGAATAAAAGTAACGATAAATTTCATTTGTATATTTCAATTGTCTCCAGTAGTTCTTTGGCTGCCGCACGTCCTGCGCGGTTGGCGCCGATCGTGGATGCTGACGGCCCATAGCCGACAAGGTGGATCCGTGGTTGACGGACAACCATTGTGGCTAACCTGCCACCCATGAGAATTCCTCCATTTTCTTCTTTTGGCAGCACAGGGGTTAAATGTTCCAGTGCACTTTTGAAACCGGTATTCCAAAGGATAACATCCGCCTTTTCCTCCCTACCGTCCTCCCATTTTACTCCTGTGCTGGTGATCTCGCTAAACATAGGCTTTCGCTTGAGTACTCCTCGCTGTTCCATGGCTTGAATTTCGGACGAGTAGGGAAGGCCTGTGACCGATACCACTGATAAAGGTGAAAGGCCCTGTCTAACGCGTTCCTCAACCCTTGCGACGGCATCATGGCCAGCCATGTCATCAAATGGACCTTCTCTGAATATGGGCGGACGTCTGGTAACCCAGGTCGTGCTGGTTATCCTGGAGATCTGATCAAGCAGTTGGATAGCAGAGATGCCGCCACCTACGATAATAACATGTTTGTTCAGGAAATAGTCTGCCGTTTTAAAATCCTTGGTATGCAACTGCTCGCCTCGAAATAATTCCGCTCCCGGATAAGCTGGGATATACGGATTTTCCCAGGTACCAGTTGCGTTGATAATGCCCAGCGCCGAAAAGGAAGGACCTGAAGTTTCTATATGGAAGCGAGGTTCTACCAGAGATACGTTTTGAACCTTCAACGGCCGGTATACCTGTAGTCCGTATTTCTTTTCATAAAGATCAAAATAATGCGGAACGGCAATATTGGCCTGTACTTCGGTTTGCTTGCTGCTGAGTGTCTCTTCAAACCCCATTCCGGGTAGATCATGAATTTTGTTGACGGTGCTGAGCGTCAACGATGGCCAGCGGAATTGCCAGGCGCCTCCGGGGGCTGGGGATTCGTCCAAAATGATAAAGTCCCCGCCGATTTGTAATCCCAGTTTCTTCAAATGATAGGCGGAGGAAAGTCCCGCCTGGCCAGCTCCGATTACGGCAATTTTGGTTTTGTATCGAATGTTCTTTACCATTGGCATTAGTTTACCGCCACCCCAGTTCAGGTGCAACATGTTCTAGGATAGCCTGTAGTACATGCACGTTATAATCAACACCCAAAGTATTGGGTATCGTCAGCAGCAGCGTGTCTGCTTCCTGTATAGCTTCGTCCATTGCCAGCTCTTTCACCAGCTGATCGGGTTCGGCAGCATAGCTTCTTCCGAAAATTGCACGTTTATCGGATTCGATAAAACCGATTTTGTCGGCTCTGTCTGTCTCTTGCCCGAAATAATACCGGTCCATATCATTTACCAAAGCAAAGATCGATCGGCTGACCGAAACCCGCGGTTCACCCGGGTGACCGGCCTCTTTCCATGCGTCCTTATATAATCTGATCTGTTCGGCCTGTTGCACATGAAACGGTTTTCCACTTTCATCATACTTTAGCGTGGAGCTTTGGAGATGCATTCTGTTTTGTGCTGCCCATACTGCCGTAGCGTTGGACGCTGCGCCCCACCAGATACGGTCACGTAAGCCCTGTGAATGCGGCTCTAGCCGCAGCAGACCCGGAGGGTTCGGAAACATCGGATAGGGATTAGGGGTGGCAAAACCTACGCCGTCCAGTTTTTCTAAAAACGCTAATGCTTTGCGGCGGCCCATGTCTGCGTCGGTCTCTCCTTCCGCCAGCTCGTATCCAAAATATCGCCAGCCGTCGATCACCTGCTCGGGTGAACCCCTGCTGATCCCGAGCTGTAGGCGACCTTCAGAGATCAGGTCAGCAGCGCCAGCATCCTCCACCATGTAGAGCGGATTTTCGTACCGCATATCAATGACGCCTGTACCGATTTCGATCCTGTTGGTCTTTGCACCGACAGCAGCCAGAAGAGGAAAAGGTGAAGCAAGCTGTGCGGCAAAATGGTGTACACGAAAGTAAGCACCATCTAACCCGATTTCCTCCGCAGCGACAGCCAGATCTATTGACTGTAATAAAGTGTCGCTCGCTGTCTGCGTGCTATAGGCAGGGTGTTTGGACCAATGTCCAAACGATAAAAATCCTATTTTTTTCATCCAATTATATTTTTTGTCGCTCTTGATGAAACAGCCTGTAAATAATAGCTTCCAATGATAATTACATTTGGGTCTCTTTCGAGGGGTGACTGTTTATCAAATTTACTAATTTGGCGCTTACCACTTGCCGGCTTATTGTCCGGGATATGTCAATTGTAGCGAATCGTTCATTTTCCTTTTCCGGTAACGAATATTAAACCAACCGTGACGAATTGTAAATATAAGCAGGTGTCAAATAGTCTATTGCTATCTTTAACAGATAAATTATTTGGAAGTAGCCGACTATGTCTACGTACGCATATTCCGGTCTAAGCATATTCGCCGAAGCATTGCTCAATACATACTCCTCCAGATACCCCTATCTACGGGACCTTCCGATCGAGCCATTTAAATTAATATACAGCAAAGCCATATTCTAAGGGATGTGGCTTTTTCATTTTATCTACCTGTGCCCCGGCAATAAGCTCGAGTTTAATCAATAAGTAGCCTGAACAAGTCTTTCATGACGGGCAGGGTAGTAACAGTATTTAATTAATAATGGAAAATCTACGGTTTACCGACGTAAATATGCTATTTACCGAAAAATCATGGCATCGGCCTTATACTTTTTAGAAATTCGGCATGGAATAATTCTAAACATATGGTACATTTATTTAATGCGTTAATAATCCTATTGGTGGTTGGTGCTGCAGCTATAGTTACCAATCCACCCGCCGGACAGGATAAAAAGTCCGTCACAGAAACTGCTTTGGAAGGGCATCGGGAGTATCAAAAGAGGAAACTTTTCCCTGTCAGTTCCCTTCAGGGAAATGCGCCGGATCCAGAATAATTTACTGGATTAGAGGACCGGTATAAAGATTTGACTTCGATATCTAAATAAGTACAATGAAAAAGGTAGAAATTTTTAAAACGAATGTCTATAAGAATAAGGAGGCTCAGCAGATTGTTGACACGCTACTCCAATTTTTCTCGTCGTATAAGATCAATTTTGATCTTGAGGATGAAGAGCATATCTTAAGGATTGAATCGTCACAGTCAGCTATTGAGACCCATCGTGTTATAAGGAAAATGTTAGAGTGGGGGTATGTGTGTGAGCGGATCGAATAGTGCCTATATTTTTTTCTTTAAATGCGTATCCTGCCGTCGCCACATACGGATAATGATCCATGTGAGTAAAGCTGCAAAAATCAAATAGCGCCATGCCAGGCCAAACTGCGTTGTTACTTGTCCGCTTAATGCGATAACAAAAGTGGATAAAGAAGTAATGATGTAGACCAGCCCGCCCATGAGTCCGCCAGCGGTGCCTGCATGTTGTGGGAAAAAAAGCATGCTGCTGGTAAAGAAACTGGTAAATAAAATGCCCGAAATAATATGGATCAAAAAAGCGAAACTGATCATAATATAGAGATTTTGCGCCACCAGGCTGATCATAATGAAGATAATGATCAATATTGCCTGAAACAGGGTCGGGAAAACTATACGTGATTTAAATTCCAATTTCAGACGCGGTTTGGCGATAAACCCACCGATCATCCAGGAAAAACCGAGCGCCAATGTACAATAACCAATGGTGATGGCTGTAAAATGAAATCTGTTTTCAATAATAAAAGGCCCTGTGATGTTAAACAGCATCACGATAGAATAGCTCAGTCCCAATACCAAAATACCTAATAAGAATAGTTTATTTTGCAACATCATGTTGTATAGTACAAGATTGTCCTTAAGATTTATCCTTTTCTTCTGTGCAATGGTTTCACCTCCATAAAAAAGATCAAATAGCAGAAGAGCCGAGGCGTAGAACGCTAAAAAATAGAAGTTTGCCTGCCAATCGAATATTTTTTCCAGATAGCCGCCAAGGAAAGGGGCCAATATGGGACCGCAGGACCAGACAATGGTAAAGTAGCTGAGGTAGTTTTTCAGCCGTTCGCCCTGATATAGGTCAACAAAAAGCGCTCTGGTCGCGACCACCAACGTGGAAATGGCTATTCCCTGAACGATTCTCAACAGGCAGATAATGAGGGTGCTGTCGCTCTTTGCGATTAGCAGACTACTGAGAATCACTAAAGTCAAGGCGATGAGTCTAGGGGGATAGCGACCAATGCTGTCCAATATATTGCCAATAAATAGCTGCGATATACCATAGCTCAGGAGATAGGCTGTCAAAGTGATCTGAATATCGTGTTCCTGCACAGCCAAACTATTGGCCATAGCCGGAAAAGAGGGGAGATAGATGTCGGTGACAAAGCCCGACAGAGGCATCGATACATATGCCATGAGCGTGACCAATTTGATCCGTTGTGCAGACGCTTCTTTCAACATAGCTTTGCGTATTTCATTTAAGACAAAGCTAGCAGTTTTAAGCTGTGCTTAATTTTATCTCTCAAAGTAAAAATTGTTAAAATCAAAGATCACTTGTTCTGCTGCCGAAACTTCAGCGGGGAGACTTCAGCATTTTTCTTAAAAAAATTATTGAAATGTGCCGGTTCGTCAAACCCTAGGGTATAACCAATTTCTGCGACGTTCCAATCTGTATATTTGAGCAGGTTTTTTGCTTCTTCAAAAATTTTTCTTTTAATAATCTGTGTGGTGGTCAGATTAGTGACTGCTTTGACAGAGGCGTTAAGATGATTGACGTGCACGTTGAGCCGCGCGGCGAAGTCAGCTGCGGTACGCAGTTCGAGGGGGTATGCAGGCGAATCTAAGGGAAACTGTTTATGGAGCAATTCGTCAAACAGGCGATACATTCTTGCGCTGCCCGATTGGTCCTGTATATGGATATCTTCTACCCGCCATTCTAATGCGAGATGTAATACCGCCGCGAGGTTGCTCTTTATAGCCCCGCAGCGAAGGGCATAATTGGAGTTGTTGAGCCGGAACATATTGTCAAACAGCGTGGTGATCAAATGCAGTTGCTCATCATTCAAAAAAATAATCGGTTTGCTCCACTCCTTGAACAATGAGGTTTTCTTGAACGGTTCAAAAGTTTGGCTGCCCGAGAAAAATTCCTGGTTGAAAAGACAGAAATAACCCTCTTGTCTATTGCTATCGCACACCCAGGAGTAAGGGATGTTTAATGCGGGCAGAAATAGCGCCGGACGATCGATGTAAAGTTCGTGCTGTCCATATTTAAACCTGCCTTTTCCCAAGATAAGGCTGATCTTGTAGAAATCCCTTCGGTTATAGGGCGTTTTGAAATCACAGTATTTACGCGGTGATATGTTGAAATGTGATTTTCCCAGTTCCACATCGAGCAGATCACTGCCGTTTGTATGTAGATGGCTGAGTCGCCGATAATAATCCTGTAGGGTCTCCAATGTTTCGCTCATGACTAAGTAAGTTACGAAAATCAAATGTACGCATTTTATTGTTACTGTGTCCAACTCTACCTGTCAAGTGTCGGTCGTCACTCCTTTTTGTTGATGGCTACTTTCGGATGGGCCGCAGACATAAGATTATTTTTTGTTTTGTTCAAGTTCCAGCAGAAAATCCAGATAGTTTTTTTTCTTCTTGAAATAGTTATTGTCCAGTATCTTTTTATATTCTGAAATAGCGCTTACCATAATGGCAAGATTTTCCTCTTTGTACTGGTTGGTATTGAAATACACCAGATCATTGTGAATATACGTGTTCAGCGAAGATAATACTGTTTCATCCATATCCTGCGTAGCGCTGGGTAGTTCGAGTAGTTTGCGAAGTTTGTTTTTGAATCTGGGCTCCCTTTTTTTAAGATCACTCAGTTTGGCTTCAATTTCAGCAAACGGTGTGGTCTTAAAAATGAACTCAGAATTTTTTGACATTTCATCATAGAGGCTATGATATTCGTCAAAGGTTTTATGGAAAGCCGCGTAATCATAATATTTCCGGTCATATTCTTCCCGTCGGTTCATGCTGTCCGACAGCTGGGTGAAGTAATGGTGGATTTGATGGTTATATCCATCTATTAACCGTTCGGTCGCTACTATGTCCCCTTCGATTTTTTGCAGCAGTTCATATGCTTCTGTATGCCGGTATTTTTTTCCGTCATAATCAAACGTTTTTAATTTGACCTCGCCATTGCTTATTGCTTCGACAACGTATTTGTCATTTTTAAGGCTATTGAGCTCATAAATCAGTTCGGCCCGGCTATCTGCATATAAGATTTCGAACGACAGACCCTCTTGTATTGGCGGTGCCGGTAACTCGTTTTTCAATATGGGATTATTGAAATCGTAGAAATCATTAAATTTGAGGTCAAATGTATATTTATTGAATCGGTCTGTGAATTGTGCTTTAAACGATTCAATTTCCAGAATGCCGGGTACTTGTTCATACTGAACGCCTGAAAATAGCTTGTCCGAAATCTGTTGGGCGATAGCACCATCGTTGGTCAGTAAGGCCATTGCAGGAGCATTGTTGGTTTCGTTCTTTACAATATTTATTTGTTGTAGTGCTTTGATACGGTCTTCATCAGTAGGATGTGAAGCCCACTGGTTGTCAAGATTCAACTTCGACTTATCATATTTTTTTAAGTTTGCTAGCTGGATCTGCGGGAGATCATTTTCCAACTGATACCTATTTTTTTGTCCGAGGAGTAACATAACGAAGCTCTGCTCAGGATAAATGTTATTGCTCCGAACCTGTTCAGGAATTTTACCTTCATAAAAATTGAGTACATATTCCAGTGCATGATTTGCAAATCCCAGCCGCAACAGAGAGTCCGCTAAGGCTTTTGATCCCGCAACATGCGCTGCGATTTCATCCGCATGGAACTCCATTTCCCTCGATAGGGCCAAATAATTTAGATTGATATATTCATACAAATACTTGAGGATATTTTGGATCTGCTGGATAATGAAAACAGATATACCTATGAAAATAGCCGAATAGCCACTGACATTTCCCCATTTTTCGAATGTGTTATCAAGGGCCTCATTTTTGTACAGCATATTATAGATGATCTGGTTGACATGATAGACATAGCTCATTAGTTTCATACTTCGCTGGGAAAAATGGCCAAATTCGTGTGCCAGTATCGCTTTTAGCTCTTGTTGTGTTACCACGTTGATTAGCCCCATTCCGATCTGAAGGTTTTTTCTTATCGGAAGAAACATGCTCCAGAAGGTTGAATCGTAGAAAACGGATGCGTTGACATCATGCGACAGGAAAACTTTCTTCGGGAAACTGGTATCCACTTCGTTGACGATTTCATCAATAAGGGCAAACAGACGGGGTTCATCTTGGGCAGTTATCGCTGTAAGATGACTGGTGTCGGTCTTGGTTTGGGCAAATACAAATTTAAGCAAAAAGAATAAAATGGTAAGTCCGGAGGCAATCAGGCCCAAACATAACACGCCTGTTAGGAACATCGGTTTGGATGCGAAGATAAATAGACCAAACAAGGTGAAGCCGATCGTTAAACCGATGGCCAGGACGAGCAATAAAATATAAGTGAATGCAAAAACAAAGATGGATAGAATAGTTTTGCGCGCGTGCTTTTTAAAGTTTGGCGATACTTCTACTTTCATAAAATCGTTAATAATTACAGGTCAACTTGTATAGTAAATCTAAAGAATATTCCTCAGATTGTGTAATTTTTCGAGCGAAATATACGAAACTATTTTAACGCGGGATCTGAGTGTTTGTCACCTTGTTTTCTCTTTTTATGGCAAGCTCTCTCAGATGAAATTGGAAGTGGGACAAAGTAGTCCATAAGTTTGTGCTATGAAAGCATAAATAGTGTAGTTATCCCTCCACAACAATCTTTTTTCTGGTGAGCAGGAAAGAACCTTCTTATACATATTGTTATCTTTATTTAACGCGCTGTATATCATGTATCTTGATTTTGGAAGATGATGAAGCTAGAATTTATATAAACCATAATTACCGGAACTATATTAAAACAGTGATAAAAACGAGGTAGTGGGCTTAAAAAGTAACTTTTTATAGTTCTGTTGCTCCAACGCCTGCGGTTCGGGTCAGCCCCTTTAATTTTGCAAAGGGTATGTCCGGGCGGAGAGATAACCTAAGTCGTCAGGGCGTAGGGGCTATCTCTCGAAATCATGATTGTCGGGCATAGCGTATAACATAATATACGTAGGTAAAATATACGTAGGTAAAATTCCGAAAAGTTCACCATAAAAGTCAGCGTTCGGATGAGCAACTTTGTAAAAACAATTGTAAAACATTTAAATAAAGAGAAAAATGGCACGAAATGATTTGAAAGGAAAAGTAGTTTTAATTGCAGGTGGAGCAAAAAACTTAGGTGGTCTATTGAGCCGTAATCTTGCGGCCAAAGGAGCAAAGATCGTTATTCACTACAATAGTGACAGCACAAAGGCGGATGCTGAAAAAACTTTGGCGGATATTAACAGTGCAGGAGGAGAGGCATTTTTATATCAGGCTGATCTTACTGACGTGAAAAACATCAGCAAACTTTTTGATGCTGCGATTGAAAAATTCGGTGGAGTTGATATTGCGATCAATACAGTAGGTAAGGTCTTGAAAAAGCCTTTTGCTGACACGACCGAGGAAGAATACGATAGTATGAGCGATATAAACGCCAAAGTAGCCTATTTCTTTATCCAGGAAGCGGGTAAGCGTTTGAATGATAATGGAAAAATCAATACCATCGTTACCTCCTTGCTTGCAGCCTATACAGGATATTATTCAACCTATGCTGGCGCCAAAGCTCCGGTTGAACATTTTACGAGAGCGGCTTCGAAGGAGTTTGGCGGCCGTGGTATCTCAGTGACAGCGGTAGCTCCCGGACCTATGGACACGCCTTTCTTCTACGGACAGGAAACGGACGACGCGGTAGCTTACCATAAGCAGGCGTCTGCTCTTGGAGGACTAACCGATATCAAGGATATTGCACCGCTAGTTGAATTTTTGGTTACTGACGGATGGTGGGTGACAGGTCAGACTATTTTCGCGAACGGTGGTTATACCACAAGATAGAAGGAGAAATATTGGAGGCAAATAATTGATTATTTGCCTCTTTTTTTAGTCATCAAACTACAATGCGCTTTGGCTTGTAACGAATTAATAGAAATAACGATGTTGAAAATTATCAATTCTATTTTGATCCTTGTGGCTGTTTTTATGGGCCTAAAACAGGGATATGCGATGGTTTCGGGCAAGACGGAAATGATGGCCATGTTTGGAAAATGGGGTTTTACCAAGACTGGCCTAATGGTAAATGGACTTATCACCATTTTGGCGGCGCTGTTGATCCTATTTCCGAAGACCTTCATATGGGGCAATTTTTTAATGGCTGCCGGCATTCTGTTGATTATATGCTTCCATCTGTTGGATAAGGATATCAAGGGTGTGGCGATAGAGATCCCTTTTTTACTGTTGAATCTGATTATTATTTATTTACAGCATCCCTTAAAAACCTATCCTAATGCCCTATAAATGTCTGATTACGTTGCTGGCCATGATTTTGTCGTTGGTTGCCTGTGGGCAGAAACCGCAGCGTAGCGCATCAAATACATCAATTCATAAAACCGAACAGACAATGGATCTATCAAAAATTACAAACGAACAGGCCAGACAAGCTATTGAGGCCTGGCAACAGGGGGACAGCACAAGCTTCTTATCTTTCTTTGTGGCTAACGCCCGGTTAACCGACGATGGTCATCCGCGCGATTTTGCAAATTTCGTAAAGACCGCCTGTGGGCATGAACGCTTCACAAGTATAGACAAAGTCGAAAACAACGGATTGGATATCTATGGAAATTTTCACACCGAAAGCTGGGGGGATTTCAGGACTTTCTTTAAATTTCAGCTTGGCAAGAAGGGGAAATTCGAACGCCTGGATATCGGGCAGGCAAAATATTAGTCTACCTGGGTGATCTCACCGGTCCGCACAAATCAGCTGCGGCTTTATGAATCCATACGACTTAGTATTAAACACAATTGATTATGCACCACAATTTGCTTCTCATTCTCAGCCTATTGTTTGCCGTGTTTCTCCTGGTCATGCTTGCGCAGCGTATAAAAATAGCATATCCCATATTTTTAGTGCTTGCGGGTTTGGGCATCAGTTTCATTCCAGGAATCCCGTTGCTGCATCTTGATCCTGAACTGATATTTTAATATTCTTGCCGCCCCTTCTATATGAAGCGGCCTGGTATACGTCGTGGAATGATTTCTGGAAATGGAAGCGGCCGATTGCTTTACTGGCTTTCGGTCTGGTCTTTTTTACATCGGTTGTCGTCGCTTATGCTTCCTCATCCCTCATTCCCGGATTTACGCTGGCGTTGGGTTTCTTACTGGGCGGTATTGTTTCTCCTCCGGATGCTGTTGCTGCAGCGACGGTGCTAAAGGGTATGAGTGTGCCGAAAAGAGTGATGACCATTCTTGAGGGGGAGAGCCTGGTCAACGACGCTTCCTCACTCATCGTTTTCAAGTTTGCGCTGGCCGCCGTTTTGACCGGAACCTTTTCCATGCATGAGGCGACGGCACAGTTCTTTCTGGTGGCCGGAATGGGGATAGCTATTGGCCTTGCCGGAGCACATATCCTGTATATCACTCATCGGTTTTTACCCACTACGCCTGCCATCGATGCAGCTTTGACAGTAATGACCCCCTATATACTGTTTCTGGCAGCAGAGCAATTTCACTATTCCGGTGTCATGGCAGTTGTGAGTGGGGGTTTATTTATGTCTTACCGTGCACACGAAGTGTTTAAAACCGGAAGTACCCGCATGAATATGCTGGGCGTATGGACGACGATGATTTTTGTGATGAATGCGCTCGTGTTTGTGCTGATCGGTCTGGAACTGCCAGAGATAATCGCAGGTCTGGGAGCATATTCCCTAGCCGACGGCGTTACCTACGGTTTGGCAATTAGTGCCATCGTCATCGCATTACGCTTTTTATGGGTGTATCCTGCGGCGCATGTGCCACGCTGGCTGAGCGCAAAAGTACGGCAAGATCCATCTCCTGGCTGGAAAGGCCCTTTGGTGATCAGCTGGGCGGGGATGCGCGGCGTAGTGTCGTTGGCAACTGCCCTGTCCATCCCGATGCTGATGTCCGATGGCATAGCATTCCCACAGCGCAATCTGATTATCTTCATTACCTTCGTTGTCATCTTTGTAACGCTGGTCGTGCAGGGGCTCACACTGCCCTTTGTTATCAAGCTGATCCGGCTGAAAGAGATTGATGTCATCATTCCAGAAGAAGAACAGCAAGCCGCTATCCAGCTGCGGTTGGATAATGTCGCATTGAAGCTATTGGACGAAAAGTTTGCCGACTCACTCAAAGAGAACGAACTGGTCGGATTTTATAAATCTAGCCTCGAAGGAAGGGTTCGTAACACAGAAGCGCGCCTGCAGTCCCTGGAATGTGTGGAAACTGAACAGCAGGAGATAGAATGCTACCATACCGTTTTGTTAACCATTTATCAGCAGCACCGCAAAGAACTATTCCGGCTACGCAAAGAAAAGCACTATAGTGACGAGGCGATCCGTAAAGCTGAATTGCAACTTGACCTGGACGAACTTAAAATCACAGGGGCGGAGCATTAAGACACGCGATTATGAATATATCAACCCACGACAAACTATTTCATTTTATTCCCTGAACACGGGATAAGGTGTTTCAATATGATCATGTAGCAATCAGCGTAATGATTTTTAGAGCCATATCTATTCTATGATAAAGGGCATCCCAATATCGGATGCCTCTTTTTTTGGTGATATGTGTATCCGTCTATAGCTTCGTGCCCAACTCCATGTCGTGTCACACCTGTTGTATCGCTTGTGTCTTGTTGGATGTTCTATACCAGTAAATTTTTTTTGATATCAGCAAAACCGTTTTAGTTTTTATATATTTGTTTCATCATCTTCAGTAATTGAGCATCAGAACTTTGGGGACGATTGTTTTTGAGCAGCCGTGCCTGCGTCTTCGTTTCAAGGAGCATACATCCCGGATGTAGCAGAAGCTGATCAGAAGATAACCAAATACGACAAAACGATAGCGTTTTTTCATCGAAAGGGATGATCCTGGCCGCTTTGTTATCGCTATTTGAAGAAAGACCAAAAATTGGCTTTCTATTTTTATGTTTTCACCTATGTGACAATGTATAAACCGAAATATGACCATATCGAAGAGAAGGAAATCCTTTTGGCCTTGCGTTCGGGCTGCCAAACGGCCTTTCGCCAGATTTATACTTTATATAGTGGCCGGATTTATCTTAACATTCGGAAGATGGTCAAATCCGAACAGGATGCTACCGAACTTCTACAGGAGGTCTTTGTCAAAGTCTGGGACAAGCGGAAGCTTATTGATCCTGAGCAATCTTTTCGCGCTTATCTTTTTCAGATTGCCAGATTCAGTGTATATAATTTCATTCGTAAAACCAAGCTGGAAAAACAGGTGCAAGCCTATCTTAGCCTTCACGGCACACAGCTCTACAGCCATGTCGAAGAACAATTGGATGAAAAGCAGGATGAGCACTGGTTGTCTCAGACGATTGAGCAGCTTCCTCCTCAACGGAGATTGATCTACAGGTTATGTAAGATTGAAGGTAAAAGCTACGCCGAAGTGAGTACGCTGTTGCGCATATCGACTTCGACAATCAATGACCATATTGTAAAAGCTACAAAGTACATCAAAGAGAAACATGCTAAACTAGACCAGTCTGCACTATTAATCGCCTCCTTTATACTCCTCCAGCATCATTAAACAGTGTTATCTTTTTTAAGCTAAAAAAAAATAAATAAAATTCTCAGCACGAGCAGATGATCTCCGCATTTGAAGTGTAATAGCTAAAAAGAAGATAACCAATTGTGGAAAAGGAACTACTTCAATATACTTTAAGGCAGTATATGCGGGGGGAGCTCAGTGAAGAGGATGCCCGTGCTTTTCTGTCATACCTTAAATCCGGGGCAGATCGTGTGTTAATACAGGAGCTCATTCAAGAAGCGTTGGATGATCCTGTCGACCAAGAATTACTTCGGAATACGGACTTATTACTTGTCCTGGACAACACTTGGGAGCAATTACATCACAGGATTAATAAGCCTAAGATGAGAACGTTGACATTCTGGAAAAATGCTGGCGCCGTTGCGGCTGCTGTCGCAGGAATATTGATACTAAGCTGGTGGTTTGTTGATCGCGCTGATAATGTCCCGATGCAGGCATCAATAGAAGAGTCTATATTACCTGGAAAGCAATCTGCAACCTTGACGCTTTCCGACGGTCAGCAGATTCAATTGCAGGGAGCTTCCAATGGACCGATCGCGGACGAAATGGGTATCAGGATTTCTAAGAGCTCTGACGGACAATTAATCTACGAAATTGGGCAAAATAGTGAAGCCGTTACCGGCCATCATGTATTATCGACAACAAAAGGCGAAACCTACAGAATTAAACTCCCTGACGGTACACAGGTCTGGCTCAATGCCGCCTCAGCTTTAAAATATCCGGCAAGTTTTGCACTGCAAGGAACGCGGGAGGTCGAGTTGACCGGGGAGGCCTACTTTGAGGTGGCCAAAGACGCCAAACGCCCTTTTGTCGTCAGGTCCGCAGGCCAACATATTCAGGTATTGGGCACGCATTTTAACGTGAATAGCTATACAGATGAGCCGTCAGTACGAACCACCCTCGTCGAAGGACTTGTGGAAGTGACTTCAGCAAGCCAAAAGCTACAATTACACCCTGGACAGCAGTCGAGCCTGACATCCAACGGCAGATTGAAATTACAGACAGTGGACACAGCACCTATAATTGCCTGGACCAATCACGAATTTATGTTCGATGGGGATGATATTGAGAGTGTCATGCGCAAGATAGCACGCTGGTATAATATCGAGGTCATCTTTGAGGGCAAAAAAACAACAGAAAAGTTTGGCGGAGGGATATCCAGATTTGATGATGTAAAGCAGGTGTTAAGTCTGCTGGAAAAAACGGGCGGAGTCCATTTTCGTATCGACGGGAAGACATTGTATGTACTGCCTTAATAGTTGATCGATAATCTTTACAATAATAACCTAAAAAACAGATCATGAGCATAAATATACGAAACGAATAAGCTTTACCATAGGGGTAATCAGAAGCAACCGGGCCGCGGAGGACCCAGTTGCTGTTTGGGACAATTGAATTTACTATCCAATCTGCAGTATGTTTTTGTTTGGACGACTGGAACATACTGCGTATCAAACCTTGCAAATGTATCAAAATTATATCAGAAATAAGGAGATAGCATATCTGCTATTCCGTAAACTATGGCTTATTATGCGATTGACGACCATAATTATCTTGGTTACTTTTATGCAGGTTAGCGCTACGACCTTTGCACAGAAGGTAACATTGGAATATACCAATATGAGCCTTAAAAGAATTTTTAAGGAACTCAAGTCGCAGACAGGGTACAACTTCCTTTATACAGAACGGCAAATGGCAAATGCAAAGCCGGTCAGTATAAAGGTCAAGGACCGGGGGCTGTCCGACGTACTGGCGCAGATTTTCACGGATCAGCCGCTGTCATATCAGATGGACAACAAGACCGTCGTTATCCGTGACCGTCCTGTTGCCGGGCCGGCTTCTGCATCGGCCTCCGATGCGCCTGTTTCGGGGCAGGCAGTGATCAAAGGCCGGGTGACCAACGAACGTGGAGAGCCGTTAGCAAATGTCTCTGTCCGGGTTAAAGGAAATCAGCAAGCTGGAACATCGACCGCTGCCGATGGAACGTTTATGATCCGCAACCTTTCTCCAAAGTCGACACTTGTCCTTTCTTCCGTCGGATACGAACAGTTGACGGTACAATTGGCATCTATGTCTGCGACGCAGCTAGAGCAGCTACAGTTGGTCATGAAGCATAGCAATAGCCAGTTGGAAGAAGTTATCGTGATCGGATATGGTACGACGACCCGCCAGAGAATTGTGGGAGCAGTTGACCAGATCGGTTCAAAGACATTTCAGGATCGCCCTGTAGGCAACGTGACACAGGCGCTGCAAGGCGCATCCCCGAGCCTGACCATTCAGCAGAAGAGCATGGATCCGAATGATAATTCGATGAATATCAATATCCGGGGGATATCGACGGTCAACAGCAATGCGCCTTTAGTGGTGATTGATGGGATTATTACAGAAGGCGGTACACTCAACAAGATCAATCCAGATGATATCGAAACCGTGTCGGTACTTAAAGATGCCGGTTCTACAGCAATATATGGCTCACGTTCGGCGAATGGCGTCATTCTGGTCACCACAAAAAGGGGACGACAAAACCAGAAACCTACGGTTGCAGTTGGCACGCAATGGGGTGTCCAACAACCCAATATTTTGTTTTCCCCCGTTGCTGGCTATGAAAATGCAACCTTGCGCAACCTCGCCCTGACCAATTCAGGCATGGACCCACAGTTTTCTCCTGCAGCAATTGCTGATTTATATGCACATCAGGATATCGAAAAATGGAACTTGCCGGAAATCATGAAAAATTCTTTCCAACAAAAATATAACATCAGTGTTACCGGTGGCGGGGAAAAGAGTTCTTACCTATTTTCCGGAGGGTTTTATAACCAACCGAGCAACTTTGTCGGACAGAATTTTGGGATCAAACGATACAATCTTCGGACCAACCTCAGTACGGAGATCGGCCGCTTCAAGCTGACTTCTATTTTGGCCTATACACGTAATAACAATATGAGTAATACCGCAGGAAGTGCTATTATCAACGCTTCCCGTTTGCCTTCGTACTATTACTACCGTATGCAGGCCGACAACGGAAAATATCTGGTCAATAATGCACTGACGGATCAGAATCCATTAGCAGAACTCAACGAAGGTGGTTACATTAAGCATGATAACGACTATTTCAATATCAATCTCAACCTGGAAGCGAAGCTCATGGACGGATTAAAACTACGCGGTATTTTCGGCGCTGATATTTACGCGGACCATCGTTTTATCCGGAGGATCCAAGTGCCGTTGTATGCCAATCCAGACGCCGCTCAACCACAGGTCTACGTAAATTCCGACCGCAATACGGAAGACTTTAACGAAAAAGCTTCGTTGTTAAACTTTCAGCTGCTTTTGGATTATGACAAAAACTTTGGTGGTCACCATGTCTCAGGACTGTTTGGCGCGTCTAATGAGTCGTACACCCGTAGACAGAATGAGCTCAAAATGAAATTTACAGATCCGGTACTCGGCACGCCGACCACCGGTACGATTATCGACCCCGTAAGTGCGCGTGTCACGCCCAATGGGACCTTACAGAATAGCATCAATTCACTCTTCGGCCGAGCAGGATATGACTTCGAAAGTAAGTATTTTGCTGAGTTCAGCTTTCGTTATGATGGTTCCTCGAAATTCTCCAAAGCCAACCGCTGGGGCTTCTTTCCCTCAGGCTCACTTGGGTGGCGAGCTTCGGACGAACATTTTATGAACTGGTATAAGGAACATATTGGAAGTCTCAAGGTTCGGTCCACATATGGTGTACTGGGTAATCAGGCTGTGGACGACTATTCCTACTATTTTACTTACGAATCTTATCCGAACAGTTATGGGTTTAACAATAAACCGGTTGCGGCTGCTGGATTTAATTACGCCAGCCTGGATTTACGCTGGGAGAAAACCTATAATTTCAATGTCGGCGTCGATGCTACGTTCTTTAACGATAAGCTGACTGCAAGTTTCGATTATTTTAAGAAACGGACTGTAGATATTTTAATGTCACCGCAGATTCCTTCCACATTCGGTACCACATTAAAAAACCAGAACCTGGGCGAAATGAACAATGAAGGTTGGGAGATCAACGTGAGCTATCGGACATCGACCGGAGCGTTTCAGCATACGGTCAGTGCCAACATGGGCGATAGTCATAATAAGATCGTAGCAATGCCCGGGGATGACCGCATTTCGACCGTCGATAACATTACCAAATTAACACGTGTCGGTCTGCCTTATAATTCTTATTACGGCTATAAAATGGCGGGACTCTTCCAAAATATCGCTGACATAGAAACTTCCGCTTTACCAAGTGGTATTACTGCAGCAGACCTTCGTCCGGGAGATGTCAAGTATGTGGATCGAAATAATGATGGGATTATTGATGCACGGGACCGCTTTGTCCTGGGTAACGGTTTTCCAAGGTTTACCTTTGGTCTGACCTATAATCTCAGTTATAAGGATTTCGACTTTAGCATGTTCTGGCAGGGAGTTGGCAAACGGGATATGATGATTCGTGGTGAATTGATCGAACCATTTCATCAAAACTATTCGTATGCGATTTATCAGCATCAGCTGGATTACTGGACTCCGACAAATATAGATGGACGCTGGCCACGTCTGACCGCAAATGGATCTACAGCATCGACCAACAACTTTGGAAAAGACTCTGATCTTTATCTTTTCAATGGCAAATATGCTCGCCTGAAAAATCTGCAGATCGGATACACACTGCCAAAGAATGTCGTCTCCAAATGGGGCTTACAACGCGTCCGATTTTTTGTCAATGGTCAAAACTTGCTGACGCTGAGTAAAAACTCCTGGATAGATCCAGAGTCGTCCGAATTTGACTCAAACATGGGCGGTTCTGCCAATAGTGCCCGCAACTACCCAACTTTAAAATACTATGGCGGCGGATTAAATATTCAGTTTTAACCTTTTATGCTATGAAATTATACAAACTACTTATCGGAGGCCTGAGTTTAATGGCGGTTGTCCATTTCACCTCCTGCAATAAATTGGATACACTGCCGACGGATAGATTTACAGACGAAAATTTCTGGAACTACCCCGACAATGCGGAAAAAATGGTCAACATGGCCTATAATCAAATGTATTCCGCAGACCGTATGTGGAACGACGAAGCCCTGAGCGATAATATTTTTGAAGGCAGGTCAAATACTGACCAGCGTGCTATTCGTAACGGTACTGCAGATCCTACCCTGGGACGCTTTGCTTCAGAGTGGTCGGATCTCTATGGCGGGATCAAAACCTGCCATGTCTACCTGGAAAATGTAGACCGCGTGCCCGACATGGACGCTGCACTCAAAAAGCGGCGGACTGCCGAAGTACGATTTATCCGGGCTTTCCTGTACTTTAGGCTTGTCAACTTCTTTGGTGATGTGCCATTCTTTACCAAAGATATCACGTTGGAGGAATCAAAGACAATACCTAGAACGCCTAAAGCGACCATTATGGCCTTTATTCATCAGGAGCTAGATGAATGTATTGTAGATTTACCCAGCAAAGACGCCCTGCCTGCCGATGATAAGGGCAGGATTACCAGAGGCGCAGCCTCAGCCTTTCAGGCGCGGGCCTATCTCTATGAAAGCAATTGGAATAAAGTGCTGCAGTATTGCGAAAATCTGATGAATAAACAGTCCGAATTTGGCACATATTCACTTTTCAATAGCTATCCGCAATTGTTTACTGCTGCCAATGAGTATAACGCAGAGGTTATTCTTGATTATGCTTATGTACCGCAGTTAAAAACTTGGAATAAGCTCTACGATGCAGCCCCAATGTCGGCCCAGGCACGTCTAAATGCTTATGCGCCCTTGCAAAGTCTGGTGGACAGTTATATTACCCTCGATGGAAATAACATCGTTAACGATCCCAGCTACAATAGCGACGACCCGTATGTCAATCGGGATCCACGTATGACAGCGACAATTGTTCATCATGGAAGTCAATGGACGGACTTTGACGATACAGTCCGCAAAATTTTTATCAAGCCCGGATCAGGCACAACCGATAAGGAGCGCCTCGACGAGTATCAGGGGGCCAGCGCCAACGCGTCTCCCACCGGCTATTATGTCAAAAAATATTACGATAAGACCGCGACGGTGAAATACGATGCTGGACTGAATATTATCCTATTCAGGTACGCTGATATATTATTGATGTATGCCGAGGCAAAAGAAGCGCTGGGTCAGCTCGACGCCAATATTTGGGACATGACAATTAAACCGATCCGTAAGCGGGCAGGCTTTGAAATGGCCAAGGCGCTTGACTTTCCTTCCACAGGTGACCTGAAGACGATTGTACGAAATGAACGACGCAGCGAGCTTGCTTTAGAAGGCTTGCGTTACTATGATATTGTTCGCTGGAAAGCAGGTAAGACCTATTTGGATGGTCAAGTCTTTGGGGCGAAATATGGTAGTAACAATAGCTACATTAAATTGGATATCCGACGCTTTGATGAAAGCCGTGATTACCTCTGGTCGGTACCCAGGACACAGATTGACCTGAATCAAAATCTGTTGCCGAATAATCCGGGGTACTCAAACTAATTGAATTAAAAACAAAGCGGCGCCAGCGAGATCATGAGAACACACTCGTTGTGAGCCGCAAAATTAACGATAAAGACATGAAATGGTATTTTAAAGTTATTGCTATGTTCGCATTGGCTGCGAGCATTTTCTCCTGCAAAAAAGACGATATGAACTACTCGGATGCTGAAGTATCTGCTGTAGAGCATCTATATTCACCTGTGGACGGAAGAGCCGTCAAATTATTAAATTCAGCTTCTGCTGCTCTTTATTTTGAATGGGAATCTGCGTTAGTCGCTGATGGGGGTGCGGCCCAATATGAAGTCGTTTTTGATAAGGTAGGCGGGGATTTTAGCAAGCCCCTATATACCGTTGCCTCAGATAATAACGGCAACTCCAACGGAGCCAACATTAGCCATAAGATATTGAACCAAGTAGCCGCGAAAGCGGGAATCGAACCAGGCACAAGTGGGGATATCAGCTGGTCGGTGTATTCCATCCGAGGTATGAAAAGAGTGTTGAGTCAAGCGAACAGGAAGTTAACTATCAAGAGCCTGGAGGGATTTGCTGAAATTCCGGATGAATTGTTCATTACAGGAGAGGGTTCGGAAGGTGGTGCAGCTATTGCACAGGCCTTGCCGTTTAAGCTTGTGGGAAATGGGGAGTATGAAATCTTTACGAAGTTGGAGGCCGGAAAGAAATATATATTTACGGATCGCAAAGCTGCTGATGGCCGGATCTTCTATTCCGAAGATCAGACAAAGTTGAAAGAAAGTGAAACGGGAATCAATACGGTGACAAAAACAGCAATTTACCGAATACAAATTGATTTCAATGTCGCAACGATTACCTACACGGAAATCAAGAGCATGGGGGTCTATTTCTCTCCCTCCGGAGCAGTTGTGCTGGATTTGCCTTATCAAGGAAAGGGTGTCTGGTCCGCAACTGGGGTAATCAACTTTAAGCAGGAAAGCTGGGGCCGTGACCAACGCTACAAGTTCCAGATGGAAACAGTCAAAGCGGGTAAAGCAGAACCCATACAACTCGGTACTCAAAAGCCTTTGGATGTTCCACCAAATGGCTCGGACCCAACCTATTATTTCGTCCGTATATTGCCCAATCTATCTCAATGGGATGATAAATGGAAATTTGTCGATGCAGTGGATGGTCATCCGACAAAAATCTCATTGATTTTACAGGGCGATAAGGAGTATACGCATACCGTAGTTCCAAATTAAAGGAGGACAGATGATGAAAAAAATAATGATCTTATCATCCATGCTGTTTATATTGTTTGGGTGTACAAAAATTGATGATACCTATCCTTATGACGATACGGTCCAAGAATCCTGGTCAGCAATAGCCACGCAAGTGTCCGATAAAATGATTGCCGGTTTTTGGAATGAAGCAGGATACTTTAACAACGCTATTAACCAGTCGGACCAGGGCTTTCAATATTGGCCTAATGCGCATGCTATGGACGTTGTTATAGATGCTTATTTACGGACCGGAGATACGAAGTATAGCGCCTATTTTAACAAGTGGTTTGAAGGTGTCAAAGTCAAAAACGGCAACACGTATTATAATGTATTCTATGACGATATGGAATGGAATGCCTTGACTATGCTACGTTTGCATGAAGTCACCAAAGAACAAAAATATCTCGATACAGTGTTGCTTTTATGGTCAGATATTATCGAAGCCTGGAACGAACAATATGCTGGTGGAGGACTGGCGTGGCGCAAAGATATGCTGTATAGCAAAAACGCCTGCTCTAATGGGCCTGCCAGCATCCTGGCAGCCAGACTTTATGTTTTGACAAAAAATGAAACCTATCTAAACTGGGCAAAAAAAATCTATGAGTGGCAGAAGGCAACCTTATATAACCCGTCTTCAGGTGCCGTATATGATAATATCAATGGCGAAACCGATGCTGTAGATATGACTACGCTGACCTATAATCAGGGGACCTTTCTGGGCACTGCCGTTGAACTTTTTAAAGTAACCAAAGATCAAATCTATTTGGTCGATGCCCAAAAAATTAGCTATTATACGATTACGCGTTGTATAGATTTGGGTAATAATATTCTTCGCGACGAAGGAAATGGTGATGGAGCCTTATTTAAGGGGATATTTATCCGGTATTTTATTGAATATTTGAATTTGGAAGGCATTGATGCTGACTACCGGGCTAAGTTCGAAAAGTTCCTGATCAACAACGGGAAAATTGCATGGACCAAAGGTACCAGCCGGCCAACCTTATTATTTGGTTCCTCTTGGTCCCAGCCGCCGATTGGAAATAGTGAGATTACTGCTTATGCGAGTGCAGCGATGCTATTTGAAGGGCTGGCGCGCTACCAGGCCCGGTCAAAATAATTTTGAAACTTCGGAGCCGGAGGGTTACCTAATAGGGCCTGATGGCTCCGCTACTAAACATGCTGATGAAATATATACATATAATAACCACCACCACTATATTATTGACAGGACTATGTCGTCTAACGGGACAGGCACAGGTGAAAAATGCAGTTTTTTTTGAGCGTGCCCAACAAACTCTGGATGCAGTTTATGCGAAATACGGTAATGCAGAGAATGAACTCCTTGCCGAGAAATATCCTTTTGATGAAGGTTTTAAGGCGGACTACCTGAATAATGCGGAGCAGGCCGGCCAACAGAAAAAGTATGCCTATCTCTGGCCGTTCTCAGGTAGTTTTTCAGCCGTCAATGCTTTGATGGAGCTTCGAAATAAAAACACGGACCTTCATAAATTTTTGGATCAAAAGGTGTTAGTTGGTTTGCGTGAATATAGAGATGACCGTCGTCAACCTGTCGGATACGCCTCTTATATCAATTCGGCACCTGCGTCCGACCGTTTTTACGATGACAATATCTGGCTGGGCATTGACTTTACGGACAGCTATATCCAAACCAAAAAAACAGCATATCTAAAACATGCTGAAGAAATCTGGGCGTTTATAAAAAGCGGTGAAGACGAAAAGTTAGGCGGAGGTATCTACTGGTGTGAGCAGAAGAAAGAATCCAAAAATACCTGTTCAAATGCCCCTGCTGCAGTGTTTGCCCTAAAGCTATTTGAAGCCACCAAAAAGAAGAACTATCTGAACGAAGGCCGACGTCTGTATGAATGGACAAAAGCGCGGCTACAAGATCCGGCGGACAAATTATATTGGGACAATATGCGTCTTGACGGAAAGGTTGAAAAGGCCAAATATTCCTATAATTCCGGTCAGATGCTGCAGGCAGCAGCACTGCTCTACAAACTGACTAAGGAAAAAAAGTATCTGGTCGATGCACAGCAGCTTGCTAAGGCTTGCCTGGGTCATTTTTTTAAGATTAGGGAGGGTGAAGATTTTCCTGTGCTGAAAAACAGTAATATATGGTTTCACGCCGTCATGATGAGAGGTTATATCAGCTTATTTGAACAGGACAGAAACCCAGAATATATGGCGGTCTGGGCCAGGAACCTTGATAGAGCATGGTATAAAATGCGCGATCGGGACGGCCTGTTTGAGTCCGACTGGACTTTAAAAAACACCCAAAAATCCAAATGGCTATTAGACCAATGCGCTTTTGTGGAAATGTACGCACGCTTGGCAAAACTGGGATACTAGCTTGCAAATGCTTATCGCAGTACTTCAAGCGATTGAATAGCTGTCTAGAAATAAGGTAATTACGTTTGTGTGGGCAGATTAGTGCTCTCTAACTATGAACAAAAGGTGTTAACCCACACAAAAATGTGGTCTAACACCTTTTGTTTACAGGACTTGTACAGCCTGCTGTCCAAGTAGCCCTCTGCTTAATAGATCACAGCCATCAGATAGCAGCTTTTTTAACCTATTTTAAAGGCTTGATGATGACTTGGTCTACCGTTTTGCCTTGCTGGTCGAGGATTTTGAAGACACCTTGGCTATCGTCCAGATCTGCACGGAGGACATTGTTGTTCGAGTTTACGATGATCGGGAACTGTACAGCATTTGTCGCGTTTTTGATAATATGCCTGTGAAGATGGCCCGAGAGCATGATTTGTGTCCCCGCCTTGTTGAGGATGGGGACAAACTTCTCCAGAATTTCCTGTTCACCATGCCAGCCGCCAAATGGAGGCATATGACAGATGACGATTTTATATTTTGCATCTTTAAAGGCGGGGTTTTCCACTGCTTGAGCAAGCCATGCAGCCTGTTCGCTGCGATAGTTGTCCATATCCACGATACCGCTGTATTCAATGTCGCTGTCTGGTTTGTCTTCTCCACAATCCAGTACGATAAATCCGGTATTTCCATGTCTAAACTGATAATAGAGCTTGCCCGTAGGCGTAGGAAAATATTTAGGATACTCGATCGCGAAGGGGCCGCGAGTTTCGTGATTTCCCCTTGCGTAGAACATGGGCTTTACACTGGCAAACTTCTTAATCGCCATATCCATAAATCCAGCGTACATCTGATTTTCATTCAAAAGGCTACTGGCCATATCACCGTTAAAGACAACAAAATCACTGGTCTTGATATCTCCGATATCAAGCAATTTGTCGAGCACTTCATTGCGTTCATGAATATCGTTCACCACGGTGAAATGTGTCGATTTGGCATCCCCAAAAGTTTTAAAGGACAGCGGAGCCGCTTTATATACATTACTGGCTACCACAGCACCATACTGGACGTCGACCCCTACATGTTTAAGCACTTCCTGGCTGTATACGCGATATCGATATCTTGTGCCCGGCTGGAGTCCGGTCAACGTAACCTGATGTAGTGTGCTGACTTTTTTAAAGCCATAAGCTGTAGCATAATATTTAGGTCGCTCTTTAAAATAAAAGTGGCTGGAATCATCTGGGGCGAGTTCTACCCAACCTGTCGCGGGCTTATCGGTTGTCCATATGATAGATACCGAGTGCTCGGTAAGTCCTTGGATAAACGGCAAATGGGTTATCTTAATGGCTTCCTGTCCATTAGCCCAGAGACTGTGCAACAGGAATAAAACAAGTATCAATTGAATTTTTTTCATTTTTTTGATTATTTATCAATATATATTACGAGTGGTATCATCAGACATGCCAGCTCTGAATAGCGGAAAAATCAATATCCAGGGTTCTGAATCAATAAACCATTCTTCTTTAGCTCATCGCGTAGAATCGGCAGAAAATAGGCTTTGTCGTTCCATGCATATTTCTCGAAATCGATATGCTTGATTGTCGGGACAGCAGCGGTCGTATGATCCGGATTCATCTTATAGAGGATATCAGCGACCTTGGTCGTCCGGTTATATACCTGTGGCCCCAGCAACCAGCGCCTCACATCATAGAAACGATGTTCTTCAAAGGCGAGTTCTATCCTTCTTTCGTTGCGGTATCTTTCTTTAAGTGCAGAGCCAGAATCAGTGATTACTGGCATGCCCGCTCGTCTGCGAATCATATTGATGTAGGTGCGGGCTTCTTCTTCTTGCCCCAGTTCAATACATGCTTCGGCATAGTTCAACAGCACTTCGGCATAACGCATGAAACGCCAGGTGACAGTTTGTTTATCGTACTGGGCATTTACCGCGGGATCAATATATTTTCTGAGGTAATAACCTGTATAACTGCCGTTCCAATCTTCTATCGTACTTTTGCGGGTATCCACTCCATAGACAATATCTGCCTTGCCCGTGGTGGCATTCCAGCGCTCCCATCTGCCGGTCTGTATCTTATTTTCCGGGTCCAGACCTTTTGCATCATCCGGTCTTTGTCGCCATGAAGCTCCATTATATAGTACTGTCGCTGCGAACCTCGGGTCTCTATTTTGATAAGGGGCAATGGCCATTGCGGGGTTGGACCAGTCAAACTTTTTGCCGTCTATGGTCTCAAAATCGTCAACAAAGTCACCCAAAGGCGCGTTGGTCCCCCAACCGTGATAGCCGTTTGGAGAAGAGTATAGTCCTGCTCGTTGCCCCATGGGGACCGTGAAATATTTAATGAAAATATCTTCTTCGGTATTTTTACTCAAAAATATTTCAGTCAGATTTTTTGTCACATCATCAGTAGCTGCTGGAGTCGCTTTGTATAATTTATATTTATTGAGGTCGATCACAGCCTTGGCGGCCTCTTTGGCAGCCTGCCATCTTGCGGCACGGTTGCCGTCTGTATAGCGGATCAATTCCGGTTTTTCGAAACCCGGGAAGACCTCTTTGTTAAAGAGGTCGCTCGCTGCATAAAGTAATATTCTTGCTTTGAGTGCAAGCGCTGCTCCCTTCGTCGCCCGTCCCTGATTTGCTCCTGTATTTTCCAGAGGCAACAGGGCAGCGGCTTTGTCCAGCTCATCCGTCATAAATTTAACGCAGTCCGCATACGTGCTTCGCTCTTTCTGAAATTCATCGGTAAGCGAATAAGGTTCGGTGATCAATGGCACTCCACCATAGGTACTGGTAAGCAGATGATAATAATAGGCCCGTAGAAAATGCATTTCACCGGTCATCCGCTCCTTGAGCGTTTTGCCGTCAACTACATTTGAAGTGAAAGGCACCTGATCTACTTTGGAGAAAAAGATGTTACAAAAGCGTATACTTTTATAAAGATCCGCCCAAGATCGATATCGGGAAACACCCCAGCCCAATAGATCGTCAGGAGACTGAATGCTGCGGTTGAAGTTTAGCGAGGACGCATTACCGCGGTAGTGTCCTTCGTCGACCAGATTAGCCTTAAACCGGCCGTCGGTAAGCGGCTCATCTAGACGAAAATACACTTGGTTGATAAAGGTTTCAACCAGTGCGGGGTCAGCCCACACGGCATTCTCAGAAAACTCAGTAGATGGGTCGGTATCCAGAAAATCCTTTTGGCAGGATCCTAATGTTAAAGCCGCCAACACTATCAATAGATTAAATTGTTTTTTCATGACCATTAAAATGTAAGTGAAATGCCTAAGTTGTAAACTCTGTTTAGCGGGTATGCTGTTGCCGACGTAGTCTCTGGATCAAAGTCTTTGACCTTTGTCCAGGTCAATAGATTCTGTCCGCTACAGTAAAGCTGTAGCCTGGTTAGCCTTAGCTTTTTACAGATATCCTCGGAAAAGTTGTAGCCAAACTCAAAGTTTTTTAATCTGATATAGTCCGAATTCTGCAGCCAGTACGTATTTTCATTTGATCGCCAATATTCGTTGTAGCGGTTCCATGTACGCGGTTTGGAAGCATCAGGGTTGTCTGTGGTCCATCTCCCGTCGACATTCTGTTTGAGGTAGTTGCCTGCCTCACCCTGCATTTCGTAATAGTTGTTCCGTATAGCTCCGGCGGCACCCTGAAAGAACAAGCTTGTGTAGAATCCACGATAAGCAAGGTCGATATTCAGCCCGCCGGTTAGTGTAGGTAGTTCCGTTTTTTCAGATCTCACGCGGTCCAGGCCATCAATTTTTCCGTCCTGATTGACATCTTCAAAAATGATGTCGCCGGGGCGCGCTCCTGCCCAATGGGGATAGGCGTCCACCGCTGCCTGATCTCTGAATATCCCAATGGCGTTGTAATAGAGCTTAGCATTCATCGGTCTTCCTGTAGACTGCTGGTAGTCAGGTACACCTGGAGTCTCGTCCCAAAAACGGATCCGATTGTGGTTAGTGGCTATATTTCCGTTTACAGCATAGCGGAAGTCATTCACTTGGTCGGTATATCCCAACTGCAGTTCAAAGCCTTTATTGGTGACCTCACCGATGTTTTCTTTGGGTAGGGTAAGGCCAGAAGAGGAGGGTACCGAAGCATTTCTGTTCCATAGAATGTTGGTCCTCACATTATAAAAATATTCTGCTGTCAAGGTCAATTTATTGTTCAGGAATTTAGCATCCAGACCGAAGTTGGATTGATTGGCTACCTCCCAGGTGACATTGGGGTTTGGAATACGTAGCTCATTCAGGATCTTGTTCTCCTGAGTTCCATTAAAGACATAGATATTGGAAGCGCCGGTCAGGAAGCCGTAACTTGACATAAACTGATAATCGTCGATACGGTCATTGCCCGTTTGTCCCCAGGACGCTCTCAATTTCAGGTCTGATACCACGGATTTAAGAGGCTGCCAGAACGCCTCATTGGAGACGCGCCAGCCTCCCGAAATGCCGGGGAAAAAACCAAAGCGCTTATTGCTCGGAAATTTGTAGGATCCGTCATAGCGCCACAAAAACTCAAGTAAGTACTTGTTGTCAAAATCGTAGTTGAGGCGCCCGAAATAATTGAGGCGGGCCTGCATCGATGATTGACCTGAATTATCCTTCTCTGCATCGCCCCCTGCAAACAGCTCTTCGATCGCTGCCGAGACGTAATACTTTCTGAAGGCATAGAAATTCATATTATCACCGGTGATTTTTTCTACACCCAATAAGCCGTTTACATGGTGTTTACCGCCGAGGTTACGTTCGTAACGTACCAGTGCATTCAAGGTTAAAAGGTTTTTGGTGTCGAAGTCCTGCCGGAGTTGCGGTGCAGTAAAACCCTTTTGACCGGCGACAAGTACGGGCGTACCCTGTGCGTCGACCGTACTGCCATCCCAGTTATACAAAGTCCATGGCGTCTGCCATAATTTATCGTTCTGTATGGTTCGGTCATAAGCAACATTTCCAGATACAGATAGGCCTTCCACACCGGGGATGGTAATTTCTACATTGGCTCTTGACTCGAGCATGGTCGTTTTGTTGCGGTCATATCCCGTTTGATTGGTCGTGATTACGACCGGATTGTTGCCATATTCAATGTCAGGACCGTTTTGGCCAGTTGGCCAGTAGGCATGCATATTGGGCTTGCCCCGCAGGATCATACCAAAAATATCGGCAGCCGAACGTGTCGGGTAATTCCTGTTATATTCGCGCAGTGCAGCATTTACACCATATTTTATATACTCGTTGAACTTACCGTTTAAATTACTTCGAAAGTTATACTGGTTAAATTTGGTCGCCGAATTTTTATAGATCGCGTCTTGCTTGTCATAACCGCCCGAGATATAATAGTTCAAGTATTCTGATCCGCCTGTAATGTTTAACGCTGTTTTGTGTTGTGGGGCTGCAGATTTGAATGTAGCATCGAACCAGTCGGTATTCGGATATTTCCAGATATCCGTACCCGAACGGAATAATGAAAGTTCATCTTCCGTATATTTAGGTTTCTGGCCGGCGTATATACTGATTTCATTGAGCATCTGCGCATATTCCGCCGCATCGGCAGCCTTCGGTATTACGGTAGGCTGTGACCATCCCTGATTGTGTGTTAAGCTCACCTGTGGCTTACCGGATTTTCCTTTTTTGGTCGTTACCAGAATGACGCCATTGGCAGCCTGAGAACCATATATTGCCGCTGAGGCGTCCTTTAGGATAGTGACGCTTTCGATATCCTGCGGGTTTAACCGTTCAATTGAGCGGTTGGCAATCCCGTCGACTACAATGAGGGGCGAGTTGTCCCCAAGTGTATTCGCGCCTCGGATCCTCAGTGTGGAGTTGTCACTGCCCGGTTCGCCTGACCCGGTGGTCGCCACGAGGCCCGGCAGCCTACCCGCCAGCGTATTGGTGACATTCATGACTGGCGCGCGATCGAGCACATCGCCTTTAACATCCACGATAGATCCCGTTACGGTAGAAGCTTTCTGGGTGCCGTAACCTACGACTACCACTTCTTCCATGGAGGTGATGGTCTGCTGCAGCATGATTTCGACATTTTCATTAGCCGTTACCTTATAATCTGTTCCGACATAACCAATCATGCTGACATGAAGCGAAGGATTGTTGCCGCTGATTGGCAGAGAAAATGAACCGTCCTCCAAGGTGGAAGTACGATTGGCTGTGCCTTTTTCAGTGACAGTCGCGTTGGCGAGCGGCTTACCTTGAGCATCGCGGACCCTACCACGGACGATCCTTTGCTGTATGGCTGCGGTTCCTTCTGGCTGTACGTTTGGCAAGCGGTCAGCTGCCTTGCTCAGAATAATGTTGTTGTCCACCACTTTGTAGCTGATATTATATTTGCCGAGCAGTTCATTCAGCACAGTTTCTAATGGTGCATTGATGAATTTAACATCAGCCGTACGTGTTTTGGGCACGAGCGACTCTTTATACAAAATATTATACCCGCTCTGTTTTTGGATATCCCTTAATAAGGATTCGAGGCTAGCTTTGCTCTTTCTGAGATTAATTGTTTGTCCAAAGGAACCCGCATAAGTTGTCAGACTAGCGGCAAAAAGCAGTGGCACTGCGATAGACAGTTTCATAACCAATGGTTTGAAGGTAGATCCCTTCCTAAAATCCATAGAAAGGACACACCGATTTTTTTTGTATTTTTGCATTCGGTTGATAATTTTTTGTGTTAATACTGATAAGATTCGTCAACTGTCTTAAAAAGACCAGCTTCAGGGGCGGTCGCAACGCTCCTGGAGCCTTTTGGTTGTGTAGATTTATTTCTTTACATATATTTTCCTCCCTTTTAGTTCAAAGTGTACACCACCGACCAGTTCGATCGTTTGCAATAGTTTTTTGATGTCGCTATATTTTGATATTGTTCCGGTAAATTGGAAATTCTCAAATGTCGATTGAAATTGGATCTGTACATCATACCAACGGCCGATGATTTCCATAACTTCTGTCAGCGGAGTCTTGTGAAAAGCAAAGTTGCCGTCTTTCCAGGCTGTATAATAAAAAGGATCGATCGGATCCTTGCTGAAACGGTTGGTGCCGCTTTCAAATACCGCCTGTTCATTAGGAGTTAAGATCTGGTCCTCCAGCTGGGAAGCTTTGAAGTTGAGTCTGATTTTACCTTCCACCAGCGTGGTGACAATTTTTTTACCATAGTTTTGTACGTTAAACGCAGTTCCCAGAACTTCTATGGACTGCGCTCCCGAATGTATTATAAATGGAATCCGTTTTCCCTTTTCCGTCTGTTTGGTGATCTCAAAATACGCTTCACCTTGCATTTCGACTTCTCGTTTTGACTTATCAAAGATGACGGGATATTTTAGCGAGGTCGACGCATTTAGCCATACTCGGCTTCCATCGGGCAGAGTAAGATGATATTCGCCGCCACCTGGGGTGATAATCGTATTATAAACAAGCTTATGGGGATCTGCACCAGCTTTGATGCGGTATGAAATGCTACCCGATGCTGTTTTGATAATTTCGAACCCGCCATTGTCAATTACAGTGTCACCCTTTATTTTTTCTAAATCGATACGATGTCCATTCTCGAGAATAATCTGTGCGCGGTCTTTCCCGGGAACAATCGTTTCAACCTGTTGGGCCCAATCACTTCCATCGCTGACAGGAGATGAACCAGATGTATAGAAATGATATGCCCATGCGCCAACTATAAATAGCAGGAGCGTGGCAGCAAGAATGATGTTCCGCGAGGTAAAGCGATGTATCTTTTTTACTGGGGTGTTTCGGATCAACGCCTGTTTAAGACGTGCGTCGCCGGCTATTTTTTCGAATGAGATTTGATTTCCCATCTCGGTATTGGTGTCAGGATCTGTAGTGTCTTCGAGCCTGATCTGTTCCCAAGCGTCCAAAAAGTCCTCATCGTCCATATAATTAATGAACTGCTTGAGCGCTTCCCCATGGAAAGGCGCTTGATAATACTGCCGGATCAATTTCTTATATGCTTCTACTTTGGACATTTATACCCTCCACTACATGTTTTATGAACTATTCGCATGAGAAGTCAATATGTACTAGTGGAAGACTAAATTTTTTTTGAAACTGCTGAGAAGATTTGCACAGCTACTTTAAAGGCTGTAGTGTTGGGATGACCATATTGCAGCAGTGATAAGGCAAAAAAGGAGAAAAGAATTTTTTGAAACCGTAGTTTGATAGAGTTGCAGGCAGCAGCCAGGTGGTTTCTGACTGTATGGCGGGAGATGCCTATGTGCTCAGCGATTTCTTTGTAGCTTCTGTTTTCGAGCTTGTTCATACGATACACAAGCTTTTGTTGAGCAGGTAGTGTATCAATGACCTTATCGAGCAGCTGTTCGTATTCTTTCTGTTCCAGCTTAGTTTGGGAGCAGGAAGATGTATCATAGAGATCGCCCTTGCTTTCTAGTCTATACTCTTTTCGGATCACCTCTTTACGGAAATTTGAAATAGCCATTCTTTTGGAGGCGATGTATAGGAAAGGGAAAATAGCCTCCGCCGAAGGAATATCGCTTCTTTTTAGAAACAATTGGATAAAAACCTCCTGTACAATCTCTTCAGCTTCGGCTGCAGAGCAGGCCAGACGGCGCACTCTTCCATAGAGGATCGATTTATAGCATTCAAATATTTTTTGAAAAGCCTGTTCGTCACCCAGCTGAAATCGTTCAAATTCGTCAATACTGATTGGAGATCCTTTCAAATCCATAGCTCCATAGGTTTTATTGGTCTAAAGAAACACAATTGATATTAAATTTATATAAAAAAGCGATTAATTCAAAATGAACGTTGATGATCGCGTTGTCCATGGCGGTATTTCGGTATATTGGCTTGTCCTCGAGTCAGGCCTTCATTATGGCCAATAAGTATTTTTGACCGATGAAAAGTTGTGCCATTGGTTCTTTTGCATGCAGATCCGAAACGACGATTGAATGGTTGATCGTGCCCATGTATCAGGATTTTTACGCCGTGCTAAAAAAGTGCTATAACTGGGTATAATATGGTTATTACTGTATTTGGCTGCAGTTTATATTTGCTTGTATCCTAAGAAACTACCTAATCAAACACAAATGAAAAAGGCATTATTATTTTTATCTGTGTTCCTGACCTCTCTCATAGCATTTGGCCAACAAATCACGGGCTCCGTACGTGATAAAAATGGCAGGCAGCTGGCAGGAGTAACCGTTAGAAACACCATCAATTCAAAAAGCACCCAAACTGACCAGCAGGGAAATTTTAAGCTTTCAGGTAAGGTAGGCGACGTTTTGGAAGCCAACTCTATTGGGTACGAACGTACCCGTGAGGTTGTCGACCAGACGGAAAAAGTAATCTTTACGATGACTGAGACGTTGAGCAGCCTTGACGAGGCCGTCGTGATCGGCTATCAGACTACTTCCCGAAAAAAAGCAACAGCAGCCATATCGAGTATATCGGGTAAGGAGCTGGAAAACCTTCCTGCAGCCAGTTTCGATATGCTCTTGCAGGGCCGTTTGGCAGGTGTTAATGTGCAAAATTTTTCAGGTGCTCCAGGAGCTTCCCCTACCTTGGCTGTCAGGGGCACATCAGCCATCAGCCTGAATTATTCCAATGATGATTATTACAGCGTCATTAGCAATCCTCTTTACGTGATCGATGGCGTACCTCAGCCAACAGAACAATTTGTTTCACCCAATACAGGGACAGGTACCAATTATTTAGCCGGACTCAATCCCAACGATATTGAATCCGTCGATGTGCTCCGTGACGCTTCGGCGGCAGCAATTTATGGTTCAAGGGCGGCCAATGGCGTAGTAATGATCACCACAAAAAAGGGACGCAATGGTGATCCGCGTTTTATGGTTTCTGGTTATTCGGGGCTAACGCAGCGCCCAGAGCTGAGGGAGGTCACGCTGGGCCGGACCGAGCGCCAGCAGAAGCTCGCCGTCCTGAAAAATCAGCTCACAGCCAACGATTATAGATACCTTCCTATACTGTTGACAGATTCACTCAACCCCGCCTTCAACGGCAATACCGATTGGCAGGATCTGTTCTATCAGAAAGGCAAGGTCAACAGTGCCGACCTGTCAGTAAGCGGTGGTTCTTCCGTGAGTTCTTATCGTTTCAGTGGAAACTATTACGATGAGCAGGGCATCATAAAAGCAACGGGTTTCAAACGCTACACCGGCAGGCTCAATCTGAGCACAAAAGCCATCGACGAGCGGTTGACCATCAACCCCATAGTAGCTTATTCTTACAATAAACGTGCTCGAGGTACAGGCAGCGACGCGAGTCCAATAGCGCTGAGCGCGGGAAGCATGCCCACTTCATTGCTTACTTTATCGCCTGCGAAACGGGACTTTTTGCTGGGTACCTACGATCAAAACCTGGATAATAATGAGTCATCAAACCTGAACACCAACCTCAATCTGATCTTCAACATTGCCCCTGGACTGACCTTTACCTCACAGTCTGCTTATATCAGGGATATCGCCAATAGGCTATACAATAGACCCTCGGCACTAATGAGCGGCGCAGGAAACTACTCCTCAGCCTTTTCATACGAGAGCAATCAGGTTCGGATATCCAATTTTCTGACTTACAGTAAACAGCTCGGTAAGCACTCCATCAATGTGTTGGCTGGCCAGGAAGCTGAAAAAAATAGAATACAAACTATTGCAGCCTGGGGTGGTCAGGGGGTATCTGACCAGATTCAAGTGGTAACAGGATTTCTGCAAAATAATATCGGAGCCAATTCCGACCTCCAAAAATGGTCTCAATTATCCTATTTGGGACGCTTTTCTTACGATTTCGACAGTAAGTATTTATTTTCCGGCGCGATACGGGCGGATGGCTCATCAAGGTTTGGTGAGAATAACAAATGGGGGTATTTTCCGTCGGCATCTGTGGGCTGGATCCTGACCGAAGAAAGCTTTCTAAAAAATAATCCACATATTACTTTATTGAAAATCAGAGGTAGCTATGGTCTTACCGGCGCGTTGCCGCCCAGTAATTATCTGCAGTATAATCTTTATAACGTCAACAACGGCGGTTACCAAGGTAACAGCGGTGCAACATCCTATAATGGGCAAGTGGCCATTACACCCAATTTCACCAATGGTGTTGCACAAAGGAATCTGAGCTGGGAGCGCAATAGACAATGGAATATTGGTGTCGATCTTGAACTCTATAAAGGGCGGTTTACATCGACTATTGACCTGTTTAACAAAGAGAACTACGATGGTCTCTTTGATGTCATGCTGCCGGTCACTTCTGGTTATGATTATGCCAAAACAAACTCTGTAGGTATTCGTAACAGCGGTGTGGATATCCAGTTGTCCGCCGATGTACTACCCAGATCATCCACGTTAAAATGGCGGTCCAATCTCAACCTTTCGTATGTCAAAAATCGGATTATGAACCTGCCAAATGGTGGCCGCGATCTGGTAATGGATGGTGACCGCTTCGATAAATCGCATATTCTCTCCGTGGGTAGTCCGATCAACTCGTTTTACCTGTATCGGACACTGGGCGTCTTCTCAACCTTGGAAGATATTCCGGTAAACCCTTATACAGGCGAACGGTACCGGAATTCAAATGGCGTTTTCAATCCCGGCGATTTTTATTTCGAAGATGTCGATGGAGACTATTTTATCGATGTGTTCAACAGCGGACTTAATCCGGACAAAAGGGTATTGGGAGATCCCAACTTTAAGTGGACCGGAGGATGGAATAATGTGTTTACCTATAAGGACTTTTCGCTCACTTTATTCTTTACCTATGGATTCGGAAGAGATGTTCTCAATCTTTTTGAATCGGATCAGTTCAATAACTCGACTTCGGGAGATGCGGTATCAAATTTTGTCTACTATTCGATACGGGATCTCGATAAGCTCAATATATGGCGCAAACCTGGCGATCAGGCGGAGTATGCAAAGTACGATATCGGCACATATCGTTATTACTATACTTCGGCACAGACATTCTTCCTGGAGAGCGGCTCCTATATGCGCTTTAAGAATCTCATTCTATCCTACAACCTCCCGGAACGGATAACCAAGCGCTGGCATATTTCGAGGGTAAGGGTATTTGGTATCATGGATAATGTCGCCCGCTGGCAAAAATCAAAAAAACTGCCCGACGCAGAAGCGGTAAATCCCTATGGAGAATATAACGGTGGAGGCTATCCGATTCCCAGAAAATACACTTTAGGCTTTGAATTAACTTTTTAAGAAGATGAAAAGAATTATGTTAAAATACAAACTGGTTATGCTGTTAACTGCAGTTTTTTGCCTCGGATCCTGTAAGAAGTTTTTGGTCGAGGAACCCGTCAATTCCACCTTTGCCGAAGCTTACTGGAAAAGTGCGGGAGATCTCAGAAGTGCGCTTGCAGGAAATTATGCACTGGTTAGAAATGTAATGAACTCAGGAAATTGGAATCCCAGTCCACGTTATTTCATGTATGGCGATGCGATCGCCAAAAACTACTTTACGATACAGTATGTGGGGGATGGATTAGAAGGTATCCAGGACGGCGATTTCACATTTCAATACAACCTGCAATATTTTGCCGACTGGACCAGCTTCTACAAGGCCATTACGATGAGCAATATTATTATCAACAGGACTCCTAAGGTGGCTGATGAATTACTGACGGATATAACGAATCCCACCAAGTTTAAAAATGAAGTCTTGGGAGAAGCATACTTTTTACGTGCACTTACCTATTTTATGATGTTGCGGGTATGGGGAGATGTACCCTTGATTACCGAAGAATATGAAGACCCGATATCTGCACCCGAACTGGCGCGCAGTCCTAAAAAGGAGGTTATGGCACAGATCGAAAAAGACGCTACGACAGCGCGCGAATTGTTGCCATGGCAATATGCTGCCCAAGGCAATGCCAAGGTGACGGCCAATAAGGGTGCAGTAAATGCGCTATTGGCCCACTTTTATTTGTGGAAAGCGACCATGAGCGATATCAATTCCAACCAGCCTGTTGCCGAAGACGTGGACAAAGCTGATAAGGCAATAGATGAAATCATTGGAAGTGGAATGTATTCATTAACCGATACGGCCAACTACTACCGCACTTTCGAAGGTCTATCTTCCGAGGGAATCTTTGAAATCACCATGAATGAGAATAACCGTGAGGGAACCAATCAGCATATCGCAAATATGTTTTTGAGAACTGCACAACTGTCCACGGTCGGGACCAATTCCAGATGTTATGTATCACAAGAGTATTTATCCAATCACTTTTATAAAATCGAAGATGTATGGGACTGGTACTGGAATGCAACCTTAAATCAATGGGAATGGAAAGCGATGCCTTCACGCTCATTTGATGATAGCGATATCCGCTGCCGCCGAAATTTCACAGATTTGGATAGCGACAGACCTACCTGTGTAAAATACCAAAAAGTATTTTACCGTAACGCGGCGCAAAAGCTGGATCCCTATGTCAGCAACAACCTTATTGTCTTTAGACTGGCCGATATGCGGTTACTGAAAGCAGAAATTGCGCTTTATAGAAATCAGCTTTCCACAGCCATTACAATTATCAATGAATTCAGGCAACGCAACGGCGCCGATGAATCCGCATTTGTAGATGATGCCTCGTCCAAGGAGGAGGTTATGAACGAGTATATCCTCGAGCGCGGTAAAGAACTGTATCTCGAGGGGCAGATTTTCTATGATCTGTTACGTACCCGTCAATACGCTAATTTTGTGCCCTGGCTTTCGGAATCGCGTTTTCGGCAGGAGGGCTTTTATTGGCCGATCAACCCTGCATTGTTCAAAAATAATAATAAGTTAATTCAAACCTCATTTTGGAGAGGTAAGGTATAAAGGCCAAAAAGAACTATGAAAAAGATAACAGGATTGTTCGCATTGCTATTGTTGGTGTTTATGGCGTGCGAGAAAGATAATTATAAAGTCGATGGCGGAAAGAGCGATGCCCATGTCAACAAGACAACTTACGATTTTTTAAAGGAGCATGGGAGTTTTGATTCGTTGGTCAAAATTATAGATCACGCCGGTATAAAAGATATCGTTAACTCAAATGTCACCTTCTTTACGACGACAGATTATGGTGTCAGGGAGTATGTAGCAGCCAAAAAGCAAGAGAAGATTGCCGAGGTCGGCAATGAAAATATCGAGTTTGGCATCAATAATATTCCGGCAAAGGAACTACGGGATTCGATGATGATCTATTTGTTTGACGGGAAGATCAACCGCGATAATTTAACGCCGGACAATAAGTATTTTGTCAGCAAGTTTGGCCCCATTCCCAATGTGCGGTTTAATATTAAATTGCGACGTACGCGGGATTACGGTAACTATCTAGACTATGTTGACTACCTCAATTTTACGAAAGTCATCGGCACGCTCGATTCGGAAGAGCCTGACTACAATGCAATCCCTAAAGAGGAAATTGATAAATCCTATGACTGTCAGACATCAGGTATCATCACCACTACGGGTATCGTGCACGTGCTGTATAATTCGCATCGTTTATTTTTTAACGCCGGAAAAATGGCTCAATAAATAAAGTTATGAAAGCAAATCTAAAAATTTTTTGTACGCTTACTTTTATAGTTGGGCTAATGACGGCCTGTAAAAAGATTGACAACGGTTTTCTAAGTGACGGTATCCGCTATAAGGACAATACTATCTATTGCAAACGCGGGATGTCATTGGTCATGTCTGACCGCATCAATACAGACGGGTCCACGCCACCTTATGAATTTGAGCTACTTAACCTCCGTGAGGAATCTTCAGGTAAACCTGCACCAGAAGCCTTTTTTAAACAATTTGATCTTCTGGCCTTCAAACCCGGCATGGTCTTTAATGCCGAGACGGACACGACTATAGAACTACTAAATAAAAAGCGTGAAACGGTCAGTAAGACGCCGATGGAATTTAACAAGGTGAGCGGGCAACTGGTTTTTAACAGGGCTTCGGCCAACCTGCCGTTGGGCCGTTATACCTTCGATGTCAAAATGACGAATCCGAAAGGCGAAAAGCTGTTCCCTAAACTAGCGACCATTGAAGTTGTAGAGCCGAGTATTGACGATATGTTTAAGGTGACTTATCAGGCGGCCTCAGGCTCTACAGCTGCAGAAGTTTTCACCACCATCACAGCTCCCAAAATCGCGTGTAAGAAGATCTCAAACGACGGTGCACGCGTCATCCTTAAAATCGTGGACAAAAACGGCACGGCATTTAATCCCAAAAACGGGGAGATTGTAAAAAGGGGAGACCGCCCGATGTTCGAAACACATGTAAAGTTTAATCCCGTTCAGTTCACCGACAATGCTTTGATTTGTGATTTTGAAGTAGCACCCTTTCCATTGACAAAATATATCGATAAAAGTGGCACAGACTGGGGCTTTCTGATCTATTATCGTATTCCCATGAAGTATGTTCAGGTGGATGGATTACCGGCACACAATGTTAATCCGGTTTTTGGTTTTCAAATCCTGATGGAAGGTACGTATGAAGTTGAAGTCAAGCTTCCGACGGTGACACGAGTAATGCAATAGAATGAAGTGGATGCAAGCAAGTAACCGTAAGGCCGCTGGATGATCACAAAAGTTTTGTCTATATTTACATAATACATCACCTAAATACTTATGAATTATGAAACCCATTCATTTTAAAATACCTTTCAATAAAGGTCAGAGTATAAGTGTTAAAGAGGAAATTTTGGAATCATTTTACCCGTATCTGCACTGTCATCAGGAGGCACAGCTGATGTGGATTGTAAAAGGACATGGACTGCTGCATACCGATGATCGGGAGCATCCCTTTCGACAGGGAGATATTTTTTTTATCGCGGCCAATCAACCGCATGTATTTAAATCAATGGGGGCGGGACGTTCAAACGATGAGGCATGTTCCATTTCCATTTACTTTGATCCAAAAGGGAAATTACAGCAGTTGTTTACATTGGGCGAGTTTGATTCGTTAAAACGATTTTTACATCAGAACAGAGGCGGTTTTAAAATTCCGAACGATGAATCGGAGTCTGTGTCAAATCGGATTATGCAGATAAAGACCTCGGATAGTATTGATAAGATGATGCATTTTTTTTATCTGCTAAGGACACTGTCGGCAATTTCAGAGATGACGGTTCCGCTCTGTCTGAGTGACCCTGATGATCAGAAAGATTATGCCGCGCACAAAAGCCGTATTTCATCCATATACCATTATATCGATCATCATTTTAGGGAAGAGCTGACGCTGGAAGGCGTAGCCAGGAGAGCTAATCTTTCCCCTCAGGCATTCTGTCGGTATTTCAAAAAACACTCTGGTGAGACACTCGTCGGATATCTCAATCGGCTCCGTATTAATGAGGTATGTAATCGCCTGCATAGCGACCATTTCGAAAGCATATCTTATATAGCATACACCTGTGGTTTTAATAGCATAACAAATTTTAATCGGATATTTAAGCACATCGTGGGGTGTACACCCAAAGAGTACCTCCTGAATAGGAAAAAATGCGTCGATAGTTATCGTGGGGCATATGTTTAGTTGGGGCCGCGTCATCAGACGTGGCCTTTTTATTTACTTGTGTTAGTGGACCTTGCCCCATACCCTGACGTCGAATTTGCAATTCAAAGTCAGATCATTGCTGTTGATCAGATTACACCACAATTCCATCGAAGATGACAAAAGACATTGTGGGAGCCATCGGATTGCTAAGATAACTACTGTCGATTCGGGAAGTGCGCGCCGCCTGAGCCGCATTGCAAATAATTTGACTGATTGTAGAACGAAACATTCCGTGCACATGTTCCTGTTTAAAATGAACATCCATATAAAAAAGGCTATGAACATTCCAAAGAACGATAATAGACAACCAGAGGAGGAAAAAGATCACGCAGAAAAAGAGGAAACACCGGTTGAGGAACGCGAACGGAAAATAGATGAACAGCTGGAGCAATCGTTTCCGGCTAGCGATCCGCCATCCTATTCGAGGCCGGGCAATGACAGTGCCGAAGATTGAGTTCTCTTCGCTAAACTGCGTACGAGGAACTGCAGGGCTGTTGGAAGCACCAGCTTTTGTTAACCCTGCAGTTCAATTTATCCAGTACTTCCTAATCTACTGCAGATCATTGGCCAATATTGGCATCCGACATGCGATACGGTGTCATCGCTATGATCTTGTTTTTCAGCCTTGTTTTACGGTTTTAATTTATTACCTTTATATAAATTTATAAGCCAAAGATAATGAAACCTTTTCTTTACTCCGTTCTCGGCAAATCGTCTTATTTGTTGATCCTGTTCGCAAGTACATTTGAACCTCATAAACATATAGTAGCTGGTTAAATTCGGATTTGCCTAATTAGGCGTGAAGAGCGATTTCTTTGTATAATTTAAATGTCGCAAACATTATCAAAGTTGTCTGTCCGACCGTTAATTGATTCCTTATGAAAAAGTGTTTTAAATTAAATTTTATTTCTTGTGCCCTGCTGTTAGCCTGCTTGCTCACTTTTAACTCGTGTTCCAAAGAAGAGGTAGTCGAAGGGAGATTAATACAGCCAACTTTAAAGAGCCTAACATTGAGTACAGGGTTTACTGATAACATTTTTCCTATAAAAGCCGACAAGTGGACGGTTTCCTATGTGAAAGATGCAGTCAGTGGCGAGCTGCTGAAAGATGCTGTGGGAAATATAGTGAAGTTAGATGGAAATAGTGAGACTGAAGTTGGAGACGGTTGGCTTAAAATGGAGAAAACGGCTAACAATGAACTTAAAATCAGTTTGTTGGAGAATTTTAGTGTTACACCCCGTAATTTCACAGTTGGAATTCAGTCGGGCAATCAGCAGGATGAAATCAATTTCAGGCAAATGAGAGGAGAGGACTACGAGTTGGTTAAAAAAGAGATTAAGGAAGTGGAGGGTAGCAGAAAAATATATGTAAGCTCCGAAGGCTGCAGTTCCATGACGTTGGGCAATGACACGGGTAGCGAAAAAAATGTTGAGGTTCTTTCGATATTTAAAGATGTAAAATATAGCTCCGAATTTTTGAGCGAGAGCTATGGTGCATTTGACTGGACCAATAGTCAGGACACCACGATTTTCATGGATGAGATATTAATAGACGGCACTTCCTATTGGCAAAGAACAGTGCCTTATACCAAAGGCATAACAACTGAAAGCTACATAAAGCCTGGAAACAGCCTAAAATTATTGGTAAAGCCTTTTTCCAGTGTTTCTGTCAGGGGTGAGTTTACCTATCTTGAGCGAACCTGTACATATGTCTTCACGGTTAAAAACAAAAATTCGGGACACCTATTTAATGTGAAAGGAACCTGGAAACAAAAAGTTCCTTTGACTCCCCACACGATTGTAGAGTAAATAGCGCCATTTTTTAGATACAGATGTCCTATTTTACAATCCAGCTTAAGTCGGAGAAAAGATTTCAACAACATTTGTCGATCGGTATGCTATCGTTTTCTAATTAGGCCCTCGAAACTGTAATTTTATATAGCATGAACAGAATTTCAATACAATCGAGATGAAAACAGAGTTTTTGTTCTGCTATATAAGTCTCTTTATAGGCATTTTATTGCAGTGTTGTGGAAATCGTGATATCTCAGATAGAGGTCACAGTTCAATTTCGGCATCGTCTGGTTTTGATTCACTGGAGCATTATTCGATCGCGATGAGCCCGTATAAACTAGGAGAGTTGGAAGACAAAGCGAATAAGTCATCGCGGGAATCACTTTTATTGACTATGCTAGAGGGTAGTCAGGTAGACACTTCCTCTCTCGCCCATTTGTTAGAAATTGGTTATTCTAAAACAGAGGTTGACCGATCTCTTTACGGATCTATCGATTCTTTGTTTCTCTCCAATCAAAGAAAGGACTATCTGGATAGCTCATGCATAAACCAGTTTAGAGATATCTTAATTTTTTACAGAGATAATAAATGTGTCGGAGCGGTCAAAATCTGTTTTGATTGCAAGGCTATGGTTTCTTGGAGCAGCGACCTGAAATTCGACGGTTTCGGAGACTGGGAGGACTATGATAAGCTGTATACGATATTGCGGAGCAACGGATTTTGATCCCGGCTCTCCATTGTCGTAGCATGCTGCTTATCATTGAAAAACTGATCTATAGCTCAATTTGTTTCTTTGAAAGTTCTCTTGCATCGCTTTTTCTGTTCCCTGTCGTAGTAGCCCTGGCTACCATATGTCTGCTGCCGTCCTTCTCTACTTGCAATTCTATCTTCCAATATGGCAACGTTGCTCGAAAGGATTTTTCTATTCTTTTCGGCTTCCAGTATTAAAGGGTAATATTTCTTTTGTGTGCGAAGACTGGCATGCTGGATGACGAGGAACAGGGAGTGCCTGGTAGAACTGCTGAAGCCAAAACGAATTCATGTTGTTTTTGGAACTGAAAAACGTAGAAGGCCGCAGCGGAAGCCAAACATTCATATTTTGATGAATTTGTCCCTTAAAAAAAGTAAATTTCCCCCCTTTCCTGTAGGATGCTTTTGATAATATTGCAATGGTCATTATGACAACTTTTTTGATTGCCGCCTTCTTGTAATCCGTTCTTTTAGGTTGCTAGCCATCAGAAAGGACAATGTTTGTGGACGGGAAATAGGATTGCCGGAGGTATCGTTTAGATCTTCCATTGGTAACCGAACCAGACCGCTCTTCAGCTGAAAACCTCATTACGAGAATTTATATATAACGAACATGAAGAAATCTATAAGACACTTTGCTGTTGCTTTCGTCCTTATTTTGTTGCATATATTGCCTAAAGCATTATCTGCGCAGCTGGGATTCGGAAAGGCCGTTCAGATCAACGCCGACTGGTCATTTCATCTAGGCGATTTAAAAGATGCCAATCTGCCTGAATTTAATACACGAAACTGGAAATCTGTTAACCTTCCCTACGACTGGAGTGTAAAGGGACCTCTCAGTCCGAGTTTAGCAAGTGCTACAGGATATCTTCCGGGCGGGATCGGATGGTATAGAAAAAAACTCCTTGTGAATAATCAATCTGCCGATGATAAGGTTTATCTGTATTTTGAAGGCATATACAATCGCAGCGAAGTGTATATCAACGGTCAGCTGGTGGGGAAGAGGCCTAACGGCTATATATCCTTCGCGTATGACATCACACCGTATTTGAACACCGATGGCGAAAATACCATTGCCGTCAAGGTGGACCATAGCCAATTTGCCGATTCAAGATGGTATACGGGATCTGGGATTTATCGCAATGTATGGTTGGTAACGGCCAAACCTGTTCACTTTGATCAATGGGGGATCCAAGCTTATCCTGTCTTAAAGAATGGAAAAGAGCAGCTTTATACCTGTACAAGATTAAAAAATGACAGTAAGGTAGCTGCAAAAGTAACCTTATTGCAGGAGCTGATAGACAGGGAGGGTAATCTTGTCGCCAAGCAGACCAGGAATATTCACATGAATGCCGAATCCGCCAAAGATGTTCAGCTAGCACTTTCGGTCAAGACACCAAATTTATGGCAGCTCGAAGACCCTTATCTGTACCAACTACGGAGTACGATTTGCATCGGAAATCAAATTGTTGACCAATCTATTTTTAAAACAGGATTCCGGACGTTGACTTTCGATGCAGACAGAGGGTTTGCCCTAAACGGAAAATGGATGAAAGTCAAAGGTGTCTGCCTCCATCATGACGCCGGCGTTTTGGGTGCTGAGATGTATGCTGATGTCTGGCGCCGGCGTTTGTTGAAACTTAAAGAAATCGGGGTAAATGCTGTACGCACAAGCCACAATCCCCAGGCCTCTACTTTTTATGACTTATGTGATGAAGTGGGGCTGCTTGTTCTGAATGAAGCCTTTGATGAATGGGAATATCCCAAACGCAAATGGTTGACGGGCTGGAATCATGGAACCCCCGGGTATCAAGGTTCGTATGATTTTTTTGCGGAATGGGGTGAACGTGATTTGGAAGATATGGTCAAGCGCGATCGTAACCATATATCCATCTTCGCATGGAGTATAGGTAATGAAGTTGATTATCCCAATGATCCATATTCTCATCCTGTACTGGACGGCAACCAAGGGGGAGGGTTTACACAACCGATTTTCGGTGGGTACCAAAAAAACGCTCCTGATGCGATGCGGTTGGGACATATTGCCCAGAAATTGGCTTCTGTCGTCAGAGCACATGATCCGAGCAGGCCTGTTACCGCTGGCCTGGCCGGAGTAGCCATGTCCAATGAGACAGCCTACCCCGGAACGTTGGATATTGCGGGGTATAATTATACGGAAAGCCGATATCAACAGGATCACAAACAATACCCGCAAAGAGTCATTTATGGTAGCGAAAACCGTCATGATTTCGATGCATGGAAGGCAGTTAAAAATAACGAACATATCTTTGGTCAATTTTTATGGACAGGTATTGATTACCTTGGCGAATCAGGACGTTGGCCATCTAGAGGCTTTTATTCCGGATTGCTGGATTTTGCAGGATTTATAAAACCGAGGGGATATTTCCGTCAAGCTTTGTGGTCCGGGAGGCCGGTTACCTATTTGGGAACCTATCCAATAAAATCAAGATCGCAAAGCACGGATGTTTGGTCTGCACTGGAGGCTGAACGGAGCAATAAAACCGATGAGGCTCCATCTATGGATGCATGGCCGATATGGAATTATGATTTAGGACAGAGCATTCGTGTAGTATGTTATACCAACACCGCCAAGGTGCGTTTAGAACTGAACGGAAAGATCGTCGGAGAGGAAAAACCTTATAACAACCAACAAGGTATAATCTCATGGGATATACCTTATGCTCCGGGTGCATTGGAAGTGGTCGGAATGAGTACCGATGGTTCTATAATCAGCAGGTATCGTATTCAGACTAGCAAACGGCCATATGCATTGCGTGTGCTTAATTCGTCGTCCCTGCAGGCAGATGCGAAGCATGGTGTTGCTCAGATAGAAGTACAGGTGATCGATGAAGACGGCAATCCGGTTATTCTTTCCGACAATGAGGTGACCTGTGAACTTTCTGGCCCGGGACATCTGCTTGGATTGGAAGCCGGAAACAATCAAGATATGGGTGATTATACAGACAATAAGCAGCGTGTTTATCATGGCAGATTGATTGCATATATTAAATCGGATGGACAGCCGGGAGATGCCATCACTGTGCGATTGAGTTCGCCGTTATTAAAGGCAGCTGAGGCAAAAGTGACCTTGTATTGATCTTGAGTAAGGCCCGCAGACAATGAGATTCGTTGATAAGGAACACCGGGCTTTTTAACCGTTGCAGTTCATTAAGACCTACTTGTAGGCTATGAAGACATTTTTCAAACTATTTCAAAAGTAAAATTGTTGATTGAGTATATGAGAAATAACGTCAAATTTACTTCGAAAGAGTTTATAGCCGGAATTTACCTGGGCAGCTTTGTTTTATTGGTGCTATTGGTGCTGGGGTGTAATAACAGAAATCGAAACCAGAAAGATCTGGATGAGTCAACCATTATCGAACGTGCCGAAAATACGGACTTTACACTTCCTTTGTTAAACGCTCTTTTTTATGAAGAAAAATTTAGCAGTGAATTAAAAGATACTCTTCAGCTCAGCAATGAGCAGATCAGCGAGCTAAAACTTGCGGCGAATACAGCAGTGGAGAATCTCGATGAAGATAATGCTCAGAGCGCTAGATCTTTCAATCAAGCGATCAAGCAGGCCACAACCGAGGTTGTTAGGATCTTGGGTGCAGAAAAAGCGGGACAGTTCTTCGCCTTTATGGCGAAACGGTATACCGACCCAGAAAATTCGTTGCCCTTAGCTCCCAATCATGTTCCGCAAGATTCACGTATTATCGTTAATGCCCCCGCCTTTCGGATGGATGTATTTGAAAAAGGGAAACTAATAAAGACGTACAGAATAGGAATTGGTTATCCTGAATTTCCATTGCCTACGGGGGTGAGGAAGGCTGTAAATATTATTTTTAATCCTACATGGACGCCTCCTGACGAGCCTTGGGTAAAAGGTAAGGTAACTGCCGGAGAAAAGGTACCAGCAGGAAGTGAATTGAACCCTTTGGGGCCGATTAAGATTCCGATTGGCCTGCCTTCATTGATTCACGGGGGCAAGAACCGAGAAAAGTTAGGCGCTTTTGCTTCGCACGGCTGTGTAGGATTAACTAACGATCAGGTACAGGACTTTACCAAGTTCTTATCTCAAATAGCGGGAACACCCATCTCTGCGGACAAAATCCTTAAATATGAGAAGGAAGATACAAAAACCCAAACCGTAAAGCTTGCCTCGCCGATACTTGTCGAACTTCGATATGAAACGATTGTAGCACAAGATGGGCATCTGCATATCTATAGAGACGTTTACGAGCGGGGGACCAATACGGTTCAAAATGCCACACGGGTGCTCGATTCGTATGGCATCAAATACGAAAAGTTGAATGATGACGAGAAAGCAAATCTAACACGAGCTTTGGACGAGATGAACCGTGATGCCCAAGGAAATGTTATCGCTGGCGTAAAAATCGATAAAAACTTGGCCAATGCACCTGACAGCAAAAAACGTGAGGCGACTAAAGACCAACGTGCCAAAAAAGGCAAGGTTACTCAGTCTGTTGTCGGGCAGAGTGAGCTCGTGGTACCCATCGCAGATTTACAAGGTAAGGGGTATCCGCTACCTGTAGATTTCAGTACCGGAGGTTAAGTCATACATTGTTAGCTTCGATCAGCACAGTAAACATCTGACCGGATTTCATTCGGGAAGTTACATCGCTTTTTTCTGGCTTCCCATCCAGCGAATGCTAGCTGATTCGGAAGTAAGGACGATGATTGAAATAGTTTTTAAATCAAATAAATTTTTTATACATTGACTTCGGGCCCTGTCAGATGGTCAGAGTAGATTCTCCTTTGCTAATCAAAGGCTTCTGCCGTCGTATTCATTGGGCTGGAACGGTGTATTTAAGAAGTACCGATTGGTCAGTTAACAAACAGGAAAATGAAGGAAATCAATTCAGGCCAAGTTTGGTCTTATCACAGTAGAAAAGGAGAGTCTAATTCAAGGGTAACTGTGTTGGCGGTGGAGAAGGATAGCAATTATGGAAATATCGTACATGTAAGAATTGACGGTTTATACATCACAGATACTCGGGGGATCTATATTGGCGATTGTATTGAACATTTACCAATTGCAGAAGATTCCTTTTTAGAAAGTGTAATACATGTCGAAAGTGAGGCTCATTACGATTTAGGGGAAGGATATTATCTCTGGAGATCTGATTTTGAACAGAATGAAGCCGGAGTCTGGGAAATTGATATACGTAAAGCAATTGATTTAATAGTGGGTAGCATTGCATAAATTTAGGCCGTTCGCATGTCTCACACAATTCAGGTGTTTTCCTACAGTCAGCACTTCACTATATTTTACCCTTATTTACCGAAGTTTCCAGACCATTTGTCTAAAGCCCTTGGCCAGAGCGCCTGCGGCAAGAAAGCAAACTTTAGCGTTCCTTAGAGCGATGTTTGTTGCCGAGGAGCGGGCATTCAAAATAATAGCTGCCCGATCCAATTTCCTCTGTTTTATCCGGTAAAACAATGCCAGCGCGCGTGTTTGGCGGGATGGTAACATGCAACTTCAGGATAGCATTCTCCATTATCCATGACGTTTTGACGGTACCATAAGCTGTTTCCAGCTCGGTAGTTGCACTGGTTAACTTTCCTCCGGGCCGGGGAGCGATTACCATCGATTTATATCCCGGAGCGTCGGCACGTGAGTTTATCCCACCAATCGTTCTATACATCCAGTCGCCTATGGCGCCATAGGCATAGTGATTGTAAGAATTCATATCCGGTGTCTGAAATGAACCATCCGGCTTGATCCCATCCCATCGTTCCCAGATGGTGGTAGCGCCCATTTTAACAGGGTAAAGCCATGAGGGATAGCTCTCTTGCATCAATAGGTCATAGGCTACCTGATCATGTCCGAATCTCGAAAGAACATGACATAAATAAGGAGTGCCCAAAAATCCAGTGGTCAAATGCGTGCCATAATCTCGGATATTGGCAACAAGACGATCGGCACATGCTTGCCTAAGCGTTTCGGGCAACATATCAAATTGCAGTGCCAATACGTAGGCTGTCTGGGTACTTGAAACCAGACGGCCAGAAGGTGTCATGTATTCTTTTATGAATGCCCCTTTAATTTTTTCCAGTAAAGCGCTGTATCTTGTAGCATCATCCACCTTCCCCAAGACTTGCGCTGCATTGATCAGCAGCTGGGTAGAGTGTGCGTAAAATGTCTGTGCGATCAGATATTTATCAGTCACAGCAGCTCTTCCGTCGTTATCATCGTTTGGACGGTAAAAAAGCCAGTCCCCAAAGTGAAACCCCGAATTCCATAGGTCGTCCTTTGCCACAGATGAAATATAATCAACCCATTTTTTCATACTATCGTATTGGGTTTCCAGTATGCGTCGGTCGCCATAGGCTACATACATATCCCATGGAATGATCGTGGATACGTCGGCCCATCCTGCAGAGGCCGCATCATTGGGACCGAGGACATGTGGAATGACAAAGGGAATCCGGCCATCCGATAGCTGGTCGGCTTTCAGATCTTTTAGCCATTTGGTAAAGAATGCCATCACGTCCATGTTAAACGCCGCCGTATTAGCGAAGGCTTGAGCATCTCCGGTCCAGCCCAGACGCTCATCACGTTGTGGGCAATCTGTCGGTACATCCAAGAAGTTACCTTTCTGACCCCATTGGATATTGTGCTGCAATTGGTTTATTAAGCTGTTGGACGTTATAAATTTTCCGGTTGTCTCCATATCCGAATACAGAGCCACCGCGGTGAGATCATCTGGCGTCAGCTGACCCGGAAAGCCCTCTACCCGGACATATCTGAAACCCTGGAAAGTAAAATGAGGCTCAAAAAATTGCTCCGGTCCATTTTTTAGAACGTAGGAGACTTGTGCTTTTGCCGAGCGGAGGTTGGCGGTATAAAAATTCCCCTCCTTCGTAAGCACCTCAGCATGGCTAAGAGTGATCTTTGTTCCGGCAGGACCTTGAGCTTTAAGCATTACCCAGCCAACCAGATTTTGGCCAAAGTCTACCACGGTATCTCCGGCAGGTGTTTTAAAGATTTTTATTGCTTTAAACCGTTCATGTTTCTTGACAGGAGGACCACTCATGGCTACCAGTTTTTCTGATCCTTTATCTAGCGTTTCCACAGCCTTCCATGTATCATTTTGCTTAAATCCGATATTGTTCCAGCCTTCAATCTCCATCCTCGCGTCATAGATCTCGCCGTCGTAAATGTCCGAAGCCAAGATGGGGCCGTAAGCATATGTCCAGCTCTCGTCCGTCACAATTGTTTCCTTCGTCCCATCCGTGTACTCCACTTCCAGCTGTAATAACAGTGCGCGCGTATCGCCGTAGAAGTTGCGCTGACCCGCAAATCCTATCCTACCTTTATACCAGCCGTCACCGAGACATACGCCCAGCACATTAGCGCCGGATTTGACGGAGGCTGTAACGTCGTACACCTGATATTGCAGATGATGGCGGTAACTTGTCCATCCGGGAGCAAAATATGCGTCACTTACACGTTCACCGTTTAGGCTGGCTTCATACAGTCCCTTCGCCGTAGCATATACCAAAGCAGACTTCACCTTTTTCCGGAGGGAAAATTCTTTCCGAAAAAGAGGGCTCTGGGCATTGCTATCTTTTCCCGCTACCTTAATCCATTTTGCTGACCATTCATTGGCCTGGATGCCCATTCTAAAGCTTGCCGGTGCTGACCAGGAAGATCGGTTTCCGTGATTATCTTTCACCCTGACCTGCCAGTAATAGATCTGCTTCGACTGCAAAGGTGAACCAGCATATTCGACCAGGACCGATTGGTCTCCGCTCACATCAGCGTTCCATACCAGGTCTTTGCCTGCAAGCAAAGAAGACCTATTTTGTCCTACACGGATTTCGTATCCCGATTGTAAGGTATTTTTTTCGTCAGAAACTAATTTCCAGCTAAATCGCGGCGCCGGGGTTTCTATCGCCAGTGGGCTTTTTAGATGCTCTACTTTGAGATCATGGACGCTTAATTTTAGCGCATATGTTGTTAAATGAATGACCAATAGAAGTCCGAGGAGGATGGATTTTTGTAGGAGAGTTACCATATGCAGTTTATCTGGTTAGCAATTTGCGTTAAGGTATAACGTCACCTACTATAATCCGTAATTTATTTCAATTAAGTATCCTGCACTGTCCTGCTCTTTTAGTTCTTTTTTGCGAATGCATTGAAGCTAATTGTCCGGTTATGCGCGGCCTTCTTATCAGCAGCTGACGGCACCTCATGTGTGCCAGAAACAGCCCGCTAACATGATATTTATTTTAAAAATTCGTTTAGATAGCCGAAAATGGTCTGTGTCTGACTCATTAGACTGACGTGTCCCTGCCCAGGGATGATGGCCAGCTGAGATTTTGGCATTTGCCCAAAATCACCTACTACTGCGCCTCCCAATAACTGAAAAGTTTTTACCAGTTCAACCTTATCCAGACCATCATTGTCTCCAGCGATGATTAATACGGGTGAAGATATCTTCGAAATGTTTGTATCGCCAAAATCAAAAGGATGCTGAGCCAAAGCAATCATCTGTGTTAAAAATGCTGTCCATTTTGTTTTATCCGGGGCAACAGCATCATAGGCTTTTTGCATGGGACTGCCCACAAAAAATTCAGGTTTCATATTCTTGAAGGCCTGGTTGACTTCGGGCATCCAGCCATTGCTTTTATAAGTGGCGGAGAGGATGACCAATTTGTTTAACCGCTTTGGATATTGAATGGCAAATTGATAAGCCACTGCGCCTCCAAAGCTATATCCGACGACATCGGCATTGTGGATTTTCAGCTGGTCCAACACTTCGGCCACGTCCGCAGCCAGTATTGTATGGTCAAATTTTCGGTCCGAAAACGGCGAATGCCCATGGCCCTGCAGTTCAATGGCGATTACTTTTCTGGTTTTTGCAAGCTCAGGTATAAGTTGCCCCCAATTGGAGCCGATAGTCATAAAAGCACCATGTAATAATACAATGGGCTTTCCTGAGCCATAGACCTCATAATATAAGTTGATGCCATTGACAGGTGCATAGCCACTGTCAGAAAGTTGGGCCTGTTGGCCATGTAATTGAGATACAGTTGTCATAACGATTATAAAGATGAGTGATTTCAATACGCTGACGGTTTTAAGAATATTTTTCATAACTGATTTATTTGCGTTTTACATCACAAAGATGGCAAGGATTCCCGAGCCACATGCTGTGCAAAAGCGACAAATAAAGGGTGGATTCCGTCACAGGGCCGTCCCTTCCCACTCCGTATCCGTTAAGATGGCAATGATCCGGATTATCGACAAACGCGTACCTTGTAAAGTTTGAGGGTCGGTATATTTACTTTTTGGTCTGGGTTGGTCGCATAGATGTTGAAGGTCCACCAGCTTTCTTCAGCCTTGGTATATACCAGCCTATTGGTTTTCGGATTCCAGTTGAGCGATTTCACATGATGAACAGTAGCTAACGGTGCGAAAGGCTCAAACTTTTTGTCCTTGATTGAAAAAAGGACGACACCATCCGTATAAGTCAGCAAGAGACGGTTATCATCTACATAAGAAAGGTCATGTCCTCCCTTTCCCGGGATTTTTAGGGTACTGGTGAGCGTTAAACTGTTTTTGTCAGCGGTCAATTGATAAGTCCGCAGGTCTTCGTATCCTAATACGAATAACTGCTGGAGCCTGTCGTTCCAGACCACGCCATGTCCCGAATATAGGGTATCCTTGTAGATTGGTTGTTCAGCTTGGTCCAGGTGGTAGAGCTCCAACGAGTTTCCCTTGGGGTGTGTTGAATTCGCTACCGCTACAAGCTTGCCGGGCAATACGTCAGCAGAATGGGCCATCGGCGTTTTGGCGTAAAATTCGATTTTTTTGTCTTCGATGTTCAATAGGCAAGTCGCTCCCGACGATGAGGTGACCAGGATCTTTTTATTGTCAAACACTGGCTTGCACTCATCAATGGATTTAAAATAACTGGTATATTCCTCTGGTATCTGGTGGGCACTTTCTCCGAATGCCCATTTCCAGACGATTGCAGAGCTATCAGAGCCAATTGCTGGATCGATGATCAGTACTTTGTCATCGCCACAGGCTATCCAGTACCCCTTTGGGATGTGTGATAGCTTTTGCTGAGCCTTACCGGAGAAGGCAAAAGTAAGCGTTATCCAAAGCATTGCTGTACGAATTATTTTACCTGGTTTCATTCTTCGTTTTGTTTTAGATTAATATTCAACGTTAGTTCTTCCGCTGCTTCTTTCGGACAATGGCGCCTATTTTTTCAATGTCAAGTTTTCCTCCATTCTTATAATAGACTATCTTACCATCTGGGTCCAGGAGCAATACGGTTGGTATACTGCTGATTCCCAGTGAGGCACTCCGTGTGCCGCCCCTGTCCAGGGAATGTACCCAATCTAATTTATGTTCTTTTTTACAATTTTCATAACGTGTTGAATCTGTATCAATAGAAATACTTACTATGTTCAGGCTTTCCTCCGTAAATTGCTCCCTTAATATCTTTATATCAGGGATTTGTTGTATACACGGACCACACCAGCTTGCCCAAAAATCAAGTAAGACAAAGCGCTCTTTTTGATTCTTATATCGAATTGTATCCCCGTGACTGTCTTTGAAGTACACCTCCGGCATAGGCATGTTCTCGCCTAAATGTACGAGACTTATTTTTTTCTGTAATGTTGCAGTGATCTGTTTTCCTTCACCCGTAAATCTGAATTTTTGCGGAAACGTTTTTTCGTAATATATTAATAAGGATTTATAATATTCTGGATCGGGGACGATCATATTTGTCAGTCCAAGCACCTGACTCTTAAAATAATAAAAGGAGAAAAAATGATCCGCATAGGATGTCATGAAATCCATGGATTTCGCATTTATTGTTTTGATCAGAGTGGTAAGTTCATATTTAATGGAGTCGTTACTTCCTATCTCATGACCATGCTTTTTAAACAGATCGTTTAGCTTATTCAGTTCGGCTTGTTGCCCCCGCCTCAGGTCACGATACATCTCGTTGGTAATGGAATCATAGATAGCAGTAAAATTTGGATTAGCATCCGAATAAAACGGAGTGTCTGTTCTGTTCGCATCATAGAAAAGATTCAAAGTTGCGCCGTCGCTATTTATAAAATAATCTAGACCGGATTTGCGGTCATAAGTGAGTCTTATGGTCGGGTATGGGGTATACACCGGTTTATTGATCACGAGAACAGAATCCACCCCGCTTAAATCGACGGGCTCCAATACGACCCCATCGTCGAAATCTACACTCAATCTATCTTTATCAATCTCATGGAAATTAATGCTGACACGAACTTGATTCTTTAGCTGCGCAACACTGGGAAAAACTGAAAAAATTGCCCAGACCATCAAAAATATCGAGCGAGAAGGGTGGCCGATTAAAATATGCATATCATTTTCTTTTCTAGGAGTAAATAAGTTTATAACGACGGCAAGTCTAGCAAAAAACCGCTATATCAGTAAAGAAAATAACGTTATTTAACAACTCTACATCGTGTAAACAGACGCCAGATACCAGCACACCGCCCAAATACAGTCAAACACCCTGCATACTGCCTTATTTTGTACAAAAACAAACCATTTCTGAACAAATCGATACCCTTAACATGACTGCCTCTGGCTATTTTTGTCCAGTACCTAAACCAATTATAAATATTAAATAATAACCAAACTTGCAGTATGAAACAAGATACACCTGTTTACAAGCACGCTATCTACGGTACATAAGTACGGATTACTCCATGCTTCTTAATAAATAACTGATGATCAATCGACATAAAGACTTTCTTAGATACGAATCAATGAACAGACAAATGATATTAAAAAGGGCAACTAAACTTATTTTATTCGTGCTTTGCGTTTTTGCATTGCCGTCCCTCGCTCAAAAAAACAGGAAACAAGACGGCGGGAACACTTCAGATGAAATCTTATTGAAGCCAAAATACGACGGACACTCCCTGTTGCGTAATCCATTAAACGGATGGGTAATGTATGCTCCGCGTAATGCGGATGAAACCTACTGGGATACGGAGTATTTTGTGCCGGCACTCGGAAAAAAAGTCAAAGTCATTGATTATGCTTCTGCTTGCTATGTACGCACAAGCTGGTCTTCGCTGAATCCGGAGGATGGTGTGTACGCCTGGGACAATCCTGATTCTAAAATCGGAAATCTAATCAAGGGAGCACAAAAACGAGGACTGCCTATTGCACTTCGTATTGTGGTGGATGGGCGTGACCAAGGTCAAAATACGCCTAAATTTGTATTTGATGCAGGTGCTAGCTACTATTTGGAAGATCAAAAACATCCCGACAGACAAACTCCATATCCGCAGGACCCCATATTCAGAAAATACTATGGCAAATTTATAGCGGCTCTGGCCAACGCATTTAATGATCCCGATAAAACTTCGTTTATCGATGCCTATGGCCTGGGAAAATGGGGTGAAGCGCATTATGTAGTCTATGAAGACCCCAAAAAAGCAAGCCCTGAAACTACCGAGACATTAAAAGAAGAAACCATGGACTGGGTAACCGATTTATACGCCAAAACCTTTACAAAGATCCCCTTAGTCATCAATTATCACCGGTTGGTCGGCCATCCACAAAGCTGGGGAGCGGTTAACCCAAATAGCGAAAGATTACTGGATAAAGTCATTGATAAAGGCTATAGTCTGCGCCAGGACGCGTTCGGTATGACCGGTTACTATCAAGATTGGGAAAAAGATTTTGCCCGTAAATGGAATTTTAAGCGTCCTATTATTATGGAGGGCGGCTGGATTGTCGCTCCGGGTAAACATCGCTACTGGAAAGATCCTAGTGGAAAATATCGGGAAGGGCATGACGAGGATGTAAGAAAAGGAGAATTTGAGATGTCAGCAGAAGCCCATGTAAATATGATGGATTTTAGGGCTGGAGGCGAAACCGAATCATGGTTTAAATCCTTTGAGTTAGTTCAGCGTTTTAACACAGAGGGTGGCTACCGCTTGTTTCCGGATCAAATCAGCTTACCCAAACGCATTAAATCGGGTGCGATAACCCGTATTGCACACCGTTGGCAGAATATGGGCTGGGGATATTTCCCTAATAACATCCCGCAATGGAATTTCAAATATAAAGTGGCTTTTGCGGTGTTAGATGCCAAAGGCAATGTGAAACAGGTTTTTGTGGATCAGGATAGTGATCCGTCGCAGTGGTTGAAAGGCTCTCCAATGCGTTATGAGCTCCGCGCACAAATAGCTGTGCCTGCCGGAAATTATACTTGGGCTGTAGCCATTGTTGATACCACCAAGGACAATAAACCTGCTATTCAGTTAGCCCTCGATCAAAAAGCTACGGCTCAAGGATGGACCAAACTGTCGGCATTCCGTGTAAAATAACTGAAACGTTATTCGATCAATGCCCAGTAGTTAGCACAAACCAATTCAGTTTATGAAACATATACTTTCGATTCTATTGTTTTTTTCGCTGTTCAGCACTGTCGACGCCCAACACAGTCCTTATAGCCGTTTTGAAAAAGATACACTGGTAATAGGCAATTCATCGATTGAAAGAAAGTTCGTTTGGAACGGCGGTAATCTGATTACCCACAGCCTGATAGATAAGTCATCGGGCCAGATGTGGTTTAACAGGTTGACCACGCCCGATTTTCAGGTTTCAAAGGAACTTATAATCCCAGCGACAAACTCTTCATATACTTCTTATGAGGTCAGGGAAACGGCTATCCACCCTACTTATTTAATCGCTGAAATTAATTATTCACTTGGAAAACTACATATAAAGAAAGCATACCGTATTTACCCAAATAGCCCTGTAATCGCTTGCGATATCTATCTAAAAGGCAATATAGCATCCATTCAGGACGATAAAGCGGCAAATATGGCAGACCGAAAGAATATCGAGTCTACGGAGGATATGGAAGCTGGGCAAATGGCGGCTGTATTGGACCAGATCAAATTGGATGGTTTTCACTGGCAGACCAAGATTGTGGAGTTTTTTGACGTCACCGACTGGAATAACAACCTGATTCAGGAAAGGAATATTATTCCTTACCGTAAATCCACATACAGGGGCAATCTGCTTGTCGCCCACAATAACGAAAATAATAAAGGCTTTTTCTTCTTGAAGGAAGCGCCCACATCCAGTGTACAGTTGGCCTATCAGGGGTACGATTTTACGACCGAATTTTCTCATTTTACGGTGAGTGGATTGGGACTGACAGCAAAGGATGTAAAAGACAATGTATGGACAAAAGCCTACAGTTGCGTGATCGGTGTGTATAGCGGCGGTGAATTGCAGCAGCTGACGGCGCTCAGAAGCTATCAAAAGAACATCCGTAAACTGTTGCCACAGCGTGATGAGATGGTCATGATGAATACCTGGGGCGACAGAAGCCAGGATGCTAAAGTAAACGAGCAATTTAGTTTGCTCGAAGTGGAGAGAGCGGCGGCACTGGGTATCTCCCATTTTCAGATAGATGATGGCTGGCAGGTGGGTAAAAGCCCAAATTCGGCCGTCGCGAAAGGTTCCTTCAAGAATATCTGGGATAATCCCAATTACTGGAAACCCGACCCCGTCAAATATCCGAGGGGCTTGTCTCCTGTCGTAAAACGAGGGAAAGAGTTAGGCGTGGAAATCTGTCTCTGGTTTAATCCAAGTGTACAAAACGACTATGCCGACTGGGAAAAAGACGCCAGCGCGCTCATCCATCTGTATAAAGAATATGGTATCCGGACCTTCAAAATAGATGGTTTGGCCATCCCGACCAAGCAATCAGAGGTCAACCTGCGCAGGCTGTTCGATACTGTGTTGGAGAAGACCGACCACCGGGTCGTATTCAACTTAGATGCCACGGCAGGCCGGAGGACAGGCTACTTTATCTTCAACGAATATGGAAATATTTTCCTCGAAAACCGTTATACTGACTGGCAGAACTATTATCCCTACTGGACGCTCAGGAATCTATGGCAATTGGCTAAATATGTTCCGCCAGAAAGGCTTCAGGTGGAATTTTTAAATAAATGGCGAAATGCGGATAAATACGGCGATGATATCTTCGCGCCAAAACAACACGCATTTGAGTATCTCTTCGCCACAACGATGGCGGCACAGCCGCTGGCATGGTTCGAAGGTACCGGTTTGCCCGGGGCGGCGCTGAACATTCATCATCTGATCAGCGCCTATCGGGAGATCCAGCACGATTTCCATTCGGGGACCATTTTACCCATCGGCGATGAACCTTCCGGCAGGTCCTGGACAGGGTTTCAGTCCATAAAAGGTAAGACCGGTTACTTCATCTTCTACAGGGAAAATACACCGGAAGCTGTCGGTTCAGTAAAAACCTGGCTGCCTGCCGGAACAAAAATAAACTGTACACCCCTGTTTGGGAATGGCAAAGTCATCCGTACAACGGTCAGCAGAAGCGGAACAATGGACGTAACACTGCCTAAGATCAATGACTTTGTCCTCTACCGGTACGAAATTGTCAAATGAGCGCTTGGTATTAGCTGTACACGCTCATTGCATCAACATTATTAGGAGATAAACACACATTATGATAAAGCTTAACAATCTTCATTTCGTATTATCGCTATTTTTTAGCCTGATGGTTGCTAACCTCTTTGCACAGCAGACCATGACCAACGTATACGGTAGACGTGTACAATCACTAAATGGAAAATGGGACGCCATTGTAGATCTATATGATCAGGGGAAAAAAAACAAAATCTACCTGAATAAAAAGCCGGAGAACAAAACCGACTTTTATGAATATGCTTTCGAGAACGGCCTTCGGTTAAACGTTCCGTCAGACTGGAACAGTCAGATGCCCGAACTTAAATACTACGAAGGAACTATTTGGTATGCCCGCAGATTTGATGCAGCGAAAGACCGGGGAGGCAGACTGTTTCTATATTTTGGTGCGGTGAGCTACCGTTGCCGTATCTATCTCAACGGTCAGGAAATCGCCCAGCATGAAGGCGGGTTTACACCTTTTCAGGTAGAAATTACGGACGCGGTTAAGGAAAAGAATAATTTTTTGGCTGTCGAGGTGAATAATACCCGGCGGGTAGACGCCATTCCGGCAATGGCCTTTGACTGGTGGAATTATGGTGGGATCACCCGTGATGTGTTCCTGATCCGCACCCCTAGCGTGTTTATCGACGATTATTTTATCCAACTTGATAAAACAGGAGCGGATAAAATCAACGCCAGTGTCAAACTTTCAGAAAAGAAGGCAAATATTCCCGTGACGATCGAAATTCCGGAACTGCAGCTAAAACAGACCCTGATGACCGATGCCCATGGGGAAATAAAGACAGCATTTGTATCGCAGAAAATTAAGCGTTGGTCACCATCTGCACCAACGCTGTATCAGGTGAAAATTTCGAGCCCCGATGATCAGATAGAAGAGGAGATCGGTTTTCGCAATGTTTGGGTCAAAGGAGAGGACGTCTATCTGAACGGCCAGTCTATTTTCTTGAAATCCATCTCCTTTCATGAGGAAATACCACAGCGCAGGGGCCGCGCTTTTTCACAGGCAGATGCGGCAATGTTACTTTCAGAAGCGAAAGCCCTAGGCTGTAACATGATTCGGTTGGCGCACTATCCACAAAATGAACATATCGTCAGAATGGCCGAAAAAATGGGATTCTTGTTATGGGAAGAAATCCCGGTATGGCAAGGTATCGATTTTGATAATGAGGCGACTGAAGAAAAAGCCACAAAGATGATGCGTGAAATGGTTGCGCGCGACAAAAACCGCTGTGCGCTGACGTTTTGGGGCGTAGCAAACGAAACACAGCCTTCCGAGTCCAGAAATACATTTATCAGACAATTGATAGCTACCTGTCGAAGCATGGATACAACAAGGCTCATTACCGCGGCCTTTGATCTGGTGCGTTTCGATAAAGAAAGGCAAATGTTTGTAATGGACGATCCCTTTATTAAAGAATTGGATGTAGTGGCCGTTAACAAATATATGGGCTGGTACCATCCTTGGCCGGTTGCTCCGGATAAAGCCAAATGGGAAGTCGCCAAAGGGCAGCCTTTGATCATTTCTGAATTTGGAGGTGAAGCACTGTATGGCAAAACAGGTGATGCGGATGTCGTAAGTTCATGGAGCGAAGATTATCAGGCCACTTTGTACAAAAACAATCTGGAGATGTTTAAGCATATCCCAAACTTGCGTGGTACCTCTCCATGGGTACTTTTTGATTTCCGTTCGCCTTTCCGTTTTCATCCCACCAATCAGGAAGGCTGGAACCGCAAAGGGCTAATATCGGATCAGGGATACCGGAAGAAGGCCTGGTTTTTAATGAAGGCATATTATGATAGTAAATAAATTGTCCGCCCGTATCCTGGAGGTATGGACCTGCCTGTAGACCCTTGCAACAACACTGCTCCAGTCGTCATTGTGGGTACGTTGATACGCAGCACAGCACGACCGGAAGGGTAAAAAACGAAATAACATCTAAACGAACATAAAATGAACTTATATACACACTTAAAAACAATATGCTTAATAGGGATTTTAGCTTTGACCAGCTGGTCAAAAGCTCAAGACGTCATCGATTTATCAGGCACCTGGGGCTTTCAGACCGATGTGATGGATTTTCGGCGGGGCTCGCTTTCTCCACGCTATAACCACGTTTTACAAGAAGCGATCAAACTTCCGGGGATCACCGATGACTACCAGATCGGGTATAAAAATCCGTACCGATATATTGACCGTTTAACTAGAAAATATGAATACATGGGGCCGGCTTGGTACCAGCGCGATATCGAGATACCCGCCGCATGGAAGGGCAAAAAGATAAGAATGTATTTTGAGCGCACGCACTGGTTAAGTTCGATTTATGTCGATACCAAACAAGTAAGCAGTATTGATTATGTGAGCGTGCCGCACGACCACGACCTTAGCCCTTTTGTAAAACCCGGAAACAGGCATCGTATTACGGTCTGTATCGACAATAGGTTTCAGTACAATACCCACAAGTGGGATCATGCCCATACCGAATTTACACAGATCAACTGGAACGGTATTTTGGGCGATATGAAGCTGATGGCCATAGACCCCGTCTATCTGGAAGACCTCCAGGTATATCCCAACATCGCGGATCACTCGATACGAGTGAGATTACAGATAAATAACGATATCAAAAAACAGGTGAAAGGTGAGGCTTCTTTCACTATTGCCGGAACCAACTATAGTCTCCAAGACCAAGTTGCCGTGTCCAGTACCGATTCAGTCACCTTCGTGGAGGCCAATATCCAGCTGGGCAAAAATATCAAATTGTGGGATGAGTTTAACCCGAACCTTTACCGGATTACCTGCCAGCTGAGCACATCCGACGGCAACAAGACCTATCAGCACGAAAAGACGGTCACATTCGGTATGCGTGAGGTAAAACAAGGGAAAAATCACGTATTGCTCAATAACCGTCCTATCCATCTAAGGGGCAATGTCGAAAATGCGGTGTTCCCAAAAACCGGACATGCTCCGTTGGACGATGCCTCATGGGAGCGTATTATGCTACTGATGAAAGAGTACGGGATGAATCATCTACGCTTCCATTCCTGGTGTCCGCCGGCCGCAGCTTTTCGCATGGCCGATAAACATGGAATTTATTTCGAGGTAGAGATGCCTATGTGGGGCAAAGATGCAGAACCTGACGAAGCACGGTACAACTTCTTCCGTAGAGAGATGAAAGCCATCTTAAAAGAGTACGGCAATCATCCCTCCTTTGTTTTGTATTGCAATGGCAATGAAATCACCGGAAACTTCGACTTTATCGAAGAGCTGACTGCCGCGGGCAGAAAAGCAGACCCACGCCATTTATATAGCGGCTCTACGGCCAGAACGCGGGTAAAATCAGACCAGTATTACGTATCACAGCAGACCAACAAAGGACCGGTAAAAGTATACGAAGGTCTGCCCAATACCGACTGGGATAAGAATATAGAATCTGACGTAGATGTGCCTGTACTTTCGCACGAATCGGGGCAGAGATGTATTTATCCCAATTTTGATGAAATTAAAAAGTATGAAAACAGTCCCGTCGAAGCGCGCAATTTTGAAGTGTTCAGGGAGCTGCTCCAAAAAAATGGCATGCTTGACCAAGCGAAGGATTTTTACAGGGCATCGGGCGCATTGACGGTACTCGAGTACAAGGCTGTGATCGAAACGCTGCTACGTTCTGGCAAGTCGGCAGGCTTCCAGCTTTTGTCGTTGAACGATTTTCCGGGGCAGGGTTATGCACCTGTGGGTATCTTTGATCCTTTTTGGGATTCCAAAGGCCTCGTTACTGCTCAAAAATTCAGGGAGTTCTGTGCCCCAACGGTTGCTCTGCTGCGTTATGCCAAAAGCAGCTATTTCGATACCGAAACTTTTAAGGCCAAAGCCGAGGTGTATAACTTTAGCAATTCCGCTCTTAAAAATGCCAAAATTAAATGGTGGTTGACTGATACCAGCGGCAAAGTGCTGAAAAAAGGAAACCTGAAAAGGCAGACCATTGCCAATGATCAGGTATCGCCAGCCGGCGACTTTGAGATACCCTTGAAAAATATAAGCAGCCAAAAGGTTACCGTACATCTCGCCATCAATGATAGCATTAGAAACAGCTGGGACATCTGGGTATATCCGGCCCATCAGAATTTGATGCGGTCCAACGATCAGGTACTATACAGCAGTGTTTATGATGAGGCGGTGAGAAAACAGCTCGCTCAGGGAAAGACAGTCGTGCTTTATCCATCGCCGGATCACGTAAAGGGCCGGAAGTCCATGTTTCACAATCATTTCTGGAACCCCATCATGTTTGCCTGGGCACCGATGACCATCGGCAACCTGATTCATCACGAGCAGGGCATGTTCAAGGATTTCAGCACTTCATACCATACCGATTGGCAATGGTGGGATATCCTTAATTATGCAAAAGTGATCGAAATGCAAAATACGCCGCAGAAGCTGCGTCCATTTATACAGGTAATCGATAGTTATGATAGCAACCAAAAGTTAGGTATTGGCTTCGAAGCCAGAGTAAACGGTGGAAAATTATTGGTGCTGGCATTAGATACCAAGACGGACATCGATAAGCGACCGGCAACACAACAATTGTTGTACAGTATTGACAATTATGTGAACAGTGATAAGTTTTCGCCACAGGTGCCGCTGGACGAAACTTTTATCCAGTCATTTTTAACAAATTAAGAAAGATATAAGAGATGCAGAGAATAATCATATTGGGTCTGCTGTTTCTGAGCCAGACATTGACTGCGCAGGAAGTGATCTTACAAGAGAAAGCACAGCTTTCACAGGTGTATAAAAAGGCTATTGAGGCCGAAAATGTATTATCCATGAACGACCTAAACGTGGAATCTGGCTATGTGCTTTATCAGGCCGGGATAGAAATCAGTACGGGGGAGGAAGAACTGGAATTGGAAAACGTACGCGATTATGCAACAGTATACATGGATGGCAAGCTGCTGGGCACCATCACGGATACCAAAAAAAAGCTGAAGATACAAGCACTGCCGGGCACACACCAGCTTCAGTTGTATGTAGAGAACATTGGAAGGATCACCTATGGCCCCGAAATTACGGATAATGCCAAAGGTTTGTTTGGCGCGGTTACGTTAGCTGGAAACGAGGTCAGGAATTGGAAAATGATACCGCTAAATGTGCGTGACTACCCAATACAGAATCTGGTTTTTGAACAACGGACAGCGGATGATACCCCCGGTTTTTACCGGGGGCAATTTGAGGTCAACCAACCCGACAATATCTATCTGGATATGACTGGGTGGGGAATGGGAGAGGTGTGGTTAAATCACCGCTATTTAGGTTCGTACTGGGAAGAAGAAAAACAGAAGTCGATATCGATTTCTTCGGAAGATCTGGTCCGGGGCAAAAACGAAGTCGTTATCTTCGAATTAAAAAACAATCAGCAAAAAACCATAAGTCTATCCACAGCGCCTGTCTTTAAATAGCCTGAGAGCGTTAGGATATCTGGAAAAAATAGCCGCGGCAGTTTATTTTTAAGGTTATTCATAGTATTTTCAGGCAATGAAAAAGACCAGTCGTTTGCATGTCGACTTCAGACCGCAGGTCGGGAAACAGAGCTCAGCTGTATCAATTTCTTTGATTCTCCCTTCGGTAGAATGGATGAGCAGAGAAATCGACGGCTGTTATTTAAATAGTTTTTAAAAGCATCGGTTAAATGAAAAAATTCGGTCTGCTAATTTGTGTCATCGCTTTTTTCTGGCAATATGTTCTCGCTATCGACGTTTCGAGGTACAGATTTCACCTGATGCCCGAAACTTCCTATTACGGAGGTATCCAGAGCATCGCAAAAGACAGTCTGGGACGGATCTGGTACACTGGTCCGGACGCGCTCTTCATGTATGACGGCAATAGCTTTTACCAGTTAAATGATATCATCTCTGCTATTAAGCCAAAGCATAAATGGGGGTATGGTTCGTTGATCAGAGACAGGAAGGGAAATTTGTTTTTAGCTTCGGGCTATGGCTTATTAAAGTTCGATTACGAACGCTTTTCTTTTGATGTCGCCGTACCGGGCAAGATCCGCTCATTCTGTTTAAATAGCGACGGCAAACTTTATATGCTGTCAGATGACAGGGTACTGAGCTATGATCCATTAAATGGTCATTCTGAAAGTTTTTCGTTGCCAGAGAACAAATCTTTCCATACCATATTGAGTGCAAAAGGTCATGTTTTTTTAACGCAGGGAGCTATTGTGCACCGTGTAGAGATGACCAGGAAACGTGTAGAACATTTCGCGGACTTTGGTAGCGCGGCCAATCAGGTAAACGATATCGTAGAGTACCGTGGATTGCTTTACTTTTTAACGCAGCGGGGTGGTATTCATGTGACCGATTTGACAGGAACGTTAAAACAGAAAATCCCGGTGATCGTCGCACAAAATCAGTCCGTTTTGTCCAAAAAGCTATACTTGGACCCAACAGGGGTCATATGGGTGGCTACGCAGGCCGGCCTTTTCCTTTATAGCCCCGATCAGGGAAGCAGCAGCTCTTTACAGATGAATCTGAATGATGCTTTTTCATTGCCCAACAACTCCATCTGGACGATTTATGCGGACCCCGACCAAGGGGCATGGATAGGTACCTACGGTGGTAAAATCGCCTACTGCTCACTTTACGACGCAAGGGTGCGCTATTTTAATCCGAGTCCCGGCGGGCTTAATCATCCCATTGTAAGTAGTTTTCAGGAAGATCATTTAGGAAATATATGGATTGGTACAGAAGGCGGTAACCTCAATTACTGGAATAGAAAATACGACCAATTTAGCCGCCCTTTAAGATCACAGAGCAGCTCGTCAAATGCAAACATGATCAAACGCCTTAAGTTTGACGCAAAAGGCAGGCGCTTGTTCATTTCAGCTTATAATGGTGGAATCGGTACCTATGACCTGGACAATAATAGGTTTGGCAGCTTCAACTTCCTTTCGCCCGAAAGCCAGCAACCGTTGACTGTTTACGATTTCGTAAACGACAGCAGAGGTACATGGTGGATGACAGATCCTGATAAACCGTTTATATACCGAAAGCAACCGCAAGGCAGCATAGAAATGGTAAACGTGATCGGCGCGAATGGTAAAAAATTAAACCTGGAGGTGGAAGCACTTTATCTTAATGAACAGGAACAGCTTTGTCTGATCAGCCATCAGGGCTTTTTTATGGTGGATACCCGCAGCTTAAAAGTGTTAAAGCGCTATATGGTCAAAGACACTGCGTATTCTGCCAACTATCTGTGCAGCTATGTCGTTACCTCTGGCGGCGACGTTTGGCTCGGTACCCTGGGAAAAGGTGTCAATGTGCTCAAAAAGGACGGAACCTACACCAACTACAGTGCTGCCAACGGGTTTCCGGCGAAGATGGTATTTGGCATACTGGAGGATAACAGCACCAAAAACGTCTGGTTGAGTACCAGCGAAGGTCTTTTTTATTTCGATCGGAAACAAAATAAATTTGAAAAAGCCAGATTTTATCAGGAAAATAATATCGGCTCATTTTATATTCATTCAGCTTACAAAACATCCAAGGGCGAAATGCTGTTTGGTGGCACCAACGGTTTTCTGCTTTTTGACCCGGCCTACCTGAATAAAAATCTGCAGCGTCCCAAAGTGTTTTTTACGGCATTTTTAGTGAACAACAAGCTGGTGACCCCGCGCGACCAACCATCCGTTTTGCCAAAAGATATCGGCAGTCTATCCAACCAGAAGGAGCAGATACGGCTATCGAGCAGTCAGTCCAATGTAGAAATCAGGTTTTCGGCCAATAGCTATCTGTCGGCAGATAAAAACCAATTTGCATACCGCATGCTGGGACTTGGTGACGAATGGCAGATTAGTCACGCCAATCAAAAATCTGTACAGTTTCTCAATCTTCCGGGCGGCGATTATACATTCGAGATCAAGGCCTCCAACAACGATGGATTGTGGGGCGACCAGATATCGAGGCTGTATATCCACGTTGATCCTCCATTTTTCCTGTCATGGTGGGCCTATTGTTTCTATGTGGCCCTGGCTCTAGCCCTGCTGTTTTTCATTACCCGATATTACACCAATAAAAAAGTATTCAAAGAAAGACTCGCACTGGAGAGTTTAAAGGAACAGAATATGCGTGAACTGAACCAGGCCCGAACGGATTTCTTTACCAATATCTCGCACGACTTAAAAACACCGTTAACACTGGTGTTGCAGCCGCTCAAACAACTTAAAGAAACCGTAGTCAACAACGATGCTGCGGTGGGATATATGGATCTGATCGAGAAAAATGTATCCCGGATCCAGCGGATGATCAGCCAGCTGCTGCGTTTTCGAGAAATTGAAAGTCAAAAAATTACGCTCAATCCACAGGCCGGTGATTTTATCAATTTTGTAAGGGATATCTTTGGTCTTTTTGAACTCTATGCCAATAAAAAAGGTATCGAGACCAACCTTGCCGCACATAAAGACAGTTTATATGTGGCGTTTGATTATGACATCATCGAAAAGATCCTGACCAACCTGTTTTCCAATGCACTCAAATATACGCCAGACAACGGCTATGTTGGGGTACGCATCTATTCTGCGACCGAAGAAGAAAAATTGCGGTTTTCATCGCCGGATCTACAGGAGACAGAATACATTTCGGTCGAAGTCTTAAACACCGGAGACGGCTTTTCCGAAGCACAGATTGCGACATTGTTTACCTCTTTCAACCGCCTGTCGTCACAAAGACCTACTTTTGAAGAAAGTTCCGGGCTCGGCCTTGCCATTGTAAAAGAACTGGTGGATGTGCTGGGCGGAAAAATATGGATGGTCAACAAAGCCGATAAAATTTCGTTTACCATATCATTGCCCTTGAAGAAACAAGCCGGATCAGGAGATATGCAGTCAAATGTGTACGATTATACGGTGTCCGAAATTGACGATATCATTATGCAGGATACGGCAGAGCCCGAAAAAGGCTTTATGAATATCAAAAAGACAGACAATATCCTGCTGATCGAAGATGACCCGCAGTTGCGGGCTTATCTGGAGCAAAGGCTGGCTGAAAAATACAACGTATATACGGCCAGCGACGGCAAAGAAGGCTTGACCAAAGCCGAGAAAATTTATCCGCAGTTGATTATTACCGACCTGATTATGCCAAATCGCAATGGCCTGGACGTTTGCCGGAGCTTAAGGCAAAATTTTAAGACCAGCCATATTCCCATCATCATGATATCCGGGACAGGAGACGATAACCAGAATAAAATAAAAGCACTGGAATACGGTGCAAACGTCTTTATAGACAAGCCGTTTAATGTCGATTATCTATTGCAGCAAACCGAAACCATCCTGAGAACCCAGCAAGAACTGAAAGTAAAATACAGCAAGCATTATCAGGTTGATCCTTCAAATGTCACCGTGACCTCCATGGACGAGGAGCTACTGAATAAGGCCATCAAGGTCATCGAGGAAAATATTGATAACGCTAATTATTCCGTCGAAGACTTTGTGTCCGATATGAATGTAGGCAGGACCATACTCTACCAAAAGATACATGATATTGTCGGCATGTCCATCAAAGAATTTATTTTGAATATGCGTTTGAAAAGAAGCGCCTATCTATTGGAAAAATCAGATCTGACTGTGGCAGAGGTTGCCTATCAGACAGGCTTCAACAATGCAAAATACTTTAGTGTGTGTTTTAAAAAACAGTTTGAAATGAGTCCGTCTGAGTTTAAGAAAAAAATCGCCAATGGCGGGGACAGGAAATAGAAGAACTGTGTCCTGACTGAAGCTGCCGCTGTGCAATCCCGCATAGCGGCGACCTCTATCCCCGTATAAGCCATCAAAAAAAAGTATAAAAAAATACACTTTATCTGCCTTATAGAGCAAAAAACACATGTTTTTGCCCTTTGTACAAAATCGAACCATTTTCGTACAAAAACGAACCCCATTGACCGGTGATGACTTTAGTTTTGTCTTAACCAATTAAAAAAACAAACATGTATATGGGAAATAGTTATGACCGGGTGAATACCTGAAGGAGGGATAACCAAAACTTTACGGACCTGCCCCTGCCATGGAGCAGGCTTTTACGTTACCGGATATTGTTTAAGAAACGAAGTTAAACCAAAAAAATGCAAGCCTATTGAAGAAAACCATTTTAACCTTATTGTCTTTACGGGAAGGGAAAGTAAAGAACGACAAAGTGAATTTTGAAACTAACCAATATAAATCAATGATAAAAGAATTACATATCAGGCTCAAGAGCTGGTTAATGATTGTCGCCATATTGTTGGTGGCCACAAATTACGGCTATACACAAGCAAAAGATCAAATTACAGTTAAGGGAAAAGTGACCGACGAAACAGGGAAAGCATTAGTGGGAGTTTCGGTCACGGTCAAAGGTGTCAAAAATACTGTGCAGACAGATGCAAATGGTCATTATGTCCTTCAGGCACCAGCAGCAGCTACCTTGGTGTTTACTTATGTGGGTTTCGATAACCAGGAAGCAAAGGTTGATCCAGCAGGGATAATGAACGTAAAAATGGCCGGAAACAAGGTGCTGGATAAAGTCGTAGTAATAGGTTACGGGACCGCCAGGAAAAAAGATCTTACAGGAGGCCTGGCCGTCGTCGGAAAAGAACAGCTGAGCATGGTTTCCACGCCCAACCTGATGGACCGCTTAGTAGGTCAGGTGGCCGGCTTCTCGATTACCACCGCCGAAGCAGCCCCAGGCGCATCACAAACGTTGCTGATACGCGGAGAAAACTCCATATCCGCAAATAATAGTCCATTGATTATTCTGGATGGGATTCCCTATAGCGGTTCCCTGGCAGATATCGATCCCAATAACGTCGAAAACCTCTCTATCTTGAAGGACGCCTCTGCTGCGGCTATCTACGGTTCGCGTGCATCAAACGGTGTGATCCTCATACAAACCAAGCGGGGAGTCCTTGGCAAAGCTCAGGTGAACTACAAAGGTACCGCCGGTATGGCCGAACCTATGCAACAGATCAATGTAATGGGACCAAATGAGTACATCCGGTTTCAACAGGATATCGCCCGTATCAGACAGGGATATACAGGCGCTTTGTTGGATCCTATCGCCGGCGATATCATAAGCGTAACAGAGCGCGGCAATTATGCCAAAGGTATTACCCACAACTGGCAGGACTATGTATTCAGGAAAGCTTTTACCATGGATCATCAGCTGAGTATTTCCGGAGGTACCGAAAATACGAAATATATGGCGGCGTTGGCCGCACTGGATCAGGAGGGCGTGGTGTACAATTCACGTTTGTCGCGCCTGAATATCACAACCAATGTGGATCAGACGTTTAATAAATGGCTGACCACCGGGATCGGTTTGCAATACACCAGAAAAAGCGATGGCGGAATCACGCCAAATCTTGAACACGCCATTAAACAAAGCCCCTATGGCAGTTATAAAGACGAATCCGGAAATTATGTGCCCGAACCGATGGAGTACTCTTTGATCGTAAACCCTATGCGCAACGTCAACGGTATACAAGATAGGTACAACAACAATTTCTTCCTTTCAGGATATGCTAATATTTTATTGCCGGTAGAAGGTCTATCATTACGGTCAAACTTTGGTTATAATTATCGCAACGGATTTACGGGTACCTATTATGGCCGCAATACATTCGAAGGCAGGGACCAGGGGACACAGGCTGGGGGCAGTGCTTCCATCAACAATTCTAATTATAATGATTATACCTGGGAGAACCTGCTCAAATACGAACGTCAGCTAGGCGATCACCGTTTGGACGTGACCGGTTTGTTCAGTATGCAAAAAACCAAAAGTTGGTCCACAGGCCAGAGCGGAGCAGGATTTGTCACCGACGATACCGAGTACTTTATGATAGGATCGGCGAGCCGTCTTGTTTCCAATAGTGCTTCATTGTCCGAAACAGCTATGCTGTCGTATATGGGCAGAATCAACTACGGTTACAAAGGTAAGTACCTATTGACTTTAACCGGACGTACCGATGGCGCTTCGGTGTTTGGTATCAACAATAAGTACGCCTTTTTTCCGGTTGCCGCCGCAGCTTGGCAAATTGGGGAGGAGGACTTCCTGAAAGGTAAGGTAAAATGGCTGGATATGCTGAAAGTACGCCTTTCTTACGGTGCCAATGGTAACCAGGCGATTACACCGTACAGGACTTTAGACCGGCTATATTCCAATGTAAAATATATCTGGGGCGATGACGGAACGGCCGTTACCACAGCCTACTTGGCAGGAGATGGTGTCGGCAATCCTAATCTGAAATGGGAGACGACCTACTCGACCAACCTTGGTCTGGATTTTCAGCTGTTTAAAAATAGGTTGAGCGGAACCATCGACGCCTATCTTTCCAAGACCAGAGATCTGTTGATGACCCGTACCGTTCCTATCATGAACGGATACAATAGAATCTGGGACAATATCGGAGCAACGCAGAATAAAGGCCTTGAGGTAACCTTAAATTCAACAAATATTAAAGGCGAAAACTTTCAGTGGAACTCTACAGCCGTGTTTTCATTAAACAGAGACAAGATCGTGGAATTGAGAGGCGATGGCATTGATGATGTGGCCAACAACTGGTTTATCGGTAAGCCATTAAGGGTATTTTACGATTACAAAATGATCGGTGTCTGGCAAAATGGAGAAACCATTCCGGTTGAAGGTGCAGCACCCGGAGCAGCCAAACTCTACGACCGTGATGGTAATAATAAGATTGAGCCCAGCGACCGGGTAGTGATAGGATCCAAAAATCCGCGCTATACCGCGTCCTTGGCCAACAGGCTATCGTACAAAAACTTTTATGCCTCGGCTTTGGTGACAGGAGTTTTTGGTGTATGGCGCGATGATCATATGGCTAATCTGGGCTCCTGGACTTTCGGAATTACCAATTATGTACATGGTGCCAACTACTGGACACCCGAAAATCCGCATGCTACTATTGTTTCGCCGGGTTATCTCAACCCATTGGGGCATGGCTATTACAAAAAAGTGAATTATGTGCAGGTGAAAAACATTACGTTTGGCTACAAGTTGCCGCACAATATAGCTAAAAAAGTAGGCGTAAGCGGCATTGACATCAATGCCAGTGTCAACAATCTGAACACTTTTTCCAATATCAGAGAAGTGCTAAACTACGACAACACCTGGATGGCCTCTTACCCTACGGCCCGTTCCTATATGTTTGGCCTAAACGTAAACTTCTAATTTAATACGACATGAAAATGAAAAATATTATCACAACAAGTTTGGCGCTTATCGTATTGTTCTCATTGGGTGGCTGTAAGAATTATCTGGATGAAAATTTGAAAACTGAATTGGCTCCATCCAACACCTATACCAGCACCTATGGCTTCGAAGTGGGAAGCGCGGGTTTATATGCCCTGACCCGCTCAGAGTATAATACCTATGGCGAAGGCGGCGCTTTTATTCACAATGGCGCTTGTCCGTACGAAGCGCTGCAGGTGGCCACAGATATAGCCGATGCTATTAATAGCGACGGTTCGTTGACCGCTTTTGCCAATCTTACCCTGACTGCATCTGAGCGGTTTGTGGGTACTTATTGGAATTGGGCTTATAATTTGATATCATCGGCCAATCTGATGTTGGTCTATTCCGAAAAAAATACCAACTGGGATAGCCCGTCCGACAAAGCACGTTTTCAGGCTGAAGCACGTTTTTTTAGGGCATACGCTTACCGTACCTTGGTGTACCTCTACGGCGATGTGCCCTATGTCGAGACAATTTTGTATGATTTTCAGCTTAATTTTACCCGCACACCCAAAGCTGAGGTGATCGGTCATATGGTTGACGATCTAAAGTTTGCTGTAGATAATTTACCCGAAAATCCCGATGCGGTGAAGGAAGGGAAGCTGACCAAATGGGCAGCAAACCATCTCTTAAGCGAAATCTATCTGTTGCAGGGCAATCCTGCGGAAGCGGAAAAGGCAGCGTTGGCAGTGATCAATAGCGGTTATTACAATCTTATGAAAAATAGATATGGCGTGAATGGTGCCAAGCCCGGCGACGTATTTAGTGACCTGTTTCTCGAAAATAACCAAAATAGAAAAAGCGGTAACAAAGAAAGTATATGGGTATTGCAATTTCAGTTTAATACCATAGGTGGGGGAACCAATTCTGATGACTGGACGCGTAGAGCCTGGATACCTAACTACTCGTCGATCACAGGATTTGTCCTGGCCGATACCTTGGGCGGCAGAGGTATTGCACAGCTGGTGCCTATGAAATGGTGGGTGGGTACCAATGGTACCAATGCCACAGGCAATGTAGCCGGTATTTTCGAAGCCAATGATATGCGTAATTCGGGCTACAATATCAAACGCAACTGGTATTACAATAACGCCAACGAGACTTCGCTCTATGGCAAAAAAGCAAGTATCACCGAACAGACCTGGTTTACGACAAAAACCCTGTTCCCGGCGATCACCAAGTTCTTTTACGGCCGTCCAGAAAATTTAAGCTTGACGGGCAGTTACAAAGACCGTATGAAGTTCCGTCTGGCCGAAACCTATTTATTGCTTGCCGAAGCTTATCTAGGGCAAAATATGCCTGACAAAGCAGCCCAGGCCGTAAACGAGGTAAGGAAAAGAGCCGGAACTTCGGAGATAACTGCCGCACAAATGAATATGGATTTCTTACTCGATGAGCGTATCCGTGAACTGGTGGGAGAAGAAAGCCGGAGGTTTACCTTGGTGCGTACCAATACATTGGTGGAACGTGTCAAAAAGTACAATAATGCAATTAAGGATAAGATCACGGACAATAACATCTTGTGGCCGATTCCACAGGTAATCCGGGATGCAAATACAGGGGCACCATTCCCTCAAAATCCAGGTTACAATTAAATCAGGTCAGGAAGCTGGTCAAAAAAAGCAATAGCCATTTTGGGCAGCTTCGACATCTGATCACGAAATACAGCCAGGGCTGGTTAGGCGCTCAATGACGCTACCAGCATAATGGATAACCGTCAGTAAACTAATAAACAGATGAAAATAATCAATTATATATATAAAACCCTACTTTTTGTAAGCTTTGTCTTCTGCCTGTCGTCCTGCAAGAAGGGAGTTCAGGATATACCAAAAGTAGAGGAAACGATGACGCTTCAGCCTTCATCGGATAGCATTGCCCTGGACGGGGATCATCTTGACAAAGATATTGTCACCTTTAGCTGGACGCCGGCACGCACACAGTCAGATGATCATCTGGTAAGTTACACCACCGCTTTAGATGTGGTAGGCAACAATTTTGGTACCGGTACAGCTATATTTAATTATGAAGACGATAACGTATTCAGCAGGAGCTTCACTTCCGAGCAGCTGCAGAACTGGGCCAACGAAAAATGGGGTATACCTACAAATAAAAGCTTTACGCTCGAGTTTAGAGTGGTTGCGCAGTGGGAAGGTGGGGGCAGCTTTGAAGCACCAGAAGTCAGAACAGTCAGAGTGGCCGTTACTCCGATTAAAACTGTAGTGTTTGATGCCGACAAAGTGTTTTTGGGCGGCAGTGCCGTGGGCGTAAGCCGCGTTGAGATGCCAAAAACGTTGGAAAACCTCGATCAGTACGCGTATGTGTTGAACTTGCAGCCGGGAGAACTGGAGATTCCGGTGGAATTTAACGGCGAGACCAATTACGTCGTGGCCACAGATGGAAGCGATGTGCTCAATGATGGAAACCCTGTAGGTATCAGGATGAGAGAAAATGTGTTCTCCTGGAAAATAGAAACTGCCGGGCAGTACCGTGTTGTGGTCAACATGCAGAAGGCCACGGCAACCATCTATTCGCCAGCGAAAGCGCTTGCACCAAAGACAGTGACATGGACGGGGGATGCCCCATATACGACCACCGTTACCGATCTATGGATGCATGGCAGTATTAATGGCTGGGGTACACCATTGAAAATGGATTGTACGGTCAGTCTGGCCGATCCGCAGGTGCTGGTCTATACTGGGGGAAAAGTCGGCACGACCAAGTTTATCGTAACCGGAGATAATAGTAACAATAAAAATCTAGCTTACGCTTTCAGTGCTCCGCTTACATCTGCCGGTGCAGCCCAGACCTTGTCCCTTACGTTGGGCAAAGTAGCTGAATTGGGGGGCGGTACCGCCAGCGCAAACCGAAATTCGTATTTCACCATTCCGGCTACGACCAATGTGCTGATTTTTGATTTAAGAAATATGACGATCCTGGCCTTAAAGCGATGAGTGAACTGATGGTGTAAAAAAGAGCATAAATTAACTTTAACATTTCTAAAAGTGAAAAATATAAAATATAAAATAGCCTGTCTTAAAACAATCGCTGTCGTATTGTGTCTTTTAGCGGTTGCCTGTAAGAAAAGCGATACTGACCAAGAAAAGGACATACAGGGCACCTTGGTGAAACCCAGTTACAACAGAAGTTCCATCTTTCGCAACCCGTTGAACGGCTGGGTCATGTACGCTTCTGCGTCCGGCACGCCATCCTATTGGGACACGCAGTTTTACGTGCCTGATTTGGGTAAGACCGTCAAAGCCATTGATTATGCTTCTGCCTGCTATATTCGTACCAGCTGGCGCACCTTTAATCCTGCAGATGGCGTGTATGCCTGGAGAGATCCGGGTACAGCCTTATACAAAATGATCAAAGGTGCACAAGAGAAAGGATTGCCGATTGCTTTCCGCATCGTCGTTGATGGTCGGGACCAAGGGGCAAATACGCCACAGTTTGTGTTTGATGCAGGCGCCAAGTATTACATTGCCAATACATCATACCCAGACAGAAAAACACCGGTATTACAAGACCCTATTTTTAGGAAGTACTATACAAAACTGATTGAAGAGCTGGCAAAGGACTTTAACGATCTAAATAAAACTTCGTTTATTGACGCGTATGGACTCGGGCTATGGGGAGAGGGACACAGTGTCATTTATGAGGACTTAGATCACCCTTCTGGTCAGAATATTGAAGTGATTAAGGAAGAAGTCATCGACTGGATTTCCGATGTTTATACAAAAAATTTTACCAAGGTGCCTTTACTGATCAATTACCATCGTGTAGTCGGCGACCCTGCGGGAGACGGAGCACCCAACCCCAATTCCGAGAAGCTGTTGAATAAAATGATTAACAAAGGCTACAGCTTGCGTCAGGACGCTTTTGGGATGACGGCTTATTACCAAAGTTGGGAGAAAAATTTTGCCAAAGCCTGGAATTTTAAACGTCCGATTATCATGGAGGGCGGCTGGATCACAACAGGCACGCACCGCTACTGGATCGATCCGAGCGGAAAATACAGAGAGGGTCATCCCGAAGATGTGAGGCAGGGTGAATTTGATGCTTCACTAGAGGCAGGTGTGAATATGATGGATTTCCGCATCGGCGAGATTGAAAGCTGGTTTACCAAGTCTTTCTCTTTGTGTCAGCGCTTCATTTCCGAAGGGGGCTATCGTTTATATCCCGACCGCGTGTATTTACCGGAAAAAGTAAACGCCGGAACAGAAACGACCATTACCCATCGTTGGAGAAATATGGGCTGGGGTTATTTCCCTAATAATATCCCCCAATGGAACTATAAATATAAAGTAGCTTTTGCATTATTGGATGAAGACAGCAATGTGAAAAAAGTTTTTGTGGATGACAATGGAGAGCCATCTACCTGGCTCAAAAATAATCCTACATCGTATGAGCTGAAAGTTAACGTGGGTGTACCCGCAGGAAAATATACCTGGGCCGTAGCTATTGTCGATACGACAAATGGTGATCAGCCGGGAATAAAGCTTGCGGTCAATGGTGATCTTACCAGCGCCGGATGGTTGAAATTATTGGATGTACAAGTCCAATAAAAAGTGCCCTGCGGCCATCACAAAACAGCCACCAATGAGGAGTTGGTGGCTGTTTCTTTGTACAGCAATTGTTTGTTTCCTATCTTCTTCTGTTTTGTGTTCTGTCATCCAATATTTTTATGTTAACCCTTCCAATTGGAAGGGAGGAGCTTGGCGCTTTTGTGCGCAACAATCATTACCCGAAATGCGTAGATAAAAGATCAATGTTCATTACCGAGCCGTATATAATGCGCGCCAGTGGTATAGGAAGCAGCGTAGATGATCGAAATATATTTGGAATTTGTTATTAAAATGAATTTATTTTTGATATTTTTCGGTTATTTGACGGTTTTTGTGAGATATTTACTAAAATTACGGGCACAATTGTTTTTTTCTTGAAAGTAATCGTAAGTTTAGGTGAGTGTAATACAATTGACAGAATATCTTTGAAAGATAAAATCTATTAAATAGGTAGATTATATTCTTGCAATTTGTATATTTGACCAGTTTCACAATGACCTAACATTAAAAATACGGCGGATATGGATGTGGAAGATCTAGAAAAGCAATGGGTTGTCTCTTTACAGCAGGGTGATAGACAGGCTTTTGCAGATATATATGATTTTTATTGGAAAAAGCTTCTGGCCATCGCGTTTACGTTGACCAAAGATAAGGATACTGCAGAGGAAATTGTACAGGAGGTATTTGTGTCCTTATGGAATAGGCGTGAGTCGGTGAAGATTGTGTCTCTTTCTCATTATTTAGCTACCGCGGTCAAATTTTCCACCTTTAAGGCATTACAGCGTGCCCGGCGCCGCGAGGAAATCCTGAGCGCTGAAATGTCTCAGGATGCCTTTCAGCAGGACCAGAATACGATTGACGCCCGCTTTTTGCAGGAATATCTGCATGGTGTTGTTGACAGCTTGCCAGAGCGCTGTAAGCTGGTCTTTCAGCTGAGCCGTGATGAGCACTATTCCAACCGTGAGATCGCCGCAGAACTCCAGATTTCTGAAAAGGCGGTAGAGGCCAATATTACCCGGGCATTAAAAGTACTTCGTGTACAGCTCCGCAAGGTTGGTTTTATCTTTTTATTTTTTCTTTAAAAAAAATCAATTTCAATATAGGGGTACCCATAGACATGCGGTACTAATAATTAATGGACGACTTCATGGACAATAGTAATTTGCAGCAGTTAATCGATAAATATCTTCAGGGAACTATTTCTGTGGAGGAAAAAGAACGTTTGCTATCCTGGTATCGTCAACAGCAGGAAGAAGAGGCCGTCTGGCCCCTTAAGCCCGGTGAAACCGAACAGGATATCGGTCAGCGGATAAAAAGCAATATCTGGAAAGATATAGCCGCACCGCCAGTCCGTAAACGTACCTATTGGCCTTATGTCGCTACTGCAGCAGCCCTGTTGCTGGCATCTTTCGTCATTTTCATGCGCGCAGAACCGGTCGTAACGGAGCAGCAGGTAAATTTTTCAAAATCGGAAGGCAGAAACAATCGCTTTGTCTTACTGCCTGATAGTTCACGTGTCGTACTCCGGGCTGGAAGTAAATTGACCTACCCCAGCAATTTTGAAGGACAGACAAGAGAGGTTAGTTTGGAAGGGGAGGCTTATTTTGATATAAAGCATAAACAGGGGCGGCCTTTTATCATCCATACAGGTGAGGTCAGAACTACCGTTTTGGGAACTGCATTTACGATAAAGTATCCGCGAGCAGGCAAACAGGTGGAAGTTCTTGTTGAACGTGGAAGAGTACGGGTGGAGGACAGAAAGCAGGTATTTGCGGAATTGACAGCAGACCAAAAAATTGATATCGATGAACTGGCGGTAAAGCCTGCGGTTGAGAAAATCAATGTCCAGTCTGCCCTGAACTGGAAGCAGCAAGATATGGCTTTTGATGCACTACCTTTCGTTACTATAGCTAAAGGCCTGGAAAAACGTTATGGCGTGCGCCTGCATTTTGCCAACCAGACACTGGAAAACTGTCCTGTCAGCGGAAAATTCACGGGCAGCGAAACGATTGACGAGGTGCTTTTGAATATCTGTGCAACCCGAAATGCGACTTACCGCAAAACCGGCGAGGGACAATATGAAATACAGGGTGCAGGCTGTCCTTAAAAAATAAAAACTAACAAAAATTAACTCAAGTATCAACGCCTAATGAAAACGAAAAAACAGACTTAACAACGAATGATAATGTAAAAACTCCCTGGCCGTAGGAAGCAAAACAGGGAGCTGAGCTTATCCATTTTTGTGAAACAATTAAACCCAATACAAATAATGCAAAAATTCTTGTTTTTTGCAAGTGGGGACTATTTTGCCCACTTTAACCCTAAACATCGAAAAATCTTTCTATCTACCATGAAAGTAAATTTGATCGGCGGCTTGTTGCTATCCAGCTCTTTACAATTGATGGCACTGCCCGAATCGTTGGGTCAACGGATGAATACGGTAAAGATCCATATGGGAACTTCATCTCTTTCATTGAAAAAGGCTCTTCAGGAACTTGAACATAAATCAGGGATAACCATTTTCTATCCAAGTGAGCTTGTGGACCGATATATGGCTCCGGTCATGGACACGCAGTCACGGTCCGTGTCGGAGACACTCCGACTGATGCTTCAGCAGACCAACCTGAATTTTAAGGAAACATCCCTGGGTGTGGTGCTGTTTGAGGATCCCGGAAAAACTGCTCTCCGGAATGAACGTGACCAACCTCGTCGTATCGGAGGCATCGTATTGGACGAAAATGGCCGGCCCATTGCCGGCGTGACCGTCCTGTTGAAAAATGCCAAGGATCCCCAGGTACGCGTGGAAAGCGGCAGTACAGCAACGGATCAAAATGGACATTGGGGGCTGCCGGCTACTGCTCCGGGGAGCGTATTGGTGTTTTCCATGATCGGCTATGTCAGCCAAGAGGTGCCGCTTTCAGGCAAAACAGAGTTTAGAGTGGTGCTCAAAACCCTTGAAAATAGGATAGAAGATGTGGTGGTCACCGGGCTCTTCGAACGTCCAAAGGAAATGTACACAGGGGCGGCCAGATCCTTTACGAAAGAACAGTTACAAAATGTCAGCAGTGACAACGTGCTATCAGCCATAAAATCGCTGGACCCTTCTTTTCAGATGCCTGAAAACCTAAATCTAGGGTCTAATCCCAACGCCCTGCCAGAGGTCACGTTGCGTGGCGGAAACAGTCTCATCGATCCCAACAGTTCAGGAAGCAGCCCATTCAACTATTCAAATAGCCCTAATACACCGCTGTTTATTTTAGACGGATTTGAGGTGTCGCTCTCCAGAATCAACGACCTCGACCTTACCCGGATCAAAAGTATTGATTTGCTTAAAGATGCTACGGCAACGTCCATCTACGGTTCACGTGCGGCAAATGGCGTCGTCGTAATCGAAACCATCCGCCCTAAATCAGGCAAGCTACAGGTCACCTATACAGGCAACATGACTCTGGAAATGCCCGATTTGAAAGGTTACGATGTGCTCAACGCTACCGAAAAATTGGAGCTCGAAAGACAGACCGGCGTATATAACAACAGTTGGAACAGCACCGATCAACAGCTGAAAACTATTTACAACAGCCGCCTCGCGGCCGTGCGATCGGGTGTTAACACGGATTGGCTGGCCCAGCCTGTACGGACCGGTATCGGACAAAAACATAATCTCTATCTCGAAGGAGGAAGAGAGGAAGTTCAGTATGGTGTCAACCTCAATTACTATAACAATGCCGGTGTCATGAAAGGATCAGGGCGACAGACGATGACGGGCAATACATTTTTAGCTTATCGATACAAAAATCTGCTATTCAAAAATGACCTTACCCTCGTATCAAACAAGGGAACCAATTCGCCCTACGGCTCATTTCGCCAATATGCGCAGCTGAATCCCTACTGGACGCCCTATAATCCGGACGGATCCTATAAAGTATACCTCGAGGATATCCTCAATGAGGAGACAGGAAAGCGTCTGACAAACTTTGACAGCTATGATAACCTGACGGACTATATTGGAAGACCGGTCAACCCCCTGTATGACGCAGCATTGAATCTGGTTGACCAGACAAACTACCATAGCATAATCAATAATTTTGCGTTGGAGTGGCAGGCATACAGCTGGCTTAAATTTAAAGGAACATTTGCCTACTTGTACCAGGCAGATGAATCGGATCGTTTTCTGCCGGCCCAACATTCCTCATTTACCAATGTGGCAACCTTTGAAAAAGGTTCTTACACCAAAGGTTACGGTAAAAATCAGCGCTATGAGGGGATTTTCTCAGCCAATTTCAATAAAACCTTTGACAAGAATCTGATTTTCGCTACGCTGGGGGCCAATATCAGCCAGGAAGACAACCATACTGAAACGTTCAAAGTTGTGGGTTTTCCTAATGCAAGTATGGACAATATGAGTCAGGGACTCCAATTTGCTACCGGAACGCGACCTGAGGGAACGGAAAATATAAAACGTCTGGCCGGTTTATTTTCCAACCTGTCGTTCTCGCACGACAACCGCTATCTATTGGATTTTTCTTTCCGTCTGGACGGATCTTCCCAATTTGGTAGTGACAATAGATTTGCGCCGTTTTGGTCTGCCGGAGCCGGTTGGAACCTGCACAAAGAACATTTTCTGGCCGGAGTCAAAGGATTAGACCGGCTTAAATTGCGCTATTCATTCGGTTATACCGGATCGCAGAATTTTGATTCATTTTATGGGAAGACAACTTCCCGATACTTTAACTCCACCGATTACCGTGGTATGATCGGTACTTATCTGCTCGGATTTGGCAATAATGCACTGGCGTGGCAAAAAACACAAAAGAATAATATAGGTCTGGATCTAACCTTGTTTAATCGCTTTGATCTTACGGCCAATTACTATATCGAAAAGACAGAAGGATCGATCGCGAGTATATCCACGGCGCCTTCAACGGGATTCGATCAGTACAAAGAGAATATGGGCGATCTGGAAGCAAAGGGCTGGGAGTTATATACCCGTTACAATATAGTGAGCAATACGGCAAACAGAAACAATTGGTCTGTATTTGTCAACCTCTTTTCCGTCAAGACCAAGATCACCAAGGTTTCCAACACGATTGCAGCTCTGAACAAGGCGGCTAACGAAGAGTTATCCTCCCTTCCGATTACCCGATATGCCGAGGGACAATCACAGACAGCCATATGGGCGGTCCCTTCTCTAGGTATCGATCCGGCGTCAGGCTATGAGATTTTCAGGACCAGAGATGGCAAATTAACCAATACCTACAATCCCTTGGATCAGGTCATAGCCGGCGATTCACGGAGTGATGTGGAAGGAACTTTTGGAACCAATTTTGAATACAATGGCATCGGCTTTAACGCGTTTTTCCGCTTTCGTGTAGGAGGACAGGCCTATAACCAGACCCTTGCCGACCGGGTAGAAAATGTCGATGCCCGTCTTTACAATGTGGATCGTAGGGTAGCCGAAGAACGCTGGATGAAACAAGGGGACCATGTGTTTTACAAGGGATTGATTGATGCTGATGGTTATGCTATTACAACACCTACCTATGCGACGTCGAGATTTGTACAGAACGATAATCTGCTTTCATTGGAAAGTGTTTCGGTGTTTTACCGCTTCAAAGACCAGTTTACCAAACGCTGGGGTATGAGCAATACGAAGATCTCCATGTATTCCAATGACGTGTTCCAGATGTCTTCTATACGGCGCGAACGCGGTCTTGACTATCCTTTTGCCCGTTCATTTACGCTTCAATTATCTACCAGTTTTTAAAAGCCACGCAGATGAAAATCATTTACAACAACAGGACTTATATTATATTGCTTATGGTAGGACTGGGCATTTTAGCTCAATCCTGCAACAAATGGCTGGATGTACAGCCCGGTACACAGACTACCGAAGAAAAGCAGTTCTCGTCGGAGCAGGGCTATAAGGATGCCCTGATTGGCATTTATCAAAAAATGGCTCAGGCAAATAGCTACGGGAAAGAACTAACCTATGGTTGTTTGGACATCCTGGCACAGCTCTATGAAAATAAATCCAATGCCAATACGGATGCCTATGGCCGGTTGGCAAGATACAATTACATCGATGCAACAGCAAAATCTTTGCTGAGCAGCTTATGGACTACACAGTACAGTACTATTGCACAAGCAAATTATCTGCTCAAGGATATTGACGCTGACAAAGGGCTATTTAGCGGGGTGAATTACCAGCTTATAAAGGGCGAAGCATTAGCCGCGCGCGCCCTGCTACATTTTGATCTTTTGCGTCTATTTGCGGCTGCGCCTGCTGCCGGCACGGACACCGATGGCAAAGCTATTCCCTATATAACGGCATTTACGGTCAACCCTGGCAAAGCGCTTACGCGCAGTGAAGTCTTGGGGTTAGTGGAGAAAGACCTGAAAGAAGCGGAGTCTTTATTGGAAGTATATCCCGATATCGACCAGATCAAGGATAATGCTTCCAATACATCGTTGGAAGTCTTTACCATGTTTCGCCAGAATCGCCTGAATGTGTGGGCTGTCAAGGCACTGTTGGCCAGGGTATATCTCTATCAGGGAAATAAAGCCGAAGCATTAAAATATGCCAAAGCGGTGATTGACAGTCAAAAGTTTGAATTTGTCAACGGCAACACCAATACGGTCAGCCCAACCTCATCGACCTCAAACGTAATTTTCAGTACAGAGCATATTTTTTCAGTCTATAAATCTGACTTAAAGGCTATTTCGGACCGCTATTTTAAGACAGAAGCCGGTGCGGCCGAAAACGAGGACCTATTTACCACATTGGCCAACCTCAATAGCTGGTACGAAGTATCGGTCGCAGGCCATGCCATCGATATCCGTGGACCTCAGGCCTCCAATAGCCGCTGGAATCAGTTCAACGCCAGTACAGTTTACAACACAAAATATTATGTCGGTAACAACGTCACCAACGTAAACCAGAAGTTGGTACCCGTGATCAAGCTCTCGGAAATGTACTATATCGCCGCTGAAGCTAGCGAAACGATTGACCAGGCGCTGGTTTACCTCAATAAAGTACGTACAGCACGGCTAATCCCCGCATTGTCCGCAGGTTCGGTCAGTACCGCTGCGCTGCTTGAGACCGAATTGTTCAAAGAGTACCGGAAGGATTTCTATTCCGAAGGGCAGCTGTGGTTTTACTATAAGCGTAAAAATTATAACAGCCTGCCGAATTCGGTGGGCGGAACGATGGACAATACAAAATATACTTTCCCTCTACCGGACAATGAAATAGAATTTGGCTTGAATTAAAGATCATGAAGAAAAGATTACTCACTTTTATCGGGGCAGGTATCGCCCTTGTGTGCTGCTTACAGGGATGTAAGGAGGACGCTAAATTGATGTTTGATGACAGCGAACCCAAAGTTTCGTTCGACAAACGCTTCTCAGGTACCCTTGTTGATAGCGTAAACTACAGCTTTGCCTTTCAGTCCAGCGATATCGTGACAGATACCGTTCAGATACCGCTTCGGATTATTGGCTTGCCCCGTCCAGTGGACCGTCCCGTCGCCATTGCATTGACAGCTGGTTCGACAGCCAGGGAGGGATATCATTTTAAGCTCGAAAATGCTTTTATTCCAGCAGACGCTTCGGATGGTCTTGTGGATCTGATATTCTTTCGCCGGGCAGGGCTCAAAGACAGTGTGGTGACAGCCGAATTAAAGATTGTCGCCAACAATGATTTTAAACCCGGTTACGATGACAAAGGTGTTTCCGCGGTGCTGGATAGGCTGACCTGGCGTTTCACTTTGACGGATAAGCTGGAAAAGCCCAGTATCTGGGATTCTTACTGGAAAAATCTGTTTGGCGATTATTCCAACACCAAGATCCTGTTTCTGACCCAGCTGCTCAATTATAGCAATTGGAATCAGGGAGGATTGTTTCCACAGGATAGCAACAGGATGCTGGCCCAGGCGCGATTGGGTATCTACGAATATGAAAAGGCCAATGGGCCGATGTTGGATGAACATGGTAACCGTGTCATTATTCCCTAAATAAAATAGCATGAAAACAACGAGATTATCAACTGTACTATATCTGTCCTTACTTGTATTATTTACCTTATCTTGTGCGAAGGACGAGGGCAATTACAGTTATACTGAACTGGAAAAAGTGAGTTTCTCCGGCGAGAAAAATAACGAGACGATTTTTGTCAGGCAGGGTGAGCCATTGACGCTGTCACCTGAGATATCCTATCAGGGAGATGCCAGTGACCTTTCGTATGAATGGTTTGTCTACCTCAATTCAGCAAGTGCCAGTTACGTACAGGATAGTACGCTGATTGCAAGGACCAAATCACTGAACTATACCGTATCACCCGATGTTTTCGTGCTGGGTGAAAGTTACAAACTAACCTATAAGGTGACGAACAACAAAACCGGTATTTCGGTATTCCAGTTTTATCAGCTGGAAGTTCAGGATCTATTTACCCAGGGCTGGATCTTCTTGGAAGACAAGGCTGGCAGGGCAGACCTTTCAATGATTTTGCGTAATGGAACAGTGTACCATGATATCTACAGCGGGCGTAATGCCGGCTATCCTATTGCCGATCCCCGGAGCTTTACTATATCGCCGCAGTCCGTTTCCGACGGCGTGGCGCAGGATGGTAAGAAATTTTATATTGTGGGGGCCAACGACGCCATCGAGCTCGACGGGAATACGATGCAGAAGCGTTTTGATTATGCCTACCTGTTTTTTCAGCCGCCGGCAACGATCAAGCCCGAATATATTGCCTGGGGCGGCGTCAATGGCAATAACCTCGGGCTGCTGATCAACGGTGGTAAACTGTATCCCAATATGGTCGGCGGATTTCCCGGAGCCAAAAAGTTTGGCGCAGAGATGAAATCATCTAGCCACAATTATGATTACGATCTGGCCCCGCAGCATATTTCCGGTGTCAACTATTCCGATACTTACAATGTATTTGTTTTTGACCGGCTCAATCGCTGCTTCTATGCTGTTACCTCCAGTAACCTTAATGCATTCGACCCAGCTTCGCAAAATACTGCGCTCTTTGATATGAATAATGTAGGCATGGACCTGATTAAACTGGACTCTTCCAATGTGAGCACCGTGCGTAATGCCATTATGCGTACCACAGATGGATCCGACGCTTATTTGTTACAGTTTAGAACCACACGCACCGCCGTAGAGCCCACGATAAATGTGGCCAAACAGCGTCTGGACGCACCGGGACTGACCAAAGCGGCCGACCTCAGCTGTTCTACCCTGTCACCACATATCTTTTATGTTGCAGATGGTAAACTTTATCGATATGAGGTGACCTCTAATACCTATACCGTAGAATATCAGCTGCCGGCCAATGAGGCTGTTAGCAAAATAAAATTTGAACGGCATGGATATGGCGAAGGATTGCCACGCTTGATTGTGACCACCTGGAACGGGACCGAAGGGAAGGTCTATTATTTTAAAGTGAGCCCTACAGGGACAGTCCAACAGCTGGACAAAACCTTTACAGGTTTTGGGAAAATTATTGATTTAGCCTATAAATATTAATTAAAAAACAGACAAGACATGAAACTTAAATTGATGATAGGCCTTTTGTTGGCCTCGGCAACAGTGTTTGCCCAGCAGGCGGACCGTGCCAAAATGGAGCGGTATTATCAGATTGCCAATGGAGGCAACGCCGAAAGAAAGGACTCTCTGGCGAATGCCCTATTTGCTGAATCCAAAAAATACAGTACCGAAGAGGAGTACCGTACAGCCATCAATGTACTGCGTATGCTGGAAAGAGAAGACAAACAGCTTGCTCTGGAAAAAGTGGCAACTAAAAAATATCCTAAAGGAAAGATTACCAGGGAAGCTTTTGTAACGAACGTATTCTATAAAGCAGATGAAACCGCTGCCAAGGAAAAAGCATATCTGGAGTTGATCAAGAAATGGCCGGTGGCAAATTTTCCGGGAGATGAATTGACTTATGATTATGTGCTGGCGTCTCTGGCAACTTCCTTTGCCAAGGATGGGGATACAAAAAAGGCAAGCCATTATTTAGGGCAGATGAAAGAGCGTTTCTGGCGTGGAAATGGTTACATACCGACTGGTCAGGCCTTACTGGCTGCTGGCGATACAGCCGCTGCTGCACCCATTTTGAAGACAGCAATGGATGACGCTTATTATTATATCAGTCTGCCCGAGGATCAGAAAGATAACAAAGCCAAGTTTGCTTCCATGGGCTATGCAAGTGCCATGTCGGCTTATGTCAATATTTTAGTTGGACAAGGAAAGTATCCGGAAGCACTGGAGTATATCGATAAGGCGCTGGCCGTAGCGCCAGAACAGGCGGATGGACTCGCGAGGGTACATGCAAAGACACTTTTGGGGGTAAATCGTAAACTTGAAGCTTACAATGTTCTGTCCAGACTCTATGCTAAAGGACAATTTGACACCGAGCCCGAACTAAAAAAGTTGTACGGTGAACTCAATGGTACTTTAGCCGGTTATGAGCAGTATAATGCCACGCTTAAAGAAGAACTTGTCAAAAATATACGTGAACATATCAAAGGAAATAAAGTATTCAAAAAAGCACCTGATTTCGAATTGCTAAATCTAAAAGGCGACAAAGTAAGCTTGGCAAGTCTAAAAGGGAAAGTTGTGGTGCTCGACTTTTGGGCCACCTGGTGTCAGCCCTGTGTGCGTTCATTTCCAGGAATGAGAGCCGCCCAAGAGTTATATGCCAATGATAAGGATGTACAGTTTATATTTGTCAATACTTGGGAGCGGGACAAAAACTACAAAGAGAATGTCGCCAAGTTTATCGACAAAAATCAGTACCCTTTTGAAGTGATTTTTGATGATCAAAAAGATCCGGAAACAGGAAAGCTGCTTGCAGGCAAGCTAGGTATCAACGGTATACCTTCGAAATTTATCCTGGACAAAGAAGGTAATATACGCTATATGCTGACTGGGTCAACCTCCAATGTTGATTATATCAAATTAGAAATGCGCGAACTGATTGAGTCAGCAAAAAAACTTGATCCTAACCAAGGCTGACCAAAGTAATTCACCCACGACCGCCAGTCAACCTTTTGCTGGGCTCCTAAAGTAGTGTGCGCATGCGAACAACTTCAAACAAGATTGTTCGCATGCGCACACTTCCTTTTTTTAAGAAGATCTTGATAGGTTCCTTACAGTGCCCTGAGGGCACAATCAACGATTTTGTGCCAACTGGTATACTATTTGGCACGCAGCTGATAAAATGGGTCATTATATTCTTTACGAACGCTTTCCTAGGAACAAGTAGCGTGGGGAAATGAAACTTTACCTTTTTATTTCCATCATTGGCCGAGTTGTTCCGATCGTTGGCCTAAAGCGCAGCAAATAACGGTAGGATGACCCGTAGTTTTGAATCAGCAATTAAATAAACTAACACAATATTAAATAAAATCGTTATGAAAGCACTTATAAAGACATTAGCAGCCACAGCGCTATTTGCCGTATCCACATCCGTTATGGCCGCCCGAGATCCCGAGATTAAATCCGGGAAAGTAAGCATTAATCTGTCCACTGCAGACTTTGCCCTTGGCCATTATATCGCTGTGACGACAAAGGGACAATCTGCGGGCGTGGAGCAGTTGTTTGCCACAGATTTTAAGCAGACGATTCAAGCTTCCCATGCGCACACCTATGGACGTAATGCCCTTGTTAAGTCTTTAAAAAAACAAAAAGGAGAAATTCTGAACTGCAAAGTGAATATCAAGATCGTTGAAAAATCAACAGATTGTATGATTGCAAAAATTGTACTGACATTTGAACACTTCAGTATGACAGACCTTGTGACACTGGTGTATGCAGACGGCAACTGGAAGGCGTCCAGGTCAATCCATTCCTATAACTAACATCCTATTACAGATGAAAAAGTCTGAAATTTTAATAAATACATCCTGAATGAACAAATCAATGTTTGGGAATTAATTTCAATATCTCATCCGTATTTTTGCGTTGGCTTTGATATTTAAGTGTATAAGCTAGGCCATTTTTGGGTGAGATTCTTTTTAATTGTTTTGATAAATAATTTAAAGATATTTGTGTACGACAGTTCAGTATTTTACAAGGTCAAAATTAGTCGATTATTGATGGAACAACATTTCAGTGAAAAATTGGAAGGATATAAAGAATATGTCATTGCGGAAAGAGATGCCAATCGGGTTCTTTTCCAATTGCTTGTTCCGATCACTGCTATTGTCTTTACCTTGTATTATTTTATATGGAAAGATCAGTTTCAACTTGCCGTCCTCAGACAATGGTTTGTATCGCAGCACATCGATAGTCCCTTAAAAATCAGTTTGCTTTTCTTAGCTATGGCATTGATTGTTATTATTGGTATTATCCTACATGAACTGATCCACGCTATTACTTGGTATACTGTCTCCCCGGAAAGAAGTTTTAGCAACATTAAAATTGGTGTCCTGAAACAATCTTTTACTCCATATTGCCATATTAAGATTCCTCTTAAACGAAGTGCCTACATCATTGGTGCGTTTGCTCCAGCTCTTATTTTGGGACTTGTACCCCTGATTTTAGGCCTCAGTCTGGGAAGTATCTTGATTTATTTTTTCGGATATGTATTTCTCCTCGGAGCAATTGGTGATTTTATTATCATCTATTTCATTTTGAAATATACAGTCAAACAGTCCAAAATATTGGATCATCCCACCAAAATTGGGTTTTTAATTGTATCTTGTCACCAAGAGCCTTAGCAGTTTATCCATTAGTGATAATAGCCGGTTGTGGATTGAAAATTGACCGCTGATTTTTATGGATTTTCTGCCCATTTAAAAGTAGTAATTTATTTCCGAATTATCCCAAGGTGTTGAAGGTAGAGCGTCAGTTTCGGTTTCTACCTGCAACTGGATCGACTCCTTAGATTGGTAGGCGTGGCTTTTTACGTCAAAAGGGCCTGATGTTATCAGACCCTTTCTCTTAGCGTTGTTCTGTACAGTAATTTTTATGTTTCCTATTGTTTCCTCTTTTATGTTTCGTCATCCAATGCTTTTAAAAACTATTGGATTTTTACTGTACGACGCCAATTTTTATGTCGGTCCTTTCTTGCGAAAGGCAGCTATTGGCTTCATTCTATTGTAAGAACAGATGCAGTCTGGAAATAGTTTTATCAGAATGATTTTTTTTCATTTTTTTTAAGTCAGCAATACACTAATTATTTCACAACAGATAAAATATACAATAGATCATGCTCAGGTTAAACGCTGCATGGCATAATATAGCACCCCAAATTGCTCCTGATTTTACTTTGAAAAGGTAAAATATTCTGCTTGCAAAATACATCGACAAACTCCAAATAAGTGAAGGTATTAAAAGCGGAAATGCCAACTCTCCTGTACATTACTCAGCTTCACCTCCCCATTTCCCCCGTTCACCGAGTTTTCATGCCCATTGGTCTAAAGCCCATGGGCTAGGGGCTGTTTGTGTTGTAGTTTTGAATCAACAAATAAGAATAAGTACTAATACAAAAAAATAAAGACATTATGACAACGCTAGTAAAAACATTCGCAGCAGCAGCCCTGATCGCAGTATCCACATTCGCTATGGCAGCTGAGGGCCCCGGTACAAAATCAGTTAAGGCAAACGTCAATCTGTCTACAGCAGACTTTGCCCTTGAGCACTATATTGCGGTCACTACCACAGGTGAGTCAGCAGGCGTTGAGCAGCTGTTTACCGGAGATTTCAGCCACAAAGCCAACGCCACTACTCATCACCGTGATGCGGTGGTGAAATTCTTTAAAAAACAAAAAGGAGAGAAACTGAACTGCGAAGTGAGTACGGATATCATTGAAGAGTCAGCTGATTTTATGGTGGCTAAAGTGACTATGAAATTTGAAAATTTCACCAAGACCGACTTAGTTACTTTGGTACGTGAAGATGATAGCTGGAAGGTATCGCGTTCGATCAACGCTTACAGATAGAACACAACGACTAGTGGTCGGTCAGCACAGCCGAAGACTGACCACTAGTGAATCATATGTTTATAAGTTTAGTGTAAAGCCACGTCGTGAGATGTGGCTTTTTTACGTCAAAAGGGCCTGATGTTGATCAGACCCTTTCTCTTAGCGTTGTTCTGTACAGTAATTTTTATGTTTCCTATCGTTTCCTCTTTTATGTTTCGTCATCCAATGCTTTTAAAAACTATTGGATTTTTACTGTACGACGCCAATTTTTATGTCGGCCCTTTCGTGCGAAAGGTAGCTATTGGCTTCATTCTATTATAAGAACAGCTGCAGTTAGGAAATAGTTTTATCGAAATGATTTTTTTAACTGAATTAGCCACGTGTGACGCTCATCCTGTTTCAAACTATTATAAATTCCTTTTGCTACTTTCAATCGCGATAAACTCGGGTAAATATTCCGGGGTGCAGCCTTTTGACACCATTTTACCTTTATACAAACCTGTTTTTTCTCCGAGAGCGATGCAGCGATTTCGATAGTTTTTTTCGTAAACGCCAATCCAGCCTGCTGTAAAATTCATTGCCCATTGTACGTGAGGCTCTTCGTTTTCAATTTGTTTCTCAATAGCTGATAACAATATTTCACTACCTGCTTGTGGTTTGCCCATCCAGCGTAAGCGCGCCTGATAATACCAATAAATTCGCCTTTTAAGTGAATTGGGACTGTCTTTCCACAGTTCGATTACAGCGATTGTCTTTTTGTCTTTGGTGAGCTGGTTGGCCATTAACCAGTCCACTAGTTGTAGCTTCTCCTTCTCGCTATGTCGATTCATGTCGTTGATCAGTTTGTCAATAACATCTTCGCTTAGATATTTTTTGTCCATAATTAAGATGGCCAATTGCTGAGCAAAAAAGAAGTTGGACGACCAAAGTTCCATGGCTAATTCATGGTCTTTTTTTAAATCTTTTGCAATGATCCGTATATCGCCAAGCTTGGTATTGTGGTCCTGTAATTTAGCTAAAATGATTTGTGCTCTCCTTGATAAATCCATAATTATCCAAAAGTTTAGTGTTCAGTGCGGGAGTAATTCTTTTCGTTTATCAGTTTCGTTCCCATTCTGAACGCTGCGATTACTATGGTTAAAAATAACATTTATTTATTGGTCTCACGCCCCATTTAGCTTACCAAAGCATGCTTTTTTTTAGAAGTCCTTCGATGTGCTATTATTTTTGTAGCAAAGGTCCTTAGAAATTATAATCTACGCCAAAGCTTATGTACCGGGGCAGGAGCCGGTACTCCGTGGTGGAACGCGAGATGTCTGTGAGCAGCGTGTTTCTGAAAGAACGGGTGTTCAAGATATTTTTGGCCGTTATATCAAAACGGGTCCGGTATTTTTTGAGGTCATAAAACAGCGAAAAATCCGAAAAGTAGTACGTTTGTTTTTTTTGGTCGGGCATGGCGCCAAAGCGATAAGATTCGTTTTTGAGGCTGATCTGCAGATTGTCGTTACAGCGCAAAAAGAGATTCAAAAAAGCCTGGCTATTTGTCAAGCTGTTTGTCACACCTTCCATGCGGTAGCTGCTGGTCTGCAAGCTATACCCTGTATATATGTTGAAGCTGGATTTCCAGGAGCTTCTGAACGAAAGCCCATAGTCGTAACGGTCTGTGCGGATTTGCCTGCGACCCAGGCCGACGACCAAGTTTTCATAATCCACGGTGTTGAAGCCGATATCCAAGCGTACATTTCCGTTGAAAGGTTTCAGAAAATAGTTTAGCTCCGCTTTCGCAGAAGTCATCGTTTTATTTTTCAGCAAAAGCTGTTGCACGAGGTTAAAATTTGGGTTAAGGTCGCTTTCCGTTCCAATATAGTCCAACAGGATCTGATGCCCGATTTGCAGGTTGGCAAAAAAGCGGTCGGTCATATTGCCATAGGTATAGAGGAGCGATCCACCCGAACTGCTCAGCGTCGCTAAGTTATCCATTCCCTTTATAAAATTGCGCACACCTGTGGTGTAATAGTTGGGTATCAGGTCGGTGAGTTTGGCGTTCTGCTGCTGAAAAAACAAATCGGCTTCCAGTCGCCCCTTACGGTGTACAGTCCATTTGCCTGATATACCCGGCGAGAGTAATAGGTCGTTTTTGTGTTTTTGAGTCTCAAAGTTAATCAGCCTGCTGTGTAACACGCTCACTTGCAGACGTGGCGTCACCTCCCAGGCGCGGCGCTTTACCGTGTATTTAGAAACAAGGTTTGTCTGAAACAGACGTAGGGTCATGTCGTTGGCAAATTTCGGGGGGTACACCACCGTCTTCTGTTCTGCTTCGGGGCTGGGGAGTAGCCGCAACTGGCTGTTGAGCTCCTGCTGTTGATAGGTTGAACTCAATCCCAGCTCGAAGAAATTGCCATTCTGTTGCCGGCTTACATAATGTGTGGTCGCCCCCAGATAACGCAGGTTGTTGTCTATATGCTGTTGCACCTCGCTCACTGGGTCAGGACCAAAAAGATCTTCATAATAATATGGATTGATGCTGTAATCAACCGGCGACTGCTGGCTGATAAAACGTATCGAGCTGACCAGGGCTTTGTGTGGCGACAGTTTACGGCTGTACGTCAGGTTGTGATTAGTTAGGTAGCCTTTGTTTTTGGTGGATTCTAGGCTGGCTGTATTATTAAAAAGCAGTTTGCCCACCTCATTGGTGTTCAACGAACCCAGTGTACCGGTGTAGCTAAGTGTGGTAAGAGTGGCGGGTTCGTACTGCAGCTCCAGTTTGGTGAAATAATTGTCGATTTTACGGGCAAAAGCATAGTTTTCAGTGGTGGTAAACTGAATGTCTGGTAGATTGTACTCCTGCACCGTATGGCGATAAAACGACTTTTTTGTGGGGTTGGCAAAGCCCAGCCATTTGATTTTGATTGCCGGCGTAGGATTCAAAATGGTATTTAATGATATGAGCTTGTCATTGTTGAAATTCGTGCGTCGATAGTCGAAACCGGGCAGGTTGGGCGTATTGTCAATAAGTGTCGGTGTACTTACGTCTTGACCGATTTGACCGGGTTCGTTGGCCGGGCCGGACTGAATCAGGTGGTTGATGCTGCTTACAGCATCGTAGCCATTATTGTTGGCGCTGGCCAGTAGGTAATATTTGTTGCGCTTGCCAAAATTCATGAGGTTGGCGCTGGCCTGGTAATATTTGGCACCAATTGGTGAGCCCTGCAGCCCGACCGAGCCCAGCCATTGGCTTTTGCTATCCGCTTTCAGTTGCAGATTAAGAGCGACCTTATCGGAGTTTTCGATGCCTTTCAGTTGTTTGTTATTGGAATAGCGCTGCAGTACCTGAATTTTCTCCAGCGGTTGCACGCTCATATTTTGCGTAAGCAGGCGGTAGCCCTTTTCAAAAAAGTCATCGCCCTCTACCATGACCTTTTCCACCTCTTTGTTGCCGATCTTGATGCTGCCATCGGTGCCTACGTTGATTCCGGGAATTTTGCGCAGCAGGTCTTCCACGTTGCGCTCATCACCCTGCAGAAAAGACTTTGCCACCAATTCGATGGTGTCCCGGCCATGCCGGTAGGGCTGCTTGGCATGTATAAGCACTTCCTGTAAACGCTGCACACCGCCGGCCTGCATGTGCACATCGATAAGCGTATCAGCTCGCACCGGTTCAATGGCCAGGCTAAGCGGCTCATAGCTAAGCGCTTTGAACTGCAGTATGAATTTTCCACGTTGCAGGGTTTGCAGATGGTAATTTCCCTCGGCGTTGCTAAAGGTGTAGGCCAGCATCTGCGAATCTGCCGCAAGGCGCAGATCGATGCGCACACCGCGCAGCGCTTCACCCTTGACCGTAACCCTACCATGTATATTGACCTGTGCCCCTGCAAATAAGGGCAGTAGGCATAGGCCAAGCCAACCAGCTATACGCTTAATTTTTTTCCCACTCATATACCTGTTCGACACTGCCACGAACTTTTTGGCGTTCCACGGTTACACCTTCCATCACCGGCATTTTGCTCATCATCATGCGCATTCGCTCTTCCGTTTCAAGATCTACTTTTTTTATGTAGCTCTCCAGGCTGAGCTTGGGCAGCGACTGCATGTATTTTTCGTTGACAGGTACATTGCCAGTGTAGGGGTACTCAATTTCTTTGAGCAGCCAATAATTGGGGTTGGCCCCTTCGTTGTATAGCATGACGATAAGGCCGGGCAGACCACCAAATTTATAAGGCCCAGCAGGTACGGGAATATCGTTGGTATAGTAGGCGACCAGTGTAGTCCCACGGTAGGCGGCTGTAGCTTTGTGGCATATATGCTTGCCCAAGGTATCTACATCCTTATAGTTAGTATTCCAGACGAGGGGCGGAAATTCGTCGCTGATCAGGTAGTTGCTGCCTTTGAGCGAGCAGGTTTCGAGCAATTGAGGTACATTGTTTTTTTGGATAACGATGTTCCGGTAGACTTTGCCCATATCCAGCGTAAGGGACATGCTGCCGCTCAGCTCATCCTCGTCGCTGTTGTCGGCAGCTTGAGGTTTGGGCAGTGGCAGCGAATCGCGAACAGCAGTCTTCACGCCGTCCTGAAAATAAACCTCCTCCCGAAAAGTAGCCATAGGTGATGGCAGGTATTCGTACACCGCTTTTAGTTTTTGGCCATACGTAACCGTCATGGCCAATAAGAATACAAAGAATAGAGAATATCTGTACATGATCGTTGGATTGAAGAAAGCGAGGCCTGAGCCTCGCTTAAATTTTTAAAATTGTATTCGAATAACATTTACTGCTCAGACTACAGCTCGTTATTGGCAAGCATATGTCTGTACATCAGTTTGCAGGTCCCGAAGAATCCTGTGCATGAATTTTCTACATAGGTCTCCGATGTATAGGTGTTTACCACCTGGCCGCTGCTATTGTAAACATGTAGCACGTAAACACATTTTGTTAGCATGTCTTTGGACTCCTTTTTTTCTGCAACTTTAACCTCCGCTTTGGTTTTGGCCAGGTCGTAAGTGGCTGTTTTTGCATTAGCATTTTCTTTGGTGTCTTTTGCTTCTGTACCGGCAAAGGCTGTAGTGGTTAGCGCAGCTACGGCTACCAAGCTCATCATTAATTTTTTCATTTTTTTAAAGTTTTTAGTTTAACCATATATACCTCTTAGGGCATATTTTAATTATCTGGTATGAAAATAAGGACAAGAAACGACTTGATTTTGGCCGTTTAGTATTCGCGTGGGTTCATTTATTATTCGCTATTATTTAGCGGATTTTTTGTTTATTGTGTCACTCAAACCTTCACCTTCTCATTCCGGTTTATTTCTTCTTTCACCAATCAATATGGTGTTTTTGGTATGCGGGGCTTTAAGTAGCCAAGAACATTTAAATAGGAGGAAAAAAGAAATAGAATGAACAAAAATGATTATTTTAGAGAAAGGAACTTGTTTACTATTTCAACACATAAAACTTCCGACGCATGAAAAACCTTTTTATCGTTTTATTTCTTTTGATTCAGTTGCCACTCTTGGCACAGCAGGCGCTTTTTAATCCGCAAGAAATCATTTCACCGGAAATCCACAAAGACAACTCAGTGACATTTAGGGTCTTTGCTCCCAATGCCCAAAAAGTGGAGCTCTCCGGGGACTGGATGCCCCGAGAAGGGTGGAATATTTTCCCCAAAACGATGACCAAAGGGAAAGATAGCATCTGGACGCTGACCAGCCCTCCGCTGCCTTCGGAGTTGTATAGTTATAATGTAATTATCGATGGAGTCAAAACTACCGATCCCAACAACGTATACCTCATTCGGGATGTGAGCTCTATTTTCAACGTCTTTATTGTGGGCGGTGGGAAGGCGGACAACTATTCGGTAAACAACGTGGCGCATGGTACCGTCGCCAAGCGCTGGTATGACTCTCCCGGCAATAAAATGAAAAGAAGAATGACGGTTTACACACCTGCAGGATATGAAACGAGTGGAAAAGATTACCCTGTTCTGTATCTGTTGCATGGCATGGGAGGAGATGAAGAAGCATGGATGGATCTAGGTAGAGCATCACAAATTATGGACAATCTCATTGCCCAGGGAAAAGCCGAGCCAATGATTGTCGTCATGACCAACGGTAATGTTTTTCAGCAAGCTGCACCCGGTCAATCAGATAAAGGATTTTATAAGCCGACGATGGCCCTGCCACATACCATGGACGGCCAAATGGAAAAGACTTTTGGAGATGTGTTGGATTTTATTAACAGTAATTACCGCGTGAAAAAGGGGAAAGACTACACCGCCATTGCAGGGCTTTCCATGGGCGGTTTTCATACCCTCCATATTTCCAGACACTATCCCAATACGTTTGGCTATATGGGCTTGTTTTCAGCCGCAGTGATGCCAAGGTCAGAACAGTTACCTGAGTTTTACCAAAATTTAAATGAAAGCCTGACGCGCCAAAAAGAAAACGGTTATCACCTTTACTGGATTGCCATGGGCAAAACCGATTTTCTTTACAACGAAATAAAACAATATAGGGCCACGTTGGATCAGCTCAATATGCCTTACGAATATCATGAAAGTGAAGGCGGACACATTTGGGCCAACTGGCGGGATTATCTTACCCTTTTTGTACCTAAATTGTTTAAAGCGCGGTAGTGTTGGTCTAAAGCCCGTAGGCCAGGCTGCTATAGCTGGACCGCACACCTGTCATTGCATTACGTTAGAATTCATCGTAGTTTATCGTAATGCTTTGACTTACTGGAGCGGCCACACAGGTCAGTATCAGTCCTTGTTGGAGATGCGTTTCGGACAATACGAAATTTCGCTTTAACCGTACTTCTCCCTCTTCCAATTTACAGATACACGTGCCACAGGCACCTCTACAGCAGGAATTCGGTACATGTATACCCGCATTTAACAGGGCATCGAGTAACGGTATCTGCCTGTTCCATAAAATATGGGTGGTCGCCCCGTTTAAAGTCAGGGTCACTTTCACAGTGTCGCGTAGCTGATCCTTTATGTCAGCGGAGTTACTTGCTTGTTTTTGACTCATTGTATTTCATTATAAATTATTTAGGAAAGCATAAAACCCGAAAGTTAGTGTTGCTTCCGGGCTTTATAATCAACTACTTCAAATCTTCAATTGAAGCGCCGAAGTTGATGTGTAATACATTTCCATTCGCCAATACCAATGCCGGAACAGATCGCACACCAGCCTTTTCAGCATCGTTTACTTTCGCTTTATCTTCTCCCAAATGGATTACTTCAACCTGATTTTCGGGAATGAAACTTAAAATATCCTGTTCTGCACTTACACAGACGGGACAACCTGCATGATAAAAAATAGCCTTTTTCATTTTGCTTTGTTTTTAGAGATTTAACTTTGATAAACTTCGTTTTCTATGGCCGAAAGTATGCCATCCAATTCCGCTATTTCACGTTCACTAAGTGGTTTGATAGGGCTTTTAAGGCCTCCGCCTCCTATTTCCAGCAAATCAAGACCCGCTTTAATGGAACGTGGCAAGCCCTTGGCCACCATGAATTTCAACAGATCAACCTGTTTGTAGAATATAGATCTCGCTTTATCCAGATCGTTTTGCTGTATGGCATCGTAGAGGGCTAAATTCAGTTCAGGTATCAGGTTGGGCGCCGCTGTACACCAGCCCCGTGCACCAGCGGACAGTGCGGCTAATGCCAGCGGGTTGGAACCGTTAAAGAAAGCAACGTCTTCACCTAATTCCTTTCTTAGGTAATACATCCGCTGGATATCACCGGTGCTCTCCTTTATCATCGTTACGTTCGGAATTTCCAGTAAACGCTTCAACAATGCAGGCGACATATCCACACCGCCCGTAGCCGGATTGTTGTACGCCATAATAGGAATAGAAATTTTGGACGCTACTTCGTCATAGTGTTTCACAATTTCGTCATCAGTTAATTTCCAATAACTCATCGGGATTATCATGATGGCGGATGCACCTGCTTTTTCGGCGAATTTTGCGTGGTAGACTGTTCGTTCCGTCGTAAGGTTCGAAACACCCACCAATGTAGGTATTCTACCTGCTACCTGTTGCATTGTTGCTTCGGTTATAGCTTCTTTTTCGGAATCATTCAAGTAAGGCATTACGCCTGTGCTTCCAAGAGGGGCGATACCATGGACACCCGCTGTCACCAAGCGCTCTACCTGTTTTTTGAATAAAGGAATATTGATTTGCTCGTTGTTGTCGAACGGTGTAATTGGATAGGCTATTACCCCTTTTAATGGTACATTATTCATTTTATGATCTTATTTTAAAAGTTAAAAATCTCTGCCCTCTTCCTCACGCAATGCTACACCAAGGTTCTGGAGTTGAGGAGCATTTTCGCAGGCGATATATTTGGCCGGTTCGCTGTCACTCAAATTCTGGTGCTGATGCCATGCCCAGGACGGAATGTAAACAGCATCACCTGCTTCCCATTCGACAATTTCATCTTCAACTTTTGTCCAGCCTTTGCCTTCGAGCACATACAATACAGTTTCATACGTGTGGCGATGCAGATGTGTTTTCTGTCCCGGCAATAAACCACCGATGGTCATACTTACATTTTTACTCGGCAGGTCAACGAAGAATACAGGGTGTTTTCTTTCTGCCGAAAACTGGTTGTGCACACCAGCGTTTTCAACATTCTTGTGAATGATGTGTGAGGGCTTTACATAGGTTGGTCTAGCAAAGGTCTGATGAAAGTCTTTAGAGCTGAATTGCTTTTGTTCCTCATGAATTGATTTCTTTACTGCTGTAGCTGCTTCTAATTTTGCCATAATTGAATTTATTTAATGATCTTTTGCACTATTGCACTACAAAAATATCGTATCTTTGGACTGGCATGATGATGCAGTTTTTGTAATAATAGATAGTCCAGATGTTAAGAGATTGGAAATTCGAAATACAGTTAGATGAAAGGTCGGACAAAGCCGTTTACCTGCAAATTGCCGACGCCCTTATAAAAGATATCCATTCGGGAAGGTTAAAGACCGGCGAAGTTTTGCCCGGAAGCAGACATCTGGCACAACTATTAAAAGTCAATCGTAATACGGTTGTGGAAGCCCTTAATGTTCTGCTTATTGAAGGCTGGCTGATTTCTAAAGAAAGGAAAGGTACATTTGTTGCCGATACCTTGCCCGATTTTAAAGACGTGCATGATAACAAGGAGATAATTGCGAACGCAGAGAGCACAGAAAACAAGCATTATCATTTACAGTTTGACGATGGTCACCCCAACAGTAAAATCGCTCCTGTTACGGAACTGGCAAGGGCTTATCGGCAGATTTTCAACCAAAAAGCAAAGTGGCAGATGATGGGTTACGGCGATGAATATGGTGATCTTGAGTTTCGCAAGGCAATTGTTCAAATGCTCAATCACCAAAGAGGGATGCAGATCAGTGAACAAAATATTTGCCTCACCCGGGGCAGTCAAATGGCCATGTACCTCACAGCTCAATGCCTGTTTACCGAAGGGGATTATGTGATGATAGAAAACCCCGGATATAAACCAGCCTGGAAAGCATTTGAACATGCAGGGGCGAGGCTCTTGCCGATAAATGTGGACAAAGATGGTTTGCTGATGGCCGATGTGACGAATTATCTAAAATCCGGTAAAAAGATAAAGGCTATTTACGTTACGCCACACCGCCAATACCCGACTACGGTAACATTGAGCCTAAAAAGAAGACTGGAACTGATACGGCTTTCCAACGAATATGGTTTCACGGTCATAGAAGATGATTATGATAATGAATTTCATTTTGGGTATCGCCCCATATTACCTTTATCAAGTTTCCCAGAGCTAAAAAATTATGTTTACATCGGAACAATGAGTAAAGTTGTCGCACCTGCCCTGCGTATCGGTTATTTAGCCAGCAACAATAGCGATTTGATTGAACAAGTAGGCGATCTGCGTAAAATTATTGATGTGCAGGGTGACAACATTATGGAACAGGCTGTCTTGCAGCTCATCAAAGACGGTACATTAAAACGACATATCAGAAAGGCAACAAATCACTATAAAGCCAAAAAAGATTTCGCAACCAGCCTCCTGGCAAAACACCTCAAAGACAAAGCCAGATTTACCATTCCCGAAGGTGGTCTGGCATTTTGGGTCGTACCCGAAAAACCAGTGAACTGGCAGCAGATTGATACGAAACTAAAAAATAAAGGAATAAAAATTATCACACCAGATGCCTATAGTTTTGGTGAAACTATTCACGGTATCCGGCTAGGCTATGGTTCTCTTTCTGAAAAAGATCTGGAAGAAGGGATTATCGCATTGGCTGAATTGTTATAACTGATCTTTCAATCCCTCGACTTCTTCCGTTTTCCAGATGACCTGTTGATACCTCGGTCCAAGTTTGGACCATGTTCACCTCCCCATTTCCTCTGTTTACCGAGTTTTCCCGTCCGTTGGTCTAAAGCCCATGGGCTGTGGGCGTATTGTGTCGTAATTTTGATTCAGAATCTACAAGGAAATGATGCAACAAATCGATCTCCTTACGACAATTAGAAAAAAAACAAGAAACTAACAATATAAAATAAAGACATTATGACAACTCTAGTAAAAACATTCGCAGCAGCAGCCCTGATCGCAGTATCCACATTCACTATGGCCGCGGAAGGACCCGGTTCAAAGTCCGCAAAAGCAAACGTTAACCTTTCTACGGCAGACTTCGCCCTTGACCACTATGTTGCGGTCACCACCGAAGGCGAGACGGCAGGTGTGGAGCAGCTATTTGCTGCAGATTTCAGCCAGAAGGCTAACGCAGCTACCAACGGACGTAGTGCGGTTGTTAACTTCTTCAAAAAGCAAAAAGGAGAGAAGCTGGACTGTAAAGTGGCCACCGATATCATCGAAGAGTCTGCAGATTATATGGTCGCTAAAGTAACGTTGAAATTTGAAAATTTCACCAAGACCGACCTGGTGACTTTGGTGCGCGAAGGTGACAGCTGGAAGGTTTCGAGATCAATCCACTCGTATAAATAACTGAGCGTTTAGTCAAATATATATGTTGTAGAGCCACGTCTTGAGATGTGGCTTTTTTGTTGTGGTTATTCTGCTGAAAAAAGAGGATAGCTATAAAAGATCGCTAAATTTATTTGGAGTAATATCCATGCAATTATGAACTAAAAGAGAATATAATGAGTTTACAGCACTTAATCATATACCACCTATCATAGGGGACAGATCGTAATCATCGGGCACCATGTAGGTGTTATAAAAGCTCCAATGATGGACTATAATTTCTGGAACGTGATGCGGCAGCAAGCTAAATAGTAGTATTTTCATTTTCACACATCCTTGCAGTTCAGTTGTCTTGAGAGATGGGATAGACAGTAGATTTCAACGTAATGAGTATTCCAATGCGCTTCTACAGGAGAGCTGCTTCGCTAATTGTGATCCTTGATGTTTATTTTGTTTGTTTCGTTTATTTCGTTTATATTTGTGTGATAAAAACTTATGTCATGACTATATTGGAAGAAATACAACGGCCTACAAAATCGGAGCAAAGAGTAGCAAATGCTTCTTATGCCACTTTAGCGGCAGCTTTATTACAAATCCAGTCTGATAATACTGAGATCGAGATAGAAGAGACAAATGATCGCATCAAGATCCCGTTTAAAGCCCTTCGATTTTTAGGGGATATTCTAAAAGCAATGGGAGAGGGAAAACCAGTTTCAATAGTGCCTATAGCTACAGAGGTAACCACGCAAAAGGCTGCTGAGATCCTTGGCTGCTCAAGGCCGCATCTTGTTAAATTGTTGGAAGCAGGTAAAATTGCTTATACCAAGGTAGGAAAACATCGTCGTATCCGATTTGAAGATGTGATGAAATATAAACAAAACATGAAAGAGGAACAAAAGAAGCATATCATCGATATGATGAATGCCGATGAAGAAACCGGTTTGTATGATTCATAGCGTTCGGTTTAAGGCTGTTTTAGATACGAATGTCGTGTTTCCTATTGTCATTCGTGATCTACTTTTTTGGTTGGCTTATTATGAGCTTTATACACCAAAATGGAGTGCACATATTTTCGACGAATGGAGAGAAGTTATGCTGCGCAAGGATATTCCGGTAGAAGAGGTCGAAAAAAGAATCCAACGGGCAAATAAGGCTTTCCCAGATGCTTTAGTGAAAAACTATGAGCCATTGATAGAACACTTGGAATTGCCAGATCCAAGAGATTGTCATGTATTAGCAGCAGCGATAAAAACGAATGCGAACGTTATCGTTACCAATAATCTAAAGGATTTTCCTTCCCAATACCTAAGTTCATTTGGTTTGACAGCCAAGAGTGCAGATGACTTTTTGACGGATATAATAGACCTGAATCCTGAACAAGCTATATTGGCATTTAAAGAAATGGTGCTGAACCGCCGTAATCCAGCAATGAATGAATTTGAAGTACTGGATAGCTTACGCAAATCTGCTTTAGCAGATACTGCGAACTATCTCCATGCATTACTTTAATGCATTAAACAAAATAATAAAATAAGCTATCGACGCATGAGGTGGTTACCTTGGAGCGTGTGGGTAATGAATGGAAAGTTTCTAAATCAATCAATTCGTATAAATAGTATCTAAATAACTAGTGCTCTGCGAAGTTATAGGTAGAGCACTAGTGAATCATATGTTGGCTAGCGCTATTACATTATCTTAATTTAATACCAGTGAAATGTTGAAAGTTCAACCTTATTTCAACCAGTGACAGCAATCAATGTAGCTGGAAAGCTCTGTTTTTTTTTATAGCGCGACAAAGCTCGATATTATGGATATTAATGTTAATTTTATATGAAATTAACATCTGTTAGGTTAATTTGCATCAATTAAATATACCGAATTCATGATCGCTGGGCTGAAACATATTTCCATTTCAATGGATGATTTCCTCTTATTACAAGCTGGGGATCAGTCTGTTTTTGGTGTTGTGTTTAATTATTATCAGCCGATTATCTATTTTAAAGTCAGGCAGCTCTGTAAAAACGATAGTGATGCAGAGGAGGTCACACAGGAAGTTTTCATTGAATTTTATTTAAAAAGAATGCAGCTTTCCGGTCCGGAAGCCATTTTCCCCTTTCTATTTGCTATTTCAAAAAGAATGGCCATATCCAATTTCCGCAAATCGCTGGTCCGGTCCAATTATCTGCAGTCGCTTCAGCACACCTGGCTTGAAAATTCCTTTTCGCTGCAGGATGAATTGGAGGGCAAAGAGCTACAGGTCATCCTAGAATCCATTATTGAACAACTGCCGCCACAGCAGCAGGCAATTTACCGACGGAGCAAGTTTGAAGACCAATCTTATCAGGAAATTGCCGATGAGGAAGGACTCTCCAAAAATACGGTGCGCAATCACCTCAGCCTCGCCTCGAAATTTGTCCGGTTCAAGCTGGACAAAATCCTGTCTATCTTTTTTTTGTAAGCAGCTTGAGTTTGCATACATTTTTTATTAGCCCATTTAGCAATCCCGGGGGTAAAAAACGGCATCTATAATCCTTTTCAAAAAAAAATATTTTTCTATTGGTACTTTTTCAGGGTTCGCGCGATTATGTAGTTGAAATCGATCCAAAGGAATGAACCAAATTGAACAATACAGCCAATTAATACGCAAATATCTTGCTGATCAAGCCAGTAAAGAAGAACGGGCACAGCTTCAGGAATTAATGGATGATCCCGTATTTCTTCAGGTTTGGGAGAAAGTGTGGCGGGAGAACTCGTACCCGGTACAGCCCACAGCATACCCTGATCCGCACCGGATGCTGGAAAATATATTGGCCGATCCCCGAATTGCAACATCGGCATCTACTCCCCAAAGGACGACAGATGGACATTTTAATTTCAGGAGAAATTGGTGGCAGGTTGCGGCAGTCTTTCTTGCGTTATGCGGTGCAGTGCTATGGGGCTACTACAACTTTTATACCGAGGAAACACAACCGAAAGAGCAGCTGTCTAAGGTGTCGATCGTACCGGGCTCAGATAAAGCCATGATCATACTTGAAGATGGAAAACAGATCGATCTCAGTTTGCTCCGTGCGGATACGGTACTTGACCAAGGGGAATATTTGATTACCAAAGATAATAAAGGTCAAATCAGCTATCGGCTCAAGGACAGCAGGTCACAGGCAAGTAGCGTCGTCTACAACACCATCATTACGCCCCGGGGCGGGGAATATACGCTCAGGATGGCTGACGGAAGTCTTGTGCAGCTCAATGCAGGCAGTAAGATCAAATATCCCGTAAAATTTGATGCGAAGCTGCGGTCGGTGCAGCTCGAAGGGGAAGCTTATTTTGAAGTGGCTAAAATGGATGTTAAAGGCAAAAGGGTACCTTTTATTGTGCAAAGTGGAGGACAGACACTCGAGGTCCTGGGAACACACTTTAACATCAAGAGTTTTGGTGATCACATCGTTACCACGTTGGTAGAAGGGAAAGTCAAGCTCTCTTTTGCCGATGCTGCCCTAAAAGAACAAGTCCTTGCGCCCAATGATCAGGTCGTTTTCGATAAAAGTCGCAGGAATGTGAAAAAGGAGCAAGTGGATCCGTTCTATAGCCTTGCCTGGAAAAATGGAAATTTCGCCTTTGATAATGCATCCATTCAAACGGTCATGGACGAGGTAGCTCGCTGGTATGATGTCGAGATCAGTTACGGCGACAAGCTGCAGGGACAGCACTTCTCGGGGACTATCTCCCGCTATGAAAATATCGATAAACTATTGAAAACAATTGCTTTCGCCGGTGGCGTACATTTCGAACGTAAAGGAAGGAGGATATATGTGCTAAACTAACGCTGATGAGAAGGGAAGCATATATAACAATCAGGAGCGCGCCAACGCCCCTGAAAGTTTTGTCTTTTTCTCGACATGGATGAATAGTAAAACCGTTAAATTTTATCTCAACCGAATGCAATTTAATAAAAAAAAATTGATCGGACCGACCCTATTATGTCAGGTAAGATCCCAGAAAATACCAATTTCTATGAAATTGTCATTAGCAATTCCTCTCTTGTTCGCTGCCAATTTACAGCTGCACGCATTTTCATTTGGCCAGACCGTCAGTCTGAAGCGGAACAATGTAAAGGTGAGTGCGGTCCTGAAAGAACTGCAGAAGCAAAGTGGATACAACATTTTTTACAACGAATCGCTGATCGCAAAAGACGACCGTATCAGCGTCAGCTACCACAATATCTCTTTTGAAGAAGCCTTGAAAGATCTATTGGCCCAGCTGCAGTTATCTTATGTCAAAGCGGATAAAAATATTGTCTTGAACAAAAGAACGGATCAGGCTGTTGGCCAGGCGTCGGCTACGGAGGCTCCGCAGCTGTACCCGGTCAAAGGGTTTGTCAAAGACGAGCAGGGACGGCCGTTGGACAATGTTACTATCAGTGAAAAAGGCAAAAAGGAGAAAACGCTCAGTCGCGAGGATGGCAGCTTTCAGATCCAGGTCAGCAGCCGTGATGCCATACTTGTATTTACGATGGTTGGCTATGAGCCGCTGGAAATGGCGCTGGCACAGCAGTCAACCTTGCATGTGACCATGAAGCCCGCCATCAATGCAATGGAAGAAGTGGTCGTCGTGGGATATGGTGTGCAGAAAAAAGCCAATCTGACGGGTGCCGTGTCGCAGGTCAATGCGGATGATATCGCGCTACGACCAAGTGCGAACATTGCAGGTACGCTCCAGGGACTTATGCCCGGCTTGAATATCCAGCTCAACAACGGAGATCCATCCAAGACACCCGATATCAATGTGCGGGGATTCAATTCCATCAATGAGGGCGGCCCGCTGGTATTGATCGACGGGATCGAAGGGAATATTACTCGGGTCAACCCCAATGATATTGAAAGTGTTTCTGTGCTGAAAGATGCCGCTTCGGCGGCCATTTATGGAGCCCGTGGTGCTTTTGGTGTCATCTTGGTGACCACAAAAAAAGGAAAGGCAGGGACAGTGAAGGTGGATTATGTCAATAATTTTGCCTGGACTACACCGGCCTCCCGTACCGACTATATCTCCGATCCCTATGTCTACGGGAAAACAGTAGATGCTGCACTGTATGGTTATAACGGCAGTTCCTATACACGTTACAATGCAATGGACTGGGAAGCGATCAAAATGGTAGCTGCAGGGGAGATTGCGCCCTTTCATGAGAAGCAGGCAGACGGAACCTATAAGTTTTTCTATAAGACCAACTGGTGGGATTACCTATTTAAAAAATATCAGCCCTCCAACTTCCATAATATCGCCATTTCAGGTGGCAGTGAAAAGTTGAAAGCCTATCTCTCCGGCCGTGTATTTAAACGCGAAACGATCAATAATATCAATGACGACGCGAATATGGACCGCCAGAATATGAAATCCAATTTGGTATTCACACCCAACAGCTGGTTGGAAATTTCAAACAATACGCAGTTCATCAACGAAAAGGATAAAGAATATGGAGGCTACAGCAATGGTCTGGGGGGGCTTTGGAGTACGACGACCTGGTATAATCTGATGCCTTTTTACCCTAATTTTGTCGATGGTATTCCAACGGATATCGGTGTGGGTACTGGCGGTCAGGGAGCCAATGCAGGGCTGGAATCCGGAAAAAGCTGGGAGGTACGCAATAGTGAAGAGTTTACCAATACCTTCCGTGTCCTGCTCAAGCCATTGAAAGGTCTACAGGTAAATTTTGATTATAGCAACCGTATCGAAAACTTTTCACGGAGCACACGCCTCAACCCCTTCAGTTACTACTCGGGCAACAAACTCAATTATACAACTGCCGGCCTCAACCGTCTGACAGAATACCGCTGGAAAGACAAGTATAACGCGATGAACCTGTTTGCGACCTACGAAAAAAATGTGGCGCAGAAGCATCAGTTCAAATTATTGGTGGGCTACAATCAGGAATCCTTTGACCGGGACCGTATCGCCGGAGCCATGGACGACCTGCTGATCGAGGATCTTTCCAACCTGGCGCTGGGGACTTCCATGTACAGCCTGAGCGGAACAGCTGAAAATTGGGCTATTCAGGGCGTATTTGGCCGTTTTAATTATGCCTACGACAATAAATACCTGCTGGAAATAAATTCACGGTATGATGGTTCATCACGGTTTCCTAGCGGGAGCCGATGGGGATTTTTCCCCTCAGTTTCATTAGGTTGGCAGCTGGATCGTGAGCACTTTTGGGAATCGATCAAAGGCACTGTACCTACCTTAAAGCTCAGAGCTTCGTATGGCAAGCTCGGCAACCAGACTGTAGGGGTCAATACCTTTAAGGAATTGATGACCGTGCAGCAGTTGGCCTGGCTAAATGGGGGCTCCCGTCTTATTGGGGCAAGTACGCCGGCACCATTGCCGAACGTCGTCACCTGGGAACGGACCAAAAGCATTGACTTCGGTGTTGATCTTGGACTGATCCAGAACAAGCTAAATGTCAATTTTGACTGGTATCAGAAAGATGTCGAAGGCATGTATCTCCCGGGACAGCCGCTTCCAGCAGTATTTGGAGCTAATGAACCCCGTGAAAACTACGCTGCTTTGCGTAATAAAGGTTTTGAAGTGGGGGTAAGCTACCAGGACAAGTTTGACCTTGCCGGTTCACCCTTTCGCTTCAACATCGCTGTGAATACCACCAATTTTAAAGGGATCATTACGAAATATAATAATCCACAGGGCTTGTTGAGTTCCTATTACGAAGGACAGGTACTGGGGCAGATCTGGGGATACCATATCGACGGACAGTTTCAGTCCGATGCGGAGGCATTGAGCTACCAGAATAGTTTCCAGGACCCGCAATTGTCCCTCTCTAAAGTATATAACGATATTCTGAGTGTATCGCAAAATAGTGAGTGGAATATGTTGCGCGGTGGCGATGTGAAATACGTAGATCTCAATGGTGATGGCCGTATCGACAAAGGCGACAACACGCTTGCCAACCACGGCGATATTAAACCCATTGGCAATGCCATGCCGAAATTTCCATTTGGTATCAATATGAGTGCTTCCTGGAATAATTTTGATCTCTCGGCGGCATTTGCCGGTGTTGCCAAACAAGATTGGTACCCGACAGGGGATTTATACTGGGGTTCCTATCAGCGGCCATATCTTTCTTTTGTACGTAAAGACCTGGTAGATAATGCATGGACTCCGGACAAGAAAGCGAATAGGTATCCACAGATCTATCGGGGATACTCGTCCTTGCAGAGCGGAAGGTCGCTATATGAATTGAACGATTATTACCTGACCAATGTCGGGTTCCTGCGGATGAAAAATTTTACGTTGGGCTACACCCTGCCACAGCAATGGACACGGCGCTATAAAGTTGAAAAACTGCGGTTTTACTTCAGTGGCGAGAATCTGTTGACCTGGAACTTTGGCAATCTGACCAAGTATATAGATCCCGAACAGGCAGGTGCAATGATCAATTATAATTCGCCCGCAAGTGCCAATGATCCTGCGGACTCCTCGGAGCGGGGGCTGCTGCGGGACTATCCCATGGGTAAAACCTATTCTTTTGGTTTAATGCTTACGCTTTAATACTCGACAACGCAATGATAATGAAACTTACAACAAACACCTATAAACTTCTTGGTCTGTTGATCTTACTATCGCTGGCAGCTTGTCAGAAAGATTATTTGGACCGTCCTTCGGAGGACCAGGTGGAAGCACCCTATTTTTTCAATACAGCAAAGGATCTGGAGGTTGCCACCAACGATTTTTACACCTTTCTGCCCAATGAATCCTGGTATACAAACGATGGGAGTTCGGACAATATGATCCCCCTCACGGTGGCCGACCGGATCAAGGGCAATCGAACTGTCCCCGTGGGAAGCGGCTCGGGCGGTTGGTCCTGGAGCCAGTTGCGCAAGATCAATTATTTTCTGGCCAACTATCATAAAGTTCCCGACGCTGCGGCACAAAAAAAATACAGTGGCATAGCCCGTTTTTTTAGAGCAAATTTTTATTACGATAAGGTGAAAACTTTTGGTGACGTACCTTGGTATGGAAAGGTGCTGAGCGCCAAAGATGAAGACCTTTTCAAGGCCAGGGACTCACGGCAGCTGGTGATGGATTCCATTATGGCTGACCTGGACTATGCGATCGAAAATATACCAGCCGAAAAACAGCTTAACTTGATCACCAAATACACGGCACTGCTGCTGAAAGCCAGGGTGGCGCTCTTTGAAGGAACATTTAGAAAATACCATCAGATCGCGGGACATGAAAAGTTCCTGAATGAGGCGGTCAGCGCATCGGCCGAACTGATGAATAGTGGAGCCTATACCTTGTACAGCCAGGGGGGAGCAGATCAAGCCTATCGGAATCTGTTCGCCCGCAATAATCAGGATCAGGTGGAGACTATTCTTGCCATTGATTTTGAACTGGGCATGCGTGTTCATGGCCTTGGCTATTCCTTTACCTCAGCAACTTCAGGAGCCTACGGGATCGCCAAAGATATGATCAATAGCTATCTGATGAAGGATGGGAGCCGCTTTACCGATAGATCGGGTTACAAGACCATGGAGTTCTATCAGGAAATGCAAAATAGAGATCCAAGGCTTACACAGACAACTGCAGGGCCAGACTTCCGTGCTAATGGAGAAACAGCAAATGAGCCTGTCAACTTGACGATCACCACGACAGGCTACCGTCTGATCAAGGCGTTGCCTGATAAATTGCAATGGGGCGTATCGGCCTCCTATTTTGATGTCATCTTATTCCGTTATGCGGAGGCACTGCTGATCCATGCCGAAGCGAAAGCCGAACTTGGGACCATCAGCCAAAGTGACCTCGACCTGACGGTCAATAAGCTGCGTAGCCGTGCGGGCATGCCGATGCTATCCCTCGCTGAAGCGAATGCTAACCCCGATCCTTATTTGCTGGCCATGTATCCCAATGTCGATGCTGGTGCATTCAGGGGCGTTCTGCTGGAAATACGGCGCGAAAGACGGATCGAATTGTTCAACGAAGGGCAGCGCTGGGATGACTTAATGCGCTGGAAGGCCGGATCTAAACTCAATCAGCCTATTGTCGGGGTTTATTTTCCCGGCGTTGGAGCCTATGATTTTACAGGGGATGGCAAGGCCGATGTGTATGTCCATACAGGCAATACATCGGGTGCACCGGGTACGGTGACCACATTGATCAATATCAATCAGCGGACACTTTGGGATCCCGTTTCAAATACCCAGAACGCCAATAAAGGCTCACTTGATCCCTTTTATCAACGGGGTAAGTTTGATGAAAAACGCGATTACTATGCACCGATCCCGATTGAAGATATCCAGTTAAACCCAAATTTGAAACAAAATCCTGAATGGGAGAAATTATACCGATAACATGAAACAACTTATTTTTATAGCGATCCTCGGTTGTCTATTGATCCCCGGATATACCTACTGTCAAAAACAGGGTGGACCTGATTATGCCGTTGGCTACTCGCTCGATATCCGGAAGATAGCATTGGAAAAACTAAAGGCAGACAAAGCAGCAGGTATGGACTATATCGAGATCGCGGGGCTCGGAAGCTTTGTCAATGCAGACCTCAGTTTAAAGATTCCACAGCATGAATGGTTGCTTAAATGCGATTCGTTGGCCATTGTACTGAAAAAAGCCGCGGTGAAGGTATGGTCTGTCCATATGCCCTTTTCCGCCAAAATAGATATCTCTGCGCTGGACGAACAGCAGCGGCAGCAGGTGATCCGTATGCATTTGCAGCTGCTGGAAGGCCTTTACCGTCTTCATCCGCAGGTCATCCTGTTTCACCCTTCCTATTACCTCGAGCCCAACAAACGTGCGGCCCGGAAGGATCAGCTGGTACGTTCTGTCAAGGAGTTGTACTCGGCAGTGGCTAAGGCTGGGCGGCAGCTCGTCATCGAAAATATGCTGGGACCTTCGCTGACGGTGGGTGAGCGGGAGCGGCCCCTGCTGCGGACCGTGGAAGAATGTCAGGAACTTTTCGCGCGCTTTCCTGATCAGGTCGGCATTGCCGTCGATATGAACCATATTGCGCATCCCGAGCGCCTGCTCTTGGCTTTTGGGGCGCGCGTCAAGACACTGCATGTCGCGGATGGGGATGGAACCAAGGAAAGTCACTATTTACCCTGTAATGGCAAAGGTCAGAATGACTGGAATACCATATTGGCCACACTGGAAAAAATTAAATATAAAGGTGTATTCATGTTTGAGTGTCATTATGAAACGACAATGCAGCTGGTCCAATGTTACCGTCAGCTGCAGCAGAATTATAGGAACACAAAACAATAAGTAGGTTCAAAAAACATTGATTATAATGAAAAAATCGTTATATATTTTTATGGTCCTTTTGTATGCCCTAGGCATACAGAGCTGTAAAAAAGATAAAGTCGAGAGTGAGCAGCGGCTCCTGATCGATCGGGATTATATGGAAGTCGGCAGTAGGGCCGATACCTATCAATTGGACATTTTGGCAAATGCGACCGTTACCGTAAGCAGCGACAAAGACTGGATCAAACTCGATAGTACCGTGTATCCCAAGGGGAAAAATAAGATTCGGTTTTCTGTTGATAAAAATTCGGAAGACGAACGTTCGGCGACTTTGCTGCTCAGGCTGAACGATAATCTATCGCAGGAGATCTTGATCTTGCAGGAATCCGGAAAAGTGCCCGTTTTTTATGTGACTCCTGCAGGCAAAGGGGATGGCAGTTCGTGGAGTAGTGCTACTGACCTCGATCAGGCACTCGAAAAAGCAACGACAGGCAGTACGTTATTCCTGGCCGAGGGAACCTATGTTCCAACGCGGACCATTCGCAATGGTGATGTGAATGAGGAATCGGACAAAACCATAGAGATCGCAAAAAATATCAGCCTGATCGGCGGATATGCGGCCAATGCCAAACCTGGAGATCAGCCCAATCCGGCCTTGTATAAAACCATCTTTCAGGGAAAGCTTTCCAGCGGAAAATCGGTGTTCCACACCGTCACGGTGACGGCGACCGCGGATCCTGAAAATCAGGTGACGCTTGAAAACATCAGCATCAGAGGGGGAAATGCCACCGATCGTAGTGCGAGTACAACCATCAATAACGTCAAATTCAGCCGTGGCCAAGGGGGCGGTATGTTGATTGGCATGGCCAGGGTCTTGCTCAAAAATGTGGATGTGGTCGACAATAAAGCGACCGCAGATAAGGGGACCGCAGGTTTTGCTGCCGGCATCTACGCATTTGCAGGTGCCCAGCTCAGGTTGGAAAACTGTCGCATCAACAATAATAGCAACAGCGGAAATAACGGTGGCGGACTATGGATCGCCGATGGTTCACTGATTGCCTACGATAGCCAGTTTAATCACAATAGTGCCAAAGGCACCGCAGGGGGCGTGCACGCCTATCCAAATGCAGCTATTACACTCTATAATTGTGAGGTGATCGGCAATTCAAATACATCCTATGGAGCAGGCGTTTATCTGCGTGAAAAGTCAAAAGGGATATTTGTTAATTGCCTGCTGGCTGAAAATTCGAGCACATCAGCCAATGGCGGCGGCGGACTGATGCTGTATGATAATAGTCAGGCAGACGTGATCAGTACAACCATTACCAAGAATACCGTTGTTGGTCCCGGCGGTGGGGTCTATCGTCGCAGCAATGTCAACAAACTGACTTTGATCAATTCGATTGTATCAGGCAATACCCAGGCGGGCAGTTCTACCGATGTTGATGCCTATTCAGATAACATTGCTGTCGTGCCAAGGATACAGCACACGGTTGCTGCGCAAGCGGTGTATGGCGCTGATGGAAGCATTGTTCCAAAAGTAAGTTTTGAACCTGCGACCATGCTGAATCCAGATTATCTACCTATCGGAGCCGAAAATCCGTCCATGAGCTATGGTCTAAATTCAGCCGGACTGCTGGAGCTTGCCAAGAAATACACGCCGGCATTGGACGATAGTCGCATGCAACAAGATATCAATAATAACCCGCGTTCTTCCAGCTGGATGGGCGCAAAAGTGAAATAAGATGAAACAATTAAGCTGCTTATTTATCCTTATCCTTCTTGTATTAGGCAACAGCCGGGCTGCTGAGCACAAGAATATCCTGCTATTATTGGGTTCAGCCGATCCTGAGGTACTGGCCCAGCGGGTAGATGTTGCTGCTCAGCTCTACCGTATCCGGCCGATGGATGCTATTGTGGTGTCTGGAGGTTGTGGTGCACACGGTTCCAAGATTTGCGAAGCGTCGTCCATGGCGCTGCAATTGGTCAGCAGAGGGGTGCCTGCGGCATTGATCTTCAAGGAGGAAAACTCCAAGACGACAGTGCAGAATTATATTTTTAGCAGGCGCCTAAAAAATAACGCTGGCGAGCGGATCATGCAGCCAGGAGATACAGTGTATGTTGTTTCCGACCATTGGCATGCGATTGCTGTCGCTGCCCGCCTGCAAAAATACGATGGGGTGACAGCGAAGTTTTTTATTGAAGGCGCTATACAGCCCAAAAAGGAAGACCGTCTTGATTATGCCGGAATATTTAACGCTTACGATGACAACCACCTTTTTACATTAAAAGGCACCTGGCTGACGCCGGAAGCGGTATGGACAAAAAAAGACAGTACCTGTTACCTGACGCAGGATATCATCTATACAACGGATGCTGCTAACACCAGCTATAGCGTCAGTCCGGTGGAAAAGCTGTTCCCTTTTCTGAAAGGGAGCTCAGAGTTTAATCCGCCGATATATATCGATGAGCCGGCTGCATGGTACATCCTCTTTAGCGGCTATTGCCGTAAAGTTTCAAAAAAAGACTATAAGGTACTGGACGAACAGCCTATTCAGGAATGGCTGAGGCTGCCAGACACATTGAACTGGAACCAAATCAATGCAGGGTATATCCAGGGAAAATCATTGGTATTGATCGGAAAGGACAAAGTGCTATTGGCGGAGCGAAAAGGAAAGGCCTTTCAGTATGTCCGGGAAACCGTGCCGCAACACTATTTTGCCAACTGGCCCTATAGTTGGGGTGCGGGCAATGTCAGTGCGGCAAGATTGCTGCCGGGAGAAAATAAGGTCATCTTTTACCGAAATATGGAGTCTGCCGTATGCACTATTGACCAAAAAACAATTGAAAAAGCGGTTCCATTAAAGTTAAAGTGGATCGGTGAAATAAAGTAAAAACAGATGAAAAGAAATTTTATATACAGCTTATTGCTGCTTTTTCTTGTTATTTCATGCAAGAAAAATGAAGGCGGAACGCAGCTGCCCTACGATTACAGTATTCCCCAGCAAGAAGACCTGGCGGAGATTATCCATACGGCTGCCTGGAATACAAAAACGGTTGCCGATGGTGTGGTGTGGAAGTATTACCAATTCCCGCGGATATTTGAATCCAAACAATATGTTAATGTATTTGAGATCGATCTGAAGAAAGGTATGCAGCTGGAAATTCCCTATGTGAAGACCGGATTTCTAAAAACAAGTGCTGCTGCCACGGCTAAGGGCGCTTTGGTGGCATTCAACGGCAGTTACTTTAATACCAGTACGGGCGGATCAACTGTATTTTTCAAATACGATGGCCAGGTGATCAACCAGACGGTGAACGGATTTAATAGCTACCGTGAAAATGGCGCATTTACCTTTACCGGGCAAAGCTATCAGATCGTGCCGAAGCCAGCAGGTGGTTGGGGTACCCTGAGCGCTACAGCTGCACTGGCTGGCGGCCCATTATTGATGCAGAATGGTCAGGTGCTGGAGCAGTTGAACGTAGATTTCAATACCAGCAGACATCCCCGTACAGCAGTGGGGCTTACCAAGGACAATAAGCTGATCGTAGCTGTTATCGATGGACGTTCGTCGCAGTCACAGGGACTGACGATTCCCCAGCTGGGCCAGTTAATGGCCGCCTTGGGCTGCACGTCTGCATTAAACTATGATGGCGGCGGTTCCTCCACAGCCTGGGTGAAGGGTGAAGGTGTGGTCAACTATCCTTCAGATAATGGAAAGTTTGACCATGAAGGAGAACGCGCTGTCGCCACGGTATTTACCGTGAAATAAAAAATCGATACTTTTATAGGTAGACGGCCATCTCATGGATAAGATGAGATGGCTGCTATTAAGTTATAATGATTGCTATTAATTGAAACATCATGAAAAAAAAGACGATTATCTTTCTTTTCCTCTTCTTTGTTTATGGCTCGTTTTCCATTTACGCCCAACAGGTTATTTCGTCTGCTAAATTTGAGCTGCAGGGAAGAGCTTTTGAAAATGCGCCAAAATTTCATCGTATAGATACAGCGAAGTACAGGGAGCTTCCTGCTGCGGTAAAGAAATTATATACCCATGCTGCAGGAATGTTCATTACGTTTAAAAGCAATACGAGCAAATTATCTTTACGCTGGAAGACGGTCGATGCAGTGTTAGGCAATAATTCTACGCCGATTATGTCGCGGGGTTTTGATGTATATGTAAAAGAAGCCAGCGGATGGCGCTTTGCAGGAGTAGCTCGTCCCGATCTAAATTTGGCAGAAAGTAAAGCTACGCTGGTTGAAGATATGGCCAAAACAGAAAAAGAATTTCTTGTTTATTTTCCGCTATATAAAGAGCTATTGGACTTTGACCTGATTATTGATGACAAAGCCAGCTTTGTTGGTACCAAACAGTCATTTGCTAAAAAGGTCGTGATTTATGGTTCCAGCATTGTCCATGGAGCTTCCGCAAGCCGTCCGGGATTAGCTTATCCAGCACAATTGGGGCGTCGGCTGAATGCCAGCGTGATCAACATGGGCGTGAGCGGCAATGCGCGCATGGAGCCTGCTGTGGCCGATATGCTGTGTGACATTGATGCTATGGACCTGCTCATCATGGATTGTGTACCAAACAGTAGCCCAGAGGAAGTCCGGGACCGAACGTTCAATTTTGTGGAACGGATCCGTCGGTCCCATCCCCGGTTACCCATATTGCTGATCGAGAGCATTACCCGTCAGGTCGGCAATTATAATTTAAAATGGCGTGCGCGGTTGACCGAGCAGAATAAAAATTTTAAGCTACAGTATGAGAGATTGCTGCAGGCAGGTTATAAAAATTTGTATTATATACCCACGGACCATTTAATAGGTGATGATTCCGAAGGAACAGTGGATGGCACGCACCCAACAGATGTAGGATTTGAAAGGATGCTTAAAATAATAGAGCCTAAAGTAGAAGCGATCCTAGAAAATAGACCTTAAATCTTCACCAGCTCTCCACCGCTACTGGGGGAGTAATTAGCTTTAAACCACCGCATAGGTTATCCGTCTAGTTCTTTGTCTGGTAAATATCAGGATTTATTTTTACCTCCCCATTTCCGCCATTCACCGAGTTTTCCTGGCTGTTAGTCTAAAGCCTATAGGCCTGGGGTCTATTGTGTTGTAGTTTTGAGTCAACAAATAAGAACTAAAACTAACAATATAAAATAAAGACATTATGACAACTCTAGTAAAAACATTCGCAGCAGCAGCCCTGATCGCAGTATCCACATTCACTATGGCCGCTGAAGGGCCCGGTTCAAAGTCCGCAAAAGCAAACGTTAACCTTTCTACAGCAGACTTCGCCCTTGACCACTATGTTGCGGTCACCACCGAAGGCGAGTCGGCAGGTGTGGAGCAGCTGTTTGCTGAAGATTTCAGCCAGAAGGCTAGTGTAGCTACCAATGGACGTAGTGCGGTTGTTAACTTCTTTAAAAAGCAAAAAGGAGAGCAGCTGGACTGTAAAGTGGCCACCGACATTCTCGAAGAGTCTGCAGATTATATGGTCGCTAAAGTAACGTTGAAATTCGAAAATTTCACCAAGACCGACTTGGTGACTTTGGTGCGCGAAGGTGACGGCTGGAAAGTCTCCAAATCAATCCATTCGTTTAGTAACTAGGCGTTTAGTCAAAATATATATGTTGTAGAGCCACATCCGGAGATGTGGCTTCTTTGTTTGTTAGTTATTCAGCTGAAAAAAAAGAGGATAGCTATAAAAAATCGCTAAATTTATTTGGGGTAATATCCATGCAATTATGAACTAAAAAAGAATACAATGAGTTTAAAAACATTTATTACCAATGCCGTTGACTACAACGTTTGGGTTACGGAACAGCTGGTCAATTGGCTACAGAACTATCCTGAGGATCTGTTACAAAAGGAATGTCCCTCGAGTTTTAGTAGTATCGCCAAAACATTAAAACATATTAGCGACACCCAGTTGTACTGGTCATCGATGATCCGTGGTACGGAGACACCGAGTTTTGAATACATTCCTACAGCAGTGCATCTTCAGCAAGAAATGGAAAATCTGGTAAATGAAGCAAAACTACTGGCAGCCTATGTGAACGAAAATACCGAATCGATGAACGAACCCTATTTGATAGAATCACAATGGTTTTCGTCGAATTTTCCGAAATACGAATACTTACAGCATTTAATCATCCATACCACCTATCATCGGGGACAGATCGTAACCATTGGGCACCATGTAGGTGTTATAAAAGCTCCAATGATGGACTATAATTTCTGGAACGTGATGCGGCAGCAAGCTAAATAGTAGTATTTTCATTTCTATACGTGCTTGCAGTTCAGTTGTCTTGAGAGATGGGATAGACAGTAGATTTCAACGTAATGAGAATTCAAATGCGCTCTACAGGAGAGCTGGGCGCATACTTGATCCATTTGGGGTATGGTAAGAACAGTTTATTTTTATGTATTTTTCTTTTTAACAGTTTCATGTTCCGTTCGTCGGCAACTTCCGACATTGCAGCTGAAAGAAAATGTTAGTGAAAGACTTTTGTTGAATGGATATTATTATACTAAGTTTAATCGCGTTTTATTTGATGTTATCTTCCTGTATAAAAACGGAATAGTCTATAAAGGCGGGAACCCGGATATCAAAGACGGTTTTAAGAATATTGAGGAAACTTTTTCGAAAAGTTATATTAATGACAAAAAGACGGGATATATCTGGGGATTATATATTGTTGACGGAAATAATATCACAATTGAACGTTATCTAACACCAATTTATGCTGAAAAATATCAAACCTATGTTGATAAAGGTCATATTATAAACGAAAGACAATTTATCATAACCTCACGGAAATATATCAAAACTGGAAAGCTGGAAGCAAGACAAGATACCTTCAATTTCAGACCATTGTCTACAAAGCCCGATAGTACAAATAATTTTATTAATTAATCGTATCCACTGGGCTATCCCTAAAATTTCCTTTTTGTTGCAATCTGGAGGTCAGTATGGGCTCTGTCGCTACTAGGCGTAGACATTGCCTTCCTGATCTGCTTTTTACGTCAAAAGGGCCTGATGTTGATCAGACCCTGTCTCTTGGAAAGTTTCACCTCCCCATTTCCTCTGTTTACCGAGTTTTCCCGTCCGTTGGTCTAAAGCCCATAGGCTGTGGACGTATGTTGTCGTAGTTTTGAGTCAACAAATAAGAACAACAGAACTAACACAAAAAATAAAGACATTATGAAAACTCTAGTAAAAACATTCGCAGCAGCAGCCTTAATCACGGTATCTACATTCACTATGGCCGCAGAAGGACCCGGTTCAAAGTCCGCAAAAGCAAACGTTAACCTTTCTACAGCAGACTTCGCCCTTGACCACTATGTTGCGGTCACCACCGAAGGCGAGTCGGCAGGCGTGGAGCAGCTGTTTGCTGCAGATTTCAGCCAGAAGGCTAACGCAGCTACCAACGGACGTAGTGCGGTTGTTAAATTCTTCAAAAAGCAAAAAGGAGAGAAGCTGGACTGTAAAGTGGCCACAGACATTCTCGAAGAGTCTGCTGATTATATGGTCGCTAAGGTGACCTTGAAATTTGAAAATTTCACCAAGACCGACCTGGTGACTTTGGTGCGCGAAGGCGACAGCTGGAAAGTGTCCAAGTCAATTCATTCCTATAAATAACTGAGCCTTTAGTCAAATATATATGTTTAAGAGCCACATCGCGAGATGTGGCTTTTATACGAACTGCTCGTTTATCATATTCGCTTGTTATCATTGGTGTGCTTAACAATTTTAGGCACTGCTATCTAGCGTCATCAACCAAAAATATAAATGAAGATTTTAATTATAATTATTGCCTTGCTTTCATTTCAAAGAACGATTGCTCAATCCTATGAGGAATTGATGGAGTTAGCTGGCACACAAATTAAGTTGGAGAGATACAAAGATGCGCTTCAGACTTTTCAGAGAGCTTTTAAAAATCAGGCAGAGATCGGAAAATATGATTATGCAAATGCTTCAGTGGCCGCACTTCGAAGTGGCCAGAGCAACTTGGCCATTGAGTGGCTAGCCAAAGGAGCTAAGATCGGGCTGGGCAACAGCCAAGAAGAACTGTTCTACTTTAAAAACGATTCGATATTTAAAACAATCATAAATGATGATTCCTACCGAAAGGTATTATCGAAAATGGAATCTCAATTACTAGAAAAAAATAAGCTAGACAGTACTTGGCAATACGAAATCCTATCCAATGCCATTTCAAAAGGAAAAGGCTCATATCAGAATGCTACTCCAGGTTTTGCATTATATTATGTCAACGAAGGAGGGCTTGAAATACCGTATATTGTATTTGTTCCCGGGAACTATAATCCAAAAAAGCCTACGAGAGCCGTATTTTTTCTACATGGCGGCGTGATTACCGGCGTAGCATCATTTAGAATAGATCCGCAGACCCGACTTGAACCCATTTTTACAATTGGGGACAGTACCGGCTCGATTATTATTTATCCTTTTCAAAAAGGCAACCCCGGATGGAAGGATTATAGACATTGTTCTAGTGTGATTGCTAAGATTTTGACCGAAGTTAAAGCTCGTTATTCTGTTGATATCAATACAATATATTTAGGTGGACTATCTATGGGCGGTAACGTGTCCTACCAGTTTGCACGGGGATCTAGTAGTCCTTTTCGGGCATTTTATGCTATTTCAGCTAAACCAAAGTTTGCTGACTTTGAATCAGGTGGATCTATGGTAGTTACACGTCCGATTTATTCATTACATGCAAAAGATGATAGTCTCTATACTTATGAAAATCTGAAGAATGTATACCAGCAGGCGAAGAGATATCCGTTACGTTGGTATTTAACAACTGTCGAGACAGGGGGTCATGGATTTCCTTATCATCCAGCAGGGAGACAACCAACGTTGAAATTCTTTCGGGATATGTTTTTAACAGAGGAGGGCGCAGGCCATTGCCCTCCCAATCTGGCTTTTTACGTCAAAAGGGCCTGATGTTGATCAGACCCTTTCTCTTAGCGTTGTTCTGTACAGTAATTTTTATGTTTCCTATCGTTTCCTCTTTTATGTTTCGTCATCCAATGTGTTTGAATACTATTGGATTTTCACTGTACTACGCCAATTTTTATGTTGGTACCTTCTGCTGAAGGATTACTTGTAGCGCTTTGTATAATAAGAACAACTGTCAGATTAAAATAGTTTTAATTTTTTTTTGATAAATTGAAATGAATTATTAAAATGCTCTACTTACAAAACAAGGCTATGTTATCCTTGCCATTTGGCTGTTCACCAAGGTGCAGGTTCAGGTAGTGCCTTTATCAAAGTTGTCTTTTACGGATTGGTACGGAAGAAAATAAGCACTCAACCGATAATAGCTTATTTGTTGTAAATAAGCTATTGCCCGGGACTCGTCCGGAACCTCTAGTCCTCGGCCTTTCAGTTTTTCCAGCTGATCTGCAAACCTCAATGGTGGTTTGTTGTACGATTTCTTTGGCATAGGCTATAAAAAGAGAAGACCCCCCAAGTGTGCATCGCGGAGAGGCATGGAGGGTGTATTAACTTTAGTAATTAAACTGTCTTTTTGATGACTTTTCTACACTGAGAAAAGAATTCTATAATGCAAAGATACACAATTCTATAGTAAATTCCTCGCGTTTATGTAAGATTTTTATTCTTTAATCATTGGTAATTCTATACTACATGATTTATCAATGTTTTGCGTGACGAGACATGGGCTCGAAAAATAGAACCGTTCTATGAGCATCGCATCTACACCAAATAAAGGGATATTTTTAATGGTCTTCTGCTTGGAGAGTTTCACCTCCCCATTTCCTCTGTTTACCGAGTTTTCCCGTCCGTTGGTCTAAAGCCCATAGGCTGTGGTCATATTGTGCCGTAGTTTTGAGTCAACAAATAAGAACAACAGAACTAACACAAAAAATAAAGACATTATGACAACTCTAGTAAAAACATTCGCAGCAGCAGCCTTAATTGTAGTATCCACATTCACTATGGCCGCTGAAGGACCCGGTTCAAAATCAGCAAAAGCAAACGTTAACCTTTCTACCGCAGACTTTGCCCTTGACCACTATGTTGCGGTCACCACCGAGGGCGAGTCGGCAGGCGTGGAGCAGCTGTTTGCTGCAGATTTCAGCCAGAAGGCTAACACAGCTACCAATGGACGTAGTGCGGTTGTTAAATTCTTCAAAAAGCAAAAAGGAGAGAAGCTGGACTGTAAAGTGGCCACCGATATCCTCGAAGAGTCAGCCGACTACATGGTCGCTAAGGTGACGTTGAAATTTGAAAATTTCACCAAGACCGACCTCGTGACTTTGGTGCGTGAAGATGATAGCTGGAAAGTGTCCAAGTCAATTCATTCCTCTAAATAACAGAGCCTTTAGTCAAATATATATGTTGTAGAGCCATATCGGGAGATGTGGCTTTTTATGTGAATGCATAGTTTATAAATCGTAGAGTAGCGAGCTTTACTTGATGACATAGTTCGCGGGAGGGCTTCATCTTGGTTCGACATTTAATAAATATATAACATTTATTTATTCAGAAAGGGAAGTATACTGTTTTAGATTTTGTTAAAATTGTGTGAAAGTTATATAAAGTAAATTAATGGCTAAAAAGACAGATTTGGTCTTTCGGCATTAAGAAGGAGGGAAGGTTGATCGCAGTAAAAAAGATGTTTTTAAGTATTTATCTAACGTTGTTATCGTTTTCTATATATGCGCAACATATGCCTAAACTCGGAAGTATATGGAATAATA